>OGDN01000032.1_pt1 | contig 229805 bp, 187 predicted proteins | sample 1570271 | NCBI WGS metagenome assembly OGDN01 (sample SAMEA4384481, study PRJEB24528) | human gut metagenome | reverse complement strand
CTCGACATCACCGCCCACGGTATTTAAGAGTACCATCAGTCCGTCGATGCCCTCGTCGTCCTCCACGGCAGCAAGCTGTGGCAGGATATGCTCATATTTGCTTGTCTTCGAGGACGAACCAAGATTCTCATGCCCCTCGATTTCTCCTATTATATTCAACAAATGAATTCGGTGATGATACCGGTTTTTCGACAAAGTAATCTGTCCGTAGTCAGTGATCAGACTCCCCTGCTTTTGCTGGTTGTCCATCCCGCTTTCTTCCTGTTTCTGCCGGCTATCCATATGAAACGCCTGTTCCTTCCCTGTTTCTCCCTGTCTCTCCAATGTTTCCTACCTCCGTTCACAAAATTTTCTCATAGATATTATGTACATTTTGTTTGACTTTTATAAATACGGAAACTATAATAGCAACGCAAAGTAGCTTATTTATTTTTTCTATAAATTACGGAGGTTTGATAAATGGAAACACAAAGCAAAGACAAAGTATATGTCATCGGACATAAAAATCCGGACACTGACTCCATCTGTTCTTCCATTTGCTATGCTTATCTGAAGCGGCAGATTACCGGCGATGATTATGTCCCGATGCGCGCTGGCGAGATAAACGCAGAAACCAAATATGTATTAAATGCATTTTCCGCGGCTGTGCCGGAATATATGGAAAATGTCTCCACGCAGGTAAAAGACGTGGAATACCGCCATATCGATGGCGTTGACGGAGAGATTTCCATCAAAAATGCATGGGAAATCTTAAGCGAATCCGGTGCAACCACGCTTCCATCGGTAAACGAAAATGGCAATTTAGTCGGACTGATCACCGTTCGCGACATCGCCATGACTTATATGGAAGTGTACGACAACCGTGTCATCGCATCCGCGCACACACCATACAAGAATATTATCAACACCCTCTCTGCCGATCTGATCGTCGGCGATGAGAAGGATTATGTGCATACCGGAAAGGTGCTGATCTCCGCCGCCAACCCGGACATGATGGAAAACTACATTGAGCAGGGCGACATTGTCATCCTTGGTAACCGTTACGAGTCACAGCTTTGCGCAATTGAGATGGATGCACAGTGCATCATCATCTGTGACGGTGCGGTCGTATCGAAAACAATCACGAAGCTCGCTGAGGATCACAACTGCTCGATCATCCGTACCCCATATGATACTTATACCGCAGCGCGTCTGATCAACCAGAGTATCCCGATCCGTTATTTCATGAAGAAGGATAACCTGATTACCTTCTCAACCGAAGATTATATCCGGGATATCCGTACGGTCATGGCAGGCAAGCGCCATCAGTACTATCCTGTCCTGAATGAATATGGAAAATACGTAGGACTGATCTCCCAGCGAAATTATTTGAATGCGAATCCAAAAAAGGTCATCTTAGTTGACCACAACGAGCATGCGCAAGCAGTCGACGGTATCGAAGAAGTCCAGCTTCTGGAAATCATCGATCACCATAGACTGGGCGGCTTGCAGACGATGAATCCGGTTTATTTCCGCAACCAGCCACTTGGCTGTACAGCAACGATCATCTATCAGATGTTTGAAGAAAACCATGTTGAAATCCCGAAGCAGATTGCCGGACTGTTATGTTCTGCAATCATCTCGGATACCTTGATGTTCCGCTCACCGACCTGCACACAGATGGATGAGCATACATGCCGGAAGCTTGCAAAGATCGCAAACATCGATATCGAGGCATATGCGATTGCCATGTTCAACGCCGGAAGCAAGCTGATGAACGAGACGGACGAGGAAATCTTCTATCAGGATTACAAGGTATTCTCCTCAGAGAACTTAAAGTTCGGCATCGGACAGATCACTGCGTTCAACTCTACGATGTTAGATGCGGTCAAGCCACGGATTCTCAAATACATGGAAAGCATCTACAACCAGAGCGAAGCCGATATGTTATTCTTCATGCTGACGAATATCTTCAAAGAAAGCACCGAGCTTTTATACTATGGCAAAAACTCCGAAGAACTGCTTGAAAAAGCGTTCAAGCTCGATGAAGTATCCGGCGGCAGCATCAACCTGCCGGGCGTTGTCTCCAGGAAGAAGCAGATCTTACCGATGATCGTAAGTGCTTCGAATAATATGTAGGATATGTAATCAGCAAATGCCTATAACGCAAAAAGAGACATTCCCAAACAGCTCAGATAGGGAATGCCTCTTTTTTATATTAATATATTTTATTATACGCAGACTGCAATTATACCATCTGCACCAACCAGACATCACTCTTCACCATAAAGAATCCAATCGTCGCTTTGATTAATTCCGTCGCCTGCACGAAAAAATACACACTCACAATTCCAAGTCCCGTAAAATGCGCAAGCACGTACGAACAAGGAACAACAATGACCCATGTGAACACGGAATCAAACAGGAATGTAACCAATGTCTTACCGCCTGATCGTAAGGTAAAGTAGAAGGTATGGCTCATGGAACAAATCGGCATCAAAAGCGCAGATATACTCATGAACGCTGTAGCAAGCTTCTTGATTTCATCGGTTGTATTGTAGATATGCGGAAAAAACCTGCCAACTACAAACATTACCGCCGCGACAAGTATACAGCAAAATACACTGAACACGATCATCTTATTATCCGCATCCTTCGCCTGTTCCAGCTCGCCGGCTCCTAGATACTGTCCTACAATGATGCTGATACATGCACCAAGCTGAATATACACAATATTAAACAAATTCGTGATCGTCGTTGCAATGTTTAGTCCGGCAACCACCTCGAGTCCGCGCACCGAATAGCACTGCGTCACTGCTGTCATCCCCGCCGCCCAGAGAAGTTCATTCAACATAAGTGGAAATCCTTTGATCAAAATTGCTTTGAATTCGCCCATTGGCATGCCAAATCCCCGGTATGCACCAGCCAGATACTTGTTCTTTTCTTTATGGGAATGTGCCCAGATTACAATAATTGCAGCTTCTATATAACGCGCCAGTATCGTTGCGAGCGCTGCACCCATAACGCCAAGCTTCGGAAATGGCCCAATTCCAAATATCAACAGATAATCTAACACTGCATTGCTTCCAACTGCCACGAAGCTTGCAGCCATCGGTACAAATGTCTGCCCGGTTTCCTTGATATTTGTCGCATACGACTGTGTAACCGCAAAAGGAACCAAGCCGATCAGCATGATGGACAGATACTGTTTTCCATACCGTAACGCAACATCTGTCGCACCGGTTCCGGCCGTATCCGTAAGATATAAGGATATGAGATTCTCACCATTCGTAATAAATAACGTAATTGCAAGAATCGTCACAAACATCGTTGCATACAGTTTGAATCGGAATGAGTACATGTGACCTTCATGGTTTCCTTTTCCGAAATACTGTGCGCCAAAAATACTTGCTGCCGATGCCGCACCAAATATTGCCAAATTATATACAAAAATCAACTGATTCACAATCGCTACACCGGACATTTGTTCAGTTCCAAGCTGTCCAACCATGATATTATCCAAAAAGCTGACCAAATTCGTAATCGCATTCTGTAAGATCATCGGCAAAGCAAGCATCAGATATCGCTTATAAAAGGCACGATCGCCAATAAATTTTTTGATTTGAAAAGACCGTTTCGTATTCATGTGTCATTCACCTCACTTTTCACACACGCCCTGCATGTTTCACAATCAAATCCAAAAATCTCCCGCATGATAGTTCCGCACGCATATATCAATTCTGTTATATATATAGAAAAATATGGTGGGTACAGAATCTACCCACCATATCACATAGTTTCTTCTATATTTTGCGTACGTTTGTCTTAGCACTTACATTGTAAGGATAATCTCATTGATATCAGCCAGCTCGCTTGCTGCAATATAGTTATCGCTCATTTCTTTGCCATTTACGACAAGACTCTTGTAACCGCTCTCTGCGCCATTCGGATTCTTCACAACGATATGAAGCTTCTTTCCACGGAAGTCCTTGTTGATCTCGAATTCCTTCCAGTCAGATGGAACCGATGGTGCGATACGAAGTCCATCGAAGTCCGGACGCATACCAAGGATACCCTCAACACATCCAACCATAACGGTCGATGCTGTACCGGTCAGCCAGTGTACATGTGCTCTACCCTCGAATGGGCTGTCAGAGCTCTCTGTAAACTGTCCGTGGCAATATGGCTCCAGCTTTCTGATCTCTGCCTTGTCATTCATGGATGCAGGTGAGCTTTCTGTGAAATACTCAAATGCACGGTTTCCATGTCCCATCAGGGATTCTGCCAGAATAATCCAACCCTGTGGCTGTGAGAAGATACCGCCATTTTCCTTTGTGGATGGATTGAACAGAAGCATCAACGCTCCCTCAAACGCATGATCTACATAGGATGGCGCCATCAGACGTACGCCATATGGTGTATTCAATTCTCTATGTACAGACTCCAGTGCTTTCTCTGCCTGATCCTTTGTGGCAAGACCACTGATAACTGCCCATGACTGTGGATTCAGCCACATGTTTGCTTCCGGATCATGCTTGGAACCGATGATCATGCCGTCTTCCTTGTATCCACGGATATAGCGGTCATCTTCCCAGCACTTTGTCTGGATAATATCGCCAAGTTCCTTCTGGATCTTATCCAAATATGCGATATATTCTGTATCATTTTTCTGCTCTGCAAAGATGCGGAGTACGCTCATCGCATAGTAAAGCTGCATTGCAACAAATGTTGACTCGCCCTGCTTGCCAAGACGCAAGCAGTCATTCCAGTCTGCATGCAGACCTGCCGGCATACGATTGTTTCCAAGGTGATTCATAGAGAAATCAATCGCACGCTTCAAATGCTCATACACCGTACCTTCTCCGCCATTTGCGAACAGGATTACTTCATCGATAAAGTCTGTATTTCCAGACTCCGCAATATACTTATAAACTGTTGGGAACAACCACAATGCATCATCTGCACGATAAGCCGGATGTCCGGTTGCACGTACATAAGACTCATCATCTGGTGTATCCTCATGACCTGCATTGTGATCAAACTTTACAAGTGGAAGTCCACCACCATTGTCTACCTGTGCAGACAACATGAAACGGATCTTGTCCAACGCCATCTCTGGTGCCAAATGGATTACGCCCTGAATATCCTGTACCGTATCACGGTATCCGTATCCATTTCGAAGTCCACAGTAGGAGAACGATGCGGCTCTTGACCAGATAAATGTCATGAAGCACTGATATGCATTCCATGTATTGATCATCGCATTGAATGACTCGCTTGGTGTCTTTACCTGGAAATGATTCAGCTTTCCATGCCAGTATTCCTTCAACTCTGCCAGCTCAGCTTCACTCTGTGCATGCACATCTGCATAGCTGTTCATCACTGCTTCTGTCTCTGCATCATTCTTCATGCCGAGTACAAATGCAAGCTCCTTGCTCTCGCCCGGTGCGAGTGTGATCTTTGTCTCCAAAGCGCCACAGGCATTACCATTATAATTCAGACAGTTTCCGCAATCACCGTTTTCTACGCCGACTGGATTGCCATAGCCATGATATCTGCCAAGGAACGCTTCCTTATCTCCGGCATAGCTTGCAACCTCTGCTCCAGCCAGACCAAAGAATCTTGTAAATGCAACACTTCCGTTGATAGCTGCACCCTTATTCACGTTCTCATTGATCACCTGCTTAATGCGGTTTCCCATGAAATATGTTCTTGTGATAAAGAGTGTATACTGCAGATTGACCTGATCCTGCTCATAGTTGTTATCATTTGTAAATTCACAGTAACCAAAGACTGACAGGTTACGAGGCTTGTCAGAATCGTTCGTAACCTTCAGCTTCCATACCTCATGCGTCTTATCAAGTGGTACATAGTAAAGTACAGAGCTCTTGATGCCTGCATATTCTGCATTCATATACGTATAGCCTGTACCATGGTGACACTCACTCTTGTAGCTGTCTAAATCTTTTCCAACTGGCTGCCATGAGGCTGACCAGTAATCTTTGCTGTCATTGTCACGCAGATAAATGTATCTGCCCGGCTGGTCAAAGCTGTTGAAGATATAACGAAGAATTCTTCCGTTTGCACCAGACTTTACAAAGCTGTATCCACCGGCATTGTTGGAAATGATTGCGCCGTATTCCGGAGAACCAAGGTAGTTCGCCCAAGGTGCCGGAGTATCCGGTCTGTCAATCACATATTCCTTATTTGCCTCATCAAAGTATCCGTATCTCATGAGGTACCCTCCTAATTTATAGTTCTACTACTCAGCGTCCTTCAGGCTCAGGCTGATCTTACCCATACGGTCAACCTCAAGAACCTTAACCTTGACTACATCGCCGATATTTACGACATCCTCTACCTTCTCTACGCGGTGATCTGCCAGCTTAGAGATATGAATCAGTCCATCCTTGTTTGGTGACAGCTCTACGAATGCACCGAAGTTCATGATACGAACAACCTTACCTTCGTAAGTCTTACCAACTTCGATTGGATCTACGATAGAACGGATGATCTTCAATGCCTTGTCCATACCTGCCTGCTCAACACCGCAGATAAATACATTTCCATCATCATCGATATCGATCTTAACGCCTGTCTCCTCGATGATTGCGTTAATTGTCTTTCCTCTCTGTCCAATGATCTCACCGATCTTCTCCGGATCAACCTTTGTCTGGATGATCTTCGGAGCAAGCTCGCCAACGTGATCTCTTGGAGCTGCGATAGCCGGCTTCATACATGTATCCATGATGAAGAGTCTTGCCTCACGACATCTTGCGATCGCGCCCTCTACGATTGGACGTGTCAGACCATGAATCTTGATATCCATCTGGATGGCTGTGATACCTTCGGTTGTACCTGTTACCTTGAAGTCCATGTCGCCGAAGAAATCTTCGAGTCCCTGAATATCTGTCAACAGTACATAATCATCATCTGTCTCACCGGTTACAAGGCCACAGGAAATACCTGCTACCATCTTCTTGATTGGAACACCGGCAGCCATCAGTGACATACAAGATGCACATGTGGAAGCCATAGATGTAGAACCATTTGACTCAAATGTCTCAGATACGGTACGGATTGCATATGGGAACTCGTCCTCACTTGGAAGTACAGGAACAAGTGCACGCTCAGCAAGTGCGCCATGTCCGATCTCACGACGTCCTGGTCCTCTGGATGGCTTTGTCTCACCAACAGAGTATGATGGGAAGTTGTAATGATGCATATATCTCTTCGTTGTAACATTTGTGTCAAGGCCATCCAACTTCTGAGCCTCAGAAAGCGGAGCCAGTGTTACAACGTTACAAATCTGTGTCTGTCCTCTTGTGAACATAGCAGAGCCATGGACTCTAGGAATGATATCAACCTCAGCAGCCAGTGGACGGATCTGTGTGATCTGTCTGCCATCCGGACGCTTATGATCCTTCAGAATCATCTTACGAACTGTCTTCTTCTGATACTGGTAAACAGCCTCATCAAGGACTGCCAGCCAGTCTTCCTTATCTGCAAATGCCTCTTCAAGCTTCTCCTTGATCTGGCGGATGTTCTCCTCACGCACCTGCTTCTCGTCTGTGAAGACTGCCTCTTCCATTGCTGCAGGTGGAACAAGCTCCTTGATTGCCTCAAACAGTTCTTCCGGAACTGCACAGCTTGTATAAGAATGCTTTGGCTTACCACACTCAGCTACGATCTTATCGATAAATGCGATTACCTTCTGGTTTAACTCATGGGCTGCATAAATAGCCTCGATCATCTTCGCCTCCGGCACTTCGTTCGCACCAGCCTCGATCATGATAACCTTATCTCTTGTAGATGCAACCGTAAGCTTCAGATCTGACTCCAGATTCTGTGTAGAATTTGGATTGAAGATCAGCTCGCCATTGATCATACCAACCTGTGTAGTTGCACATGGACCATCAAACGGGATATCAGAAATTGCTGTTGCAATCGCTGAACCAAGCATAGCCGTAAGCTCTGGAGAACACTCCGGATCTACTGACATAACCATGTTATTGAGTGTAACATCATTTCTGTAATCCTTTGGGAATAATGGTCTCATCGGACGGTCGATAACACGGGATGTAAGGATTGCGTTCTCGCTTGCCTTACCCTCACGCTTGTTGAATCCTCCAGGGATCTTTCCAACGGAATACATCTTCTCCTCATATTCAACTGAAAGTGGGAAGAAATCGATACCATCTCTTGGTTTTTCTGATGCAGTTGCTGTTGAAAGAACAACTGTATCTCCGTAGTGCATCAAAGCTGCACCATTTGCCTGCTTTGCAACTCTGCCTACATCGACACGCAAGGTTCTTCCGGCAAGTTCCATCTCAAACTTCTTGTACATAATAAATTCTCCTTGAAATATTTTTTTCCTGCAATCAGACTCCGAAACGACTGAAAACGCCACTTTCTGTATCTGGCAAACATGTACAGATAATCTATACTCATGATTCTGGTTATCATCTTATTACCATATGTGTTTTGCATTTTATTTTATAGCAGAAAATGATTTTTTCAGTTGTCTCGGTTTTGTCTTCATGCAATCTTTTAGATTATACCATCTATTTCCTTTTGCTTCAAGATGGGAATGGATGAAATGTGGGATTTTTTGTTTGTGATTTATTTGCGATTTATTGCTTGCGATTTTTGTTTGAAAACTGTTTCGCTTGATACCGTTTGCTTGCTGTGGGTTTTCTAGCTCGCTTTTTTGCATCCACACCCACGCCATGGGTTTCCACGCTTACTTTTCTGCTCCCACGCCCAGTTTCCGCTCCCCGACATATCGATTAGCTTCCGGGGTGGGCTTTTCTGCTTGCTTTTCACACCCTACGCCCATGCCGTGGGTTTTTCCGCCTACTTTTCTGCTCCCACGCCCAAATCAATAGATTCATAAAAAGGAATTATGAATTTTCTGTGATAAAAGCATGTATTCCATTTACGCAGCAACTTATATATGCTACATTAAGAACAACTCATTTATCGAGTTTTTAGCGCATAGTTTTTCATACAGAAAATCTGTTTTACAACTCAGAACAACTCAGATTTTACTTACCCACGTAGTTTACATTTTAGCGTGTTGCCTAACGGCTTCATGTGTTTTCGCATTATGATGGTCTGTACTATTACAGTCGTTGCAATGTCAATTATTGAAAGAGGTGTATATCATTTTTATACAGAATATTCTTGAACAGCAAAAACAATTAAATAAAAGCATCGAAAACTATAAAAAGCTTATCAATAAATTCCCCTCTGGAAAACTACAATGTTTCAAGAACGGAAAGCATATCAAATCATACAAAGTGAATGGCAATCTGAAAAAATACATTCCCACCAAAGAATCTGCCACTATTGAGAAATTAGCTTTGAAGAAATATTATGAAAGCTGTCTGGATGATTGCATCAAAGAAAAAGAGCTTCTTGATCGATTCATTCAAGATATTCAGGCTTTGCCGAATACATCTCAGAAGCTTCTGGCGACAGATTCAAATTATCACACATTTTTAGCTAAGGCACTGATTCCTGATGCATGGGCAGGCGTCTCCTATGAGCAAAATCCTTATAAGCGCGAAGATCTTATTCACAACACGTTTTCCGGAATGAAAGTACGCTCAAAGTCGGAGGAAATCATAGCAAATATTTTGTTCACAAACCATATTCCGTTTCGATATGAAGCGCCACTCACACTAAACGGATCAACCATGTATCCTGATTTTACAATCAAAAATCCAAAAAATAATTCCTATACTTATTGGGAGCATTTGGGGTTGATGGATAAAAAGGAATACAAAGATCATGCCATGGAGAAAATCAGTACATATTGTGACCACAATATCATTCCGGATGTTAATCTCATTCTAACTTACGAGACACAAAAGCATCCGTTAGATTCCAGTTGGGTGCAACAATTGGTGATGCGGAATTTCATGTAGAGTAGAGCTTGATTAAAATCCAGCTTGCCTTTTTGTTATAAATAAGTTCACCCCGGAAACCTTTTTCAAGTTTCCTGGGTGGGTGTCCCGCTTTTTCTCTTTCCACGCCCACAGCGTGGGCTTTTCCGTTTTCTGTCCCGCCCCCACGCTCAGAACATAAGAGACCCATATTCTTCACAAACCATTTTTATAAAATCAAAAAACATAGCGACTTTTATGAACACTCTCCATATATTTCAGTCATCTCCTTTAGTTTTAAAAAGAAAATGACTGAACCTTTATCTATTATGAAAAAACGCCCCGGATATCTCCAGAGCGTTTAAATTCATTTTTACTTAACCGTTATTTCCTTACCTGCTAAAGCTGCATACTCAGCAGCTGTTGCATCCCATGAAGCTGTATTATTAGTTGTATTATATACATAATAAATTGTTTTATCTCCCTGCGTATACTCTACTCCTCGTACAGTGTATTCTTCATGCTTGTTTGTTACACCACTTGCAGATACCCCAAGTTTAATTTTTACATTTGTAGAAGGTACATCTGCTGTATTATTAATTTGATCCTGAAATGCCTTCAATGTTGTTGCATCCATAGCTGACAAATCAGTTCCTTTTGCATAAGCACTTGAACACTCTGTCTGCGCAGCTGTCAATACCGTCTTTCCATTCAATACAATCTGCTGTCCCTTTGCTCTGTCAATATAACCAAGCAATGCCGGTACGAGGATTGCTGCCAAAATTGCGAGAATTACGATAACAACAATCAGCTCTACCAAAGTAAAACCTTTGTTTTCTTTCATCTTTTTCATAATCATTTCCTCCTTAGTCTTTTTGTTTTTTGATATGAAAAATCTTTATAAAGTATAGCAAAATTTGCTATCAGTATCAACTTTTTCCCTTTTTTTCGAGGGATTTTCTCATGGTAATTTTTACCATTTATGCCACATCTAGTTGCTCAACAGCCTTTTACAAATACTGATCGAGCTCTGCGACATCGTTTGAATATTTGTAAGCCATCTGGCGGTTAATCATACCGTTCTGAACCAAACGGGACAAATCACCATTTAATGTATGCATACCTACGGATGAACCGGACTGCATCAGAGAACCGAGCTGATGACATTTATTCTCACGGATCTGGTTGCAAACTGCATCCGTACCAACTAAGATTTCTGTCGCTACAACTCGTCCATTTCCACGTGCATTCGGAATCAGACACTGTGTGATTACACCATTTAACACGCTGGCAAGCTGTGTCCGTACCTGATTCTGCATGCCTGCTGGACAGGCGTCAATGATTCGATCAATCGTCTGTGCCGCACCAGTCGTATGCAGGGTGGACATAACCAGATGTCCGGTCTCTGCCGCAGTCAGTGCTGCTGAGATTGTCTCGTAATCACGCATCTCTCCTACCAGAATAATATCCGGGTCTTCACGAAGTGCACTTCGAAGTGCCGATGCAAAGTTTGTGACATCTCTTCCAACCTCTCTCTGGTGAATAAGTGCCATCTTTCTGTCGTATACATACTCGACCGGATCTTCAATCGTAATAATATGTTCCGGACGATTCTCGTTGATATAATCAATCATGGAAGCAAGTGTGGTTGATTTACCAGAACCGGTTGGTCCTGTCACAAGAATCATACCACGCGGCTTATCTGCCAGCTCCCGAAGCACGCTTGGAAGTCCAAGCATCTCCATCGACGGAATCGAGGAATTAAGCAGTCGGATTGTTGCCGCCATCTTGCCATCCTGCTTGAACACATTCACACGCTGACGGTTGCCATCCGGGGTACGAATTGCAAAATCCGCATCTATGCCTCGCTCAAGATTCTCCCGCTGTTCATCGGTCAAAAGCTCTGCGAGCATCGCGATGATTTCTCCGTCGCTTGGATTGGTCGGTGCATTCTGCAAGCGACCATTGATTCGATACATAAGTGGCATACCAACTGTGATATGAATATCCGAGCATCCCATCGAACGTGCTTCCATAATCATCTGATCTATCATCATATATATCGACCTCCTCTCGTATTATTTAATCTTTTTATTATGTTTTTTTATCATAATTTTTACTTGTTTTTTCTTCTACTTGCTGTCAGCTTCCGGCATGGGTTTTCCAGCTTGCTTCTCTCTTTCTACACTCACATCACGATTTTTCCAGCTTGCTTTCCTTGCCCTAATCATAATAAGACACGCGCAACAGTTCATCTACAGTCGTCGTACCATTTTCCACGAGTTCGAGTGCACTCTTCTTCAAGGTGCTCATGCCCTGCTCCTGTACAGCATAATCTTTGATTTCCTCGACCGAAGCGCCCTTCGTGATCATTTCACGCACCTTCTTATCGATCATCAGGATTTCATGGATAGAAATACGTCCCTTGTAGCCCGTGTTGTTGCACTGTCTGCAGCCTTTGGCATGCTTGATCTGAGGGAAATGTACGCCTGCGATTGCTTCCTCCTGCTCGGTCATCGGTCCCCATTCACCACAGAACGGGCAGACTTTACGCACGAGTCGCTGTGCCACGATACCAACTAAAGAGCTGGCGATCATATACGGTTCCACTCCCATATCTGCCAGTCGGACAACCGAGGAAGCCGCATCGTTCGTATGCAGCGTCGAAAGTACCAGATGTCCGGTGATTGCGGCACGGACAGAAATGGATGCCGTCTCTGCATCTCGCGTCTCACCGACCATGATGATATCCGGGTCCTGACGAAGCAAGGCACGAAGTCCTACCTCGAAGGTCAGTCCTGCGGTATTATTTACCTGCATCTGATTGAGCTTTGGCACATTTTTCTCGACCGGATCTTCGATCGTCGAGATATTTACACTACGTTTTGCAAGTTCTTCCAGAATCATATACAGTGTCGTTGATTTACCGGAACCCGTCGGTCCGGTCAGATAAATGATTCCGTTTGGTGACTGCAGCATCCGCATTACGAGTTTATAGTTCCGGTCAGTCATACCGAACGTTCCCATATGGTCGATCGAACCTGCCGATGCAAGAAGTCTCAAAACCGCTTTCTCGCCAAATACGGTTGGAATGACAGATACACGAACATTCAGGTTCACACCTTCAATGTTGATACGGAAATGTCCATCCTGCGGGATTCTTCGCTCTGCGATATCAAGATCACCAAGGATTTTGATACGTGCCAGCAGGGAATTGTGAATGTTCTTCTGCAGCGTCATGAAGTCGCAGATAACACCATCCATACGCATTCGCACGCTTGTATGGTTCTCAAATGGCTCGATATGGATATCAGATGCATTTGAGTTATAAGCACGGACAAGCAGGCTGTTAAACAGGTTGATGATTGGCGTATCATCGTCGCCCTCTTCTACGCTGATCTCCATAACCTCACTCGTCTGTGTTGTATTCGCCGATGCTTTCTGTGCTGCCTGTCTTGCAGATACCTCTGAATAATAATACTGAATGGAATTTTCGAGCGGTGCCTTCTCACACAGAGAAATATGAACTTCCCGTCCGACAATCTGGCGGATATCCTCAATTCCATAGAAGTTCAGTGGATCGTCCACAAGGAGATAATACATCGTATCCTCTACCTTGTATCCCATCATGTTATATTTCTCGGCAAGAACACGCGGAATCATCTCCACCGCTTTCACATCCACAGACAGATCCGAAATATTGACAACCTCATAATTCAGACGCTTTCCAAGCGCCTCTAACATCTGTTTCTCTGTGATAAAGCCAAGTGCAATCAATGCGGCACCAAGACGGACACCTTTGTTTTCCTTCTGGTAGGCAACCGCCTGATTGATCTGATCTTCGTTGATGTATCCAAGTTCCTGCAATACATCACCGATTCGGATATTTTTATTACTGCGCATTTCCATCGTCCGGCACCTCCTCGTACATATAGATCTCAAGCGTCAATGTCAAAACACGCTCAGTCTTGATATCGTACTCACCTTCTTCGGTCAGGTTCGTGATACTCCGCTCCTCAGACCATGAATAGTTGCACACACGGATTTTCTTATCGCTGTTTGAGAGATCTTCGATCAGCTGAAGCAGATCACTCTCTTTTCCGCCTAGACGAAGTGTCACCGTCGCATTATAAATACCTGTTGTTACCTCATCATCAAATGCCGGAAGCGCACTCGTTTCGCTGTCCGTCGACATACCGCCACTCTCCTCAGCCGCTTCGATTTCAGAGCGTTCCGCTTTCGCGCCCTGTGGTGCTTCAGTCGTATCCGTTTCCTCCTGTGCTGCGAGCATTGCCGCACGCTTCGAATATACATATGGCTCCAAAGCCGTTTCTTCCTGTGGCATCTGGATAGCCAGATCATAGGCTGACAAGTTATATCCTAACACAAGCTCAGTAAAATACTTATCAATCTCTGCACTTTCCATCATTGGGAAGAATGATTCTCGTACTCCCTGTATCTCATTTGAAAACCGCTCGTTATCTGCCTCCATCATCGGCACCTGCGTAAGCTTCAGCTCATTTTCTTCCTGTGTTTCCTTCTGTGTCGCAATCTCTTTGTTCGTATTCACGATACCCTTTACAACCGGGTAAATACCCCAGTAACCAATGCAGACTACGATCACGAATATAGAAAGCATGATCAGGAGGTTTTTGTCTTTTTGTGTCATTTCTAACTTCATAACGATTCCCTCCTTATTCTGCATCGCCGACATCCGGCAAATTTGTTTCTGTTGTCTCTGGCTGTGCATCTGTATCGGTATGTCTGCCTGCGGACTCCGCCAGTGTACAGGTCACATGGATATCCCACAGCTCATCGGATTCCACATAAGAATATCCGGTATAATCAACATTGCTGAATATATCCACGCCGCACAAATTGCGGATGAATTTGTTGATATTATCTACCGTATCGGCACGCGCTGTCATCGTCAGCACGCCCAGATCCGCATCGAAAGAATCAAAGGTCACGGTTACAAGCCCCTGCGCGCAATCATCGACCACACTCATCACCTCACAGTTACAGACCGGATACGTGTATAGATTCTGATTCACTCCTACAATCGCATTGTATTGATTGCTCAGATAGGATGTTTGCTCCAAAAGTACATCATACCGTGCAACCTCCATAATCGTTGCCGGAGACTCATTGTACTCCTTCAGCTTCTGCAATTCCTGTTTTTTTAGTGTGCGCACCGTAATACACACGGCAAGTCCCACAAGCATCACAGCAAGACTGATCAGAATTGCAAGAAATCCCTTTCCAACTCCGCCACCTTCTGTTTTCTTCTTTTTTCCGGCATGATAGCCGTCTAAGAAATTCTGCTTGCCGGCATTTCCCGTAACAAGACCGCTGATCGGGTGGAAATGTGCCTGTACATCCAGACCATTGGTTGCAACATGTGTATCTGCAAATACCTCCACACGCGCGTAAATATCAAGCTGGGAAATTGCATTCTGATATAATGGCAGATCCTGTGGATTCACACCCGCAAGTAAAACTGCCTCAATCGGATAATCCAGCTGGTTTGCCTGCATGAACTGACGGATCTGGCTGACGGAACGCGCGATATCCTGCGCATAGTCCTCTGTTCCCTGATCATGGAAGCAGCGGGCACTGTTGAAATAGTAAAATTCTCCATTTACCCAGAGGATCGTCGTGATTGTCATGCGGTCTGCAATCTGCAGGACGAATGTCTTGTACTGTTGTGCCGCTGTCAATGCAGTCAGACGGATCAGACTGCTCTCACCGGAATATACTGCCTTGAGTTTGACGCCGATCTCAGTAAAGATGTCCACATAATCTTTGATGAAATCGGTCGTGATGATCTCGGCATAGATTTTCTTCGTCGCCTTATTCTGCCCGATTGGAAAATATCCGCAGATATAATCCTCTCCCTGTTTGATATCTGTAAACTCGCGGTTGATAAACTCTTCCGTCTTCTTCGGATTGAGCAGAGGCATCTCAATATTCTTACCAATAAACTTGGTCGAATTGATGACTAAGATCACATCCTTCGTCGGCAGATTATGTGTCGTCCAGAAGTTCTGCATGAAGCTCACAAACGCATCCGCATCCATAATCATACCATTGATGATGCTGCCATCCGGCGCATCTTCCGTATAACAATCCGCGACAGAAATCTTTCGATTTCCGGGAGTACCGGTGATCACTTGTATCTGTTGGTTTGCCAGATAAATGACTGTACTCATATGTATGTTCTCCTTCCTGTAATAGGTTTGCTTTCTCTATTTAGTACGAATTTGCAATCGTCGCATACGAGCCATAAATCGGCTGGATTACGGAAATAATAACAAATCCAACGACTGCCGCCATCACGACGATCATCGCAGGCTCCAGATAAGAAACCAGCTTGTTCATCGCTACCTCGGAATCATATTCCATCTGGTTTGCAATTGATACAAGCATTGTATCGAGCGCACCCGTCTCTTCACCGACTGAAATGGACGAAGAAAGCTTCTTCGTAAATCCATCTACCCGGTCAATACTCTCACTTAAATTCATACCACCACGTACATCCGCGATGACCTGATCAAACTGCTTTTCAATGTAAGAATTGCCGATCGTATTTCGTGCGATCTGCAGACAGTTAATGATTGAAATACCTGCCGAATACAAGCTCGACAACGTACGAGCAAACCGTGCGGTATAAATGACACGGCGCAGCTTCCCGATCACCGGCAGCTTCAGTTCTAACTTGTCCTTTGCATACCGCACACCCGGTATCGCAAAAAGCACATGAAAGAAAATATACAACACAACGGCTGCCAAAATCAAGACATACCATTTATTTTTCACAAAATTACTGATGCCCAGCAGAATCGTCGTTGAGGTCGGAAGCGCATCCATCTGGGAAAATAAATCCTTAAACTGCGGAATAACATAGCCCATGATGATTGCAACTACTACCACGATCAACACACAGAGGATCTTCGGATAAGTCATTGAGCTTTTGACCTTCTGGTTCAGCCGATATTCCTTCTCATAATGCACAGACATCTGCACCGCAATCTTGTCCATGCTTCCACTGCTCTCTGCACTCTTGATCATGTTGATAAAGAGCGGTGGAAATGCGTCGCCACTCGCAGACATTGCCTCAGAAAGTGGCACACCGGAACGCACCTGTTTTAACAGTCCGGTATAAACCTCCCGTTCCTTTGGCTTGATGGACTCATCCTCGGATATGATTCGCAGTGCCTTTACGAGCGTCACGCCCGCGCCAAGCAGCTCACCGATATTCTTCGCGAACTCAGAGACAACATCGGAACGCAGACGTTTGATGTTGACCTTATCCGCCTGTGCCTTCGCCTGTATCAAATATTTCTTTTCCTGTTTTAAGCGCTCATGCAGATCAAGCTCATCGGTTGCCTGCATCGTACCGGAAATCGCCTTTCCGTTTTCATCCTGCGCTCTGTATTTGTAAGTAACCATAGCGCCTCCTAATACGTAGCTGTCATCATACTTTTCACATAATCAATATACATCGAGATCATGGTATCGCCCAGATTCTGAGTCAGTGCAACAAGCACACCGAATGCAAGAAATGGACCGAATGCGAAATGTTCTTTCCTTCCCTTCTTCTTACTTGCCAGCAGATAGATCGCATACGCACCGCCGACAATGATTCCAACGAAGAATGCAGCAACTACACCTTTCCAGCCAAGCAGGAATCCGGCTGCAAACATCATCTTCACATCGCCACCGCCAAAGCCGTTAAATAACATCAGAATAAACATTGGCACGCTGATCGCGAACAGTCCAATCACACGCTCTATGATCGTTGGTCCCGGCAGCACCCAGATAGCAGGGATACCAAGCAACAGCAAAATCACATTCAACTGTGGCGGAATCTCCTGCGTGTCCGCATCGATCATCGTGATCACCATCAGATCACAGATCACAAGGAAGAACAGCAACGCGGATAGATGAATTCCGTACATTGCAACAGAAAATACTGCAAATGCACCACCGACCAGCTCGATAATAAGCGGACGTTTCGGCAATACAGAACCACAATATCTGCAGCGGTTCTGATAACGAATCCGGGAAAAGATCGGAATGACATCTTTCCATGTCTGCTCGTGGTCGCACTGCTTACAGTGGGAATGACGAATCGTCAGCTTCTCCTTCTTCGGAAGCCGTTCAATGACCAGATTCAGATAAGAAAACACAGTCACTCCCATCAAAAATACCAATATGTATATCATTGCATATAAAAAATAATTCATTTTCTACCCCTTTTACTCTGTTTTACAGTTGATCTGTGTGTCGGAATTCGCATCTAAATTATAACACTGAATATATTCCGTGTATGTAAAATCGCCATACCGTGAGCTATGCAGTGTCAGACTCATATAAATAATATTGTCTGCATAATCTCCCTTCGGCTGTGTAAACTTCAACTCCTTGATGGAATACCCCATATACGCTTTCTGGTCAAATACCCAGTCAGTACTCTTCACTTCGCCACTTGCAACCACCACCGGATAATAATGCACAACCAGATATCCTTCTTCATTCACGCCAATATAGACATGACTGCCCTGCGCATCGGTAAACTCGATCTTATTATACCCTGTCGTTTCATTCTGTCCACCGAGCGTCGCATCTGTCGACAGCTGCATGACATATGGTAATGTGACCTCGTTCGTTGTTCCATCCTCATTTTTTACCTCCGTTGTGATTGTCGCATCCCGCGCACCCTCGATCTCACCGCGGATCTTCGAAGCAATGATGGATGATACCTGCATACCATTTGCAGTGCCCTTCGCAGTATAATAGACACTCACCGTATTCGCGATCACCTTGCTCGCCGCAATCATAAAAAGCCCGATCAGCATAAAGGTCACGATCATTTCCACCAGCGTGAGTCCCTGATTCTTATTATGAAATTTTCGAAAAAGCTGCTTCAGTTTTTTCATTTCAATGACTGACTCCTCTTATTCTCCTGCTTCTTCACTTTTATGTATCACCCGGAACACCGTCAGATCGGCACGATCACTATAATAACGGTGCAGCTTTGCTTCTATAGCAAAGCTCGTTGCCTGTGGCATATTCTGTGAATCTGTCTTATTTGTGTCCACCGTCAGTGTGATGCCTGTATCTGCTAATGTCTCAAACACGGTATCCGTCCGATACATTTCCTCGTTCAGGATACGCTGTTCCTCCTGCATATCCTTGCTTTTCTTGACCAATTCTCCGGATACGCCAAGCAAATGTACCATACATTCTGCCAGAACCATAACAAGAATCACGAATCCAACGATCACTTCCACCATCGTCGAACCTGCATTATTCATTTGTCGCACGATTTTTCTTCTCTTCATGTTACTCACGCTCCAGAAAACTCCAGCTCCAATGCTCACTTTTCAGAATATCATTTTTCGATGGATTTACCGTATCATCTCCAGTATCCACACCAATTTCTGCGTCCTCATAATCCATACAGGACAAATTATACTTTGACAACATGGATGCTGTCTGGTCACCCTTCGTACAGGTTACTTTGACACAAAGGATAACATCGTTTTTCGATATCTGATAACTGCCATCGTTCTCCCAATAGATACAGACTGAAATATCATCCGCCATCGCTGCATATTTTGTCGTATCTCCGCCTGTTGCTGCGAGGGTAAAATACCGGTACGCCGCTTTCTCCCCATGATCAGTCGAACTCTCCGATTCATAATACGGCCAGTTGCCCTGACACACATTATATCGAAGATACTGCCACAGCAGATTTTTTCCATCCGTCACATCTTGCTTCTGCATATCAAAACTTGTATATGCCGGCGTCGTCAGTTCTTTCTCTATTTCAATACTGATCGTCTTCGAAAGCTCCCGGCATTGGTTCTGTGTCACCCGGCGCACCGAAGACGAAAACAATGCATAGCTTACAAGCAACAAAGATAAGCAAAACACAACGACAACCATACTGACAACAATCGCCACGATCATTGCAGAACCGCGATTTTCTTCTTTATGAAATTGTCTGAGCTTTCTTTTTCTCTGCATGTACCTGTAATTTATCTTTCTACTATTTTGATATTCCGGTAATTGTCAGCGTCTGTGGCTGTGTCCACTCGGCAAGTCCATCTTCCGAAATTGCCGCAAATCGGATCTGCACATCTTTCACATCCTCGGTAAACCATGTGTCCTTCTCCAGTATAAAGCTTGCGCTTGTCTGGTCTGCGGTATAATAAACGGACTGTACTAATGTACCCTCTGCATCAAATCCCAGCACCTGTACGAGCATCGGTTGCTCAATTGCCACTGTATAATTCACAACTTCTTTCTGTGTCGTACCACTTCCAACTGTCACCGTTGTTCCTGCAAGCTTCGGAAGCTCTGTCCTTGCAGCTTCCTTTTTCACAGTTCCAGTCCAGATCACCATATCCATCTCCTCGGCTTCCGTGATTGCGCTGGCATCTGTTGTCGTTGCATCATCAACTGGAATCAGTTTCCACATTGCGACATCCGAGCTTTCAAAGGCATCCAGATGTGCCTCGCCGACAACTGCCTGTACTGCAACGAACGTCGTTGTATCTGGAAGTAACACAGAAATCTGATTTTTTTCTGCAACCACCTTTGCGCAGATTGCAGTCGTTGTATCCTCCATCCGTACATTTACGGCATAGCTTACGTTTACTGTTTTTTCCTCTGTCAGAATACCCGCAAACTCCGTGTATGGATTTGCTTCACACAGGCTTTCTCTGCGGATCTTTGCGTTGCTTCCTGCATAGTATACATAATATTTATCGGTCTTTGGCTGTACATACAGCACGCCATATGCCCCGCTTGCATCCTTGATCTGCACCTCGTAATAATCGGCGCCATCCTGTACCTCGAACCGATATGCCCGTGACTCATACGTTCCAACCAGATCTTCATCCTGTACTGGTGCTGTCAATGTCCATTTTGTTCCATCGTAATACTGCAGAACACGCACATCGTCTGCCAAACGCTTGACATCCGGTGTTTCAAGCTTCTGGACAGTCTGTATTTCCTCGGTTGTTGCTTCTGTCGTAGAATCCTGTGTATCCGCATCCGTCACAGTATTCTCTGTCTCATCTGGCTGTCCCATCGTTCCAGCCGTTGTCTCTGCTTCCTTTTTACCTTCTGAAGCATCCATAACGACCTGTTTCTCTTCTGCTCCATTCGATGCAAGCTGTGTAGTCTTCGAATACTTTGTTCCATTTACTGTACAATCTGCATATTGAATATTGCTCTCGATATCAGCATCTGCATATCCAACCATCGCATCTACACTTGTCCCCCCCGTCACGGCTCCATCACTTGTACAGCTATTAAACTTCACGCCCCTGTAGCGCAGGTATCCAATCATACCACCCGTGTACCATGTTCCGGTAACCGTACCGTAATTGTTGCACTTTGTAAATGTCATCGCATCACTGGTCTGATTCTCCATCTGTCCAACAATGCCACCAACCGCGATATTTCCGGTCGCAGTCGTCTTAATTTCTGCATAATTCGTAAGGTACTCCAGATTCTCGCCAGACATCGAATGTCCGATAATGCCACCCACAGCCGTATTTTCCCCAGCTACTTTCGCTGTCACATGCCATGTGCCTGCTGTGATAATCTGCTCTGTCGCTGTACCCTTTACAACAGCATCTTTCTGGTTACATCCGACAATACCACCGGTATAGCCAAGATAGTTGTCAATCGTTGTATTTCCTTCTGCCTTTTGCGAATTATCTGTCAAAGAAACCGTTCCATAATTTGTACCAACGATACCGCCGGCATTCGCTCTTGCAGTTTCATATGCAGTTCCATCTACCATGCCGCCATGCACAACGGTATCTGCACTTCCAATCGTGTTTGCCTTGACCGTTGAATTATATCCATTGGCACCAACGATACCGCCAACATTTGCTGTCACGCCATCTCCCGCACCAGATACGCTTCCTGTAAATGTACATTCCATCACCTGTGCCGCATCTGTATCCTCTGCTTTTTCCGTCGCGATACCACTCACACCAACGATACCGCCGTAGCTTGCAATAGATGTACCACGGTTACCTACGATCGTTGCGCTTACATTACACTGATTGACTGTACCCTTGTTCTCACCGACAATACCACCTGCAACTTCTTTCGCTGTGATGGTTCCATAATTATTGCTTGTCAGAATCTTATTATTCGACTTGCGGCTCGCGCTGATCATACCACCTGCGTATCCAGTCTTTGCCGTTACAGCAGCCCGGTTCTTCGCATTCTCGATACGTAAAAATGTGTTTGCATCATCGTATCCAACAAGTCCGCCAACATAAGTATCTGATGTCACACTTCCACCGCCAACAGTACCTGTCACATACATCTGTACTTCACTCGTCTGGACATTGGCATTGCATACCTTGTCAACTACCGTCTCTTCGGATGGCTGATTTAAGGTCAGCTTTCTTACATTCTCCGCTGTCGTTCTCGCATAGGTCGTATCCGTACTGTTTACAAGCATCGTGTAACCGATGTAACCTCCAGTAAATGCGCTGCCTGTGATCGTGCCTCTGAAGTCTGACATGTCCGCAGAGGTCTGGATGCGGGCGTACTGAATATCTTCGGTTTTTGTAACCAATTTTGTTGTATAAAATATTAGCTTTGCATTATTTAAAATGTAATTATATACAGACTCATCCTCCGAATAAAACATCATCTGATAGTTTTCAGAGCTGCTTTTTTTGGCTATTCGTGTAACCGTTTTAGGACTTAATTTCCAATAATTATTTGCCTTTCCATCTTCTCCTATCTCTTCTACATATTCTTTATTCATTGAATTTGCATTCCATTGATCAAAGTGAATTGAAAGTTCATTTTCAACAGGAATCTTAACATACCAATCAAACGCATCATATTCACTATTGTTTAAAAATTGAACATTCGTTATCTGGTATACCGTTAAAAGTTGTCCAACCCATATTGTTGTTTTCCCGCCTGTTAATTTTAATTGGTATTCACCCTCTCCTGTACCAATTACTTCGTGTATATTTTTTTCTGTAATGTTATTGTTTCCTGGTTTAAGTACAGTTTTGTTTCCATCTCCTCCCGTATAATAGAATTCTATATCCGTAATATCAAAGGAATATGCTTCCTGATAGCTCTTAAATGTCAACACAAAACTTCTGCTTCGACTTTTATTATTGGCAGCTATCTTTAAATCATCTGGCCGTAATACATATATAATCTCTGATTTCTCCGAATCCTCAACTTCCTCCACTGGCAACTGCCATCCCCACAACTGTTTATCTATTAAAACATTTTGTTGCACATGTATTTTTACATACCAATCGGAGATTTCTTTATCACTGTCATTTACAGCTTGAATATTATATTTCACGGTCGGTGAATCTGCACTTCCCCATATTGTCTCTACACTCAAATCCAAGTAACAAAGTTTCGTTGTATTACCCGCGGAAGAATCCGTTGCCGTATCGGTAGATCCACTCTGTCCAGGCTCCGTAATCATGTTCTGGTTATACCCATTCGTATTGATGATGTTCGCGCCAATCACACCACCGACAAAATATTTGCCGCTGATGTTCTGTGTGCTTACATATAATTGTTTCGCACTTCCGTCTGCCTTCTGCAACATCAAAATCGACGCATTGCAGCCGGCAAGTCCGCCGACATAGCTTCCTTTATCTGTATCTCCATTTATACTTCCAGCCGTCACAGCGTAGTTTGTAACTTCCGCGCCACTATCATTATAACCAACGATACCACCAACATAGTTTTTACCGACGATGCGTACATTGTTATCTTTTCTTGCTTCTGCTTTGATCACACCATGATTGTAACCAGTGATTCCTCCAACATAATCAGCTGCATGGGAAACCGGATATTCCCCAGCAACAGTCACTGCACCCGATGTATCAAGATTTTCAAGCAGAGAACCTGTATTATAACCACTGATACCTCCTGCATACATACCGGTTGCATAGACAACGCCTGTATTCTGCCAGTTTGAAACGGTATTTTTCGAATTCACGGTATCGGATACTACAATTGGACTTGCGCCCTTTTCAACCAATACCAAAGTATCTCCGCTACTATTTCCTGTATCTTCCTGTGTTTTTGTCAGATCTATATCTGCATTCGCGCCAATCACACCACCGACATAGGAACAGCCAATGACATAGTTGTCATTTCTGCCATTTGTATTCGTATCGTCCGTACCCGAAAGCTCCGCAGAACCAGTTGCATAGCCGACGATACCGCCGACATAATCATGTCCAAATACATAGCTGTGCTTGCCATTATCCAATTCTGCACGCACACCCTGAAGCGTACTAAAATAACTGTAACCGGTAATACCGCCTACATAGGTTCCAGCTACCTTGTCCGCATAAGTTGCAAATGCCGTTCCATCCTGATTTCCAAGGAATGCCTGTAAATCTTTTCTCGAATAAAACGGTGTACTGTTGCTGTTTTTGATTGTAATATTTGCAAGGGCTGATGTATCATCTGTATGATTTGCCGCATACTCGTTTACACAGCTTCCTGCTATACCACCAACGAATTTACTGTCCTTTTTATCTTCGCCATCCTTCACGACTGCATATACAGCACCTGTATTCTCACAGTCTTCCAATGTGATGGCAGTTGACCGATTCTTCTCTGTCCGAAGCTCGCCGACAACACCTCCCACATGTGAAAGTCCGGTTACCTTTGCAGCATTGGAAAGCTCCTTCCATGTGACTGCAGACACAACCGAATCCGAATCCGCAATCAATGTTCCGGTAATACCACCGACATAAGACTTTCCTTTTACAAAACTGGCTGTTTCTGCGTCTACATCATCATTTACGACTTCGAGATTTTCTAAGATTCCCGCCGTCTCTCCAGTCAAATCCTTACCATACACCGTGATTCCGGCAAAAGAGCCAACATAATCGCCCGGAGACGTTATCTGTACATCATCCAGTTTCAGATTCCCAATAGTTCCATAATTCGTGGCAAATAAACCAACCGGCTTTTTCTCATCATCCGCTTTACCAGTATCCATGTCTGTATACAACCTACACAGGGCATTTCCTGCCTGCGACATAGTAAGTCCCTTGATCGTATAAGACTTACCATCCGTATTCTTACCATCCAGAGAATCTTCCGCGCGAAGCTGTTTCATCGAGATAAAGGATTCTGCCAGGCTTTCGGTTTCTTCCTTTAACTTGATATCATTTCCTTTCGTATTATAAAACGCACCAGACGTTACAAATTTCGTCCAGTCGATATCTTCGGACAACTGGAAGTGACAGGCTAACGTTTTCTTTGTATCCTGCTCATAATGCGCACTGCTCAGGCGCAGTTCATCCACAGACTTCTCAGTATTCGCTGTAATGTCTGTCACGTAACGCATATTATAAAGATGTCTTGCATTTGCAATCGAATAATTGTAATTTACAACCTTCTTTGCAGCATCCGTGTTGTTATTTTCCTCGGCAAAATAAACATACGACTGGTTGCTCTGCCGTTCCGTTGTTGTATCATATGCAGCACCATACCCCTTGATGGAGCATTTAATCTTATTTGCATCCAGCCCAAACCGATGGAATGTATAGGTTGACTTGAATTTAAAGTTTGCATTGGCAACCTTACTTGCTTTCGATGTGTCCCGTAAAATTGACAAATTCATCTCATAGCTGGCAGATGTCGCCTGAAAATCCGCTGCATCCAATACGACACGGATCGTTCCATCCGTATCGCTCCATGCAAGGACTGGGAACTCCCCAAGCTCCTGCGCACTCCAAGTTCCAGTCTCATCTTTCACATACCGTGTGATTGCACAATTCTGTGCCTGCCGGTTTGCATAATTCTTGATCTTTGCTCCGTTTAATGTGAACTTCATAACCGGAACACCATCTGCCATATTCTCACTGGTACAGAAATCAGAATCTACATCATAGACGGTAATGTCATAATTCATCTTCTGTGCGGCATTTGCCGGCTTGCTGACCTTGAACGACAGATTTAACGTATCTTCATTATTTAATTTCACTTCATCAATGGACGGCTTTTCCTTTGTACCCTTCAGCGCCGTCGACAATGTATCCACACCATAGTACCCGATCATACGGTCTTTCCGGTAAGAATCATACCGGGTGGCAATGTTAACCGAACCCCGAAGGGAATCATTGTCATTATCATACTCGAAAATTTCTACCTCATCTCCATTTGACTTGGCAGAATAAAGGACAGAAAATACCTGTCCATCCTCTAAGGAAAACTCGACGCAGATCGCGTCATTTAAGATAGACGTATCATACAGATACCCCTGTAAAAGCTGATATACGATTGGTGCCGTCGGGCTTGTCGTATCTTTTCCTGCCGCATACAGACTGTAATCGCCCTTATTTGCACGCACAGAAACAAGCGTACCCTTATTTACCGTTACCCAAACGGAATCATCACTGTACGCCTGTCCTTCTTCGTAATATATCGAATCCAGCTTCACCTCGACTGGACTAAAATTTTTCGTCTGCTTTGCAAAATCTTCTAAGGTTCCATTTGCATTATATTCCGACAACTGATTCTGCGCTGCCAAAAACATGGTCTCTGCATATTCATTCGCCTGGTTAAAGTCTGACCAGTCCTGCCATGCCATAAGTCCCATGACTGATATTGTGAGCAATATCGACAGCAACATCATCGTCACGATCATCTCTACAAGCGTGAAACCCCGATTGGATCTGCATCGTCTCTCTTGTGTCGATCTCATATTTATCTCCTACTGTATAAAACTATTCGCTTTATTATACAAATATATCGGAAAAAAGGCAAACTTTATCCAGTGATTTTTTTTGCATATTTTTGCCATTTCGGTGAAATTTGTGTGATATCTTACATAAATAGCTCCAGTATATACACAATCGCACACGAAACAAGCGACACCACAAACATGCTTGTCCTGCGCCATGCAAGGATCAGCGCCACGACGAATCCGATGCCTGCTGCCACCATACTGTTGCTCGCCGTGAGGATCGCCGGGAATGTCATAACCGCGAGCGTCACATATGGCACATAGAACAGAAACGACCGCACCGTCTTGTTCTTGATCTCTTTCTTGATCAATGTGAGTGGCAGAACACGGATCAGATACGTGACTGCTGCCATCACAAGAATGTACAGATAAATATTATGCTTCATGATCTGCCTCCTCATCTTCTGCGTTCTCATCCGGGATCGGGAACAGCACCGCTGCCACACCGGAGATCACAACTGTCAGAATAATCACCTTCATACCGGAAGAAACATTCTTAATTACCGGTATCTTCGTGAAAAGGAAGCTCGCCGCCATCGCGATGATCACAAGCCCGCGGATTACCTTATTGTCTCTGGCAGGTGGGATAATAATTGCTAAGAACATACCATATAGCGCGACGGAAAGCGCACTAACCACACCGCCCGGCAATACGTTACCGAGCACAACACCGAGGCAGGTGCCGATCGTCCATGCCGGAATCGCAATCGACATCGCGCCATACATGTAGCACGGATTTAATTTACCTTTTCTCGCAACGGAGATGCCGAAGATCTCATCGGTCACACCAAATCCAATAAAAAAGCGGTGTATGATTGAAAACTTCGGATCAAGCTTCTGTGTCAGTGCACACGACATCAGCATATATCGTAAGTTTATGACGAGCTGCATCAGTGCAAGCTCTGCATATCCTACGCCGCCGGCAATGGCTGTAATCGCCGCAAATTCTCCCGCCGATGTCGTATTCGTCAAGCTCATAATTGTAGCCGGAAGTACATGCACCCCCGCATTTCGCGCCGCAATCCCAAGTGTAAATGCGACCGCAAGGTATCCAAGTGCGATTGGAATTGCATCCCGCATTCCATCGCAGTAATTTTTTCGATTTATATTTTCTGCTCCACTCATTTTATCTCATCCATCACTTCTTCTAAAGTTCCGTGGTCTGTCCGCACACGGATATGGCAGGCACGCGCATAGACGGGTCCCCGCTCTTTCATCATCGCCTGGATCTTCGCATACGGATCGTCGCACTGCAACAGCGGACGGTTCGTGCAATGCTTTACCCGCGCATAGGTCGTATCTGCATCTGCCATCAGATAATATACTGTTCCGACTTCTTTCAATAGATCACTGTTCTCCTTGCGAAGCGGCAGTCCACCGCCCGTCGCGATCACGCAATGTGTCTTCTCCCGAAGTTTCCGGATGACATCCGTCTCCAAAGCACGGAAATATGCCTCTCCCTTCTTCTCGAAGATGTCCGGAATCGTCATTTCCTCCTGTGCCTCGATATAAAGGTCGGTATCAATAAACTCATATCCAAGCTTCTTGGCAAGTGCCTTTCCAACCGTTGTCTTACCGGCACCCATATAACCGATCAGGACAATATTATCGCCGCGCTTCTTCCCATAGATTGCATCCTGCAATGCCAGATACACTTTATCGGTCAGTGTCTCAGACACGGTCAGATTATTCCACAATTCATATGCAAGGATTCCCTGATATAATAACATCTTCAATCCATTTACCGCTGGCACGCCAAGCTTCGCCATCTCCTTTAAGAATGGCGTCTGTGCCGGATTGTAGATCAGATCCACGCCTGCCTTCGCCATCGCATAGAACGCATCGCCAAAATCAAACGGCATTCCGTCACCCTCATGCAGCCCGACCGAAGTACACTGGATCATCAGATATTTTCCATCCGGAATACTCTGATAATCCTCCGAAGCCACCGCCTGCACCACCGTCTTTCCTGTAAATGCATTCATGTCGTCCGCGATTGCCTGCGCACGCGCAAATGTCCGGTTTACAATATACACCTGCTTTGCGCCGTAGCTGACACACATATACGCGACCGCACGTGCGGCACCACCTGCGCCAAGCATGATAACTGTCTCATCCTTTAATGCAATTCCTTCTGTCTCTAACGCTTTCGCCAGTCCCGGCATATCCGTGTTGTAACCCTTATAGCCGCCCTCCACACGGACAAGTGTATTAACCGCGCCGATCGTCTTCGCGGCGATATCCACATCCACGAGACTCTCCATCACGTGCTGCTTGTGCGGCACGGTAATATTCAGTCCAAGCACGCCCTCGTCATACGCCAGCTTCACACAACGGGACAAATCCTCGTCCTCCACGCAGAATGGCACATACCGCTCTGACAGCCCCAGTGCATCGCTGAGCGTGTCATGGATGACCGGTGACAATGTATGTTTGATCGGATTTCCGAAGATTCCAAGCAGATGCTCTGCAGCGACATCCTCGTAACCCTGTATCGCATATTTCATGATTTCCATCGCCATTTTCCCCTGTTTCGTCTATAATTGTCTATAATCAGACATTTTCCTCAAATATAATACCATAAAAGTGAAAACCTGCAACCATTTAGATACATTTCTGATACATTTGTATCCTATAATATAAACAGTTCTTACACGCAGGCCCGACAATCAACAGGGATGCTGCACGAAAAACTACGAGGGGGAATTTCATATGAGACGCAAAACCATATTCTATAAAATGGTGATCGGTGCACTCCTGCTTTCCATCTTATCCGGATGTGGAAAGAAAGCGGGCGTCGATTATATTCAGGAGAACGATTCCAGACAGGATGCCGTTTCCGCATCCGACTTACATCTGAACTATTCCGTATCAAACGGACGCACGACCGTCAATGTCGACGCCGATGTGAACACCAGTCTGTCCACGCAGTCTGCTCCGGTTGCGACTGCCGTCCGGTGCGACTATACAAATGAAGATATCACACGCATTGCGGCTGCAATCTTCGATGAGGGAAGCTATAAATTATTCCTTCCATACAGCCGTCAGTCAAAGGAAAATATCACTGCTGCCTGCGATGCATTTGCAGAGACTTTTGCTACCTACGCAGATAAATCCGAGATTCCGTATAATCTGTTGGCAGAATGCTCCTATGCACAAAATGCAAAAGACGGCGGCGTCTTTGATCCTATCGAGACAAATGGAACGATTCAATACTATCCAACCATCAAGCCAAGTGCAGACAGCGAGGAATTTTGCAACTTCTGTAATATCCGTGGCACGATAGACGGAAAGGACTGTCAGCTTTCCTTCGTCCAGACGCGCAAGCACTGCATGCTTGTGTTGCACAAAGATTATAACGAAGAGCTTACCTATGGCTTGTTTAACCAATTATCCCCGATCCGTCCGGATATGCTCGAAACGCTTGCCGGCAGCGACAACATCTGCTCGTATTCCACGGAAGGTGCCTCAACGCTTGTCACCGATACGCTCTCCAGAATGGGAATCGATGATTATGTAGTTACCGACGTATTTCCGACGCAGACCATCCAGACTGTCTACGATATTGACGACACTTATCAGGTATCAGCAAACTACAACAAAGAACCGGTTATTTCCTATGATTCCTATCTGGTCTACGGTGGGCGCAGCTTAGATGCGCTTACCCCTGTCTACACCACTGCAAACTTTCAACCAGAGCTGACTGATTATGAAAGCATGGATCAGGACGAAAACGGAACAATCTCCAATTATCAGGATTATATCTTCTATGGCTATGAATTCATCACCGCCAATGTCGGAAATGACGGTTTGAATTATCTGATCGTCGCCAATCCTATGAAGATTGAAACCATCGACGTCGATATGGCGAACACACTGGATTTCTCCCAGATTGATACGATTGCACAGGACTACATCAACAAACACACCTTTGATGAGACGGTGTATGACATAACAGATATCCGGTACGGACTGATCCGGGTATCCAACGAAGAGGATGATTCCTACCAGTTGCTCCCGGCATGGTATTATCTTGCAGAAGGAAGCGAGGAAAGCAAACCCTATTATTTCCCATCTGCCTACGTCATCATCAACGCCATCGACGGAAGTATCTACAATGACGAACTTGGCTACATCTATCAGCATAGAAACAAATCAGATTAACAGGAGGAAGATCTTATGAAGAAACGAATTGCAGGCATTCTCATATCCATCCTTGCATTATTCGCCCTGTCCGGGTGTGGAAAAGAGAAAGATATCTCATACGTGGATGAACCGGCAACGACAAGCGATGCTGCCACCGCTTCGGTTCTGCACCGGAATTATGAGGTCACAGACGGACTCCTGACATTTACGGTGGATGCCGATGTCGATACCAGTTTATCGGCACAAAGTTCCCCTGTGGTAAAAGTCTCCCGAAACGACTACACCAAGGATGATATGAAGCGGATTGCAGATGCCATCTTCGATGCTGGAAGCTACGCATTATTCCTGCCCTATGTCCTGCGCCCGGATGAGGAGGTCAAAAGTGCGTGTGCCGATATGCAGGAGAAAATCGCACAATATAACGACAGCGCAGACATTCCATACTCTTTGCTGCAGGAATACTATATCGCCCAGCAATGTATGGAGAATGACAACGTGGTCACCCCGATTCATACGGATGGTTCCCTGAAATGGTATCGTTTCACCTCCTCCGAAAATACGGATATTTATACAAATTTCTGCGTCATCAAAGGAACGATCAGCCAGAAGCCTTACTATCTGTCGTTTATACAGACGGATGTGTACTGTACAATGCTGCTCCACACGATCTACGAACCATATATCCAGTATCCGCAATACTACGACACCTACGCAAACCCTCTTTATGAGAATGAATCGTACTCCGATGAGTGTCAGTATTCTAAGGAAGAATCAAAAGCAATGGTGCTTGATACGCTTCAGACTATGGGAATCTCCGATTACACGATCACAGATGTACAGAAGGCGCAGACCATAAAGCCCGATTACGAGATAACGAAAGATGGGGAAATCATAGCCAGCGATTCTTCAAACGATGGATATTCCTATGATTCCTATCTGCTCTATGGCGGCAGAAATGTGGACGGTATCGCTCCTGTTCATACGGATTTCAATTTCTCCCGCGAACTGGTCTCCGGGACAATCGGTGAAAACAGCAGCTCCAACGATTCTTACACGAATGCCAGATATGGATACGAAGCCATCTTCGCGAATGTCGGAAATGATGGTATCAACTATCTGGTTATCCAGAATCCGATGAAAGTAGAGGAAGTCTTAGAGACAAATGCACAACTGCTCTCTTTCGATCAGATTGACGCAATCGCCAAAGATTACATCTCGAAGTTCGATGGGACGACTTTACCATTTTCTGCGGATAACACCTACAAAATCAAGGAGATTCAATATGGATTGATCCGGTTATTTGACGAAGAATCTGATTCCTATATGTATATTCCTGCGTGGTATTACATGATCGATGGGGAATCTCTTTCTTCCCCATTTTGTACATTTTCCCCATACGTCATAATCAGTGCCATCGACGGAAGCATCTATCATGATTATAACGGAAACATCAACTAAAGCGAAAGGAGAACGCATATGAAGAAACTATCCTGGATTTTAATTATTACACTTCTTGCATCCTGTCTCTCTGCCTGCGGCAGGAAAGAGACTGTCATCTATCAGGGAGATACTGCATCTACGTCTGATGCCACAGATGACCCTATCCGAAATCTTGACTACACCGTTCCGGGGGACAAAGGGACTCTGACTGTACAGGCACAGGTGGATACCTCGCTTGCTGAGAAAAATGCACCAGTTGCGTCCTTATCCCGCGCAGATTTCACGGACGCAGACATCCAGACGTATGCAGACCTGCTCTTCGATGAGGGAAGTTATTCGCTCTTTATGCCATATGAGTTCCGTTCGATAGAGGATTTATCTGCCGCCTGTAGCGCCTGGGAAGATACATTCAAAAGTTATGAGGATTTCTCGACAATCCCGGAATATATGATTGCAGAATACTACGATGCAACAAATGCCCTTGCGACGAAGAAACAAGATGCCGATGCAGCAAAGCGTGTCGTAGAAACCAACGGTGAAATGAAATGGTATATCAATCCCTATAGCGAAAGGGATGATATCGGGCAATTTATACCGAACCAATTCTGTATTATCGACGGAACCATTTCCAAAGAGCACTATTATCTGGCATTTTTTAAATCCAACCTATTCTGTCGTATGGTATTATACAAACAGTACTGTACTGATGCTATCGATTTTTCTACCAGTAACACCTATAAGGCGTATCCAATTTCTTCCGCTTACGTTGAGCAAAATGGGGGAAACAGCTGTTCCCTCTCCCTCACAGAAGCGAAGCAGATTACTGAAAAATATATGCAGACACTGAAGATTACTGATTATACAATTGTGCAAACACTGGATGCTATACGACATCCCCAACATTATACGATCAATGCCTCCTTTGCCGTAGAACCTCCGGCAGAAGAAACAGAACCTGCCACAGACTCCTATCTGTTCTATGCCAGCCGAAGCCTGAATAATCTTTCTACCTTATATACATCTGAAACATTTTCAACAACCCTGACGGATTATTCCAATGCCGAATATGACGCCAATGGTGGTTTTATATTCTCCGCGGACGAATCCAATACATTTTACGGTTTTGAATCTCTGACCGCCAGCATAGACAGCAACGGGCTTTCCTACCTGATCTGGAACAATCCAATGCAGGTAGACACCATAGAAGCAAAAACTTCTCCAACCCTGTCATTTGATCAGATTGATGCCATTGCAAAGGCACAGATTGATTTCATGAGCATATGGAACAGCAGTCCTTTCGATCCCCTTTCCATAGCTGATTGCGAATACACGGTAACGAGTATCGAGTATGGTCTGATCCGGATTTCTGATTCCAAGCACAAATCCTACTCGCTCGTTCCTGCATGGTTTTACATGCTTAAACCGGATGAAGCCGGTATCCTTTACAAATCCAGTTATGCAATTATCAATGCGATTGATGGCAGCATCTATAACCCATTTATTGGCACACTGGAACCAACAGACAACAGTCAGACAGAGAAATGACAGACAATCATACAAAAATCCGAAACAGGCTCACAGCTATATGGCAGATTATAATCATGAAAAAGGGATTGCATATGCAATCCCTTTTGTAGTGTGTGTGATTTTAAGTTTATTTACTAATTTGTTGTTATTACTTTCTAAGACCAAGCTGCTCGATAAGTGTTCTGTAACGCTCGATATCCTTGCTCTTAAGGTATGCGAGAAGGTTTCTTCTCTGACCAACCATCTTAAGAAGACCTCTTCTTGAGTGGTGATCCTTTGGATGTACCTTGAAGTGCTCATTCAGGTCGTTGATTCTTGCTGTAAGGAGTGCAACCTGCACTTCTGGTGAACCTGTATCACCTGCTGTACGAGCATACTTCTCAATGATCTCTTTCTTCTGATCTGCTGTAATCATGCTTTTTTCCTCCATTTTCTTATTTTGTCCAGTCGCTGAGTTATGGTCGGAGTGATCCTATAACCAAGTGACGGCATTTGATATCTTACCACAAGACCTTCATCTTGTAAAGCACTATTTTACTTATAAGTTCCACCCTTGATATAGCCCTCGGCTTTCTCGCTTCCATGTGTGAATTTGTAGCCGATTCCTAACCATTCACTGTTGGTTTTACCAAAATATCGAAGTGGATCTGTCCAATTGTTATCTGCATTCTGTGGATCGAAGTTGTACCAGATTCCGTTGATCTTGATGACACACCAGTAATGCTCACCATACGAGTTATCTGCACGTAATGTCTCGCCTCCGACACGATACGCCTCAAAGCCGAGTGCTCTTGCAAATACAACCATCGCCGAACCATAATTGATACAGGTTCCGTAACGTTGCCCATTCACGCCGCAAATAATTGTCTTTGCAAAGCTGACAACCTGTCGATCCCGATTATTAGAATACGAAACATTAGTGTTGTTCCATGATCCTGTGAAGCCATCATACTTATAAAATGAATTATCTATAATCCACTTATAACATGCCAGAAGCTTGTCATAATTATCCATTTCAGGCTTTACGACCTGTGCCAATACTTCCTGCACTTTTGTATCAATTGCCGTATCTCTGGTTATGGTTGGAACCAGCACAGCCTCGCTCAGAACCTTGCGCAGATTCTCGCTGGTCGCCTTGTCGTTTGCTTCCTTCTCAGCTTCTTCCTGCCGTTTTCTCTCTTCTTCCTTTTCCTTCTCGATCTGCTTTGCAATCGCAGCATCGACATACGGATATCTCGTCTCGCCCGGTGCAGTCTCGCCCTTTTCTACGAGCACGATCTCGATCGCCTCCAGACGCTTTGCAAGCCCCGACGTTCCGGAAGCCTCTCCATTACATGCCCAGTCAAGCCATCCATACGTCTGACTATGTACACGGTAATACACATCGAACTTCTCTGCCATCTCTCCAGTCAGCTTGATCTTGATCGCTTCAAGGCGCTTCGCCTGTCCGGATGTACCTGCCTGCATATCATTCGTTACCCAGTTCATCCAGCCGTAGGTCTGACAATGAACGGAATAGGTAATACCACCCGTACAGCTTGTATTTGGTACATCAATCTTGATTGCCTCCAGACGTTTGCCCTCACCGGTTGTTCCAGACTGCTTACCATCTACTACATAATCCAGCCATCCATGTGTCTGTACATGTGTCGTATACTTGAGGTCTGCATCATCGGCGCCATTTTTACGAACGAGCTTGATCTGGATTGCTTCAAGACGCTTCGCCTGTCCGGTCGTTCCACACTCAGTACCATTCTTTACCCAGTCTGTCCAGCCGTAAGTCTGTCTGTGTACACGATATACAACGTCATACACCTCAGCAAGCTGTCCGGTCAGACGGATCTTGATTGCTTCGAGACGTTTTGCCTCTCCGGTCGTTCCACATTCCTCGCTGTCCTTCTTTGTTCCGATGCTCCAACCATAGGTCTGCACATGTGTCTCGTATTCCACGCTACCGGAAAGCTCGGACTTCACCCAGATCTTGATAGACTCCAGACGTTTCGCCTGTCCAGATGTACCGGTTACCTCGCCGTTTTTAGCAACGCCAAGTCCCCAGCCATACGTCTGACAATGTACTGCATAATAAATATCTGCATCTGTACTTGCCGCTTTCGCTGTGCCCGCTGTATTTCCTATCTGTACCAGTCCAAGCACCATCACACATATCAATATTCTCGCTAAAATCTTTTTCATCTGCTATTCCTCTTCTTTGTTTTGTAACAATTTTGTAACATTATCGCACATGTATAGGAAAAAATCAACAGGCTCTTCCTATTTTTCACAAAAAGATGTATAATCCCTTCAAATGTATATACAATATGAAAGGATTATATTACCATGGCTGGTTCAATATACGGAAAATTATTTACAGTCACTACATGGGGTGAATCACACGGCAAAGGACTCGGCGTTGTCATCGACGGCTGTCCGGCTGGGATTGCGCTTTCTGAGGAGGATATCCAGATCTATCTCGATCGCAGAAAGCCAGGTCAGAACGAATTTACGACCAAGCGAAATGAAAGCGACAAGGTCTCTATCTTGTCTGGCGTCTTTGAAGGAAAAACAACCGGAACACCGATCTCCCTCGTTGTCATGAATGAAGATCAGAAATCAAAAGATTACGGTTCGATTGCAGAAAGCTATCGTCCGGGGCATGCGGACTACTGCTTTGATGAGAAGTATGGATTCCGCGACTACCGGGGCGGCGGTCGTTCTTCCGGCCGGGAGACAATCGGCAGAGTTGCCGCAGGCGCGGTCGCTGCCAAGGTCTTAAAAGAGCTCGGTATTACCCTTACTGCATACACACGTGCGATCGGAACGATCAAGGTTGCAGACGATGCGATCGATCTTAATATGGTCAATCAGAATCCGCTCTATATGCCAAACAACACCTGTGCAGCAGATGCAGCTGCTTATCTCAATGAAATGATGGAGAAAAAGGATTCGGTTGGCTCTATAGTGGAATGTATCATAACCGGTGTTCCTGTCGGTGTTGGCGAACCAGTATTTGACAAGCTTGATGCGAAGCTGGCACAGGCAGTCATGTCGATCGGCGCTGTCAAGGCAATCGAAATCGGAGATGGTACTGCTGTTGTCTCATCCATCGGCTCTGATAACAACGACAACTTCTATATGGATGGCGACACTATCAAAAAGCGCACCAACCACTCTGGCGGCACACTAGGTGGCATGAGTGACGGCAGTCCGATTCTCATTCGTGCTTCTTTCAAGCCAACGCCCTCGATTTTTCAAGCGCAGGATACTGTCACACGGGCACATGAAGAGGTTGTAATGGAGATCAAGGGACGTCACGATCCGATCATCGGTCCACGTGCAGTCGTTGTCGTTGAATCCATGTGTGCGATTACCGTATTGGATCTGCTGATGCAGAATGCAACCGCAAAGCTGGACAATCTGAAAAGGATTTATCGTTCATAATATATAGGAAAAGGATTTAGTAGAATGGTTTTTTCAAGTATTGAATTTATGTTCCGCTTTTTACCAATCTTTCTGATTGTGTATTTTGCAGCGGCACCGAAATACAGAAATATAATATTGCTGATCGGCAGCTTAATCTTCTACGGCGTTGGAGAGCCTTCGTATATTATCCTGATGATTCTCTCCATCCTCGTCAATCATTTTGCAGCCGTCAACATCTACACCGCATGGAAACGCGAGGATGACACGCAGGCATCCACAGAGACAAACCGAAAGGTCTGGCTTATTGCTGCCATGGTCTTTAATTTCGGAATGTTATTTGTATTTAAGTATCTGAACTTTTTTATCGGCATCATCAATGGAATTGCAGGTACAACCGTATTAAAGCTTGTGTCACTTACCCTACCGCTTGGAATCAGCTTCTACACTTTTCAGGCTGCTTCCTATGTGATTGACATCTACCGCAGGAAATATGAGATTGCAAACGGACTACTGGATTTTGCAACGTATCTTTGCATGTTTCCTCAGTTAATTGCGGGGCCAATCGTCAGCTTCTCAGAAGTCAAAGATGATCTGCACAAGCAGCGCAAGATCAGTCTGCCAAAGATTGAATGGGGCACGACGATCTTTGTACTTGGACTTGCTTACAAGGTACTGCTGGCGAACAAGATAGCTTCCCTCTGGAATACGGTTATGACGGCTGGCGTTATGGGGATTCATCCACTAACCGCATGGCTTGGTTCATGGGGATTTTCGATGCAGCTCTTCTTCGACTTCTTCGGATATTCCCTGATGGCGATTGGACTTGGACGTATCCTTGGATTCAAATTCCCGACAAACTTCAAGAACCCATACTGTGCCACTTCCTCCACGGATTTCTGGCGCAGATGGCATATCACACTCAGCAGATGGTTCCGGGAATATGTCTATATCCCACTGGGTGGAAACCGCAAAGGGCAGAAACGTATGATTCTCAATACATTTATCGTGTGGTTACTCACCGGCCTGTGGCATGGCGCGGACTGGAACTTTATTATATGGGGCATGTTCTTCTTCGTGCTGCTGACCGTCGAGAAGTTATTTTTATTGGACAAGCTGGAACGGCATGCGATCTTATCCCATATTTATATGCTGATCGTGATTCCGGTTTCCTGGACAATCTTCAACATTTCCGATCTGCCAACGCTCGGAAATTATATCAAGCGGTTATTTTTCCTTCCAGTCAAGGGATCGGTCAAAATTGATACCTTCCCGAAGTTTCTGGAATTGTTCGGCACCTACTGGTGGCTGCTCGCAATCTGCGCCATCTGCTGTACGCCGATTCCAATCCGCCTGTTAAAGCGGTTTTACAAGACATGGGTATGTAAGATTCTTATGCTGGCACTCTTCTGGCTTTCGGTTTATCAGATTGCCTCCGGTGCAAATAACCCATTCCTGTATTTCCGGTTCTGACGACTTTGGAATCTGATTTTCCCAAAATCATATATACAGGAACCGGACTATAGATGAAATAAGGATGATGATTATGAATAATAACAAAAAGCGAAGACAACCGAAAACAATTTGGGATTTCCTGCGGGAATGTCCGCTTGTATCCCTGATCCTGCTTTCCGTCATCGGCTATACTTTATATGCCCTTGTCGGTGCTATGGGTGGCGAATACAAGCTGCGGATTTCCAAGGATCATACGCTCTTTATGTCTGCCATGATTAAAGAAGATCCATTTGTGAAAAAAGATGACACAAAGAAACCTTCCGATGACACGACGGCAACCGGTACAGACGCAGATTCCAATCCTATTCCTGCCGCGACATCAACCGATGCACCGGCGACCTCTTCGGATGCAGTCAGCACCGATGGAAGCGAACCGATTCCAACGACCTATATCACAGTTCCAATGCGTAAGGCACGCTCTGCTTATTACGACGATAATGACCGTGTGGCACAGACAACCAACTACGATTATATCACTGTAAATACTGACTACTTTAACGATGCAGCCTTTATCGGGGATTCCCGTATTGAGGGACTACATGACTACGGTACGCTCCGCACCAAAACAACGGCTGATTTCTACTACAAAGATGGTGTTTCCATCTGGGATCTGATGGATAAAACAATGGCAAACGGCGAAACAATTCCAAATGTGCTTGCCACAAAACAGTACAAAAAAATCTTCCTCATGTGTGGTGTCAACGAGCTCGGAAGCGGCTACGCCAAGGATTATCAGGCGCAGTACAAGAAAGTATTAGATCAGATTCAGGAATTACAGCCAGACGCTGTAATCTTTGTCATGGGTATGATGCATGTTACACAGAGCTACGCAGATAACTCAGATGTGTACAACAACGACAATGTGGATTGCAGAAATGCTCTGGTTGCAGAATACGCAGACGGACAGCGTATCTTCTACCTTGATATGAACACCTGCGTCTGTGACATGGACGGCGATGTTCCAATGGGTGTTAAAGCCGAATATTCCAACGATGGTATCCATCTACAGGCACAATACTATTCCCTGTGGGAGGCATACCTGTTGAAACATGGTGTCAGTGACAGCGTATTTACAAACCTGCAAAACAAGTAGTAACTCATTTTAGATTCTAAATGCTGTATTGTCAGATGCAACACCGCAAGAAAACCTCATTACCAGATATTTCTTTTCTGATAATGAGGTTTTCTCTTTTTATTTCATCTATGAAATTTTATCTTTCTATTTTGATTTCATTTTTATATGGCTTTCACGCCATCTTTGCACGTGGATGTGCTTTCTCATATTCTTCCTTCAACTTGCTCTGTCTGCTGCGCAGATAAATCTGCGTGGTCGAAATATCCGAATGTCCAAGCATCTCCTGTACCGCCTTCAAATCGGCACCATTTGATACCAGATGTGATGCAAAGGAATGACGGATCATATGCGGTGTGATATCCTTGTCGATACCAGCCTTTGCTGCATATGCCTTGATCAGTTTCCAAAAGCCCTGTCTCGTCATCGGCTGTCCCTTCATATTCGTAAAGAGGAACATACTTCCATGACTGATGGATTCCCGTACCGACTTGATATAGTTCTCCAGTGCCATCTTCGCTACATTCTCGATTGGAATGACACGCTCCTTCGATACATCCCGGCATAAAATATAATTCATCGTCAGATTTACATCTGTGATCTTTAAATTTATAAGTTCTGATACACGCATGCCAGTCGCATACAGAAGCTCCAGCATTGCCTTGTCCCGGATCTCCTTTGGTGTCAGGCGTGATGGCTGATCTAAGAGCAGATTGATTTCCTCAATAGAAAGTGTCTCAGGTGCTTTCTTCTCGATCTTTGGCGGCTTCAATGCATCCGCATAATCTTCTGTGATTTCCCCCTGCTTCAACAGATACAGAAAAAACGATTTCATACTTGCAATGCTTCTGGATATCGTCGCTGTGGACATGCCTTGACTTTCCATATCCAATACATACGAATTCAAATCCGTTCCCCGAAGCTCACGCACATCCGTACACTGTCTGTCCGCAAAAAAGCGGCTCATCTTCTTCAAATCTCTCCGATAGGATGCAATCGTATTCGCACTTGCATGCTTCACGCTATTCAAGTAATCAATGTAATTCTCAATCTGTGTTTCCATACCCAAAGTCCTTCCATTCCCTCGACAAAATGCAACCTTTTCCGACTGCTTTTCGCCTTTATCTATTACATTATAATTACTATTTCAGCTAAAATCAAACATAATTTTTTCACATTTTTTCAATATTTGTAACATTTTGTAACATTTCTACAATATGTTGAAATGCACGTTTTTACATACCTATATATTGGAGAAAATTTTTTAAAAAAATTTTTGAAAGAATACTCTCGGATAGAATTCCGACAAAAAACGTCAGAATTAGAATCATCGCCGCCATCCTCTTTTTATTCTTATCCTCTCCAACCTTGCGTGCCTCTGCCGCCAGATAATACAACATTCCAAGATAGATCAGATAATGCGGAAACAGGCATAACAGCAGAAACCATACACCCGAAAGTCCCAGATAAAACATCTGACAACTGATTACAAATCCAAATAAAAATAACAACGCACTCATCCCGATCGAGAAGACTGCCTTGGGCGGAAACACCTTATACAGCAGGTACACAACAGCCACCTGTTTCGTCCGCTGTAACAACACATAAAACAACGTCTGCTGCACGGATACCCCGGCTAACCGACTGCTGTCCGTAAATGGCAGTATAAACACCTGCAGATTCCGATCGCATCGCAGCACGATATTGGCTAATATACAACCTGCCAGCACCATGCACAGATAATAAAACACGCGGCTTTTCAGTTTTTCACTTTCATATGGCATTGCCTTATACTCCTACTGCATAAAAATTAGGGAATGATTGCTCACTCCCTAAAGCATATGTGCCTGTCTACTTAAATATTCCTCGACTCTTCTTATCATAATAAGCAAGAATCGCGACAATCGTCTTACTATCTACAATCTTACCCGAATAAATCATCTCGCGTGCTTCTTCCATAGGTACTCGAACAATCTCGATAAATTCCGTCGGATCTAAATGCCGCTTGCCTTTCTTCAGATTGCGTCCAATATAGACATCCGTCTTCTCATCAAAGGTTCCAACCGAAGAAATCATATTGCTCACATGATAGATATCCTGCGGAATCCATCCAGTCTCCTCCTCTGCTTCCCGTAACGCACATGTCTCACCGGATTCCCCGTGAAAACTATATCCACCTGCCGGAATCTCCAGATCCACTGCATCTAAGGAATTACGGTACTGACGCACCAGATATGTGTACTCTTCCTCGTCCACAAGCAGAATACCTGCTCCACCGCCAGATTTATGTTTAATCAGATCATATACAACCTCTCCACCATCCGGTGTCTCCAACACATCCTTATACAGCGCTACAATCTTCGCATCATATAATAATTCCAAGCTTTTTCTTTTAAATTCAACCATATTTATGTCCCTTCCTATCCACTCTATTCCGCATCGTCCATATAATCATAATAAATACATTTCATCATTCATAATTTGTTTCGCACGCGATTGCTTTATATCTCTATATATAATACAGGAAATAAACAAAAAAGGAAAGTATTGAAAACTTGTATTCTCAATACTTTCCACGAATTTCATTGATAACAAATAATTACTTTGCGTAATCGGTTACTCTTGACTCTCGGATCAAGTTTACCTTGATTGTGCCCGGATACTCAAGTTCTGATTCAATCTTCTTTGAGATATCCCGTGCGAGTAATACCATATCCGCATCTGTTACCTGCTCTGGAACTACCATTACTCGAATTTCTCGTCCCGCCTGAATAGCAAAAGTCTTATCAACACCCTTAAATCCATTGGCAATGTCTTCCAAGGACTTCAGACGTGTTGTATATGTCTCCAACGTCTCGCGTCTTGCACCTGGACGTGCAGCAGATATAGCATCTGCAGCCTGTACAATACATGCGATCAAACTCTGTGGTTCTACATCCCCGTGGTGTGCCTCAACAGCGTTGATAATCGTTGCCGACTCCTTGTACTTTCTACAAAGATCAACACCAATAGATACGTGAGAACCTTCCATACCTGCATCATGATCAATAGATTTTCCGATATCATGTAACAAACCTGCACGCTTTGCTACACGAACATCAAGCCCAAGCTCTCCGGCAAGCAAACCGGACAAATGAGCTACCTCAATAGAATGCTTCAATGCATTCTGTCCATAACTTGTTCTGAACTTCATCTTACCAAGAAGACGTATCAGTTCAGGATGTAAGCCATGTACACCGACTTCCAGGGTTGCAGCCTCTCCCTCTTCACGCATCATAGTCTCGACCTCTTTCTGAGCCTTCTCGACCATCTCTTCAATACGTGCCGGATGGATTCTTCCATCCACAATCAGCTTTTCAAGTGCGATTCTGGCTACTTCTCTACGAACCGGATCAAAACTTGAAAGCAAAACTGCTTCCGGTGTATCATCAATAATTAAATCAACACCTGTCATAGTCTCTAAAGTACGAATGTTTCGTCCTTCACGACCAATGATTCTTCCCTTCATCTCATCGTTAGGCAACTGTACTAAGGAAATCGTTGTCTCTGATACATGATCAACAGCACACTTCTGAATAGCTGTCACAACGTAATCCTTTGCCTTCTTATCTGCTTCTTCTTTTGCTCGTGTTTCTAATTCTTTGATCATGACTGCTGTTTCATGCTTTACTTCGTCTTCAACAGTCTTTAATAAGTATTCCTTTGCTTGTTCAGAGGTTAATCCGGAAATTCTTTCCAGTTCCTGAGTTCTTTTTGCTTCCAAATCTGAAACTTCCTGCTTCAGCTTCGTGAGTTCTGCCTCTTTACGTGATAATGAAGCTTCTTTCTTCTCTACGGCTTCGGTCTTCCGGTCGAGATTTTCCTCTCTGGAAAGAACACGCTTTTCCATGCGCTGAAGCTCATTCCGACGATCCTTGACTTCTTTGTCAATCTCATTCTTCGTCTTCATGGCTTCTTCCTTCGCCTCAAGAAGTGTCTCACGTTTCTTTGCCTCCGCAGCTTTCAGTGCTTCATCTATAATCTCTCTAGCCTTATCCTCTGCCTTACCAAGCTTTGCCTCTGCCACATTTTTACGATACGCAATAGCTAAAAACCAGGTAACGAGAATTGCAACCACGAGTATTACAGCGAAAATCACATACTTGATTGCTTCGTCTGACAACTCAGGAGCACCTCCTTATTTAGTTTTATTGCATAACTACAACACTTAAATATTATACTTTTTTTATACTAGTGTCAAGGAATACTTTACTTTTTTTATGCAAATTGTAAGAAAAAATAGATTACTTTTCTATATTTTTTCAATATTTTTTCTATATTCTGACACCGCTCTGCGAATATCCTCATACTTAAATCCACGACGTGCAAAAAAGGAATACATACGCCGCATCTGCCCTTCATCCGAAAAATCTAAGTTACCATAACGTCTTTCCAGTAAATCATAGATGGTTTCCGCTTCATCAGGCACCAGTTCCATGCATAATTCACGTGTCATCTCTGAATCTACACCTTTACCGGAAAGCTCCATTGTGATTCTTCGTCTGCCTTTTGCACGCATCTGATTCCGAATATACGATGAGGCATATCGTTCATCATCAATGTATCCATAGGACATCAGTTTCTCGACTGCCTCTGCAATCTCTGCTTCCTCATATCCTTTTTCTGCCAGCTTGTCACAAAGCTCCTTCCGGGAGCGATCCCGGAAGGTAAGATAATAAATTGCTGTATCAAATGCACTGTATGTAGTTGGTTGCTTATGACTCTTCGCTCTCTGTCTGTTCTGCATCTACGCCAATCCCACACTTATTCCGTACCTGCTGCTCAATCTCTTCCATCACTTCTGGATTATTTGCAAGATAAAGCTTCGTATTCTCACGTCCCTGTCCGATCTTCTCACCATTGTAAGAGTACCATGCACCTGCTTTGTTGATGATATCGTGCAAAACAGCCAGATCCAGAATATCGCCTTCCTTGGAGATACCCTTACCAAACATAATATCAAACTCTGCTTCCTTGAATGGAGGTGCAACCTTATTCTTTACAACCTTGACTCTTGTACGGTTACCAACAACTTCTCCGCCAACCTTCAATGTCTCAATCCGGCGCACATCCAGACGGACAGATGCGTAGAACTTCAATGCACGACCACCGGTTGTCGTCTCCGGGTTACCAAACATCACACCTACTTTCTCACGAAGCTGGTTGATAAAGATAACCACACAATTAGACTTGCTGATAATACCAGTCAGTTTTCGGAGTGCCTGAGACATCAGTCTCGCATGTAATCCAACATGAGAATCTCCCATCTCGCCGTCAATCTCTGCCTTCGGTACAAGGGCCGCTACAGAGTCCACAATAATTACATCAACCGCACCGGAACGAACCATCGTCTCTGTAATCTCCAGTGCCTGCTCGCCATTATCCGGCTGTGAAATATACAGGTTATCAATATCGACGCCAATATGCGCCGCATACGTTGGATCAAGTGCATGCTCTGCATCGATAAAGCCTGCAATACCACCCATCTTCTGTACTTCAGCAACCACATGCAGTGCAACGGTTGTCTTACCACTTGATTCTGGACCATAAATCTCAATAATACGACCTCTTGGCATACCGCCAAGTCCGAGTGCCAGATCCAGACTCAGAGAGCCGGTCGGAACTACATCAATTCCCATATTTGCAGACTGATCTCCGAGCTTCATCACAGAACCCTTACCATACTGCTTCTCGATCTGCGCCAGCGCTGCATCTAATGCTTTCATCTTTTCTTCACTTGCCATACCATAAACCTCCATTATCTTCCATCTATGTTATCAAAACATATGTTCGTTTTTGTTTCTTCTACTATACTACACTTCTGTTCGAAAAGTCAATAAGAAATTCGAACATTTGTTCATTTTTATTTTCTAAATGTATTTGAAACAATGCGCTGTAAAAATTGTACCCTATACAAAATGCAAAGTAAAGCAATTATTTGTTGCATTTTGTTCGATTGTTCTAAATCAGATTCTCTGCTATAATTACGTTAAATATTTTCCGAAATCACTAAAAAAAATAACGAACATATATCAATGGGGTGTTACCATGAAAATAAGCAATAAAATATACCGTGATTACATATATAAGGACGAAGCTGTACTACGTGCACAGTACGATCCGGAATTAGAATTTTATACAACCATCAAATCCGGAAACATTGAGAAGGTAAATGAGCTTTGTCAGGCAAAGATCAGCCGCAAAAAAGGATTGGGCGAACTATCCGACACCCCTCTGCAAAGCCTGAAATATCATTTTGCAATCACAATGGCTATGCTTGCCCGCTACTGTATCGAAGGTGGTCTGGATTTGTCCACTTCCTACAGCCTGAGCGATTTTTATATCCACACAGCAGACCGTGCAAATTCGATGGATGAACTCGATGAACTGCACACAACCGCATGCCTGGACTACACCGGCCGCATGAAAAATCTGCGAAAGAAAAAGATTACATCAAAACCAGTAGCCAGATGTATTGATTATATTTATGACCACCTACATACAAAAATCACACTTGCAAATCTTTCAGAACTGACCGGACTGAATTCATCCTATCTTTCCCGTCTTTTCCACAAGGAAACCGGTATGACTGTCAGCGACTATATCCAGCAGACAAAGATTGAAACTGCCAAAAATATGCTGCTTCACTCTTCCTATTCCGCGGCTGAAATTGCTTCGATCCTTGCATTTTCAGATCAAAGCTACTTCTCAGAGGTCTTCAAAAAACAGACAGGACTGACACCAAAACGGTACCAGTCCCTAAATCTGAACGCCTCCGGTCTGCCTGACCGGTAAAATCTATGACATATATAATGTGATTATATTATCCCCGTTTGACATAAGCCACTCGTCTTTCACATAATTATTGAAGATAGTCTGACCATTGATTTCCATGCACTTAAATCCAGACTCTGCATGTCCCGGATTTTTCACCTCAATATGGAGATGCTTTCCGCGGAAATCCTTCTCCACTGTAAATCCGTCCCATTCTGCCGGGATGGATGGTGCTATCCGCAATCCATAGAAATCCGGGCGCATGCCCAGAATACCTTCGACACTGCCAACCATAACTGTTGATGCAGTTCCCGTCAGCCAGTGCACATGGGATCGTCCAAAATGAGGACTTGCCTTACCCTCTGTAAATTGACCATAGCAATAAGGTTCAAGCTTTCTCACTTCTGCTTTATCATTCTGAGCTGCCGGTGAATTCTCCATATAATACTCAAACGCACGGTTTCCATGTCCAAGTAATGCTTCTGCCAGAATCAGCCAGCCCTGTGACTGTGAAAAGATTCCCGCATTTTCCTTTACCCCCTGATTATACATAACCGCCAGAGCGCCATCAAATGCATGCGCATGGTATGGTGGATCCATAAGTACGGCACCAAACGCTGTATTTAACTGCGTATACACATTCTCCATTGCAGCTTCCGCCTGTGCCTTAGAGGCAAATCCGCTGATAACCGCCCAACTCTGTGGATTCAACCACATATTTGCCTCCGGATCTGTTCTTTTACCGATTACTTCTCCTTTTTCCGTAAAGCCCCTGATAAACCGGTCTTCATTCCAGCAGAGATTCTGAATCACATTCCAGAGATCTTTCTGGCTCTTATCCAGATAAGAAATGTACTCAGAATCATTTTTATACTCAGCGAATTTACGAAGAATCGTCATTGCATAATAAAACTGCAATGCAACAAAGGATGACTCCCCATCTTTTCCAAGCCGCAGGCAGTCATTCCAGTCTGCATAAAGTCCTGCCGGCATGCCATGTCTGCCAAGATGTTTCATAGAGAAATCAATCGCACGTTTCAGATGATCATACACCGTACCTTCATCTTTATTTGCGTAAGGAATCACTTCATCCATAAATGCCAGATTTCCGGTTTCTGTTACATATTTATAAATTGTTGGAAAGAGCCACAATGCATCGTCCGCACGATATGCCGGATGTCCTGTCTCCTTCACATAAGAAGCATCGTCCGGTGTATCCTCATGTCCGGCATTGTGTGTGAACTTCACAAGTGGAAGTCCACCACCATTGGCAACCTGTGCCGAAAGCATAAATCGAATCTTATCTGCTGCCATCTCCGGTGCCAGATGAATAATTCCCTGAATATCCTGCACTGTATCTCGATATCCGTATCCGTTCCGAAGTCCACAATAGATGAATGATGCTGCTCTTGACCAGATAAATGTCATGAAGCAGTTATAGGCATGCCAGGTATTAATCATCGAATCAAATTCCTTGCTTGGTGTCTGTACCTGGAAATGCGAGAATTTCTCACCCCAGTAAGTCTTTAACTCAGCCAGTTCCTTCTCACAGACATCCGCTGGATCCGTATAGCTGTTCATAATAGCTTCTGCCTCATCATTTTCCTTTAATCCAAGGATAAACGCAATATTCTTTGTCTCACCCGGCATAAGCTCAACAACAGTAGAAAGCGCGCCACAAGAATTTTCATTATAACTTAAAGCATTTCCAAGATCTCCGTTTACCACGCCATCCGGATTGCCATAGCCATTACATCTTCCAATAAATACTTCCTTATCCCCACAATAGGAAGAAACATCTACACCGGCAAGTCCGAAGATCCGGTCTGTCGGACGCTTATCATCGACTGTCTCACCAGCTCCGAGTACATCCAGATTCCCATGCACCGTCTGGCGAATCCGGTTTTCTACAAAGCTTGTCCTGGAAATAAATAATGAATACTGCAGATTCACCTGATCCTGCTCATAATTGCTGTTGTTTGTAAATTCTGCATATCCGGTCAGGGTAAGATTTCTCTTTTCAGAACCATTGTTTGTTACTTTCAGATTCCATACTTCATATGTCTTATTCAATGGCACATAATACAATGCCTCTGTGTGAATATCACTGTAATCTGCCATAATCTTCGTATACGAAATACCATGATGGCACTCACTCTTATACGTATCCAGGCTCTTTCCTACCGGCTGCCAGGATGCAGACCAGTAATCTTTGCTGTCATTGTCTCGAATGTAAATGTAACGTCCCGGCTGATCGAAATTATTGAATACATAGCGCAGGATTCTGCCATTCGCACCAGACTTTGCAAAACTGTAACCACCTGCATTGTTTGAAATCAAAGCACCATATTCCGGGGAGCCTAAGTAGTTCGCCCAAGGTGCCGGTGTCTTGGGATTTGTAATTACATACTCCCGATTCTCATTGTCAAAATAACCAAACTGCATACCGAATCTCCTTTTCTTTTTCGTTTTCCATGATATAGTCAATGCCCATATACTTTTACTTTGGTACCGTATCAAATAACCTGTAAATATGTTATATCAGATTCTTACATGCATTTGTATTGTTATCTTGATATTATTATGGTAATTTTTACGTGTGTAGAAATACATATATCTTTCAAAAATTTTGTAAGAAACCAGCAAAAGAAATGCCCCGCATGTTCTTTCAACATGCAGGGCATTTCTTATATCTCACTAATGTTTCTTCTTTGAAGAAGCTGCCATCTCCGGCTGATCTGCGTTATGATTTGCTGTTGCACAAACCTTCGGCATAACTTTCTTTTTCTTCAATGGATGTTTTGGATTCTTGTCCATATCTCACACTTCCTTCCCTTACTTTACGTTAAGTTCCAAAGTCGATTGTGTATATGGTGTAGATTTATATGCACCGCAGCTACATTCTCATAGATTATTCAATAGCAATGTAGTTATTCTGCGCAATGGCTTTTGCTTCCTTCTTCGGAATTGACAACTGCAGGATACCATTCTCAAACTTTGCATGGATATCTTCCTGCTTAATCTCATCACCAACATAGAAGCTTCGCATCATGCTGCCTGCATAACGCTCACGGCGGATATACTTGCCGGTCTTCTTGTCCTTCTCGTCCTTATCCAGACCCTTCGCAGCGGATATCGTAATGTATCCATCATGCAGCTGTGCATTGACTTCGTCTTTCTTGAATCCAGGTAAGTCAATATCAACTTCATAGGAATCATCTGTCTCACGGACATCTGTCTTCATCATGTTCTTCGCATGCTTACCATACAGCGGATTCTTCGCTGGCCGGAGTTCCTTGTCAAACTCCTTCTCAAAATCGTCCATCCAATCGTCAAACAAACTTTCTCCAAAAATACTAGGTGTAAACATAAGTCATATCTCCTTTCATACTTAAACAACCAATGCCTACGGTATTCTTTAAGCACTATCAGAGAAATCTGAGGTGTCGTTTGAATATCACAACTTTGCAATCTCTAAGGGATTTTCTCTATTTCTTCTTTCCTTTTCTTTTCCCTTTCTTGATTGTGACTATACTATACACCCGATTGTTAGCACTGTCAATAGTTGAGTGCTAATTATTTTGTGAAGATTTTGTGAATCCCTGATTTTCCTTGATTTTACGGGTTTCACAGCATCTTAGACCTTACTGACAATCTTTTTCTCAGTCATTGCTTAGCCCTGATATCTGATTCTTTCAACCAACGTTTCTTTTTTCAGATTATGACTTAGTAAAAATGATAATAACATTTGTAAAACTCCAACTAAGACAATCATAACCATAATAGGAGCAAGTGGAATATGATAAACATTCATTCCAAAAATCCCATTACTTTTTGCATAAGAAAACAGCATATGACCGCATGGTAATCCGATTACCAGTGCAACAACAATTGTTCCAAGTGTAAAGATTAAACCTTGAATCTGTAATCCCAGATTCAATTGTTTGTTCGTCATACCAACTGCCTGTAATACTCCGTATTCCTGTTTCTTTGTTGTAATATTGATGATCATTGTGTTTGCCAGATTCATAAATCCAATCAAGCCAACGATTGCCATAAACAAATAACATCCAAGCTTCATCATCTGACTTGCCATATCTGCAGTTCGAAGTTCATCGTGATATGATTTCATTTCCACATGAGAAGTGTTCCCTAACAGATTATTTAAACTCTGTTCGACAGATGCAGCATCTTGCTCTGCACAATCAATCCAAATATAGCCATAAGAGTTACCTTCGTGATTCATGCTTTCATATACTTCTTCCGGCATTACCCAATAAGTATCAGCACTCACAAATGCACCCGCAACATTTCCACTATACTGGAATTCCTCTGTTCCATTATCAAATGTAAGTGATACCGGAGCATCTAATGAATATCCATCAGATTCCATCCCCATAGACCATCCAAAGAAAATGTCTCCGTTTCGCACAGCCTCATCATAATCCATGGTACCGAGATCACCTTTCAAACGCATCTTTTCAAAATCTTCTTTATTTACAATAGAAACCACCTGTTTTGTTCCATTTATTTTTGCAACAGCTACCTGTCTTGTAAGTACACTTGTTAGCTTTAAGTTTCCAACAACCATATGCGGATTATCAAGCGAATACCCTTCTGATTGAAGTGCGGAGATTCTTTTTTTGAAGGCTGATACATAATTTGTCTTATTACATCCCCCGCCATGTGATATATGTTTTTTTTGTCTCTTCAATTGCTTCCTGTCTTGTAAACTGTTTACTCAAATACAATTTTAACATGATCTCTTTGAATACAGATGGATATAATTCGATTCCCGAATATTTATATTCTTCAACAGGATTCGTTGACGTAGCCTTAACACGCGACTTACCTATCGTAGCTAATTGGACTTTGTTCTCTGGTTCAATTAAACTTTCTAAAAGATCATCAAAATCGTTGTGTCTATTTTGTTTTCTGTAATATCATTCATAAATTATTTTCCTTTCTGTAATTCTTGCATGATAAATATGTCATAATATCATTTATACAGAAAGAAAATGTACCAAAAAAGAAGGTCGCTTTATTGCGACCCCCTTTTTATTATCGTAAGATTATAATGCCATGTATAAATTAGAATGCGGGACCAAAATCAATGTCTTCATCATCATTTTTTTCATTCTTTTTTCCACTCATATCAGCAATCAATTCATCCATGGAAATACGATAATCTTCATAATGCGTATTTGTTGATTTAATAAAGCGATCATGAAGAAACACCAAGCCTCCCAGCATGTATCGCTCGAAAGTTGCTACATTTTTAGGGTACTCCGGATCCGCTTCTGAATATCGGAATGCATTATTGACACGATCAACTGCGGAAAGTTCATCTCTATCTGCATTTAACATAACAAGTTGGTATACAAATTTTAAATCATTATAATGATTTGTAAACTGAGATGCCATGATTCTTTTAGAATCTCCTGTATTATCTGGATTAGCTGTCAGCTGATAATGTGCCCCAACAATAGCTGCCATCAAATAAAGTTCAACCGCAGAACTGAATATTGCAGCACCACTGTGCGGATCAATTTCTGTCGTGAGATCATTGACCATTGCTACGTATTTTCCTCTAAAAAGATAATCGTCTGAAAAAATTCTTTTCACCTTAGCCATTATTATCTCACCTCCTTAATTTCAGTCGCATATTGACCCTTTTTTTCCATTGTGTACTCTTTACCAATAATATCTTTAATAGCTTCCTTAACATAATTACCGTCTGTATCTTTAATAAAAAAGATTACTTGTTCTGCGATATTTGGCATTATACGGCAGAAGCTTTCAATACGATCCGTATCAAAAGATGATGATGGAGCATCCATAACAAGTGGGTATGGTTCTACATCCAGCATATTAGCAAGTTCCTCGTCATCAGATTTATTCTGAGCATCTGATACGACTTTTTCTCTAGCGAGTTTAATAATTCCGCCAATGAAAGCAAATGCCAGAATTGCATCCTGTGATGTCGAATTCTGAAAATCCATAAGATCTGAATTTTTGCTATTACGCAAGTTCATGTTATAGTTTGCGTCAAGTTCCATTACAATATTGACATCAAATACCTCGCTGAAAATTTCATTAATAGCATTCTGGAGTTGTTCCTTCTTTTCTTTTTCCTTACACTCACAAAATTGTTTGATACGCTCGTAGACCTTTGTTGCTTGCTTTTCATACTCAGTAAGCTTAAGTACGCGTTCGTCTTTTGAACGATATCCTTCTTTTTCTTTTTCTGCAGAAGCCTTAGCATTCTCATTTGCCCGAATAAGTTCTTCTCTCCGTGCAATTTCTTGCCCAGTATGATAAATGTCATTTTCTAATTTCCGTTCGCGTTCTTTTTTCTTCGCCATATCTGGGAAACTTTTAATTTCTTCGTCAATTTCTGCTTTACGTTTTTTATCGCCATTGATAGAATTTTCAGCGTTTGCAATCGCATCAATGTCTGCACGATGCTTTTTCAAGAATTCATCCCCACCCTGAATTCTTACAGTTGCTGTACTTTCAAAACCTTTGATACTTTCTCCCAGGTTATTCGGAGGAAGGTATTTAATCAAAGTTTCAAGCCGTAACTTGCATTTTTCCGAAAGAATATTTACATCCTGGCCACAGAAACATTCACCGTCGTTAAAACAACCATCCAATACATATCGAATAGCGCGTGCTTCCATACCTGGAACACCTTTACTTACATCACCGCCATTTTCTTTTAAAAACTCTAATGTGTCTCTAATTAAGTCTTGTGCGAGAATACGATACCCGTATGCGCTAAAGTCAGAAAATACTTCTTTTCTTTTTGCCTCAAGATCCTTTCCCGCACGCTCAATAGCAACACCAAGTCGAATAGTTTCGCGTTGCTTATCAGCAACGTCGCCACTTTTGATGATTTCGTTGCTAACTTCTTCCTTAGAACGTTTCAATTCTTCAAGAGATGTTTCAAGTGCATTTTTTTCATCTGTATATTTTTCGATGTTAGCCACTGCCGTATTAATTTTTTTCTGGAGTTCCTGTGTCTTTTTATCCGTTGAATTTGCTGCAATTTCATTCTGATAATCGCGGATGACTGCCTTAAGATCAGTCTGTTCATTATAAAGCCAGTTAAATCCAAGCATTCCTCGAATAGCTTTTACAAATTTGCTACTTCCAGATGACTTACCAGATGAAATTTCCTGTCCAATTGCCTCAATATTCTCACCTTGGAAAAAGAAATATGAAAAAAGATCCTCTGGTACAATTTCTGTAACAAGCATTGCAGCATCACGCCCAAGGAGTTCTTTATTGTTTCCATCTTCATCGGTATATGTAATTTTAAGAAAAGAATCCCCTACTCTGACCTGTACATTAGATTTCTGCGCTTTCGCATAACGATCAATGACATAGTCCCTACCTAGATGTTCTAGTACGACAATTCCCTCGATTTTTCGTTGTTCACCAGGCAACATATCATCCTTCATATCCACATTGACGATACTCTTAAGTCCGGTTGCCTTTCCATAAAAAATCCAGGAGAAAGACCGGAGTAAAGTCGTTTTTCCGGTTGCATTTTTAGCAATCAGAAGGGTTGCCTTCTTTTCCGGATCCGTTGAGAAGATAATTTTCTGTCCATGGCCATCTTCATCATCCATAAATTGTCTGAAATTGTGTAATTCCAGTGATTTAATAATCATGCTTTAGCCACCTCCTCTTCTATTATTTTCTTAATTCGTTTTTGCATTTCTGGCCCATTATACTTTTTTTGTTTATAATTATTTTGCTCCAAACGTGTTATACGTTTAGTAAGCGTATCATAAAGCGCTTTTTCTTCTTCTTGTGTTCTATTATAATTGATATTTGCCATTAGTCGTCATCTCCCCACTCTATATTTGGCTCATAGTTTTCAAATTCGTACAAACCATAATCATTTTTAATCTGTTCTACCAATGTATCGCTTTTGCCTCTATTTAATGAATGAGCTCCAAACTCTTCCATTCGTGCGGTTTCATTCTTAACAAGGCTCTTATATATTTTTACCGATTCTTCTGTTCCCTCAAGCTCGTCCGCTGGGATTGGAAGCGTCACAAAATCATAAATAACTGCTCGTTCTTTTCCTGGTGCCAATCGTAAGATACGACCTCGCCTTTGAATGTATTCACGTGGATTCGTGCTGCTTGCCAGAATGAATGCCGTACGAATACCCGGAATATTTACACCTTCATCCAAACATTTAATTGCCACCAATGCTTGAAGATTATTTCCATCTTTGAAACGATTACGAATCACGCGTCGTTCTTCAACATTTTCAGCCGAAGTATATCGACTAACCTTCATTCCCATTTCAATACCAAGCATGCGTGTTACTTCGTCAATCTGTCTGCTTTCTTTCTCTGAGCCCTTATCTACTTTGGCAGTCCCACAATAGACTAACATATAGTATTCATCGGCATGTTTTTTCATTTCTGAACGAAGTGCTGCAAGTTTCGCATTTGCACCTGCGACTATTCTTGCCCTTTCTAATACAAGCATTTTTCCTTGTGGATCTATCGAACCGTCTTTTTTTATATGCTTGATCAGTCTTCTGCTGAGCTTCATATACTCAGCGCGTTCTTCTGAATCTAAATATACCACAATCGGATGATACTCATACTGTGTAAGCTTCAAATCATCCATGGCGTTCTCCAATGTGTATGAAATGCATTTATTACCGAAATAATTAAAAATACGGTCTGTTCCTTCCTGATCTCCATGGCGCTCAATTGTTGCTGATAATGCTAGGCGATAATCAAACGTATCAATGAGACACGGTGCCATATTAGGACTTCCAAAATTATGTGCTTCATCTGCTACAATAAGGGCGCGTCCTTCGATCTTTTGCAAGGCCTCTTGTACTTCTAGACGCTTGTAAGAAGCATTTGTTGTAATAAAGAAGAAGAACGGGAGTGTTCCTGCATTGTAAGCAAGAATGCTACTTTTTAATTCTATCATATAATTCGCATATTTTGGGTTTGAATATCCAACAATCATATGGTTAATGTGAAATTTAGGGGCATCTTCCATCCACTGTTCAACTAAGTGTTGATACGGAGCAACTATAACAACTGCCAGATGGTATTTGCAACGCTCAAGAAGTGTAGTCATGGCCCCATAAGCTGTAAGCGTCTTACCAGAACCTGTTGCCATATCAAAAATTCCGATGCATCTATTTGCAAACCACTTGTTAATGGCTTCTCCCTGGTAATCATACGGAAATGTCGGTAATAAAGCTTTATCAATTCTTGGAAGATCGACACTTGCTCTGTTTTTAAAGTCTTCCTCATCCTTTTCGATATTTCGATTAAACGTTTCACGTTTGTATTGGAATAATTTATCTTTAACAGCAGCTGGGAACTCGTAGACTTCAATATTGTTGGTCATATTAGCCCAGAGCTCATCAAAATCATTTTCTATTTCGGCTGCATACGATCTTGATTCTTCCCAAGTTTTATATATCGTAATTGATTCAAAATTCTGAGAGAAGGCATTTGCTGATTCATTTAATGAACCATCAAAAGCAATCATGTTTCCATGAGAATCGGTCATCACCCCAATTTTCTCATGGTACATTCCCATATCCGATTCGGAATATTCCGTTACAGCAACCTTAATCTCCATTGCACCGGATGCGATTAAATGACAAAGCATATTTAACCTTTCTTTTCCAAAATCGTCTTCCGGCTGTTTCATTTCGGCAAGCATTGATGATTCAATGACTTCGCGCTTTGTTTTATAACCCTGTCGGATAGCTTCCACATCTTCCTTTGTTAACCTCGGCGACACGATGAATTTAATAACGGATTCCTCCGTAGAGGGATCATAATGATCTGCCACCTGTAAGATTCCTCTGGAAGTGTAGATTAATGATGAAGACGAGAAAAAACCAACTGCGCGCTTATATGAAACACTATGTTTTAATACTTTTTCAATAAAATCGCGGCCGATATTTGAAGTATCTGCGGAGCGATATCTGTTTTTAATATTCAGATCCTTAAATTCCATAAGATTTCTCCCTTCATTACATACTTTCTTCAATATCATCTAGCGCCGTAATAAGCTCTTCGAAGTCTTCTTCTGTAGTAAAGTAACTAACACTAAACCTAATTGTTCCAGCAGGGTAAGTTTCCATGTACTGATGTGCTATCGGAGCACATTCTAGTCCGGTACGTACAGAAATACCACGCTCATTAAATATATTTCCCGCAGAATCACTGCTGATACCGTCCATCAAGCACGAAACAATACCCACATATGGAATGTTATGGTCAGCTCCAACAGCATGAATAAAATCGTAATTATCAAGAATTTCAAGAAGCCTCTTTCTATGCCCCTGTTCTACTTTCCAAATATTATCAACACCGGTTTTTAAAAGCCATTCAAGCGCAGCATGTAACCCGGCAATACCGGCAATATTCAATGTTCCACATTCATATTTCTGTGGAAGAGATTCCGGCATATCCTGATTAGCAGAATCAAATCCAGTTCCACCAAACAATACTGCCGGAAAATCTGCAGCCGGATTCATTACAAATCCAGAAATACCAGTAGGCCCATACAACGTTTTATGGCCAGCAAATACTGCATAATCAAACGTTTCAAGGCCAACATTAACGTCTATAAGACCAGCGGTCTGAGACATGTCAGCCAGAGTGCGTGCATCGTATTCTTTTGCTATAGCAAAAATCTGTTCAATTGGAGCAATAACCCCAAATGCATTACTTGCATGCGAGACAATGACTAAATCAGGCTTTATTTCATCAAACTGATATCGAATCTTGTCCATATTATATGTTAAATTATTGCAATCCGTCGACAACTGGATGACATTTATGGCACCTTGTTTTTCAAAATGATGCAGGGTTCGCGTTACAGCATTATGCTCAAACGGTGAAATATAAATGTTCTTAGCTCCACATTGGATATTTCCCTGAATAATCATATTCAAGGAAATTGTCGCTGTGGGTTCAAAAATAACCTGCTTAACCGGACAATGTAATAATGTCCGAATCATAGTCCTGGTATCGTCAATCAACTTACCAGCCGACTCAGCCTGCTTGTAATGTCCACGTCCAGCATTTCCACCACTTTTTCTATAAAAACCATCCATAAAGTCATAGACACATTCCGGTTTTGGAAATGTAGTTGCCGCATTATCAAAGTATGCCATTTTCTACAACTCCTCTCAACATAATTTTTTAAGAACTTCCATTAAAATCTGGCGTTTTTCTTGCTCGGAAATAGCTTGACCCATGGAATCGATTTGAGAAATAATCGAGTTATAAAGAAGTTTACCTCTCTTGCTCTCTTCTACCTTTTCAAATCTTTTTCTTACAGCTTTTCCATCTGCAGTCTGGTATGTAAGTTCATACCCCTCTGTCTTTGCTTCTTTCCCTACAACTTCTTCTGCGTGATGGAAGGATTCAGCGGTCTCTCTATACTGTTTCATGTTTCTTTCAAACATAACAACAACATCTTCGTCCCAGTCCTCAATACGAAGGTCTGTGGCCATTTTAGCGACCTTGGTAATAAAGGAATCTTCATCATTTGTGACAGCTTTAAATACCATTAAACATCTTTCAGTTCCATCCGTAAATAACTGTTCAAACACAGCTTCATCAAGTTTTTCACACCAATCACGAATAATAGATGAAAGAGACATTTTCTTACACTCAGATGCATCAAGAGTACAGAATAATCCTCGCATCATCTTTACAAGTTCACCCTTTAAATAGCCAAGAGCCCCGTCGTAATGTTTTTTTGTGGTATAAATCTTGTCAGCAAGGGTTTTATCAACTTTGTCAACTCCATAAATTTTGGGAAGAACACGGAATACGAGGTCATAACTTCCTGTGTTTTTACGCATCTCCTGAAGAAAAGCGCGGTCTTCCTTGTTGACTTTTTTCCCGTTGATAGTCTTTGTATTTTTTGAATATTTCGGCAGATCCATGTACCAACGTTTCATTGATGCCATTACACGTTCATATGGTGTTACATTTGCATCTTCAACGCCATATTCTCCAAACATATCTTCAAGAGATGAAATATATGCTTCTTTGTCCGAATTCCAATCAATATAAGCCAACGTAAACATTTCCGGTTCAGCATTAAGCTGTTCCATTGTATCGGCATTCATAGGAACCTGCCCGAAACGGTCACTAATTACAACTTCTTTTTTATATTCATGTAACACAGCGGCAAGATAGATTGGAATAAGCCCTTTTCTCATGCCAATATGCATCTCTGCGCCAGAAAGCTCTTTGTACAGTTGAGCAAAGCTTAAACTGTCTGCTTTTCTGGAATTTGTTACAAAAGACTCCATAACTTTAAGTGCCCCCGCAAGCAGATTATTATCAGGTTTTAAATTGATGTGGATACCATTGGTATCTGCTGCTTCAAGAACTCCTGTGTTAATGAGTGTACTTCTCATGATTGAAACTTCCTGTCCGGTACCACTAAGCCCAAGATTCGGCTCAAGTTCGGTGCGAAGGATACCAGCAATCAATTTTGCTCTACTATTCCTAGTTACCGTAGTAATTTCTTCTTTATTGATTACTTCATTGTTAATTACGGGAGTTAATCCATAGATATTATCACAAATATCTGAAAGCAGGTTTGTAAGATCAGATTTTCTTGCTACTTTCTTTACATCTCCATTAAAAATGTATGTAGAGCAATGTTTTTCTGGTCTTGTATATCCGCTTATAAATCCTCGCAATACATCTCTCATATCTTCATAGACTACTTCATAGTCTTCAAAGAGAATCTGATCATCAGATACAGTCTGCATCAGAGCTTCTACAGCGTCAAATTCTGCAACAGAATCACGAATGTCGGTATATTTATCCGGAAGAACAAAAACACAGTCTAAACAGCTCTCAGAAGCCTTTTTAAGAGTTTCTTTAAGATTAGCGATATTTGTCTCAGCATTAGGAACAACTGCGAAAATAACGCCATCTGCGTTGATATCTTCGCGTTTCAGTACCCAGTTGGTATCGTCACGTACTTCGGAAACATCTATAAACCGGAAATCAAAATATCTCGTCATTTCTTTCTCATCGTTATAACGAGAAGGATATAAGTAATGATCAAAGTTTGATTCGTTAAGTACGTTTTTAATATCGAGTTTTGGAGCCCGCTTACCAATCATGTTAATAATTTCTGTACGTACATCAACCCCTGAAGTCTCCTTCAAACGGAGATAATTATTGCTTCTTTTAAGATACACTACATATTTGTCCTCTACAAGACGTTTAACAGCATCGTTTACAGCATCTGTTCCATAATAGCTGTAAATACCTGTCAACTCATCAAGAGTCGGTTTAAGCTTCTCAAAATGCTCCAGAATATAAATCAATGCAAGTGTTTTAACAATCTTTGCTTCAAGACTATCTTCATCGATCTTTCTAAGGATTGATGAAGTGAGCACGTAATATTTATGAAGATTTCCAGCGTACACTTCCTGTTTCAACAGCGGTTCAAAATAATCATAAATTAAATCTGGCGTTGCGAGAGCAAATTCTTCATCCGCATGTTGGCTGAGGAAAGAAGATAATGTTGAATCACCTTTTGCTGAAATAAATGTGAACAATGTTCTTTCGTTCTGCGCCACACGCTCAGAAAGTCGCGGAAGAATAAACGTTGACACTGGATGCAATGGGTAACAATCATAAATAACCTTATCAATTCCTTCTTCATAAAAATCTGAGAACAGTGGATGCTGCTTATAAAGTGTCTTCATTGCTTCGAATGAAGTAGAGTATTCTTTTTTGAATTTGTTCCATTTTTTCTCATTTTTTTCAATCGCTGCAGCAATAATCTCATATGTCTGTGTAAAATTATTGTTGAGATAGATATGACGGAATCTTTCGGATACCCCTCTCCAACCATCAACCATCGCCTTTGATGCTCTTTCAATATAACTTGTGATTTCCTTGTGTGAAATGAGCATCAGATGAAGCTGCGATTTTCCGGAACGTCCGCATTTTTCTGCAAAGTCCTGAAGCATCTTTGTATCGCTCTTTGTTGCGTCCGAGATATGATTCTCAAGGTATTTACTAAATTCATCATAAATGACGTAGATACCCGTATATCCCTTAGGCTTAAGCGCTTTAACAACTTCTTCATAAAGTTCGGCAACGTCAAAACCTACAAATGGGTTAAAGTGACTGCCAGCTGTCAGTGAAGGATAAAGCTTCTCGAATTCTGCATATGCGGAAGGGTCAAAATCACGAAGACGTTCAATAAATTTATTTGCTTGACCGTCAATCAACGTTTTAAAACGATTATATGTCTCTGGAAAATCACTCTTCCATTTAACAATTGTATTTATGGCAGCCTGATAGTTCGTCTCCGGCATAATGTCTGTCAATTCGTTTTCAGTAAGAGTTCTCTCCAATGCAAGTAAAAAAGCTTGTGCAAGAGAATTGCTGCTTCCAGAGATAACAACCGGAAGGATTTTATTACTATCATGATAATAATTCTGAATCAACTGATAGAGTTCAGGCTTTTCCGAACTAATAACAGGCATCATTTTTTCAAAGAGTTCTGGATCTTTTTTTATAAGGATTGAAAGAATCATAAGAACAATATGACTCTTTCCCTTTCCATAAGCCCCAATCAGAATTCTGGCCCTGTCTGTAGAATCCTGAGACGTGCTAAGTAGAACATCTTCAAGTAATGACAATGCTGATTTTGTTGGAATATAGTTTTTAAGCTTTGCGTCATCATTCATGTCATATGCAATGTTGACTGAACTTTGAAATCCAGTAGCTACTGAAATCATATTTGTCATGCTTTACGCTCTTCCTTTCTCGATATTCTCGTAATATTTTTCTACACACTCATCAAACGTGTAAGACTTATCAATACGTACAACATCAAGACCAGCTGTACGAATAATTTTAACTGCACCGGTTTTTTCGGCCTCACGGAGCGCATCAATCATGGTAATAGTATCCAGATTAAACACTTTTCCAATATTTTTCGGTGCTGTAAGAAGCTCATTAAGACCTACTTCTGTAGCTCCTTTTGCTTGGTCCATCAAGACAGCTAAAATAACCCATGGATCAATACTTTCTGCCGATGGGGAAACTTTTCTGTAGATCTTTCTATTTTTGTCGACGATGTCAACCAGTCCAAGTTCTCCAAATGGACAATCGATATTGTTTTCTGGGGATACCTTCCCTGGATCTGTTTTGTATCGTGGGACATATGTCCCGATGATGCAATTGAAATCATCTGTAAGCGAACGCATTGCCGCGCTTTCGCCGTTTGCATCAATTACGTAGCCGTTTAATCCAGCAACAAAATCATCTCTGTTAAACTCAGTCATATTGAATACGTTATAGAAATAATACCATGATGCTACCAGTTCTTCTTGTGAAGCTAATCGATACTGTAATAAATACAATGTACCAAGTTCTTCAATGTACCTATCATGTTCGTAAATCTTCTCTCCGAGCGGAGTAAATGTTTGCACTCTTTTCCCGGAGTTCGGTTCTTCCGTGATACCAACTGCTTGCAGCCAATATCTCAGAGATTTAACCATATTTGAGCCAATTCCTAACGTATCCATCGGGTTTTTCTCCTTTGAAATAAACGCTGTTGGTTCATTTTTTACTGCTTTCATGCCTTTGCTCAGCCATCCTTTTCTGATAAAGAACGTCTCATGAGCACGAAACTTCATTGCCATATAATTATCCTCCAGTTATCACTCTTTTGTTCTTAAGTATTTATCCATCATGCAACCACCGCAAAGAATCTTTTGATCCACACACATGCCGCAGTGGACACATTTGTCTGGGTTAATATAATAGTAATCACCTACAATTGAAATAGCCCCGGCTTTACAAACTGATTCGCACTTCAGGCATTTATGGCAGGCGTTAAACTTGCGCACCTGGTAGCCAGCTTTACGTTGCAAATTTTCATGATTCGCAACATTCATTGTACGTATTTTCACTGCATAATCATAACCATCCTGGTTGAATGGTTGAATCGAAATAATTGGTACATTCGTCCTGGTATCCAATATAATCATTTCATGAAGGAGCTTTCTTCCCATTTCAGGCGCAAGTTTTCCAAAAGGAACAAACATACCTACCAGTTCATCATCAAACGGGCGTGACAATTTGTAAATTTTAGCATGTTCTTCAGATGTACAGTTAGTAAATCGAATCTTTACATCCTTTGCAGCCGGAAGTCCGTTACCACCTTGACGAGCTTTCCACGCTCCACTATCAATGTATTCTTCGGGATCAGGCTTCCCAATCTTTTTTGCAAATCCAATCAGAAAATCCCTCCACTCCTTAGCACGTTCTGGCATATAGATGTTTGTAAGGAAAATATCTCTATTGTTATTATTCGGACACAGCCAACATCCAACACGCTCATAGCCATAACGATAAGCATCGTTAAAATCAATCCCCGTAGTCAGAATATATAACCAGATATCAATATCCATCCAAAAGAAAATTGGCGAAGCAACCGTTTGTTTGTTGATCTTTACAGATTCTGAACTATCTTCTACACGATTATACTTACTACGAGACACGGATTCTGCCTTACGGATACCATAAAAAGTTAAAACCTGTTGATTTCTATACATGTTATTTAACACTCTTGTAATTGGACCTGTTTTAAACATTGAACAACACCAACGCATCATACGGGCTGGTGGACCAATCGTATCAGCCATGTCAAGAAAATTCTGTTCGTTATTTTTTGCAATTTGGAAAATTGCACGCGGATGCTCCTTACGGAATCTTTCTGCATAATCAATTGTAGTCGGAAACTCCAATGTTGTATTTCCGAAAATGTGTACCAAACTTGGATCTGCAAGTGCTTTTGTAACAACATCCGCTGTAACCGTTGAATCCTTACCTCCGGAAAACGAAATAATAAGATTCTCCTCTTTGAAATGCGAAGCCGTTTCTTTCACAAACATGGAAGCTTCATCTACAAGGTAATTGAATCTGTCTCTATTTGCATTGATAAATCTTTCAGCATACAATTCAAAACTATCGTATGTAAGTAATTCCTTATATTTAACCACGTCTTTAGCAATCTGCTCTACATCGGCCTTTTCAAAGTCTTTTTTTGATAAAACCTTCACCGTACCATCAATGTAATAACGACTTCCTGTTGCCCAAACAGACGCGTCTGCATATGTATTTGGGGCTTTTCCCATAAGAAGCTCCATTAAAAGGCGTTCTTCAGGAAATACCGGTCTAATATCTTTTGCCATATACTTTGTTTTTCTTCCACAACAAGGGCATTTATCTTTGTAAGAATCCGATATCTGTTTGATTATTGGTGTTTTACAAGAATCACACCAATAAATTTCAACAGGAATATCTTCTTCCGTTTTTTTGCCACATACCGGACACTTATGTTCATTTGTTTCTATTCCACATGACCTACACCACATATCTATTTACTCCTGTTCCTTATTTTGATTTGGTATGATTTCCGCGATATCATTCAACTGACATCCGAGCCCACAGCAAATTTTATCCAAGACATCAGATCTAACAGTTTCACTTTTTTCTAATTTCGCAATTGTCGTATAGCTGAGCCCTGTCATCTTCTTAAGATCTTTCTTCTTAAGATTTCTATCTATCATTAACTTAAATAATTTCTTATATGATACAGCCAGTCCTTGTAAGCCGGGATGCAACCTCCCAACAGGTATACAGTTATATAGCACTACGGCCTCAGGCCGGAACGAGAGGGGTTGCATCTCGTTTTACAATTGATGCAGAATCGATGAACACGCCCATATGCCATCGTATTTTTCTGTTTCCTTAAGCTCTTGGAACAGCATCCGCTTTACAGGTATTCCAGCATAATCACTCGCAATCCTGCATAGCTCTTCGGAACCATCGGTTGCCTCTACATGCATACCGTGTTCCAGAAAATATTTTGTATCTCTTCCAGACCCACAACCAAAGTCTAGTACAAGGCTTCCTTTGTCCAGTAACTTCAGGAATCTGTCCTGCGTTTCGTGGAAATCTACATATACAGTTCCCGACGCAAAGCTTTGCGCATTCTGATTGTAATAATCAAGTGTTGATGAGCTGTTCATTTACCTGTATTTCTCTTCCTTTTTTCCGATTAATAATCTATTTATTATAGTTGATTTTCCTTGTAGTTACAACGGTATTTCCTCACCAATCACCTTCATCGCCATCCAATCCAACTTCTCCTCTTAATCCAACCGGGCAAAATTTTATTGCATATATTTTACCTTATGAAATGCCCGCTTCCTTCCACATATCCCGCACGTATAATTCCTGTAATACTTCGTGAATTCGCACTGTTTTTTTTTTTTTATAATCTGTCCACAATTCTCGCATACGAAACAATATTTATAATCAAGTTTTTTAGAGGCGGTGTAATTCTCCACGCCCTTCTCCTCGCCGGAGGTGGTTCGCTTTATGTGATATCCATATTTCTTATTCATGATATTCGCATATATGAGCCACAATCCGGTATGTCCCTTACAGCCTTTGCAGGTATGTAGTATCTCATGAATCATAGTTTCCTTGCAGGCTTGTTCGGATATACGTTCATCCTCGATCAGTCTGGCCGCAATCTGTATAATGCATGTTCCATCCGGATTTTTCGTGCACATTCCCCATCTTGTTTTTGCACGACGGTTTATAACCCATGAGACAATATTTCCCGGCTCGATACCTGCGCCAAGAACTTCATCTATACACACCTTCTGCAGCATCTCAAAATTCTTCATATATACATCCTTTATTTCGTCGTCACACCATCTTTTGCGTTTCCGTTCCTAATATAAGAAATTTCCGGATATTTCCCTTACCAGTCCCCTTCGTCTCCATCCTCGATATCTTCCTCGATGGCATCATCCACACCGGTTGCATAATCATCATCCCGGTCGTACCGGTCCTGATCATAATCGCCGTCCATGTAGACATCATCGTAACCGCTATCGTAAGAATCATGCGAATGGATACTGTTATACTTGCTGTTCGAACTGCTTGGCTTGTAACTGCTAGACGATGAACCGGAATTCGAACTACTTCCTGAACTATTTGATGAAGAACCGCTGCTTGTCGTACTGCTGGTTGTAGAATGACTGTGCGAGCTGCTTGTTCCATATGCAGCCTTTCTGCGCTTTCCGGGTGTGTTGTGTTGATAGCAGTAACCGCCCTCCGTCGATACCGTGTTATCGCATCCTGCAAATGCACACTTCGGATCTTCTTTTTCGGTCAAAGATACGAAGAATCCGATTATTGCGAACACTATGATAACTCCAAGTATTGCATAACCTGCTGATTTCTGATTATTATTTCCGCTCATAATGATAACCTCCGTGAATCTTACGACTCCATGCTTCTTATTTCCGTTTCTTTGTATCTCCATCTTACAAAAAGCAACTGTCATAAATAAGTACTTGCATTATGAACATTCAAGTATTATCTTCTCTTTTTGTAACATAACGTTATATCACAACCCCGTTGCAATGATCCACTTCATGCTGGATAATCTGCGCCACCCAGCCGGAATATTTCCCATGCTGCTTCTTGAAATGCTGGTCGAGGTAATCGACTTCTATCTCCTGATATCTCGTACATGGGCGTGTCCCGTCGAGCGACAGACATCCCTCTTCCACCTGATACGCGCCTGTTTTCTTCGTGATAACCGGATTCACCATCGCGAATTGGAACGGTCCGCTTGCCACGACGATGATATTCTTCTTTACGCCGATCATATTGGCCGCCATGCCGACGCAATGATCCAGATTCGCCCGGAGTGTATCGAGCAAATCTGTTATAACTTGTTTATCTGCTTCCGTTGCATCCACCGACTTCTGTGCCAGGAACAGCGGATCCCGCATAATTTTCTTTACCATATTTGATCCTTTCAACTCTATTACGCATACAAAACATGGATTTATTTTACACCTAATCCGAAAAATGTGGTAGCCCCAATTGATGACGGCATTTTTACTAACCACATGCCTTTTTCCCATTTCCATGTAGTTCCTGCTCTACCTTTGCAAATAGCATATCCATCCTTTTTGCTTGTTTTCTGGCGGCTTTTTTCTTAGCTATTTTGTAATATTTCTTCTGTCTTTTTGTTTTTCTTGGAAGATTGTGATAATCGTCAGCGATAATCATTTTGGCTTTATCATGCGCTGCTATATACTCTATGATTTTCTGCAATGACTGCGTTGCTTTTACATCCTTCTGCCTATGATAATTCCCAGATATCGCTACCTCATAAGGAATTGAAGAATCGTATTTATTACGATGAAATAATAAATATTGATTATCGTCGTTTCTTAAATATATTCTCCAAAAACCGATGTCTGTCTTTACATATATCCTATCCGAATTCTTATCATATGTAATTGAAATATCATATTTCGTTTCCCACTTAGCCAATATATCTTTGTAAACTCTCATTATTCCACGCAGTCCGGAACAATATTGGCACGCACAAAGTTTCCTTTTCGATGCCTGTTCTGAACTGATTACAAATCTGTTCTCCGTTTTTATCATCTTTGCATATTTACATTCCGGCAAATGATATATTGGTTTTTTCTCCTTATTTCGATCACTAATTACAACTAACATATTGTATCCCCCCTCTTTTGATCTGGTATACCATTCTTTATCCCCACAGCCTACCAAAAACAACTGTCATAAATACGGTCTTGCAATATTGAATTCTTCGCGAAACAAATTATGAGTGCAACTTGGAAAGTTAAATCTGAAATCGAAAAGATATTACAGAATGTCTACTGAACTGTCCATTGTTCCTATAGGCATAGTGACCCCTGCGAGACTCGAACTCGGCATTTGCAGCTTGAGAGGCTGCCGTCCTGACCATTAGACGAAGGGGCCATCTAATGCTCGTATCAGGATTCGAACCTGAATCAATCGGTTCGTAGCCGATTATTCTATCCATTTAACTATACGGGCATGTCTGTTTCTTCGTTGTTAACAGGATACCACAGCATTATTTGTCTGTCATTATACTTACAGTTTAATCATTGACGCCCAGATATTTTTTAAGAGCAGAAAAATCAACCAATATATTTTCTTTGATACATTTGTTTCAATAATTTCAATACCATATTTTCACTCTCATAATACAATAAAAAAAGAGCCCGACGCATCAAGCTCTTTCAAGGTGTTGTCCGAAGACGCCCACCGCAATTCATAGATATAATATACCATATGGTCAAATTTTATGCAAGTTCTATCAGGAATTACTAATAAAATTTTGTAATTGTTTAAGATGGGAACGTTGCTGGGTTCCCAAGATTTGATTACATACGTTTGCCGGAAGCTGATTACGTAATTCATCAGTCGATGAAATAAATGCATTCAAAAATTGTTTACATGCTGTCTTGGATTCTCCCATTTTTCTCAAAACATATGTCAAAAGAATAATATACGCATAAATATACTTAAAATCAAGATTTACAATTCCAACTTCTGCTTCTAACAGAGTCACTAATCTTTGACTTATCTTACCCGTTCTGAATCTTGTATCAAAAATAATATTATTATGTGCAACCGCGTTTCTAAGATCCTTTAACGAGTATATAATATACTCTGTTATTTTTCCATCTGAATCAAGATTGTTGGGAAGGTGTAATGTTGCTGATGTATATAACTTAACATCAGAATTTGCACATGCAAAAAAAGTACCAAATTCTCCAAGCGTAAGAGATTCAAATATTGCCCATATCGGTATTGATTTATCTGCATCAAAAAAATGATTCACTGTTTTTTTATTATTTCCATAATCTCGAATCAATGCACTATTTATCTTACCCTTGAGCATCATTCTCTTAGCATACTGCTTATGATACATATCACTTCCCGGAGTATATGATCGATAATCAGTAATTGATTTGTTAAAAATAACATCCAAATTCTCTGATTTTGCGTTTTTCAAAGTTGATTCAATAACATAACTTTTTAGAGCGTTTTCAATAAACATTACTTTAGGGTAAAAAAGTGCTTTTAAATGCATATCAAATTTATTCAACGCAATGATTTCATCTAAAGATGTAAACGGAATTTTCTGACTTGGTACACGAATAAAACGATATCCTTTAAAACCGTGATAATATCCCATGTTTCGCAAATCCTGTGCTTGATTACTTTTAACAGCAATATGATGTTTTGTCCTCAAATATTTCATTAACTGGTTTATTGTTAACATTTCTTTCCCCTTCCATGTATGTGCTATATATCTTACAAGTACATTTCCTGCAGCCGCTTAATCTCTGATTTCATCATATCTACCGTGCGCTCGGGAGCCACGATCTTCACTCCCGGGATTGCCATGATCCAGCTAAGGAACAATTTGCTGACGGAGACCCGTACCCGGACTGTGAAATGTTCTGCGTCGGTCTTCATGAGCGGAATATCGGTTCCGAAACGGTCAATAATCACATTTGCAGCATGGTTCTCACACAGAAGCGTTACTGTTTCCAAATTGCCATCGAACATGCCGAAAAGCCTGTTCGTGTACTCCGACATCTGCATTTTCGAGAATTCCTCTTTTCCTTCCCGCTCCTCATAGACCACAGACACGTCTGCCATCTTATCGACGCGGAAATGTTTGATCTTGTATTCTCTATTGTCATATCCTACCAGATAGTATTTCTCGTCATCCCAGCACAGCGCCCACGGGCTGACACTATAGTAAGCCCCGCCATGCTTCAATTTCATCTTCTTATCTGCCGTCCATGTGAAATATTGGAATTTGATCTGGCTTTCCTCATTTAACGCCTCGTGAATCTTATCTACGCTGTAATAGATGCGTTCGTTCATCGTCTTCACGCGTCCATTTACATTGACCTGACGTGCCAGCTTCTTCGCCTCGTATTTGCTTGCGTAGCTCTCAAGCTTCGCGATCAGCTCGTCGGATTTCTTCTCTGTGATGAATCTGGAGGACTGCACCGCATCTACGAGAAGTTTCAGCTCGACAAGCTGGAATTGCCGGCTTGCAACCTTATAATGGTAGGTCTTGCCATATTGCATACCTATGATATCCAGACCAAACGTTCGCAGATTCTCGATATCACTGTACAGGCTCTTCCGCTCTGCTGTGACATTGTATGCTTTCAGTTTCTCAACGATTTCGTTCAGTGTCAGGTCATGATCTTCGTCTGTCTCTTCGAGCAGAATCTTCATCAGATACATGATTTTTAGTTTCTGGTTGAGTCTTGGTCCCCGGACAATCTTCTTTTTTTCCTGATTTTCTGTTTTCTGTTCTGATGTGTTATCCATCGTGTTATCCCCTTCTTATAGTATAATCTATGACTCTTCCAAGCCGTTACCTGCATCAGCTTTGTGTTTATCTTATTTTACACTAAAATAGCAAAAAGTGATAGCTGGAAATTCAGATCAGCATCTATCTCTCCCCACTTGACAAATATCCTCCCACCCGTTAGAATACAGAAAGTGTCCGGAATCATACCGGACACGCAATCACATACCAAAACCCTTTACGGGAGTGGATTTTTTAAGAGAATTCTTTTTTCGCCACACAGTATATTTGCTGTGTGGTTTTTTTATGCAAGACAATTCTTCTTGTCCTGCCCGGCAGACGGGTTTGCTATGCCCGCAGGCAGGATGATATACACAATGATTACACAGGAGTGAAAAACATGAACCAGAATTTTATGAAAGAAAAACCGATTTTACCGTTGGTTATCTCGATGTCATTGCCGATGGTTATTTCCATGGCAATCAATTCTCTATACAACATCGTCGACAGCTATTTTGTGGCGAAGATCAGCGAGGATGCCATGACTGCGATCTCGCTGGTATATCCGCTGCAGAATCTGATGACTGCAATCGCGGTTGGATTCGGTATCGCGATGAATGCAAGAATTGCATTTTGTCTTGGTGCGAAGGATCAGGAGAAAGCGGACGAGGCAGCGGTCACAGGCATGTTCTTAAGTGTGATCCATGGAATCATACTGATGATTGCCGGTATGGCTGGTATGCCGCATTTTCTGAGACTATATACGAAGGATGAAGCAATCATCGAGATGGGACTTACCTACGCCAACCGCGTATTCGTGTTCTCGGTCATCATCATGCTTGGAATCTCGCTGGAGAAGATCTTCCAGTCGGTCGGCAGAATGAAGGTTTCCATGCTCAGTATGATGTGCGGTTTTATCTCCAATATCGTACTCGATCCGCTGATGATCTTCGGCATCGGACCATTTCCGAAGATGGGGATGGCGGGAGCCGCTTACGCAACCGGAATCGGACAGACGATCACATTACTTGTCTATGTGCTATTCTGCATCTTCCGTCCGTTACCGCTGTCCTTCAAGCGTAAGAACCTGTCGTTTAACAAGGCATTGCTTGGGAATCTGTACGCCGTCGGCATTCCGGCTTCCCTGAACATGGCGCTGCCGTCGCTCATGATCTCCTGTCTGAACGGTATCCTGACAGCATTTTCGGAGAAATACGTCCTCGTACTTGGTGCTTATTATAAGCTGCAGACATTTATTTACCTGTCTGCAAACGGAATCATCCAGGGAATCCGCCCGATCATCAGCTTCAACTACGGTGCCGGTGAGAAGAAACGTGTCCAGCAGATCTTCCGGACTACACTCTGTCTGACCGCCGGTGTAATGGCGGTCGGTGTGCTGCTCTCCCTGCTCATACCGGGACGGATGATCGGACTTTTCACCGACAATGAGACGACGATTGAGATCGGTGTCAAGGCACTCACGATCATATGCATCGGATTTATCATCTCGGCAGTTTCGGTCACCTGTTGCGGTGCGCTCGAAGCCCTGCAAAAGGGAATGGCGTCCCTGCTGATTTCGTTGTCGCGTTATGCCGTTGTCATGATACCTGCTGCCTTTGTTTTAAGCCGCGTCCTCGGTGCCAATGGAGTCTTCTGGGCATTCCCGGTCACAGAGACCATCTCCGCGGTTGCTGCATATGTGATTTACAGGAAGGACTCTCGTATCTGAAAATTTGCATAACTAACAAATGCACCGTAAATGTAAAATATGCTTACATTTACGGTGCATTTTTGTATTCATTTCAATAAAATTGTAACCGGTGTTCCACGAGTGTATCGCCCACATACACAAGCCGTAGTGTGAAAAACCTTGGATCGTCTGACAGGATCTGCTTCAGGAATATGGTGTCTCCGCTCCAGGTCGGAAGCTCCGGCACCTGTGTTTTGTCCACCCAGACCAAATCCCCCTCATTGCAAGTGATGAGATCCCCGGTAAATCCATCTGCCGTGAACAGGCACATCAGCTCCGGCTCACACTCGTTGCTGATAAATGTAATCAGCCCGCGGAACCGGTACGACGTAAGTGTCAGCCCTGTCTCTTCCTTTACTTCACGAAGCAAACATTCTTCCGGTCCTTCGCCTTCTTCGGCATGTCCGCCGACACCGATCCATTTATCCTTATTGATATCTTTCTTTTTCTTCGTCCGATGCAGCATGAGGTATTTCCCATCCTGCTCGATATAACATAATGTTGTCATTCTCATAGTGATTCCACCCCACGTTTCAACCGCTCCATACCGTCTTTTAACAACGCTCTTGGACAGGCGATATTCAGTCGCAGGAATCGGTCCCCATCCCCGGAGAATCCGCTTCCGGCGGACAGGAACAACCCCGTCTTCTTACGGATGCGGTGTGCGATCTCCCGCGAATTTCCCGGAAGATCCTTGCAGTAGATCCATAACAGGTAGGTTGCCTCCGAAGGAAGAATCTCCAATTCCGGTATCTGTTCCTTCACATACTGAACTGCATATTGCTTGTTCTCGTAGATATAGGCACGGAGCGCATCTAGCCAGTCTGCGCCCTTGGTAAATGCCGCGATTGCCGCGTCAACCGCAAATGCATTCGGCTCTGCGACTTCATCAGTGTTGATTCCACGCCATACCTTATGACGAATCACCGGATTCGGTACAGAGATGGCTGCTGTCTGCAAGCCTGCGAGATTGAATGTCTTCGTCGGAGCAATACAAGTAATACTGTTGTCCCGACAGACATCGGACACCGATGCAAACGGAATATATCCACGTCCCGGATCGGTCAGATCACAGTGAATCTCATCTGAAAGCACGATTACATGATGCTTCGCGCACAAAGCACCAATTCGTTCCAGTGTTGCTTTGTCCCAGATCTTTCCAATCGGATTGTGTGGATTACATAAAATCATCAACGTCGTCTGCGAATCTGCGAGTTTCTTTTCCAAGTCTTCAAAATCAATATGATATGCATTTCCGTCAAATACAAGCGGACTTTCCAACACCTGTCTGCCATTATTCAGAATCGAATTGAAAAATATATTGTACACCGGCGTCTGCACCAGCACCTTCTCGGCTGGTGTTGTCAGCTTCCGAACGATTGACGAAATCGCCGGTACAACACCGGTACAAAACATCAGCCAGTCCTTCTCCATTGTAAAATCATGGCGTATCTTCCACCAGTCGATATACGCCTGATACCATGCATCCGGAATCTCTGTATAGCCGAAACAACCATGCTGCGCACGCTTGCTGATTGCTTCCATAATTGCAGGCGCTGTCTCGAAATCCATATCCGCTACCCACATCGGAAGCTCGCCTTCTGCCACGTTCCATTTCATGGAATTCGTATTGGAACGATCAACTATTTTATCAAAAACATATGCCATAATATCTTCTCCATCTGCAATATTCATATCATTTGTCACCTCGCGATAGTGTGATGACCTACGTACACATCAACCTGCTTCATTATAGCCTTAATCTTACTTCGGAGCATGATTCCTCGTCTCTTTGATCTCTTTACAGATAATCTCTGTATCCGCAGGGTTCACCCGCTCCGGCTCCATGATGAGCGTTCCGATGGAATCTGCCCGTATCACACCGGACGTCGGATTGATTACGCTGTCGATACCGCCCTGTATCTCCACATCGACGGTCGAATACTCAAACGCAAGCGTTGTATTGACGAGCTTGCAGTTCTTCATCACAAGATTCTCAATATAACACATGCCCTGCAGGCTCTCGATCGTACAGTTAATCAGTGTCAGATTCTTCGAATTCCAGCCCAGATATTCGCCGGAAATCACCGAATCATAGACAGTCACATTCTCACTGTTCCAGAATGCATCCTTCGAGAGCAGCTTCGCATTGTGGATCTCCACATTTTTTGCTCCATCGAACGAATAATTTCCTGCAAGCTGGAAGTCCTGAATCTTCATGTTCTCGCAGTCCATCGCGAAATAATCGCCCTTTGCCATCACGTGATCGAGTGTCACATCTGTACAGTGCCACAATGTCTCTAAAGCATTTGGAAGGGCAACTTCTTTGAGCGTCAGTCTGCGACAGCGCCGGAAATTCTTCGGTGCCTCGATCAACGCACGTTCAACCGTCATATCATCGGTGTACCAGACACCGGCACGCGCCATTTCCGCCCATGTGCCGTCTTTCACCGCAATATTCTTACTGTACCAGAGCGGATATTTCCACTGGAAAATGCTCCCTTCCAACGAAATATCACGGCTCTCCTTAAGCGGGGATTCTCCTTCCCCGAAAATCGTATCTTGAATGGACAGATGCTCCGCACCAAACAATGGGCGTTCGCCCTCGAAATATGTCTGTCTGATCTGCTTTTCCATCTTGTTTCATCTCCTGTATCTATAATTGTTCTCTTACGTTATACCACCTACACCTACCTTTAGGTCAAGAGCAAATTAACAATTCTCATTTCTTTTATTGACAATATAGATTCCCACACAGACAAGTGCAAGCGAAATTATGCTCAGTACACCAAATGCCTGCTCCCGCTCATCCAACAACCATGCGGATAAGATCACACCGAACACCGGATTCATGAATCCGAACACCGCCACCTTTGATACCGGATTGTATTTTAAGAGCAGTCCCCAGAGCGAATAGGCAACTGCAGACACAAACGCCAGATACACAAGGATTCCGATGGCGGATGCCGATACCGCACCCATCTGTCCACCAAGCAGCAGTCCGCACAGGATCAAAATGACGCCTCCCACGATGAACTGATAGCCGGAAAGCATCACCGGATTGTGCTTTGCAGAATACCGCTTCAGGAACACGGATGAAAACGCATAGGCAATCGTCGATAACAGGATAAATCCCTCTCCATTTGCCTGCATATGGAAGTCTACGCCATTTAAGTTAATCAGCACTACACCCGCAAATCCGATCAGACAGCCGATCATCTGTCTGGCATGGATCGTCTCCTGCCGAAACAGACACCCCGATACAAGGATTGCGACAAACACATTGACTGCCTCTATGATCGACGCCTTCACGCCGCTTGTATGTGCCAGTCCGATATAGAAGAACATATACTGTGCGACCGTCTGCAGAAGCGACAACCACAGAATCTTCCCTGCCGCGCCCTGCTCCGGTTTCAGAAACCGCCGCTCAAGCATACTTCCGAGCACGATTGCCAGTATGCCCGCAAGCAAAAACCGCATACCTGCAAATAGAATCTGCGATGCTGTGTCCAGCGAATTGATCTCCCACAGCTTATAGCCGATCTTGATGCACGGAAATGCGCTTCCCCACAGGAAGCAGCAAAGCATCGCGCCAAGCCATACTACAACCGGCTTCTGCATCCATTCTGTTTTTTCTTGTTCGTTCTTCATCGTCTATTCTCCATTTTATACCTGCTTATCAATGTCTTATATTTTCAACGATTCCATATTATATATCATTGTTAAACAAATGCCAACCAAAATAAGTTTCCACCAAATCCCAGCCGGCAAGCCTTGATGAATTCTGACCGGATTGGTATAATAACGATATGAGTAACGTAGCAGTCATAGCAGAATTTCATCCATACCACAACGGACATCACTATCTCTTCGAGGAAGCGATGTCTCTTTCGCATGCCGACCACGTGATTGCGCTGATGAGCGGGAATTTCCTACAGCGTGGCAGTATCGCTCTGTGGGACAAATACACGCGCGCAGAAATGGCAGTTGCAGATGGATTCGACCTTAGTTTAGAGCTTCCATTTGTGTATGCGACCGGAAGCGCCAGAGATTTTGCGGATGGTGCTGTCGCAATCTTAAGTAAGCTTCACGCGATCGACTATCTGGCTTTCGGCGTCGAGCAGGCAGAACCGGAAATGTTTGATGAGATTGCAGAGATTCTGGTTGAGGAACCAGAGAATTATCAGCTTGCGTTAAAGCAGGCATTAAAAAACGGTGCTTCCTATCCAAAAGCTAGGCAAATGGCGATTGCCACGATCTGCGGGGATTCGGCAGCAGCCCTTCTGGAAACACCAAATAATACGCTCGCGCTCTCCTATCTGTGCGCGATTAAGAAGCTGCATGCCAATATCAGACCAATCTTTATCAAACGGATTTCAAATGACTATCACGATACCGATCTACAGGCACAGATCAGCTCGGCAACTGCCATCCGGACAGCCCTTGCGAAAGGAACGGACTTTTCAGCACTTGCCGCACAGGTTCCACCGGCAACCTATTTGCGCATAGAGACACCCGACCACACCTATCTGTCGGATGCAATGCTGACACCTTTCGTACAGGCTTGCAGACTTCGGGAACCGGAGCTTTCGGATATCTGTGATATCTCCCCGGCACTTGCGGATAAACTGCAGCATGCCCCATATCCAATCGACTATGAAGTGCTTGTCGAGCAGTTAAAGACAAAAGACATCACAAGGAGCCGCATCGCCCGGGCGCTCCTGCATCTGCTGCTTGGCTATACCGAGTCCGACCGGCAGAAGTTTATCGGATCCGGCTATGCATGTTATGCAAATATACTGGCGCTGAAAAAGGAATCCAGCAGCTTGATCCGGCAGCTACATGAATCATCTAAGATTCCAGTCATCACGAAGAAAGCTGATTTTGACACTATACTTTCCGCATATCCTGCCATTGACACAGAACTCGCACGCACCATGTGGCAATACGATCTACGTGCAACTGAACTTTACAACTGCATCTACTATAATCATTACGGCATCACACGTCCGAATGATTATACAAGAAAACTCCCGGTTCTATAACACCTTCCACGTTCATACATTTTATTATGGAAGATATGGGAGTTTTTCTATGCTATTTTGTCTGATTATTTTTCTTCTGACACTCATCGGGGAAAATCAGGTCGTAGTCACCGGGGCACGTGCCGGACTTATGCTCTGGTTTCACGATGTCCTGCCCCTGCTTCTTCCCTTTATGCTCTTATCAAACCTCTTCGTCCTCAAAATCCGCACCAAAAAAACAGGCGCCGCCTATGCGATTCCTGTCTTATTCCTGCTCGGACTTCTATGTGGCTATCCGCTCGGTGCAAAGATGGCTTCCGACTTCACGAAGGAAGGCTATATCAAGCCATCCACCGCCACGATACTGCTCCCTCTGTGTAATAACATCAGTCCAATGTTTCTGTCCGGCTATATCGGTCACACTGTGCTGCAGGATCGGTTTCCGTTCTGGTTTCTGCTTGTAGTTCTCTATGTGCCGTATGTGCTTGTCACATCCATCGTATTTCTTGTTTTTCATGTGATCAAGAAAGATAAATATGCATCCGCATTCTCCAAACTGCATCCTGCATCCAAAGAAGCTGCCATTACCAGTCATTTATCACCCCCATCTGTACATACCTCTAAATATCCCCAGAAAGGTGTATCTCAGCAAGCCATATCCATGCAGACAAACGATCTGCTGTTACAATCCGTCATTCAGATCACCTATGTCGGTCTGTACATCATGATCTGTTCCATCCTGTTTGCACTTGTCTGCGCCATCCCGGACCTGCCACAGGATGTATCGACCGTCCTGTGCGGCATACTCGAGATCACTCAGGGAAGCACCGTGCTTGCCGCAAGTGCATTTCCCCTTGCAAGCAAAACAGCCCTGATTCTTGCGTGTACCTCGTTTGGCGGCATCTCTGCCTTTCTCCAAACCTTACAGGTCACGAAACAATCCGGGCTGTCCATGATTTATTATTTCGTTGTCAAATGTATCTGTGGATGTATGACTGGTTTTGCAATGTATCTCTTACTCGTCTAAGAAATCATCAAAATCATCGTCGTCATCCTCTTCCTCGTCACGCTCGCCGTATACGTCGACATCGTCATCGTCCTCTTCTGGCTCTTCCTCATCCTCAGCGGCTTCCTCCTGATAGCTTGGAGCTGGCTGTGGTGCCGGAGCTGGAGCTGGCTCATTTGAGAATGCGCTGTCAAGATCATCCGTCTCCTCATAAGACATGTTAGAAGAAGCAGTGAACATATTGATGTTCGTATCCATCTCTGTCATATTTGTCTCGATCACATACGTATCGTTCTCCAGAGACTCGATCAGAACACGGTAATTTTCCTTCTCCATGTCATGAATCTTCTGGAAGATATCACGCATTTCTGTAAGCTTGTCCTTTGTATAATACATTGCACCCAGACGGATCTCATTTGCTTCCTCAGAAGCTTGATCTACGATCTGCTGTGCCTGATTTCTGGCATTCTCCAGAATCTCGTCTGCACGAATGTTGGCAAGACGTGTGATCTCGTTCTGTTCAATCATACGATTTGCTTCATTGACTGACTCTGTGATAATCGCATCGGAACGGGTTCTTGCATCGGCAAGAATCATTTCCTTGTTACGCATAATCTTCTTACAACGTTCAATCTCGCCTGGAAGCTTTAACTCTAATTCATCCAACATAGAGAGAAGCTCTGGCTTCTGTACTGAAATCTTTGTCTGTGACAATGGCATTGGCTTACAATTTTCAATGTATACCTTGATCTCCTCGATCATACTTTCAACGCCTTTTTTACCCATCTTAAGAATCCTCCTATGACCTCTTTATATCCAACTCATTCATTCGCTCGATTAATTTGGGAATAATGCACGCGGGAACAAATTCAGTCAGGTCAACACCATACCTTGCATATTCCTTTACCACGCTGGAACTCAGATACGAGTACTGCGTGCTTGTCGACAAAAACACAGTGTCGACATCCTTGGCAACCATGCGGTTGCTCTGTGCCATCTGCATCTCTAAATCAAAATCTGTTAAGGCACGAAGTCCCCGGATGATCACGTTCGTATTCTTCTGACGGACGAAGTCCACCAGCAAACCGTCAAACGATTCTACCGATACATTTTCAATCTCGGAAACTACATCTTTCAACATATTAACACGTTCTTCCAAAGAAAACAATGGTTTTTTCGATGTATTATTCAAAACTCCGACAATTACATGGTCGAATATCGCCGCTGATCTGCGAATGATATCCAGATGTCCAAGCGTAACCGGATCAAAGCTGCCCGGGTAAACTGCTATGCTCATACGTTCTCCTTCTGCATCAAAAAGACATGCTTGTTCGTCTTATAATGCTTATCTTTTGTTATTTCAAATCCAAGTGCATCCACATACGAGAAATCCTCGTCCAATGCGGCTTCCACTACAATCAGGGTATCTGTCGTAAATTTCTTTGTGGAAAGCACCTCTAATACTCTGCGCTCCAGTCCCTTGCTATATGGAGGATCCATAAAGATCACATCATAATCAATTTCCGGCAGGGATGAGACAAAACTTACCGCATCAAACTTCCGCACCTGTGCCTTATCTGCAAGCTTCGTGAATTTCAGGTTATCCTCGATACATGCGGCTGCATTTTTTGCCTGCTCGACAAAGGTACAGCTCTCTGCCCCACGGGACAGCGCTTCAATTCCGATGCCGCCGCTTCCTGCAAATAAATCCAAGAATTTTGCCTGCGGCACATACCCGGTCAGCATATTAAATAATGTCTCTTTGATCCGGTCTGTCGTCGGTCGCGTCTCCAGACCTTCTATCGTTTTTAACGGCAGACTACGTGCCGTTCCAGCTATTACACGCATATTCTTCTTCCTTTTACTATTTATTTTAGAATGCCTGGACTATATGCCATGTTCATCCTGATCAGTTTTCTCCATGCATCTGCTTTTTGAGCCATTTTCCTGTCTCAGAATAATCCTCGTCTGTCCAGCCAGATGTCTTTGTACAGGACGAATCAATCAAGGATGACGTCTCTGCCTTGTTCGATAAGTTCCATGCAGCATAAGACAGATTGTTGGAATCAATCAGATCAAACCATTTTGCTGCCTGATCGTAATCAATCGCACCATTTCCAGATGCATCGCAGATGGAAAATTCACTGACAAAGATCGGCAGTCCTTTGGAAAGCGCCGTTGTCACTTTGTTCCGGATGTTATCCGTATGTGTTGCCGCATAGAAATGAACGGCATACATGATATTGTCATATCCGGTAACAGGATCTTCTGCCGCAATATCTACATCCTGTGACCATGTTGGTGTTCCTACGATGATCAGGGCATCCTTCGTATTCTTGCGGATAATCGGAATCACCTCTTCCGCATAGGATTTTACGTCTGCCCATGTCGTTCCACCATTTGGCTCATTACAGATTTCATAAATCACATTATCATAATCTTTATACAGAGAAGACATTTCTTCAAAAAATGCCTTTGCCTCTTCTTTATAGGTCTGTGGATTCTGGTCACCTAATACATGCCAGTCGATAATAACATACATACCAAGGTTCGTTGCTGCATCCACACCCGTTTTCACCAATTCCTTTAACTGCTTCTGGTCACCACCGGTGCAATATCCGTTATTTTCACCGGAATACATCGCGATACGAATCAGATTTGCACCCATATCATCACGCAGACTCTGGAACGCATCCTGATTCACATATTCCGGGAACCACGCGATACCATGTGTACTGACACCCTTTAACTGATATTTGTCTCCATTTTTATCAACAATATCCGTTCCCTTCAATGTAAGCTTGCCATGATTGTCAACTGGGGTACCGCTCTCCGGCTCTGTCTTTTCCTTCGGCTTCGTCTCTTCCTTTGCCTCCGTTGCCTCTGTTGTTGAAGACGCACTGCTTCCTTTGTATTCTTTTCCATCTACATACAGCACGGCGCTGTCACAGATGGCCTTCAGATCTGCCTGTGAAGGCACAGTTACGATGACGCCGATATCCTTCAGATTGCCGTTTGCTGGAACCTCTGCATTGTAATCCACACACTTTACCGATAATGTCGTTCCATCCAGCTTGAATGTTCCATTCCATGAGCTATCTAATGTCGTCTTATCTGGCACCGTCATCCGAATCTCCCAGTTTTTCAGTGCACCGCTTGTCTTGTTCGTGATCGTTGAATCGAGCTGTCCGCTGTATCCGTTTGCACTCTCCCACGAATTGCTGTTGGTCACTTTGACAAAACAATCCTGTGTCGCCTGCGCCTCTGTTGTTGCCGCTTCTGTCGCATCCGAGGCTGTCTCCGGCGTTGCCTCTGTCTCCGTCTGGATTGCCTCCTCGGAGGTTACCTTCTCGACGTCATCCTTCGGTTTTCTGCGCACCAGCACTACGATCAATGCCGCGATCACGACAACCAGCACTGCGATCACCGCAATCCATACCTTATTATTATTTTTCTTCATTGCTTCACCTGATTCCTTCCCCTGTAACCCTCTTACTTTGTACGTTTTTCCTGTATCCAGATATATAATCGGTGCAGGTCAACCTCATCGTATGCCTGTCCTCTGGCGCGCTCCGACTCAATCTGATATTTCTTCTTATTCGTCTTGATCACGAGCAGATACGCAAGATTCGTCTTGCTTGTCTGTCCAAGTGTAATCGGTTTGATATCTACACTTTTTATATCATCCATCGCAATCTCGATATGGCGCTTCTTATCATGATATGTAAATTCCCCGTTCTCAATCGCGGCGATTCCTTCGCCCTCAAAGCGTTCCCATTTGTCACTCAATACAAGCACAAATACAACGATGCACAGAAGCAGTGCCGCAACACTTACCATATTCGAAACAAGTGCCGCTTCGATCAGCTTCGCACATACGGTAGATACCAGTCCAAATACAACAATACATGCCACCAGAGTAAAGAAAATGGCTCTTCTCCAGCGTGTAATATACCCTACTTTTACTTTCATGTCATTCCTCTTATCTTATTTAATTAAACACGTGCCTATTATATGCTTTTTTGCCCTTTTCGGCAACCGTTTTCATAGGAAATCTGGCGTTTTTTCTATAACACGGTCTCAGAGATTCCTCCCCGGTTTCTGCGGACCGGCTGTATCGTCTTTCCGTATTTTTTGAGCATGTCCTGTGCAAGCTGCAGCATATCCGCATGATTGTAGATATCCGCAAGCTCAAACAATGCATCGCCGCTCTGTCGGATTCCAAAGAAATCTCCCGGTCCTCGGAGTTTCAGGTCTTCACTTGCGATAAAGAATCCATCGTTGGAATTTTCCAGCACGCGCAGACGTTCCATTGATTCTTCGGATTCTTTCCCATTGATGAAGATACAATACGACTGCTTCTTTCCACGTCCGACTCTGCCCCTCAGCTGATGCAGCTGTGCCAGTCCAAACCGCTCTGCATTTTCCACCATCATCACGGTTGCATTCGGATTGTTGACGCCCACCTCGATAACCGTTGTCGATACAAGCACGTCAATCTCACCTTCCGAAAACCGTTTCATGATCTCATTTTTCTCATCTGCCCGCATCTGTCCGTGCAGCATCTCAATCCGTGTGCCTGCAGGTAAATTTGCCCGCATCGTATCCACATATTCTGTGACATTCGTCACGTCGAGCGTCTCGCTTTCTTCCACCATCGGACAGACCACATAGATCTGACTGTGCTCGGCGATCTGCCCTGCGATAAACTGGTATGCCGTCTGGCGGTAATTCGTGCCAACCACACAGTTTTTGATCGGTTTTCTGCCCTTTGGTAACTCTTTGATGATCGAGATATCCATATCTGCATATAAGATAATGGCAAGCGTCCGCGGAATCGGTGTCGCAGACATGACAAGCGTATGAACACCATACCCTTTGTCTGATAATTTCTTTCGCTGGTTGACGCCGAACCGGTGCTGTTCATCGGTTACAACCAGTGCCAGATCTTTGAATTCCACCTTATCTTCCAGCAGCGCATGCGTACCGATCACAATATCGACTTCCCCCTGCTGGATTGCTTCGTAAATTCTCCGCTTCTCTTTCAGTGGAGTCGAGCCAACGAGACATGCCGTGCGGATATCATACTGTGCAAACTGCTCCGCCAACTCCTCGTAATGCTGTCGCGCAAGCACCTCCGTCGGTGCCATGAGCGCACCCTGATACCCAGCCTTCGCACAGGCAAGCAGAGCTGCAGCCGCAACGACCGTCTTTCCCGATCCAACATCTCCCTGGATCAGGCGGTTCATCACACCATCGCCACCCATATCTGCTAAGATATCCTCGATTGCCTGCTGTTGCCCCTTTGTAAGGGAAAACGGAAGATTCGATATGTAATCCGCAACTGCCTTGCCCTGTACGATCTTATGCAGATTCTCCTGTAACTGCGTTGTCTTCTTCATGGATGCCATATCATAGAGGAACTGATAAAACTCGTCAAAAGCAAGTCTGCGGATCGCATTTTTTAAGACAGCCTGATTCATCGGAAAATGAATGTTCTCATACGCCTCCGATAATTCCATCAGACTGTGCTCTGCCCGTACCTCCTCCGGTACATAATCGTCCATCTGACAAATCAGCTCCCGTGTTGCCATGATGGCTTTCTGGAATGTCTTGTTCGAAAGTCCGCTCGTAAGCGGATAAACCGGCTGCATTTCCTGCTGCATCCCGGCATACACCGGAAGTTTATAATACTCTGCCTGCTCCATGACACGCATGCCATTTTTTACTTTGGCCGTTCCAACGAAGATATACGAATCCCCCTTGTGGAACACATTTCTTAAAAATGGCTGATTAAACCATGTCATATGCATCGTCATATCACCGTCACTGACGGTCAGGATTGTAAGCTTTAAGCTCCGCACCTGCTTGACGGTCACATAGGAGGTGATCATCGCCCGGATTGCATGCCGCTCGCCAACTGCTGCATCCCGAATACACACCGGTTCCTCGTAGCTTAGATAGTTACGAGGATATGTATGCAGCAGATCATCGATCGTAAAAATGCCAAGCCGCGCAAAGCTTTCTGCCGTTTTCTCTCCAATGCCTTTAATTGTCTGGATACTGTCTTCTTTTCTCATATTTTTCTTTCCATCTTCTATAACAAAATCCTGACAAAACACACGTTCTGTCAGGATTTATACATGAAATTGTTTTCCGACAATTTCGTTGATTCACTTTATTCCAGAGACAAAATGTAATAGTAGATTGGCTGTCCGCCTGCATGCGCTTCGACTTCAAAGTCCGGATACGCTGCCTGCACAGCTTCTACCAGTGCATTTGCCTTCTCCTCCTCGACATCGCTGCCGTAGTAGATGCTCAGAAGCTCGGAATCCTCATCTGCCATCGCACCAATCAGATCCTTTACCACCTCTGTGATATCCTGTCCAACCGCCTGGATACCTACATCGTCGATACCCATATAATCGCCGGTCTTGATCTCCTTGCCATCGATGGAAGTATCACGCACGGCATAGGTAACCTGTCCACTCTTCACTGCAGTAATCGCATCTTCCATGCCAGCCTGATTTGCCTCGGCAGTTGCTGTCTCATCAAACGAAATGAGCGCACTGATACCCTGTGGAATCGTCTTGGTTGGAATCACAATCACCTGTTTCTCTTCCTCAATCTCGGCTGCCTGATTGGCTGCTAAGATAATATTCTTGTTATTCGGGAATACAAATACAGTTTCTGCATTTACCTTGGAGATTGCATCTAACACATCCTCCGTACTTGGATTCATCGTCTGTCCACCCTCAATGATATGATCGACACCGAGATCCTTGAAGATATCATTCAAGCCTTCTCCGACGGAAACTGCCACAAACCCAAATGGCTTCTTCGGCTCTTCCTTCGCAGCTTCCTGCTCGGCAGCCTTCTTGCGATCCTGCTCATGAATGACCTTTTCTTTATGCTCCTCACGCATATTGTCGACCTTCATGCTTGTAAGGGAACCATACTCCAGACCTTTCTCAAACGCAAGTCCCGGATGATTCGTATGCACATGTACCTTCACGATCTCATCATCCGATACAACAACGAGAGAATCACCGATTGAAGTTAAGAACTCCTTGAACTTTGCCTCGATCTCTGCATTGTATTCCTTCTCAAGCATAATGATAAACTCTGTACAGTAACCATATTTGATATGGGATGTATCAATCTCTTCTGAAGACATCGTCTGTGCCTTCGCTGCACCGCCGGATGTCACCGGCTCTTTGATCTCTTCTTTTCCTGTCAGGCCGTTGTATGCACCCGTCAGAAACTCCATCAGTCCCTGTCCGCCAGAATCAACCACACCTGCTTCCTTTAATACTGGCAACAGCTCTGGTGTCTGCTTTAACACTTCGTTACCATGATCGAGAATCTCCTGTCCGAGTGTCTCGAAATCCATGTCCATCTCAGAAAGCTCCACTGCCTTCTCTGCGACGCCCTTTGCCACAGTCAGGATTGTACCTTCCTTTGGCTTCATAACTGCCTTATATGCCGTCTCTACGGCACGTACGAAACCATCTGCAAGTACCGATACTGTAATCTGCTTCTTGCCCTTGATCTCCTTGCAGAAGCCACGCAGAAGCTGGGATAAGATAACACCGGAATTTCCTCTTGCTCCACGCAGGGAACCGCTGGAAATCTTCTTGGAAAGCTCATCCATCGATGGGTTCTCCAGTGCACTTACCTCTCTGGCTGCCGCCATGATCGTAAGTGACATATTGGAACCTGTATCGCCATCCGGCACCGGGAATACGTTCAATTCGTTGATATAATCTTTATTTCTCTCTAAGTTGTATGCGCCAGCAATAAATGCTTTCTGTAACAACTGGGCATCAATTACCTTTGTAGCCACTTTGTCTGTCCTCCTGATCTATGTTATTAATCTATCACACGAACGCCCTCAACAAAGATGTTGATTGCCTTCACCTTCATACCTGTCATCTCTTCGATGGAATACTGTACGGTACTGATCAGATTGTCACATACCGTCGAAATGCTGACACCATATGCCACAATAATGTGAAAATCAATAGACAGCTCATTGTTCTCACCGATGACTACATTGACACCCTTGCTGATACTGTCGCCCTTTAAAAGCTTCGCAATACCATCCTTCATGCTGATGGTTGCCATACCAACAATACCGAAGCACTCCAATGCAGCGTGTCCGGCATACTGGGCAATAACTTCATTCTCTATAATGATTTCACCGTTTTCATTCGATAAATAACCCTTCATGCGTTTACCTCCGTTTCCGTAATAAGCCAGACTGATTCCGGCTGTTTAAAGTCATATAGTGACATTATACCCTTTTTAACAGGATTTAGCAACTTTTACCTGCTATGCAATTCTATTTATTTGTCATCTCTGCGTATCAACGGACGGCATAAAAAAAACAGCATACTAATATGCTGTTTTTTTACCATCTGCTTAGGCTCTCTCAACCTTACCAGACTTCAAGCACTGTGTGCAAACATAAATCTTCTTAGGAGTACCGTTAACTACTGCCTTCACAGACTTGATGTTTGATTTCCACATTCTGTTTGATCTTCTATGAGAATGGCTCACATTGTTACCGAAATGAGCTCCTTTTTCACAAATACTACACTTTGCCACCGTTAGCACCTCCTTGACAAATATTAAGCCCTGCCTGCATATTTCTTCTTTGCGGGCTCACAACATAGGCTATTTTACCAAATAACTTTTCAATATGCAAGAAAAATTTTCATATTTTTTGATTTTTTTTAAAATTTTTCTATTTCACCCTATTTTATCATAGATAACTGTATCCGATGCTTGTCCAGATCGACACTCATTACCGTCACATCCACGATATCTCCAACTGAAACGACCTCCAGCGGATGCTTGATGTATTTGTCTGACATCCGGGAAATATGCACGAGTCCATCCTGATGCACACCGATATCGACAAACGCACCAAAGTCGATCACATTCCGCACCGTTCCTTTCAGCTCCATACCCGGTTTTAAATCTTTCATCTCCAGTACATCGCTTCGAAGGATCGGCTTTGGCATCTCCTCTCGCGGATCTCTGCCCGGCTTCTCCAGTTCCTTCACGATATCGACAAGCGTCGGTTCACCGATTCCAAGCTCTTCCGCAAGCTTCTTCGTATCCTTTGTTTTCTTGCTGATGCCTTTCATGCCGCCATGCTTGATATCATCCTCGGAAACACCGATTTTCTCCATCAAAGCCTTGGTTGCCTCGTAGCTTTCCGGATGAACGCTTGTCGCATCCAGTGCTTCGCTTCCGCCATGGATACGCAGGAAACCGGCACACTGCTCGTATGCCTTTGGTCCAAGCTTCGGCACCTTCAAAAGCTCCTTACGGTTCTTGAAGCTGCCATTTGTCTCGCGGTATGACACGATTGATTTTGCCAGTGTTTTATTGATACCGGACACATACGAAAGCAATGCCGGGCTGGCTGTATTCAAATCAATTCCGACTGAGTTTACACAATCTTCCACAACATTGTTAAGGGCATTGCCAAGATTCTTCTGGTTCATGTCATGCTGGTACTGTCCGACACCGATGGATTTCGGATCGATCTTCACTAGCTCTGCGAGCGGATCCTGAATTCTTCTTGCAATACTTGCCGCACTTCTCTGCCACTCATCGAAATCCGGGAATTCCTCGGTTGCTTCCTTGCTTGCAGAATAAATCGATGCGCCCGCCTCATCCGTGATGACATATTTTAAGTCCACGTTCAGTTCCTTCATCAGCTCGACGATCATCGCTTCCGACTCCCGGCTTGCGGTACCATTTCCGAGAGAAATAAGTGTCACATGATATTTTGCGATCAGCTTCTTCAACACCTGCTTCGCCGCATCATAGTTTTTCTGTCCCTTTGTCGGGTAGATAATGACGGTATCAAGCACTTTTCCGGTCTCATCGACAACTGCCAGCTTGCTTCCGTGTGCAAATCCCGGATCCCAGCCAAGTACAACCTGTCCGGAGATCGGCGGCTGCATCAAAAGCTGATGGAGGTTCTTGCCGAATACGCCGATGGCGCCCTCCTCTGCCTTCTCCGTCAGTTCATTCCGTATTTCACGCTCGATGGAAGGCGCGATCAGACGGTCATAACTGTCTGTAATTGCCTCATAGAGATAGCTTGCACTATCATGCTTCATATTTCCGATAATCTGCTTTACAAGCCAGAGTAAAATTTCCTGTCTTGGTGCCTCGATCTTCACTGTCAGAAATTTCTCTGCCTCGCCACGATTGATTGCTAAAATCCGGTGTCCAACCAGCTTTTTGATTGGCTCTGAGAAATCATAATACATCTCATAGACCGAATCTGCTTCCTCGTCCTTCGCCTTTGCTACAAGGCTTCCGCTCTCCTTTGTCATCGCACGAAGCTTCGTCCGGTAATCCGCATCATCCGCATACACTTCTGCGAGAATATCCTTGGCTCCGTCGATGGCATCCTGTACGCTTTCCACGCCTTTTTCTGCATCAACAAAAGCGGTTGCCTCTTCCTCGATCGTCCTTGTTGTTGCCTGTGCACGTAAGATCTCTGCAAGTGGTTCCAAGCCCTTCTCCTTGGCGATTGTCGCTCTTGTCCGACGCTTTGGACGGTATGGACGGTACAGATCCTCCAATGCTACCATCGTCATTACTGCTTCGATCTGTTTCTTTAATTCGTCTGTCAGCTTGCCCTGCTCCTCGATCGTTGCAAGTACGGACGCTTTCTTCTCCTCTAAGTTCCGCAGATACACAAGACGCTCAGACAGCGCACGTAACTGCTCATCATTTAAGGAGCCGGTCACTTCCTTTCGGTATCTTGCGATAAATGGAATCGTTGCACCCTCGTCGATCAGTTCAACCGACTTTTCTACCTGACCTTTTTTAATCTGCAATTCATCTGCGATTACCTGTAATATATCCATGTTGTCTCTCCTGTTATTCCTTATAAAATTCCGGGATGAAGCTTTCTTTTGCCACTTCCCCTTCCTGATAAAACGCCTGCTCCACGCCTAAGTTCACTGCATAATCAAGCAGTTTGCGGTACGATTTCCGGCGAACTTTATCTGCAAGCTCCGGGAACCTTACCCCGATATCACCAACCGGTGTGTACTGGCTCATCATACTGATATAGATCCGGTTTCCATACGTCTCGTAAAGATATCGTATAATCTTCTCTGCTTCTAACAGATGCTTTGGCAGTAACATATGCCGTACGATCACGCCACGTCTTATATACGCATCCTCCGCATCAAGGACAACCTCACCACACTGGCGCACCATCTCCGCAATCGCAGCCTTCGCCACCACCGGATAGTCCGGTGCGTGGGAATACTTCGCCGCCGTATCCACATCCATATATTTCATATCCGGCAGATAGACATCCACCAATCCATCTAACATACGCAGAGCTTCCACCCGGACATAACTGCTTGTGTTATAGATAAATGGCAGGGAAAATCCTTGGTCCTTCGCCTGTCGGATTGCCTGTGCCACCTGCGGGATAAAATGATCCGCAGTGACCAGATTGATATTCGCCGCGCCCTGTGCTTCTAAATCACGAAATATCTGCACAAGCGCTTCCACTGTGATCTGCCTGCCGGTGCCGCCATCCGAGATTGCGTAATTCTGGCAATACACGCAGTGAAGCGGACACCCGGTGAAAAAAACCGCCCCGGAGCCTTTCTCTCCGGAAATACACGGTTCCTCCCACATATGCAGAGCAGCCCGTCCGATCCGCATGGCAGCGGTCTCTCCACAGACACCGATCTCGCCGTCCGCACGATTTTTCTTACAATCCCGCGGGCAAAGCGTACAGGCTGACTGCTCTGTATCTTCTATCTTATTCTTTCTCTGACTATTCTCTGTATTATCTATCATTTAACTCATGTTCCCTGTGAATTTCCTGTCTGTGCGGCCGTTCAATCGTGATATACCACTTCACCACAGACGTTCCGATGATCACCACATATCCGATCACGCTCAGGTAATCCGGGATCTGATCTAAGAACAGGAATCCCCATAATGCCGTAAAAAGCACAATAGAGAAATCATACACCGAGATTTCCCTTGCCGGTGCATACGAATACGCCTTCGTGATGAAGATCTGGCCTCCTGCAGCCGAAATTCCCGTACAGATCAGAAACAGCCATTGAAGCCCGCTCATCGGCTGATATTGGAACACGAAAAAAGGCAATGTCACTGCACAGGAAAAGGCGGAGAAGAACAATACGATAATCATACTATTTTCTCCGCGTTGTCCAAGCTTTCTGACAAACGTATACGCAAAACCGGCGCCAAATCCGCCGAGTGCCCCGATCAGAGCCGGCACTGTCTCCATGCTCATCGTCGGCTTCACAACAAGCAGCATTCCGACGAATGCTGCAATTACGGTCACCCAGTCCAGCTTACCCGCAACCTCCTTCAACACGAAGAACGAGCAGATAATCGCAAAAAACGGTGACAGCTTATTGAGCATGGAAGCATCTGATATAGAAATATGATCGACCGCATAAAAATTACAGATCAATCCACACGTACCACCGATGGCACGACAGAGCAGATACTTCAGATTTCCCTTTCCGATTCGAAATGGCTGATGTGCCTTCACCAGTGCAGCGATTGCGATAAGCATCGCAACCAGATTCCGGAAGAAGCATTTCTGCATCGTCGGCACATCTCCGGCTAGCCGGATAAATAAGCTCATAAGAGAAAAGCAAAATGCAGATAACAAAATACATACGATTCCCTTTTTACTTTTTTCCACGTTTCTCACTTCCTGCCTGATTTATCCTGTTTATTAACGACAATATACAATTTCGACGTCTTCGACTGCCTTCGCGATCAAAGGCTCAATCTTACCGACAAGTGCCTTCTCTGATTCTAAGATCTGCTCCATCTTCGGCTTTGTCACCGGATGCTGTGCTACAAATGTTGTACAGCAGTCTTCATATGGAAGAATGGACGTCTCATACGTTCCGATCTTCTCTGAGATATCAATGATCTCCTGCTTATCCATACCGATACATGGACGGAATACCGGAAGCTTATCGATTGCGCTGTCGATGACGAGCAGACTCTGTGTCGTCTGGCTCGATACCTGTCCGATACTCTCTCCGGTGATCAGGCACTGGCAGTCTTCTTTCAGTGCGATCTCCTGCGCGATCTGATACATGATCCGCTTCATGATGATCGTCAGTTCATCATGCGGACAATTGTCATAGATGGCAAGCTGCACATCGGTAAACGGCACCACATGAAGTTTGATCACACCTGAATACTTCGACACAATCTTCGCAAGATCGATAACCTTCGTCCGCGCCTGCTCGCTTGTGAATGGTGGTGCATGGAAATACACTGCCTCAATCTCCACACCACGCTTCGCGATCATATATGCCGCAACCGGGCTGTCGATACCGCCAGACAAAAGCGTCATACCCTTACCATTCGTGCCGACCGGAAGTCCACCCGGTCCCGGAATGATCTGGGAATAAATATAGGTGACATTTCGCACTTCCACGTTGATGAATACATCCGGTTTATGAATGTCGACCGTCATATCTGGATAGGCATCCAGCAGATCGGCTCCAAGATCACAGTTTAACTCCATCGAAGTCTTTGGAAATGTCTTATTATTTCTTCTTGCATTTACCTTGAATGTAAAATGCTTATCGTTATATTCTTCTGCCACATGCGCAACGACTGCCTTGGAGATTGCCTCGTAGCTCAACTCCTCCACAACCTTGACCGGGCACACACCGACGATACCGAAGATCGTTGTGAGTACCTTCATGACATCCTCGTAATCGTAATCCGAGAACGCCTCGACGAAAATACGTCCGTATTCCCGGCGTACCTCAAACTTGCCCAGTGGCTTTAAGCGTGCACGCATACGCTTGCACATAATTTCCTCGAAGACGTAACGATTCTTTCCTTTCGTTCCGATCTCCGCATATTTGATCAAAAACATCTTATACTGCATCGTAATCCTCATTTCCTACTACCATAGTTGTTTTATTTCCATCGTTTCACTATAACAGAAATAACGAGGAATAGCAATTATTTCTTCCGTGTATAGCGCCGCAGCATTGGAAGGGTTTCCTTTAATACTTCCACGCAATAATCCACTTCTTCCTTTGTGTTCCACTCACAGAAGCTGAACCGGAGTGTCGACTCCAACTGCTCCTGTGACAATCCGATTGCGGTCAGGACATGGCTTACCTGTGGTTTGTTCGATGAACAGGCAGAACCTGCTGATACATAGATACCCTTATCGCCGATCGCACGCATCAAAACGGCAGCGCGCACCCCTTCAAAGCTGATACTCGCGATATGCGGTGCCTCACCGGAATGGTCATAGACACCCTCGATCTTCGTTACCTCCGATACTAGATAATCCCGCACCTCGCGTACATGCTGCATCTTCGCCTCATGGTCGGTATAGATCATCTCTGCGGCAAGTCCCATGCCTGCGATTCCCGGTAGATTCTCCGTACCGGAACGCATGAAATTCTGCTGTCCACCTCCGTAAATGATCGGGCGGATCAACGTCTTGTCCTTGATATAGAGTGCTCCACTTCCCTTCGGTCCGTGAATCTTATGCCCGCTCACAGAGAGCAGATCCACGCCGAGCTGCTTCGGTGTGAATTTTAATTTGCCATATGCCTGTACCGCATCGACATGCACAAGTGTCTGCGGATTGCGCGCCTTTACCAGCTTTACAAGCGCCTCGATTGGCTGGATACTTCCGATCTCATTATTTACATACATGCAGCTGACTAATATCGTATCGTCACGCAACAGCTTCGAGAGGCTGTCTAAATCTACCTTTCCGTCAGAACCGACTTCCATGAAACTGATCTCGAAGCCTTCCTTCTGCAGGAACTCCACCGTGGAAAGCACTGACGCATGCTCGATCGGTGTCGTGATAATATGCTTGCCCGCACGGCGGTGTGCCAGTGCCGCTCCGATTAAAGCAAGGTTATTTGCCTCTGTGCCGCCGGATGTAAATACGATCTCCTTCGGCATACATTTAAGCGTCTTTGCGACCTGTTCTGTCGCGGTGCGCTCATAGTCTTTCGCCGTTAATCCCTTCTTGTGCTGGGACGATGGATTTCCATAATCCACGTCCAGCAGTGTCATCATCAGTTCCTTTACCTCTGGGAATACAGCTGTTGTTGCTGCATTATCAAAATAACATTCCATAACTTTTTTCCTTCTATCAATCTGTGCTGAACAAATTTCTAATTTTCTCTACTGCTCCATTTGGAACATCAAAATAGATAAAACTGCAAGCCCTGCAGTCTCTGTCCGCAAAATCCGGTTTCCTAATGTGATAATCTTCGCACCAGCTTCCTTTGCTACATCAATTTCTTCTTTTGCAAATCCACCTTCCGGTCCGATAAAAATTCCGATATTCGCGCCGTCTGGAAGGTTTGATGCCTGTGCAATTATCTCCCTTGCGTATGCAATTCCATCCGCACTCTCATACGGTACAATCAGCAGGTCAAACTTTCCTGCATATTGAAGTGCTTCACGAAATGACATAAATCCGGTGACTTCAGGAATTATACCTCGTCCGGACTGTTTCGCCGCAGACTCCGCAATCATCTGATAACGTTCTCTTTTTTTGTCTTTCTTCTTATCTTCAAGTTTCACGACAGTCCGTTTCATCATAACCGGAACAATCCCGGCTGCTCCAAGTTCTACCGCCTTCTGGATGATAAATTCCATTTTATCTGATTTTGGCATTCCCTGAAACAATGTGATATTACACGGAAGTTCTGCTGCATTCTGATTGATATCTACGATATTTGCATATACCTGCTCTTTGGATATCTCCGCGATCTCACACTCATACTCTTTTCCAGCACCATCACACACAGTAATGGTATCTCCGATTGTCAAACGCAATACATTTTTTATATGGTTCACATCTTCTCCCATAATCGTAATACCAGTCTGTGCATCCTGACATCCTTCCACATAAAACCTTGGCATAGCGAATATTTACCTCCTGCTTTTCTGCACGTCTCCTATCATACCTTATCTGATAACGTTTTGAAAGAATATTTTATATATTCTTACAGATCTGTTGTTTCCGTTATACAAATAGATTCATCTTCCTGTTTATTTAATTCACTTTTCTGCTCATTTATCTTTTTCTCCACCTGTACACAAAATGGACACACACTATGCTCCACTGTGTTATAGTAATGTTTTCCCTTTTCACATTTTATGATCATTTGTCTCACTCCCGCTTTCCACTATCCCAATCGAAATTCCTGTGATTCATCACACAGCCATACCCGGTTTCCGGTCTCCGCCTGTACCTTATTTCCTTTTCCAAGATAGGCACCTTCCACATAGACACCATTTTTTGAGCAGTCCTCCACTTCATAGGTGTCATCGTCAAGCCGTCTTACAATACAGTGTTCCCGGCTCACGTTGGATTTTTTCAGCACGATCTGACATTTTTCGGCATCTCTGCCAATCGTCAGACTTTCACCATCTTTCATGCGGTAGATGATTCCAAGCAACTCGCCCTTTGTTCCAATGATTGCACCATTATTTTCCATGCTTTTCGCCAGACTCCGTGTGACTGTCGGATCTATATCCTCCTCTGCCACCTGTATCTTCTGCTTGAGCTGAAACTGCATCTGCACCGTTTTATAATATTTCCGGCTGATTGGAAGCGTATCCTCCCCGACAACGGCCTCATATCCATTGATTGCTGCAATCGCGGCCTTCCGTACAAGAAAGCTCTGATGGATACGCAAAAATCCATGTTGTAACACCTTATGTTCAATATCCGCCAGCTTTCCATAAAATGGAATCACTTCGTTTTTTGTATGTAACAACAGCACTCTGGCGCGGCTTTCTATATAGCGGATTGTGGCAATCGGAATACTGCGCACAACCGACTCTGATTTCACAAGAATCGTACCAGCCTGCGCCCGTCGTTTCATATATTGCCGCAGACAGTCTGGAAGCTGTGTCTTCATATCTTCTTTTAAGACATATCCCTGTGCCTGCACATGATAGCCTTCATACACATGATCTGACTCATCTGTTACAAACAGCAGATCAACATCCAGATTTTTCTCCCGTATCTGCTTTGCCAGCTGTAACCCACTTGTATTTTTATATTTCATTTCCATTAGCAACAGATCAAACGGCACTGTACTTGCCTGTATCTCCTGTTCCAATGTCTCTGCTTCCGCATATTCAATATAGCTTAATTCTTCTTCCCGGAACAATGTGTCCGTCACAATCTGTCGGATTACCGTCCGGTCTTTCGTATTTTCATCACAGATTCCAATTCGCAACATCGTTTTGTCCTCACATAAAAAAATCGAGTATTTACATACTCGATTTTTATTTTACCATGTTCTTTTATTTTTTCCAATATTCCTGATAGGCTTTTCTGACTTCTTTGTCGTATGTCCTGCCGATCGGGATTGTCTTTCCATTCTGTACTTCCAGCGTTTCCACACCTAAATAAGTGATATACGTCAAATTCACAACATATCCACCATGCACACGTATCATATTGTCTCCCAGCATTTTGCGGATGCCTGCCAATGACTTGTAACTGGTGTATTCCCGGAACCGCGTCACGATTTTAATGGTTCTTCCACACTTCTCGATATAAATAATATCCGGACGATTGATAAATACATGATGCCCGTCACAGATAATCTCCAGTGATTTCCGCGCCGTATCCTGCTTTACCATATTAACGGCTTTTTGCATTGCAAGCTCCATGACTTGATCTGCATCCTTTTGCCGGACAAAATAGCAATGATTGGTCTCATACACATCCTTGATTGCATTTTCATTCTCGGTCAGATAGATAATCTTACAAAATGGAAATGCTGCATTGATCTGCTTGGCAATCGCCACCCCCCGCAAGCCGCTCTCTGGATAATCCGTATTCATGATCAGGATTTCACAGTCAAATACCATATCTTCGATATCAATTTTTATTTCGTTTGGAGTATATGAATGAATTAAGAATCCTTGTTCCTCTGTATATGTTTCCTGTAATATTTCCTTTACTTTGTGCCGTATTTCATAACGGTCATCGCAAATTCCAATTTTCATCGTTTGTTCTCTTCCCCAGTTCCAAATATTCATTTTATAAATAGTATCATAAAAAATACCATCAAAACTGAATCCTGCTAATTTGGCTATATATTCGGTATAATTTACGTTTTATTTACAAATATGGATTGAACACATCTTAACAAAAGCGAGGAATCTCAAACAAAAAATGCAAATAATATACAAAAATTTGTAAAATTTGGTATATCTTACGCTTTTATGCAAACAGGAGCGCGAATTACATCGCGCTCCTGTTCAGATAAAATTCAATTGTCGCCTGAAACACCGATTTCTGTGTAGCAGGATCTTCGTAAGAAAAATATAGCTTGTACCTTCCATCCTCCAGCCCCGAAGTAAGCGGAATATACAATGTAAAGGAATCATCTGCAAAATGAAACTCTGGCGGATATAAAGTTGCATAGTCCCAGTAACCCGATGTATCATCCGCATCATAGATTGCCCGGTATATTCCATAGTCGGAATCATATCGTTCAAAGGTATAGGAATAGATCAAATCATCTGTCACCTGCGGCGTATCCCCCAGAATGCTGTCATAATACTTTAAGCAGAGTTTTACGCAGTCTCCCTCATATGCAACCGCCGCCAGACCATCTGCGGATTCCATCCTGTATCCCTGATTTCCATCCTTCATATATTCAAATGCATCAATACTGACGCGTTCCGTCTCCGAGGACGTGATATTCAGGATCGCATCGGATTTTTCCTGCTCGGCAAGCTCCTCCTTCGTTGGCACATGCATAACCATCGGATTGTCCGCCTGTGTCGTTTTCTCCGCCTCTGTTGCTGCCTGTTCAGCGTCCGTGGCAGTCTGTGCATCCGCCATCGTTGCTGTCTGCGCCTCTGTCGATGCTGCATTCATTTCGGTTGCTGTTGCCGTCCCTGCCTTCTTCGCTACACGCCCCGCCATCCAGATTCCTGTCACTACAAGCATAATTACGATACAGAAAGCTACACCAATCAGAAAGCCCCGTTTCTTCGGCAAATCCCGCTTTGAAATCCGGGATGCTGGGATCACATACGGCTCCATCTGCGCATTCTGCCCCTCTCCGGCAAGCAATGCCTCCCGCATTGCCTCCACCGTCTGGTAGCGGTCCTCAATCTTTACTGACATCGCACGCATGATCACCTGCGACATTGCACGCGGGATCTCCGGGTTCACCTCACAGACTGGCTTTATCGTATCCTCCAGTACACGTCCAAACGATTCCTCCGGCTTCTCTCCGGTCGCCGCAAAATAAAGTGTCGCACCAAGCGCGTAGATGTCTGTCCACGGTCCCTGTTTATCCTTTTTTGCATACTGCTCTGGCGGTGCATATCCCGGTTTTAAGACAACCGACATCGTCTGTTCCCCATCGAGATACACCTGCTTTGCCGCGCCGAAATCGATCAGCTTGACGGTCAGATCCTCACAGATAAAAATATTCTCCGGACTGATATCTCGGTGAATCATGCCCGCCTTGTGAACAACTGCAAGTGCGTCCAACACCGACAGACAGATATGGAGGATATGATCCGTATCCAGCCGTCCTCCATGCTCCCGAATGTATTGTTTCAGCGTACAGCCATGCAGATACTCCATGACCATATAGGCAGTATCATTTTCCTCCAGATAATCATAGATGCTTACAATATTGGGCTCCGACTGAAACCGCGCCACATCCTGCGCTTCTTTTAAAAAGCGAATTCTTCCCCGATGGTATTCCCGCTGCTCCTGTCCAACCGGCACACAGACCTTCGACGAATCTGCGCTCCGCGTCGCAATCCCGGACGGATAATACTCCTTGATTGCAACATACGACTGTAAGAGCGGATCCCATGCACGGTATGTGATTCCGAATCCACCTGCCCCGATCACCTCTTCAATTTTATATCGCTCTTTTAAAATAACACCCGGCTTTAAACACCGGGTGTTACTCATACTGCGATTTGACGGACTTTCAATCATTCCGCGTTCTCCCCATTTGTCGCAAATTATTTCTTTCTTCCGATCACGGATACCCAATCATTCATATGCACAACATCGATGACTTCAAATCCATTCGCCTTCATCGCATCTGTAACATCGTTTTCTTTCACATCCAGAATTCCAGATGTAATAAAATATCCATCGTCCTTCAAATATGGGCCGATTACCGCAGAGAGCGGCACGATCACGTCTGCCAGAATATTGGCAACAACGATATCATACTGTCTGTCTACATCAAGGTGCTGTGTCTCCTTGATCGTCGAACGGTCAAGCTGGAAGGTTGTTCCCTTTCCAATGTAATTATCTGCAAGCAGATTGCCACACGAGAACTTGATCTTATCTTCGCCCATATGATTGAGTTTCGCATTTTCCTCACTTGCCCGCACAGCCAGCTCATCAATATCCATGCCATGTACAAAGCCTGCTCCAAGCCTTGATGCGATCATGGATAAGATACCACTTCCACAGCCGACATCAAACACCATATCGCCCGGCTTTAAATATTTCTTTAACTGTCCGATACAAAGTTTCGTCGTCTCATGCGATCCGGTACCAAATGCAATCCCCGGATCGATCTCGATCACGATATCATCTGGCTTCGCATCTTCCACCGTCTCCCATGTTGGTTTGATGACAATATCATCATAGAGACGGATCGGATGGAAGAACTGCTTCCAGTTGTTCATCCAGTCTTTGTCCTCTGTATTCGAGAGTGTTATATTCTTGCTGCCTACCGGTATAAACGCTTCAAGGCGGGTAAGCTCTGCAGCTATATCCGCCCTTAACGTTTCTATATTGAAAGAGTCATCTATGTAGCAGGAAACCTTTGCCGTTCCATCATCCACGCCATCAACCAGCGGGATATCCACAAACATAGCAGCCTTATCTTCCTCGGTAAGTGGCACATGATCTTCTATCATCACACCTTCCACACCCTTTTCATCCAAGAATGCAGAGATGAGATCAACAGCTTCCACCGTTGTATCGATGGTCAGTTTTGTCCACATCATTTTACCTTACCTATAATCCTTTTTTGAACCCTTTCTTTCTCTTATGATCGCCAAAAATCGAAGAACCGGACGATGCCGCATCCGTAGAGGAACGTGCATTTACTGTTGTATTTGCATACTGGTTCAAAATCGATTTCTGCTCTTCTGTCAGCTTATCTGGTACCTGAACAACCAGTGTGATGTAATGATCGCCTCGTACTGTCTTGTTACGAAGTGTCGGAACACCCTTGCCCTTCAGTTTTACCTTTGTATCGGTCTGTGTACCTGGCTTAATCTCCAGTTCATAAGGTCCATCAATCGTTGTAACTGTGATCTTGCCTCCCAGCGCTGCCTGTGTAAATGTAATCGGCTCAGAAGAGTAAAGATCATACTCCTGTCTCTGGAATCTAGGATCCCGGTCAACAAGCACGGTTACAAGCAGGTCTCCACGTTCACCGCCGTTGATACCCGGCTCGCCCTTTGCACGAATACGGATACTCTGACCATTGTCAATACCTGCCGGAATAGCGACCTGAATCTTCTTCTTACTCTTTACATAACCAGAGCCTGCACAGTTGCTGCACTTATACTTGATAATCTTTCCGGAACCGCCACAATCCGGACATACGGATACGGTTCTTGCCATACCGAACAATGACTGCTGGGTATAAACAACCTGACCTTTTCCGGCACATTTGCTACAAGTCTCCGGCTGATGTCCCGGCTGCGCTCCTGTACCATGACAGACCGTACATTCATCCTTGAGCGGAAGCTCCAGCTCTGTCTGTGTACCAAATACAGCGTCTGTAAAACTTACACGCACTGTTGTCTTGATATTTGCACCCTTAACCGGACCATTGGACTGTCTCTGACGGCTGCCGCCACCGAACATATCTCCGAAGATATCTCCGAAGATATCTCCCATATCTGAGAAGTCAAATCCACCGAAGCCGCCCGGACCACCGCCCTGCTCGAATGCAGCATGACCATACTGGTCATACTTTGCACGCTTCTCAGGATCGGACAGTACAGCATATGCCTCTGCAGCCTCTTTGAACTTTTCTTCCGCTTCTTTGTCTCCCGGGTTTGTGTCCGGGTGATATTTCTTCGCTACCTTACGGTAAGCTTTTTTCAAATCCGCCTCGGAGACACCTTTTGTGACTCCGAGGACTTCATAATAATCTCTTTTATCAGACATCTGCACTCACCCTTATTATTCGTAATCTGCTTTTATCAACTTGCTCCCCGTCTTAACGCTTAGACTTCCTTGTAGTCTCCATCAACTACATCGTCTGAATAATCTGGTGTGCCTGTGCCTGTACCAGCGTTTGCTCCAGGACCGTTCTGCTCATAGAGCTTTGAGAACAATTCCTGTGCGCTGTTCATCAGTGTTTCCTTACCAGCCTTGATCTTCTCTACATCGTAGTCTGTCATGGCATCCGGATCTGTGCTCTCGATGATATCCTTCAAAGCCTTCAGATCAGCCTCTACCTTTGTCTTATCTGTTGCAGAAAGCTTATCTCCTACATCGGAAAGTGCTCTCTCTGTCTGGAATACCATAGCATCGGCATCATTACGAACCTCGATTGCTTCCTTACGCTTCTTATCCTGTGCCTCGTACTCAGCAGCTTCCTTAACAGCTCTATCGATATCCTCATCAGAAAGGGATGTTCCGGATGTGATTGTGATATGCTGCTCACGACCTGTACCAAGATCCTTTGCAGATACATTTACAATACCGTTTGCATCGATATCGAATGTAACCTCGATCTGTGGAACACCACGTCTTGCAGGAGCGATACCATCCAGTCTGAAACGTCCAAGGCTCTTGTTATCTCTTGCGAACTCACGCTCACCCTGTACGATGTTGATATCAACGGCATCCTGATTATCCTGAGCTGTTGAGAAGATCTGGCTCTTCTTTGTAGGAATTGTTGTATTTCTCTCGATCAGGTGTGTAGCGATACCACCCATTGTCTCGATAGAAAGTGTAAGTGGTGTAACATCCAGCAGAAGGATTTCGCCGGCACCTGCATCACCTGCAAGCTTACCACCCTGAATAGAAGCACCGATTGCAACACACTCATCCGGGTTGATACCCTTGAACGGATCCTTGCCTGTCAGCTTCTTAACCATATCCTGAACAGCGATGATACGTGTAGAACCACCGACCAGAAGTACCTTATCAAGCTCTGCTGCTGTCAGATCTGCATCCTTCAATGCTGTCTGTACAGGAACTCTTGTCTTATCTACCAGATGTGCTGTCAGTTCATCAAACTTTGCACGTGTCAGATCCATATCAAAGTGCTTTGGACCATCCTGGGTAGCTGTGATGAATGGAAGGTTGATGTTTGTTGTTGTAGCGGATGAAAGCTCTTTCTTTGCCTTCTCTGCTGCTTCCTTCAATCTCTGCATAGCCATCTTATCTGTTGAAAGGTCTACGCCCTCAGCCTTCTTGAACTCTTCGAGCATATACTGTGTAATTGCGTTATCGAAATCATCACCACCAAGCTTGTTATCACCGGCTGTAGCAAGAACCTCGATGACACCGTCGCCAATCTCAATGATAGATACATCAAATGTACCACCACCAAGGTCGTATACCATGATCTTCTGCTCTTCTTCGTTATCCAGACCATAAGAAAGAGCTGCTGCTGTAGGCTCGTTGATGATACGCTTTACATCAAGACCTGCGATCTTACCTGCATCCTTTGTTGCCTGTCTCTGTGCATCTGTGAAGTATGCAGGAACTGTGATAACTGCTTCTGTAACCGGCTCACCGATATAGCTCTCGGCATCTCTCTTCAGCTTAGAAAGAATCATAGCTGAAATCTCCTGTGGAGAATACTTCTTACCATCGATGTCTACCTTGTAATCGCTACCCATATGTCTCTTGATAGAAGCGATTGTCTTATCTGCGTTTGTAACTGCCTGACGCTTTGCTGCATCACCAACGACACGCTCGCCGGTCTTTGTAAATGCAACAACTGAAGGAGTTGTTCTTGAACCCTCAGCGTTTGTGATAACGACTGGCTTACCACCTTCCATAACAGCTACACATGAATTTGTTGTACCTAAGTCAATACCAATAATCTTACCCATAATATTTTTCCTCCTAATTATTATCCTTTAAAATATACTAAATGATTTATTGTAAAAGGTTAATTTGCAACCTTTACCATGCTGTATCGCAATACCTGATCCTTGTACATATAGCCCTTCTGCATCTCTTCGGCTACGACATTCTCTCCGTAATTCTCATCCTCTACATGTGTTACCGCATTGTGGTAATCCGGATCAAATGGCTTGCCTTCTGCATCCATCGGCTTTACGCCAAGTCCCTCAAGTGATACCATGAGCTGCCGGTAGATTTTATCGACACCCTGTTCAAATGCCCGGTCCATATCCTCTTCCGGAATACTGGAAAGTGCACGTTCCAAGTTGTCAACAACCGGAAGCAGCTTCTCTAACACTTCCTTGGCTCCGATATCATACATCTTCTTGGATTCCTTCTCGTTACGCTGGCGCATATTCTCAAACTCTGCCAGCAGACGCTTATACTTTTCTTCGTTTCCGGCTGCCAGCTCCTTCGCTTTCTCAAGTTCCAGCTGAAGGGCCTTGCTGCCTCTGCGGTTTCCCTTGGATACCGGCTTCGGCTTTGCAGCTTCCACTTCTTCTTTCTTGTCTGCCGGAACAGTTTCTTCCTCGTTCACCTTCACGTCGGTTCCTTCTGTTACCGGAGCATCATCCACAGCCTTTACTTCCTCGACTGTCTCCGCTTCTTTATTTGCATTTACATTTGTCTTATTGGCCATTCTCATTCACCCCTTCGCCTTTCTTGAATATCTCATCGAGTTCAATTGTCAGATTCTTCAGTGTGCTGACAACCTTCTTATAATCCATTCTCTTCGGTCCCAATATTCCAATCGTTCCCTTTGCGCCTTCCGGCATCTGGTAGGTCGCTGTAACAAGAGAGCAATCTTTCAGGCTTGGTGTCTCATCTCCAATATATACCTGAATTCCGGATTCGTTTGTCTTTCCGGTCGTCTCTTCCAGCAAATGTGATACTTCATTTTTATCTTCCAGCTTTTCAAGCAGCTCACTCGTCTTGGAGATATCTCCAAGCTCCGGATACTTCAAAATGTTTGTCGCACCGCTGGTATAAACCTCAAGTTCCTGTGCCTCATGTATCGCTTCCACAATTCCCTGAAAGATCTGGTCTAATATCTCGCCATACCCTCCGGATTGCTTCTTCATCGCCTGAATCATCTCTAAATTGATGTCTTCTAAGCTTGCACCCTGTAAGAAGGTATTCAATAAGATATTAAATTTCAGAACATCTTCATTATCAAGGCTTACATTGATGTGAATCATCTGATTCTTAATAATGTTACCCTCAACCACTATGACGGCAAGAAGTGTTTTTTCATCAACAAGGGAAAGCTGGATAAACTTGACTGTTTTCTCATAATTTGGTGCTGTTACCATCGTTGCATAATTGGTATTGTACGCCAGTACCTTTGCAACCTGCTTTAAGAGCACCTCCATGCGATCCACCCGCTCTAACAGTGTGTCACGCTCCTGCTTTGCAACCTCAGCAAACTCTTCCTTTTCATCCATCAGCTGATCGACATAGAACCGGTATCCGGCATCTGTCGGAATCCGTCCTGCCGATGTATGCGGCTGAATAATGTATCCCATTTCCTCCAGATCTGCCATCTCGTTACGAATCGTAGCGGAACTTAAATTCAGATCCGTGTACTTTGAGATTGTTCTGGAACCTACCGGTTCCCCAGTCTCTAGGTAATTGGAAATAATGGCTTTCAGGATTTTTACCTTACGCTCATCTAATTCCATCTTATCACCTCTTTTATTTATTAGCACTCATATCTATCGAGTGCTAACCCTATTGGTAGACTACCACTACATATAGTAAATGTCAAGGAAAATTATCATAATTTTGTGAAAAAATTGTGTATTTCCATGTATAAGAAAAGAGTGCGGAAAACCGCACTCTTTAGGGGAGAAAAATCACGGATGATTGTAAATTTTATTTGTTATTTGCGTTTGGATTTTCCATCAATGTAACATCGACGGTTTTCTCCACATACGCATCGTCTTTCAGGTATTCATATGTGATTGGCACTGTCTCACCAACTGCATAATAATTCAGCTTTTCTGTCAGTTCCTCAGCACTGCTGATGGATTGTCCATCAATCTTTGTAATCACATAATTTGCTTTGATACCTGCCTTCTCAGCGGCACTCTTGCTTGCAACATCTGTGACAAGCACGCCCTCTGGAATACCATATGCTTCTGACACATCGGAAGATACGGTTGCACAGGAGATTCCAAGATAACCTTTCTCGCTCTCGTCAACCTTTTCACGTGTCTGACGGTTCATCAGATCATCCAGACGATCCTGTACGGCTGTAATTGGAATTGCATATCCCATACCTTCAACCGTTGTATCGGAATACTTCGAAGAGTTAATACCAATAACTTCGCCCTTCATATTCAGAAGTGCGCCGCCACTGTTACCAGGGTTAATGGCTGCATCGGTCTGAATGAGCGGTGTTGTATTCGTGCTGTTTGTACGATCCTTTGCACTGACAATACCGGTTGTAACGGATTGTCCATAGCCAAGTGCATTACCGATGGCTACGACCTGTTCACCGACCTTCAGGGAATCCGAATCACCAATCGTGGCGATCTTGATCTGATTCATCGTGGATTCCTTTATATCACTGAGCTTTACAACAACGATTGCAAGGTCCGTGTCGCTATCGGTACTCTTTACCTGTGCCTCGTAGCTCTCACCATCTGCAAACGTTACATTTACGGTTGTGGCATCACTGACAACATGGTTGTTTGTCACCATCAAAAGCTCGCTGTCATTCTCACCGATGATAATACCGGAGCCGGAGCCTTCTGCCTCATACTGCTGTGTATAACCAAACATACCCTGCTGCTCCACGATTGCCGAGATGTTAATGGCAACAACGCTTGGCATAACATTTTCTGCGATTGTGGAAACATCCATGCCATTTCCAACCGAAGCGGTTGATGTCAGGCTCAAAGACTGGGTTGTCGCTGCCGATGTTGTGGAAGCGACCTCTGTCGTTGTGTTTGTAAGTGCATCAAGCTTCTTGATCTGGTTTCCCGCGATTCCGTAGAATGCACCACCTGCAACACCACCAAATACGGCTGCACTTGCAACAACTGCCACGCCCTTCTTCCAGAAGGTACGCTTGTTATGTGGCGTCTTCGGTGATTTTGCTTTCTTGACTCTCTGTTTCTTTGCTTTCTTTACCTTTGCCTTTGGCTGTTCTGCGTCTGCATTCTGGAAACCATTCTGATAATAATTGTTCTGTCCATAATTATATGCATTCTGATTCGGCTGCTGGTAATTGTTATTATAATAATGCTCGGTACCCTGGCTCATCTGCTGGGCACGTTCTGCCATCGCCTGCATATATTCCTGTGTACGCATATCACCGTAGTAAGTACTTCCATACTGCTGTGCCTGTGTATAGGCATCCTCCTGTCTATGCTCTGCATTCTGTTCTGTTTGCTGTTCAGTACGCTTCAAATTATCCGTATTACCATCTCCGGTGTCATACGGTGTCTCCGCATGTGGTGTCTGATCCACATGTTCATTTTCTCTGTTATTCTCAAATTCATCCATCATATCAATTCCTCCATTCGACATAAGTTTTATTACTTATCTTTGTTATGGCTTAATCATAACCCCAAGCTATGGTTAAATTTTGAAGAAAATGTCAAGAAAATGTGAATTCCATTTATGGTGCCTGCAAACCTTGTTTTAGCATTTGCAGATTTTCTTCCATATAAGACAGGTATGTGCATCCTTTTTCTATGTCGTCCTTCGTCACGGACTGCATGGACGACAGATGCAGAATTTTGGGTTGCATCTCTGCGGATTCCGCAATCGTATTCGCGAGGCTGTCGGTACCATTGTCCACCACATAGATGGCTTGCAACTTGTACTCCTGCAGCTTCTCCGCCAGATAGGTAACTGTATGCACACTTGCCTCCACATCTGCAGAACAGCCCGAATATGCGGCAAAGTAATGAATATCATAATCCTCTGCCAGATACAGGAACGGGAACCGGTCGCCGACCAAGATCGTCGTCTGTGTGGCTACGTCCCGCATCGTCTGATAGTCATCATCTAACGCTTCCAGCTTTCCAGTATATGTTTTAGCGTTTGCCACATACTGTTTTGCATTGTCAGAATCCAGTTCCGTAATAGCATCTGCTAACGTCTCGGTGCAGACGATTGCATTTTTCAGGGATAACCACACGTGTTCATCGTAATGGTCATCTTCTGCAGCATTCTGTCCATCCGTATTGTCTGCTTCGCCCTCTGCATGGTCTGCCGGTTCTGCTTCATGGTCATGGTCTTCATCGTCATGATCGTGATGATGGTGTTCTTCCACACCCTCTAACTCCACTTCATTTAACGCGCGGTTACCAACCAGATCTAACAGACTGATTGCAACAATATTTTCATTTCCGGACTCCACAAGCGCATCGCTCACCCATGTATCGCTCTCGCCACCGACATAGACTAACATCCGGCAATTCGCGATCTTCATGATATCCTGTGCGCTTGGCTGGTAGCTGTGTAAGTCCACACCGTTATCGACCAGCATCCGGCATGTAAATGTATCTGTGTCTCCAAGGATTTCCCGCACCCAGTCATACGCTGCAAAGGTCGTACATAGGATCACATTTTCGTCTTTGTCCGCCATTTGCACCGGCTTGGCACACCCGGAAAGCAGGGACAGACAAAGAACAAGAGCAATCCCGATTGATTTTAAATGTCTGTGCTTCATCATCGCCACCTCTACTCTCTGTGCAGTGCGATTCCGATGATGCTGAATATCACAAATAATACGATGTCAATCGCTACGATCGTCGCACTGACCGGTGTCGATGCCGCGATGGAAATGAGGATTCCCACGCCAGAGGATACCACACCATACACAGCAGAACAGATAAACACACTCTTATAATTCTTAAATACACGCATTGCGGAAAGTGCCGGGAATATGATCAGCGCCGATACCAGAAGTGATCCGACGATATTCATCGCAACTACGATCACAACGGCTGTGACTACCGCCATCAGCACATTGTAGGCGCCCGTATGAATACCGGTTGCGCGTGCAAAATTCTCATCAAATGTCACCGAGAAGATCTTGTGATAGTACAAGATGTAGAACACAAGTACCAACAGCGACATAATCAAGCAGATCCACACATCTGTATTCGATAATGTGAGTATGGATGCCGCGCCAAACAGTGTCGAGCACACATCCCCGGATACATTCTGCGATGTTCCGGATACATTCATGATCAGATATCCAAATGCCAGCGATCCAACGGAAAGCATCGCAATCACGGCATCTCCGTTGATCTTCGCATTCTGTCCAGTCTTCAGCATCAGGATTGCTGCCACAACCGTGATCGGCAATATTATAAGTGTATTGTTCGTCATCCGCAGCACCATCGCGATTGCCATCGCAGCAAATGCCACATGGGACAGTCCGTCTCCAATATAAGAAAAGCGTTTTAACACAAGTGTCACGCCAAGCATGGATGCACAAAAGGCAACCAGCACACCAGCAACTAAGATCCGACGGACAAATGGATATTGCAGGTATTCAACTAATGTATTCCACATATCTATACTCCTTCTTCTCTTGTCGTTGCGTAATCCGCATACTGTCTGCCGATTGCGCTCTTCAAATACGCTTCCTTGGAATCGAAAAACTCTGGTTTATCACTCACATGCAGCACCTTGTTCGCATATTGTGCGGCTGCCTGTGTATCGTGCGATACCATAATGATCGTGATACCTTCCCGGTTCAGCTTCTGGATCAGCTCATACATCTCGGCTGTCACACGTGGATCCAATCCCGCTACCGGCTCATCAAGCAACAAGAGCTTCGAGGTTGCACAGAGTGCCCGCGCAAGCAACACGCGCTGCTGCTGTCCACCGGACAGATCGCGGTAGCATTTCTTCATGAATGGTTCAATCTCCAGCCGTTTCATGTTCTTCTGTGCGATTTTCCGCTCCTCTTTGTTATAGAATGGACGCATGCCACGTTTCGACAAGAACCCTGACAAAACGATTTCCTGCACGGATGCAGGAAAATCGCGTTGTGTCACAGTCTGCTGTGGCAGATATCCAATTTCATTTGCTTTCAAATCTTCGCCTCTGACAAGCATTCCCTGCATAGGACTTTTCAGTCCCAGAATCGCTTTCATCAGAGTACTTTTTCCGGAACCGTTTTCTCCAAGGATGCAGAGATAATCTCCTTGTTCGAGACGGAAATTCAGATGTTCAACCACTGGTTTTCCTTCGTATCCAAGGGATACATCTTCACATGATAGAACCATCGCGGTTCCTCCTTTCTAATTCTCCTTAATTAGTTGAAATATACAAGCTCTTCTTCGGCTGGCTTGGCCGGTTCGATCTTGGTTGCACGGATCACAGGTCCTTCGCCTTCAAATTCCGGATAGAACTCCTTGTCAATCGTTCCGGTTACTGTTACCCACTGTCTGTCCTTCAGATGCTTTGTCAGATCGGAATAGCACTTAAATCCGATAAATGCAACATCTTCGGCACAGCAGGTCATCGCAAATCTACCCGGTACAAATTCATTTGCCTTGTAGTTCTTCGGCTTGTGTACCATCGCCTTGAATGTGATCTGCTTCCCGACATATTTGTCCGGATTGTCGCAGGCATCGATATAGAAGATACCGTAATCTTCATCTTCGAGTGTGATGCTTGGCTTATCGATCTCATATGGCAGATCTAACTCCTCATCACCGACATCGGCTGCACCATCCTTGTTCTCGAAAATCACCTGTGCACGACGATTTACCGCACGGATACTCCGGCGGTACTCCGCACGCTTTGTATTCTCATCGCATCGGTTGAAGATGATCATATCTGCGCTCGATAACTGTTCCATCATCATCGCTTTCATATTTGCTACATATACATCAAAGGTGGATGCATCGACAAATGTGATTACCTGTACGATCGTCCAGCCCTTTGGCACGCGGATGGAAAACAGCTTATCCATCTTCCATGTACCGTTATACTCGATCATCACACGGGTCGGCTTATACTTATCCTGCAGGTCAAGCAGATATTCAGTATTTAAGTTGGATTCCTCCAGATATTCCACGAAGATATTCTGACTCTTCAGATACTCCTCATCGTACTCCTCGATTCCCTCTTCGCAGACAAGCAGAAGGGTCGGTTCGCCTTCTGTAAATCCACGGTCAATCAGAGTTTCGTTCGCAAAGGTTGTCTTTCCGCTTTCCAGAAAGCCCATAAACATATATACCGGAATCTCTTCTACTTCCTTTGTTGGTCCCATACTCTATTTCCTTTCTTCTCTATCCTTTACGCAAAGTGCCGGGATTATGCAACCCCGAACAACTCTGCCAGCTTATCTTCCTTCAGATTGCTTCCGATGACACAAAGCTTACCTGTGTAATCAGCTGCGCCCTTACGGATCTCATATTCGCCCGGTGTCAGGTCGAAGTGAATCCACTCGCCGTCCGTATTTGGAACAATACCCTTGGCACGCAGGATGATACCATATTCGTCTGCGTTGTCAGCCAGTGTCTTCAGGATCTGTTCCATATCGGCATCTGCAAACTTCTTAGCAGTCTCCTTGCCCCAGCTTGTAAATACCTCATCTGCATGATGATCATGATGGTGGTCATGGTCGTGGCAGCCACATGTACATCCAGGTCCATGCTCGTGATGGTCGTGATCATGATGATGCTCGTGTTCCTCATGCTCGTGATCATGATGATGTTCATGCTCATCATGCTCGTGATCATGATGATGTTCATGCTCCTCATGGTCATGATCGTGATCGTGGTGATGATGCTCTTCCTCATGCTTTCTTGCAATCTCAACTGCCTCTTTGATCAGCTTATCGAGCGTATTTGCATGTTCCATCGCATCCAAGATTACCTTACCGTCGATGTCATCCCAAGGTGTTGTGATAATGGCTGCATCCTTGTTATGCTCACGCAGCATAGCAACTGTATCGTTTACCTTCTTCTCCGGTACATTCTGTGTACGGGAAAGTACAATCGTTCCAGCACTTTCTACCTGGTTGTTGAAGAACTCACCGAAGTTCTTCATATACATCTTGCACTTTGCCACATCAACAACGGTTGTTGCACTGTTGATTACAACATCCGCATCCTGCTTTGCATCTTCAACTGCCTTCATAACATCTGACAGCTTACCAACACCGGATGGCTCGATGATTACACGATCTGGTGCATAATCCACGATTACCTTCTTCAATGCTGTACCAAAATCTCCAACAAGGGAACAACAGATACAACCGGAATTCATCTCTGTGACTTCCACACCTGCATCCTTCATGAAACCGCCATCAATACCGATCTCACCAAATTCATTCTCGATCAATACAAGCTTCTCACCCTGATATGCCTCGGCAATCAGTTTCTTAATCAATGTTGTCTTGCCTGCACCTAAAAATCCTGAAAGAATATCAATCTTTGTCATCTCTATTGCCTCCTAAAAATTATTTTTATTTTTGTCAACTTTATATAATAGCACATTTCTATTATTTTTTCCATATGCTATACATCCTTATTCTTCAAAGTCACTTCCATCTGGTCAAACGGAATCTCGATTCCCTGCGCATCAAATGCATATTTGATTGCTTCCTGTATCTCCCATTTTGCCTTCCAGTAGTTCTCTGTCGCAACCATACAGCGGACACCCATCTTGATGCTGCTGTCCCCGAAGGAATCCACGAACACATCGACTTCCTTCGTCTTATCATAATACTGGTTCTCCGTCACAACCTGATACAGCGTATCCTTCACCTTTTTCAGATCAGAATCATACGCAACGCCGATTGAGATATCCAGTTTTCTTATTCCTGCTGCTGTCACATTGACAAGCGAATGGGATGTAATGTTTCCGTTCGGAATCACAATGATCCGGTTATCGTATGTCTGCAGCTTCGTGTAGAAAATGTCGATCGACACGACCGTACCTTCACACTGCTTGTCGTTCTCAATGATATAATCCCCGACACGGAACGGCTTGAGTATCAGGATCAGCACACCGCCTGCGAAGTTTGCCAGACTACCCTGTAGCGCAAGACCGATTGCTAAACTGGCAGTACCAAGAATCGTAACTAACGATGTCACCTGAAATCCGACAATAGATGCAGCCGTGATAAATACGATAGCATAAAAAGTGAATTTAATCAGCGATAACAGAAAAGATGCAACACTTTCCTCCATGTTTGATTTCTTGAAGGATTTGCGTATCATCTTCACGATCAGCTTCGACAGCTTCATGCCGATATACATACATATAATTGCAAGTACTAACTGAAACCCTTTATTTAACGCCCAATCTCCAAGCTTGCTCAGATACTCTTCGATCTTGGACGATTCAATGTCTTTGATGTCTTCCAATCAAGTCCCTCCTTTTTATGTTCATATAAGTAAATATTCATTTATCCATAAAACTTCACAGGCTGCCCTTCTCACGAAGGACAGCCCGTTTCATCTTAATTATTTGCCAATTTTCTTCTTGAATACGCTGATCGAAAGTGGTGGTACTGTAACGGAGATATAATGTTCCTGTCCGTCACACTCTGCTTTCTTCGCCTGTTTCACTGTCTTGTTATTTCTGCCCTCGCCACCATAACGGTTGTTATCGCTGGAGAAAATCTCCTGCCATCTTCCGCCGGATGGAGTAGCAAGCTTGTATGCTTTGTGTTCCATCGGTGTGAAGTTACAGATGATCAAAAGCGTATCGCTCTCCTTCTTACCTTTTCTAACATAAGAAAGAAGGCTTGTATTTGCACTATTACAGTTGATCCATGTGAATCCTTCCGGTGAAGAATCAAGCTCATACAATGCAGGTTCCGTCTTGTAAAGTTCATTCAACTCTTTAACGTACCCCTGCATAAATACATGTGCATCAAACTCGAACAGTGACCAGTCTACTTCCGCATTCTCGTTGAATTCCGTAAACTGCGCAATCTCCTGTCCCATGAACAAAAGCTTCTTGCCCGGATGCGTCATCATATACCCATATGCCACACGCAGATTCGAGAATTTGTCTTCGTATCCGCCCGGCATCTTCGCAATCATAGATCCTTTCTCATGAACAACCTCGTCATGGGAAAGTACGAGAATAAATTTCTCGCTGTATGCATATACCATACTGAACGTCAGATCGTTGTGATGATATTTGCGGTACAACGGATCAAGCTTCATATAGTTCAGGAAATCATTCATCCATCCCATATTCCACTTGTAATCAAATCCAAGTCCGCCTGCTTCGACCGGATGCGTCATCATCGGCCATGCCGTTGACTCCTCCGCAATCATGATCACACCCTTGTGCAGTTCATGCATCTTGCTGTTGACTTCCTTGATGAAGTCAATCGCTTCGAGATTCTCATTGCCACCATAGATGTTCGGCAGCCACTCACCATCGCCGCGTCCATAATCGAGATACAACATGGATGCAACCGCATCAATCCGGATACCATCAATATGATATTTTTCCGCCCAGTAAAGTGCATTTGCAACTAAGAAATTCCGGACTTCGTTACGTCCGTAATTGTATATATAAGTACCCCAGTGTGGGTGTTCGCCACGCCGTGGATTCTCATGCTCATAAAGTGCTGTACCGTCGAATCTGCCAAGTCCATGCTCGTCCTTCGGGAAATGCGCCGGTACCCAGTCTAAAATTACACCAATTCCCTTGCTGTGCAGATAATCGACAAAATACATGAAATCTGCCGGTGAACCATAACGGGAGGTCGGTGCATAATAGCCGGTTACCTGATAACCCCACGACGGATCGTATGGATGCTCCATAATCGGCATCAATTCCACATAGTTATAATTCATCATCAACAGATAATCCGCAAGCAGGCTTGCGATATCGCGATAATTGTAGAACTCTCTGCCATCCGTTGGACGCTTCCAGGAACCAAGATGCATCTCATAGATTGCCATTGGCTGTTCGTCGGTATTCTTATTTTCCCGCTTCTCCATCCACGCGGCATCCTTCCATTTATAGGAAATATCCACGATGCGGGATGCATTTGCCGGACGCACCTCACTGCTGAATGCATACGGATCACTCTTCATGAATACCTGTCCGGACTTTGCTTTAATCTCATACTTGTAGATCTCTCCAACCAGCTTGCCCGGAATAAACAACTCGTAGATACCGGAATAATCCAGCTTCCGCATCGGATGTCGTCTGCCATCCCAGTTGTTGAAATTACCAACGACAGACACGCGGTCTGCGTTCGGTGCCCATACAGCAAAGAGCACACCTTCCACGCCATCAACGGTCATTGGATGCGCACCCATCTTCTCATAGATGCTGTAATGTTTTCCCTCGTTGAACAGACTGATATCGATTGGATCAATCACCGGTTCAAACACATACGGATCAAAGTATGTCACTTCATCCCCATTGTCAAACCGGACGTTTAATTTATATTCAAACGGTTTCTTATCTTTAATTACCACTGAGAAAAATCCCGGCACACGCTCCGATACGAGGGTGTACTTCTTTCTCGTGGACACTTCAATGGCATTTACAACCTTTGCACCCGGCAGATATGCATTGATATACAGATCGTCAATACACTCATGCATACCAAGGATATGATGCGGATTGTTGTGAATGCCCTGGACCAAAGCATCGACTTCCATCCAGTTTATAGCAAAAACTGCTTTTCTTTTGGACATGTCAAATGTGTCTCCTCTCTACAATTTATGAATGAAGATTCCACTTCTTAGCTTTGGTTCAAACCATGTTGACTTCGGCGGCATCAACCGCTTCGCATCAGCCACTGCAAAAAGCTCTTCGATGGATGTCGGATACATCGAAAATGCCAGTTTCATATCGCTGTCTGCGCGTCGTTCCAACTCTGACAAGCCTCGGATTCCTCCAATAAAATCGATTCGTTTATCCGTTCTTGGATCTTCGATCCCAAGCACTGGTGCCAGCAGATGATCCTGTAAAATCGAAACATCAAGTCCATCCACCGGATCTTCGGATAGTATATGTGATTTTGCACGTAACTTATACCAGATACCATCCAGATACATGCCAAAGGCTGCCTTTTCTTCCGGCTGATACGCTTCCGTAACCGCCTCTACTTCGAAATCTGCCTTGACCGCATCTATAAATGCATCCGCAGTATACCCATTCAAATCATGTACAACACGGTTGTATGGCAAAATCTTCAGCTGGTCATGTGGAAACAGAACCGACAGGAAATAATTGTATTCTTCCTCTCCGGTATGGTTCGGATTTGCATTTCTGCGTTTGATTCCAACTTTGACCGCTGACGCTGCACGATGGTGTCCATCTGCAATGTAGATCTGTGACATCTCAGAAAATGCATGCTCGATTGCTGCAATATCCGCTGCATCTGTCACCAGCCATACCCGGTGTGTGATTCCATCCTCAGAGACAAAATCATTCTCTGCGGGATGTGCCTTAATCTTTGTTACGATCGCATCAATGGCTGCCTGCGCCCGATAAGCAAGAAAGATCGGACCCGTCTGTGCGTTGCACGTATCTACATGCGTGATACGGTCAATCTCTTTATCCTCCCGTGTATTCTCATGCTTCATGATGACACCGGACTCATAGTCCTCGATGGATGCACATGCCACAATTCCGGTCTGCGATCTTCCATCCATCACAAGCTCATACAGATAATACATCGGGGCTGCATCTTCCACGTAATCGCCACGTTCAATCATTCCATCCAGCAACTCTTTTGCCTTTTCATATACGCATGGTGCATAAATGTCCACGCTGTCATCAAACGCCGTCTCCGCCCGGTCGATGCGAAGGAAAGAAAGTGGTTTTCCTTCCACTGCTTTTTTTGCTTCTTCCCTGTTATATACATCATATGGCAGTGCTGCCACTTCACTGACAATTTCTCTTCTCGGTCTATACGCTTTAAATGGTTTAATAATTGCCATGTATCTTCTCCTCTAAGTATATCGCCTCTGCCTCCCACGGACAGTTTTATCCACGGATCGCCTTTACTGCTGCATCGATGGACTTCTTGTAATCTTCCTCAGAAGAATTGTTGAATACAAACAGCTCAGGAATGTTATCCGGCTGCTTGAAGTTCTGTGTTGCGATATATTCATCCCAATGTGCAAGCTTCCATGCATCACGGTCAGATGCACGCTTGATCATACGCTGGTGGCAGACTTCTACATCTGTATGTACCCATACAACAAAAAGCTCTGCATCCTTTTCCTTTAATTTTGCACGCAGATTGTCAAGATATTCGTTGTCGCGGATCTCATCTGTAAATGGTGCATTGATTAAAACAGTGTCATTGTACTCCAATGCTTCAAATGCAAAATCAAGAACTGCATAATACTCGTAATCACGAATCTCTCTCTGGAAGAAATCAGATGAACGGTTGTACTCTTCGCCAGCCACCTTGAAAATCTGCTTGGACAATACGATCAATGTATCCTTGTCCAGATATACGCAGTTTGGAAGTGCTTTTGCAAGCTTACGGGAAATAAATGTCTTGCCGCAAGCTGGTGGTGAAGTTACTAAAATCAATTTCTTCATGGTTGGTGCCTCCTATATATATACATTAAATTTCTCTATATGTTCTACCTCTGTATGGCATGCATACAACAAGAACCTAATTATTTCAATTTTACCACAAAAGAAAAGAACAAACAAGCTTTTCCATTCTGTTTCGTCATGAAAAATGTCTGTTTGTCCTTTTTCTTAATTTTATTTACCTGCTACGCAATCGCGCAAATTACTTCTTTGTAATGTAACCCTGTGCTTTGAGAAGCTCTGCACATAATACAGCACCACCGGCAGCACCACGAACGGTATTATGAGAAAGTCCAACGAACTTCCAGTCATAGACAGAATCCTCACGGATACGTCCAACAGAGATACCCATGCCGTTCTCATAATCTACATCCAGAGTAACCTGTGGACGATTATCCTCTTCCATATAACGGATGAACTGCTTTGGAGCGCTTGGAAGTCCAAGCTCCTGTGGAACACCCTTGTAAGACTCCAGCTTCTCGATGAGCTGTTCCTTCGTCGGGTTCTTCTTGAACTTAACGAATACGGCAGCTGTATGTCCGTTCAATACAGGCACACGAATACACTGGCATGTGATAACCGGGCTTGTCGCCGGAACGATCTCACCCTTCTCCTCATCGATATGTCCCCAGATACGGAGTGGCTCTTTCTCGGATTTTTCTTCCTCACCACCGATAAATGGGATGATATTGCCAACCATTTCCGGCCAGTCCTTGAATGTCTTTCCTGCTCCGGAGATTGCCTGATAGGTTGTTGCAACAACCTCGTATGGTTCAAATTCTTTCCATGCTGTAAGCACCGGTGCGTAAGACTGGATCGAGCAGTTTGGCTTTACAGCTACAAATCCTCTTGTTGTTCCAAGGCGCTTCTTCTGGAACTCGATGACCTTCATATGCTCCGGGTTGATCTCCGGAACTACCATCGGTACGTCCGGTGTCCAGCGGTGTGCACTGTTGTTGGAAACAACCGGTGTCTCTGTCTTTGCGTATGCATCCTCGATTGCCTTAATCTCGTCCTTCGACATATCAACGGCACTGAATACAAAATCAACGGTAGAAGCAACCTCTTCTACTTCGTTTACATTGTGTACGATCAGCTTCTTAACAGCTTCCGGCATCGGTGTATCCATCTTCCAACGGTCACCAACTGCCTCCTCATATGTCTTGCCTGCACTACGTGGGCTGGCTGCGACTGTCACAACCTCAAACCATGGATGGTTCTCAAGAAGTGCAATAAATCTCTGTCCAACCATACCAGTTGCACCAAGAATACCTACCTTTAACTTATCACTCATTTTATTATCCTCCAACTCCTGTTTACTGAATTACACGTACTTTCAATACGCCATCGATACTTGAAATAGACTTTACAGTATCTTCATCTGCCTTCTCAGAAATATCAAATACCGAGTAAGCATAATCACCCTTTGACTTGCTTACCATGTCAGATACATTGATGCCCTTGGAAGCAAATGCACCAGTAAACTGCGTGATCATATTCGGAATATTCTTGTGACATACACAAACTCTTGCTGCTTCCGAACACTTGCCGGCATCGCAGGCCGGATAGTTTACGGAATTTTTGATATTACCATTCTCGATAAAATCAACGATTTCTTTCACTGCCATCACTGCACAGTTATCCTCAGATTCCTCTGTGGATGCGCCAAGATGTGGCAATGTGATTACGTTATCAACTCCGGCAATCTTTGCATTTGGGAAATCTGTTACATACTTAGCAACCTTTCCGCTTGCAAGTGCCTCGATCATATCATCATCATTTACAAGAATATCTCTTGCAAAGTTCAGGATCTTCACGCCATCCTTCATCATGGCAAATGCATCCTTATTGATCATGCCCTTCGTAGAATCAAGCGCCGGTACATGTACAGTAATGTAATCACACTCTTTATAAATATCTTCTACATTCTTGATGTGTTTTACATGGCTGGAAAGTCTCCATGCTGCATCGACAGACACATATGGATCATAACCATATACTTCCATGCCAAGACGGAAACCGATGTTCGCTACCTTGGCGCCGATTGCACCAAGACCGATGACGCCGAGCTTCTTACCCATGATCTCGCAGCCGGCATAGTGTTTTTTCTGCTTCTCAACTGTCTTTGCGATATTCTCGTCTGATGCATTCTCCTTTACCCAGTTATAACCACCCATCAGGTCTCTGGATGCGAGCAAAAGTCCTGCAATGACAAGTTCCTTTACACCGTTTGCATTGGCGCCCGGTGTATTAAATACTACGATTCCTTTCTCTGCACACTTGTCAAGTGGGATGTTGTTGACACCCGCACCGGCACGTGCGATTGCAAGCAGATTATCGGAAAGCTCTAAGTCATGCATAGCTGCACTTCTGACAAGTACCGCGTCTGCTGCTGCAAAATCGTCTACTACTTCATATGTATCATTGAACAAATCCATACCGCAGGCTGCGATCGGATTCAAGCAATTAATCTTAGCCATTTTCTTCTCTCCCTTATTATGAGTTCTTCTCCTCGAAGTCCTTCATGAATGCAACTAACTTCTCAACACCCTCGATTGGCATTGCGTTGTAGATACTTGCACGCATACCACCGACCGTTCTGTGTCCCTTCAGGTTTACAAAGCCTGCGGCTGTTGCTTCCTTTACGAACTTGGCATCGAGTTCCTCGTTGCCTGTTACGAACGGAACATTCATCAGGGAACGGTCTTCCTTTACGACTGTTCCGTGGAACATCTTAGAAGAATCTAAGAAGTCATACAGGATAGCTGCCTTCTTCTCATTATGGATCTTCATTGCGGAAAGTCCGCCCATTTCCTTTACCCACTTGAACACCAGACCACAGATGTAAATGCCGTAGCATGGAGGTGTGTTGTACAAGCTGTCATTGTCTGCCTGTGTCTTGTACTTCAGCATTGTCGGGCAGTAAGTCGGAACATCGTCACGGATCAGATCCTCACGGATGATTACAACAACGACACCGGCTGGTCCTACGTTCTTCTGTACACCGAAGTAGATCAGACCGTAATCAGATACATTGACTGGCTGTGACAGAATATCGGAAGACATATCAGCTACAAGGATCTTGCCCTTTGTGTTCGGAAGCTTCTTGTAAGTAGTTCCGTAAATTGTATTGTTATGGCAGATATACACATAATCTGCATCCTCGGAGATCGGAAGATCAGAGCAATCTGGAATATAGCTGAAGGTCTTGTCAGCCGATGATGCAACGACATTTACCTTTCCGTACTTCTTTGCTTCTTCGCATGCCTTCTTTGCCCACTGACCGGTAATGATATAGTCAGCAACACCGTTTTTCATCAGGTTCATCGGGATTGCAGCAAACTGCTGTGATGCACCGCCCTGCAGGAACAGCACCTTGTAATTGTCCGGAATATCCATCAGATCGCGAAGGTCTTTTTCTGCTTCTTTGATGATGTTATCGTACACTTTCGAGCGATGACTCATCTCCATTACGCTCATGCCGGAACCTTTGTAATCCAGCATCTCATCTGCTGCCTGCTTCAACACTACTTCCGGTAATACGGAAGGACCTGCTGAAAAGTTAAATACTCTTGCCATTTTTCCTCTTCCTCCTACTTATTATCTAAATCCTGCTGGTCAAAACAGGTTTCCAAAGCTGCTCCTGCAGCAACCATTGGCCATACCTTATCATCCTTACCGATGATACAATCAATCACAACCGGCTTATTTAACTCGATTGCCTGCTTCATGGCATCCTCAAACTCCTGAAGATTTGTAGCTCTGAAACCGGTCGCTCCAAGTGCATCCGCTACCTTCACGAAGTCAACCGAATCATCTAAGATTGTATTCGAATAACGCTTATCGTAGAACAATGTCTGCCACTGACGCACCATACCAAGCACATGGTTGTTGATTACAACCTGGATGATCGGCACATTATAACGGCTTGCCGTAGCGATCTCGTTCATATTCATACGGAAACATCCGTCTCCCGCAATGTTGATTGCCACACGGTCCGGACGTCCGTACTTGGCACCGATACAGGCACCAACGCCGTAGCCCATTGTTCCGAGTCCACCGGATGTAAGAAGCTGTCTTGGCTCTTTGAATTTATAATACTGGGCTGCCCACATCTGATGCTGTCCTACATCCGTTGTAATTGTTGCATTGCCCTCTGTCAGCTCATAGATCTTGTTGATAATCGCCGGTCCCGAGAATTCATTCATATCTGCATGATCCGGATACTGTTCTTTGAGTGCATCAATCTGTGCTCTCCACTCCGGTTTCTTAGACGCCTTGATTCTGGTAGAGATCATCTTCAGTATTTCTTTGGCATCACCGACAACACTTGCATCAACTTCCACATTCTTATTGATCTCTGCAGCATCAATATCAATATGTAAAATCTTTGCCTGATTTGCAAACTTATTTGCATTACCGGTTACACGGTCTGAGAATCTCGCACCAATGACAATCACAAGGTCTGCCTGATTGATACCGAAGTTTGAAACCTTGGTTCCATGCATACCGATCATTCCCGTGTAACGGTCATCCGTTCCCGGAAATGCACCCTTACCCATCAATGTATCACAGACAACTGCATCAATTTTCTCTGCAAATTTTTTCAGTTCCTTGGACGCATCTGCCGCAACAACACCACCACCGACAAGAATCATCGGCTTCTTCGAGTTCTCGATCATCTTAATCGCTGTGTCGATATCCTCTGCACGGATTGTCTTTGTCACGCGCTCGATTGGCTCCGGTGCCTTCGGCTCATAGTCTGCAACATTTGCAGTAACATCCTTTGTAATATCGACAAGAACCGGGCCCGGTCTGCCTGACTGCGCGATTTTAAATGCACGGCGGATTGTATCTGCCAGTTCATGTACATTCTTTACAATAAAGCTATGCTTCGTGATCGGCATAACTACACCTGCAATATCAATCTCCTGAAAGCTGTCCTTTCCAAGAAGAGAAACACCTACGTTTGCAGTGATTGCAACAAGCGGAATCGAATCCATATATGCGGTTGCAATACCGGTTACAAGATTTGTTGCACCCGGACCGGAAGTTGCCATACATACGCCAACCTTACCAGTCGCTCTTGCATATCCATCTGCTGCATGGCTTGCGCCCTGCTCATGGGATGTCAGGACATGGTGAATCTCATCCTGATGCTTATACAATGCATCATAGACATTCAGGATCGTTCCTCCCGGATATCCAAATACTGTGTCAACGCCCTGTTCTTTCAGACATTCAATCACTATTTCTGATCCAGTTAATTGTTTCATAAACTTCTCCTTATCTACATACAACTTGATTTATCCTTTTTCTTCCTGTCAGATAACCAATATCTGATAGGATAGCACATTGTTTTGAATTATTCAATATATTTTACTTCAACTCCAAAACTGCACCGCGGTTACCGGATGTTACCATCTTTGCATATCTTGCCAGATATCCGGTTGTTACCTTTGGCTCTCTTGGTGTCCATGCTTCTTTCCGCTTTGCAAGCTCCTCGTCGGAAACCTTCACATTGATCGTACATGCATCGATATCAATGCTGATGATATCACCCTCTTCAATCAAAGCGATCGGACCTCCAACCGCTGCCTCCGGTGAGATATGTCCGATAGAAGCGCCACGGCTTGCGCCTGAGAAACGGCCATCTGTAATCAGTGCTACCGAAGATCCAAGTCCCATACCCGCAATCGCAGATGTCGGATTCAACATTTCTCGCATACCAGGACCACCCTTTGGTCCTTCGTAACGGATAACAACAACATCACCTTCCACAATTTTGCCACCCTTGATAGCCGCAATTGCATCCTCCTCACATTCAAACACACGTGCCGGTCCTTCATGCTGCAGCATCTCCGGAACAACGGCAGAACGCTTAACAACAGAACCATCCGGTGCGATATTTCCCTTCAATACGGCAAGTCCGCCGGTTGAGCTGTATGGATTTGCCATCGGACGGATAACTTCCGGATTCAGGTTCTTATGTCCCTTTACAGCCTCTCCGATTGTCTTGCCGGTTACTGTCATACAATCCTCATTGATCAGACCTGCCTCACAGAGCTGGTTGATAACGGCATATACACCGCCGGCCTCGTTCAAGTCCTCCATATATGTCGGACCTGCCGGTGCTAAGTGGCAGAGATTCGGTGTCTTCGCACTGATTTCATTTGCCATGGAAATATCAAAGTCAAATCCGATCTCATGTGCGATTGCCGGGATATGAAGCATGGAGTTAGTAGAGCATCCAAGTGCCATATCCACTGTCAATGCGTTCATGATAGCATCCTTCGTAATAATATCTCTTGGGCAGATATTCTTCTTGTACATCTCCATAACAGCATAACCGGCACGCTTTGCAAGCTTCAGTCTCTCAGAATATACTGCCGGGATTGTACCATTTCCAGGAAGTCCCATACCAAGTGCCTCTGTCAGACAGTTCATAGAGTTTGCAGTATACATGCCGGAGCATGATCCACAAGTTGGACATGCATGGCACTCGAAATCATTGACATCCTCTTCTGTCATCTTGCCTGCTGCATAAGAACCAACTGCCTCGAACATAGATGAAAGGCTTGTCTTATGTCCCTTTACATGACCGGCAAGCATCGGACCACCGGATACGAATACGGTTGGTACGTTGACTCTGGCTGCTGCCATCAGAAGTCCCGGTACGTTCTTATCGCAGTTCGGGATCATAACAAGTGCATCAAACTGATGTGCAGTTGCCATACACTCGGTTGAATCTGCGATCAGGTCTCTTGTTACAAGGGAATACTTCATTCCGATATGTCCCATGGCAATACCGTCGCAGACAGCGATTGCCGGAAACATCACAGGTGTTCCGCCTGCTTCAGCCACGCCAAGCTTCACGGCCTGTGCGATCTTATCCAGGTTCATATGTCCAGGTACGATCTCGTTGTAGGAACAAACGATACCGACCAATGGTTTCTTCATTTCTTCTTCTGTCATTCCAAGGGCGTTGAACAGGCTTCTGTGTGGTGCCTGCTGCATGCCTACTTTAACATTATCACTCTTCATTTTTGTCTTCCTTTCTCTTCAATTTGTTCAGACAATTTCGAGATTTGCATACCTGCAACATATATTTCGATTCCATTCATCTTATATACAATGTATTGAAACTAAGAAGTGCTAGATGTTCTGATCTACATTGTTTCATAATACGCAACCGCCGTCAATTCGCCATCCATGGCTCAGTGACGGCTTGTTTGAACATCGTGTTCAAACATTGCTTCTTTTACTACAGAACATCAAGAACTTCTAAGTTCCAAACATATCGTATATATCCATGAATGAAATTCAAAATATATGTTTTACATCCATCTCACTACCTCGAAATTGTCTGGCAAAGTATTATCTCTTAATTAACTACTAATTCTTCCTTAACCACTTAGATTCTTTCTACAATCTTGTCGCCCATCTCGTTACAGCCGACAAGGGTTGTGCCTTCGGACACGATATCGCATGTACGGAAGCCATCTACCAGTACCTGCTTGACTGCGTTCTCGATCGCATCTGCCTCTTTGTCGAGGTCGAATGTGTAACGGAGCATCATCGCTGCGGAAAGAATCGTCGCGATCGGGTTTGCCTTATCCTGTCCGGCAATATCCGGAGCTGAACCGCCACTTGGCTCGTACATACCGAATTTTGTTTCGTTCAAGGATGCAGATGCCAGCATACCGATGGAACCTGTGATCATAGATGCCTCATCGGATAAGATGTCACCAAACATATTCTCTGTTAATACAACATCGAACTGTGCCGGATCTTTGACAAGCTGCATTGCACAGTTATCAACAAGCATATGCTCATATGTGACTTCCGGATAATCCTTTGCAACCTCTTCCACGATCTTTCTCCAGAGTCTGGAAGAATCAAGCACATTTGCCTTATCAACACTTGTTACCTTCTTGCGGCGCTTCATCGCGATATCAAAGCCCTTGATTGCGATACGACGGATCTCATTTTCGTTGTAAGTCAGTGTATCAACGGCTGTCATTACGCCATCGACTTCCTTTGTCTCTCTTGCACCGAAGTAAAGACCACCGGTCAGCTCACGCATGATCATCATATCGAAACCACGGTCTGCAATCTCTTCCTTTAAAGGACATGCACCCTTTAACTGCTCATAAAGATTGGCTGGTCTTAAGTTTGCAAAAAGTCCCAACTCCTTACGGATCTTCAGAAGTCCGGCTTCCGGTCTCTTCTCTGGTGGAAGCTTGTACCAAGGTGATGTGCTTGTGTTACCGCCGATGGAACCAAGCAATACTGCATCGCTTGCCTTTGCTCTTGCGACTGCTTCGTCAGTAAGTGGAACGCCACATGCGTCGATCGAGCATCCGCCCATCAGAAGCTGCTCATAATTAAATGTATGTCCAAACTTTTCTCCGACTGCATCTAACACCTTCATTGCCTGTGTGACAACCTCCGGTCCGATACCGTCACCCTTGATTACTGCAATATTACAATTCATGATTCATCCTCCAAATAATAATTTATCCTGTCTGTTTCTTACCGGTCGAACAAATGCTTTCTCTTCTTAAAGTATACAATGTTACAGATCAGCATCACGATAGAAACAGCCATTGTTCCATAGGTGGAGCTTGCGATATACTCTGTAAGACCATCCACGATGCTTGTAACACTCGCAATATATGCGATTGATATAATCAAACCTGCTACCTGCATGCCAATATACATTGCAGGGCCGCACTTCTTGAAATCCGCAAGCATAAATCGTGTGACAAGTGCGAAAATGGCAATCGCGATGTAGCAGATACCAATAATCGTATCCACACCCTTCAAGCCAGAAAAATAACTATATACCCGATCAGTGTTCTCACCATAAATTCTGCCTGTAAGAAGCTGGAATCCATTCCACAATCCAACAAGAGCGGAAACAAACAGCTGGAAATAAATTACGAAATGAAACCATTTCATTCCAAGCTCTTTCTGTGGCTGCTGCGGTGTCTGATTGTACATGTCCTGCTGGTTGTACATGTTCTGCTGTGGTGCCTGATTGTACATTCCCTGCTGGTTATACATGTTCTGCTGTGATGCCTGATTGTACATTCCCTGCTGGTTGTACATGTTCTGCTGTGGTGTCTGATTGTTTGCCTGTGCGCCTGCACCGGTATAAGCTCCACAGACTGGACAGGTCAACTGTCCGTCCGAAATCTGATTGCCACAATTATTACAAACTCCCATATATTTTATCCTCCCAGATGAAATTAGTTTTCTTTTGCATTGATATAGTTGATCAAACCGCCCTCTTTGATGATTTTCTGCATGAATGGAGGGAATGCCTGTCCCTTGAACTCGGTTCCTTTTGTCTTGTTGTAGATCATACCACTGTCAAAATCAACCTCTACCATATCGCCTGCCTCGATTCCCTTGGCAGCTTCCGGACACTCGATAATTGGAAGTCCGATGTTAATTGCGTTACGATAGAAAATTCTTGCAAATGTCTCAGCGATTACGCAGCTGATACCAGATGCCTTGATTGCAATTGGTGCATGCTCTCTCGATGAGCCGCATCCAAAGTTCTTATTTGCAACCATGATATCGCCCGGCTTCACACGCTTTACGAAGTCCTTGTCAATATCCTCCATACAGTTCTTTGCAAGCTCCGCAGGATCTGAGGAATTCAGATATCTTGCAGGAATGATTACATCTGTATCTACATTGTCACCATATTTATGTACTGTTCCGTATGCTTTCATTTTTGTTCCTCCTTATGCCAATTCTGCCGGGCTGCTGATCTTACCTGTAATCGCGGAAGCTGCTGCAACTGCAGGGCTTGCCAGATATACCTCTGAATCTACGTGTCCCATACGTCCAACGAAGTTACGGTTGGTTGTGGATACAGCTCTCTCGCCAGCTGCCATAACACCCATATGTCCGCCCAGACATGGTCCACAGGTTGGAGTTGATACGATCGCACCTGCCTCGATAAATGCCTTTGTCAGACCTTCCTCGAGCATCTGTAAATAAACCTCCTGTGTGCCAGGGATCACGATGACACGCACACCCTTTGCCACATGTCTGCCCTTGATGATATCGGCTGCAATACGCATATCAGAGATTCTTCCGTTTGTGCAGGAACCGATGACTACCTGATCGATCTTGATATCGCCAACTTCGTCGATGGTCTTTGTATTCTCTGGAAGATGTGGGAATGCAACGGTTGGCTTCAAGGTTGAAAGATCAATCGTATATTCCTCATCATAGACTGCATCAGCGTCTGCCTCGTACTTTGTATATGCCTTTGTCGAATGCTCCTTCATGTAAGCTTCTGTCTGCTCATCCACTGGAAAGATACCATTCTTTGCACCTGCCTCGATTGCCATGTTCGCAATTGTGAAACGGTCGTCCATTGTCAGGTTCTTGATACCCTCACCAACAAACTCCATAGACTTATAGAGTGCACCATCTACACCGATCATACCAATGATATGAAGGATTACATCCTTACCACTGATATATGGTGCTTTCTCGCCTACGATATTAAACTTGATTGCAGATGGCACCTTGAACCATGCCTTACCTGTCACCATACCGGCTGCCATATCTGTACTTCCGACACCTGTGGAGAATGCACCAAGGGCACCGTAAGTACATGTATGTGAATCGGCTCCGATACATGTCTCGCCTGCAACGATCAGTCCTTTTTCCGGAAGAAGTGCATGCTCGATTCCCATCTCTCCGACATCAAAGAAGTTCACGATCTCATTCTCGCCTGAAAACTCACGTACACATTTGCAATGCTCTGCACTCTTAATATCTTTATTCGGTGTAAAGTGATCCATAACAAGTGCAATCTTGCTCTTATCAAACACTTCCTTCTTATTAAACTTTTCCATCTCGTGAATGGCAACTGGTGTTGTGACATCGTTACCAAGCACTAAATCCAAACCTGCCTCAATCAACTGTCCTGCTTCCACACTTGCAAGACCTGCATGTTTCGCAAGTATTTTCTGCGTCATGGTCATACCCATAATCATTTCCTCCTGATTCTGCTTATAATAGTAGAATCATACCATATTTCTTTCTATAATTACAATATATAATATGAATATTGTTTATAACTTGTAGTTATGGTTTGGATATGATATATTTAATCAAACTACTATTTATAGGATAATAAGAATATAATTTTGAAACGCGAATTGCTATATAAGGAAATGAGGGGATATTATGTTTGATAATCTGAATTATTACAGAGTTTTTTATACGGTTGCCAATACCGGAAATATCAGCAAAGCCGCCGATATGCTGTTTATCAGCCAGCCTGCGATCTCAAAGGCGATCTCCAAGCTTGAAGACGGACTGCATGTGAAGCTCTTTCTGCGCTCTTCCAAGGGTGTGACGCTGACGGATGAGGGACAGGTTCTATACAACCATATCGAGAAAGCATTCTCAAATATCTCACAAGGTGAGGATGAAATCCGGCATATCCACGAGCTTGGTATCGGACAATTAAAGATCGGTGTCAGCACCTCGCTTTGCAAGCACATCTTACTGGACAAGCTGCAGACCTTCATCTTGGAAAATCCACACATCAAGGTTATCATCGACTGTCATTCCACAGTAAACACACTGAAGCTTCTAAATGACGGACGTATTGATATCGGACTAATCTGCAAGACGGATATTCCTGCCGGTTTTGAATATCAGGATGTCAGCACGATTCATGACATCTTCGTCGTAAATGAAACGTATCTCTCCAACCTGCACCTGCGGGAACAGGAAGAGTTTGCACAGGAACCGACAAACCCGTGGCTCTTCGCCGGAAATCTGACCGGTATCATGGGAAATCTGGATGAGGACGTTCCCGCTTTATCTCCGATAGCTCCTGTGTCTGCGGCAGATAAATCGGGTTTTGCCACGAAAGATATTTTGGAGAAATCCAATCTCATGTTGCTGGAGAAGAATAATATCACCCGTACACATATCGATGATTATCTGGAGTCCGAAGGCATCCATCCACAGCAGATCCTCGAAGTAAATAATATGGATCTACTCATTGATTTTGCAGCTATCGGTATGGGTGTTGCCAGTGTCGTACGGGAGTTTGCGACGGACTATCTGGCTTCCGGGCAGATCTTAGAGCTTCCGATCTCCCACCCGGTTGCGGAGCGTACTGTCGGGTTCGTGTACCCGAAGAGCCGGGAGAAGTCAGAGGTGTTAAGGAAGTTTCTGGGGATGTGGGGATAACCCAAGCATGCAGCCACAAGTCGCGAAGCGACTTGCCGGCTGTAGTGCTGCGCACTTTTGTATATAATAACCTGAGCACGCAGTCGCAAGATGCTTCGCATCTTGCCGACTATGGTGCTTCGCACCATAGAAATAGAAAAAGACAGCCATGCGTGGTTTTCTGCGAGCAGAACCACGCATGGCTGTCTTTTTCTATTTCTGCGTTGCTCAGGTTATTACATCATTCCCATGCCGCCGCCCATGCCACCTGCTGGCATAGCTGGAGCATCTTCCTTGATGTCTGCAACAACAGACTCTGTTGTAAGGAATGTAGAAGCAACAGATGTTGCGTTCTGCAATGCTGTTCTTGTTACCTTTACAGGATCGATAATACCTGCTTCGATCATATTTACATACTCTTCCTTGTAAGCATCAAATCCAACACCAACCTCAGACTCTTTGATCTTGTTGATGATAACTGCGCCTTCAAGACCTGCATTGGCTGCGATATGAGCAAGTGGAGCTGTCAATGCCTTTGCAATGATTGTTGCACCAGTCTTCTCGTCACCTTCCAATGTATCGATCAGAGCATTCAGCTTCTTAGAAGCATGGATATATGCAGATCCACCACCTGCGATGATACCCTCTTCTACGGCTGCTCTTGTAGCGTTCAAAGCATCTTCCAGACGAAGCTTTGCTTCCTTCATCTCTGTCTCAGTTGCAGCACCAACACGGATAACTGCGACACCACCAGCAAGCTTTGCCAGTCTCTCCTGCAGCTTCTCCTTATCGAACTCAGATGTTGTCTCAGCAAGCTGTGCCTTAATCACATTGACTCTTGCCTCGATATCTGCCTTTGCACCACAACCATCAACGATAACTGTATTCTCCTTGGCAACCTTGACGCTCTTTGCACGTCCAAGCTGATCCAGAGTTGTCTCCTTCAAATCATAGCCAAGCTCCTCAGAGATCACTGTACCACCTGTCAGAATTGCGATATCCTGCAGCATCTCTTTTCTTCTGTCACCATAGCCAGGTGCCTTTACACCTACGACTGAGAATGTACCACGCAGCTTATTTACGATCAATGTTGTAAGAGCCTCGCCCTCGATATCCTCAGCGATGATCAAAAGCTTCTGTCCACCCTGTACGATCTGCTCCAGAAGTGGAAGGATATCCTGAATGTTTGAAATCTTCTTATCTGTGATCAGGATATATGGGTTATCCAGCTCTGCAACCATCTTCTCCATATCCGTTGCCATGTAAGCACTTACATAACCACGGTCAAACTGCATACCTTCTACTAAGTCAAGCTCAGTCTTCATTGTCTTAGACTCTTCGATTGTGATAACGCCGTCCTTGGAAACCTTCTCCATTGCATCTGCAACGAGTTCGCCGACACCATCATCACCAGCAGAGATCGAAGCTACTCTTGCGATCTGCTCCTTACCATTGATAGACTCGCTCATCTCTGAGATTGCATCAACGGCTGCATCACAAGCCTTCTTCATACCTTTACGAAGTACGATTGGGTTTGCTCCTGCTGCTAAGTTCTTCATACCTTCGTTGATCATTGCCTGCGCCAGAACGGTTGCTGTTGTTGTACCATCACCGGCAACATCATTTGTCTTGGTTGCAACTTCCTTTACGATCTGTGCACCCATATCCTCAAATGGATCTTCCAGAGAAATCTCCTTTGCAATTGTCACACCATCATTTGTGATGAGTGGTGAACCAAATGACTTTGCAAGAACTACATTTCTTCCTTTTGGTCCAAGTGTTACGCTAACTGTATCTGCAAGCTGGTTTACGCCTGCTTCCAAAGCCTTTCTGGCTTCTGCTCCATACTTAATTTCCTTTGCCATTGTATTACGCCTCCTAGTTTTTTTCGCATCTTCTAATGATAACGGCAATACTTTCTTTGTACCCATACTGCCTTACCTGCTACTGAACGATTGCAAGAATATCTGCCTGCTTTACAATGATGTACTCATCATCTCCAAGCTTTACTTCTGTTCCTGCATATCTTGAATAGATTACTTTATCGCCAGCCTTGACTTCCATTGGAACCTTCTCGCCATCTACGACAGCGCCAGGGCCAACTTCAACAACCTCTGCATACTGTGGTTTTTCCTGTGACTGTGTTGGAAGAACGATACCTGATTTTGTCGTCTCTTCTGCAACGGACTGCTTTAATACAACTCTGTCTCCTAACGGTGTTAACTTCATAATATACCCGACCTCCTAATTTTTACTTTTAGCACTCATATTGGTTGAGTGCTAACATAATTCTTATTGTACTCATTTTTCTGAAAAAATCAACCCCTAATTTGTAAATTTAACCAAATGGACACAATTTGCCGGATAGTCTGTATATAATGTATGATTCCTATCCTGTTTTTATGCTATTCCGTTAGGATTCTATGATCGTATGGTTCGTCTTGATGATGCCCCGTGGCAGCGAATCCTTCGCATTCTTCCACGGCTCGTCCTTAAACCGGTAATCAAACTTATCAATAAACCAGCCGATATCACCATTTACACGCTCCATACCCGCAAAATATGTCTTGTTCAAAATCTCCTGAAACTCCGCATAGGCATCCTTCGGAAGCTTCACACTGCCCTCATCATACAGGATTCCATAATGATAGGTACAAAAGCCCTTGCAGTTTGCAAACTTCTTACGGAACTCCGGCTCCTTCTTCCACAGATGAAAGATCGTATCAATATACCGCATCGACGTCTCTTTCATCCGGTTACAGATGAAACACGAATTCTCCAGCCGTTTGATATAATCACTGACCGAAGAGCTTGCCTGCTTCTTAAAAAGTCCTCCCGATACAACTGGTTTCCCTGTACTGAGCGCTTTCAGATCCCGGATTGTCTTATCCGTATGTGTCTTTAACATCAAGGCAAGCCCCAGCCGGTTCTTCTCTGCATAAAGCATCCGTACATGGTGCGCACAAAAGCCCTGCTCGTCTGTCATTGCACGGTTATCATCCTCCATATAGCTTGGTCCCATCGTGTAATCGATTGCATTCCGCTCCAATTGCCGGTTCATCTCGCAGATTGGACATTCACAGTCCGTCGTAAATGCGTCATTCACCGGAATCGTATACAACTGTTCTGCCATTTTTTGTTCCTCCCTTTTCTTTGTATCTCATTCAGACGGGCATCTCCCATCTTATTGCGCAAAAGAGAGCACAGCGATCCCGTTGTGCTCTCTTTACTTAGTTTACAATATAATCTCCTGTCTCTGCATCCCGCAGGAAATGCAGTTTCAGATAATTCCTGTAATTACGTAATTTCCCTTCATAGATGATTTCCAGATCATCACACATCCGAAAATCACGCGGGCAGGTCAATCCCGGTTTCTTCATAATCAGTGAAATTCCCGCCTTACGCAGAACATACGACACAAACTGTGAACAGAAATAATTGTATCGCCGTTCCACCGATCTCTGGCACATCACACCTAAAATTCCAAGATAATTATATCGATAAAATGCTTTTTCACTCTTAAATTGTTCCAGTATTTCCTTGATCTTTTCATACTGTTCTTTTGTTACACGCAGTCTCCCGATTCTGCATGTTGTCAGGACATCACGCCCAAATACCCCCGTCGTGATATCCTCATTGATAAATCCGCAGTCAAACGGATTATATAAGTGCTTTCTTGCGAAGCTATACATTTCCTTTAGTTCCACATCCATCGCCAGTGATGTATGCGCATATGGCTCCCGCGTCCATAGCTTGATCACACGTGACGGAAGTGTCTGTGTCTTGGACAACACAATATAAACACTGTAATCTTCCTCTTCTGGTTCATACACGTGCAAAGGAATGTCTGTCATAATATTATTTGCATCCATACTAAATCAATCTGTTATTACAGATTATGCTCCATCTCATTTATTGTTCTTAATACTCTCCCGAATCATATCCTTCAGCTTCAGCGCCTCATCCTTCATACGGGAAGATGCCGACCGCGATGTAATCACGATGGACAATAACCGCAATGCATCCTCGTTTTTTCCAAGTCTGCGCGCTAAATCCGCTAATAGATAGTGGAGTGTATTTTCATCCATTCCCGCCATTGGGAACGTCTCTGATGAGATTGCCTTCAAAAATCCTTCATACGCATTTTTTAAACATTCTCTTTCATCCATATACAGGGAGCGATTTTCCTCCGGTGTGATACCTTCCGGTCTCGCTGCAAGATACTGTCGTTTTCCACGCAGTACCCATGCGTATTTCAGACACGTGTATGCCCGCTCACTATTTTTCGCCTTTTTCACCATCGCTGTGATCAGCGCCAACTGATAGCGCGTGATCGCGTCATCATATGTAAAGATATCCTTCTGGATTGCCGGCTCTATACCATTGAACTTCGAACCGATCTGTTCGCTGATATCCCGGATCTGCCGGTTCATCAGCTTGCCAAAATATCTGCCAAGCGCAGAATATCCACACTTCTCGCAGGTAATCACATCATACTTGATTGGATCTATATGATTATAAATCGGTCGAAGATCCGTATCTTTGCTTTCCAGCCGGACCTTTCCAGCTCGCACGCATTTCGTCTTAAATGTCAGATTACAAATCGGGCATTCATAAGTCTTATCAAACAGTGCTTCTTTCTCCAGATCCTCCGGTGACTTTGTCTCCTTTTGTTCCGCTGCCCCGCGGCGTGCGGCTGCTCCGGAATCATTATCTAATATCTTTGATTCGTCAAAATCGCCAAGGCCAAGATTTCCGATTATGGAAAAAATGCCCATCTCAATCCTCCTCTGCCTAACACCCCTGTTACTTCTCTTATTTACCCGGCTTGTATGAACTCTTTAATGAGACAATCCGGTTAAATACCAAATGATCTTCTGTTGTATCTTTCTCGTCCACACAGAAATATCCATGACGCAGGAACTGGAACTTATCACCCTTGACAGCCTCTCCCAATGCTGCCTCAAGCTTACAATTCTTTAAAACTGTCAAAGAATTTGGATTGTAGTTCAGGGTACCATCTTCATTGAGTTTTCCCTTTTCTTCATCCACAATATTCTCGTACAGGCGAACCTCTGCATCCACTGCACTTTCTGCAGATACCCAGTGGATCGTTCCTTTGACCTTTCTGCCCTCAAAACCGGAACCACTTCTAGTCTCCGGATCATAGGTACAGTGGATCTCCGTTACAACTCCATTTTCATCCTTCTTGTAATCCACGCACTTTACGAAATAAGCACCCTTTAAGCGCACTTCATTTCCAGGGAACAACCGGAAATACTTCTTCGGCGGCTCCTCCATAAAGTCTTCGCGTTCAATATATAACTCTCTTGAGAATGCAACCTGACGCTTGCCTGTAGATTCATCCTCCTGATTGTTATCGATATCAAAATATTCGACCTGACCTTCCGGATAGTTATCAATAATCAGCTTGATTGGATCTAATACCGCCATCATACGGTTTGCCTTCAGACGCAGGTCCTCACGGATACAATACTCAAGCATTGCATAATCCGCAGAGCTCTGTGACTTTGATACACCAACCAGCTCCATAAACATCTTGATGGATTCTCTTGTAAATCCACGTCTCCGAAGTGCAGCGATTGAAACCAGTCTTGGATCATCCCAGCCATCTACGATGCCATCTTCTACCAGCTTCTTGATATAACGCTTTCCAGTCACAACATTGGTCAGATACAGCTTGGAGAACTCAATCTGTCTCGGTGGGTTCTTGTATTCCAGTTCCCGTACAACCCAGTCATAGAGTGGTCTATGATCCTCAAACTCCAATGTACAGATAGAATGGGTAATTCCCTCCTCAGCATCCTCGATTGGATGTGCAAAATCATACATCGGATAGATGCACCACTTATCACCGGTATTGTGATGTGTCATACGTGCAATACGATAGATAACCGGATCACGCATATTGATATTCGGACTTGCCATATCAATCTTCGCACGCAATACCTTGCTTCCATCCGGATATTCTCCGTTCTTCATACCCTCAAATAATTTCAGGTTTTCCTCTACGCTTCTGTCACGGTATGGGCTGTTCTTGCCCGGTTCCTTCAGTGTTCCACGATACTCGCGGATCTCGTCTGCAGACAGATCGCAGACATAGGCTTTTCCTTTCTTGATCAGCTTGATTGCTGCTTCGTACATTGCATCAAAATAATTCGATGCGAAATAAATCTTATCTCCATAATCAGCGCCCAGCCACTTGATATCATCAATGATGGACTGCACATATTCTGTCTTTTCCTTTGTCGGGTTCGTATCATCAAACCGGAAATGGAATGTTCCGCCATACTCCTTGGCAAGACCATAGTTTAACAGAATTGATTTGGCATGTCCGATATGCAGATATCCGTTTGGTTCTGGTGGAAAACGGGTTACAACCTCTGTATATCTTCCTTCTGCCAGATCTTTATCTATCTCCTGTTCAATAAAATTCTTTGAAACTGTTGCTTCACCTTCCATGGACGTACTCCTTTTTTTCTAGTATTTCTCTATCATAGCATTGTATATGCATTTCGTCAATTTACTCTTTCGTGTCTGTCGATGCAGACGCATCCGGTGCCGCGCTGTTTTGTGTACCATCTGCAAATACGCTATCCATCTGGGAATCATAATTTGTCATGATCTTGTTATTGATTTCCATGGAACGCTTCTCATAATCCTCGTGCGCGAGTTCTTTTTCTGATTTCTCCACATAGGCTTCGCCACCACCCATGCTTGTCTGGAAATCACGATTGACTTCCTCTACCAGTGCATTTACCTCTGGTGTAAGAATCGAGCTGTCTACCTTCGGAATCTCGGATGTCTGCTCCAGATCGGATGGATCTGCCTGCTTCTCTGCTTCCTGTACCGTTGGAATCTCACTGCCTGTACTTCCATCGATTACGGCATCTGCCAGTTTCTCATCCGCCGTTTCTGCCTGCGGTGCTTCCAACTCCTCGGAAACCTCTGGCTTATCCAATCCAAGTTTCTGCAAAAGCTCTGGATTCACATCTTTATTTGCATTGGCAAGCTGGGCGATCATATCTTCCGCATCCAGCATCTCTTTGTTCTGCTTATTGATCCGTCCTGCAAAGATTACAAGACATACGACCAGAATTACGATAATCACAGCAGCTCCAACCATAATTCCAATCACAAGTGGATTTGTGAACGGACTCTTCTCTGTCGGAACTTCCACCGGTGCACTTGGTGTTGCCACAGTCGGGGTTGCCGGAACCAGTACTTCCTCTGACACGATCATCGGTACATAGCGTAAAAATGCCTGTTCCTTTGCATCGTACTCATAAAAGCCTTCCTCGCCCTCAACATTGATCGCATAAACAAGATACAAATCCTTATCTGCAATATCATCAGACTGATAAGCAACGACCGAATTGTCTCCAATCTTCAAAGTCGTCTCCTTAAATCCATCCGGAATTGCAACACCATCTGGAACTGCAGTTATAATATAACGGTTATACTGAGAAGAATACTCCTGATATGGAGTAAATACATCCTTTTCCGCATCCATGATAAACCAGTGGTTCTCGCCATCCTCGTCTTTCAGACATACCACTGTGATTTTCTTATTTGGGGACTCGTAAGAAAGTACATCCCAGTCCTTATAAGTTGTCGTACCGGCAGTAAAGCCTTCCGGTGCTTCCAGACCATCCTCGTTCATCACAAATGAATATTCTTTTCCATCGATCGTCGCAACCGGATCTCCGACATCTTCGCCCGCTTGTACATTGATCGTATAGACCTTTACCGCACCATTTTCTGCTGTAACCGTAACACGCACGGTATTCTTTCCCTTCTGAATCGAATTGGCACCAGAGACGCTTGTTGTCGCGTTGCCATCTGCAGCAGATGCGCTGACAACCACACTTGTAACATCCTCATCCACCTGTAACGAATATGTCGTACGGTCTGCGGAAAATGCAGGTGTCAATGTACCCGGAGATACCTGCAGACTTGCCAGATCGCAATCTGCCGATCTGCCATCATCCTCTGTCGTCTCTGTTGTCTCTCCAGCCTCTGTTGTTGCATTTCCATTATTGTTATCTCCATTGTTCGATGCGGTTGCAACCGTTACCGTTGCACCTGCATGGGAGATTGATATGGCATTGCCGTTGATATCATAGACATCACTTCCGCTTGTTGTGATACTTCCGCTGCCATTTGCAATGGCTGTAAAGGAAATCGAAAACGAACCCGCAGAGGTTCCACTTGCCGTTACTGTTCCGCCGCCGCCATTGACGATGGCGCTTCCACTTGCGGAATTATATTGCAACACGCTCGAATTGTAGGACACATAGATCGTGTATGCGGAAATGTCCGAGCCGCTGACGGATATCGTTGCAGTAACGTTATTTCCCACACTCACGGTGCTTGCGCTCAATGCAATCACTACATTTGCCGCCTGTGCATCGATCTTTCCAAATTGCAGGCATAAAATGAATGCCGTTAAAATTGCCAGTCCACGTTTCAAAAATTGTTTCATGATAGTCCTCCTGCTTTTTCCTGTCGTTTCTCATGTATGTTACTGGATTGTCTCCAATCCAACAATATGCCGCTGTATCTTGACGATATCCAACGCGGTTACTTTTCCATCTCCATTGATATCCGCGATTGCAAGCACATCACTGTTTAACGCGTCCAGACCAACGATCAGACGTTGCAGCTTGACAATATCCAAAGCCGTGATCTTGCCATCACCGTTCAGGTCGCCCTTCTTGCCACCCGCAGACGGTGTCGTCGGGTTGTTCGTTGCCGTGCCCCGCACGACTGTTAATTTATAGGTTCTGGTCGCACCACTCTGCGCCGTCACCACAAGGCTGATCACGTTTGTTCCCTGTGACAGACTCACCGTTCCTGCGCCGCTCACACGTGCATTCTTATTCACCGGTGTCGCTGTGATATTGATCTTATCTACGGAAGCGGACACGATCAGAGAATAATCCGTCGTATTGTTCACCGCATAGGACGGTGTCAGTCCGTATCCCGCAATGGAAAGCGTTTTGAGCCAATTATTTGGATTTCCGGAATCCGCAGGTTTTGAAACTGCCTGTGACGGCAGGCTGGAATAAACCGGAATCTCAAACATCATCGAAGAATTGAGCAGATTATTGTTTTTATATGCATTGTAGCTTGTCAGACACTCCGTTGCCGGTGACTGGATATTCGTCATGTACTGATGACTGAACAGACTGCTCTTGTTTGTCACGTTAAATTTCTGTGTATATAACGTATTCTGTCTGACATTGATATACGATGCACCGAGATACTGTGCACCGCCAATGATAGACTTTGCTGCGGTGTTCCACGGACGTCCATATGAACCGCTTCCGGCCGCCCATTGCAAGCCCTTTACCGCTGCGTTGCCATTTGGCGTATCATACGCGCCAATATTGTAGAAGTTGTAAATACCCGGATATGAGGAATTCGTTCCAGAACATGCGGTTCCAATCGTAGAACCCATCTCCAGACGGATACGGCTCGCAATATGATATGGGCTGACACCGGACTGTGCCGCTGCCTCCATAATGATCTGTGCATAGGTGCGGCTGTCACCTGCCGGTTTTGTCTGCGACATAAAGGTCCCCTTCAAAATCGCTTCCACACCAGTCTCATTCTGTACGCCCTGCTGATAAGACAGGCTCTCAAATGCAAAAATATAATTTTCATACAAGTATGTACGTGGGTCCATATAATAAGCAACCAGTTCATCCGATGCCGCAAACCATGTCTTTCCATCGAAGGAACTCCATGTGTCCGTTGCAATGTTATAACCGATTGTCGTCGATCTCCAGTTATAATGAGGATACGAGCTTGTTCCATAGATCAGATTCTTGACCTGCCCGGATTTGGATACCTCATTAGCTACAAGTGTATTCCAATCCACTCCGGTCTGAACCGCCCGAAATTCCCAGTTTGGGTATTTCTCATGGATGGCACGCAAATAAGGCTTATAGCTGTCCGGGAACCCCTGCGCCGAAAGCTTTGCCTCAAAATCAGCATCCCCACTCGGTGTCGAAGGTGTCGGTGCTGCACCAGCCACCACGTATTGGGAACTCACATATCCAGTATAGCTGCCCCCATTATAGGTGAGCGTTACCTTATACCAACTGGAATTGGATGTATCCTGTATCGTCAGTGCCTGTCCACCATTTAAATAAATTGTATTTCCATTGGAATCTTTTATCGGCGTACCACCGGGTGTCTCACGAAAATAAACCCCAGTTACACCAGATTTTATAGAACCTTCCGTTGCTGCTGACGCATGCAAAACGGGTATATATTGAAAAAGCAGAACAACCATGCAGATTGCCACTACCGTTGCTATCCATCGTTTTTTTGTCATCAAACCACACCTTTTCTGAATTTGAGCCTAGTTATACAAGGGTAGTATAACACAATATATTGATGGTTGCAGTAATTTTTTGGCTTTTTTTGTGATTTTTCACAGAATTTTCTGAATTTTTAAGTAAAAAAAGAAAGCTGGTAACGGGAATCGAACCCGTGACCTCCGCACTACCAATGCGACGCTCTACCGACTGAGCCATACCAGCTTGCTTTATTTATGCAAAGCACAAATGAGATAATACTTTATTTATAGTTTTCTGTCAAGGGGCAATCTTATTTCCTTGATAATTTCCCACGGATACGCTGCAATGCATTGTCAATCGACTTCTCTGTCTTTCCGAGCTGTTCTGCGATCTCCTCGTAGGAAAGTCCCTGCAAATACAGTTTTAACACCTGCTGTTCAAGCTTGCTAAGCTCTTTTTTGATACGAGCATTCCGATCTTCGATCTGTTCGCGTGCAATCAATAGCTTCTCCGGGTCTTCTTCCCGGCTTGTGGAAAGACGTTCCTCCAGCATGAAGTTGTCACCCTCCTCGCTGTTCATATACAACGATACATAGGAATTTAACGGCACATGCTTCTTGCGGTTCGAGTTTGTGATTGCATTCTGAATCTGTCTGCGGATACAGACACTGGCAAAGGTGGAAAAGCTGGCTGCCTTGTCCGGGCTGTAATCCCGGATTGCCTTAAAAAGCCCAATCATCCCCTCCTGCGCCAGATCCTCGGTTTCCGCGCCGATCAGATAGACTGTACGCACTTCCCGTTTGACCAGATATCCATACTTTTGCAACAGGAACTCTGTTGCCTCATCCTCACCAGCCCGTCCAAGCGCAAGTATTTGATTGTCGTCCATCTTTGTATAATCCAACGCTTCTTCTCCGTATTTTTACTGCATTCTCTGCCGCACAACCTCATAGGCAAGCACGCCGGCTGCCACGGATGCATTCAACGAATCTATATCGCCCTTCATCGGGATCGATACAACATAATCACATTTTTCTTTGACAAGGCGGCTCACACCGCTTCCTTCGTTTCCGATCACAAGACCGATCGGTCCGGTCAGGTTCGCCCGGTACATCACCTCACCGCCCATATCAGCGCAGGCAAACCATAGGCCTTTTTCCTTTAGTTCTTCGATTGTCTTGGCAATATTTGTCACCTTGGCAACCGGTGTATAGTGGATTGCACCTGCCGAAGCCTTGACTACCGTTGCAGTCAGTCCGACTGCCCGGCGCTTCGGAATGATCACGCCATGTGCCCCACACAGATTTGCAGTACGGATAATCGCACCTAAGTTATGCGGATCCTCAATCTCATCTAAAATAAAGATAAACGGATCCTCGCCCTTTTCCTTTGCTTTTTCTAAGATATCATCCACTTCCGCATATGAAAATGCCGCTGTAATTGCCATCACACCCTGATGCTTCCGGTCTGGAGACATCTGATCAAGCTTTTCCTTGCTCACAAAATTTACGATCACATCTTTTTTCTTCGCATCACGTAAGATGGATGAAATCACGCCATCGCGCAGACCATCCTGAATATACAGCTTGTCGATTGTTTTTCCGGCACGAAACGCCTCTAACACCGCATTTCTGCCTTCAATCATATGGTCGTCCTGCGGTTCCTGTTCATTTATAATATTCTTATTCTCACTCATCTTTGTTTTCCTTCATCATACTTATGATTCTTTACTCTCAAGATACTGCCGGATCATACCATCCACAAAATATTGCAGCCGGTCCATATCTCCCTTCAGATACAGATATCCATACAGTGCCTCTAAACCGGTCGCTTTGCGGTACTGTCCCATCGTGGCATTCTTCGCCTTGGAATGAGTATTCGTATTTCTGCCACGCTTGTAGACATCGAGCTCATCTTCAGACAGTTCTTCCATGATCCGGTCGATATAATCCGCCTGATTCACCGCCTTAACGATCTTGCTAACCTCCACATGATACTTATGCGGCTGCATATTGGAATGTGTGACGAAATATTTCTTCACCAGCAGATCCAATATACTGTCACCCATATACGCAAGCGCAAGTGGCGAGTACTGATATGCATTTACCTGTTCGGTCTTTACGCTCTCTTCCATCTTACACCTTCTCTGGTATCCTCCAGAATGATTCCCTTCTCTGTGAGCAGATCACGGATTTCATCCGCTCTCGCAAAGTTCTTTGCCTTTCTGGCTGCCTGACGTTCCTCGATCAGATTCTCGATCTCCTCGTCTAAAAGCACCTCCTGCTCCTTGATATCAATACCAAGAATATCCATCAGCTGTTTCATCGTATCATAGATCTTCTGCGCAAATGCCTTGCTTGTTACACCAGCCTCGACATTTGTATTTGCAAATTTTACAAGCTCAAAGATAACAGAAATCGCATCGGCTGTATTTAAGTCATCTTCCATCGCATCTTCATAGCGCTTTACAAACGCTGGAATCTCCTCTGCCAGCTTTGTCTCTGCCTCAGTCATATCTGCAACTGTACTGTTGTTGATTGCTTCCTCTACCTTTGATGCTGATGTGCGGATTCTGTCCAGTCCGTTCTTAGAGCTTTCCACAAGCTCTGATGAGAAATTAAGCGGACTTCTGTAATGTGCGGAAAGCATGAAGAAACGGATGACCTGCAGATCGTACTTTTCTCCAATCTCTCTTACCGTGAAGAAGTTTCCAAGTGACTTGGACATCTTCTCGTTGTTAATCTTCAAAAATCCATTGTGCATCCAGTACCGTGCAAACTCTGTATCATTGGCTGCCTCACTCTGCGCGATCTCATTCTCATGATGTGGGAAGATCAAATCCTCTCCACCGGCATGAATATCAATGACATCGCCAATATACTTCTTCGACATAACCGAACACTCCAGATGCCAGCCTGGTCTTCCATCGCCCCAAGGAGATGGCCATGATGGCTCGCCTTCCTTCTTCGGCTTCCAGAGTACAAAATCAAGCGGATCTTCCTTCTCATCCTCACCGGATACAAGAAGTTCACGGTTTCCGGCACGCAGATCGTCAATATTCTTCTTAGAAAGCTTACCATAATCAGAGAACTTTCTCGTACGGAAATATACGGTTCCATTTACTTCGTATGCATAGCCCTTCTCAATCAGCGTCTCTACCATTGCGATCATGTCCGGGATTTCCTTCGTTGCCTGCGGATGTGTCGTTGCTTCTTCTACATGAAGCGCTGCCATATCCTTCTTGCACTCTGCGATGTAGCGCTCGGAAATCACAGACGCATCCACACCTTCTTCATTCGCGCGCTTGATGATCTTGTCATCGACATCGGTAAAGTTTGACACATAGTTTACTTCATAGCCCTTGTACTCAAAATATCTGCGCAATGTATCAAATACGATCATCGGTCTTGCATTTCCGATGTGAATATAGTCATATACGGTTGGTCCACAGACATAGATACCTACCTTGCCCTCGTTGATCGGATGAAATTCATCCTTATGTCTGGTGAGTGTATTAAAAATCTTCATACCTGTTTGTTCCTCCTGCGATCGTTCCATTTTTCTTTTTCAAATATGTCATGCAATCCGCGGTTTGTCAAGCAAAAGCTTAGTGTGCAAACTGTGAATTGTACAGATTCGTGTAGAAGCCATTCTGTGCCATAAGCTGGTCGTGGTTTCCCTTCTCGATGATATTTCCATCCTTCATAACTAAGATTACATCTGCCTCGCGGATTGTTGACAATCTGTGTGCAACAATAAAGCTTGTTCTGCCCTGCATCATACGGTTAAATGCCTTCTGGATCCGGATCTCCGTACGTGTATCAATGGAAGAAGTCGCCTCATCTAATATAAGCATCGGCGGCAATAACAGCATCACCCGTGTGATACACAAAAGCTGTTTCTGACCCTGTGAAAGATTGCCGCCATCCTCAGCGATCACCGTGTCATAGCCCTGTGGCAGACGGCGGATGAAGCTGTCAGAATGTGCAAGCTTCGCTGCCTGTACGATCTCCTCATCGGTAGCATCCGGCTTTCCGTATGCAATGTTCTCACGGATCGTACCGCTCTTTAACCATGTCTCCTGCAATACCATACCATAATTCTGGCGCAGGCTGTCTCTTGTCATATCCCGGATATCTGTACCATCAACCGAGATGGAACCGGTATCCACATCGTAAAACCGCATCAGCAGATTGATAAGTGTACTCTTTCCACATCCGGTTGGTCCGACGATTGCCACACGCATACCCGGCTTTACAGAGAGGTTCAGATTCGTGATAAGTGTCTTATCTTTCACATAGGAGAAATTCACATCCTTAATCTCGATTGCACCCTTCGTATCCGTTAATACATGGGCGTTCTCCTTCTCCGGTACCTGTGGTGTCTCATCCAGAAGCTCAAACACACGACCGGCACAAGCCATCGCATTCTGAAGCTCGGTGATGACGTTTGATATCTCGTTAAATGGTTTTGTATACTGGTTCGCATAACTGAGGAAGCATGTAAGCTGTCCAACAGTAAATCCGGTCATAATCGCGGAAATGGCACCGATGATACCGACTGCCGCATATACAAGGTTGTTGACAAATCTCGTACATGGATTGACCAGTGACGAATAAAACGTTGCTGACATGCTGTCCTTCTCCAGACGATTATTGATCTCCTCGAAGCGATCGAGTGCATCATCCTCATAGCCAAATGCCTGCACGATCTTCTGCTGTCCGACCATCTCGTCGACCAGTGCTGTGATCTCACCACGTGTCTCTGACTGCTGGTGGAACAGATGATACGTACGCTTCGCAATAAACGATGCCACAAACAGGGAAAGTGGCGTCAATACAATTACAACCAGCGCGATTGGTACATTTACAGCTATCATAAATCCAAGCGTTGCAAGAATCGTTACGATTCCGGTGAACAGCTGTGTAAATCCCATCAGAAGTCCGTCTGCAAACTGATCGATATCTGACACGATACGGCTCACAATATCGCCATGTTTGTGCGAATCAATATAAGAAAGCGGAAGCTCCTCCATATGATTAAACACTTCGATGCGGATATCCCGCACAACGGAATACGTGATATGATTGTTAATAATATTCATAAACCACTGTGAAATCACTGTCACAACGGTTACCATCAAAAATGTATAGATAATGTCCTTGATTCCATCGAAATCAACCAGACCTTTTCCGACGATTAAGTCGATTGCATCACCGGTCAGAATCGGTGCATACAAGGTAGAGGCAACAGTGATCATCGCACAGACAAACGAAAGGATGACCAGAATACGGTATTTCTTGATGTGTGTCAATACACGCTTCAACACAGCTTTATCAAAGCCCTGCAGCTTCTTTTTCTTATCCTTAGACATCTGCCTTCACCTCCTTGTTCTGGGATGCGTAGATCTCCTGATATACCGGACAATCCTTCATCAATGTATCATGATCGCCAATACCTGCGATCTTACCATCGTCCAAAACGACAATCTTATCTGCATACATAATAGATGATGCACGCTGTGATACGAGGAATACCGTCGTGTGATCGGTCTTCTCCTTGATTGCCTTCCGGAGTGCTGCATCCGTCGCATAGTCAAGTGCGGACGAACTGTCATCGAGAATCAAAATCTCCGGTTTTTTCACAAGCGCACGTGCAATCGTCAGTCTCTGCTTCTGTCCACCAGACAGGTTTTTACCACCCTGATTCAGCACGAACTCGATACCGCCCTCTTTTTGCTGTACAAAATCCTCTGCCTGCGCGATCGAAAGTGCTTCCTTGATTTCCTCTTTCGTTGCATCTTCCTTGCCCCAGCGGATATTATCTGCGATCGTTCCAGAAAACAGCACTGCCTTCTGTGGAACGACACCGATTTTTTCTATCAACTGTTCCTTCGGATATTCCTTTACATCCACACCGTCGATCTTGATGCTTCCCTGCGTACAGTCATAGAAACGTGGGATCAGATTCACAAGTGTGGACTTACCAGAGCCGGTACCTCCGATAATACCAATCGTCTCGCCACGTTTTACCTTCAGCGATAAGCCCTCGATAGAAGATTCCTTTGCCTCCGCATACGTGAGACCAGCATCCACAAATTCCACCTTCGGAATCGCTGTACCACCGGCTGCTTCCACGGGTGCAGTCTCATATGTCTGGCTGCTTGTCGTCTCAAAGATCGCTCCAAGACGGTTTGCACAGGCAACTGCCTTTGTCTCGGTAATGATAAGGTTTGCAAGCTTTACGAGCTCGATCAGAATCTGTGACATGTAGTTTACAAGTGCGTAGACCTGACCCTGTTTCAAGATACCGAGATCTACCTGCTTTGCGCCGCCCCAGATCAGGGCTACAATCGACAGGTTAATGACTGCGTAGGTCAGCGGATTTAAGAAAGAAGAAATCTTTCCAACGAAAAGCTGTCCTTTCGTCAGTGCTTCCGTTACCTCGGCAAACTCCTCTTTTTCCTTCTTCTCCTGATTAAATGCACGGATGACACGCACACCGGACAGATTCTCTCTGGATTTCAATGTCACTGTGTCAAGCTTGCTCTGTACTTTCTTATACAAAGGAATCGAAACAAGCATAATTCCAAATACGATCACAATCAGAACCGGAAGCGTAATGAAGAACACACGCGACGCCTTCGCATTGACCGTAAATGCCATGATCGTTGCACCGAACACAATAAACGGGGAGCGCATAAACAGACGCAGGAACATATTGATTCCTGTCTGTACCTGATTGACATCACTCGTCATACGCGTGATGAGTGTCGCACTGCCGAGCCTATCAATCTCCGTATAGGAAAGTGTCTCTATATGCTTGAACAGATCATACCGGATTTCCTTTCCGATTCCCATTGCCGTCTTCGCTGAAAAATACTGCGCTGTGATGGAACATCCAAGTCCAATTACGCCGAGTCCAACCATGACAAATGCCATCTTATAAATATATGGCTTGTCATTTCCTGCAATACCATTATCAATGATTGCCGCCATAACGAGCGGTACCAAAAGCTCAAAGGCCGCTTCTAACATCTTGAATAATGGTGCTAAAATTGCTTTCCATTTGTAATTCTTGAAATATTGTAATACTTGTTTCACGTTTCTTTCCTTTTTCTCTTTCCCTTATTTTATAGTTGACCTATGATACAAATTCCCTTAAACTATTATAGACAAGGATTTTTCTTTTTCAATACAAAATCAAAAAAATGTAAAGGAGATTCATACTATGGACGATAAAAACAGATCATTTTCAACCGATAATACCGACGACGATGACTATGTAGACATGGTGTTAGATGATGGCACAGAGCTTCATTGCAGTGTCATTGCCATCTTCCCAGTCGAAGGTCAGCAGTATATCGCATTGCTTCCGGACAAAGTCATAAAAGGCTACGAAGAAGACGACGTCTTCCTCTACCGTTACACAGAGAAGGAAGGCGACGACGTCGAACTTGGCATGATCGATTCCGAAGAGGAATACGAGATCGTTGCCGATGCGTTCGACGAGCTTTTAGATAACGAAGCCTACGAAGATATGTAAGCTTCTCTATTCTGTAAGGTCATAGATTTCCACTGTCTGTGTTTCAAACTGGAAGCTGTAAATGTATGACCACTGCGTCGTTCCGTTCAGACACAGATCGACATTTCCATAAAATGTACAATTATCATTTGCATCCAATGAAAATCCATCTACTGTCACACCGTAGATGGATGTTTCTTTGTCTGACAGTTTTTTCATCCGTAAACAACTGTCAATTACCATCTGCCGCACATCATCGAGCGTCGTTTCTTTCTTCACAAGTGCATCTGTGAGCGTAATTTTCTTATCCTGAATCCGGTCATAATTGTAGCTTGCAATATCTCCATAGCCGCCGACGAGCGGATACTCGACATAGCGTACAACCACTTGTAAATACTGATTCGTGCTATATTCCGTTGTGCGGATCTCCGGGATGATCTCTTTTCCATCTTTGTCTTTCTCATAAATTGCCCCCGGTCCATCCATGATGTCCTGATTCAATTCTTCGATCACCGCACTGTCATGCGTCGATGTAAATTGCGGAAGTTCTATCGCATGTCCGTCCAGTTCCGTATGTACTGCATACGTCAGGGAAGAATCCTCCGATGCATAATTTACCGCTTCGGTTGCATCTTCCTTTGCTGCACAGCCAATCAGGCACAGACAGCTTCCAATCGCCGCAAGCACCATAACCAGTTTTCCCTTTTTTAAGATTCCTTTTGCCATGTAATATCCTCCACAAACCGGCTCTTATCTTTTGCCTTTCCTGCGATTGTTCTCGGTACATAGATATGCAGCGCATGTCTTGCCCGCGTCATCGCCACATAAAACATCCGCCGTTCCTCTTCGAGTTCCGCTGCCGTTTTTGCCTTTTTATACGGCGTAATCTCTTCCACTGCATCGAGAATGTACACCGTGTCAAATTCCAATCCCTTCGCACTGTGCATCGTCATAAGATTGACACCCTTCCGCATCCGGTTCTTCTCCTGCTGTCTCGCAAGCTGCTCTTTGTATTCATCTATAAATGTAAAAAGCTCCGCGTAGCTTTCCATATCTTTAATCATATATCCAAATTCATCTAAAACTTCATACATCTCCGATGCATCAAGCTGGCGGTATTCCGCGTAATCCTTAATATACGTGTCATAACCGATAAAATTCCGTATGAAATTGAGTGCCGGATACGGGCGCAGCTTCCGAAGCATCTTTACATCTGCCATCATCTTATCCAGATTCTCGACGACGGACTCCTTATTGCGGAGCCGAAACCGCAGCTTATCATAATCAACCGGATCTTCAAGCAAGGCGTCCCGGCTGATATAGCGCGACGGTTTATTTATGATTCTTAAAAATGTCGCCCGCGAGGTATCGCCCATCGCAATCCGCATATAATCCAGCACATACCGCACTGCAAAATGGTCAAACAGATTCGGCAATGCATCACTCAACGTATATGGGATATTATATTGATTAAGCTTATAGGCAAGCCGACGCGGCTGTAAATTTGTCCGGTACAGCACCGCTTGTTTTTCATATGCAATTCCAGCCTGATACTGTTCCCGAATACGCCGTATGATACACTCGTTTTCCTCCGCCTCATCCTTCACGGTATGCATCTGTACAATCCCAGGTTCTTTTGAAACTGCTTTTAACTGCTTCTTATATCGCGTCTGGTTCTTCTCAATTACCTGCGTTGCCGCCTGCACGATCCGGTAATCGGAGCGGTAATTTTCTCCGAGGTACACAATCTCACAACTTGAAAAATCCTTGCGAAACTGCTGCATGATCTCTGGTCTTGCGCCCCGGAATCCATAGACGGACTGGTCATCGTCTCCGACGATACATGCATTTTGCCGTGGATTTGCCAGCATCCGAAAAATCTCATACTGAATCCGGTTGCTGTCCTGAAACTCATCTACCATGATATATGGAAACAAACTTCTACATTTATCCAAAATATCCGGTCGCGCTGTTAATAGTTCATAGCAAAGTACCATCATATCGTCAAAATCGATCAGCTTCCTGCGTTTTAACTCTGCATCCAGCCGTCGGTACAATTCCCGGAATGCATGTTCTGGCATATCCTTACTGTAATAATTTTCCACATCCATCATGTCGCATTTGACAAGGCTTACCTGTGAAACAATACTGCTTACAATCTCTTCCTTGTTCTCGTAGCTCAGCTCCATCGTATGTAAAATCTGCTCGATGATCCCCCGCTTTTCTTCCTCGGAAATCACACGCAGCATGGATTGCCCATATGCAGTTTTTAAAATCCAATAAAATATGGAATGAAAGGTTCCAAATCGAACCGGATATTCCTTTCCGGGTGTCATCGCACGAAAGCGTTGCTGCATCTCCCCTGCGGCTGCCCGTGTAAAGGTTATAACAAGAATATCTGCGGGTGAAACACCCGCAGATTCTATCAGATACTTGATTCGTTTTGTAATTACAGTTGTCTTCCCGGAGCCCGGTCCTGCAATCACCATCATAGGTCCATCCACATGCGAAACCGCCTTGGATTGTGCCTCGTTTAATTTCATATTATGCATTCGCTCCACAGCACTTCTTATACTTCTTTCCGCTTCCGCAAGGACATGGATCGTTACGTCCAACCTTTGGCGGCTTTACGATTGTCTTGGAAGACTTCTGGATCTTGTACAGTTCCTTTCTTCTCTCAGGAGTCAGGATCTTATCCCACTGTGGAAGTGTATACAACCACTCTGCGTTGCAGTCTACCATGTTCATATAAAGCTTCTCTGGATCATAACCAAGCGCTACCTGTGAATCTTCTTCCAGCTCATCGACCTTGTTTGGCACGATCAGACTGTCCTCGATACCATCCAGAAATCCGATCATCAGCTCAATGCTCATATCGTACTTCTCAGCCAGTTCTTTGACTGTACCGCCCTCGATCTCAACCGGATTCTCAAGAATCTTCTCATAGATTGCCTTTTCTCTCTGGAAATAATCAAGCCAAAACTCCTTTCCTTCTGGAGTTCTGTCATCAAGACTATATGCATGCTCACGCCATTCTGTTAATAAACTCATAACCGTACCTACACAGTGTTATCCTGTGTTTTCCTTTCATTTTTTCATCCAATCTAGTATAGCAAACCAGCCTTTATTTTTCAAGACCGATTCTTTTTGTGATTTTGCAGAACCTTTCCCAGCCAAAGCACCACATAAATGAGTATCGGTACTATAATCACCAGCGCCAGACTCGGCATAAAATATTTGCTGCCCGTCACGCCGGTCACGATCACCAATACGATCAGTGCAAAGATCACAACCAGTCCCACCCACGCCATTACACGTAAAATCGGGCGTCTGCGTATACTTTGTTCATACGTTTCTGTCTTTTTTTCTTCCATGCTCTCTCCATCGCCGCAGCGTTTTGCTTATTCATATCGAAGTGCATCGATTGGATTCAGGTTCGATGCCTTGACCGAAGGAATAAATCCAAACACAATTCCAATCACCATAGAGAAGATTACTGAGATTGCAATCGCTGCTCCGCTGATTGCAACCGGAACCGATGCAACATCAGAAATCAGATATGCAAGTCCCACGCCAGCGCCAACTCCGATGATACCACCCATGCTTGTAAGCACAGCTGCCTCTGTCAGGAACTGCATCAAAATCACGGATTTTCTAGCTCCTAACGCTTTCTTCAGACCTATCTCTCTCGTACGTTCTGTCACAGATACCAGCATGATATTCATAACGCCGATACCACCTACCAAAAGAGAAATACTTGCAATCCATATGAGCTGCTGGCTTGTCGATGCACTGACCTCCTGCATTGCCTTCGCAGTCTCCAGAAGATCTTCACTCTTATACTTAAATGAAGAGCTGCTGCTATCTTCATCCGTTCCGCCTTCCGAAACATTCTCACTACTTGTGGCTGGCATATAGGAATTCATGATATCCGCCGTTTTCTTTCCTGCATTTGTCATGGCATCTGTACCCGCCGGCTTCACAACCAAGTTATATGGCTCATCAAACGAGAAGATCAAAGGCCAGTTGACATCTGTGATAAACACCTGACCGGAGGATGTATTTCCATAGTAGGTATACCAGTCATTCATATTGGTAACCTTCGGAGTAAACCCATCAATCTGTTCAACAACACCGACAATAATAAACGGCTCGCCCTTGATCTCCAGGGTCTTACCGATCGGATTCTCACTTGCAAACAATGTATTCGCTGCAACGGTATCCAGAATTACGCCCTTGGTATAATTCGTCCAGTCCTGATCCTCAAACAGTCGCCCGGTCTGCACGGTATATCCCATCACACGGAAATAATCCTTATCTACACCATAAACCGGTGCATTGCCCAGATCCTTTGTTCCGCTGTTGATACCTTCATAAAGTGCGCCATACCGGTAAGATGCAACAGCCGTTACCTCATCCACTGCCAGAATCTCATTTTTTATATCATCTGTGACCATTGGCATATTCTCCGGTGTAGAAGAATCACCGGATGTATAGGTCCATTCACCCTGATACAATTTTACATTTACAATATTATTTCCAGAGCCGACCAGATTCTCTTTGATCTGCTCACTGGTTCCCTTGATTGTTGATACAATCGCAATAATTGCCGCAATACCAATAATAATACCAAGCATGGTAAGAAGGGAACGCATCTTATGTGCCCAAATACCTTGGAACGATAATCTTATATTTTCTAACATAGACTGATTTCCTTTCTTATCAATTATACAGATCATCCGTCGACTTCTGTACAGTCTTTACGCCTTCCACTGCCTCATCGAGATATGGGAATGCAATATAATCCTGCATCGTCAGACCACCAAGTATCAGAACAGCATCTCCGGATGTCTTATTTCCAACCTTAATGTAGGTTTTCTTCAATCTTCCATCAACATCCTTCATGACATAGTAATTGCTTCCTTCCTGTTTCATAAATGCCTTCGACAAATAGAAACCGCCACTCGTGTCCTCCGAACCGGAATTCAGTGTAATCTCCATATACATATTCTGACTGACATCCGTGGAATCAGTTAACGCAATCTTGATTGGATAATAGGTTTCCACCTTGCCATTGTAATTCGTATATCCATCCGCCGGGAACGTAGAAATCTCTGTGATCGTACCTTCATAATTCATACCGGTATCATAGCAATACATCGATACGGTATCACCAACCTTGACCGTTGACATTGCAAGCTCACCGATCTGGCTTTCGACCAGATATCCATCTGCCGCACTGACAACAAGAACCGGATCTCCGCTCGAAGCTGCTTCATCCGCAGTTATCACGCTCTTTACCACGCCATCGAAATTCGCCAGTACTTCACCGGTTGCGTTCTGCATCTCTTCCATCTGAAGCTTGACCTGTGCAATCTCGTACTGTGTCTGCATTGTTTTGATTTCCTGTTCTTTCTGCGCGATCTGATTCTTCAATTCCTCTCTTGTCGGAGGCGTATCTGCATCCGGATCTGTATCCGGATCCGGCTGTGGCGCATCTGAACCTGTTGCAACCGGAGTCGCCGGTGCCTCTGTTGTCGGAATATCCTCTAATGGTGTAGTTGCTTTTAACTTCTCGAGTTCACGCTGTGCATCAATAATCGACACGCGGGATAACTCCAGTTCCGATCTTTGCAGTTCTAACTGTAAGTCGTTGGCAGTTGTATCATACACAAGCAGCACATCACCTGCTTTCACGCTCTGACCTTCCGTTACCTTGATCTCCGATACGGACTGTGTCTTTCCTACATAGACCTTCTGCTCAGAATTCACAGTCACATTTCCACTCAATGTACTGTTATCCCACATATCCGAAGCGTCATATCCAATATCACTGACCGCATACACGCCTGCAGTCTTACTATTCTGATTCTTCTGCTTCAAGGTGCGGAGTGCAAAATAAATACCACCGAGCACAACCACGCAGGAAAGAACGATAATAATTATTTTCTTTGCCTTATTCATGCTCATCACCTCCGGTCACCGGCTGGGCATCTCCCTCATACAGCTCACCATCAATGATTTTTACAACTCGATCTGCATAAGACGCAATCTCGTCAGAGTGCGTAATCATAATAATCGTCACTCCCTGCTTATGCAGTGTGTCAAACAGCTCCATCACCTGTAAACCTGATTTGGAATCAAGTGCTCCCGTCGGCTCGTCGGCAAGCAGAATCTTCGGATCTGCCACCATCGCACGTGCAATCGCCACACGCTGTTTCTGTCCACCGGAAAGCTGTGTCGGCTTGAAGCTGACACGATCCGCCAGATCAACCATCTCCAGCATTTCTTTTGCCTTTTGTTTCCGTTTCTTGATCGGCACCTTCGCATACTGTAACGGAAGCGCTACATTGTCAAGTGCACTCTGTCTTGGCAGCAAATTAAAATTCTGAAATACGAATCCGATCTTCTGGTTGCGCACTTCGGAAAGTTCTTTATCTTTGCACTTCTCAATCTCCACATCATCAAGCAGATAGGTTCCTGAAGTTGGCTTATCAATACATCCGATGATATTCATCAGCGTGGACTTACCAGAACCCGACGGACCCATAATCGCCACATACTCCCCTTCTTCTACACAGAGATTGATATCTTTCAGTACAGGCACTTCCATCGTGCCCTGAATATAATTCTTATAGATATTTTTCAATTCCAGTAACACTATTGCACCACCTCGCTATCGCTGTCTGGCGCAGATTCATCCTGTGGTGCAGCTTCTTCCACGGATCCATCAATACCGTCCATATTCGCACCATCATCAATATTATTTATGCTGCCATCATCTAAAATACCATCATCCGTGTAACCATCGATATAGCCATCATCTGTATATCCATCATCGATACTTCCATCATCATAAGAACCATCGTCATAAGCGCCGTCATCATAAGAACCGTCATCGATGACTCCATCATCCCCTGTATCATCGATCATAACATCCTCATAGTTATGTGTGACCTTCATACCTTCCTTGACACGATCCTCTGGATATGCAATATAATCATCCTCCGTCAGACCAGACAGAATCTGATACCGCATCATATTCTCATCATACTCACCAAGTTCTATTTTACGCTTCTCGATGTATCCCTTTGCATTTTCTGCCCATACATAGGCACCATCGTCCTCCTGCATGATATAATATTCATCCAGCCACAGACCTTCCTTCACGTCACCCTGTCCATAGTCTGCTTCCACATAGACATGCTGACCGAGCATCAGACCATCCGTGCTGTCCAGGCTGATATAAAATGGATACTTCGTTGCAGTTGTTCCGCTCGATCCCATATAATAACCATCATTATTTCCGTTATCCGGATGTTCCAGATCGATCTTTGTCACTGTACCAGTCCATGTCGAATCATCGACTCTGGAACGAACGATCATGCTCTGTCCCTCTGACATACTGCGGACTGTCAGTTCGCTTGCGGTTGCCTTGATTCGGTAATCGCCCTTTGCCATAATTGTGATATACGCGTTGCTTGTCGAATCTGAACCATTATCCGAATTACTATTGCTGCTATCATCATCCGAGCTGCTTGTCGAATTGTTCTCATTGATTGTCTTGATAATACCATCCATCGGAGCAACAACCTTTGTATTCTCCATAGAGAGCTTCTGACGATCAATCTCCAGCTGCTTTGCACTTGCATCATAGTTGGCCTGATTGACCTGTGCCTGCAGATTCTGGATCTGTGCGCTGTAGCTTAACTGCTCCTCCGCTGGTGCCGCCGCCTTCTCTGCCGTAAGCGATGCGATCTGCTGGTTCAGTGTCGCAATGTTATTGTTGATGCTTGTAAGCTCCAGCTCCAACTGACGAAGCTGTAACTCCATGGACTCGGTATCGTACTCAAACAGTACGTCACCTGCCTTGACTTCATCTTCTTCCTTCACATACAATTCCTTGACCTTCTTGTCACTGTCACGGTTTACACCCTTGACCTCCTGTGACTCGACCGTTCCCATATAGCGGCTTTCTGTCAGGTCATATCCTCCATTTAAGTCGGATATCTTTGTGGCATATACCAACTCTTCGTTTGACGCCTTTTTATTATGCAGAACATAATAAATTGCTCCGGCTGCGCCTGCAAGAACAAGCAGTACTACAATTAAAATGATGATTCCCTTTTTCTTCATTCCCATACCTCTTACTTTTCTTTTTTTATCAGGTGAAACCAATCCTGTATATGCTTTTCATATCCGAGATTCCCCGGTTTATAGAATGTTCTCCCTACTAACTGATCCGGCAGATACTGCTGCTCCACATAATGATTCTCATAGTCATGTGCATACTTGTATCCAACGTTGCCAAGCTTTTCCGCCCCGGAATAATGCGCATCCCGGAGATAGACCGGCACCTGACAGTTTCCAACCTCTTTCACTGCCTGCATCGCATCGAAAATCGCATTGACTACCGCATTGCTCTTCGGTGCACATGCCACATAGGTTGCCGCCTGCGCCAATATGATCTGCGCCTCTGGCATACCAACACGTTCCACTGCCTGTGCACATGCGGTTGCCACCTGTATTGCCTGCGGGTCTGCGTTGCCGACATCCTCACTGGCACAAATCATAATTCTTCTGGCGATAAATGTCACGCTCTCCCCTGCGTATAACATCTTTGCCAGATAATACACGGCGGCATCCGGATCGGAACCACGCATGCTTTTTATAAACGCGGAAATAATGTCATAGTGGTTATCTCCGTCTTTATCATATCGTATGGAGCGCCGCTGAATGCACTCCTCCGCCACAGGAAGATCTATCACAATCTTCCCCGTCTCCGGATTCCGCTCGGTCGACAGGATGCCAAGCTCAACTGCATTCAGTGCATGTCTCGCATCGCCCTCCGACATATCTGCCAGAAAATCAACTGCCTCCTCCGTAATCTCCGCGTCATAGCTTCCCATACCCTTTTCGGTATCGGTCACTGCACGCCGGATCAACGTCTTGATGTTCTCCTTCGATAACGGTTTTAACTGAAAAATAGAAGAGCGCGATATTAACGCAGAATTCACTTCAAAATAAGGGTTCTCCGTTGTCGCGCCTATCAGTATTACTGTTCCATCCTCTACAAACGGGAGAAGATAATCCTGCTGCGCTTTGTTAAACCGATGAATCTCGTCCACAAAAAGAATCGTCTTCTTGCCATACATTCCGAGATTATCTTTTGATTCCTTCACCACTGCCTCGATATCCTTCTTCCCGGCAGTCGTCGCATTCAGTTCCTTAAATACCGCGCTCGTCGTATTGGCAATCACCATCGCAAGCGTTGTCTTCCCCGTCCCTGGTGGACCATATAAGATAATCGAGCTGAGCTTATCTGCCTGTATCACACGGTACAACAGCTTATCCTTTCCAAGAATGTGCTCCTGCCCAACTACCTCGTCCAATGAAGTCGGCCGAAGCCGCTTTGCAAGCGGGGATTCGCCCTTCTTCATGTTTGTCTCTCTCATATAATCAAATAAATCCATTTGTTTTTACCTAGATGATCTCAAGCTTGCGAATCAGGCTGTCAAACTTCATGATATCAATCGGTTTACACATGTACTCCTCATAATCATCACTCGCATAACTTGCATCAAACCCTTCATCAAGTGCACTGATCATAATGACCTTACAGCGCTTGTCTCTTGGTGTTCCAAGCTTCCGCTCCGCATCCCGGATAGACGCCAGTGCCTTATATCCATCAATCTTTGGCATCATAATATCCATACAGATCAGATCGAACCGTTCGTTCGTGCTGACCGCATTTACAAATTCATCCACGGCCGCGATTCCATCTCTTGCCAGTACAACTTCGCCATACTTTGACAACAGCTTCTGCATAAATTTTCCACTTGCCAAATCGTCCTCTGCTACTAATACTTTCATAAACTGCCTCCCAATCCTATTCTAACGCTTATTTTTTTATCTGAAGTAACTGCATCCATTTCTGAATATTATCCATATATTCTTCCTTGAACGACTTCTTGTGATAAGAAATTCTGCGTTCCAATATATGACTCATCGCCATACCCGTTACATTGTTTGCCAACACAGGCGCCGAAATGACGTCTGAGATTTCTCCGGCGTCCATTGCTTTTTGAAACAAGTCTCCCAGAAATGCCAAACGTTCTGTGATGCACCATGCAATCCTCTCCCGCGTCTCCACGATATGTAACAGTTCTTCATACTGAAGCATCAATGTGGAAATCGCATAATAGTTATCATAATAGGTTGCATACGCTTCCAGATAATCGATCAGTTTTTCCACATAGGTTGCATCCTTTGCCTGCACCGTCTGACGAATGCCTTTGTCAAACTTTGAATATGTTTCGACCACCTCCACGAGCACTTCATCAATGCCGCCAAAATATTTGTACATGAGTGCCTCTGACATATTTTCCTTCAGGGCAAGGTTTTTAGTTGTAAGAGCTGATAATCCGGATTCGCTGATAATTTCGATTGCAGATGCAATTATTCTATCTTTTCTCGATACAAAGCTGTCCCCCAATAGTATTCCTCTCCGTCCTATTTTTTACATACGTTCATTCTATGCCATTTGCCTGTTTTTGTCAATAAAATACAAAAATAGGAGCCATCGTTTTACACGGTGACTCCTACTTTGTTTCACTCAATAAATATAACAAATCCCAATTCAAAATTCAGTATAACAATGCATGCAGAATCTATAAAATATAGGTACCCTGTTACTTGATTAAGCTAAACTACTTGATAACAGTTACGTTTGTAGCCTGTGGTCCCTTCTCGCCATCAACAACATCAAACTCAACCTTCTGATTCTCTTCAAGGTTCTTGTAACCTTCCATGTTCAGTCCTGAGTAATGTACGAATACATCCTTGCCGTTCTCGTCTGTGATGAATCCAAAGCCCTTCTGGCTGTTGAACCACTTTACTGTACCTTTTGTCATGACAAATCCTCCAATTTTTAAAATCGCATTTCTATCTGAAAATGCGTCTTAACAATAGCACACACACGTGCATTCGTCAAGCATTTATCCTACAATATTTCCCAATTCTTTATCGTAAAAATAGACCGCATCTGACAGAAATTCCGTGTCGGGAACTACAAATTCATTGACTTCCCGCAGTGTATTTTCTAACATTTCCTTTTCTTTTTTTGCATCTGTAAGACACAATAACAGCTCGTTCACACTCGACGGCACGATGTAGACACTTTTTCCCATCTGCTCTGCAAACGAGGCGACCACATCCTTGTAGAGCAGCATCGTCGCACCATAGATAAACTGCCGGTTCGATAGGATATAGACCTCCGGCTCCTCCGGATACACATGTTCCTGTGGAAACCGTGTCCGCAAAAACTCATCCAGCCGCATAAGAAATGGCGGAAACAACCGGATCGTGTTCTCCTTTGCCATACAGTACAGTTCTTCCACTGTACATGCGCTCTTCTCCATGCTGTCATAGTCAATCAACGCAGACGCAATCCCCGCCTCGTCCATCTTTACAAGATAGCGGAACGTAATTGCCATATCATGAAACGGAATATACGGGCAGTTTGCAAGCGTCTCCTGATTGCGTTCGTAATTCACCAGACGCAAAAACACACGGCTCTGCATCTGATCCAGATCAACTGTCAACGGTTCCTGCTTTTGCAGGCAGTCTTCCACCCGTCTGTATTCCTTTGCGACCAGTTCTAACACATCCGAAAGCGATGCCTGCTGCCGCACCATATACTGATAATATTGTTCCAGATAAATCGTTGGGGATACATAATCTCCCTGCAATAAGATCACAAGTCCGACATGCTCGACGCCATTGTTATGACACACCGTCTCCAGCCGGATGCTCTCGATCTCATACTGCAAAAGATACTCTGCGATACCGTTTACCACGGCATTACAAAAAGATTTAAAATCCATACGCTCCATATTTAAAACTCCTTTATTCTAAATAATTCACGTAGGAAAATTCAGACCGGACATGTCTGAATGATGACATCCCTTATTATATTTTCTTTTTTACAAAAGCACAACCACTTACAGCAAAGTTTTCAAAAATGCAACAAATAATTGCATTTCTTTATCGGTTCCAATGCTGATACGCAGATAATTGTCAATCCTTGGCTTATCAAAATACCGTACGAAAATCTTATGTTCTCTTGCGTTCTCAAATATTTCTTTCGCCGGAATCGTCTTGTGTGTCGCAAATACGAAGTTCGCACTTGACGGAAGCACAGTAAATCCAAGCGCTTCGATCTCCTTTACAAACCATGTTCTCGTATCGACAACCTTCTTGACCATCTCCTTAAAATAGTCATCTGCCTTGATCGAGCAGGTTCCAAGCTCGATGCTTGTCAGATCCATCGTATAGGAATTGTAGGAATATTTGACATCGTTTAAGTAACCGATCAGTTTCTCATTTCCGAGCGCATATCCGATACGGAGTCCTGCCATCGAACGGGACTTCGAGAATGTACGGACAACAAGCAGATTGTCAAATTCCTTCAGAAGCGACAGTGCTGTCTGTCCACCGAAGTCGACATATGCCTCATCCACGATCACGATCACATCCGGGTTGTGGCTTACGATGTCACGCACAAATTCAACCGGCTCTGCGATTCCGGTTGGTGCATTCGGATTCGGGAATACAACGCCTCCATTTTCCCCATAATAATCGGACGCTTTGATACGGAAGTCCGCATCGAGCGGCTTCGTCTCATATGGAATCCGGAGCATATCTGCCCACACATCGTAGAAGGAATATGTAATATCCGGGAAGAAAATCGGCTTTCCCGAATTGAAAAATGTCATAAATGACATTGCAAGTACATCGTCGCTTCCGACACCGACAAATACCTGATTTTTATCCACACCGTGATACTCTGCAATTGCATCAACCAGCTTTGTCGCTGCCGGATCCGGATACAGACGCAGATTTTCTAACTCAACCTGCTTATTTAATACCTCAGGTGCCGGTGGATATGGATTCTCATTTGTATTTAACTTGATAATGTCCTGTTCCTTTGGCTGTTCGCCCGGTACATATGGCACAACCTTTCGTATATTTGCTTCCCAGTTTCCCATAAGTCTCGTTCCTCCAAACTATTTCAGTCTCTTTAAGATCTCCAGTGTATATTCCCACGTTCTCTGCACGCTGTCAACATGCAATCGCTCGTTCGGTGTGTGGATGTCATACATCTGCGGGCCATACGACACGCAGTCCAGATCCTTCATCTTATCCATGAAAAGTCCACATTCCACGCCCGCATGGATCACATCCAGCTTCGGCTTCCCGCCATATAACTCCTCGTAGACAGCGACCATCACATCGCGCAGCTTTGATTCCTGCTTATACTCCCATGCCGGATATGTCCCGCTCTCCGTGTACTGTCCACCCAGATGTTCACACAATGTCCGGATCTGTAAAGCAAGCAGATTCTTCTCACTACCTACACTGCTCCGCACCGAAAATCCCATCTGTACTTCCTCTTCCTTCATGGTAAGAATTCCAAGATTGAGCGACGTCTGCACGAGTCCCGGCATCGCATCACTCATTTTCTGCACGCCATTTGGAAGCAGTACGAGTGCATCGATAATTGCATCGCCGCTCGCACGGTTCATCACCTGTGCCACCGCTTCTGTACATTCTTTTATCTTCAATGTCACATCCGGATCACTTACCTGGTATTCATGGCTGATCGTCGCCTGCAGCGTCTGCACCGCCTGCTTCACAGTATCCTTTGCTTCTGCTTCCACGACAAACACTGCCTGTGCCGCACGTGGAATTGCATTATCCTTCTTGCCACCGTCGATCAACACGAGCCGGATGTCTGCCGCTGTCTGTATCGCCTTTAACGTTCTGCCTAGCGTCTTGTTCGCATTCGCGCGCTGCTTGATGATCTCCATGCCAGAATGTCCACCGAGCAGTCCATCCACACTAAGCTGCATACAGACCGGATGCATCAGATTACATGCTTCCCACACAATCGGCATATGGCAGACCGCCGTCATACCTCCGGCACAGCCGACCAGAAGCTGTCCCTCATCCTCCGAATCAAGATTCAGCATATACGATGCCTGCAGATCATCGGTTGTAATCCCTGCCGCACCAAGCATGCCGATTTCTTCGTCGACCGTAATCACAACTTCGAGTGCCGGATGCGGAATATCGGAAGCATCCAAAATGGCAAGTGCAAACGCAACGGCAATTCCATCATCACCGCCAAGGGTTGTCCGGTCTGCGTGGATCACATTTCCCTCGAGCACCAGATCCAATCCCTGCGTATGGAAATCAATCTCCTTGTCGTCTGTCTTCTCGCAGACCATATCCATATGTCCCTGTAACATCACGACCGGCGCATCTTCGTAACCGCTCGTCGCCGGTTTCTTGATGATGACATTTCCAAGTGTATCCTGTCTCACATAGAGATTCCGTTCCTTTGCAAATGCAACCAAATAATCGCTGATTGCCTGTGTGTCCGAAGATTCGTGCGGAATCCCACAGATCTCCTCAAAATAATGAAAGACTGCTTTCGGTTCTAACTGTGCAAGCACTGCCATAGTGGCTGCCTCCTTTTTTTCGCAATTACATGCATATTATTTTTTCTTTATAGTTCTTACTTTCTCTTCAAATGCGGCAATGAAATGTGCCACCTTCTCCTCTGTCCTAAGGTGTGCGTCGAGATAAACCAGAATCTCGCGCAAAGACTTCTGTGGGGAGTACTGATAATTGTTCCGGATCACGCCGATATCCCAGCCCTCGGCTGCCCACGCCTGATTTGCCGCTGTAAGCAGTGCCTCATTCTCGCAGATGACCTTGAGCTGTGTATCCACACTATAACTATATGGAGATTTCACATCGAGATAGATGCGTGTCTCGCCAAATACATCCTCCGCTGCCGAAGAGGTTGCAGCCAGAATATCATAATAGCCTTCCTCCACTGCAAACTGTTCAAGATCCATATCATACGATGCGAGATCCCGGATTGCAATCGCGAAAGTTACATCCTTCTTCTCGCCCGGTGCAAGCTTCACCTTCTCGAAGGCTTTCAGCTCCTTCTCCGGCTTTGCAAGTGTGCTGTACGGATCATGAATATAGATCTGTATGACTTCGCTACCTGCGACCTTACCGGTATTCTCCACGGTTGTATGAACCTTGATCGTATCCCCATCGACTGCCGCATCCACCAGCTTGCAGTCAAATGTTGTATACGACATGCCATAGCCAAATGGATACCTTGGACGGAGCTTCTTCTTATCATAATACCGGTAACCGACGTAGATACCTTCGCCATACGATACATGATACCCATCTCCTGGGAAATTCATGTATGTTGGCATATCCTCGATCCGCTCCGGGAATGTAATCGTCAGTTTACCAGATGGATTTACCTCACCTGCGATCATATCGGAAAGTGCCTTTGCACCTGCCATACCCGGAAGGAACGTTGCAAAGACTGCCTTTACATTGTCTGTATCAATCTCACGCATATCGATCGGTCCACATGTGTTCAGAACTAAGATCACGTTCTTGCCAGCCTGTGCTAACCGCTTTAACACTGCCAGATCCTCATCGGCAAGCGCAAGTGTCTTCCGGTCATTTCCTTCCATGCCCGGTACGATGCCGATCATAACCACATACTCTGCCTGCGCTTCGTCAACTACATCGAAATACCGTGCAAACTCTGCCGCTACGTCCCCGTGACGGCTTGTGTCAATCCCGGCAGAACCGGAGCCACACTCTAACATCTGTGCATGTCCGCTGCCAAGCAGTGCGATCTTCGTATGCTTTGCAAGCGGGCAGGCTGCATCATTCTTAAGCAGTACAATTCCCTCGCAGGCTGCCTCGTAGGCTGCCTCGTCCGTCTGCTTTATGATTTCATCTACCGGAAGCTTGTCAACTTCTTCCTTCTTATAGTTTTCTGTAATCCACTTGATTGCAGTAAGTACACGTTCGCATGCCTGATCGACCTTCTCCTCTGACAGTGTAGCTGCTTTCACTGCATCATAGATTGCCTGTGGTTCGCCCGGTCCCGGCATCGCGAGATCCGTTCCGCCAGCAAGTGCCTTTGCAGGATCTAAGACAGCGCCCCAGTCCGACATTACCATACCGTCAAAGCCGAAATCCTTGCGCAGCTTCTCCTCTAATAACCATGCACTCTCTGTACAGCGCACACCGTTGATCCGGTTGTACGCATTCATGATAGACTTCGTGCCACCCTCTTTTACGCACGCACGGAAGCCCGGAAAATAAATTTCCTCCAATGCACGCTTCGAGATCGTCTCATCGATTCCTACCCGGTTTGTCTCCTGGCTGTTCGCCGCATAATGCTTCACGGTTGCAGAGACACCATAGCTCTGGATGCCCTTGACGATTTCCGGTGCAAGCTTCGATACGACACACGGATCCTCAGAATATCCCTCGAAGAGACGTCCATTTCTCGGATCACGCAGAATGTTGACATTTGGTCCGAGCAGGAAATGCACGCCATAGACACAACACTCTAATCCAAGTGCCTCACCAACCTTGCGGATTACCTCCGGATTCCACGTACAGCCAAGCAAAATGCCCGGTGGATAACAGCCCGGTGCATAATCCTTACCCTGCAGGCGCACGTCCATATGCTTCTTCACCCAGCCGTATAACACCTTCTCATCTTCCGAAAGCTTCTCCGGCTCAAAATAATGCTCAATCACATGTACAAGCCGCGTGCTTCCAATCATATTGACCGGCTTGCTCGTATCTGCGTCGATCTGCTTACGCTCCTCGGCATTCGACCAGTCCTCATACTCGGTCATATCGCCGAATACCTGCTCTAGATTCATACCGGTTGCACCGTCCAGAAGCTGCATACGCGGCACACCGAGACGGTCGATTCCATAGCTTCCGAAGAAGGTCGCACCATTTACCAGATGCGACTTCTCCTCGAGCGTCATATTCTTCATAATTTCCTGTATTTCCATTTCTTTTCCTCCAGTATATAGATAGCTTTATGCAGCCAGTGCAAAATATGCGATCACGGCGATACCAAGGATGATACGGTACACACCGAACGCCTGAAAATCATGCTTCTTGATGTAACTCATCAGGAACTTGATAACCACTAATGATACGGCAAATGCTACCGCACAGCCAACGATCAGAATGATAAGCTCGGAGCTTGTGATTGCCACGCTCATCTTGATTACCTTCAAGAGAGAATATCCGAACATAACCGGAACTGCTAAGAAGAATGTAAATTCAGCGGCAGCCACACGGGATACGCCGATCAACAATGCACCGATGATCGTCGAACCGGAGCGGGATGTACCCGGTACAATGGATAACACCTGGAAAAGACCTATCAAAAACGCAGTCTTATATGTGATATCTTCCAGCTTCTCCACCTTCGGTGTCCGCGTCTTGTTCCAGCGTTCCACGATGATAAAAACGATACCATAAAAGATCAGGGCACCTGCGATCACATACGGCGTCTCGAAATGTGCTGTGATATAATCATCAAACAGCAGTGTCACGATAGCACCCGGGATGCAGGCAACAACAACCTTAAACCACAGGGAAAATGTCTCCTTCACACAGACCGGTTTTGACTTATCTTTCATCTGAAATGGCCACATTTTTTTCCAGAACAACAGGATAACTGCCAAAATTGCGCCAAGCTGAATGACAACAAAAAACATCTCCTTGAACTCTTTGGATGCCTGAATCTGGATGAACTCATCCACCAGAAGCATATGTCCGGTACTGCTGATCGGAAGCCATTCTGTGACTCCTTCTACAATTCCTAAAAAAACAACCTTTAAAATTTCAACTATACTTAACATGGTTTCCTCCGGCAGAAGCGTTTGTATCCGAAACGCCCTGCATTTTTGATTTTAATATTTTATGAATTTTTCTTTTTCTTGATCTGCTCTTCCATCGCCTGAATCACAATCTCCAACGCTTTTATGCGCGCATATTTTTTATCGTTGGATTCCAGTATATGCCAGGGCGCATACGTCGTATTTGTCTTTTGCAGCATCTCATTAACCGCATCCTCATAGAGATCCCATTTTTCCCGGTTTCGCCAGTCCTCATCAGTGATCTTCCAGCGTTTCTCCGGGGTATTCTGACGAAGTGTGAACCGCTCTAACTGGGTATCCTTGTCGATCTGCACCCAGAATTTCACGATGACGGCACCCCAATCATCAAGTTCTTTCTCGAACTCATTGATCTCGTTGTACGCCCGCTGCCAGTCGTTTTCCGAACAGAAGCCTTCCAGACGCTCTACCATCACACGTCCATACCAGGTACGGTCGAAGATTGCAATGTGTCCGCTCTTCGGCAGTCTGGTCCAGAAGCGCCACAGGAAATGCCGGTTTTTCTCGTGTGGCTCCGGGCTTGCAATCGGGTGAACCTCATAACCGCGTGCATCGAGAGCCGCAGCAATCCGCTTGATATTACCACCCTTTCCGGCGGCATCCCAGCCCTCATAAGCGATGATAACCGGAATCTTCTCACGATATAACACATTGTGCAGTTCCGACAACCTTTTTTGCAGCTTTTCGAGCTTCTCCTGATATTCTTCCTCGGTAAGTTCCTTGTTCAAATCCACATCCGCAAGCTTCGGGATTGGAGAAAGCGGGAACAGATTCGGCAGGATCGGTACTGCACGTCCACTGTTTGCAAGCGCAGTCTCAATATTCTGATTGATACGCTCTAAGATCTGCAGCTCTGCCCATTTCTTACTCTTTGCATCAATGGCATACCACGGTGCATACGACTGGTTTGTCTGCTCCATGTAAGTCTGATAAACCTCTGAACATTTCTTATGCTTTTTGTTCTGCCACAAGTCCTCCTCGGAGACACGCCATGCCGTGTTCTCATCAGCAAGCAGCTCCTCCATCCGCTTCTTCTGCTCATTCTCATCAATATAAAAGAAGAATTTCAGGATCGTGTAGCCGTTATCCGAAAGTGTCCGTTCAAACCGCTTGATACTGCGGATCTTCTTTCCAAACGCTTCCTCGTCCAACTGCTCATGCACACGGTCTCTCACGATTTCTTCCATCCAGCCGCCATCCATGAACGTGAACTGTCCATTCTCCGGAATCCGCTTGAAATATCGGTATAAAAATGGTTTCCGAAGCTCGGTCGGCTCCGGCTGATCCATTGTCTCAACATGGAAAAAACGCGGATCCATGTTCTTAATGATCTTGCTTAACACACTGCCCTTTCCGGCAGCCCCAAATCCCTCGAACAAAACCAGTACCGGAAGCTTCGCTTCTTTGACCTTGATCTGCAAGGTGGCAAGCTTCTCTCTCGCTGCGGACAGTCTCTCCTTGAGTTCCTCGTCCTTCGGTTTCGTGATTGATGCGATCGTTTTCTCCATAGGCATCCTCCTTCTTACCTCTTACGGCAAATCAACAAAATGGAACTTCTTTCTTCCCTGTGCATAATCATCGACGATATGTCCATCGCCAAACAGCTTATATTTGTAACTGAGCAATCCCTCTAACCCGACTGGACCTCTCGCATGTAATTTACTTGTACTGATGCCGACCTCTGCGCCAAATCCATAGCGGTAGCCGTCGGCAAACCGTGTGGAACAGTTCTGATATACGCCTGCTGAATCAACCATTCGCATGAAATGAAGTGCCGTCTCCTTGTTCTCAGTCACGATGCTGTCCGTGTGATGGGAACCATGCCGGTTGATATGGTCGATTGCCTCATCCACCGATTCCACAATCTTCGCCGACAAAATATAATCAAGATACTCGGTATCATCGTCCTTCTCCGTCGCAGGTACACAATCTACCAGCGCCTGAATCTCCTTCGTTCCACGAAGCTCGACGTGCTTTTCTTTAAGTGCCTGTGCCAGCTTCGGAACCAGCTCCTTCGCAATATCCTTGTGTACGAGCAATGTCTCTACGGTATTGCAGGCACTGACATACTGTGTCTTCGCATCTAAGATAATTGGAATCGCCTTCCCGATATCCGCATCCTTATCTACATAGATATGACAGATGCCATCCGCATGCCCCATAACCGGGATATTCGTATGACTCATAATATACTGCACAAATGCATTGGACCCACGTGGGATCAGCAGATCCACAGAACTCTGACAGGTAAGCAGCTCATTGATCTCACTTCTTGCCTCGAGCTGCAGCATACAGTTTTCCGGAAGTCCTGCTTCCCGTACCGCCGCATAGATCGTATCAAATAAGATCTTATTGCTCTTTGTCGCCTCACTGCCACCCTTTAAGATCACACAGTTTCCACTCTTGATACAGAGTGCGGATATCTGCACAAGTGCGTCCGGTCTTGCCTCGAAGATCACACCGATCACACCGATCGGACATGTCTCACGGTACAAGGTAAGTCCCTCATCGAGCTCTCTGGCAAGCTTCGTCTGGAACAGTGGATCCGGCATCTGCACCAGATCATGAATACCATTTATGACATCGCGCAGCTTTCCTTCATCGAATTTGAGACGCTTTAAGACAGGCGCTGCAATCCCATCTTTTTCTGCCTGTTCCATATCCTGTCTGTTTGCGTCAAAGATCGCATCCTTGTTGTCCATCAATGCTTTCGCAACTGCCAAAAGCGCCTGGTCACGAAGCTCACCGGTTGTTCCTGCCAGCTTCGGGCTTGCCAGCTTCACAAGTCCTGCCTGTTCTTCTATCGTCATATGCTCCTCCTTGCTGTGTGTTCCACAAAAATCACAGAACTCACACATTGTATTTTCTTATTACTATCGTATAAAATTCGTCTGGTTCGAACGGTCTGCCGTCGGCGGTACAAGCCCCTTCTCCTTACCAGCTTCTAAGCATTTCAACACCCACGCCATATTGTGTCCGAGGTTCCGCATCGTCTGCATACCCTCGAGATCCTTCGCCGCATCCTCTGCATTTCTTCCATGCACCTGATTCCAGTAGGTCGAACCGACGGTAATCATCTGCGTGATACCGAAATATTTGTTCAGCACATCAAAGGTCGTCGCGGTGCCGCCACGTCTGGCTACTGCCACCGAAGCGCCCGGCTTATGTGCAAAATGCTTACCGCTGCTGTAAAATACCCGGTCTAAGAACGACTGGATCCGTCCACTTGGATGCGCATAGTAAACCGGCGTACCGAATATGTATCCATCCGCGGCTTTTGCCTTCTCCACAAAGGCATTTACCGCATCATCGGAGAAGATACATCCGCTCTCTGTGCACTGTCCACAGCCAAGGCAATCCGCGATCGGACCTCCGCCAATCTGGAAAATCTCATACTCGATGCCATCTTCCTCGAGTGCCTTTCCGACCTCGGTCAAGGCTGCCATCGTCGTTCCATTGATATGGGAACTTCCATTCAACATCAATACTTTCATTTTATTCCACTCCTTATTCTAACTGACTCTATATTAAATTATTTATCCAAGTGCCACATCGAGCACCATCATCAGCGCAAAGCCGATTGCTGTACCGATCGTTCCGATATTCGTATGCTCGCCCGCCTGTGCTTCCGGGATCAGTTCCTCCACAACAACATAGATCATCGCACCAGCTGCAAAAGACAGGAAATACGGAAGAATCTTCGTCATCTGCGCTGCAAGCAGGATTGTCAGAAATCCAAACACCGGCTCCACTGCGCCGGATGCCATACCACACAGGAATGCTTTCGGTTTTCCCATACCTTCGCCCTTTAACGGCATAGAGACAATCGCGCCCTCCGGGAAATTCTGAATCGCAATACCAAGTGACAGGGCAAATGCACCCGTAATCGTAATTCCGGCATTGCCAGCCAGTGCACCTGCAATCGTGACACCGACCGCCATGCCTTCCGGTATATTGTGCAGCGTGATTGCAAACAGCATCATCAGTGTCTTACTGATCTTCGTATGTACACCCTCCGGCTTATCACTGTTTAAGTGCAGATGCGGAATCAGGGTATCCAATAACAATAAAAATGCGATGCCAAGCAAAAAGCCGACCACCGCTGGCACCCACGCGATGCCGCCCTGTGCCTCCGTCATATCGATTGATGGAATCAGAAGCGACCAGACCGATGCAGCGATCATCACGCCGGACGCAAAGCCGAGCAGCGCTTTCTCAAGCTTCGGAGCGATCTTTTCTTTCATAAAAAATACCATTGCCGCGCCAAGTGTTGTTCCTATAAAAGGTATGCCAAGGGCAATCAATATATTCATATATGCCTCCTTATTTCATAGATATCCATATTATATACAAAATAACCGGAATCGGCAACAAAGAATAAAGGATTGCACGGTCAAAACCAATGCAATCCTTCCTTGGGGATTCAGATATAAGTAATACGCATTTATTTGTTCAATTCCGTCACAAGCATCGGCAATGCACGCTCAAAGCATACGCCATACCAGTGTCCGTCGTCTGTTTTCTTAATACTGTCCACAACGAAATCAGCAGCCATCTTTGCAGCTTCGGAAATCGTCTTTCCCTGCATCATCGCACCTGTAAAAGCTGCCGCATAACAATCGCCGGTTCCATGTGAGCTCTTTGGCACCTTCTCTGTGAAATAATATTCTGCTTTTTTCTCTGCGCAGTCATATACGACAACTCCGATCTTATCATCTTCAAAGCTGATGCCTTTTAAAACAATCTTCTTGCAGCCAAGCTTCGCAAGAGCCTCTAAAATCATCTGTACATACGCTTCATCCTGTCCTTCTAACCGCAGTTCACAGCCAGTCATAAATGCCGCCTCTGTAATATTCGGAAGGATAATATCCGCACTGCCACAGAGCTTTGCCATCTGTGCAACAAACGCATCATCAAATCCATAGTACAGGCTTCCGTTATCTGCCATCGCCGGATCCACGATCAGAAGTCCGTCTTCCTTCACAACACGTTTTTTCAGATCATACACATATTCAATCTGCGTGATACTGCCGAGGTATCCGGTGTACAGGCAGTCAAAGCTGATGTTTTCTTTCTCCCAGTGATCCATAATGCCGGGAATATCCTCCGTCAGATCACGGAATGTATACCCGGTAAATCCACCTGTATGTGTAGACAATACCGCCGAAGGCAGTATGATAGTCTCTACGCCACATGCCGAGATGATTGGAAGTGCGACTGTAAGGGAACACTGTCCCATACATGAAATATCCTGAATTGTCAAAACTTTTTTATCTGTCATGTTAAACACCTCTTTTTTATTTTCTCTAACTATATAGTCACTTTGACCTTGTGTAAATCTCCAATTGTAAAATATCTAGAAATGTCAGATTTACAAAATCATAAATATAGTTTATACTTTTCAACAGAAAACATCCGATTTTATATTAAATAACGGCATTTTCATCTAAAAATGCCAGAACACAGAAAAAGGAGCTTATCATGTTAACCTACTCTTTCGATAAACGCGGCGGTCAAAGCCTGTATGAATACCTTTATAACTGCATGAAAACTGACATTATAAACGGTGTTTTATCCCCAAATGAAAAGCTACCATCCAAACGTGCATTTGCAAGCAATCACGGCATCAGCATTGTCACGGTTGAAAACACATATGGACAGCTGATGGCAGAAGGATACATCTATTCCAAACCCAAAAGCGGATTCTTTGTTTCCCCGATACAAAGTCAGATCGTTTCTGTAAACAACGAATCTGACCTTATTGAAGCACAAAAGCCATACGTCCATGACAATTCCATCAATCTGATTTCCAATCATACAGCTCCGGAGAATTTTCCTTTTTCTATCTGGGCGAAGCTGACTCGTCAGATTTTGAGTGAGCAAAGTCCGGATCTGTTAGTGCCTCCACCTGCCGGCGGTGTACCGGAATTACGTACAGCCATTGCCAGACATCTGCACGAATTCCGCGGCATCAACGCATCCCCGGAGCAGATCATGATCGGTGCCGGAACAGAATACCTGTATGGCCTGATCGTACAGTTGCTTGGACGGGATCTTGTCTACGGACTGGAAAATCCGAGTTCCAAGAAGATCCGCAGCATCTATGAGGCTCTCGGTGTGAAGGTTGCACCGCTCGAGATGGACGAGGAGGGGATTCAATTAGATGCCCGGAACCTGACGATTCCCGACATCATCCAGATATCTCCATCCCACCATTTTCCAACCGGCATTGTAACTTCTGTGAGCCGGAGATATGGACTTTTGCAATGGGCAAATGAATCGAATTCCCGCTATATTATTGAAGATGATTTCGACAGTGAATTCCGTCTGCAGGGAAAGCCGATTCCATCCCTGTTCTCAATGGATACCACGGACAAGGTTATCTATTTTAACACCTTTACCAAAAGCCTTGCCTCCACGATCCGTATCAGCTATATGGTCCTTCCCAAGTCCCTGCTTCACCTGTATTACAACAAGCTTGGCTTTTATGCCTGTACGGTATCGAATTTCGAGCAGTATACACTTGCAGCCTTTATACGGGATCAATATTTCGAGAAACATATCAATCGTATGCGGAACCACTATCGCAGCCTGCGTGATGAGTTGATTGCAGGGTTTAAGCAAAGTCCAATTGCTGATAGGATTACAATCAGCCAGGAAAATGCAGGGCTGCATTTTCTGCTGCATATTGACAGCAAAAAAAGTGATCAGGAATTACAGGCGATGGCTCAGACACACGATATCACACTCGCATTCGTCTCCGATTATTACAGCTATGATTTCAAATCCGATATAAGCCGGTACGACCACACCGCTATCATCAACTATTCCGGACTTAACATGGACGATATCCCGGTTGTGATCGAACGGCTCAGCAATGCCTGGAGCGATTTGCTATGATGCCTGCAGCATCATTTCAATTATTTGAACGGTTCCATATATATATTTGAAAATGTATATTTTCTTCGCAAACAACAAATGTTATACTTATGTTATCTTTATACGCAAACACAAAGGAGGATATTATGTTCGCTTATAATCTCTGGCAATGGATTGCCTTTTTCATCATCTACTGCCTCATCGGATGGATCGGTGAAAGCTTATATGTATCATGGGAACACAGGAAATGGGTCAATCGTGGATTCCTGCATGGTCCGTTTCTTCCGATTTACGGATTTGGTGCTGTGATCATTCTGATCTCCACCATTCCGGTCCGCAATAACTATTTTTTAATCTTCCTGTTCGGTATGCTTGGTGCTACCTTACTTGAGTACTTTACCGGATGGGTCATGGAACAGATCTTCCACGTCAAATACTGGGATTACACCTACGACTTCTGTAACCTGCACGGTTATATCTGTCTTGGCTGTTCTCTCACATGGGGCGTCTGCGCACTGCTTCTGACCGGGCTTGTGCATACCCCGATTGAAAAACTTGTTTTATCCTTTCCTGCTATACCTCTTATGGTCATCGATATCGTATTCACGGTTTATTTTATCTGGGATATGATTACATCTGCACAGGAAGCATTTGACCTGAAAAAGATCATCCTGGAAAATGAGGAAGTCCAGCGTATGCAGAAACGGCTCGATGTCATTCATGCCTTTGCGGAAGATGACAAACAAAAATTTGAAGACTATCTGAAAGAAAAAAATATGCAGTACAATAAGAGCAAAGAAGAACTCACAAAAGAGTTTGAAGCAAAGCTGCAGGCTGCTAAAGATCGCGTAGCGAATCGTTCCGAAAAAGCAAAGACACACGCGACCCGCATCATCCGCAGAAATCCGGGTTCTATCTCTTATAAACACAAAGAAGAATTCGAAGCAATCCGGAAACGTATCGAAGAACGTATGCAAAGCAAACGCTAAATTACACATCCTTTTACAATAAAATCCAGGCATGTCTCTTATGAGGATGCCTGGATAAATTTTACGAATTCTTCCCGCGGAATTGGCTTTGAAAAATAATATCCCTGAATATATTCACATTCAAGCTCCGAGAAAAGCTTCAACATCTCTTCTGTCTCCACGCCTTCCACTACAATCTTCATCTTCATTGCCTTGATCATATTGATTGCATTCGTCAGCACAATCCCAAGCTTCGGATTGTCATATAATTCCGTAAATGTCCGGTCTAATTTAATAATATCGAATGGTAATTTTACGATACGCTGCATATTCGAATATCCGGTTCCGAAATCATCCAAAGAGAATTTCATCCCCATGTTGGTCAGATCTTTGATATTATCCTCAAGTGCCTGCTGCGAGATGGATGCAGCTGTCTCTGTAATCTCCAGATTCAGCTGTTCCGGCCGTACTCCATAGCGGGTTAAAATCTCCATAATGTGATTCGCAAGTTTCGGCTGCATGCACTGTACCACAGACAAATTCACTTCGATATAAGACATTCCAAGCTTCTTATATTCGTCGCTTGCAATAAATGCACACACCTGTTCAAGCACGAAATCACCAATTTTGTGGATTGCTCCACTCTTCTCCGCTACCGGTATAAATACCTCCGGCGAGATAAAACCATACTTTTCATCCTTTAGCCGGATCAAAGCTTCCGCAGAATGGAACTTTTTCTCCTTCACAGAATAAATTGGCTGGTAGTATACCTCGAACCGTTTATTTGACAACGCAGATTCAATAATCGTATCCATATCGTGCATCATATCAAAATGCAATTGTTTCATCAATTCTGAAGCCACCATGATATTGCCGGTAACAGGGAGTGTCTGTAATGTATCTCCAAACGCCATCAGCGTATCCACATCCGAGACATCTTCCGGGCAATCTGCAATACAAATATTGGCAATAAAATTGACCGACATCTGGTTGATCACGAAACAGGTTTTCAAAGTACGATTTATTTCTTCCGCTATATCCGGAACATGGTCAGACAGAGTATCTTCCAACACATATCGGAATTTTCCTTGTCCCAGATAATACATTGCAGCCTTTGATTTCTTCTCTTTATCCAGACGCATCATATATTCCGAAATCCCCGCCATCACCTGCATGCATTTCCCATATCCAAGCAATTCACGCAAGGATGCATAGTTTGTAATGTTGACCATAATGATATGTATCGGTTTTCTCGTCCTGAATGCATGCCGCATATCATCCATATACGCCGTCATCTTATCCAATCCGGTTATCATATCCAATCGTTCCTCCGGGCGCTGCAGCATCAGAGAAATAAACATCAGACCGATTGCCATGCAAAGCATCTCAACGACTGCTGTAGGATAAAAGAACCGTATGACGGCATTTGCAATCGCCGCTGCAAATACGATTCCCAAAGGAACAAGATATCTTCGCCGGAACATTTTCCGGAATATACCCAGATAAATCAGTCCATAGATTACATATATTACCGTACACACATATATTAACGAAAAATATCTGCCTCGTGTATACTCACACTCCGCATTGATATAAAAAATCCATTTTGTTGCCGGGCTGACGACAATCATCGCAGTTATCGCAAATACCGGAAGTAATGATAAAAAGGTAAGAAATCGTTTTGCCTTAAACAGATGCCACGTATCTGTCATAGATACTACATATGCAATATAAAACGGCATTGCAAAACTAGACAACACCAGATATCCCATATGCACTGCATACTTGGTAACCATCTGCTGTACCCCCAGATTATCCAGATATCTTGCCCATACATCAAACAGTACAGCCAGCCATGCAACTACCAGCACTTCCATAAATGAACGATTTACTTTTCCTTTCACCATTCGTCTGAGAATTGTCGTAATGATTAAAATAGAGATAATTAATATCGCACAATAGTCATACATGACATCTTTGTAAATATCTGCCATAGCCTCACTTCTTTCGCTTCTATATATTTCTTTCATTCCGGATACAAAAAATGGATCACATCCTCTGCCTGCATCTCCTGCAGGTGGTATGGATCTGTCTCCTCGTCCGTATACCACCGCATACTGACAGAATCCTCCAGATAGAAATACCCGACTCCGCACTCCGGATATCTCGAGTACCACGCCGGATATTGTCTCTGCATCACCTGCTCAGCAAGCTTCACCGCCTCACTTTTTGTGCCATCATCGAGATACGTCCCGCAGATGCGCACGCCCGGCGGGCTTGCATGTACAAGCAGCACACTTCCATCCGGGCAGCGTCCCAGACTCATCCAGACATGCCCTTCCATACTGCATATATCACCCGGTCGGTAGTCTCCCTGCACCAGATAGCCCCAGCCACGTGCCGCACAGGCGCGTGCCATCTTCGACGCACCAACCACATAGCCGGTTTCGCCATTTCTGGTATGAAATACATTATACAGCAGCCAGCCGATATAACCGGAACAGTCCAAGCCATCATGACTCTGATATCGCGTCTGATCAAAATCATATTGTTCCGTCTGCCACGCCGCGTATTCCGCCCATCGCTTCGATACACCAAGTGTGACAGCTTCTATCCCGGCACCTGCATCATCCTGATTCCATCCTCCGCCCCAGATATACATCGTCTGGCCAACCGGAAGCAGTGATGTCCGAAGCAGCCGCTCCATCGAAAACTCCCGCAAATGCTCTGGCTGTGGTCTGTGCAGTACGAGACACGTCAAAAGCCATATTGCGAAAAGCAGGATGCCTGCAGCACCCTGCCTGATGCGCTTTAAACTACTCATATACCCTCTTTTTTACCCATCTTTCATTCAAGCATATGATAGAGGCGCTGCGCAATATTACTCTCTTTTACTTACAAAGTTCTGCTACAACCGCATTAATCACCTTGCCGTCTGCCTTACCCTTTAACTGTGGCATAACGGTCTTCATGATCATCCCCTTATTCTTCGTAGCAATCACATCCGCACATTTCTCTGTCAGGAATGCCTTTACCTCATCCTCGCTCATCAGAGATGGCGCATACTCGTTAATGACATCGTAACGTGCCTGATACTCTGCAAGCAGGTCTGTACGCTCTGCCGGGCAGGTATCGATCTGCTCTTTGGCTGTCTTCAACTCCTTTAAGATTACGCGGTCTACCAGTTCTTCCTTGATATCATCGCGGCAACCCTCGTCGATAGCTACCTTCTTTACTGCGGAAATCAGAGAAGAAATGGAATCCTTTCTTGCCTTATCTCTTGCCTTCATAGCGGCGATCATGTCTTTCTGTAATGTTTCTAACTGCATAATTTTATTCCTCCATTCATATTTATACGGGTATGGACACGCCATCCTATTCTTCATTCATCTTAGCAAGCTTCGCAGCCTGATCAGCGGCGATACATGCATCGATAATCTCCTGAATGTCACCATTCATGATCTTGTCTAATTTGTATAATGTCAGTCCGATCCGGTGATCCGTCACACGTCCCTGTGGGAAGTTATACGTACGGATCTTCTCGGAACGGTCACCCGTACCAACCTGACTCTTACGAAGATCTGCTTCTGCGTCGTGACGCTTCTGCATCTCAATATCTAACAGTTTTGTACGAAGCAGGGCAAATGCCTTTGCCTTGTTCTGAAGCTGTGATTTCTCTGTCTGGCTGTAGATCACGATTCCGGTTGGAATATGCGTCAAACGTACCGCAGAATCCGTTGTATTGACACACTGTCCACCATTACCGGATGCACGCATAACATCGATACGGATATCCTTATCCGGGATATCTATCTCATCCACTTCCTCTGCCTCTGGAAGAACAGCAACACTGGCGGTACTTGTATGGATTCGTCCACCACTCTCTGTCTCAGGCACACGCTGTACACGGTGTACACCACTCTCGTATTTCAATACGGAATACGCACCATTTCCGGTTACCATCGCTGTAACTGACTTCATACCTCCGATACCGATTTCTTCAGCTTCCATCAGTTCAACCTTCCAACGACGACTCTCCGCATAGTGCACATACATACGGTAAAGCTCTGCTGCAAAAAGTGCTGCCTCATCGCCACCGGCACCTGCACGGATCTCTAAGATGACATTACGCTCATCGTTCGGATCTTTCGGCAGAAGCAGGATTTTAAGTTCGTTCTCGCACTTTTCCACCTGCTGCTTCGCTGAAGAAAGCTCTTCCTTCAGCATCTCACGCATCTCCTCGTCGCTTTCGCCCTCCAGCATGGATAAGCTATCCTCGATCGTCTGCTTCGCTTCCTTATACTCCTGATATTTCTCTACGATTGGTGCTAAATTTGCCTGTTCCTTCATCAGATTCCGGAAACGTTCTGCATTGCTTGCCACATTCGGATCTGAAAGTTCATTCTGCAATTCGTCCAAACGGGCTACCAAATCCTCTAATTTATCAAACATGTTTTTATCCTCCAACTATCCTCAATTTCGTTCCATACGGACGAAATCATTTTTCTCTTCTTTATTGAACGCAAGACTTCAGATACCGTGCCGTCACGATCCGGTCAAGCCCTGCATAATCTTTGATTCCTTTTATATCCGTATATCCGTTCTCTACAAGGAGTCCCCGAACAGCGTCCAGCTGATCCTGTCCGATTTCAAACAAAATATATCCATCTTCATAGAGATACTCCCTCGCTTCCCGAATAATCTTATCATAAAAATACAATCCATCCGCTTTTCCGTCAAGCGCCAGATGCGGCTCAAAATCACGCACCTCCGCCATAAGCTTTGGAATCTCATCCGTCCGGATGTACGGCGGATTTGATACTATCATATCATATTTTCCTTCGATCTGCATAAATAAATCTGTTTGTATCACTGCACAATCTGCCTGTAACCGTTCCCGGTTCTTCTTCGTCAGGGCGATTGCAGCGTCCGAAATATCTGCAAGCTCAACCAGATCTCTACCATGCCGGAGCTTCGAGAAACTGATTCCGATACAACCACTTCCGCAACACAGATCTAACACCCTGCGTTTTCTGCCATCCGGGGTATCCTTCCAATTTTCCGCGATCCTGCAGGCTTCTTCTACAAGCAATTCCGTCTCCGGTCTTGGAATCAGAACCTCCTCTGCTGTGGCAAACTCGTATCCCATAAATTCTTGTGTTCCAAGAATATACTGGCACGGCTTATGTGTCATACGTTCCGTGACATATGCATGCAGCCTCTGTGCCTGTTTCTCCGTGACTTCCTCTGCCATACGCAGAATCAGTGTTGAATATGTACAGCCCGCCACATCCATTGCCAGAAGCCGGATATCACTGTCCGCCTCCGGAATATCTGCCTGTCTCAGGCGTTCTAACTCTTCTTTCATCAATGCCTGCCACGTCATAGTTTTCCTCATTTCTCGCTCTTTGCCTGTTCTTCGAGATATGCACGCCAGTCTAAAACCGCCTCCACCGAAGCGATCGCAACCTCAACCATATCCTCCGTCGGCTCCTTGGTCGTCAGTCTCTGGATCAGAAGTCCCGGTTTACTGAGCAGATTAGCGATCCACGACTCACTGTTTCCTGCAAACCGGATAAATTCATAAGAAATTCCTGCAATCACTGGAACAAGCAGGACACGCAGCAATAACCGCAGCCACATGGCATCTACTGTAATACACATAAACACCAAAATACTTACAATCATAACGATGAACAGAAAACTCGTTCCACATCGCTTATGAAACCGCGATGCCTGCATGACATTCTCCACCGTCAGCTCATTTCCATGTTCCAGACAGTTGATTGTCTTGTGCTCTGCACCATGATACATATACGTCCGCTTAATATCTTCCATACGTGAAATCGCAATCACATACCCAAGAAAAATTGCCAGACGGATCACGCCTTCAATCAGTCCGATCAGCACATGGCTTTTTATCACAGCATCTAACAGCGATGCAATCCACGCCGGAAGCAACATAAAAAGTCCGACTGCCAGCACAATCGAAAATGTAACGGTCCCTGCCATCTCTGCTTTCTCCGCACGTGATTCCTGTTCTTTCGTTTTTTCTTTCTTCTTTTTCTTTTCCTTCTTCGGTGCTTCCTCTTCCTCGTCCTCAAAGAACTGTGCCGAATACATCAGTGTTTTCACACCGATAGTGAGCGACTGTACAAAACTGAATACCCCTCGCACAATCGGCAGATTACAAACTGCCGGACGGTCGGAGGTTCCTGTACACCGATTTGTCTTTACTTCTATTTGCTTATCTGGTTTTCGGACAGCGACAGCATATCGGTCATTGTTACGCATCATGACACCTTCCATAACTGCCTGTCCGCCGATATTTATTCTGCTCATACTCCACCTTTTTCATACATATGAAAATAGGCTTGCTACATTATTGTAACAAGCCTATTCCATGTCATTTCCGTATTATGCCTGAACACCGTACTTACGATTGAACTTATCGATTCTACCACGAGCCTGTGCAGCCTTCTGCTGACCTGTGTAGAATGAATGGCACTTTGAACAAATTTCAACGTGAATATCTTCCTTTGTTGAACCTGTTACGAACTCGTTACCACAGTTGCAAACAACCTTTGCCTGATAGTACGCTGGATGGATTCCTTCTCTCATTTCTTTCACCTCTTAAATCATACTTGCTACCATGTGCTAGACATAGCAGACTGTTTATTACACAACATACGGATTTTATCATACCATATCAAGAAATTCAAGCATTTTTTTGATATTTCTGATAATTTTTGTCACATTTATTCCGGCTGTTTTCCTATCTTCTTCCATATGGCAAAATCTTCTTTACCATCTCGATAAATTCCCGGTTATTCTTTGTTCTTGCGAACAACTTCAGGATTTCATCGGTAAATTCTTCCGACTTTGCAGAGGTCAGTGCCTTATGGATCATGTTGACTGCCTCCTGCTCCTCTGGAGTCAAAAGCAGATCGTCACGTCTCGTACCAGACTTCGCAATATCGATTGCCGGGAAGATTCGTTTCTCGGATAATTTCCGGTCAAGCACCAGCTCCATGTTGCCAGTTCCCTTGAACTCCTCGAATACGACATCATCCATACGGCTTCCGGTCTCTACCAGTGCCGTTGCAAGAATTGTCAGGCTTCCGCCCTCACGCATATTACGTGCCGCACCGAAAAACCGCTTTGGCATATGCAGTGCTGCCGGGTCAAGACCACCAGACAACGTTCTTCCACTTGGTGGTACCGTCAGGTTGTACGCTCTTGCCAGTCTTGTGATACTGTCAAGCAGGATCACAACATCCTTGCCATGCTCGACCAGACGTTTTGCACGCTCGATTACCATCTCCGATACACGCTTATGGTGATCTGGAAGCTCATCAAATGTCGAATAGATAACCTCAACATTTTCACCCTCGATAGACTCGCGGATATCTGTCACTTCCTCTGGACGCTCATCGATCAAAAGCACGATCAGATGCATGTCCCGGTTTCTTGTGCTGATACTCTTTGCAATCGCTTTCAGCAGGGTTGTCTTACCTGCCTTTGGAGGCGATACGATCATACCTCTCTGTCCCTTTCCGATCGGAGAAAGCAGATCCACGATACGGATAGCGACCGGAGCACCTGTCTCGTCAAGTGAAATACGCTCATTCGGGAAAATCGGTGTCAGATCCTCGAATGGTTTCCGCTTTGCTGCGACCGATGGCAGCATACCATTCACATGACGGATAAACAAGAGTGCCGAGAACTTCTCGCCTTGTGTCTTGTTCCGCACCGGACCTCCGATGATATCACCTTTCTTCAAACAGAACTTCCGGATCTGTACCGGCGATACATAGATATCACGATCACCTGGCAGATAGTTTGCACTACGGATAAATCCATAGCCCTCAGTCATAACTTCCAGAATACCATTTGCCTCCGAACCACTGTCTAGCTTCGGATTGTATTCCTGTCCGTCAAATACCTGAATCTCCGCTTCTGTCTCGCCTTCCTCCGGCTCAATGTTCCGAAGCTCCTGATAATTTTCTGCCGGATTCTTTATGCGGTTCGCCTGTCGTGTATCCGGACGTACTTTTGCCATTTCCTGGTTTTTGCGCTCCGCAGCTTTCTTCTGCTCGGCTTCTTTTTTCTTCGCTGCCATCATCTTCTCCATATTTTCCAGAAGCTCGGCAAGCTCGGCTTTTTTGAGTGTTGAAATATTGCGGATTCCTTTTTCTTTCGCATACTCCCGCAACTCAGCCAAAGACATTTTTCTAAATTCCATGCGTGTCTCCTTTTTCAAATAACCTACTTTTATGTTGCATTTTGTACTTAACTATTTGTATTCTCTAATTCTGGGGCATCTCACTGAATAATGAAGTGATACTTTATACCTTTAGAAAGATTATATTTATCTTAGCACACTTAATGAAACTCGTAAACCTTTAATTTTGCTTTTTTTCTTGATTTTTGCTTTCTGGTAGCGTAAAGTAAAAAGGACACAATAGGAGGAACGTATCATGGAAGGGTTATTACTATACAAACTGATGATTTTATATATGCTGGATCGGACCGATTATACGATGACGAACTCTCTGATCTCGGGCTTTATTGTTGGAAAAGATTACACGAGTGTGTTCAATCTGCACGAGTCCTTAAGCGAGCTGATCAACGATGAGTTCATCTCCACGGACACAATCCGCGACACGATTCATTATAAGATCACAAGCTCCGGCGAGGAGGCACTCTCCTATTTTGAGAACCGTCTGCCTTACGCCATCAAGGAAGATATCTTAGAATATCTCAAGGCAGAGCGTATCAACGTAAAAAAAGAGTCCGAAATCTATGCGGACTACTTTTACAACGATTCGAACTGGTACACCGTACAGTGCATCATCAAAGATCGAAAGGAAACCTTGATCGATCTGAAATTCGATGTCCCAACAAAATCACAAGCCGAAACCATTTGCAACAACTGGCGCAGCAAAAGTTCCGGCATTTATGAATATCTTGTCAATCAACTGTGGATGTCTGAATAGAATCCTCAATCAAGTTCCAAATCTCCTCTTTTCCCTGTTTTGATACAGCGGAGAAGGGAATTATTTTTGTCTCTTTTCCACATCCCAGTGTCTCTCGAATCACTTTTATGTTCTTGTCTTTCTGACTCCGCTTGATCTTGTCCAGCTTCGTCGCAATGATAACCGGCTCATATCCATTTGCCACGATCCAGTTATACATCGTTACATCATTTTCTCCCGGTGCATGCCGGATATCAACCAAAAGCAATACTGCCTTTAACTGTGTCGACGCATGCAGATACCGTTCAATCATCTTGCCCCATTTGTTACGGATTTCCTGCGATACTTTCGCATAGCCATAACCGGGCAGATCAACAAAATACAGATTCTTGTTGATATTGTAGAAGTTGATCGTCTGTGTCTTTCCGGGCGATGCCGAAGTCCTCGCCAGCGATTTCCGGTTCAATAATCCGTTGATCAGCGAAGACTTTCCAACATTTGATTTGCCCGCAAAAGCAATCTCCGGGAATGTATTTTCCGGCAATTTACTCGTAATGCCGCATACTGTTTCTAATTCTGCTGATTTGATAACCATTACGCGATTGAATCCTCTTGCTTTATACGCTTACGGGAAGCGTTTTTCTTCGTTCTTGGTTCGTCTGAGCGCTCAATGATCGGACCTGCAACGCCATCCACCATATCCTTAGTAATACGGCAGCTGACAACGGTATCATCAGAAGGAATCTCATACATCTGTTCCATGATCGTCTTCTCAATGATCGCACGCAGTCCTCTCGCACCGGTCTTTCTTGTCATAGCTTCCTTCGCAATCTCACGAAGCGCATCTTCATCAAAGATCAATTCGACACCGTCTAATTCAAACAGCTTCTTATACTGCTTGCAGATGGAGTTCTTTGGCTCTGACAAAATCTGTACCAACGCATCCTCATCCAGAAGATCCAACGTAACACTGACTGGCACACGTCCGATAAACTCTGGAATCAGACCATACTTTACAAAATCCTCTGGCAATACCTGCTTTAAAATCTCGCCAACCTTCTTGTCGGAAGAACGGTCTGCGATCTCTGCATTGAAACCGATGGATTTCTTACCGATACGGTTGTCAATAATCTTCTCCATACCTTCGAATGCACCACCACAGATAAAGAGAATATTCGTCGTATCAATCTGAATAAACTCCTGCTGTGGATGCTTTCTTCCACCCTGTGGTGGAACGGAAGCAACCGTACCCTCGATGATCTTCAAAAGTGCCTGCTGTACACCTTCACCCGATACGTCTCGTGTGATAGATACATTCTCAGACTTCTTTGTAATCTTATCGATCTCATCAATATAGATAATACCATGCTGTGCACGCTCGATATCATAATCGGCTGCCTGAATCAGCTTCAATAAGATATTCTCTACATCTTCTCCGACATAACCAGCCTCAGTCAAAGCAGTTGCATCTGCGATTGCAAACGGAACATTTAAAAGCTTTGCCAGTGTCTGTGCCAGATATGTCTTACCGGAGCCCGTAGGTCCGATCATGATGATATTACTCTTCTGAAGCTCGACATCAAAATCCTTCTCTGCCAAAATACGCTTATAATGGTTGTATACGGCAACCGAAAGCACCTTCTTTGCCTGCTCCTGTCCAATCACGTAATCATCCAGAAATTCTTTGATTTCCTTCGGTTTCAAGAGATTGATTTCTGAATCGGAAGGCTCATTATCAAATTCATCCTGTATAATCTCAGAACAAATCTCAATACACTCATCACAGATATATACATTCGGTCCCGCAATCAGCTTGCGCACCTGTTCCTGTGATTTGTTACAGAACGAACATCTCACTTTTTTCTTATCGTCTGAACGATTTGCCATTCTAATTATCTCCTAACTCATGTGAAGCTTTTTGATTAAACTTCCTTACAATTCTCGCCAAGGAATTCGAGTGCCTTTCTGGAAGCGATATCCTTCTTGATATTCTCCAGCTCTGGTGCACCGATCATATCTTTCAGTTCCTCTGGCTTCATCTGGTACTGTGTAGCCATATCCTGGATCTCAGCATCTACATCGTCATCACTTGCAACGATATTCTCAGCAGCTGCAACTGCTTCAAGAACAAGGCTTGTCTTGATTCTTGCGATTGCATCTGGCTTTACACGCTCTAAGAACTCTTCCTTTGTTGTTCCCATGAGCTGGAGATACTGTTCCATCTGAAGTCCCTGATACATCATTCTCTGAGACATCTCATTCATGATTCTTTCCTGGTTGTACTTAATCATTGCCTCTGGAATCTCAACCTCAGCTGCCTCAGCGATCTTCTCAACTACCTTAGACTGCTTCTCGCGCTTTGCCTGCTCTTCCTTCTTTACTTCCAATGTCTTCTTCTTGTCTTCCTTGTACTCAGCAAATGTCTCAAAAGAAGAAACATCACTTGCGAACTCGTCATCAAGCTCTGGAAGCTCCAGAGTAGAAATTGCAAGAAGCTCTACCTTAAATACAGCTGGCTTACCCTTCAGATCTTCTACATGATACTCTTCTGGGAATGTTACGTTTACATCGAACTTATCGCCAATATTCTTGCCAACGATCTGATCCTCAAATGTATCAATGAAGGAGTGTGAACCAAGTGTAAGCTTGTAGTTCTCGCCCTTTCCACCTTCGAATGCAACATCATCTACAAAGCCTTCGAAATTGATTGTAACTTCATCATCCATCTGTGCAGCTCTGTCTGTTACATCGATCTTTCTTCCGTTTTCCTTCTGATCCTTCAGGATCTCTGCCATAACGTCTTCGTCTGTTACTGTTGTATCGATCTTCTCGATCTCAACACCCTTGTAATCACCAATCTTGATTTCTGGCTTTACAGCTACAGTTGCTGTAAAGATGAAATCCTTACCCTTCTCGATCTGTGTTACATCGATCTCTGGGTTTGAAGTGATCTCTTCCTCACAGTTCTCGAGTTCCTTTGGATAATACTCATTTATAAGCTGATTTGCAGCATCTTCATAAAAGATAGCAGCACCGTACATTTTCTCGATGAATGCCTGTGGTACTTTTCCCTTACGGAATCCAGGTACAGAGAATTTACTCTTCTGCTTGTTGTATGCAGAAGTGATTGCCTTTGTAAACTCCTCAGCTGGTACTGTAATTGTTAATTTTGCCATGCTTCCGTCTAATTTTTCTACTGCTAAACTCATTTGTTTTTTTCCTCCTTAACTTGCAACGCCTACTATCCATTGTAAGCACTATTCTCTGCATTATATCATAAGATTTTTCGCAAGTCTATATATTTGCTCAAAAAAAGAGCTTGTTTCTATATCTTATGCAATAATGTTTCCCATTATCACCGATATAGAAACAAACTCCCTTACATGGTCTTACTTAGCGCATATCCATCTGGTCAGATTGATTACTTACCAGACATCTGCTGCTCCTGCTTCTTGATCATCTGTCTGACCATCTCGCCACCGATTGAACCGCTCTCACGGGAAGTAAGATCTCCGTTGTAACCCTGCTTCAGGTTTACACCGAGCTCGTTTGCTACTTCCATCTTGAACTTGTTCATAGCTTCCTTAGCCTCTGGTACGCTTGTTGTGTTGTTTGAGTTCTTCATAATTATCTACCTCCATACTTTTAAATTAAGACATGTTTGTCTTACTCTTATTATGTTCGGTATGCGAAGAACTATAACTGTTAATTTTTAGAAACTTTTTCTCTTTTTGATCGTAACTACGATTCCTGCACCTGCAAATACGATTGCACATACAAGCAATACAATTGGTGTTGCATCACCCGTCTGCGGAGAACCAGTCGCTCCCATATATGTATACTTCACTGGGTTCTTTGACGTGTTCTGTCCACCGTTTGCTCCGTTACCACCCGGTGTCACATTTGCATTCGGTGCCTTTGGTCCCTCCGTTGTACCCGGTTGCTCTGTCGTACCTGGATTTTCCGTTGTGCCAGGATCTTCCGTTGTATCATCACGCTTTGTCGAATAGAACCATGCGAGAATGACCATATCCTTTGTGACATTTGTATAATCCTGATCCCAGCCTTCAAAGGTGTATGTGTAATCCTTTGTTGGTGTCTTCGTCGGTGTTCCCTCTGGCGGTGTTGCAGAAGCACCCTCTTCTACAGTCTCTGTCTTCAGGATATTTCCATCGCCGTCCTTCCATACAACCGTGTAAGTCTTCGGCTGTGTCACACGATACAGTGCGTAGGTTGAGAAACGGTCTGTATTGATAATTACATAATCATGCGTCAGTGTAACCTCACTTGCATCTGTCCAGCTCTTGAACAAATAATCCGTTCCCTCTGCATGTAGCGATGCTACCTTGATGTTCTCACCTGCCAAATCCTCCAATGGGAAGGAGATCGTCACAGGCTCATACAGTCTTGTCAGATTCTGTGAATACTCTAAGTTTCCAAACTCATTATATACATTTTTCACGATGTATAATCTTATATAACGAACAATTTCTGTCCGGCTGCCAAGCTTATCTGCGAAGATTCCCTGCTCTTCGGATGTCACATCGCTTACCTTGATGTAGCTTGCATGCAAAGCAATATCGATCCGGCCACCATTTTGAACGATTCGAAGATCATCATCCGTTACATTTCCCTTGTAGTAGCTGTTGTTGTAGATCTTATCCAGACCATCCACAGCAATCTCTACATCGCCATCATCCAAAATCACATCCGTAGACAAACCGGAAAGTACAAAGTTGATTCCTCCGGTTGTCGAATAGGTCTCTGGATAGGTGATCATGCCACCGGCAACTGTCACGGATGCCTCTTTCGTCAGAGTACCGTTTGTTGCAACGATACGATACGTTCCATCGGATACACCGGTGAACATATACCGTGTATTGTCTGCGCTTGTTACAACCTCACCGCCGACAATCGTATTGCCACGGTACAGGTTAATGTAGATTGGCTTATCCTTCACATCATCTGGCAGTGAATCGTTATAAGCTGCCGTACCGTAGATCGTAGTCGTCGAATTGCCAGACAGCGTCTTAAAGCTTCCTTCGATCACACGCTCCTCAGAAGAATTCAGTGTCGCTGCATGTACACGGTAATTATATACCGTATCTGGTGTCAGCTTGCTGAAATTGTAGATCATCTCAATTCCGCTTGCAGTATCTGTCTTATTGACAAGTACGGTATCGTAGCTTGTCTCAGTCGCTTTCTTATACTCGATATAGCACAGGCTCTTTGACAATGGGTTTGTTCCCTGAATTACCTGCGCCTCGATATGTGCTGTTGTATTTGTGATTGCTGTTACCGGTGTTACTTCCAGTCCAAGCGGCTCAAAGCTTACCTCTGCGGACTTGTTGCCTGCATTATCATAAGCAACAATCGTGTAAGTTGCACTGCCATCTGCCTTGAAGCTTCCCTTTGCCACGCCATCTGTATCTGTTACCGATACAGCGTTGCCATTTACGAGTACCCGGTCAGTATCTACACCACTGATCAAATCAATTGCCTGGAAGTTGATTGTTACATCTCCATTTGCATCAACCACAGAATCTGTGATCGTCACAGCCGGTCCATCAATATCAACCTTTGCATCCTCAGAAGCAGTATCACTCTGACAGCCCGCCTCGCTGACTGCCCACGCTTCCACTGTCACATCACCCTGTCCGTCCAGTGCAAATGTATAACTCTCTCCGGTAAAACTATCCTGTGATTCATGCTTTCCACTTGCGTCTGTATAAATCACTTTGTAATATGTCTTGACCGGAACCTTATCACTTGTTTCCGTTGTTGACTTGATTGTTACCTTCGGCTTATCCTCGATCAACCAGCCTGCATTTCCAATCGCACCATTATCGCCCTTCGCGATTGATACGCTTGGCTTGTCTGGTCTCTCCGAAGAAATATGACTGTAGGTTACCTGCTCGGTAGACTGATTACCTGCAATATCCGTTACAACTAAGATATAGGTTCCACTCTCTGTTACATCATAGCTTTCTGTCCAGCTCTTCGCGCCAGCGGCAGACCATGTCTGGATCGGCTCACTGCCTGTGCTGTCCTTGTACAGTGCGATGCTGTCAATACCACTTTCCAGCTCGCCCTCTGTCGCTTCCATCGTAATCGTGACATCGGACTGGAACTGTGTCTGGCTTTCTCCATCATCAGACAATGTCACTGCCGGTTTGATGCCATCGAAGAGGAATGGACCCTGCTTCTCTACATCTACCGTATTGCCTGCATTATCCTTTACCACTGCCGAGATATAATACTCACCCGGTGTGTAATTATTTGATGCACCACCTGTAATGATCTGGTGGAAGGTATAATCTGTAATCTTTGCATTCTTTGTCGCATTGGCACCATACGCAGATGTCGTAGCTGTCACAGTTGTACTTGGTGTCTCAACACTCCATGTCACTTCATCCAGTCCACTGTCGATATCCGTTGCTGCGATTGCTGCATCCAATGTATTGTACCACTTATCTGTCAGCGCAGCCTCTCCATTTCCCTGTACGCTCAGCGCAGCAGTTGGAGGGGTTCCTTCAACCATCCACTCATAATATTTATCTGTCAGACTTGCATCAGTGTTCGTTGTATAACATACCAGCTTTGTATGTGCAGACTCCTTCTGCTTTGTATCGGTTGCCCATACAACCAGCTGTCCGGCATAGCCGCTTCCTACCAGAAGTGTTGCCTCATACAGACCATTTCCCTTCGATACCATCTTTGTCTGCATCGTCGTGGTCGGAACGGTACTTGCGTCCTCACCTGCGAAATAATAATGCAGGTAATCACAAGGGCTTTCGTCTGAACGGTATGTAACTGTCAGTGTCATACCTGTGACATTGTTCTGCGAATGATAATATGTACCAAACCCAAGCTGATTTACAAAGCCGGTCGGTTCCACTGTATGGCTTACATAAACCGGAATCTTTGTATCTACAATGATCGTCTCCTTCACTGTGTAGATTGTAGAGATTGCATTGGTTGTCGAATTGTACAACTGGAACCGGATGTTCGTGTAAGTACCATCTGCCATAATACCTGCGGACTGGTTCTTGAACAACGCTTTTGCCTGTGCACGTGTCATCGTGTCGGAAATATCAACCTCGCCATCACTCAGGATTCGAACCATATCATATCCGTTCGTTGCCACGATCGTATAACTTGGATAATATCCACCAACCGCAGTCTCCTTGATGGAGAAATATCCATCGGAGCTTTCTCTTGTCACCGAGAATTTCGGTGGATTTGCAACAACTACTTCATAGTTTCCGTTGCTTGCAAAGGTTGGACGGATATAGTAATACGCATTTGCCGGGCTGCTATAAATCTTGCGGTTTGTCTCCCATGCATCCTTGTTATTCAGTCCAAGATATCTTGTCATAAATGTATTCGGATCTGCCGCATATGCATTCTGCTCTTCATTGTTATTTCCCTGTGCAATATTATCTGGATTCGTAATCGTCAGTGTACATTCCGGACTATCCTGTCCAAACAATACAGAATCCACATCATATGCAACCTCCACGTTCAAGGTACGCTTCGTTACAGTAGCTGCGTTTGCCACATCGAGGTGTCCCTCTTCTACATTCAGCAATTCATAGCAGTTTGCATTATTTCCAGATAATCTTGGTGATGTCAGACGGATCGTCTTTCCAGTTCCGACATCCTTGCCCTTCACACTTCCTGTATCAAGCATCTTTGCGGTTGCATCGAACGTTACCTGAATCGCATCGTTTGTTATACAATCCGGTACACTGCCGTCCTGTGCTGTGACAGACGCTGTCGTCTGCACCTGGATAGTATCCGAATTATCATACACCTTCGTCAAAGTTCCTCCTGTGGAAGCATCCTTGACTTCTCCAATGATAACCGGAAGCTTTTCAACAGCAAACACAAGATTAAAGGTTGCTGTCTTACTTGTGTCATTCGTATCTGTCACCGTAAATGTATAGCTCTGTGCATCCGTTGTCACATTGTTCGGTGTACCTGTTATCGTATAAGAATTTGCCGATTCGTTTACAGAAAGTCCATAAGTACCAAGTCCGGTTGTAACCGCCTGCATACCATTTGTAAACTGGATGGACTCACTCTCTGCGCCATCTTTCTTGTACTTTGCTGTAATGACATGGTTCATAGCTGTACCGTACATGCCTGTCACAGCCGCATCACTGCCATCGACCTTATTGCCGTCGACATACAGCTCAATTTCCTTATATTTCCACTGACCGATCAGCTTAACCGGTGCAACATTCGTTGCATCTGTCAGTGCACCACTTTCTTTTACAAGTCCACTGTCAGTCGTCGCAGCCATCGTTGCTGTCTGGGATGGATCAATAATCGTATCCGTGCCCTCGATCTTCCAGCCTGCGAAATAATATCCTTTATTCTGAATATAAGCACTCTCATCCAAAGTCATGATAGAGACTGTATCGCCATATACAAAAGCTGCACTCTCAACAACTGCATCGGCTGACTCTACCGGATCAAGCACACCTACAACCGATGGATCATACAACTGGTATGTCAGCTTCATGTCCTTGATTGGCTCCCAGCCTGCCTTTACCGTAATCGTGTTCGTACGGACATCAGAAGATTTCACCTCGATACTCTGACCGATCGTCTTGTCTCCAAGACTGATATACTTATATCCTCTCTTATAGAAATGATAGGTATCGTCTGATCCCGGTACGGCAAATGTCATCACCTGTTCGACATTACCGGTATTTGTCTCATTTGTCGGTATTGTAACACTTGCGACGTCTCCCTGATCACCACAGTCAGAAAATGCAAGTGTATATGCGGTTCTTGTAATCTTTACAAATACCTGATAGGTTCCATTTTCTGTCGTGGTCATCTGGTTGCCTGCGATCGGCGTTGTACACTGTGCATCGCTGTACAGATTTCCGTCTGTTGTAAAATATTTTGCATCCAGACCAAATCCCTGCAGAATTTCTGCATTATCGCTCATCAAAGTAATGGTAGAGTCTGCAACTGCACAAGCCTTTGAAAAACCGGCAATTGTCTGAGATGAGGTTGTATATGCATAGTATGTAACATTTGCTGTTTCTGCATCCGCCGTTCCGTCGTCTGCGGCATCGGCATTTCCGTCTGCATCAAGCAGCTGGATCGGATCTTTCACTCCATCCCCGCTATTCATCACACTGGTTGCATCCGTAGCAGTGTTCGTGAGTGCTGCATTTGCATCATCACCATTATTTACAGCGGATGACGTCAGGAACAGCGACTGCGTGATCAGAAGTGCCACAACCATAATTGATGCGACCATCTTCTTGCCATTTCCGCGTCCCCAGCAGATGACATGCGAGATTGCAGTTACAACCGCAACCAAAGCAAGCATCGGATAGACTAATATCCGGTGTTTCTTTCCGATATCCAATAATTTACTTACCAGCTTGTCTTTAAAGTTCATAGTTACACCTCTCTACCTTATAAACTCTCTATATCCTCGATACATTTTCCATAATAATTCAAGTCAAACTATACCTGTCCGCAATTATAATTCATTGTACCATACTGATATGTAAAATCAAATACTTTTTATAAAATTCCTACAAAATATTGGGGTTCATTTAGAAAAAATGACTTATTTTGTATCTTCGGGTGCTGGCCAAAGCTCCTACTGATACCACGACTGCTTCCAGAGCGGAACATATGAACCTTCATAAAACGATGACAGGTTCTGATTGAGATATGCGAGTTCCTTTTCATATTCGCTTCGGCTCATCCCTTTGTAATAAAAAGGTTGTTCCTCCACGATCGAAGGGTTACGGAATGCATCATACTCAGCCAAACTCTCATACTCAAGTTTTCTTGGAATGTCCTGTTCTTCTCCCATACAACTCCTCCTTCCATCCTTACCTTATAATTAAGATGATAAGAGGTTTGCATGGGATTTTCAAGACATTTTGTAAAATGCAACAAATACGCGCATTTTGTGGATATTGTGGATAACTATTCCGGATAAACAAGTCTCTCTTCCGAAATATTCTCCAATACTTCCGTCAGATACTTCTTGCTCAGATATTTCGCCATCGGCAGGTTCATATCGAGATAATTTCCGCAATCCCGCGCACACGCGCCCGGTACATCGCCCTCGAACTCGCTCATAAATGTATACAGTTCCTTCAGCAACGGCACGATATCCTTCGATTCATACTCGCCTGCCAAGATCAGATAAAAGCCTGTCCGGCATCCCATCGGTCCAAAATAAATAATCTTCTCTCCGTATTCCTTATGATTCCGGAGAAAAGTTGCTGCCAGATGCTCAATCGTATGCACCTCTGCTGTATTCATCACCGGCTCATAATTTGGTCTCGTCATACGCAGATCAAATGTTGTAATCACATTTCCGCCGACGTTATCTTTTCTTGACACATACACGCCCGGCAACAAATTCAAATGGTTCACTGTAAAGCTTGCTATTTTCTCCATGATTTTACCTGCTTTCTTATTAATTCTATATTCGACATGTGATTCTATTTATACATGGAATCACATATGAGATTAACTCTTATTCTATGCATTCGCATATCCTGCAACGATTGCCTGCACGAGCTTTACGCTGTGCGCGATTGCCTTCGCCTCAAAGGTTGGATAATCCTCCGTCGCACTGTCATCTGCTTTATCTGAGATCGCTCGGATAATCAGAAACGGAATCTGATTCAGGTAAGCAGCCTGTGCGATCGCTGCACCTTCCATCTCAGTACAGTCGCCTGCAAATGTATTCAGGATAAATTCTTTCTTCGCCTTATCAGAAATAAACTGATCGCCACTGACCACGCGTCCTTCAAATACATGAATATCCGGATTCACGCGCTCGCAGCACTCCTTCGCCAGCTTTCGCAGCTTCTCATCTGCAATAAATGTCGATGTCTCCATCCGAGGAATCACGCCCGGCTCATATCCAAAGCCTGTCGCATCCATATCATGCTGCAGTGCATCAGTCGAAAGCACAATATCGCCGATATCAATCTTCGCATTTAAGCTTCCTGCAATTCCTGTGTTGATCACAGCATCCACATGATACAGATCACACAGAATCTGTGTGCAGATTCCCGCATTGACCTTTCCGATTCCTGAGCGGACAACGACAACCTCTTTGCCATTCATCGTTCCCTTGTAAAATTCCATAGACGCCTTTGTCTCGACTGTGACATCCTGCATAGTTTCCTTTAATTTTGCAACTTCTTCATCCATTGCACCGATAATTCCGAGCATTTTTGTTCCTCCTTAATTCCAATATAATTGCAAAATGGATATTTCTATCTTCCATATTTATATTTGAAATCCAATTCTATGCGATGTATTGAAACTACGAATTACTAAATGTTCTGGCACACATTATCTCGTCACACGAAACCGCCGCCAATTCGCCATCCGTGGCTCAATGGCGGCTTGATTGAACATCGTGTTCAATCATTTCTGCTTATCTTCCAGAACATTAAGTAATTCTAAGTTCCAAACATATGCATATTCTTGAATTTCAAATTATAAATATGGAAATATGCATGTCCCGTTTTGCAATTATATATTTTCTTCCTCTTACTAAAAATGCGCGAGAGATTCTCTTGCATTTTCTATCTTATTACATAAACTTTCGTAGATTGTTGTGATTCCGGTATCGTCGTAGGCTGCTTCTGGCAAATCTGCAACATAGAATTCGTTCAGAATATACATTGCCAGTTCCTGCAGCTTCTCGCCACGGCCACTCTGCTTATGTTCCACCATCTTCTGTCCGGCTGTGCGGATCAATGCATGCCACGCCGTGACAAATTCCCGGTTCTTCTCCGGGCATCGCAAGCATGTCCACTTTTTCACCTTGATCTTCGCAAGGTTCTTCTTGGCACATTCGCCTGTCTGCAAGAAATAAGAGAAATCTCCCTTGTCATCATAGACTCTTCCAAGCGGGAACAGCCGACAGATTCCCGGTCGCACATCATGAATCCGGCACCGCCCATCTGCATCAAGATAAGCACATCGATCCTGTTCTTTCATGCTGAGATTCGGCAAGATCAAGCCATCCACGATATTCAGCTCCACATTTCCGGTTGCAAGGAGCTGTTCGAATGTCAGCTTCGCTCCCTCCGAGAAATTCTTCAGCAGCCAGATATCATACGGATCTAAGATAATGGAATTCCCCATGCCTGTGCAGCATTTGAAACAGCCATCACACCCAGCCGTATCCGCTTTCACCATATCATTTTCTCTATATGTCCGTCCATCGGATATCTCTTCCAGACTACATTCACGTATCATATGTAACTCCTTTTTCTGTAACTTTTTCCACGTAACGATAATAGCAGAATTATTGGCTTAATACAAGAGGATACCTTTGGCGAGGTATCCCCTTTGTGTTTTTACTACTCTTATTTATTGGGCGCTTATGTAATCCAAAAAAGCTACAATCACTAGCAAAAGAGTCAAAATCTCCATCGTGTTCATACGACCATTCTCCTTTCTTCTTATTTTGGAAGGATGCTTCCTTTTATATCTGTGTATAGATTTCAAAGCTCCCTTCTAAATATAGAATGTCTTGTTTTTTATTTTTTTATAATTTTGAAAAACTTTTTTCTATAAAAAAGATTCACTGCATACGGGAGGATATACAGTGAACCTTTTTATTATCATATTAAATTATTCCTCTATTTCAGCGCCTTCCAAATCAATATATACTATATCATTTTGATTATATTCTGTATCAATCTCGAAGCTTCCTGCCATTTTACTCAGTGAAAACAAAAGATTATCCATTTTTGCTGTTGGTTCTTTCAAAACCCATTGTTGATTTGCATAATCAAATTCCGCCCTCACCCAATTCTGATGTATCTGTGCATCATTTTGATATTTCCACAGAACACTATATTCAAACGAATCATATGTATTCGTGATAGATGTAACCCCCATTTGCATAACATAGTATGCATCATAGACGCCAATATAATTCATTATATCTCTGCCCGTAAATGTCGGTTCAACCTTGTACTCAAATTCCGTATTGTTTTTCCGGACGCTTTCCTCATCTTTTAAATCAGCATAATACTTCTTTTGACTATAGCAATAATCCCATTTCACGTCTGTCTGTCGAGAGCCTAAAATCGGAACTTTCAATGTAACCTGAACATTTGTCAGATATCCAATCCCCAGATCAATATCTGCTATTGCTGAAAATTCATTGAATTTTTCATAAAAAACAGATATGATTTCAATCTGTTGCTCCGATTCAATATATATATCATTTATGTGATCATTATCGTCTAGTACACTTCCCGACGATCCTACCAAAAATTTTGTTATATTACTGCCATCGGAATATTTATGCTCAATATATGAAAAATATGCGACAGCAAAAAGCACTACACATAATACACATATTACCATGCCCAACAGTATCCTTTTTATTATCGTTCCTGCCGTTGCCTGCGCGCTCCCACAATTCGAGCAAACAGGCTGTCCTTTTTCTATATAATTCCCACAATTTTTACAATACACGTTATCACCATTTCTCTCATCCAAATGCAATCTTATTCATTTTCACTTGGCAAAACACCATTGTCCGCCTCACCTGATACGCCATCTGCATTCGTCCCTTTCGGCACATATGTTTTATTCAAATACAGATCACATAAGCCTACGGAGAAATCTTCTGTATAAGTCAAATGTCCACCATTCATAAAATTAACCACAAATACGCCTACTGAGACCTGATTTCTTCCAGATATATCTAAGTTGATTTCAAGCGGCATATCTCCACCCCGAATCCAATCGGATTTATATAAGATATCATCATCTCCTAAAACGAAGAACTGTGCTCCAAAATTATCTGCGGTACAATCTTTCGAATCGAAGTCTATTGCAAATAATCCAGTAAGTGTATCATAATTTCCATCAATATTGTAAATGGTCTTATATCTATAATCTTTTAAATCTCCAATTCCCATATTATCCTCAACACTTACTTTTTTGCCTACATAACCGGAATTTCCTGTATTTGTCTTGTCTCCGGTTGACCAATTTTTTACAGATACACACTGTCCTGTCGTTTCAGCAAAAGAATCCAGAGAAAATAAATTTACCGGTGTAAACTCCTCTACACGAGCTTCCTGCGCCTTTAACTCTTCATCATCTTTTATACGTCCCAATGCAGGATTTAAAACTTTCTTTGCATTTTGGTAGTCTCCATTGCTCAAATACTGTTCAGATTCTGCAACAACCTTGTTTACCCATTCATTTTCAAGCTCAGCTATTTTTACAGTGTATGTCTCATCCTTAAAATAATCATACAACTCATTGTAATCTATGATTGCTGTTTGATAGTCTCCATCCGACACGCACTTTTCAATCTGCGCTTCTACATTCTGCTTGTACTGACTTTCTGTATCCGCAATCCAAGTATCCGCACTGCCATCATCATATACATCCTTCGAATCTTTATATGCAGAAATTGCTTTTGCATATTTATCCTCAGAAATATATGTCTCGCCTAATTTATGTACCTCTTCCAAATACTTATTACCATCATCTACAATCGCCTGCTGTGCCTTTTCATAATTCGTATCTTCTGCAATTACATCTGCATAGCTCTTGATTGACAACTTGTAGTTATTTACATTACTTGCATTTTTCGCTGATTCGAAAGCATCTTTTGACTCTTTCAGTTTATCCAGCAGCACTTGCTCTTCATCAATTTTTGTTTTCATCTCCGAATCTGCATTATTATACATAGCACTTAATTCTGAAGATGCTTCGTCATAGGAAATATCTCCATTATTGTACTGCTCCACAACATTTGTAATTTTCTTGGAATACTGTTCCTGACTTTTTGTACAACCGCATAAAATGATGGTACTCATAACCAATAAAAATATTTTTATTTTTTTCATTTTAGTCTGCTCCCCTTGTTTATTATTTTATAAAAATTTTAGCATATTGTGATTATGTTCACAATATGCTATTTTTAGCAATTTGGATATACTCTATAAAAAAGGAAAGGTTGATTCTTTTGATAGATTATTCTCCGCTTTGGACTACAATGGAGCAAAAGAACATAAGTCAATATAAGCTTTTAAAATCTGGAATAGATAATCGAACTCTGGATAGTTTAAAAAAAGGAAAAAATATTACAATGTTAACCCTAAATAAATTATGTAATATTTTAGAATGTACTCCAAACGATATTGTATCATTTAAATAACCTCAATTCTGTAGCAAAGAATTTACCTATATAAAAAAGGAAAGAATTATTTTATAATTCTTTCCTTTTGCTTTTAAATAATACGATAGTTAAGAATTATTAATAGAAAATTTTTAACAATCCATTGTATTAATATTATAGCAATTAAAATATAAAAATGTATAGGCTTCACAATCATTTTATGCATGTTTTTAGCTAGACAAATTATATTCATAACAAAATAATAGATAAATAATCCCACTAAATAAATAATTGCAGGGTAATAACGAATACTCTCTATATAATTACCATGGATCAGAGCCATACATGCACGCGTTCCTCCACACCCAGTACAATAAAACCCATAATTATCATATAATATACAATGTGCTGGTATGATTTTCACCAAATCAATATCATATATCTTAATAAGCAGAGTCGCAATCACTACGCATAAAAATAGAGCAAATAACAAATAGTTCTTAATTGATATTTTCATTTTATTTGATTAAACAATACAACTATACTCCATAAATGTTACATCAAAAATTTTTTAACGACGAAACTATTGATGCTCCAGTTGATATAAGAATAATCGCGGGAATAAATGATATAATACTACATACAAGACCTGCCGTCGCCATTCCCCGACCTGCCTGTTTTTTCAGGCCTATCAACCCCAATATAATTCCAACTATTGCGCATGGTATTGAAATAAAATATGCACAACAAGATAAGCACAATGATATAATTCCTAATACCATAGATGCAACTCCAAACCCCGGTGACTCCGGTGGTTGCTGCGGATATTGATATTGGTATTGATTTTGAAATTGACCCTGATTTGGATATTGATTTTGATTCATATCGTTATACATAATTTTCTCCTAATCGTCCGTATTTATAAAGATTATTATAATCTTCCTAACTAAATTATTATTCCTCCTTTCTGTCATTACCTGAAGATATAATATCTTTCTTTATGTAAATTATACCACATTGTGAATATATTCACAATATGGTATTTATAACAATTAGTAAAAATCATAGTAATAAACAATCTATAACGAAACTCCTGTCAAACACGAATAAACTCCCTTTTAACTTAAATTGAAGTACTTGGGTCGATTCAGAAAATACCGATAAATCTCTCATAAATAAACCAACAGCATTATCAGCATTCCTGTCTCCCTTCCCACAGGTTTTCCTGCTTGTTTTTCTCTTCCCGCGCCCACGTCGTGGGTTTTTCCGCCTGCCAATTTCTCTCCGCGCCCACTTTTCTCTCCGCAACCTTACGATAAGCTTCCATGATGGGTTTTCCTGCTTGTTTTTCTCTTCCCGCGCCCACACCGTAGGTTTTTCCGCTTGCCTGCTTCTCTCCGCGCCCACTTTTTCCTCCATAACCTAGCGACAAGCTTCCAGAGTGGGTTTTCTAGCTTGCTTTTCTTTTTCTACGCCCACATCGTGGGTTTTTCCGCTTGCCAATTTCTCTCCACGCCCACTTTGAGTCAACAAGCTTGCACAGAGACAAGATGGCGCTCTGCACATCTTGTCTCTGATTAGCGGTCGTCAAATGCACCGCATAAATGCGTGCATTTTCCTCGTCGCTATAACAAAAAACCACCGCATATCTTACGATACACGGTGGTTCTAAACTCTTATTTACTATTTACTTTTGCAAGTAATCAAATTACTTTGCAGCAAGCTCAGCCTTGATAGCCTCTGTCAGTGCTGGAACGATCTTATTCAGATCACCAACAACACCATAATCAGCTACATCAAAGATTGGAGCGTCTGGATCCTTATTGATTGCAATAATGATATCAGACTCTTCCATACCAGCTACATGCTGGATTGCTCCTGAGATACCGATTGCGAAGTAGAGCTGTGGACGTACAGTCTTACCTGTCTGACCAACCTGAAGCTCCTTTGGCTTCCAGCCTGAATCTACAACGGCACGTGAGCATGAAACCTGTCCGCCAAGTACGTCTGCAAGATCCTCCAAAAGCTTGAAGTTCTCAGCAGAACCAACACCACGACCACCAGATACAAGAATCTTTGCATCCATGATATCCTTGATGTCTGAAACAGCCTTAGAAATCTCAAGGATCTCTACATATCTGTTATTTGGTGTGAAACCTGGGTTGTAATTGATAACCTCAGCCTTTGCACCCTCAACCTTGTCAAGCTTCTGCATAACGCCTGGACGTACAGTAGCCATCTGAGGACGGTTGTCCGGACATGCGATTGTAGCGATTGTGTTACCACCAAATGCTGGACGAGTCATAAGAAGCTGATTGTGCTTCTGCTCTTTTCCAGGGATTGGGTTAACAGGGAAATCACCGATCTCAAGTAATGTACAGTCAGCTGTAAGACCTGTCTGAACTCTTGCTGAAACTGTAGGACCAAGATCACGACCGATTGCTGTTGCACCAACCAACATGATTTCTGGCTTGAACTCATTGATAACTGAAGCAAGTGCGTGTGCATATGGCTCAGTTCTGTAATTCTTCAACTCTGGATCGTCTACTACGATTACCTTATCTGCACCGTAAGCAGCAAGCTCATCTACAAGTCCTGAAACATCAGAACCAACCAATACTGCTGTTACTTCTGTGCCTAACTTCTCTGCAAGTCTCTTTCCTTCGCCAACAAGCTCGAAAGAGATTCCGCTTAATACATTATCTACCTGCTGTGCAAAGACGAATACGCCCTTGTACTTTGCTAATTCTTCTGCATTCATTGCTCCCATTTTATTCACCACTTTTCCTTTTTAATTAAATTACGTGCTTATCCTTCAGTTTACCAACAATATAGCTTACTGGATCTGCGTCTTCTGGAGCCATCTCTCCCTGACCCTTCTTAACCTTGTCAGAAGCTCTGGCAATCTTTGTTGGAGAACCATTCAAACCGATGTTTGAATCATCAACATCTACAAGATCTGCTCTACCAAGAGTTGTGATCTCTGCATTGACTGCATCGAAGATTCCACCTGGTGTCATATATCTTGGATCATTTAATTCAGAAAGTGCTGTGATAAGACATGGCATCTGAGCCTTTACCATATGGTAACCGTCATCATACTGACGCTTAACGATTACGCTGTCTCCATCTACCTTGATCTCCTGTGCATAAGAGATAACTGGAAGTCCAAGGTGCTCAGCGATCTGAGGACCAACCTGAGCTGTATCACCATCGATAGCCTGACGGCCTGTGATGATCAGATCATAGTCAAGCTTTCTGATCGCACCAGCGATTGTTGTAGATGTTGCCCAAGTATCAGCACCACCAAGTACACGGTCTGTTACAAGAACACCCTTGTCAGCGCCCATAGCGATTGCTTCCTGAAGAACATCTGCAGCCTTTGGAAGTCCCATTGTAAGAACTGTAACCTCAGCGCCATACTGATCCTTCAGTCTAAGAGCTGCCTCAAGACCAGCCTTATCATCTGGGTTCATAATTGTGAGCATTGCTCCTCTATTCAATGTACCATCTGGGTTGAACTGTACGCCACCCTTTGTATCAGGTACCTGCTTAATACATACGATAATTTTCACGATAAGTACCTCCTTACTTTAACAAGTTTGCTGAGATAACCATACGCTGTACTTCTGAAGTACCTTCGTAGATCTCTGTGATCTTAGCATCTCTCATCATACGCTCAACGTCATACTCCTTGATGTAACCATAACCACCATGAAGCTGTACACACTTTGTTGTTACTTCCATAGCAACCTCAGCAGCATATAGCTTAGCCATAGCAGCCTCTACAGAGTAAGAAACCTTAGCGCCACTCTGATACTCATCTTTCTTTCTTGCAGCCTTGTATACAAGAAGCTTAGCAGCCTCGATCTTTGTAGCAAGATCAGCAAGTACAAACTGTGTATTCTGGAACTGGGCAATTGATCTACCAAACTGCTTTCTTTCCTTTACATAGTTTACAGTTGTCTCAAGAGCGCCCTCAGCGATACCAAGTGCCTGAGCAGCGATACCGATACGACCACCATCGAGTGTGTGCATAGCGATATTGAAGCCCTTGCCCTTCTGTCCAAGAAGTGCATCCTTAGGGATACGGCAGTCTGTGAAGATCAACTCATATGTAGAAGAACCACAGATACCCATCTTGTTTTCCTTTGTACCAAATGTAAATCCAGGTGTTCCCTTCTCTACGATAAATGCAGAAATCTCTTTCATCTTTCTGCCACGCTTCTCGATGATACCTGTAACAGCGATAACGATATATACGTCAGCTTCCTTACCATTTGTAATGAAGCATTTAGAACCATTCAGTACCCACTCGTCACCATCAAGAACTGCCTTTGTCTGCTGTCCCTGTGCATCTGTACCGGCACCTGGCTCTGTCAGGCCGAACGCACCGAGCTTCTTACCAGATGCAAGATCCGGAACATACTTTGCCTTCTGCTCTGGTGTACCAAATGTTACGATCGGGTCTACACACAGAGATGTATGTGCAGATACGATTACACCTGTTGTACCACAAACCTTAGAAAGCTCTTCTACACACATAACATATGTGAGAATATCACAGCCCTGTCCGCCTAATTCCTTAGAAACAGGAATTCCTAAGAAACCATACTTTGCCATCTTGTCTACAGTCTCTCTTGGAAATCTGTGCTGCTCATCAATTTCCTGCGCAAGAGGCTTTACTTCGTTCTGCGCAAAATCCTTGAACAGAGTCTGCGCCATTTCATACTTCTTGTCTAAAGTGAAATCCATTCTTTCTATCCTCCATAATAGATTGATTATTACATCCGCACATGGCTGAAAAGCCACGTGCGGGGATTGTACGCTTATTACTGAGCGTCAACAGGTGTCTTTGTGCGATCTGCGTTGTATACATAGAAGCCCTTGCCTGTCTTACAGCCGAGGTTTCCACCACGTACCATCTTACGAAGCAATGGACATGCACGATACTTGCTGTCGCCTGTTTCCTTGTACAGAACATCCATGATTGCAAGGCAGATATCCAGGCCCACGAAATCACCTAACTCAAGTGGTCCCATTGGGTGGTTTGCACCAAGCTTCATAGCTGCATCGATACCGGCGATATCAGAAACACCTTCCATCTTGATGAAAGCTGCTTCGTTGATCATCGGGATAAGGATACGGTTTACAACGAAACCGGCAGCCTCATTTACCTGAACAGGTGTCTTGCCGATCTCTTCAGAGATCTTGATGATCTTATCAACTGTCTCCTGTGGAGTATTTACACCAGCGATAACCTCAACAAGTTTCATTCTGTCAGCAGGATTGAAGAAATGCATACCGATCATAGGACGTGTAAGACCATTTCCAATCTCTGTGATAGAAAGTGAAGATGTATTAGAAGCGAAGATACACTCTGGCTTTGCAATCTTGTCAAGCTCAGCAAATGTTGTCTTCTTAACTCCCATATCCTCAAATGCAGCTTCTACGATCAGATCGCAGTCTGCACAGAGATTTTCCTTCAGACCAGGTGTGATGCTTGCAAGAATCGCATCTACCTTCTCCTGTGTCATCTTTCCTTTTTCTACAAGTCTAGCGTAGCCTTTCGCGATCTTATCCTTTCCGCCTTCAGCCCACTCCTGCTTGATGTCGCAAAGTGCAACTTCGTAGCCATCAACCATAGCAAATGCCTTTGCAATGCCCTGTCCCATGGTACCAGCACCAATAATGCCAACCTTCATGTTTATTTCCTCCTTAAAATTTTAATTACTTTTATTATTTGTTCTGGAATGGAACAACCTTTAACTTCTTCTCCTTGTCTTTCTCAAGGAAGTTGCCCATGCCAGCCTTCTGGTCTTCTGTCTCGAAGCAGTCACCGAAGAGCTTCTCTTCGATTACAATTGCTGTATCCATATCTACCTGAAGACCATCATTGATTGCCTTCTTGCAGTTTCTGACAGCGATCGGAGCATTTGCTGCGATGCCTGCTGCCATCTTCTTCGCTGCCGGAAGAAGCTCTTCCAATGGATATACAGCGTTTACAAGACCGATTCTGTATGCCTCATCAGCCTTAATATTTCTTGCTGTGTAGATCATCTGCTTTGCCATACCAGCACCTACCAGACGAGCGAGTCTCTGTGTTCCACCAAATCCAGGTGTGATACCAAGACCTGCCTCCGGCTGACCGAATACCGCATTCTCAGAACAGATACGGATGTCACAGCTCATAGAAATCTCACAACCACCGCCAAGTGCAAATCCGTTGATTGCAGCGATTACCGGGATTGGGAATGTCTCGATCTTACGGAATACATCATTTCCCTTCTTACCGAATGCTTCGCCCTCAGCCTTTGTAAGTGTAGACATCTCTCCGATATCAGCACCTGCAACAAATGACTTCTCGCCGGCGCCTGTAAGAACTACGGCTCTTGTTGTATCCAGATCGATTGCATCGAATGTAGCCTCAAGCTCATCCAACACCTGACTATTCAACGCATTCAAAGCCTTTGGTCTGTTGATCGTTACAACGCCTACAAAGCCTTCCTGCTCATAAGTAATAAATTCCATCTTAATCTCCTTAAACTCTATCCAAGTATGTTACGCGGCTCAATTAGTCCTCAATCTTAACGATTGTAGAGCAGCCCATACCACCACCGATACACAGTGTAGCAAGACCTGTCTTAGCGCCTCTTGCCTGCATCTCATGAAGCAATGTAACAAGGATACGGCATCCGGAAGCTCCAACCGGATGACCAAGTGCGATTGCACCACCGTTTGGATTAAGCTGCTTCTCTGTATCAATACCAAGATCCTTACCAACTGCGACTGACTGTGCAGCGAATGCCTCATTTGCCTCGATGATATCGAAATCTTCGATCTTCATGCCTGTCTTAGCCATAACCTTCTTTGTTGCAGCAACAGGTCCGATACCCATGATTGAAGGATCAACACCTGCAAGTGCACCTGCAACGAATGTAGCCATAGGCTTAACACCAAGCTCCTTAGCCTTCTCCTCAGACATAACAACGATTGCTGCTGCACCATCGTTGATACCAGAAGCGTTACCAGCTGTAACGAATCCGCCTGGGTTGATTGTACGAAGCTTAGCCAGAGTCTCAACAGTTGTTCCAGGACGAGGACCCTCATCCTTCTTGAACTCGATCGTCTCTTTCTTCTTCTTAACCATAACTGGAACGATCTCTGCGTCAAATGCACCAGACTCCTGAGCTGCTGCTGCCTTCTGCTGGCTGTTTGCTGCAAATGCATCAAGCTCTTCACGAGTCAGACCCCACTGCTCACAGATGTTATCAGCTGTCTTGATCATGTGGTAATCATTGAATGCATCCCAAAGAGCATCGTTTACCATTGTATCAACGAGCTTGCCATTGTTCATTCTGTAACCAAAACGAGCGTTCATAGCTGCGTAAGGAGCCATAGACATGTTCTCCATACCACCTGCTACAACGATGTCAGCATCGCCAGCCTGAATCATCTGAGCTGCCATGTTAACACAGTTCAGACCAGAACCACAAACTACGTTTACAGTAACAGCAGGTGTCTCGATAGGAAGTCCAGCCTTCAGAGATGCCTGACGAGCTACGTTCTGTCCAAGACCTGCCTGGATTACGCAACCCATATATACATGATCGACCTGATCTGCAGGAACGCCTGCTCTGTTCAGAGCCTCCTTGATTACGATAGAACCTAACACTGGTGCTGGTGTTGTTGAAAGTGCACCACCCATAGTACCGATTGCTGTACGACATGCGCCAGCTAAAACTACTTTCTTTGCCATGTTGAAAATTTCCTCCATTTCGTTTTATTGTTTCTATCTGTGCCGATCATGCATATGTCGACACGCCTAGATAGATAATATCATAATTTCCATGGTTTCGCAATAAAAGAAACCTTTACTTTTGTTTCTTTTTATGTACATTGCGTATACTTTTTTTGTTTTTTGTATTCATTTGCTGCTTCTGGTTTTGCCCCTGCTTCTGTGCAGAATTTTTATGTTGCACATTCGAACGATTTCCAGATTGTTTATTCGATGCGCCATATTGAGATTTTTTCTCATTTGCAGCATTTTTCATCTTCCGCGGTTTGATCAGACAGTTCTTATCGAACCCGATCAGATCCGTCCGTCCTGCTTTCACAAGTGCCTCATGCACCAGATCGTAATTATCCGGATTCCGGTACTGGATCAGTGCCCGCTGCATCGCCTTTTCATGTGGAGAATTTGGCACATATACCTTCTCCATCGTCCGCGGATCCACGCCAGTGTAATACATGCAGGTTGATATCGTCGAAGGTGTCGGATAGAAATCCTGCACCTGTTCCGGCATATAACCCAGATCCCGCAGATATTCCGCCAGTTCCACCGCTTCTTTCAGAGTGGAACCCGGATGCGATGACATGAGATACGGTACCATATACTGCTTCAATCCAAGTTCCTCATTGATCCGTTTGTATTTCTTGCAAAATGCCTGAAAGACTGCATTTTCCGGCTTACCAAGCTTCATCAGTACCTTGTCAGAGATATGTTCCGGCGCCACCTTCAGCTGCCCGCTGACATGGTATTTGCAAAGTTCCCGAAAGAATGTATCATCCTTGTCCGCCATCAGATAATCAAACCGGATACCCGAACGGATAAATACCTTTTTCACCTTCGGCAGACTTCGGAGCTCCCGCAGTAATTTCAGATAATCGGAATGATCCACAATCAGATTCGGACATGGCTTGGGGAACAGGCACTGACGGTTCGCACAGACGCCGTATTTCTCCTGTTTCTTGCAGGCGCGCTGCCGGAAATTCGCCGTCGGGCCGCCCACATCATGAATATAGCCCTTAAAATCCGGATCCTTCGTCATCTCTTTCGCTTCTTCTATAATCGAAGCATGACTGCGTGTCTGCAATGTCCGCCCCTGATGAAATGTAAGCGCACAGAAGCTGCACCCGCCAAAGCACCCCCGGTTGCTGACCAGCGAGAATTTGATCTCCGATATCGCAGGGATTCCACCCTGTGCCTCATAAATCGGATGATAGGTCTTCGTATATGGAAGCGCATACACCTCGTCCATCTCCTGCTCCGTCAATGGTTCCGCCGGTGGATTCTGGATCACATATTGATAATCCTTATATTTTTCTACCAGAATCTTCGCGGTGATATGATCTGTGTTATCATATTGGATTTTAAAGCTTCGCGCGTAATTTAATTTGTCTTCCTGCAACGCGTCATACGACGGAAGCTCAATATAGTCTTCATACAGATGTTCCAGATTTCTTGCTTTGTAGACCGTTCCATGAATAAAACTTAAGTCTTTGATGTCGATGCCGCTTTGCAGCGCATCCGCGATCTCCACAATGGCATGCTCACCCATACCATAGATCACAATATCCGCCTGTGCATCAACGAGAATCGAATGTTTCAACTTATTGGACCAGTAATCATAATGTGCCAGCCGGCGCAGACTTGCTTCGATACCGCCTGCCACAATTGCCGCATCCTTGTATTTCTTCCGGATCAGATTGCAGTAAACGATTGTCGCATAATCAGGTCGTTTTCCCATCTCGCCACCCGGGGTGTAGGCATCTGTATGCCGTCTTTTCTTGGAAACAGTATAATGGTTCACCATTGAATCCATATTTCCGGCGCACACCAAAAAGGCAAGCTTCGGCCTGCCATAAATCGCAATCGAATTTTCATCCTTCCAGTCTGGCTGTGAAATGATTGCCACTTTATATCCATGTGCCTCTAACACACGGCTGATGATCGCCGGTCCAAAAGATGGATGATCCACATAGGCATCTCCGATCACATAGACAAAGTCCGGCTGTTCCCAGCCCTTTAATTGCATTTCCTTCTGCGTGAGTGGGAGGAACCGCTCATCATATGTATATTCCACACCATGTTCACGCAATGTTTTCTTCTTATTTTCCACGTATTTCTATCCTGTCTCTTACTCTTCCAAGGTTCTTCCGTCCTTGATATAATAATGGGCTGTTCCTGCACCTGTCGCAACAACCTGATCCGGATTCTTGATGTTCACAACCGGGACACCAATCTTATCCATAATAAGCTTGTCCATACCAAATATCTTGCTTCCGCCTCCGGCAAGGATAATACCATGCTCGGATATATCGGAAACCAGTTCCGGTGGTGCCGCCTCCAACATCTCCCGAACGGAATCCAAGATCTGATCTGTCTCCTCCTGACACGCCTCGATCATCTCAGAGGATTTGACTGCCATCTTCGTTGGAAGTCCGCGCACCAGTTCCTTTCCACGTGCATACCCGATCGCATCCTGTTCCCGCGGATACACAGAACCAATGTCCTTCTTCAACTGTTCGGCAGAGCTTTCGCCCAGCAGCACATTATGACGTTTCCGCATATAACGGATGATTGCCTCATCGAAATCATCGCCACCAATCTTGATGGAACTGCTATGCTGCACACCGCCTCTTGCTACGATTGCAATATCCGTCGTTCCCGCACCGATATCCACAACCATCGCACCAACTGCCGACTCAATATCCACACCTGCACCGATGGCTGCCGCAAATGGTTCCTCAAGCACATACACATTCTTTGCACCGGTACGGTATACTGCATCACACGCTGCACGCCGCTGTACGTCCGTGACACCACTTGGCACACAGACGCAGATGTTTGGTTTGCCCCAGATCTTTCGTTTTGCAATCGCTGACTTCACATAGATCTTGAGCATACGCTCCGTCATAATATAATCGGAGATAACACCATTCCGGATCGGACGTGTCACCTCAATATCCTCCGGTGTCTTTCCAAGCATCTTTTTGGCTTTATTTCCAACCGCAATGATCTTTTTACTTTTAGCCTCATATGCAACCACCGATGGCTGGTTGACTACGATTCCTTTGTCTTTTATGTATATGACCGTATTCGATGTTCCAAGGTCTATACCGATATCTATATTTACCACGTTTTATACCTCTTATCTTCTGGTTTCTTATTTATCATCCCGTCTATTGGCTTATCACGTAAAAAGCCGATGCTTAAATTATAAGCATCGGCTCTGATTTTTTCAACGATTATTTAAAATCTTCACTTAGTAAATATTTCCGGCTGGAACCTTTTGCCTTCTCACGATCGTCACATTTGAGCATTGCCTCATCGCAAGCCTTGAGCATACGATCGATATTTCCAGACTCCATTGCCATCAGGAGATTCTTTACAGTGCCTTCTACAGAATCATCTGTCTTAAAGCCCTGCTGTTTGAAATATCCCTTTGCAATCGCAAGCATATCCTGTGTAGAAATGCCTTCCATATTGATCTGGTGTGTAAACTTATCCTTGGCATCTCCAGTCGCTCCAAACAAGCGGTTGATAGACTCAGTCGCACCTGTCAGAATCACAACAACATCGTTTACATCCTTGGCTGTAAGTTTCATCAGCTCTGTCATCTTATCTGGTGCGATCAGACCTGCATTTTCAACAACCATACATCCACCGGCAAGCTTTGACATTGCATCTGCAAGTTTAACCTTGTTCAATGCCTGTGCCTTGATCTTCGCGATCGTCTTCGCCTTGCAGATTCCCATATCGTAGAAGCTTCTTGCGAAATCTTCTCCGACACTGGTCAGACCAAATCCGTGATCACCCATCATACATACGTTACGATTCTCCTGATCAACAGTAATGGCATTGAATGTATCCACGAGACTCTTTCCGGATTTCTCCATCTTTGTATACTTTTCAAGGTAAGATGCAGCAAGTGGAAGTTTTCCTTCCTCCGCTGGCTGTGTCAGGTCGATCTGAATGCTGTCTGCCTGCTCTGCCGCCTTCAGCGCTTCCTCTTCGGCCTTCTTTGCAGCCTCTAAGATCTTGCGGGCTTCCTCAGCCTTCGCCTTTGCTTCCGCCTCTGCCTTTGCAGCTTCCTCGGCTGCCTTCTTGCGAGCCTCTTCTTCTGCCTTTGCAGCAAGTTCTTCCGCTGCCTTCTTCTTTGCTTCCTCTTCGGCTTTCTTCTTTGCTTCCGCCTCTGCCTTCTTCTTAGCTTCTTCTTCAGCCTTCTTGCGTTTCTCTTCCTCAGCCTTTGCCTTTGCGGCTTCTTCCGCTGCCTTCTTTGCATCTGCCTCTGCCTTCTTACGAGCTTCCTCAGCTGCCTTTAGTGCTGCCTCTTCCGCCTTCTTTGCTTCTTCTAAGATACGCATAGCCTCTTCGGCTTTCTTACGGGCTTCTTCGGCTGCTTTCTTTGCTTCTTCCTCAGCCTTCTTACGGGCTTCTGCTTCGGCTTTCTTCTTGGCTTCTTCCTCTGCCTTCTTCTTTGCTTCCGCCTCTGCCTTCTTCTTTGCTTCCGCCTCTGCCTTCTTCTTTGCCTCTGCTTCGGCTTTCTTCTTTGCTTCTTCCTCAGCTTTCTTCTTTGCTTCTGCTTCGGCTTTCTTCTTGGCTTCTTCCTCAGCACGCTTCCGATTCTCTTCTGCACGCTTTGTTGCTTCTTCTTCTGCCTTCTGTGCCTGTTCTAAGATACGCTTTGCTTCTTCGGCTTTCTTCTTTGCCTCTTCCGCCTTCTTCAAAGCTTCCTGCTTTGCCTTGGCTCTTGCCTCTTCCTCAGCCTTCTTGCGGGCTTCCTCGGCTGCTTTCAGACGTGCCTCTTCCGCTTTCTTACGTTTTTCTTCCTCTTCTGCCTTGAGGCGTGCCTCCTCGGCTGCACGTTTCTCAGCGGCTGCAGCTGCACGCTGTCTGGCTGCTGCTTCTGCGATTCTACGCTCCTGTGCAGCTGCCTTTTCTTCTGCCTCTTTCAGCTTCTTTCTTCTGGCTTCTTCTTTCCGCTCAGCTTCCTCAATAGCCGCCTTCTTCTTGGCTGCCTCTGCCTCCGCCGCCTTCTTCGCCATCTCTTCCTGTGCCTTTTTCTTTTCTTCCTCTGCCTTATTCTCAGCATCGCCATACTGCGCAAGCTTTGATATCTCTGCACCCAGAGCATCCTCATCCTCATCGCCAAGATCGTACATACTCTTCACATCATTGGTTGGAGTACTCCGGTTTGGCACAATGCTGATGATATCATCTGCATCATCCTTGGATGCTTTGTTCTCCTGTGCTTTCCACTCTACACCATCGGAAATAATCGTTGTATTTCCCTGTTTTGTAAAGGATGCTTCCTCTTCTGCATCATCCCCATTGATTACCTTTACATCGCCACTGCCACCGGATAATTTTGTAGGACGCAATCTTGCTTTTTCATCATCCTGAGCCTTTTTCTTCTCAGGTGCTTTCTCTTCCTGCTTGTTACCCATGTCAATATTGAGACCAAGTCCTCCAGATGGCTCTGTAGCTCCAAGGCTACCGCCCAGTCCTCCAAGTCCTTTGCTCTCTGTCTTGCCACCTGACAGTCCGCCACCTACTGGTGCTCCAAGTCCGCCGCCAGCCGGCTTATCTAAGGATTTTCCAGACTTATCTGCCTGAATGCCAACACTCATGCCAAGTCCTTCATCACTTGCCTTCTTTGGCTCTTCCTTCGCAGGTTCTGCTGCCTTTGCAGGTGCCTCTTCTGGTTCCTCGTCCTCCAATTTAATACCAAGTTCTGCAGCTTTCTTACGACGTTTTTTCTCTTCGATTTTCGCAAGTTCTTCTGCTGACAGAGTTTTGTATTTTGGCTTATTGTGGTCTGCAGCAGTTTCTCCCGCATCTGCAGCTCCAGACAATTGCATTGCTTCCTGCTCTTTTTTCAATTTTGCAGCCTTGGCAGCTTTCTCCTTTTCTACCTGTGCTCTTACCGCAGCAATCAATGCTTCTCTTTGATCAATAGCCACTCCCATTGCCTCCTTTCAGTCATACCTTCTCTCGGTCATATCTTCTCGTCAAGAATTATCTGTATTCTTTCACACGTTTTAGCAAATTCTTCTTAACAGAATCTATCTTCAAAGATGCTTTTAACTCATCTCGTGAAGGTCCTTTTTGTACCGGCTGTTCCTCTTTCTTCTCGGCCTGTGGTGTTGTTGGAATCGAGTCTATGCTGATTCCAAGTGATGCAAGTAACGCTTCTGCCTCTCTCTGCATCTGCTCTTCCTTCTGCATGTTCTCTGTCATCTTATCCTGTGCTTCTTCCATGATCTCGTTGAAATTGTTCTCAACGATTTTCACTTCTTTGTGATAATCCGGGAATAACGATGACTTGAATACCGGGAAGTCCAACTTCTTTTTTTCCGGTTTCGTTGTAAATGGAGCTACATGGAATTCCTCTTTCGGTTCTTCCTCCGGCTCCTCGATTTCTTCCTCTGTCTCTGGTTCTTCTTCAACAGCTTCTTCTACTACTGTCTCCTCGATCTCCGGTTCTGACTCGGATTCCACCTCTGGCTCCGGTTCTACAACCTCTGGCTCCTCAATTTCTACCTCAACCTCCGGTTCTTCTTCGACAGTCTCTTCAATCTCCAGTTCTGTCTCCGGTTCTTCCTCAACAACATCTTCTACTGTCTCTTCGATCTCCAGTTCTGGCTCGGTTTCCACCTCTGGCTCTGGTTCTACGACCTCCGGCTCCTCGATTTCTTCCTCTGCCTCTGGTTCCTCTTCGACAGTCTCTTCAATCTCCAGTTCTGCCTCCGGTTCTTCTTTCACAGATTCTTCCACCGTCTCTTCGATTTCCGATTCCGGTTCGGCTTCAATCTCTGGCTCCGGTTCTACAACCTCTGGCTCCTCGATCTCTTCCTCAACCTCCGGTTCTTCTTCGACAGTCTCTTCTGCTATCTCTTCGATTTCCGGTTCTTCTTCCACAGTTTCTTCAATCTCAGGTTTCGGTTCCGGCATCTTCATCTCTCCGAATTCATCATCCACAGTTTCAGAGAAATCGTCAACCTCATATTCTTCCTCAAAATCTTCCGGCGCCAGTTCCACTGTCTGGAATTCAAACGTCGTTTTCTTGGCTGTTGTCACTTCTGCTTCCTTCGTCTCGGTCTCCTGCGTCACATGTTCCTTGGATGCAAGTTCCTCAATCGTATCCGCTTCTGCTTCAAAACCATCATCTTCATCTACTACGACTACATCTTTTGCAATTGTCCCTTTTCCATGTCTCATATCTTCCGCCTGCCCTGTTGTCTCTGCAATCTCTGATGAAATGTCACTATTTGATTCTTTCGGCTCTTCCGATGGTTTTACATCTTCCGATTCCGATGTTACTTCTTTTGTTTCTTCTATATCAGCATCCGTTGTCTCAGATTCTTCCTCGTGTTTCTTTCTCTTCCGTCTCTGGAAAAATCCCTTCTTTTTTTCTTTTTCCGGTTCTTCCGCTTCTGTCTCAGACGCTTCCTCTGCCGTTTTTTGTTCTGATGTTTCTGTCACAGATGCTTTCTCTGCTGTTTCTTGTTCTGTCACAGTTGTTTTCTCAGACGTCTTCTGTTCTGTCTCATCCGCAACTGTCTCAGGCACTTTCGTTTCGGTTTCCGTTTTTTCTTCGGTAGCAGGTTTCACTTCTGCCTCAGTCTTTTCAGCTTCCGCCGCTGCCGCAGCTTCTGCCTTTTCCTGCTGCTTTTGTTTTTTCAGCAGTTTCTTTTCTTTCCGTTGCTCCTCGCGTTCCTGCTTTTTGAGCATCTTCTGCACTTTCTTCTCCGAACCGGCAGGTGTATATGAATCCTCATACATGATCGTAATCTCTGCCTCTTTCGGATGCATCCGCAGATCATCGGCTGCAAGCAGCTCCTGTTCTTCTGCACGAAGTGCCTCCATATCTGGATCATCATCTACAGCTTCAGTGTCCGCATATATATCGAAATATGTATCTACCTTTACTTTTCCAGCTTCGATATCCAATATAATCTGGCTGTTATCGGAATTCTTGAACGATGCATGATATAACTCAGCCAGCGTCGCCGCCTCGTTCTGTTTTTCCTCTTTCTTGTAAAGCAGATATAACTCAAAGCTCCAGTCATAGTCCAGATTGTGTGCATACCCGGCAATCAATGGTTCCAGCGTCTTGTAATCGTCCGCATGTTCATGCTTATTCCAGACATATTCCATGTCCCGGCTGTCATATGCATTGGCATCAAACATATACATATCGTAATACGTCTTTGCCAGCTGGAAATATCCCATCCGCAAATACAGCTCCACAAACGTATACAAAACCCGCTTCGATTCCGGTCCCAGACGATGCGCCATGATCAGACATCGTCTGGCATCCTTATATCTATCATTTTTTATGTAAATCTCTCCACACAGTCTCAGGAACTGTGGGTTCAGGGATTTTGTCAAATCCTGATGTTCCACTAACTCAAGTGCCAGACTATATTCTCTGGAATTCGCCAACTCTTTAATTTTATTTACACTCGCCATGCTGAGTCCTGCGCCCATGCCCTGTCACCTCTGCCAGTTTCATTTTACTTAGTGTCCTTCAAAGACCTTTTCTACCTTCTCGATTACGGTGTCTTTCATGTTGCCTCTTGTCTTTTCATACTGCAATCCTGACTCCATAATCTCCAAAAGTTCCATTCTGTACTCGCTATCAATATCCTTGATGTATTCCATCAATACATCCTTCAGTTCAATGACATATTCCTTCGTCTGCATCTTTGCAAGCATCTCATCTGGATTGAACTTCGATGTACTCTTCATGTCTTCCTGCTTACGTCCACAGATCAGACATTCATCTGCACCAGCCTCGTTTACATAACCACAGTTACATGTCCAGATCATGCCATCGGTACGATACTTCTCGACTGCATCAATACCACGTTTCTCTTTAAGTGCAGATAATCTATGTAACGGCATGCTGACATCGATTGGCTGGTCGTTGCACGCGAATACACCACGGCTTGTCACATATTTGGAGATGCGTACCTTTGCATCCTTCAAAAGCAGAATATCCTTTGCAGGAAGCTTACACTCCATATCCTTGGATTCGATCAGAGAAACATTTCCTTTCTCAAATACAAAATCCAGATCCTTTAACAGCAATCGTTCTTCATACAGGTTTGTCAGCTCGACGTCTGCACGGATTGCACGAATATCATCTTTGTTATAATTAAAGAAATCTGTAGAAATTGTTACCCCATTCTTAGAACCACGTAACCATACACGTACCGGTCTTGGCACCAGACGATTATAGTAGTTGCTAACATACAGAGATTTTTCTGTAACTGGATTCTCCTCTGGCTTCTTCTTCAGGCGAACAGCTGTACCAGAAGCGATCGTTCCTACGGAATAGCTTGCAAACTGTGTATAATTCAGTTCCACGCCAATTACCGCATCCGCTTTCTTTCTTGCTGCGATTGTCTGCAAACGCTTCAGTGCTGTCTCATTTACCTGCTCCAGCTTGCCTGTCAGCTTCTCACTCTCGGAATCTGACATCTCACTCACACCGGCTGCAAACCCCTTGAAAAAGTTCGAGCTAAGTACCGACTGTACATTTACAAATCCCAAATACTCTACGATTTCGTAACCCTCAAAGCCCTGTCCGGACGTCAACATTACTTCTGTCATTTTTATTACCCTCCCAAAATAAAAATAATCGCTCAAATTTACCTTAAATGATACCATACTTCCGTCATATTTGAAAGACTTTTTGTATGATTTATAACATTTTCATCAATTATTTTGTGCATTTTATGCAAAAATCACCAAATTTCTAAAACGCTAATGGATTTTTATTCTCATATTTGTGGAAATAAAACTCCAAATCAAAATAGGTATGCTCATCGCTGTCCGCGATCATTTCCCAGTTCTCCAGTTCATCCAGATTCGGGAAATGTGTATCCGCTGCATAATCATAGTTGATCTTCGTCACATGCGCATATTTGCAATACGGAAGCAGCATCTCATAGATCTGTCCTCCGCCGATTACAAAAATTTCCTTATCCTCATATTTTTTCAGTTCCTCGAACAGTTCTTCTTTCGAGTGAACAACCGTACCCCCTCGCACGGTATAATTCGGATCAGTCGATAAAATGATATTATCTCTTCCCGCAAGCGGCAGGCCATTCGGGAATCCTGCCAGTGTCTTCCTTCCAAGTACAACGACATTTCCCATTGTCGTCTGTCGGAAGAATTTGTGATCCTCTGGTATTGATACGAGCAGATCGCCCTTGTTTCCAATCGCCCAGTTGTTATCTACTGCTACTATTAAGTCCATATTACCCTCCAAATATTTCGCTCTAAACCGCTATTGGTATGTTCTTGATCTGTGGTCCGGTCTGATAATCTTCGATTGTAAAATCATCAACCGTAAAATCATAAAAATCTTTGACATCTGGATTGAGTGTTACTTTCGGCGCCGGATACGTCGGCCGGCTGATCAGCTCTTCCACGATCGGAATGTGTCTGTCATAGATGTGTGCATCTGCGATCACATGTACCAGCTCTCCCGGTTCAAATCCAGTTACCTGTGCCATCATATACACAAGTGCCGCATACTGTACGACATTCCAGTTATTCGCTGCAAGCACATCCTGCGAACGCTGATTTAAGATTGCATTTAATTTGTTGCCTGTGACATTGAACGTCACGCTGTACGCACACGGATACAGGTTCATCTCAGACAGATCCTGATGCACATAAATGTTCGTCATAATACGGCGGCTGTATGGATTATTCTTCAGATCATAGATCACACGATCGACCTGATCCATCATACCCTCTTTGTATTTGTGCTTCACACCGAGCTGGTAACCATACGCCTTGCCGATCGAACCATCTTCGTCTGCCCACGCGTCCCAGATATGGCTGTGCAGGTCATGGACGTTATTTGATTTTTTCTGCCAGATCCAGAGCAATTCATCAATTGCGGATTTGATATAAGTTTTTCGAAGTGTGATCGCCGGAAATTCCTCCGCCAGATTATATCGGTTTACAACACCAAACCGTTTGATCGTATATGCCGAAGTCCCATCCTCCCATTTCGGACGCACCTTTTCGCCCTTCGTATCGTAACCGTTCTCAATAATATCCTTACACATCGCAATGAACAAATCATCTGCTTTACTCATGTTTTGTCTCCTTCTCCTATTTTGTGCAGTATTCACAGTCTCACTTGTGAATATGTGCCAATCTTATTTTTTCTGCTTGTATTTTTTTCTTTTTCTGTTAACATAATGCCCATGGAGGTACATTCTATGATTCCAAAAGAATTCGGGCCTCGTCTAAAAATTTCGCGTCGTCAAAAACATCTCAATCAAACCGACATTTCCAAACGACTCAATATTACAAGACAAGCCTACAGTAACTATGAAACGGGAAGATGTGCGCCGCCAGTCGATGTTCTGGCTGAACTTACACTGCTTCTCGAATATGATTTCTTTTCTATTTTTCTGGAAGCGGCTGCTTCCAAATTATTTCATTCCAATTTTCAATTTTATCCAGAAAGCGAGGATCTATCATGTCAGACACAACCACCTTTGGAGCTATGCTCATTCGTCTCCGACTCCACTCCGGTTACACCCAGAAAGAAATAGCCGCATCGACCGGCATCTCACGTTCATCGTATTGTCATCTGGAAGCGGACTACCGAAAGCCAACGATGGAATTTTTTATTAAGCTTTGCATCTTCTATAAGCAAAATCCCGTGAAGCTCCTGCTTCCACTTTTCCCGGAAGAATCCATGGATTCCCAGAAGCATTATCTGCAATATTTAAATTCGTTATGTGAAATCCGATACAAATCAGACACGAAGCGCAATCGAAAGCGCAACGTCAAATGCTGGTCTAAGAAATAGCATCAAAGTTGTTCCCGATCAGAAATCCGGCTTCCGCCTGTTTCCGGTTCTTCTCGTATGGATTACTCTCTGAATACTGGATCTGTGTCGTCGTCTCTCCACCTGCAACATACGTTCTGCCGCATTCCGGACAGACCCCCATCTTCAATGTCACATTCGCCGATATCAGCTTTGCACCCGGCTTGCTGCTTTTCTGAATCGCATTCGCCACGTGCTCCCGTTCATGTGCACTTACTTTCGCGTACGATTCTCCTGCCGCAATCTTGCCCGGTGTCTTAAATGACACATCCGGTTCGTTCGAACCATCGACATATTCCCGGTTCTTACACGTCTGACATTCGACCGGCTTCACCTTCGTGGAAGTGTCGACCGTATTGTCCGCATTGACCGGTGTCACACGGCTGACACCGCTATATGGAATTATATAGTTGTTACTCATCGAAGCAATATTCATTCCATCACCTCAAAAAAATAAAGGTAACCAGACAGGTTATCTGCATGGTTACCTTCATTTTACTATATTTCGCTTATATCTACAAGAGAAAGATTGTGGCGGTCAGATGACTCTAAGCTTGTAAGAAGCGCATGTGCGGTATCTAAGCTCGTGAGGACTGTCACGCCTGTCTCGATTGCATTTCGACGGATCACGAAGCCGTCCTTGCTGTGTTCTACTCCCTGGGATGGTGTATCGATAACAAGATCGATCTCGTGCGACAGGATCAGATCCAGCAGGTTCGGAGAAGGCTCCTCCACCTTGTTGATCGGTTTTGCCGGAACACCATTCTCATTCAGGACACGGCAGGTACTTCTTGTCGAGTAGATCTCATAGCCAAGTGCTGTAAACCGCTGTCCGATTTCTACTGCATCCAGCTTATCCGAATCCTTTACTGTAAGTATCATCTTCTTGTACTTCGGCAGATTCACGCCGTTTCCAAGGAACGCCTTGAACAACGCTTCGTTGTAATTCTTGGAGATACCAAGGCACTCACCGGTTGATTTCATCTCCGGTCCAAGGCTGATCTCGGCTCCACGGATCTTCTCGAAGGAGAATACCGGCATCTTGATTGCGAAGTATTCAGATTCCGGCTGTAATCCCGGTGTATAGCCCATATCCTTGATCTTCTCGCCTGTGATAACTCTCGTTGCAAGATCAACGATCGGAATACCGGTTACCTTACTGATATATGGAACGGTACGGCTTGACCGCGGGTTAACCTCGATGACATATACCTCATCCTGATATACAATAAACTGAATATTGATCAGTCCGATAACATGCAGGCTGTTCGCAAGCTTCTTCGTGTAGTCTTCCAGCACACGCTTGATCTTCGGTGTGATCGTCTGTGCCGGGTACACAGAGATACTATCTCCGGAATGGATACCTGCACGCTCGATATGCTCCATGATACCAGGAATCAGGATATCGTCGCCGTCACATACGGCATCGACCTCGATTTCCTTACCCATCAGATATTTGTCAACCAGAACCGGATGTTCCTGCTCATGCCGATTGATAATCTCCATGAACTCAATAATATCTTTATCCGAGATTGCAATCTGCATACCCTGTCCACCTAATACATAGGAAGGACGGACAAGAACCGGATAGCCAAGCTCGTTGGCAGCTTCTAATGCTTCCTTAACTGTAAATACAGTCTTACCGGCTGCTCTTGGGATACAGCACTTCTCCAGAATCTCATCGAACAACTCACGGTCTTCGGCTGCATCGACATTCTCAGCACTTGTACCAAGGATTGGCACGCCCATCTCCAAAAGTGCCTCAGTCAGCTTGATAGCTGTCTGTCCACCGAACTGTACAACCGCGCCATCCGGTTTCTCGATATTTACGATAGACTCTACATCTTCTGCCGTCAGCGGCTCGAAATACAGACGATCTGCGATATCGAAGTCTGTACTGACTGTCTCCGGATTATTATTTACGATGATTGTCTCATAACCCTTATTCTTCAAGGTCCATGTACTGTGTACCGAGCAGTAGTCAAACTCGATACCCTGTCCGATACGGATCGGACCGGAACCAAGCACCATGATCTTCTTCTTATTCTCATCCACCTCGACTTCGGATTCGCCATCGTAGCAGGAATAATAATATGGTGTCTCTGCTTCAAACTCAGCCGCACAGGTATCTACGATCTTGTAGGATGCATGGATACCATAGCCATAGCGAAGCTCCTTGATTTCCTTTTCCTTCTTGCCTGTAATCTGTGCGATTACCTTGTCCGGAAACTCCATGCGCTTTGCTTCCTGCATCATTTCCTTAGTGATCTCAGGTGTCTCACGCAGTAATTTTTCTTCCTGTACAATATTGTTGATCTTGTCAATAAACCAGATATCTACCTTCGTAATATCATGGATTTCCTCTGCGGAGATTCCACGGCGCAGTGCTTCTGCGATGACGAAGATTCGGCGATCATCAACGCGGTGCAGCATCTCATGGATTTCTTCCGTCGGAAGATCATTGTAATTCTCGTAGATCAGGCTGTCCACATGCTGTTCCAGGGAACGAAGTGCCTTCATAAGTGCACCCTCGAAGTTCGTACAGATACTCATAACCTCACCGGTTGCCTTCATCTGCGTCGTCAGCTTGCGGCTTGCCTTGATGAACTTATCGAAAGGAAGTCTCGGCATCTTAACTACAACATAATCAAGTGCCGGCTCAAAGCTTGCATATGTCTTACCTGTGATAGCATTTTTAATCTCATCCAGATTATATCCAAGTGCAATCTTCGCAGCCACCTTCGCAATCGGATATCCGGTTGCCTTCGAAGCAAGTGCCGAAGAACGGCTTACCCGCGGGTTTACCTCGATTACACAATATTCAAATGTCGTCGGATGCAATGCAAACTGTACGTTACATCCCCCCTGGATACCAAGCTCTGTAATGATATTTAAAGCAGCACTACGAAGCATCTGGTATTCCTTATCTGCCAGTGTCTGTGATGGTGCAACAACGATAGAATCTCCGGTATGGACACCAACCGGATCCAGATTCTCCATATTACATACGGTAATACAGGTACCGTTCGCATCACGCATAACCTCGTACTCAATCTCTTTCCAGCCCGCGATACAACGCTCAACCAATACCTGACCGACACGTGACAGACGCAGTCCGTTCATCAGTATCTCTACGAATTCTTCTTCGTTGTGCGCGATACCGCCGCCGCTTCCGCCAAGCGTATACGCCGGACGCAGCACGATCGGGTACCCGATCTTCTCAACGAACGCCAGACCATCCTTGATGTTCGTTACGACTTCGGATGGTGCACATGGCTCATGGATCTTCTCCATAGTCTTCTTGAATTCCAGACGATCCTCTGCTTTCTTGATCGTTTTAGAAGATGTACCAAGCAGCCTTACATTATGTTCCTTCAGGAAACCAGACTCTTCCAGTTCCATCGCGATATTTAACGCTGCCTGACCACCCAGTGTCGGAAGCACGCTATCCGGCTTTTCCTTCTTGATAACTGCCTTCACAACCTCCGGTGTCAAAGGCTCAATATATACCTTATCTGCAATATCCTTATCTGTCATGATGGTGGCAGGATTCGAGTTGATCAATACTACACAGATGCCCTCTTCCCTCAGGGAACGGCATGCCTGTGTACCGGCATAATCAAACTCTGCCGCCTGTCCGATGACAATCGGACCGGATCCAATAACTACAACCTTTTTTACGTGTGGATTCTTTGGCATTATTTAGACACCTCCATCATATTCATAAACTCATCAAACAAAAATCCGGTATCAAGCGGGCCTGCACAGGCTTCCGGATGGAACTGTACCGTCTGTACATTCTTTCCAAGGTAATGAACACCCTCAATTGTCTTATCATTTACATTGATAAAGCTTGGCTCTGCAATATCACGATCCAACGTCTCTTCCTTTACCACATAGCCATGATTCTGTGTTGAAATATATACCTTCCCGGTCTTTAAATCCTTTACCGGATGATTTGCTCCACGATGTCCATATTTCATCTTCTGTGTATCTGCACCGTTTGCAAGCGCCAGAAGCTGATGTCCAAGACAGATTGCGAAAATTGGAATCTTCGTAGCAAAAAGCTTCTTGATTTCCTCGATTGTCTTCACATTGTCCTTCGGATCGCCAGGACCATTCGTCAGCATAATGCCGTCCGGTGCATCCGCGATGATCTCCTCTGCAGGAGTCTCCGCCGGATATACAGTCACTGAACAACCACGCTCCAACAGACAACGCACAATGTTCTTCTTCACACCAAGGTCGATGACCGCAACCTTATAACCATCGCCTGGGAAGCTCATCTTCTCCTTGCATGTGACATCCAGCACAACATGTCCCATGCTCCATGCCTTGATCCTTTTGATACAATCGTCCTTATCAAAATTCTCATCCGTTGTGATCATGCCCTTCATCGTACCTTTGTCCCGCAGAATCTTCGTTAATGCACGTGTATCAATTGCCTCAATTCCGGTAATATCATTTTCTATAAGAAATGACTCGACACTTTCCTCGCTTCGGAAGTTGCTTGGCCGCTTCGCCAGTTCTCTGACAATAAAGCCAGACTGCCATGGGCGCTCCGCCTCCATATCTTCCTTACAAATACCATAGTTACCAATCAACGGATACGTCATACACACAGACTGTCCTGCATAAGAAGGATCCGTCAGTACTTCCAGATAACCAGTCATCGATGTGTTAAATACGATCTCACTGATAATTTCCTTGGTCGAACCGACGCTTTTCCCCTCGAATACATGGCCATCTTCCAGTATCAGAAATGCTTTCATAGTCTTTGTCCTTTCTTCTTAGATTTACTTGCAAAACAAGAAATTTGCTCAAAAAAAAAGAGTGAAACGGAAAAATTGCATAGTTATCCGAAGCTCTTTTTTTCTCAAATTGCAAAAATTATACATCAATTTTCGCCATAGCACAACCCCTTTTGTCAGATTCTTTTATTCTTCTTTTGTTCTTCCCTTTCCAAGCGGCTGTAAATACATCCACAATAGTCCTGCCGGTACAGGTGATACTCCCGTGACAGCTCGATGGAATGAGCATATCCATTTTTTTTCTTGAAATCACTGTACAGATATGCAACGCCATATTTTTCTGCCATCCGCTCACCGATCTCGTTTAACCATGCCGCGTTTTTGTGCGGACTAATCGAAAGTGTCGTCGTAAAAATATCGAAACCGTGCTCCTTCGCATACCGGGCGGTCTCCTCTAACCGCAGTTCATAACACTTATAGCAGCGGCGTCCACGCTCCGGTTCTTTCTCCAAGCCTTTCGCGATCGCATAAAACTTCTCCGGCTCATACGCACCGTCACACACAACTACATTTCTCGCAAACTCAGCCTCCTGTGTAAACCGTTTCAATTCTTCGATCCGCTTCTCGTATTCTTCCTTTTCCGTGATGTTTGGATTGTAAAAAAAAGCCGTGATATCAAATTCTTCATATAATACACTCAGCACATGGGAACTGCACGGTGCACAGCATACATGCAATAACATTTTTTTTGTTTTTTTTACATTTTCGTTTATTTCCTTGTCCATTTTTATCCCTTCCTTGTCACTTCGACGAAAAAAGTCGTCCAATCGACCTACAAAAATGACGATTTTTGTGCAATATTCACAGTTGACTTTAGCAATAATATACAATATACTAAAGTCAATGAAAGAACTATAATATGATTAGTTATGATTATATATTTTTACAGCTTGAAGGGCAAGAGTAAAAACGATAGAATCGCTATATGGGAGGTAAGAAACTATGACAGTGGATCAGGCAGTTAAGAAATTTAAATTGGAGCCACTTAACGTATATACGGCGAAGGCAAAAGCAAAGGAACTGAACGTAGATGAAGTTCTGTATATGAATGTTCAGAAGAACAAATATGCCTACATCGTAAAAGATGGTGCGCGTGGCTATGTGCTCTATCAGGATGAAAAAAGTATTTATTCCAAGATGTACAAAGGACTTAAGATGACCCCACTTGAGCCATAATTGTACATATTTCGTATACGTATATATAATACACACAAAAAGAAATCCGGAGCTTCGATGCAAATCGAGGTTCCGGATTTTTGGTTATTCACTATATTTATTCTTATAGAACAGCTTCACATGCTCTATGCATTTATCATTCAGTTCCACAATTACCGCTTCCGTGCGGTTTTTGCTGTTGTTAATGAATGCGTACCACTTCTCTTTCCTGTCCGGAAAGCAGGAAGTGTAATCCCGGATGATCATATCCGGATGCGCCTGACGTTCGTTGTCAAACAGAATGGAGGTATACGGCAACACCTTCTGGATCTTACCTGCCTCAAACTCATACACCTTTTTTCTGGATGACCGCTTCACGATCTTTGAGATTTCGCAATCCCCGTTCACAAATATATACTCATACTCCAATTCCTGCCGCGTCGCTGTAATAATCGTAAGAGCAATACCGATAATCAAGATTGACGGCCCGACCCAGCCTGCCATAAATGTCCAGATTCCAAATCCGACGATCATCAAAGCAGCGGATGCCACAACAGGCATCCGGTCCTTTGCTTTTAATTTCTTTTGTACTGCGTATTCCGCATAACCTTCCAAGTTATTTACCATATTTACATTTCCTTTAATGACTCATCAATTGCCTTGGCTGCCTTCTTACCGGCACCCATTGCAAGGATAACAGTTGCAGCTCCTGTAACGACATCGCCTCCGGCATACACATGCTCGCGCGTACTCTCACCAGTCTCTTCGTTGACGATGATACCGCCCCACTTCTGAGTTTCCAGACCTTCCGTTGTCTGACGAATCAATGGGTTTGGTGACTGGCCAATTGCGATAACAACCGTCTCAACCGGAAGGATTGTGTTGGATCCTTCGATTGGCTGTGGACGTCTACGTCCGGAAGCATCCGGCTCACCAAGTTCCTGTGCAACAACCTCGATACCTGTTACCCATCCATCTTCTCCGTGGATCTCAACTGGGTTGTTCAGAAGCTTGAAGATTACGCCCTCTTCCTTTGCATGCTCGACTTCTTCCTTACGGGCAGGTACTTCCTCTGCACCACGACGATATACAATATATACTTCCTCTGCACCAAGTCTCTTTGCGGTTCTTGCTGCATCCATTGCTACATTACCAGCACCGACAACAGCGACACGCTTACCTACCTTGACAGGTGTTGGAACTTCGCCCTTCTTATAACCCTTCATCAGGTTAACACGTGTTAAGAACTCATTTGCGGAATATACACCAAGGAGATTCTCGCCTGGAATCCGAAGAAAATTCGGAAGTCCTGCACCTGTTCCAAGGAATACCGCGTCAAATCCACGTGCAAACAGATCGTCAACTGTGAGTGAACGTCCGATTACAACGTTTGTCTCAAGATCGACACCAAGATCTGTAATATTCTCCAGTTCCTTTGCAACCAGTGACTTTGGAAGACGGAACTCAGGAATACCATAGCTCAATACACCGCCAGCCTTATGTAATGCCTCAAAAATCGTTACATCGTAACCCTTCTTTGCAAGTTCACCTGCACATGTAATACCTGCAGGACCGGAACCGACAACTGCTACACGCTTGCCATTCTTCTCGATGTTCAGTTCTGCCTTTGCACCGTGTGCCATGTGGTAATCTGCCACGAAACGCTCCAGACGTCCGATGGATACAGACTCACCCTTGATACCACGGATACACTTACCCTCGCACTGATTCTCCTGTGGGCAGACACGTCCACAGATTGCCGGAAGTGCATTCTCACTTGTAATGATCTCGTATGCTTTCTCGAAGTTACCGGCAGCTACCTGCTCGATAAATCCAGGAATCGGTACATTAACCGGGCATCCGGTCATACAAGGTCTGTTCTTACAGTTAATACATCTGGTTGCTTCCTCCATTGCCATCTCGGCTGTATAACCGGTTGCAACCTCTTCAAAATTCTTATTTCGTACATTCGGATCCTGCTGTGGCATAGGAACCTTTGTTGGACTCATATTTGGCATCTTTCGTTCCCTCCTAATTCTGCATCTGATCTGCCTGAAGCTTCATCATACACTCGTGTTCTTCTTCCTTGAAGAATGTCTGACGCTTCATACACTGATCGAAATCAACTTCAAATCCATCGAAGTCCGGTCCATCTACACAGGCAAACTTCGTCTCGCCACCAACTGTGACACGACATCCACCACACATACCTGTACCGTCGATCATGATCGGATTCAAAGAAACTGCGGTCGGAAGGTTATATTCCGGCTTCTTTGTAAGTGCTACTACAAACTTCATCATGATGAGTGGTCCGATTGCGATTGCATGGTCATATTTCACACCGGCATCTAACAGCTCCTGCAGCTTCTTTGTAACAACGCCCTGCTCACCAAGAGAACCATCATCTGTCATGATATATACATTGTCACAGAACTTCTCGAACTTCTCCTTGAGAAGTACAAGTTCTGCGGTACGTCCACCAATGATCACATCCACTTTTGTACCCTGCTCGGCAAGCTTCTTTGCCTGTGGGTAAAGTGGAGCTGCTCCAACACCACCTGCAACACCGATCACACGTTTCCACTCTTTGTTGAGTGGTGCCGGCTGTCCAAGTGGACCTACAAAATCCTGAAGGTAATCGCCCTCATTCAGCTTTGCCATCAGAGTTGTTGAATATCCAACTACCTGGAAAATAATCTCAACTGTATTGCGTTCGCGGTCAAAATCCGCAATTGTAAGAGGAATACGCTCGCCATCTTCATCCACTCTGACGATGACAAACTGTCCTGCCTCACAGCGTGCAGCTACATAAGGAGCTTCAATCTCCATCATGACAACAACCGAATTTAAGACTTCTTTTTTTACAATCTTATACATGGTCTACCCCTATCTCTTAAAAATTAACTTTATATTTACGCATCGTTTCTCGTGCGTCATTATCTGATAAATTATATCACATATACTTTCATAATCAAAGTTTTTCTTAAAAATTCTATCTGTTTTTATACAATTTCATCGAAAAAACTTGCTTCATGCAGTATCGACATCAATGAATCATCCCCCTGCAGTGAAAGCGCCATAAACCCATATCCGTCGTTCATCCGTACAGACACGCCAAGCATATTTGCAATATCATCGCAGAAATGCCGCTCCGACATCGTCACGACCAGTCTTCTGCAAAATGCATGTTCTGCCAGCCTTACCGCTGCATCCAGCACATATCGCACATGATCATCAAAGCTTTCAAAACGCTCCACATACATCGTATCATCATAGATATCATAAGAAAACATACCTGCCAGACGTTCTTCCACCTGCCCGTCATCCATGTGCATACCATCCTCATACACAGCTACCACATCTCCATTCTGGCAGCGATGTTCCATGCACATCTGCTCCAGATATTGCGGCGTACGATGCGCGTAAATCTGATATTTCTTTGCCAGTGCATCATTTACTTCTCCAGACAGATGCTCCAGTATATCTGCGCGTTCCTCATGCAGATCTTTCAGATTCTTCGTATAATATCCTTCCTCACCAGAAAGATCATCCGGTACGACATCCTCGTCCTCCAGCTCTGCAATATCAATATCCAGTTCCAACGTATGAAATACCTTCTCAAAGCCAAGGCTCTCATAGTATTCTTCCCGTTCCGGCATCAAAAACGTAAACGCTCTGCCGTCCTTTTTCATATCTGCAAGCACGCGCTGCATCATTTTGTGCATGATGCCCTGCTCCCGATATTCCGGTTTCACAGCCACTCCGACTATGTAATAGCACAGTTCCTTTTTCCCTTCTACTTGCATCTCATAAGGATTCAGATGGATCATGCCTGCCAGCACATCCCCCTTATAAGCAAGTAAAATCTTATTTTGCTTACAAATCTCTGTAAAATAATAATCCGCAAATTCCTCCGGATCATCAAATATTTCATCCCACATCTGTCGAACCTCAGCAAGCACCTCCGGTTCACCTTCAAAATATTTGAGCCTGCAACTGTCTCCGTCACTCATGAAACTAAAATATCCTCCTATTACTCTTTGTTTTCTTTATCTCTTCGCACAGCCCATGCATCCCATGCATGGATTGGCAGCATTTTCTACCGTATCATCCACCACACGGGAGCTGCGATAATCGAAATTATCAATTGTCTCAAGCAGGCAGATCGCCTGAGAACTGATTCCCTGCCCCTGACCGGTAAATCCCAGACCTTCCTCTGTGGTTGCCTTGACATTCACCTGATTTTTATCAATTAACAGCCGTGCTGCAATGTTCTCCCGCATCATCTCAATATATGGTGCCAGCTTCGGTCGCTGTGCAATCACTGTCGCATCCACATTTCCTATCATAAAATTGTGCTCGTCCAAAAGCTTCCGTACTTCTTCCAAAAGCTTCATACTGTCCGCCCCTTCATATGCAGGATCTGTATCCGGGAAATGTTTTCCGATATCGCCAAGCGCTGCCGCGCCGAGCAAAGCATCCATAACCGCGTGCACCAGCACATCCGCATCCGAATGTCCAAGCAGTCCTTTCTCATACGGGATCTCCACACCTCCTAAGACAAGGCGTCGTCCCTCTACTAATTTATGTACATCATACCCCATGCCAACTCTCATGGTTATCCGCTCCTTCATATCTTCAAATATTAAAGTATCGTATCTTAATTTATCATATTTATTCCGCAGATGCAAACCATTCCTGCCAGAAGTTTTTCATATTTTTCTCTTTTTGATATATACAAAACCGGCTTTTCATTGTAAAATATTGCTATGGTGTGTATTTACACAATACACCATGCAAATTTATACATAACGAGGAGGATTTTTATATGGGAAGATCTATGGGCGGCGGTGGCAGCCGCGGAGGCGGAGCCAGCCGTGGCGGTGGCCGAAGCAGCGGTTCACATTCCATGGGTGGAAGCCGAAGCGGAACCAGCCGTGCGTTTGGATCCGGACATTCCGGTGGCAACTCACTTCGTGGATCCGGCCGGAGTTATAGCGGTCAGTCATCCAGCGGCAATCCAATGATGGGAGGGTTCAACAACAGCTCTCACAGACCGGGTGGTCCAGGATTCGGTGGTCCGGGATACGGCGGTCCGGGGCATATGCCACCACCTCCACCACCACATCATCATTACCATCACTACTATGGCAGAAGAAGATATTACGATGATTCGCATGTCTATGTACATACCGGACCAAGCTCACCGTTATCTTCTATCCTTGCATTTTTAATCTTGCTGATTGCTGTTGTTTTATCATTCTTTACATATCGTCAAAACAACCGCATGTACTATGATTACAGTGCACCAAGCTATCAGGACAGCTATTCCAAAGAACCGAGAGACAAATTCACCGGTACAGTAAACCTGAATGGTTTCTACAGCGATCCGGATGGTCTGTTGTACAACGATGAGATTCCGGTTTTAGAAAAAGGTCTGGAGCATTTCTATAAGACAACCGGTGTGTGCGCTTATGTATATCTTGTGAATGAACTGGACGAAGGCGTTGACGGTAACGAATATGCATCTGATTTATATGATGAATTATTCAATGATGAAGGTCATATTCTTCTGGTATACGATTATACGAATGCCTATATGTATGATGCTGAAGGCTATGCGATTCAGACAACGATTGACTCTGAAGCACTTGATATGATTTACGATTATGTTGAAGCCGAATGGGCAAATGACAGCGAAAACCTTGGTGCAATCTTTGGAAACGGGTGTGCCAAGGCCGCAGATCGTATGATGTACAAGGAAAAGACATTTGTTCAGAAATATCAGACGATCATCATTATCATCATTGTTGCAGTCGCTCTTATTATCGTTGTAAATGTATTATTCAAATGGTGGAAGAAACGTACCGCACAGAAAAACAAAGAACAGGAAGACCTTGAACGTACACTTAATACCCCACTTGAGACATTCGGTACAACGCCTATGGATGATCTAAAGGCAAAATATGATAATCAGGATAATAACCAGTCATAACGGCGAATCCGGATTTGCCAATTTGATTTAAAAGAAAAAAGGGAATGTTTCCATGTAATTCATGAAAACATTCCCTTTTCTTTTACCATGCAGTTGCAATATCTAACTGATTTGGATTTGACGCTGCAAATCCGCCTGTATCTACTACTATCGCTGTACCAAGGCTGCTCTCTACAAGCGATCCTCTTGGATGTGTGTTCAGATCTGCGGCAACCATAACATAATCACCGTACATTTTTACACCATCCTCGCGAACCCAATACTGCCCTGGAATTCCCATTCCCTGCATCGTTGCTACGACACCATTCATATTCAAGTTGTAATACGTTTCTTTTCCGCTTGGTCCGTAGTTTACACCCTTGGATGCAGTCAGCTTTCCGTCTCCGGTCTGATTTGTATATGTAGTCACATATGTCTGTGCATTTTGTGCGGTTTTTAAAACTGCCTTCTCTGCATAATATGTCTCTACCGTCTTCAGGAATTCATCATAATTGTCGCGAACTGCCAATACCTTGTCTCGCTCGTCGCTCGCCATCAGTGACGGCTTGATCTCAACTGGTAATGACTTTACATGTGCGATGAACTCCGAATATACCGGATTCGTCCGTGCTTCGACCATCGTCTGAAGCATGCTTCTGTCTGCAACCGATGTTTCTTCTATCATATTTGTCACATTCATATTTGTCTGAAACTTCGGTGTGAGTTTTGCTACATCAGTCGTTACAGCCTTTGTCATATCATTCCCAATACTCTCTGTAACTTTCGCTGCCTGAACAGCTTCCCCGATGCGCTCCTGCGTTGTAACTGCTGCAAGCACCATAGACTCTGTTGTCATTGCCGGTGCCGGAGCTTCTGCAAGTACCTCTGTTACCTTCTCATTTGTTGTGCTATTGGCTTTGTAATCTTCCAATAATGTTGGTGCGTATAAACATACTGCTAAGATCATCACAAATCCTATCATTAGCTTTTCGATGTTTAACCTCATCTAATCACTCCTTTTCCAAAACCGTTTGTTCGCAACAAACTTCCCCTATTTAACATCATGTTTGTTAACTTGTCAATACATTTTTGAAATTTTTTAGAAATATTTGAAACATTTTTGTAACATTTTTCGATATTTTGTCACAATTAATCACATTTCCTGCATTATTTACACATTTTAGAGCAGCATCCGAACGGATTCGACAACCGCACATCGACAAAAAGACACAAAAAAACTCATGCCATTTCTGACATGAGATTCTATTTGCACATTCTATTCTATATAGAATTTCAGGCATAAAAAAATAGCGGAAGGGGGATTTGAACCCTCGACACCACGGGTATGAACCGTGTGCTCTAGCCAACTGAGCTATTCCGCCATATTATATTGATATCTATGGGACCTATAGGGCTCGAACCTATGACCCTCTGCTTGTAAGGCAGATGCTCTCCCAGCTGAGCTAAGATCCCATTCGTTTTTGTGTTGTTTGCTCAACACTCTTGCTATTTTACATACCTTGCTTCCATTTGTCAAGCATTTTCTTGAATTTTTTAACATATTTTTTCAAATGCTCTGAAGCCCGCATATTTACGTGGTTTTTAGATGCATCCAATCGAGCGCAAAATAAAGATCCACAAGGTAAGTGTCACAGATGACAGCAATGTCGTAAGCACAATAACATTGGAAGTCAGGATATCATCGTTGTCCATATTCTTCGCCATGACATAACAGCTCACCGTCGTCGGGGATGCCAGCATAATCAAAATCGCTACCATCTCACTCGGTGCAAATCCGAGCTTATATGCAAATGGTAAAAACACGAGTGGCAATCCGATCAGTTTGATAAAAGTTGCACCAAGGGCAGGCTTGAGTCTGGCAATCGCCTGTTTCGTGTCAAACCCGGCACCCACCGCCAGCAATGCAATCGGTGTTGCAGTCTGCGCAACATAATTGAGTGTCCGTGCCGGAATCGTCGGGATTGGCAACCGTACCAGTGATGCGATCAGTCCCAGAACAATTCCTATAATAATTGGATTTTTCGCAATGTTGATACAAGCGTTCCTGATTTTACCATAATCTTTATTTGCCTCTGTATTTGCATTAAATACCAATATAATGACTGATAATATATTGAAGAACGGAACTGCCGCCACGATCATAAGCGGTGTCATGCCGATCTCCCCACAGATATTCTCCACAAATGCAACACCCAGAATTGCTGCGCTTCCCCGCGCGCCCGCCTGTGCAAACGCCCCTACCATTGTCTTGTCCTTCAGGGTAAGCTTTGCAATGCCCCACACAAGAAAGAACATAATGATCGTCACGATCATACAGAACAGGAAGAACTTTACATTCATATCCTTTCTCACATCGGAACCTGCAATATCCCGGAACAACATAACCGGAAGTGCGACAATAAACACATATTTATTCGCCACACGCACAAATTCGTCCGTCAGAAAACCGATCCTTCTTAATATATATCCTAACAGAATAATCAGGAAAATCGGAATCGTCACATTCACACTAAATATAAAATTATCCATTGTTTTTTCCTCTTTAAAAATCTTTTTGCATTGCCTAGTGTACCACACTCGTCGACAAATTCCAAGAAATGGCGCTATTTTCCTATATTTTTCGGCATTTTAAATTTTTTAAAAAAAGTTGTTGACAACCACCCCTGCTTTATGTATAATAACACTTGCGTTGAGACGAGGCAGACAAATAAATGCCTTATCGGGGTGTGGCTCAGTTTGGCTAGAGCGCCTGATTTGGGATCAGGAGGTCGCAGGTTCGAGTCCTGTCACCCCGACTTAATATCTTCTCTTCGCCAAGCTCAGATTAAGCGGGTGTAGTTCAATGGTAGAACACTAGCCTTCCAAGCTAGATACGTGGGTTCG
>OGDN01000031.1_pt1 | contig 230409 bp, 210 predicted proteins | sample 1570271 | NCBI WGS metagenome assembly OGDN01 (sample SAMEA4384481, study PRJEB24528) | human gut metagenome | reverse complement strand
TGGCGGTCTATCTCTTGTTTTCGGTTGCTTGCTTCCTTACCGTACATGAGCATTTGTGGCGGTGTTTCATCAAAGAAGAATGTAAATTCACTTGTCTGTACAGTGTTTATATTAATCTTGGCTGTGTCGATATTATCCGCACAAATTGCAGTCTGTACATAGAAAGTATTTTCACCGTCTGCCAACGCTATAATCGGTGAATCAGATTCAATGCTTGCAGTTAAACCGGTATCGGTTTTATTAACCGCTCCTGCCTTTATCCATTCACCATATGTATCAACCGTATTGCTTACTCTGTAATATAAATTCTGATTTTCTGTATTGTCTGCATTTTTGAAATCTTCGCTTACATCAATCTTTAATTTATAATCTTCCGACGAAATTAAAGGCTTATCTCTATACATCAAATCGGTAATCAAACTTACGTCTGTTGTTGGCATTGAATTTCTGATATAGAATGTATCTGATTTTGCCGTAGCCTCTAAACCGTTTTTATCCGTCATTCTTACAGAAAGTGCATATGTGCCGCTCGGAATATCGCTGATATTGATATTTTGCGAAATAGCGTCATCTGTCACATCAAGCATAAATTCCTCTAAACCTTCTATCGCAGAACCGTCCGGGTTCACCAATTTCGCATATCCGTCTTTAATTCCCGACAAGTCACTTCCTATAACGGAAATCGTTTGATTTTCACTGTATGTACTGACATTCAACGGCTTAACACTGATTTTAGGCGCTGAATTGTCGAACGCAAAATATCGTTCTACTTCCACCTTATTAGCCTTACCAGACGGAGGTATAACTGTACATATCAATTTATATGTTCCGTCTAAATTTGACGTTTGAATATCGGCTGATGTATCTATACTTTTGCCGTTATACTTCGTATCAGTCGTAATAAACTCGCCTTTACTGTCCTGCCATTTGTAATAAACAGTATTTTGAGATTTTGTTGTAAGAACTATATTATAATTTGAATGCGGAATTGATGTATCGCTTGTGGTATCAATACTGCATTTAGTCGTTTCGTTTGTGATATTTATATCTTTGTAGGACATTCCCGTTTTATTACCGAAATCATCTTCGGCAAAATAAATTAATGTACCTTCAAAGTTACTGCCTTCTTCAACCTCAATATATGCTGACGCAGTTTTGCCGTTTTCGGTGTCACTCTGATTTATAAATGCCCACTTATCAAGTAAACTGCTTATTGTACCGCTCGTTTGCTGTTCGGCTTTGCTCTTATCAAAAGCAGGTGCATTTATACGGTCTTTTGTAAAGCAATAATACAGCTTACCCGTTCCCGACATATCGGTAATTGTTACATCATAGGTATTGCCCTTACTTCCGTCCGAATTCTGCAAGCCTCCTTTTTCTGTAATTGTAATTTCAGGGGCTTTGTTGTCAAGGTGAATATTTTCTACGACTGTAGACAGTTCGTTACCCGCATTATCCCGACCTGTAAGTTTAAGATTAAATATTCCCTCTATCTTTTCACCTAATGCCAATGTTACGTTTCCTGTGCTTGATTCTGTTGCAGGGACTTCCTGCTTGGTTGACACATTACTCTTGCCTTTATAATCACAAATCTTTACGGCATTGCCTTTACTGTCACGCAATTCCATTGAATAACTTCCATCAGTCGCTTTACCGTCTGATGATGTTGTGTTTAATGTTTCTGATGGTGTTGAACTGAATGTTACAGTCTTGTGCCAATCTCCTACCTTATCATTGTTTAAAGCCGATAATTTCACTGTCGGATCTACCGCGTCAATTTTATGCTTTGATGACAAATAGCTGTATTCCACCTTTTTATTAGCCTCATCCCACAACATAAATTGTGAATCGCTTATAGTTTTTAATTTTGCATTACTTAATTCAAGTTTTAATCCGCCGTTAGCCGAATCCATACCGCTTGTATATGGGAACGTCAATTTAAACTTACCGTTACTTATCCTTACTTTCTTTGCTGTTGACTCTATCTTTTTACCTGTATTACCAAGCGTTAGAGTTGCTTTGTCAAATGTGATACTTGCACCTGTAAGACTGACTGACGATAAATTGTTATTATGACCGCCTGTCTTAATTGACGCAGTAACGGTAATTGTCTGCTTTCCTTCAGAATTCTTTTTTACATTATTATAAAACAGATTATCTGCATTATAATTTTTATCAGCTGTATTAGGTATTTGATAGTTACCGCTAAATTCAACACTGCCGATTGAAAACGCATTTCTGACAATCGTTAAAGTTTTGACATAATCTTCATAGCTGTAATATTTAAGCCATGGAATGTTTTTAACTGTTCTTTCCTTGTTACATGTGGTATCTTCCGGGAATTTCAATGTTGATTTAATAGTGATTTTGTTTATATTATTGTTATTCATATACGACATAAGTTTTGATTTGTTTATATCAAAACCACGATTGCTGCTTTTTTCCGTAATGCAACCATTACTGATCAGTGCTTTTTTATTAACTGTTATATTCTCGCCTTTTCCCGAAACGTCAAATGTAAACGTAGGTGCGTCACTCATATCCATACAGTAATATTCTTTATTATCGTTTAAGATATCATTGTATTGGTCACCTACATATCCGTTATATTCATATGCAACGCTGTCTTTTTCACCTGTCGGATTAAGATACATTGTACTTCCGAAATCATCGAAGTTTCCGACAGTTTTCAGGCGTCTTTTTGTATTAACATTAATACTGTATGTGGTACTTCTCTTTTTATTTTTTTCAATCCAAAGACCGTCTTTTGTACCGGTTCCGTCCGGATAAATCTCATCTATAATCCATCTATATGAGTCGCTTCCCTTTTTAGCCACTCCCAGACTCACATATAATATTTTAAATGCGTCCGTTGTAACGTTTTCAATAGTCACTTTATCAAGAGTCCAAGGAGCTCTTGAAGATGTGTGTGTAGTTTCTGACATTTCGCCAGATGTTTTTGTATTCTGCAAAGTAAAAACTTCTTCATCTTCCCCATTGAAATACAAATATCCTTTAATATTTCCATCCTTACTTTTTGAATCTTTTGCGTCACTTATTTGTACTTTAAGGCAATATGTCCACTCTTGAGCAGCAGCCGATACAGGCATACACGTTATCAAAGACATAAATATGCACATTGCCATAATTGTACTTAACCATCTTTTGATTTTCATAAAATTCCCCGCCTTTCAATTTTATTTTTTAGACAATACCGAAAGCACCAATAATTTTAACGCCTCCATTTCCGCTTTCAAGTAATATTCATCTTCAAACATTGCATAATGCACTGTTGCCCGAACAAAAATAAATATGAAACCTGCAAGTATGTCAACAGGTATTCCGAGTTTGGGAGATAATTGTTTGGCGTATTCGGTATATCGCATACTAACGCCCTTAAAAAAATTTTTCCCATACTCAACATATTTGGGATGTGTGTATACTTGATACATAAGGCGATATTTTTTTCCGTGTTTTTGAGCCGACCATTTTGGAATTTCACTTATAAACCGCATTATATCCTGCGGATTTTTCGGTGACAGTTCCATAAAATCGTCCTCGACTTTTGTCATACAATACGCAGTTGACTGAATTATAAGTTCATCAACATTATTGAAATAGCTGTACAAATTAGCCGACGTCATACCACAATACTTACCAAGTTCCTTAATCCCTGTGTTTCTGAGTCCGTTGTCACAATAACACTCAAAACACTTTTCCATAATTTCCCTTTTCTTTTCTTCTTTGTATTCTTGTGTTCTCATATTAAATTTTCCCCTAAAAAATATTAATCAGTTACTGATTGATAAGTAAATTATACCTTGTTTTTATTTAATTGTCAATATTTACAATAAAAAAAGATAGCACAAAACAGCAATCATACCATTCTATGCTATTATATAAAAAAGCGACACTTATTAATACAAGTGTCGCTAAAACCTGTCGACATTTTGTTGACAGGCTCTTTTTATCTTTCAACAGTCTTACTTTCTACATTACACAACGGTTTTAAATTTCTGTTCCACAACATCGCCTTTATCGTGTAACTCTTGCTTTCGTTTTTGATATTTATATTATCTCTGTTTTTGTCGCTTATCGCAACCACATTACCTCTGTCATCATATATGGCAACATAAAACTTTGCATTTGCAATATCTGTTCTGTATTCAACATCATACTTTAACATTGAATTTTCTATCGTACCGTCTACTTTTGAGATATAGTTCTTACTGTCGGCTTCTGTTCCGTCAGCATATGTTTCAAAATTAATATTCTCTACAAATACACCGTAATACGGTGCGTCCGGCGTATATTTTTCCGTACAGCCTTTAGCCGAAATATCAAATTTATTCTCTTTCGGATATGGCACAGACACGATGTATTTACCGAATCTGTCAGTGGAAACGTTATATTTTTCACCGTTTACCGTAAATGTTATTTCTGTATTTTTAACAATGCCTTTATCATTGCTGACTGTACCTGTTATATTAATTTTGTCGCTTGCGTTTGTATTGTATTTCATTGCCTTTTGTCCGTCAACTGCTTTTCCGTCAAAATCAAATATAGTCGAATTCGGCACAACATTGCCTTGAGTTGTATCGGTTGCCTCATCTATCGCCCAACCGATTTTACCCGTTCCGCCGTCATATACCATTACCGGATCCCAATACAAATCACCTATACATCTGCCGCCAAGCACCTGTTTCAGCTTTGCATACAATTCCGTCAAAAACGCTCTTTGTCCCGATTGAGTTTCGCCGTAAATATTTTGATAATATCCACTGTCCTGAAGTTGACCGTCCCAACCATCAGGCTTTGTTTCATTCCAGTTGTAACCCGTTTCCATTATTATAACATCTTTATCATAACGATTTATAAGTGTATTGAATTCATTCACAACATCATCAATCGAAATAGACTTAGTGTAATACGGATAATACGAAACACCGATTACGTCAAAATCAATATTTGCAAGCGCATTAATAAAGGTCTTTCTTCTGCTCAAAAGTTCACCGCCGTGGTCACTGTGAAGAACAATTTTACTTTCCGGTGACGTTTCGCGAACAGCCCTTGCACCTGCATTTACAAAACGGGTAAGATAATCACTTTTGTTGTAGAACCCGTTATTGTTCTTATGGTTGTTGTAAAGCAATCCGTATTGCATTTCGTTACCTATCGAAACATATTCAGGACAAGTTCCCTGTTCGATTAATTTAAGCATCATATCCTTTGTAAATTCGTATATTTTACCCTCAAGATATGTTGCAAGCTCATCACCCGTCAGATTATTTTCCTCAATATACGGACGCCAATCATATGGAATAAGCTGATTTTCACCGTCCGACCAAGTATCAGAATATGCAAATGTAAATTCTATCTGCATACCTTTATCCTTTGCACGTCTTGCCATTGCCAGACAGTCGTCGGGATCTTGATAGCCTTCAGGCAAATAATACTCGTTTCCGTGACCTTTTCCCGGATTGTTTAAAACTCTGATTCTTGCAAAATTAAAGCCGTTTTCAGCCATAATTTGAAGTGCGTCACCCTCTTGACCGTTTTCGTCATAGAATTTGCCGCCCCTGTCTTCGACGTATGTAAGCTTTGAAATTTCTCCGCCTTTTAAGAAAGGTATTCTGCTCTCCTCCGACTTTGCAAAAGACAATTTGTCAAGAGTAAGATTTTGCGAGCCTTTTATATAAAGTCCTATATCACATTTTCCGTCCTCTACGATAATTCCCGGCACTGTAACCTTGCTCTCATTGTTACTTATCGGTATTGACGTTGACGCCATTGTGTGACCGTTTGTTTTGGCATACAAATAGCAAATACCGTCCGTTGTGTCGTTAGTCAAATACGCATTTAGTGTATATGTTCCGTTTTCCATATTTCCGACCGTTTGACTGATTTGTGCCTCGTAATCTGTACCGCTTGCGTTTAACCTGCCGTCAGATACTGTCATATTTTCACTGTTTGTAATAGTCCAATTTGCATCACCGTCAGAAAATGACGCATTTTTTATTACATTATCATCATCGCCTATTACAATCTTCGGTGCATTGCCGCTGTTTGTACATGAACCGATGTTCCAGTTTGTGTTGTTGTTCTGCGACTTAACGTCTATTCTAAACGCAACATTTCCCTTATCCTTGATTGATTTTATATAGTCTGTCACATCAATTTTAAATTCACCTGTATTTGACGGTGATGTGAACGACATAATTTCTTTTTCGGTATATGTCGGTGCAACAGTGTATTGCATACCGTTTTCAAAAGCCGAATAATCAGCCTCATATAAGTATGCCGTTCCCGAATTTGTGACAGAAGTTGTATTGAGTACAAGTTCTGCCTTGCCTACATTTTCCGCATTGAAATTTTCAGGCAATTCAAAACCCATATATGCCGCCGTTTCCCATCCTGACCAACCGTGAATACGCAAATCATACGTTGTACTGTCGCTTTCAGTCGCTCGCCATTGTGCTGTTTTGGCAGCGGTTATTGCTGTGTTGCTTGTCGGTTTGTCACTTTCCTCCGCAAAAGACGTAACCGCAAACATATTGCATAGCATAGCTGCCATTGTTAGTAAGGTAAATATTTTTTTCATTTTCTTCTCCCTATATTTAATTAATATAATGCCGCACCGACGATACCTGCATCGTTAAACAATTCTGCCGCGGTTATTTCGGTTTTATCAAGGTATTTATTATAATCATACTTATAAACAAATTCTCTTACTCTGCTTATAAACGGCTCACCCTCCCGGCTGATACCGCCGCCGATTACAACCTTTTTCGGTTGGAATATATTAATTACATTCACCAATCCCTCTGCAACGTATTCAATATATTTTTCTACAACCTTTAATGCGGTTTCATCGCCTTTATCAGCCGCACGAAAAGCCGTTTGTCCGTTTATAACTGTTTCTTGTGACATTATGCTTTCGGGATTATTTTTTATCGCTGCTTTTGTCTGTGAAACAAGTGCGGTAGCTGACGCATATTTTTCCCAACACCCTTTTCGACCGCACGAGCATTGTACACCGTCTTTTATCAACGTAGTATGACCGATTTCACCGCCTGCACCGTTAAAACCGTTATATATCTTGCCGTTTATTATAATCCCGGAGCCTATTCCCGTTCCGAGAGTTATACAAATAAAGCTATCCGCCTTACTTCCCGACGCAACATATTCACCGTATGCCGCCGCATCCGCGTCATTCAATATTTTAACCGATACACCGCACTTTTCTTCAATCGGCTTTATACTTACTTTATTAAAATTAAGATTGCACGCAAACATAATCATTCCGTTTTCGGAATCGACCGTTCCCGGTACTCCTATTCCTATTTTTTCAACTTGCGACAGCTTGATATTGCTTTCATCACAAATTTTTCCGCACAAATCGGCGATATTATCTATTATCGCATTTTTCCCTCTCTCAACTTCTGTCGGTACTGATATTTTTTTCAATATTTTGCCGTTTTCATCAACCAATCCGCCGGCAATATTTGTACCGCCTAAATCTATTCCTATGTAATATTTCATTTTCTTCACCTGCACTTTTTATTATATTATATTCTAAATACTATAAAAATACAAGCATTTATTTGCAAAAAAAATCTGAGCAAGCCAATATGACCTACTCAGATTTTTTCTCTTAGGGAAGTCTATTTAATTATAGCGTTGCTACAATTTTACCTAAACCGTTGCACGCTGTGACAGCGTCCTCATCAGGCGAATCATTTGCGATTACGCTTTCATTGGCAAGCTTTGCGCCTGCGTCAGTAACTCTCTTTTCCCATTCACGCATCCATTCACCGTCGCCCCAACCGTATGAGCCGAACAATGCTACATTTTTACCCGAAAGATTAACCTCAAGTTCTGCGAAAAACGGTTCAAATTCACCCTCTTCAAGTTCCTCTGCACCCATTGCAGGGCAACCCAAAATCAAGTTATTATAATCCTTTGCCTCATCAGCTGTTATTTGGTCAACTGAAAATAGTTTTATATCTGCATTAACCTCTTTTGCGCCGTCAAATATTGCATTTGCCATTGCCTCGGTATTACCTGTTCCACTCCAATAAATAATTGCTGTTTTGCTCATTTGTATGAACCTCCTCAAAAAATAATTATTAACAAACTGCCCTTTGCAGTTATGCTATACAAAATAAATCTGTTAGAGTTCTTCCCTCATTAATTCTTTTAATTACTGCCTTACGGCATTTATTATAACGACAGAATAATTTTTTTGCTTGCTCTGTGTTCTCATAAACTTTCCATTCACCTGTCAAAAGACAGCCTTGGTGTTTATGATTTATAAAACCGTATATATCATGCAAAGGATAACCGAGAAATGCTCCGATTTCGTGCGGAAATTCCTTATTCATCAATCTTTGTGCATATATCCTTGACTTTAGTATTGCCAAATATTTCATTAATGAAAACTCTTTTGGATAATCGTTATCGCACAAAAATGATTTTATATCATCTCTTTGCAAGTATTCGCACAATTTCTGTTTTCGATACACCATCAAAAGCACACGTTCACCACATTCGCACAAAACATCTATGTAAATATCGTTTTTATTAAGCTTTTCGTTAAGCATTTTTATCTGAACGGTTATATTCGGATTTTCACGCTTACTGCACGAGGCTATATTAGACGGTTTTATACCCGCAAATGCCGGTGCGCAATGATATGCTAAAATATATTCTGTCGGCATAAATTCTCTCCTTTATGATTAGTTTAGACTAACCCAATATTAAAAATATTTATACTGCTTTGCAGAAACATTCTGTAAGTGCATCATTCAATGCACAAGCACTTGATGAATTACAATGCTTTATAATTGCACCCGACTTTTCAGCCTGACCTGACGCAACTCTTACCATTTTATGTGCTACCGTTCCTGTGAACACAATAACTATATCCGGATTGCCTATCTGATTTTTAAAATCCGCAGGACATTGCGTAAACACTTTACATTTGCATCCGAATTTTTTGCATATTTCTTTATATCGGCAGTGCATTCTGTCGTGACCGCCTACTATTACAATACTCACTTAACACACCTCTTATTCTTAGTTAGTATAAACTAACGGCAGATTAAAAATATATGGTTAGTTTTTACTAACCATATATATACTACCATACATAAATTATTTTGTCAACAATTTTATTATATTTTTTTAAATCTCGCTGTTTTCTTCTGTATCGTTATTGCTTCCGAAGAAAATAGTTGCGAAAAAGTCTTTTATTATAAGTCCTATTCCCTTTTTCTCAACTGCCGACGACGCATTCAAATCAATATCCGCTATAACTTCACCGTCACGGCTTATTGTCATAGTTCCTATTTTTTGTCCTGCCTCTATCGGTGCGGTAATCGTTTCGTCTATTTTTATTTCCTTGGTAATATTGTCCTCTTGTCCTTTTTTCACAAGCGTTGAGCAGCTGTCACCTGCAACAACGTCCACTTCTTTGTCCACACCCTTTTCAACCGCTATTTTCTGCACTTCATCTCCGGCGGTTATTTGTGTGTTTACCGCATAATTTACAAATCCGTAATCAAGAAGTGATTTCGCTGACGCAAATCTTTCTGCCGAAGTCGGTGCACCGAGTACAACGGCTATAAGCTGCATATCATTTCTTTTTGCCGCCGCACTCAAACAACATAGTGCCTTTGATGTTGAGCCTGTTTTCAGTCCGTTTGCACCGTCATAAAAACGTATCAATTTATTTGTGTTCGCAAGCTGGAACTTTCCGCCGCGAAGTGTGTCCATCCATATTGACGTGTAATTGAAAATCGTTTCATGTTTCATCAATTCCCTTGACATTATCGCAACATCTCTTGCACTTGAATAATGGTCATCTTCATCAAGTCCGTTTGTGTTCATAAAATGAGTATTTTCCATACCAAGTTTCTTCGCCTTTTCATTCATCATATCTACAAACGCACTTTCACTGCCTGCAAGATGTTCTGCCATTGCCACACAACCGTCATTCGCACTTGCAACCGCAATACCTTTCAGCATATCATTTACAGTAAGTTGTTCTCCTGTTTCCAAAAACATTGTACTTCCGCCGTAACTCATTGCATTTTCACTTACAGTGACCATATCGTCAAGGCTTATCTTTCCACTGTCAACAGCCTCCATTATAAGGAGCATAGTCATAACTTTTGTAACGCTTGCAATAGGTAATCTCTCGTCGGGATTGCTTTCGTAAAGTATATTACCTGTCGATTCCTCCATAAGTATTGCTGATTTTGCATTAAGTCCTAAATCGGTATTGCTTTCGGCAAATACAACAACACTATGCATCATAAAACATACGCAAATAAAAAAGCATATTACTTTCTTCATACTTATATCCTCCGTAAAGTTTTTTTCTGTATGAATTTATAATATGCTTTTTATGGTTTTCTATTCATTTTATAAGTAAAATGTGAAAATCTACTATTTATTTTTACGTTTTATATGTATTTCCGGCACTGCCACGTTGTCATATGTAATGGTTTCTGTATCGTCCGTATCGGTTGTTTCTTCTACGTCTTCTTTGTCGATGTGAACTTCCGGTACTGCAAGATTTTCTGTTTCAACTGTTATAAATGGTTTCTTTTTCATAATAAATCCCTCCATATCACTCTTAGAACAAATTTATAAAGAAAGTTATTGTTAAACTATTTAAAAAGTCTGCAAACATACTGCCTATAATCGGTACAAGCAAGTATGCCTTTACTGACGGCACATATTTTTCTGTAAGTGCCTGCATATTTGCCATTGCATTAGGTGTTGCACCCATTCCGAAACCGCAAGTACCTGCCGCAAGCACTGCCGCATCATAATTTCTGCCCATTACGTTAAATAGAACGAAATACGTAAATACCAACATCAACGCAACTTGTCCTGCAAGAAGTATCAATAGCGGAAGTGCCAATGATGCAAGTTGCCATAATTTCAATGTAATCATTGCTATGCCCAAGAACAATGAAAGACATATACCACCTATATCATTTATTTCACCCATATTTACGGTGAAGAGGTTTGTGTGTTCGCTTATGTTTCGCATTGCCGCCGCAACTATCATTGCACCTATGTATATTGGAAAGGTCATTCCTGTTTTGCTCAGTGCCCACGAAACAATCGTTCCCAGTCCCATTGCTATGGCAATTTGATATGTTGCAGGTGCATACATACTTACACTTCTCTTGTGTTTCTTTTCATCCTCAACAAGTGTTGCGTCATCTTCCATAACAGCAGTTTTTAAAAGGTCGTGCTTTAATATAAGTCGTCTGCCAATAGGGCCGCCCATAAGTGAGCCGGCTACCAATCCGAATGTTGCCGCCGCTGTACAAAGTGTTGACGCACCCGAGATTCCTAAGTCCTCAAGTACAGGTCCGAATGCTCCGGCTGTACCGTGTCCGCCGACCATAGGTATTGAGCCTGTGCTAAGTCCTATAAGCGGACTTACCCCGACCAACTTTGCCAATCCTACCGAAACAAGGTTTTGGCTTATAATAAGCACTATTACGCAAACTAAAAATACCACAAGGCTTAGTCCGCCGCTTTTTAATACTTTCAAGTTAGCTTGAAATCCTACCGACGTGAAAAATATTACCATACATACATTTTTAAGTGTTTCGTCAAATGATATTTCCAAAATTCCTGTCGCATACAGTATACACGAAACAATCGCAAATATCAATCCTCCAACAACCGGTGACGGAATACAAAATGTTTCAAGGAATTTTATACGTTTTTTCAAAAATGCTCCCAAAAACAATACCGCAACCGCCATACCGAGCGTTTGGTACATATCTAAAGAAATCTGATTCATGTTTTGCATTTCCCCTTTTTATTTATTTTGTTGCAACATTTACTCCGTTTTCCGCATAATATTCGCTTGCACCTTTGTGGAACGGTATAGTAACATTTTCTGTTGCAAAGTTCATATCGAATGTATCATCTTTGGCAAACCCAAACTTGTTGCTGTTGTCGAAGATGTTTTTTGTGATTGACTTTACTCTGTCGTCTGACATCTTGTCACTCGCAATCAGTACCATTTTCACACCGAGTGTCTCAATATCTTCTGTTTGTCCGTCATATGTGTTTGCTTTTATTGTATGTTTTACATATCCGTTGTATTGCTCTGTAAGTCTGTCTGCAACAGTTCCGTCAATAGGGATAAGCTTTATATCGTCTGAAATTTCTGTTATTGCACGAGTCGGTGTTCCGGCTGTACAGAAAAATGCGTCAAGATTTCCGTTTTTCATCGCTTTTGCTGCGTCAGTGTATGATAAATACTTAGCGTCAACCATACTTTCGTTTAAACCGTATGCCGATAATATTTGTTTTGAATTTTGTAATACACCCGATTCTTTTTCTCCAAGCGATACACTTTTTCCGTATAAATCGCTTATTGAATTTATATCCGAATCTTTCGGCACTGCCACTTGTATCGCCTCTGTATATAACCCGGCAATAGCCGAATAACCTTTGTATTCCTTGTCAAAATATCCTGTTCCGTTGTATGCGTCTTTCATAACATCACTTTGTACAAATGCAATGTCAACATATTCTTGAGATATTAAACGTAAATTTGCCGCCGAACCGGCTGTTTTTCGTACTTTAAAATAAACATCACTGTTGTTGTTTAATATTTCCGCTAACTCCGTGCCGTAAGCATAATATGTACCGTTCACATCACCAGTACCAATCTGTACCGTGTTTTTCATCCCGCACCCCGAAAATGCCATTACCGCGATCGCTGCGATTAAAATATATAAAACTTTTTTCATGTTCTCCCTCCATTTCTTTTAACAATTTATTTTAACATATAACAACATTTTTTTCAATATGTTTTAAATACATTTTAGAGAAAAATAGTATCTTTTCTCGTTCTTTTGTACCAACCTGTGTATAGTGATTCATAGAGCTTATCCTTTCACTAATAATCGTTGCAATTCTATTATACCGAATTTTTCCTTTGAGTTATTTTTGCTCGTTGAACTTATATTGCAAATTCAAGATGACTTTATACACTACGCTTGATTATTTCAACGCAATATGATACAATAAATGTACTTAATGATGAGTTTTTGTCTTACACTTAACAGAGATAATCCGTCTTATTTTCCTACATACAATATGTTTCGCATATGGAATAAAATTGTCCGTAAGAATAGAAATGTTGAAATTGCAAAAAAGCATTTTATATATGATTATACGGAAAATACGATTATAAATAATATAGGTATTGTTATATGAAAAATAATAAAAAACAAAATTTATTTAAGTATATAAAAGATACAACAGGTTTATCTGTTTCAAAAATGCTATTATCTTTTATTATCGAACCCAACAGAATTACAACGCTCAACAATGTAGCTTTGAAGAAAATCGTTATTGAGTATGCTCCCATCTTTGAAAAACATAGATATATGCTTGATGGTCCTTCTGAGCTAGATCAATTAGCTTGCTTTGATCTTGTTCTTATGTGGCGAATAGGAAATAAGCCTGAATTGAAATCAATTCTCGGTATATAATGCAAAGAGCTAACTGAAAGTCAAATCAGTTAGCTCCTGTTTTTTGTAAATTAATTCAATATTGAGAATAGATTGTTTAGTTACAATACCTTACTCCAACTCGCTCCTGAAAACTGTGACTTAAACGATTATATATATCGTTTGGAACAAGTTATAAGGATTATTCAAGAATTACCGTGTATCATAATTCCTGTTCTCATTGTGTTGTCACACAAAAATTTTAATTTCCTGTTACGCTGTTTTTGTAGTCCTCGCCCCAGTTCCACATAGCGTCAAGTATCGGTTTGAGACTTTGACCCAATTCCGTCAAAGAATATTCCACTCTTGGCGGAACTTCGGCATATACCTCTCTGTGCACAAGTCCATTCGCTTCCATATCACGAAGCTGTGCAGTCAACACCTTTTGTGATACCGTACCGATGGATTTTTTCAACTCGCCAAAACGCTTTGTTCCGGGCATTAAATCTCTTAATATCAAAACCTTCCATTTGTCGCCAATCAATGTCAAGGTAGTTTCCACAGGGCAAGCCGGAAGCTCTTTTGTTTTCTCGTTCATATGCTACCTCCGCCATAATATCTAATTGTTATTTACAATTTAATTGTACCATACCTCCCTATTTGCCGTCAAGTACATCATAAAGCAAAAAAATCTTTAAAAATTTTTTCAGCGTTTAAAACTCCCAAAACTCTTGTGTTTACGCATTAGTTTCAATTCAGTAACCGACCAATAGTATCTTTCAGGTAACTACGGCACAATATTGTGCTTACTTTACAAGCAATACCGACGCAGATATAATAGTGACAAGAGCTACGAAGAACGGCCGTTTCGTAACTCAAAGTACAGACAAGGAGAAATCCAAAATGAATATTTTTAAGAAAATCTTCGGTAATAACCCAAACGATAAGAAAGAGGTAATCACAATGACAAATACAGAAAAAGCTATTGCACTTATTAACACTTTTGCCACAGGCGATACAGAAAAGGCTTACGAGTTTCTTGCAGAAAATTACATTCAGCACAATCTCGCATACGGCACAGGCAGGGATGCTTTTGTAGGCTCTGTTTCCTACCTTGCTTCAGCTCCCGTAAAAACAACTGTAAACAACATTCGTGCTTTCGAGGACGGCGACAAGGTGTTCTTGCAGACAGTTTATAACTTTGCAGGTGTGGGCGAGCAGGTTGCTTTTGACATTTTCCGCTTCGACGAAAACGGCAAGATTGCAGAACACTGGGACAACCTTGCAAGCAAGGCAGAGCCGAACCCGTCAGGTCACACGCAAACAGACGGCACTATGGAAATCAACGACCTTGATAAGACAGAGACAAACCGTGGATTCATAAAAAACTTCCTTTATGATGTAATGCAAGGCAATCGTCCCGAAAAAACGCCTGATTACTTTGATGGTGATACTTACATTCAGCACAACACAGGTATTGCAGACGGACTTTCAGGACTTGGTGCAGCACTTGAAGCACTCGGCAAACAAGGCATCCAGATGATTTATACTACTGTTCATCAGGTGCTTGCACAGGGCAATTATGTGCTTGCAGTCAGCGAGGGAACTTTCGGCGGAGCACCTACATCTTATTATGATTTGTGGAGAATTGAAAACGGCAAAATTGCAGAACATTGGGATGTAATGGAAACTATTGCCGATAAATCAACTTGGCAGAATCAAAACGGAAAATTTTAATGAGTGTTAGAGTCGCGCAAGCCCTTTCTTGCGTGACTTTCTGCCTTTATACGGAGGTAACAATGGATTATCTTAAATATCTTACGAAAGAAATACATTCAACCGTTATGGCAACTGTGGACGAAAACGGCTTGCCTGTAACGTGTGCCATTGACATTATGGACTATGACGAAAATGGGCTGTACTTTCTTACCGCAAGGGGCAAGAATTTTTATGCTCGATTAAAGCGTAGCAGATACGTTTCTTTGACAGGGATGAAAGGCACTGACACGCTTTCATGCATTGCAATTTCTGTAAGAGGAAAGGTTGAGGAAGTCGGTAACAATTATCTGAACAGGTTGTTTGAGAAAAACAGCTATATGTACGAAATCTATCCCACAAAAGAGTCCCGCACGGCTCTTACCGTGTTTAGAATTTATGGCGGATGCGGAGAATGATTTGACCTTTCAAAAAAACCTATTTAGAGAGAATCTTTTTCATTTGGAAACGGTATAAAAACAGTTGACGGCTATTATATAACAGATAAGTGTATCAGTTGTAAGAAATGTATTGTAGTCTGTCCGCAGTGATGTATTGATTTTACAAGCGGATACGCAAGAATTATTCAAAACAGTTGCCTGCACTGTGGGAATTGCTTTAATATTTGTCCTGAAAAAGCTGTTGTCAAGAGAGGATAGATTTATGACACAAAATAAGAAAAGACAAGCGACAATTTCATTTCTTGCCTTTGTACTTAAATATATATGGTATTTTTCTTCTCTCACACTATTCACCTCGCTGTTTTTATCTGATTGATGATATATTAAATAGGAAATTTTATCAAATATGCAAATAAGGCTTCTGCCCAAAACCGGGCAAAAGCCTTAAAAATTATGCAATTTTTATGTTTAGTTGCAAGCCAAGTGCGACTATTTCATCTGCACGAAAACACGTTTTTGAAAAAAGTGCTGCAAAAACAGTAACTCAAAAAGTGTAAAGTCCCGAAACCCTTGACATTACCGGATTTTTAGCCACATCTAAACCAAAGGTCACTACTCCCACTCAACTTAGTGGAAGTTAATCAGGGTGTTTTTTCTTGATTTTGCGTGCTTATATTTCTCAAATTTCACAGTTTTTCGTACTGTAATTTGTTTTGCGAGAGTTTTTGTACTCAAATTGTACTCACTAAGTTACTCAAGTATATCTATACCATGATTTCTTGCAAGACTATTGTATTTTTCCAAAAAATGCTTTACAAATTCCTCGTACATTTCTGGATTGTCTGCAACCCAAAAATTTAAAAGTTTTGCATATCCTCTACCAAAATTCGATTTGACACTATCAAACCACTTTTTAAACATCTGCGTATCGGCATTCCGATCCAACAGAGTTGGATAATTCATAAAACATTTATTCTTGTCAAAACCACCCAATGCATTATTCCAAATTGGGGCATCATCCGGTAGATTCATAAGATATTCATAAAACATTTTTTCTGGACAATGCTTAGTGGGTAAAAACATAACATTATCAGCTTTTAATGTCTTTATTTTATTTGTTATTTTGCTACAATTCTTATCTCCATCAAGAATAACGACCGCATTCTTTATTTCGTTCAATTTTACCCTTAAAAGTTCTAAGTATTCTTCTGCCCCTAAAGAGCAGGACATAATATTATAATTATTTTTATAAGTTGATAAAAAATGTTTTATAATATTTCTACCTACAATATCTTCACAGAAAACATTCAATTTTGATATGCGCTTGGTTTTTTTGATAACAACACCTGATAGCTCAGCTACAACTTCTTCAACGCTAGGATTGTTAAATGCATGCACATTATCACCAACCTTTTTTAAATATAATAATTGCGCCTCATTACTATTATATTTATCAAAAAAAGTTGATTTTATTACACTTGGAGAGTGGGTTGTAAATACAAATTGTATTTTGTAATCCTTTGCATATTTATAAATTCTTTTAATTAGCATTTGCTGAGCAATGGGATGAAATGTTGACTCAATTTCATCAATTAACAATACCCCACCTATATAATCGTCCGGATATTTATTTTTTAATCTACGAAATGATAGTACAGCAAGCAAAATTTTAGCAAGGTTATCTTGACCGGCTGAAATTGATAAAGCATCATGTTCTTCGTCATGGATTGATGCTGTATGTTTATTTTTGGTAGAAAAAGAATCTACTTGCAAATTTGATTTTTGAGTCACAGAAAAAATTTCTTTATACTCTCTATTCAAAAAATCAATTTCGTCTTTGTCTAATTCTGTTACATATGTAACTTTACCTTCTTCGCCTATCGGAGTTACTCTTTTTAAACTAATATAATAAACGGGAATTTGCGGATATCCTGTATCTCCCGATTTACCTTCCGTTGACCAAAATCGAATTTCATTTGTTGTCTTATCTCTTGGGATACTGTGAGCCTCAAAACAGTCGCTTTTATATACCCCATCATATAGATCCAGTCTCCATTTATGTTCACCAGGTCGATCTTTCTCGGATAACTTGAATTTTTCTTTGAACTGGGAATGATAATTATAACCATCAATTGTTTTTTCGCCATTCATAACATGACCTTTGCTAATAGTAAATGTTTGGCTTAATATTCCTAAAATAGTCGTTTTCATTGTTCCATTATAACCAACGACCGCTGTAATTTTACTACCCAAATCAAAGTCCACATTTTTTAAAGCTCTAAACTGTTCAATATGTGCATGTTTTATTATCATAACTATCACTCCTTTGTTATGTTAATTTTATACATATGTCTTTCATTTCTTCTTCTGTAGGACATAAATTATTTTCACCAAAAATCATTAATTCTGATGATTTTCCTGTATTTGCAGCACTATAATTAACCTCAAATTGCTTTGTACAATAGTTTTCATACAGACGAGCAATATCGTCTACATTATCATACGACACAATCCAAGGACATCGAATATTTTCAAAAATTAAATTAGCAATTTGAGCATGATCGTCATGGGTTAAAAAATTCTTGTATAACTGTTGACCTTTATTATAGTATGGAGGATCCAGGTACACAAAAGAGTTGTCCTCATACTTAGGGATAACAGAAGTGATAAAGCTTCTAATGTCTTTATTGTATATGTGTATGCTATTCTTTCTTTTTATAATTTCTTGTATCTTTTTTTTTAAGGTTTCTTTATTGAATCGCACATCAATTTTATATGAACCGTTTTGTTCGTATCCACCTATGGGACCAGCGGTTAAAATTCCAGAGCGATTTGTTCTATTCAGAAAAAATGCTGCAAAACCAAGTTCTAAGGAATAAGATTTAGAATTTGAATAAACTTCTTTCTGCTTTTTCCATTCATTAATAGTGATAGGTGTACTATCTATCAAATCCATAAATTTTTTGCCATCTTCTTTTATAGCTCTCCAAAAAGAATATATAGCTTTATCATAATCATTTATAACAATATCATTTACAATATTGTTTAACAATAGATACAATGCTACACCAGCTCCACCTGCAAAAGGTTCAATATATGTTCCATCTACATCAGCCTTTTGAATAATTAATTTAACTAAATCTGAAATTTTGCTTTTCCCGCCAGGATATCTCAAAGGGCTTAAGCTTTTCAAAAATATCACCACCTAACCTTATATAGTTTTGTTTAAACACTTTGAATAATTGTGCTACTATACCACTCATGCGGTTTTAATTCCGACTTGTACGCCTCATCAAACACACCATACAAATCTTTGTATTTTATATTTTTTGATACGATGCTTTTTAATTCGCTTGTTTGCAGAGGTATTATTTTCATACCATCAACACACTTTTCATAATCATTCGGGTCATAATATGGCATACTCTTTCTACCTCTAAAATCCGCAATGACATTTATATTCAAGTAATTTGTTGCAAACACACAGTATGAATTCATATTACCTGTGCGTATTAAATGTTGTCCCAAATGTCTTGAAACAGGTTCCATTTCCATACGGCGTTGATTTGTACCGTCCGCTAGAGTTGCTTCAAGAAGCAGCGTATGTTCGGGGTAGTATTCTGTGTTTCCATACTCATAAACAATGTCAGCTTCTCCGCCTGCTGCATGTGTTTTAGGCAACAAATCTGCGTCAAGCGACAATTTCATATAATCAAGAATTTTACCGATTCTTTCACTTGTTTTATACCATAAAATTCCCAACACATACTCAAAAATAGTAGGCACATCGGCATTGTCAGTAACCATACTTCTAATCTCGTTATCGTTTCTGTTTTCAAAGCAGTCAAGCAGTGTTAGCAACTTCTCATCGGTAAATTTAGTATCAATAAGATGCTGCAGTCGTTGATAACGATTATCTTCTAATGCCTCATGTGCTGCTTCTATCGTACTTACATTCAACCCAAGTTCTTCATTGATACCATTTATAATCGTATCGTCACTAACAACAAGGCAATCAGCAATTTCCTCAATACTACAATTTTTATAGAGCAAATCCGAAGCAACAAAAGCCTCTGAATACAATTGTTCCATAACAGATTTAAAGAAATATTGTGGAACAATGTCTAACTTAACTGTATTATCTTCAAAAAGTACAATATCCGTAGTTTTTATGTAACGGCGGTTTAAGTCAAGATAATCGGAAAGCGTAGCCTTAGCCTTAAACAAATGCATTATCTTGAAAAAGGCTTTTTTAAACTCGATTTCATCGCTAATACTGCTAAATATTGTATTATTCAAATGTTCTGCCGGAAATTTGTTGATTGCTGTTTCCGATGTGGTGTCAAATAAGTAACTACGCCACCATTTCCCAATTTTTATATCTTTAGTTGCGGAATAAACCGATGATAAGCAATCAATATCATCTTTGACAAAGACATTGTATAATGCTCTATACAAGTTATAATATGACTTATCATATTGACGGCTTTTTCGATTCAATCCCACTTCACATATCAATTCTTCTGTCACATCATTTTCAAGCAAGTATTCCAATGCTACTATATAATTTTGCATATTCATCAATCTATTCACTATAATTTCATCTATAGTAGTACGATTCATTCGTAACATTGAAATGCCCGCTTTAATTTCAATAGTTTCTTTTTCACCAATACAAAGAGGCAATAAATATGTATACTCATCAAGCGTCAGATAATCGATTTTACTTAATAAATAAAGCAATACTAAAAACGGTCTTACAGTTTGTCCCTCTACAGCATATGAGGTTTTAAGAAGTTGCTTTAGATAAACAAAACTGTCCTTTGGAATTTGAAATTGGTTATCTGATGAAAAATCGTTTTCAGAGCTTATGTACAATAATGCTCTACCGGCATCGCTTAATTTTCTGTTTTCATCAATCAAACCAATATCTACCAAACCGGATGTTTTCTCTCGTGCATCTTTCGGCTTGTTTCCGGCATTTCCTTCTACAAATCCTTTTTCTTTCATAAAGTCATAATACTTTGATTGCAAAACATTATTACCCGTCCAAGCTTCATTTTGAACATCCGGGCGAAGCCAAAACTCATTCAACAATCCCAATTGTTCTTCAATGGTTTTATTGAATTTTTTTGTTCTGAAACTCGTTGTACCTAAGCTCCAACAAAAACTTTTATACGGTATCTTTGTAGCCATCTCGCCCCTCCTCAATAGTTAATTATCAAAACTTCCTCACTATTTGATGTCTTGTCCTTTGTTTGATAATTTGAATTTGAATAACTGTAATTTAAACTTACAGTTCTATATTTATCTTTATTTTTATCCAGCCACTCAATCAAAATTGTATTCTCTTTGCCCTTGCTTCGCAGAACATTTGATAATGCAAATCGCAAGCCTTTTTCGTTCAAGCTATCCAAAAAATGCAAAAGATCTTTTTCATCTGTTTCAGACCAACCGCCTTGTTCGTTATATGTGGCACAGGTTATCAAATATGGCGGATCGACATATACAAAGTCATTGTTTTTGAGCGTATCAATATCAAATTTACGGAAATCAAGACAAGTAAATTTGCAGTTCTGCTCTTTGATTTTATCTATAAAATCTGACAACTTTTGCTGCATCTTTTTATTAAAGTCACGCTTGCCAACAGGAAGATTAAACTCACCATTGCTATTAAATCTAATCTGATTATTGAAAGCATAAACTATAATTACATACAACATTACATAATAGTAATAATCGTAGTTGCCTTTTTTCTTTTTTTCATTAAAATCAGCTCGCAACCTCAAGAAACTCTCTTTATTATAGCCTCCTAATCCTTTGCTGCTATCACATTTATAGTAATCATATCCTTTGTTACTCACGAGAGATAAGCCGTATGTGTTGATTATCTCAAATATCCACTCAAAAACAGATTGTTTATCTAAATTTTTAAAAGTGTTATACAGATACAACAGATTTTCATCTAAATCATTATATATAACGCTTTCGCAGTCTATATTTATTCCAACATTACAACCACCACAAAATAAATCGACAAAAGTATTTATATTTTTAGGAAATAAAGGCAGTATTTGTGGCAACAATTTGAATTTACCGCCCGTATAATTCAATGGTGATTGTATCATTATTTTTGCTCCTTAATTCGTCACTGTACATAAGAAAAGGCGTTCTTCATTTTCTGATATATCTGATTTACCTGTTGTAAACGGCTTATAGCTTTCAGAAAACACCTTTACTGTACCTTTATTTTCTAAAATACGCATAATATCTTCATCAGATATTTTGGCATTAGAACGATCATTACCTTTTTCAGCCATATTGTTGTATGAAAGCAATATATATTTAGAAGTAATATTTCCTACAAGGTCTTCAAACGCTTCTGCTGCACTCTTAGTACAGTACTTACTCTTCAATTTTGTTCTGTCCATTTTTCTTGCAACACCGAAAACCTCCGGTTTTTCCCACCGTGCAACATTTTCAAGCAAATGGTATGCATCGCAATACTGTCTTGAATTATACGGTGGATCTATATAAACCAAATCTGCGTTAATACTCCCAATCAAATCGTTTGCATCCTCATTATAACATCTGTTATTTGGATTATTGTGCCTTTCTGCTAACGGTACTAATAATTCCAAAGGTTTATCAAATCCCGCACTTTTCCTATATGCATCATAATGTCCGCAGGTTTTTGCAATTTTGTCCATTGCATATAACAAAGATGTAATCAAGATTGCCCGTTCTCTGTCATTGATATTTTTCTTTTTATAGTTCTTTTCAATATCTTCTCTTATATATCCAATTTTAGCACAATCATCACGACTAAAATAAGTGTCCGCAAAATTATCAGTCATATAATTGTCCTTTAATTTCACCAAAGAGTTATAATGCACAACATAATCTATAATTGTCTGTTGATTATAAGTTTCACTTCCAAACCAAGCATAATTGCAAATATAATTGCTATACATCAGGTCGTTTGTTATGATGATTTTATCCGTAAATGCAGATGATACTGCTCCGGTACCGGCAAAAATATCAGCAATAGATTGTATATCTGAACATTCCTTATCTACGACTTTCGTTATAAACGGTAACAGCTTATATTTGTTTCCTAAATATCGCCTGTTATTTATAAGAGAAGTTTTATAGTTTTCTTTTTTTATAGCAACACTCATTTGTCGGCACCTCCTTTTTTAGATATTCAGAAATAGCTCTGCAAGACTTATATCTAACCCATCAGCAATTTTTTCAAGGTTGACAATAGATATATTTCTTTTCCCTAGTTCAACGCTGGCAAAATATGTTCTGTCCATTCCGATTTTTGCTGCAAATTTCTCTTGGCTCAAGCCTGTCTCTTTTCTTAGTTCCCGTATTCGATTGCCGATTTTTTCAGTAATCATTTCATACCCTCACAATATTATCACTGATTATAACTATACATTATAAATTCTATCATAAAGTCGCAAATAAGTCAACAGATTTTAAGCAACATTTATATTTTCTACTATAAATACAAATGCCCCAATTGCTTTTTGTGCAATTAGGGCAAAATATCTTTTATTATTGGCATCTCTGATACTGATATAACTTTCTATCACTATGTTTTGAAGCCTCTCGTTCCAACAGTTCCACCGTCTTTTGATGTTCCCGTATCGTTTCAATATCTTGAAAAATATTATTACACATACGCATATCTTCCCGAAATTTCTGTAATTCTGCGTTGATTGTCTTGATTTCATCTGTTGAATCGGTTTTACCATATAGCCTGCTTCGTTGAATTACCGATTCTGAAATTTTTAATTCTGTATTTTCCTTAAAGCTGCTCAGCTATTCTGTCGTTTCAATATCATTATCAATTAAAAAATGAAACTGCTTTTGATAACGCTCAAATTTTATTAGCTCCTCACGCATATAAAATGACACTCTCTGCGGCGTTTCCTTTTTGCGTATTTTGCCGAACAGATATAGATAATGATAATACAACGCCTTAAATCCGTTCAGCTTTGTCGGTTCGTATTTTTTAAGCCAAGCGTTATAATCCGTTGCAGGCTTATCCAAAATCTGTATGCCGTTTCTTGCCGCTATAATTCGCTGTCTTATTGCTTCCTCGCTATAATTATCGCCAAGCGATTTAAGACGGATATAACTTTGGGAATAGGCAGGCTTTAATGCAATATACTTAACATCGCGCTTAACCTCATATCCACGCTGTTTTAATATTCTCCAAAAATCCTTATAAGCATATGAACACTTGATAATTTCGTCGAGTTCATCTTTTATCTGTCCTCTTATTGTTGGATAGCCATTTTTCTCCGCCAGCACTTCCGCATAATGCTTGCCTTTTCTTTTGGGTGTTTTGGGCAGTGTTGTTACATCTTTTCCGTCAAGCCTTTGATATGATTTTGAAATGCTGATTGTTTTGTTTTCAAAATCTATATCAGCCGGAGTTAAAGCGAGTAATTCACCTAATCGCATACCTGTCCAAAACAGAGCCATAAACGCAGCATACGATTTCTGTTTATCCATAATACTGTCAATGAATTTATAAAACTCATCTTTTGTCCAAAATTTCATCTCATCAGCCTTGTTTTTACCCATTCCACCAGCTTTGCGGCAAGGATTATTCTGCAAGTCATAATATCGAACTGCATAATTGAATACCGCCGTAAGCTGATTGTTAATTGTTCTGAGATATGTTTGTGAATAGCCTTGCGAAATCAACTCATTCTGCCATTTACGAATATCAGCAGCGGTTATACCGTTCATTCGCCTGTTTGAAAAATACGGCAAGATTTTCAAATCTATTATGTATTTCTTATTTCTCATAGTATTCTCTCGAAGCCGAGGAGTCATATCATCATAATAGAGCTTCAAAAATTCTTGAAAATTCATATTAAAATCCGCTTGTTGTGACGCAAGAAAATTTCTGACATACTCCTCAACCTCTCGTTTTGTAGCGAAACCGCGTTTTGTTGTTTTTCTGCGAACACCCTGCCAATCTGTATATCTGAATTGAATCAGCCACTTTCCTGTTTTCTTGTCTTTCTCCGCCTTCATAAATCAAGCCTCCTTTGCATTGTAACCAAACCATCGCTTTTCAAAGTACCCCTTCGGCACTTTCCCTGCGATTACAATAAAACCGTCTTTATCAAGCTCCTTGTTCAGCTTTCTTATGATTTTATAAGCATATCCCATAGATACGCCCAACATATCCGAAAGCTCACAAGCCGTAATGTAAATTTTGTTATCCGCCATACAAGTTACCTCCTCAATTGTTGTTGCGGTGTCGCTACAATATGTCAAGGAGTAATTTTGAGTTTTAATAGTTTTGTAACATTTGATGATTTTTGTTAAATGGTATGGACATTTTTATTTTTATGTGCTATAAGAATAGCGACTAAACTACAAAAGGAACGAAATATTATGACTATCGGTGAAAAAATAAAGTATTTCCGCACACGCATAGGCATAACCCAAGCAAAGTTAGCCGAGCTTTCGGGAATACACCCCGTGTCCATAAGAAAATATGAAACGAACAAAATGGTGCCGCAGGCTCCGTAAATTGACAGAATAGCGGAGGCTCTCGGCATAAGCTCTTTTGCGATTGCCGGAATTGAGAATAATATACGCCTTGAAACAGTCGGTGATTTTATGGGGCTTATGATTATGCTCATAAAGACAAAAATCATATCATTAAACGGCGAAAGAGAAGAAAACGGTATGCTGAACTCCCAAACTGTCAGCGTTGAAATAAATCCGTTTATCTCAAATTTCTTTAATGCAAAAATTGATAGTATAGAGATTTCTGCAAATAAAATCATGTACTACTTAAAATCCGATAAAATATTGAGTGATATTTTGAAATGGGAGCGGATAAATCACAGATATGAAAAATGTGCCGCTGAAATTCACGGCACATCAGATAAAGAGCTTATAAATATTTTAAATAGCCTAAAAGAGCAAAAAGAAGTTGTTGAACTTGAACTTCAACGCTCGGATATTTCGCTTAATGCAGGCAGCGGTATCTCGGTTAAAATTCCGTCCCAACCATTTGTATAAACTATCGCGTTCATATAAAAAGCAACAATCCTTTCGCTATTACAAATGGATTGTTGCTTTAGTTTTAGTCATCTTTCTTTTCAATATTAGCCTTGAAATTTTCATTAAGCTTTTGTGGTGACTTAAATACACTATCAAGGCTATGTTTCAACACCTGAGGGCTTTTCAATTTTACGGTTGTGTCATTTTTTGTCGACGCATTGCCTTGAACTGCTTTTAAAACATCATCCTTTAAACTATTAGACATATCATATTCCCCCTATCATTATAATTAATGCTATTGCTGAGAGGCTCAACAATGCAAATGCAATAATACTATATTTAATTCCGGTAGCAACTGCTTCTGCCTTTTCGGTATTAATTTTTGCATTTTCAGTTAAAATAGTATTATAATGTTCTACTAATGCTCTCTTTACATCATTATTAGACTGCGCCAAAACATTAGGATCATTCAAACTGCTAAATTCAACTCTGAGATACGGTTTTACTTTATAGCCTTTATACAAATTTATAAAAGCAACTATTAATAGTATTATAGATGACAGCATAACGCATAATACAACAGTCACAATTATAATACCAATCTTGTTAAAACTAGAATATGCCATATTTAGCTTTGAAAAAGGTATAATAGGTATGTAGATAGTAAAAATAGCTATTATAACTGAAATAAAAGCATTTGCCTTGCTTTCTATTGTATTAGAACGCTCCCTTTCCTTTGAGTATTCATCCAACGAAATATCCAGCAAGACAGATGCTGAAGGATATTTGTCTTTTGCTACAAATTCCTTAGATTTTTGTTTTCTTTTTGCATTTATTGCCTTTTTCAACATATCACATCCTTTTGTACTCAAAATGTACTCAAGCACAAATTTTACTCCCCGAAAAACCTGATTTTTCAAGGACTTCGGGGATTTTTCTGTTTATTCCCACTCAATAGTTGCAGGTGGTTTTGAAGTTATATCATAGACAAGTCTATTAACGTGTTTTACTTCGTTTACGATACGATTTGATGCTTTTTCTAGGACATCGAAAGGTATTCTTGCCCAATCGGCTGTCATAAAGTCGGTTGTGGTTACGGCTCTTAAAGCAAGGGTATAATCATATGTTCTGCCGTCACCCATAACGCCGACGCTACGCATATCTGTAATAACGGCAAAATACTGGTTTATATCTCTTTCAAGACCTGCATTTGCGATTTCTTCTCTGAATATAGCGTCTGCGTCACGCAAAATTTCAAGTTTAGCTTCTGTAATTTCGCCTATAACTCTTACGGCCAGTCCCGGTCCCGGGAACGGTTGACGCCATACGAATTTTTCAGGCAAACCAAGTTCGATACCAAGCTGACGCACTTCATCCTTAAACAAATCACGAAGCGGTTCAACAATTTCTTTAAAATCAACGTGTTCCGGAAGTCCGCCTACATTATGATGGCTCTTAATAACAGCCGCATCACCTGCACCGCTTTCGATAACGTCCGGATAAATTGTACCTTGAACAAGATAATCAACCTTACCGATTTTCTTAGCTTCCGCCTCGAACACACGAATAAATTCTTCGCCTATAATCTTACGTTTCTTTTCAGGTTCTTTTACACCCTCAAGTTTGCCCAAAAACCTATCCTGTGCATTTGCTCTGATAAGGTTAATATCAAACTGATTTCTGAAAAGATTTTCAACTTCATCGCCCTCATTTTTACGAAGAAGTCCGTTATCAACGAACACACAAGTAAGCTGCTTGCCTACCGCTTTATGAAGCATAACTGCCGCAACAGATGAATCCACACCGCCTGAAAGAGCACACAAAACTTTACCGTCACCAATCTTTTCACGCAAAGCCTGAATTGATTTTTCGGCAAAATCGGACATAAGCCAATCGCCCTTACAACCACAAACGTTAAACAAGAAATTCTTCAACATCTGCTGACCTTGTACAGAATGATTTACTTCCGGGTGATACTGTACCGCATACAATTTCTTTTCTTCATCTTCATAAGCCGCACACGGACAATCGTTAGAATAAGCAGTAATCTTGAAACCTTCCGGAATTTTATCGATATAATCCGTATGGCTCATCCAAACTACTGTATTTTTATCAACATTTTCAAACAACTTACTTTCAGAAGTTGTAATTTCCGTCTTACCGTACTCACTTACAGGAGCAGTATCAACGTGACCGCCAAGAGTATATGCCATAAGCTGACTGCCGTAACAAATACCCAAAATAGGAATACCAAGTTCAAAAATTGCCTTATCGCAGTGTGGTGATTTTTCGTCATACACACTGTTCGGACCGCCAGTAAAAATGATACCTACCGGATTTTTTTCTTTAATCTTCTCGATAGAATTTTTGTATGACATAACCTCGCAATATACGTTACACTCACGTACTCTGCGGGCTATAAGCTGATTATACTGACCGCCGAAGTCAAGCACAATTACTGTTTCATTCTGCATTTTCTTTCCTCCGTTTATTATATTATTTTAATTATATCATTAATCGACACTGTTTTCAATAGCTTTTACAAGTTTTAATGTTCTTTGCACGACCATTCTGTCACAGCTAATTTTATGACAGCCGTGCGTTCAAGCACGTTTTCGTTAAATTCATAATCGGATTTACCTGTATAGTGGTGCATGATTTGATTAAGCCCTTTAATTTTAGTGTCCCTGTCTGCCACTATTTTTACCTGTCCCCTACCCATAATGCTTTGATACAAATACGAATGACCGCAAGCAGTATCACTTGTTACAAGCTCATGTTTCGTATCTGTTTCAAAACTTATTTCGGGTTGATTATTGATTAGATTAATCTTCTTTCCCTCTGTCGCTCCGTGAAAATACAATGTAAGTTTGCCGTTATTATCTTCATATCCGAAGTTCATCGGAACAATATACGCACCTTTATCGTCCACCAATCCTATACGACAGCAGTCACACGATTTCAATATTTCAATCATTTTATTGTAATCTGTAACTTCACGTTCTTTTCTTCGCATCATTACAACCTCAGTTCTTGCTCTCCAAAATTATTGTAACAGGACCGTCATTTGTAAGTGATACTTTCATATCCGCACCGAATTCGCCTGTTTCGGTATGTATACCTTGTTCCCTGATATATGCAACAAATTTTTCATACATTTCATTTGCGCTGACAGGCTCCATTGCGTTGCCAAAATACGGTCGTCTGCCATGCGAGCAATCGCCGTACAAAGTAAATTGCGATATAACGAGCATACTTCCGCCGACATCTTCAAGGCTCAAATTCATCTTATCGTTTTCATCACTGAAAATACGCAATTTTATAATCTTGTCTGCGATATACTTCATATCTTCTTCAGTATCACCGTTGCCGACACCGAGAAGAACAAGCAAGCCGTCATCTATTTTTCCGTTTACTCTGCCGTCAATTTTAACATCGGCATTCGTTACTCTCTGTACAACCGCTCTCATACGTCATACCCACTTTCTTCTATTATCATTTGCAAGCGTTCCCATTCTTCCATAAGGCTTTCGATTTTGTCCTGCAATTCTGTTATTTTATCGGTTATCTCGCCTGCTTTGACATAATCGGTTGCAATATCGGAATTTTCAAGCTCTTTAGAAAGTTCCTCAATCTCCGATTCCTTACTTGATATTTCGTCCTCAACCTTTGCAAAGCGATTAAGCGTTTTACGTTTTTCAGCCTCCAAGCGTTTTTGCTCCTTATAATCAAGGTGACCTGCCGACTCTGTTTTCTGTTCTGTCTTAACCGTTTCACGAGCCACAAAGCTGTCGTAATCACCGCTGTAACTTTCAACACCGTTCGGTGTCAAATACAAAATTCTGTCGGCAAGTTTATTTATAAAATATCTGTCGTGCGATACCATTATCATAGTACCGTCATAATCGGAAAGTGCATTTTCAAGAGCCTCTCTCGATTCAATGTCAAGATGGTTTGTAGGTTCGTCCATTATAAGCAGATTAACACTCTTAAGCATAAGTTTTACAAGTTCAACTCTCGCTCTCTCGCCACCGGACAACTTATGTATTTCCTTAAACACATCTTCGCCTTTAAACAAAAATACTGCAAGTGCATTTCTGATTTGAGTTTGAGTAAGGTTAGGATATTCATCCCATACCTCGTCTATAACCGTTTTATCCATATTAAGATTTTCTTGAATTTGATCATAGTATCCTATATGGATATTCGCACCGATTTTATATGAGCCTTCCGTCTGCTCATAATCGCCCATTAAAATTTTAAGCAACGTCGTTTTACCGCAGCCGTTCGGGCCTAAAAGGAATACCTTTTCGCCCTTTTTAATAAGCATATCAACATTTGAAAACAATCTGTTATTATCAAATGCCATACCCAAACTTTCCGTCTGCACAACGTCTTGTCCGCCGCCTGCACAAGCCTTAAACGTAAACTCCATTTCTTCGGGCGACTGCATAGGTGCATTCAAATCTTTTTCAAGTCTTTCGATAACTTTCATTTTGCTCTCGGCAGTTTTGATATTTTTCTCTCTGCCCCAACGTCTTTGTTGCTCAACAACATTTTCAAGACGCTGAATTTCACGCATTGTGTTATCGTAATTTCTCTGTTCGGTCTTTTTGTCAATCTCCCTTTGTGCCATATATGCACTGTAATTTCCGTTATACGAACGGAAACGACCGTTTTCAAGTTCAAAAGTCTTGTTCGTAACTCTGTCAAGAAAATATCTGTCGTGCGATATTACAATAAATGCACCGCTATAATTTCTTAGGAAATCCTCTAGCCATTCAACCGACTCTATATCAAGATGGTTTGTCGGCTCGTCCAAAAGCAACAAATTTGCATCGGACAAAAGAATTTTACCGAGTGCGACACGCGTTTTTTGACCGCCGGACAATTTGTCTACACACAAGTCAAATTCATCTTCCGAAAAGCCCAGTCCCGTAAGTGTGCTTTTAACTTTTGATTTATAATAAAATCCGTCACGTTCGGCAAATGCTTCCTGCAAAGAAGTTTGACGTTTTACAAGCTCGTCGATATTGCCGTTATTATTTTCTATATCGAAACGAATTTCATCAAGCTGATTTTCCATTTCGATTACATCGGCAAACACAGTAAGAGTTTCTTCCCATATACTCTTTTCACTGCCGTTTACGGAATACTGATCAAGGTAACCGACACGCAAGCCTTTATTCTTAAAAATTTCACCCTCATCATAATCCATATCACCTGTGATTATCTTAAAAAGGGTTGATTTTCCCGCACCGTTTACACCGATAAAACCGATTTTATCGTTACTGTCAACATTAAACGATACACTGTCAAAAAGCGTTTCATCAAGAAACATTTTCTTTATATTACTTCCATTAAGCAGTATCATAAATTACTCCTTGTATTTTAGTATTTCAACATATTTTCAACCATTGTCATTATGTCATATCCGTAATTAATATCAGGACACCAACGTCCGCCAAGTTGCTCGACATACTTTACCGTACCTGCCCAAGCTATACTCTTTACAACATAATATCTGTCGTGTGGCTCTCCTACGGGTGCAAGTCCGACATACGCAGCCATATGATTATAATGCGCTCTTACACCATCCTCAGGTGTTGCAAAAGTTTCGTGATCCTCTGTTTTGTCACCTGTCGGTTTTTTAATTTTTATGCCTGCCCAGTTATTCATTTCAGGCAATACAGCGCCGCCGTAATTTCCGTATGCTGTTTCTTTGCCGGCTTGCGCATACATCACTTCCGGTCTGATTCCGAAAACTTCTCCGTAATACCAATAAATCGGTGCTATATCAATAAATCTTTGGTGTGCCCCTTTTGCCTTTGCCCAAGCCTGTGCCTGTTCAACCGTCACCTGTGCGTTACCTGTGATTGAAGTTTTGTCTGCCGCAGGATTTACCACTCTGTAAAGGAACGTACAAGCCTCCGCTCTTGTAAGCAAATCTTTCGGACGTATATTACCGCTGTCACCAAGCATATACAAATTTGTTACCGCGGTTTCAAGCAAATTTTTATATGCATCATCAACGCTTTGAGCGTCTTTAAAGCTGTAATTTGTGATTGTATAACTGTCAGCTGCCTTTTGACCACTTGCTTTTACCAATGACGCCGCGAATTCTTCACGCGTTACATATTCACCGCCGTTAAATAACGAGCCTTTTTTCGGCATATAATCTTGAAATGCCTGTACATATTTATATGACCACTTATTTTTTTCCACATCATTAAATTGAACTGCTGAATTCGATTGTAAATTAAATGTATCTGTAAATATTTTCGCCATTTGTTCTCTTGTAAGATTTCCGCCGAGCATAAGGTCACCTGTTTCGTCACCCGAAATTATATTGTTTTCCAAGCAATATTCAACGCTTTCCTTTGCCCACGGATACTGTTTCTGCCAACCTGCCGCCATAACAGGTGCAGATGCCGTCGCACAAATCGCCACTGCAGATATTAACGAGATTATTTTTTTCATAATAGAATGTTTCCTCCAAGTCGTATATTTTACCAATAATACATTATATATCAAAAACATACCGATTTCAACATCATAGTTAAAATTATTTTGATATATTACCAAAATATATATGTATCATATCTCAATTTACCGAATAAAATACATTTTTAAGGTTATTACTATACACAAAAGGAGTGATATTATGATAGAACAAGATACTGTAAAACTTTTAAGAGAATGTGACGCCGGTATAAAAATGGGCGTGTATTCAATAGAAGAAGTTCTCGGTGATGTAAACAACGGTAATTTCAAGCAAATGCTTGAAAAAGCAAAATCAGACCACCAACAACTTCAAGATGAAATTCAAATACTTCTTGACAAATACCACGACGACGGCAAAGATCCTAATCCTATGGCTAAAGGTATGTCGTGGTTTAAAACGAATATAAAAATTTCTGCCGATTCTTCGGATAATACGATTGCCGACCTTATCACCGACGGCTGTAATATGGGTGTTAAAACATTGCACAAATATCTTAACAAGTACAAAGCCGCCGATGAAAAGTCAAAAGATATTGCTAAAAAACTTATCAATATTGAAGAAGAACTTACCGTTGATATGCGTTCTTATTTATAATTTATTTAGATAAAAACGAAACAAATCTGAACTTTTTATCCATCATATTGCCGATAATGCCGACCGTTTTACCCATAGTAAACGCCGCAAGGACAGTTCCTATTCCCAATCCGTCAAGACGTCCGAGAAATATAAGCGTCATACCGGCAGTTACTGCCAAACACGTTACGTCAAAAATTATTTTAACTTTTGAATATGAAACGTTTATAATCTCCGATAACTCTCTCGGGAAAAGGTCTGTCGGTATTATCGGTAATTTACATCTGTTTGATAATGCTATGCCTATGCAAAGCAAGAAATAACTTACGACAAAGTATAACACGCACCAACCCAAATCGGTCGGCAAAATGTCTATCCACATCTTATGTACATCAAGCAATTCACTGAATATAAAGCCCACCACAAAGCTGAACAAATATTGCGGAACAAACTTTTTCCTAAGTATCATTAAACTCAAAACAAGCAATCCTTGAAAAATATATGTCCACGTTCCGAGCGATACTTTCGGAATAACCTCCGAAAACGCATACGGAACACTTGATATAGCCGAAATTCCCGCACCTGAATATAACATAAGCACAACGCCGAAACTGTTGATTATAACCGCCAACGCAAGTGCCAATTCTCCTCTGAATATATGTAAATTTTCTTTGCCCATTGTGTATCCCTCCATTGTTTTTGCCTTTGATTTACATATAGGTTTTATTGTACCACATATACTTTATTGTTACAACTAAATATATAAAATCATATTGCATTCCGACTATTGTATTCTCCTCAATAACAGTGCCATTTGCATTGTTTGCATATATCTTTAAAATTTTCTTTTGCTTTATACTTTTCGGGTAAACTATTTAAAAACAAAGGATTTAGAACACAATCTACAACATCAACGCACTCCATCGGGTCTATCTTTTCATCAATTAGCGGACACATCACTCTATCATCATATTCCATATCTGTTTAGTACCTCCAAATTTTCTGTTTTAATCAACCGAACAAATTTTTCATAAAGTAACCTTTACATTTTCAATTTTGACATTTCGTATTGCATTTTCATCAAAGCCGTTTACTTTTGCTTTAATCTGTAAATTTTCAAAAGCAAAATCTGACAATATATATTGACTTTCATCTGTCTTGACATCGAAAAACGTATTACACTCACATTCGCAATTTTTCATTACAACATTATCCGCATAAGAAAGCGGCACATCTTCCCTATCTTTCAAATCGTAAAACTGCGTCCATGGGTTTATATTAATAAAACTGTCAATTTTACCGTTTATATCTTCAACACTGATATATTCATAATGCTGAGGTGTATCGGGACGCATTTTAAGCCACAACAAATTTTTACCCTCTTTAATATTTATTCTTCTTAAAATTATATTTTTATTATGTACAGATTCCGAACCGCAAGTTAGGCAACCGTGACAGAAACCGTATGTACAATCTTCGATTAAAATACGTTCGTTAGAGCCGTTTTCGGATAATTTATCCGCCCAAGGACCTTTTCCGCCTTTCAGCACCACCGAATCATCATTAACTTCAAGATAACAATTTTTAACCAAAACATCTGTACACACGTCTATATCAACAGCGTCTGTACTCGGTGCTTTAATCGGCTTTGCCGGTGAAAATATATTGCAGTTTATATACTTGACGTAATGACATTTGTATATATGAGTAGTCCAATAGTGCGAATTTTGCAAGTGCAAATCGGCTATTGTGACATTACTGCTGTTTGATATGTAAACAAGTCTTGGACGCTGCTCGTCCTTATTGGTACAGTTTGGATTCCATTCACGTCTCAGCCAAAACGCTCTCCACGATTTCAAACCGTTTCCGTCTATTGTACCTTTTCCGCACATTTTAAAACCGTCAACATTATCTGCATTAATCAACGCAGCAAAATACGGACACGTTTCACCCTCCATACGAGTTTGCATTATCTGATAATCGTAAATATCATCACTGCCCTTTAACACTCCGCCGTCCTCAATATAAAGATTTACCCCTTGTTTGAAAAACAACGCACCCGTAAGATATGTTCCTTTCGGAACTACTATCACTCCGCCGCCGTTTTCATATGCTCTGTCAATCAAATTCTGTATTTCTTTCGTATGTATCTTGCCGTCATCAAGGATATTGTAATCGGTTAATACATATTGCTTACCCAAATCACTTAATTCGGGTATATTTATATCGTAAAACCACTTATCTATAACAGTTCCGTCAGGGAAAATTTCTTGTTTGTCCATATTAATTCTCCTATTTTTTTATTTAATTATATCACGTTACTTTGCATTTTGCCATATGTTTTGCTTGTTTTTCACCTGCATAATATGATACAGTAAAATAAATTTTTATAATATTGAAACTTTTTATATATTTTCTGTGTATATAATAGCGTACACATCAAAAAATAGTGCTATTTTTTACAACGAGAGGAGGCTTATATTTTGATTGATGAACAAAAACTTTTACATAATCTCAAAAAGCGAAATCGTAACAGCTTAGATGACATTATAAAAATATACACGCCGTATATAAGCGTGATTGTTTATAATACAGTCGGCTGTAAATTATCAAAAGAAGATATGGAAGAAATCGTTTCCGATACATTTTTTCTTTTATGGCAAAACTCTTTAAATATTGATGAAACCAAAGGCAATATGCGTTCATATTTAGCAACTATTGCCCGAAACACATCAAAGAATAAACTTCGCAAATATCATTCAAATGAAGTTCTGAATGAGCAAATTATATCAAGCGATTTAACACCTCAAGACAATATAATAAAAGCAGAAAACAGTCAATTTTTAACCGAACTGATTACATCACTCGGCGAGCCTGACAGTGAAATATTTTTCAGGTATTATTACTACAATGAAAAAATCAAAACAATTTCAAAAGCAATGAATATTTCCCTGTCGACAGTAAAAACAAAACTGTATCGCGGTAAACAAAAATTAAAAAACACTATTATAAAAAGGAGGGCTAATGATGAATAAACATTTAGCTAAATTACAAAAAGAATTAGATATTTCAGATACTCATAATATGCCGAGTACGGATATTATTCTGAAAAACGTAAACAACAAAATCAATGTTTCTCCTGAAGAAAGGAAGATTTATATGAAAAGAAAATATTTAAAAATAACATCAATCGCCGCCGTTATATGCGCACTTGCGGTTACAACCGCATTTGCAGCTGATTCAATCAGCGGTAAAATCGGCGAAATTATATCATATTTCCAAAATGACAATGCTGTCGAAATGACAAGCCTTGAACAGCTTGCAAATTTTAACGACTCAATCGGAAAAAGCATATCAAAGGACGGTTACACACTTACTCTCGACAACGTAGCCGCTGATGATAACTTTGTTCATGTATTTTATACAGTTACTTCTGAAAATGAGCCTTTTTACAATAGCTCTGACAATAACGCACCTATTTGGAGCAACAGTTTAAATGTTTCGGCAGACATTCAATGTGTTATAAACGGCAAGCTATCAGACGTAAGCAACAACAATCACGAAAGCGGATATTTTGTTGACCAACATACATATAAATGTGCGGAAAAATACAATGTGTCAGGATATAATATTCCGAATAAATTCAATCTTGAATTGTTTGCATTTATATCAAAAGCAGATACTTCCGAAGAAAATTTTCCTGTCGCATTTACCAAATTGTTGAACGGTCAATATGACGGTATAACCGATGACGATAAAAACTCAGTGTGGTACATTTCAACCGATATTGACAAATCAAAAGTCAAGGTTAGTAGTATAACAAAAGACATAAATTTAAAATTGCCTAATTCCGACGCTACTGTTGAAAAAGCCGTATTTTCACCATTCGGCAATCAGCTTGTGATTTCAACCCCATCAACAGGTGATCCTGATAATGTCATCGCAAATATTGACAGTTTTGCTTTGTATGACGAAAACGATACTTGCCTTGATATTTTAAACTCTGATTTAAGTGTAAATGGTGACGGAAGTTCACGAAATTCACTTGAATTTCTTAAAGCAAACAAGGATACAAAACAGTTAAAATTCGTACCTGTTAAATACTCATACAATACAGAAGATTGCGATACAATATTTAACAGTGTAGGAACATATCCTATTGAATACAAAATTAACGACTATGGCAAAGTGATTGTAACCGGTATCAGAATTACAGACGGTGAAATTGACATTGATTATTACAAAGACGGTTTTGTTCCATATGATCCTGCGTTTGTTCTTCAAAATGACAACGGCGAAAATGCCGAACCGGGCGATAAATTCAGCTCAACATTATACACCGATGTAAATTACGAAACTAACAGCTATACTGCAAGATATGTATTTGAAGCATATGACGATAACGGTAAACTATTACCGATACCCGAAAGTTCAAAAGCAGACGCTCTAAAACATCAATTTACAAAACTCGGTGTTGTTAAAACAGATTACTACACTCTTGATTTTGACAGTGCCGTAACAGTTAATCTAAAATAGTTAAAAAGGTGTCAAGCCCAAGTGAACATAATTTCAAAAAACTGACAATAAAAAAGAGCCTCCTATGGTAAAATGAAACCATAGGAGGCAATTTTATGTCAAGAAGTTATCGTCATATACAAGAATGTAACAAAGAAATTATTGAATTAAAGCATAACGGCTGTCCGGTTAGACAAATATGTGAAAAATATAGATTTAGCAAAAATACTACTCTATATTATTTTGAATGTTCATTACAGAATACACGGCAAGAAAATAAGAGGGAGAGAAGAAATCTTATTAGGGGTAACAAGTAGACCGTATATTCTGAAATCAACAATCAACTCCATCAATTATCACATATATCGGCAATAACACCGGCTAAAGCATCTCCCATCTGCTTATATCCTATTTCAGATGGATGCACCCAATTAGTTATATGTCGTTCAAAATGTTCTGAATATATATTACTTTTTATGTAATCACTCTGAAATCCATTCACTGTATCACATACAGCAAGCATAGGACATACAAAAATATTCTCGTTTCTGCGTCTGTCAAACAAGTCTGTAATTGCACTGCAAGCCATTTTTATACAATATTCATATTGTTTCGCACTGCTTTTACAACCAAGTTGTGTACCCCATGAATATTGATCGCCACCACATATAGGGAGATTTATGACAATTTTTATGTTATGATTATATTTATGTATCGCCTCTATCATATTATTAAGATTGCATATAAATTTATTTAATTCATTGTCAAATTCAGAATAACTGCATATTTGAAATTCATTTGCACCGAATAAAATTGAAACAATATCAGGAGTCGGCATTGAATAACGCTCAATATATTTTGAAAAATCAAATTTGAACACCGGATTTTCACAAACAACATCATATATTCCTTTACTATAACGATACAGTTTATCATTATCGCAAATAACCATTCCGTCTTGTATTGGCGTTACAGATGTTCCTATATGACTGTAATCTGTATTTGAATTGAGCATATATTCATAAAATTTTTTATCACCGTAATATTCTTTACCGTCAAATCCTTCAGGAAATAAGAACGGAGAAATTCCCCAACCGTCATCTGTATATTTTTCAAAATACGCACTGCAAGTCCAACCGCCTCTTCCTTCGTGATTTACATTATGACTGATATTTCTTAAACCTATTGTATTAATATTTTTTAGTTTATTTACCGTATGAGCAATATAAGTTTCAGCCATAGTCATACTGTCACCGATGCAAAGCAAATTAACGGTCGGATATTCTTTTTTCTCAAATATTTGAACGCGGCAACTCTTTTCAGTGAGCAATTTGCCGTAATATCCATAAATTTTCAACGTAAGCAAAAAAGTATCGGCTATGTCATTAAACTCTTCCAACCGCCAACAATTACCAAGATTTTTGCCAAATTCACACTCTATCTGAACATCATATTCTTCAGAGTATGGATAAATAATATTTTTATAATATATCGAATACTGTTCAAAGTCTATATATATACTTTGATTTTTGACATCTCTTAAAACAGAAATTTTTTCAGGCAATATTATAATAGGCTTATCACAATACATAATCATTTCATCCTTTGGTTTAATATATGTGATACGCGGCATAATGCCGCATATCACATTATAAAAATTATTTATATATAGGTCCGTAGTTTTTGCAAGCCGCATAATCTGCCGCTTGAGAATCTTCTGTACCAAAAGACGACCATACGTGCGGACGATATACCTTTTCATCAGCTACATTATGCATTGTTACAGGAATTCTCAGCATTGAGCAAAGTGTTATCAAATCAGCACCAACGTGTCCGCCGATTGTCACACCGTGATTAGCACCCCAATTAGCCATTACACTGTATACATCAGTAAATGCACCCTTACCTGTAAGAATCGGAGCAAACCATGTTGTCGGCCATGTAGGGTCTGTACGTTTATCAAGTTTATCATGAATATCATCATCAAGATTGCAAGTATATCCTTCTGCTATCTGAATAACAGGTCCAATACCTTCAACGATATTCACTCTAAGCATTGTTACAGGCATTTCTGCTTTTGTTCTGAAGTGGCTTGAAAAACCGCCGCCTCTGAAATATTCATAATCTGCTCTGCACCAATCTGTTGCATCAATACAATTTTGAATATCTTCATCAGTCATATTCCACCATTCTTTTTGTGTACCGTTGCCGTTCTCGTCTTTTGCCGCACCTGTACAATCAAGTGCCGTTGCACCGGAATTAATGAGGTGAATAATGCCGTTAGCGGCTTTACCTGTAAGTTCTTTACCTGTTACACGTTTTACGGCGTCGGGTGACCAATATGTACGAACATCGTGGAATGCAGGTGCTTTACCTGTAACAAGTGTTGCCAAAAGCATCGAAATACCGTTTAATGTATCATTTTCGGTTGCAAACGGAGTAGGCATTTTCTTGCCGTTCCAGTTGAATGACGATGCCATAATTGCCTCTGTAAAATCAGCGTTAGGCAGCCAATCTGTCCAGTGTCTTTGACCTTGAAAACCGCCTACTATTGCATTCTTTCCAAGTGCCTCTTCATGCCAACCAAGTTCGGCAAGTTTTGGATTTCCGTAAAGAATATCATTTACGATTAACGTAAACTTAGTGATGAATTCCCAATCCTTATCTGCCGGAACAACTTTCGATTTTGTAATAATATCAGGCAATTTTTTACCTGCATTTTTATCAAAGCCTTCTTTGCAGTTTTCTTTTATCCATTTATATGCTTTTTCATACTCATCTTTATCATATATACCAAGAGTAATTCTTCTCAATATTTCTGTCAAATCAACAAATTCAGCTCGTATACCAAGATACTTTTGCATAAATGACATATCACAATATGAACCTGCAATACCCATTGCGACACTGCCAAGGTTCACATATGCTTTGTTCTTCATTTGACCGACCGCAACAGCACCTTTCGCCCAACGAATCATTTTTTCGGCAACATCTTCAGGAACTGTGTTATCATCAATGTCCTGCACATCGTGTCCGTACATTGAAAATGCAGGAAGTCCGCGTTGTGCAAATGCAGCCATTACTGCGGCAAGATAAACCGCACCGGGACGTTCCGTTCCGTTAAAGCCCCATACAGCTTTTACTGTATCCGAGTTTAGGTCCATTGTTTCTGAACCATAGCACCAGCATGGTGTTACAGCCAACGTTGCACATACATTTTGTGTTGAAAAATAATCGTTGCATTTAGCCGCCTCAGCGCCTGAACCTATTGTACAAGGTGAAATTACACATTCAACAGGTGTTCCGTCTTGATAATGCACATTACTTTCAATAAGTTCCTTTGCGGCATTTGCCATAGCCATTGTTTTTTCTTCAAGGCTTTCTCTGACGCCGCCCCAACGACCGTCTATTGTCGGTCTTATTCCTATTCTTGGTTTCATTTTTATTACTTCCTTTCTGTTTTTAATTAATTATAAGCATGAATATAATACATTTCTCAGCCTTGGCTGATAATATTCTTCTTGTGGGTTTAACATATGGTGTGCATAGAAAAGTGCAACTTTTTCTTCTGTATCGGCAATTATTGTTGCACCTGCCGCACCTCCCCAACCGATTTCACCGATTGAACTGTTTGAACCGCTTTCGGCTTTATCTATAAGCGTTCTTACACCTAATCCGTAACCGTAACCTCTAAGACGTCGCCAATTCATAGTTTTACGCTGTGCCTCATTTAATTGATTTGTTTTCATCAGTTTTACTGTGGCACTGCTAAGTATACGATTATTATTAAGTCCTGTTCCGCTATTTGCCAAAGCCGCCGCAAACTTGGCATAATCATCGACAGTCGTTATTATTCCTGCACCTCCGCTGTCATAATTCTCACCGAATACAAGTTCATTGCCGTATGCTCTTTTGACAACTCCGCTTGTATGTTCTTTTTGCTGAAGTTCTACAATGTTCTTCGTATCTTGTATTTCATATATATATTGCGGAGATATTATAACATCGTTCGGTGTATGGTAATATGAATTATTCATACCCAACGGCTCAAATATATTTTTTTTCATATATTCCGAAAATCTCATTCCCGAAACTACTTCTGCCAATACCGCTAAAACATCGTGACAAAGGCTGTAATTCCATCTTGCACCCGGTTCAAATAAAAGTGGTTCTTCCGCAAGACATTTGATGACTGTTCTTGTATCCATTTTACCGTCGGTTAGCTTTCTTGCTTTTTCAAATGCAGGTGTGTTTGTAGCATATGACAAACCAGCCGTCATAGTAAACAAATCTCGAATTGTTATCGGATTTTCTGCCGCTTTTATTCTGTCACCGTCTTTTACATACATTTTTTTAAATTCAGGAAGATATTCATATAACGGATCAGACAACAAAAACTTTCCCTGTTCATACAGCTGAAGTGCCGCCGTTACCGTTGCCACCTTTGAACACGAATAAATATATAACTGCTCCTCACCTGTCTTTTTTATTTTTTTCTCAAGGTCAGAATATCCCGAACTGTATTCAAATACTTTCTTCCCGTCTTTATAAATAACGACACTGTTACCCGGAATAATCCATTCCGTCAGACTATTCATAAAGTTTTTCATATATTCAAAATTCATAGCGTCCTCCTGTTTTGTGTGTCAAATAACTACGTTCACGTTTTTATCATCGTCTTTGATAAAGATTTTTTCGTTCTTTGTTATTGTAATATTATATTTTTTCCCTCTGAAAACTCTTGTGACTTTCGCCGGAAGAAGTTCTTTCGGCAGACATGGGTCAATTTCAAGTCCGTCCCACTTTGCCCTTATTCCAAGCATATGTTGTGTAACCGCAATATACATCCATGCCGCAGTTCCCGTAAGCCATGATACATTCGCCAAACCGAATTTATCACTTTCAGGTCCGAAAATATTAGACGCATAAACGTAAGGCTCTGCCTTATATCGCCACTCTCCGGCTTTTTTCTGTGCCACCATAGGCAATAACTGATGATAATATTTATAAGCTCTTTCAGGTCTTTTTAACATACATTCCGCTATGATTGCCCATGTATTTGCGTGACAGAATACACTTCCGTTTTCGCCGCAGCCTTTATTGTAATAAGTTAATGGGTCTTCTTTTGACGGATAGTCCTTCATTGACGGATGAATTTTTTTAATACCTAAATCCGTATCAAGATATTCATTTACACTGTCCATTGCGGTTTGTCCGTTTTCACCCATACCGCTTATAACAGACCAGCTTTGTGAATTAAGCCATATTTTTGCCTGTGGCTCTTTTTCACTTCCGATATACCTTCCGTCATCTGTGATACAACGAATATACCATTTTCCGTCCCATGCTTTCTCATTTACAAGTTTCTTTTGTGATTCATATATATCAAGATACTTCTGCTTATCTTCACCTTTAAGTTCAGCTAATTCCGCAATCATTCTAAGAACAGTACCGAACTGCATACCTGTCCATATACTTTCGCCTTTTCCCTCACGGCATACTTTATAAAGCATATCGTTCCAATCAGATGCAAGCATAAGCGGGAAACCGTTTTCACCGAGATTATTCATACAGAAGTCAATAGATTTTTTAATATGTTCCCATACGGTAGCACTGCCGCCGTCATAAAAATCTATTACTTCATCAAGATAATCTAGTGTTCCCTCTTCCATAATGATATGATAGCACGTCATTACAAGCCATAAATGATTATCGCTGTGTATTCTTTTAACAGGTTCCCAGCCCTCTAACGGGAAACAATAATGATTGCAATGTCCGTCCCTATATTGTTGTGTAAACAGTAAATTAAGTTTATTCTTTGCTCTGCGTAAGTTAAACGGAATCATTGCCAAAATATCTTGTGCGGTATCTCTTACTCCGACGCCTCGAAATGTGCCTGTTGCGTAATAGCTTATATTTCTTGAAAATTGAAAATTTCGTTCAGCTTGATAAGGATTCCATACATTAATCATAAGTTGAGTATCTTTATCCGGTAGTTCACACTGGAATTTACTCAAATAGTTATCCCACGATTCACACAACTTTTTATAAGAATTATCAACGAAATTCTTTTCTCTGCAATGATGTACACTTGCTTTTACTGCATCCTCCGTCATAGCTGTTCCGAGAAAAATATTTACTTCTTTTGCTTCTCCTGCTTTCAAATCTAAATCTATTTGCAATGCAAAACACGGATCACCGCCGTAAAGAGTAGAATTTGTGCATTTTCCGTTTTCAACATTCTGCGGATTTTCTTCACTTCTGTATGAGCCTACAAATTCATCTCTGTCACAGTCAAATGCAGTTGCCGGTACATCTGTCGCAAAATATACCAAAGGTGTTTGGTCAGGTCGCGGTTGGTCCTCAACACCGTATTTATAAACTAAAATATCACCCATATTGTAAGCAGTTAATTGATGTTTGTTATAACACTGCCATTGTAATTCACGCATAAATTCCATCATACCCAGTTCAACATACGGAAAAACAGTAATTTTGCGGTCATAATTTGATTTTATCTTTAAATTCCATATAAGTGCATTTTCATATTCACCGACAAAATATGTACTTGTTATTTCAAGTCCATTCTTTTCAGCCTCAAATCTTGTATATCCCATACCGTGTGTGGAACTCCACTTATCAGGCTTTGACTTGCACGGTTCGTTTGTCGGACACCAAATATCGTCATTATCCTTGATATATGTATAAAATCCGCTTCTGTCGGTTGGTAAATGGAAAAAACGGTAATGATTAATTCTCCATATTTGAGGAGATTTATAAAAAGCAACACCTCCGCCGGCTTGTGAAATCATTGTATGAAACGTACCGTTTGAAATGTAATTCATCCATGGTGTAGGTGTATTATATTTGTCAAATGTTATTTCCCTGTCATTAAATTTATACATTTTTGTCTACCTTTCTATACATTTTTGCAGTCTCATTTGCACAATGTTGTGCAATAGTCATTTCACTGCAACTGACACTTTCATCAAATTCATTAAAAGTATTTCCAATACAACTTTTGCCTGTCAACATCTCGTACCATATATATCCCAAAGCCAGTCTTCCTACGCCTAAAGAAGAATGAAATGTATCACGATGGATTTTCTCTATACCCGATTTTATAAGGTTCTGAAAAGTTTCACCGCTTGGGATAATTTCTACATTTCCGATGTCCTTTGCGGCTTGTTCATATGCTGATTTTAAATCAGCAAACATTTCAATTTGATCTTTGTATTTCATTTCTTCATTAAGTCTTTTGCTGTTTTGCTCATATGCCCAAGTTTGATGTATCATAATTTTTGCTTTCGGTGCGTGAATATGTACATAATCGGCAAGTGCATTCAGATACGGCTGATATGTGTCATAATCAACGCTAAGCGAACTGGCTTGTTGCAATGTTACAACGTCCCAAATATCGCTTTGAAGAGCTTGTTTTATTGACACTTTTATGCCTGTTCTCACACCGTTAAATTCAAAATCATAATCCGCCGCGTCATTATGTATATTTGCATAATGTCTTGAAAGCGGACAACCGCCTATGAACAAATTAACCGTTTTCATATCCACACCGTCCGCTTTTGCAATTCCATGTAAATAACGCATTGCGTCATTTGAAAAACTGTTTCCTATAGCTAACACTTTCATTTTGTTTCCCCTTATTCAAACACAACCATCTGATGACATTCTATTTTAGCTAATTTTACTGATATGTAACCATTATCATAAGTAAAATCTATATCTTCCTTTTGAGGTGCAAGATATACTTTGTTTATTTTCTTATCAGTTTTGATAGCTAATTCAACGTTGTATATCGGCACTATATCCTCGATTACTTCTATACCGTTTCCTCGTTTTACGGGACTTGCATATAGCAAATGACATATTAATCTGTCACTCTGTTTCATCAAAGTTACTATTCCTTGTGCAGGAAGATTTGTTTTTAAAGTCTTTGCGCTGTCAAGTAATCTGTCAAGAGCGAATATTGCCATTTGTTTCAAATGCAATTCGCCGCTTTGAGCATAATCGGCAAATATATTCCACGCAATATATATTCCGTCTTTGCCCTCTGTCATTCCCGCACCGCCGTATTCACAGCTGTTTGGAGTATGCTGATGTGAGCAGAAATGTGCTCTTGTACGGTTAAAATAAGGATTTTCTCTTATTCCGAGTTCGTTACCGATACAACGAATTTTCTCGCCGTTGCCGTACATTATATATCCGGTATCACCCATACCTTTTATTTTTTCTAAAGGTCTGAAATAATCCGGTTTATACGGATTTTCTTTTATCCGTTCAGCACCGAGATTAAGGCAAAATTCATTGCTGTTTTCATACAGTGCAGATTTACCTGTTGCAAGAACTTTTCCTCCGCAATCACAAAATTCTCTTAAACGTTTTGCAAAATCAATATCAGCGCGGATAACATCAGGCAAAATTATAACTTTGTATTTACTTAAATCCGACTTAAAGTCAATAACGTCAAACAAATATTTGCCCTCAAGCATAATACGGCATACACCGCTTCCCGAATCATCAACCTTTGTCATTTGCCCTGTACTCAAATCACCGACATATGCCTCAGGACTGATTATTGCAATATCTGCTACCGATTCAACATTATCAAGCCATTCTTCTTTTTCTTCCAATTCTGAATATGCAGAGCCTATCAAGTCGTATGTTACCATATCCATTTCACCGCTCGGTGAAAGTTGATCTCCTACAGAACATTTTGCACCGTTTGCGGCGGCAAGTGCCACTTCAAACCTAAGTGCATTAGGATGTTTAAACCCTCCAAATTCTCCCCATGAGCCGTGGAATTTCCCTGTCATACCAAGATAATCGACTCCGAGTCCTTGACAATATCTTGCCGAAAAAGGAAAATGGTCATATCCCCAACCGCCTGTCGGCAAGCTTTCAAGTTCCAAATGCGTGTTGTAATTCACAAGGTCACGTCTGCCTTGTCTTATATGTCCGCCATTATGAAAAAGCGGTAAATTCGGTTTATACTTATCAACTGCCGCACGCGTTTTTTCTGCATAGCGTTTATATACCGTTTCTGCGTGTTTTAGCACATCATTTTCATCATACGGATTTAGCCCCAATTCTTCTCGCTTTGCAATACAGTTTTGACAATAACACGGCTGAACACCTGCTATATCAAGAAATATTCCGTCTGCGTCATAGTTCTTGCAAACTTCTTCAATTTGCTTTACAAGGTAATCCAAATACGGAGATGACATACACATTTTATGGTATCCCGGTTCTGTAAAATCTTTTGCCCAAGTAGTAGACTCGTCAAGATTTCTTACAAGCCATTCAGGATGTCTGTGTGCCATTTTTTCGTCAAGACCTGCTGACAAATATATCGGAGTTTTAACGCCTATCTCGTGTGCCGCCTGTATTTGTGCTCCAAGTAAATCAAAATCCAAATGAGGATGTATTTCGTTTGCTTTTGACGGATGATATGCCCAACCGTGGTGACATTTTGAAAACAGTGTAATCGAATTTATATGTCCTTTTTTCAGTGCAGTCTGAAATTGTTTTTTATCAAACTTTTTGCCTATATCTTCAATATGTTCACTTGTATGAAAATCAAGATGTACCTGTCTGAATCTCAATTATTGTCAGCTCCTTTCGTGCCATATATTATCTCAAATCTATTGAATAAATATCTGCGATTTCGTTTCCGTTGGTTGATATTAAAGTAAAACGAATTGCTTTTGTGGTTTTTCCGATTTTGATTTTTACAAGACGTTGATGATTTTCCTTTATCCCGTCAATTTCTTGCCACTTATCATCAGCGTTTTTAATTTCTATTTTCATATCTTTAACAAGAGTTTTCGGTACGTTAAGTGCCGGAGCATTTTTATGTACATTACAGGTATTCATTTTCTCGGGAATATATTTTCCCGCGCCTGTTGTTTCTCTGTTAAGGTCGCTGTTAAATACAAATCTAACTTCATTTATTGCCTTTTCACTTTCAAATGAAAATGTTACAGTATCACCGATTTTACCGCTCCAACAATTTTTATCATCACCGTAATGTCTTTCAATACCGTTTAAAAGCAATTCGGCATCTTCGCCTGTTGATGTAATTGTTGCACTTTTTGTAAGTTCTGAAATCTTTGTTTTGCAGTAAGGCAACCAACAATCATCATCCATAAGCATTTGTTGCAGCTCGCAAATATATTTTTCAGAAATTTCTCTCGGTGTTGCATCGTTTTTTATCGCTATTGCCGACGCAGTTCCGACCGCTTGTCCAAGCAATGCACAAGTAGCCATAACTCTCGATGCGCTCATTGCAGTATGCGTAACACTGATATTTCTGCCTGCAAAATAAAGATTTTCGATATTAACCGAATATAAACATCTGTAAGGTATTCCAAACGGTGAAGGTGCGGGATGAAATATATTAGGCTTATCCTTAGTGTTTATCCCTGCGGGATTGTGGTCATCCATTGTCCAACCGCCGTATGCTGCAATATCATCAAAATGACCTCCGTCTCTGACATCGTTTTGATTCATTATATAATCTCCGACATATCTGCGACTTTCACGTTTTCCCGGAAGAAATCCGACAAATTCAAGTTCCCAGTTATCAGCATTATATTCACCGCTGTTTTTCACAAAATCCCATATACCGTATGCGACGCTTATAAGCTCATCACGAAGTTTTTCTGTGTCGTGAATAGTGTCACCTTCACCGCCGAGTTCCATATACCAAAAATTTTCTTCGGGGTCATTCATATCGGGCAAACGATATGGTAAGTCTTTTTTCGTAAACTTTCTTGCCCAAGACGGAGCAATAAATTTGTGCTTTTTATCTGTTTCCCTTGCCTGAATAAGACATGATAATCCCATTGTTTTCTTATCGGCTTGCTCAGGCGCTATGCTTTCGCCGAACTCATTTCGGCTTTCACGTCCCCAACGATATTCTGCACCCGAAAGAGGTGCGAGAATGCTGTCACCCGAACAATCAGCAAACAATTTTGCTTCAATTATATGATAACATTGCGTTGTGGTTTGCCAACCGATAACTTTTTTTATTTTTGAACCGTCCATTTCTATATCATTGCATGAACAATTCAAAATCGGCGTTATATTTTTTTCATTATTGATAAGTTCAAACAGTATAGCGTCCCACATCGGATAACGTCTGTAAGGATTTCTGTAAAGGGTTTCAAGTGCAATTTCTTCAATAATGCCTGTTTCTCTGTTGTTTTTACCGTGTGCACCGCACACCCACATTCTGATTTCGCTTGACGCATTGCCGCCGTATACAGGGCGGTCATGCATAAGTGCAACCTTTATTCCGTGACGTGCCGCCGCAACTGCCGCACACATTCCCGCAAGTCCGCCGCCTACAACACACAAATCAACTTTGTGATAAATACTTTTAAGGTTTGTATTCATTTATTTTCGCTCCTTTCAAGTATTTTTTATGTTAAATTCAAACTTTGTTTCAACCGTTTTTGTTTTAACAATATATTTCAAATCCACTGTATAGACTGTTTTTTGCTTATTATAATGTGACGCATATGTCACTTCGTTTATTTTACATTCAAAATCAGAAACATTGTAACATATCTCTGTATTTCCGATTTTTAAACCGTTTTCACATTCAGTAGGTTTAACATCAAAAACAAAATGCTCCGTAACATCATTTTTATCTGTGTCAAATGCGAATTTATCGTTTAAAACAATTTTATCATCATAAAATTCAAATTTTCGTGTTAATTCTTTTAATGAGCAACCATTGTAAGCATCTTTACAATCTATTATAAGTTCATTTTCTGTGGCTTTCACAATATTTCCGCGATATTCTTCACCTTCTTGCTGTACAATTTCGTTTACTACAGGCACACTGTGTGCCAATGCCGACGGCGGAAAATATTTATATCTTTTTGAACTGAAATAGTCTGACGTATATTCGCCTCTGCCGGGGTCTGTTACTATTTTATCGCCACCGACATTTAACAAAAATACGCCTATATCGTTATGATTATGTGATTCTTTATTATCTCCCGCTTTTGCGGCAAATTCATAATTACTTGTTCTTTTTATATACCAACCTGCATTTTTAAAATAATCAAAACCATTTTCTGATTCTGTTTGTACTTTAATGTTATTTTTTCGCCATGCAAAATCTCTGATAAGATGAGCAAATCTGTAACAATCATCACCGTCAAATTCAAGCGAGCAGTTATCATCATGTACTGCTATTTGGCTGTATTTTTGTTTTAAAAAGTGTATTAAACCGCTTCTTTGCGTAAACTTATCTCCGCAATCGGAAAATGTGACTGTATTATTATTTTTAAACCATAATTTTTGCGGAAATACTGCGATATTTTCAACTTTTTTATTATCGAAAAGATTATCTTTTCCGTCACTGTACTGATACAGTAACTGTGCGAAGTATGTAAAATACCCAAAGCCGTATGCCCAATAATTTATTCCCTCTACACACGCACCGTCATCACCAAAACCTTTTAGATAATATTCCAAAGTTTCCTTTATTCGCGGTAAGACTGTTTGAATTTCCTCATCAGTTCCGAAGTATAAAAATGCACTTCCGACACTTCCGGCACATACGGCAGACCAGTTATTCTCTAAACAATCCCAACTGTTTTTTCTGCCTGATAAATAAGGTTTTAAGACACGTCTGTAAACTTCATATTTAATTCTTTCGACTATGATTTTATCAAGCTTATCGCTTAATATATGCGAAATTTCAGCCAATGCAAATGCCGTTTCAGACGCAAATAAATCAATATGCGTTATACAATTTCCAATATCGGTATTTTGCGGAATATGTGCCGGCAAAGCCCAAGTAAATTCATCAAGAATTGACCATATAATATCTTGCAAGCATAAGCGGTATTTTTCATCATCATATAAAATATTTAGTATTGCAAAGTCGTTCAATCGTCTTCTATGCAAAAAATACTCATATTCATATTCTTTTCGACTGCCTGTAACATAAAACTTTTTAAAAGATGTATATGTCAATGCGGCTATGTCTTTATTTGCGAATTTTTCTGAATCCGACTTTATTCTCTCAATCTGTTGTTTCAAAAATATATCGTTTTTTACGTTTTCTTTTATGTTTTTATTCTCTGTAAAAAGTCTGTTTGTCATTTTCTACTCCTCAATAAAACCTGCTTTTGTCACGCATTCAAGCCATGCACGAGCCATTATTTCATGTCCCGCATTTGTCGCATGAATACAATCGACAGACCAATGTTCTGGAGGTGCAATTTTTAATGCCTCTTGAAAATTTTCAAAATACGGTACAAACACCGCATTATATTTATCAGCAAGTTCCTTTACTATCTGACGACGCTCCGTGAGTTGTCCGTTCCAAACGTCCCAATCTCTGACTATATCACGACCAAGTTCGGGAGTATTATTTGTAATCTTAAATAGAAACGGTTCTCCAAGCACCAATTTTAAATCTTTATTCTTCTCTAATGCCTCATTTATCATTAACTCATATATAAACTTAAATTTCTTTGCGTCCGCACCTTGATTCATACGTATTGCAAAGCCAATATCATTCACTCCGCTTAAAATACTTAAAATATTACAATCAATATTTAATGCGTCCTCAATCCAGCGACTGTATGTATCGGCAATACGACTGCCGTTATACGCTTTATTCCATACTACAGTATCGGGATAATCGCATAAAAGCTTTGACGCAATCAGATTAACATAGCCGTAACCGTATGCTTGAACAGGATTATGACCTGTTTTATCTCTTCCGCAATCTGTAAGTGAATCACCTTGAAACAATATCTTTAACATAACTATTTCCCCTCTTTTATTCTGATTTTTCCGTACATATGTGCTGTTTTGTCAGGCATTGTAGAATGAAATAATGTGTATGGGTATCTAAGCATACTCGTTTCTTCAACTTTTGCCTCAAGTTCCATAAGAAAACTGTCTGTATTTTTACTGATACCTAATTTTTCAAAAGTTAATTTTACTGTTTCGCCTTTTTTTAGTTTAAACGGCGTTTTTACTATTTCTTTAACTTTCGGTTCATTTTTGAAAACATATGTAATTTCAGCCGGGCATCTAAGTTGCGGTGCCGGTACAAGTTCATTGCCTTTTTTCAAAAGTGCATATATTTCGCCGAAGTCTGTTTCCTCTGCCGAAAACATAACTTCGCCCTCTGCACTCGGTACAGGCATTGCAGTGTACAATAAAAATTCAGTTGTCTTTTCAGAGTCGTTCATTATGATAAGCTCACTGTCTTTCACCGCAATTCTTACTTCCGCACATTTTGTATTATAGTAATTTACAAATTGATATTTCGGACAATCGTTTATATTTTCCGACACAATCATAGGCAATTCCGAATACAGGAATGTATTTTCTATCTCATTCTTATTGTTTTTTAAATAAAAAACATATTTACCCGCTTGCAATTTCAAATTAAATTCGTATGATTGGCTTTCATTCGGGTCGATGTTGTATTCAAACGACTGCTCTTTTTCGGTATTCTTTGGTGATATTGCAAATGCAGCCGTTCCATTCATCGCCACATCACTTTTATTGTGAAGTATTACTTTGACGGTTCCTTTATAAAATCCGTTATCTGGTTTAAAATCATCTTGCATTACTATTTCAGACTCAAGAACTGTTCTTTCATTTTTCGAATTATCCGCCGTAACTGAAATTTCGTCTACGAATTCATATACATTAAGTCCGAGTTCTTTTGGAGTCAGTGCATATTTCCCGTTTATATTAATGTTGTGAAAATTTACATTTCGGATATTGTGTTTTTCGCTAAATCCCTCAATTCTTGAATTAGATAGCAATATATCGTTATTATCAGTTCCTAAATATTTGATATTTGAAAAAGTAATATTTCGTATATCTCCCATTTTATTATCTCTGTTCCATACAGAATCTGCAATACGAATATCAAATAATTGCGCGCCGGGAGTATCTTCAATTCGGATATTATCAAATACAATATCCGATACTTCCGCGTGATCGCCGTGATGAATACCCATAAGCGGATAACCTGTATCAGAATGAATTATATCTATATTCTCAAATTTTATATTCCTCACTTTGTCTGCTCTGAGTTCAACGCCTACTTCCATAGGTCTTGCAAAATCATTCCATAATACAGAATTTTTAAATATAATATTTTCACAGTTTCCGGTACCCAGTGCTTTTACAACAAACGAATCATCCCATACTCTCGTGAAAATATCTGACACGGTAACATTTCTTGAACCGCAAATATCAATACCGTCGGAATTTCCTCTGCACCCAAATATTTTGACATCTGAAATATTTACATCATCACAACCTGTAATTCTCATACTCCAGTCATTACTGTCATCAATTATAATGCCTTTTATCGTAACATTCTTACAGTTTATTATATCGATACTTCGTGCAAAGTTTTTTCGCATTTCGTATGTATAACGTTCCATACATACTTTGCCTCTGCCGCAAATAGTTATGTTATTGCAATTCTTTGCGACTATATTGCCGTAAAGTGTTGCTCCTTCTTCAATATACACTGTGGTGTTATCTTTTTCAATAAGCAATGTTCCTGTTTTATACTCACCTTGTGTGATTTTTATATAATTATGTGTCGGACCGATAAATTCTTCCTTGTATGCAAAAATCATAAGGTTATTATTACTGCTGCCATTTATTTCGACTGATAATTTAACAGGACGGTCCACCGACAATATTATCTTTCCAAAACTTATCTCAAACGATATACCTGCACTTAACGGACGTATAACTGCCGATTTTATTTCTGTTTCAGACTCAATTACTATTTCTTCTCGGTCATCTACATTAAACATTACATATTCCATATGCTCAGTGGAATTATATGGTTTGGGATAAACTTTGCAACTGTGAACTCTAAGCAATTCACCATTTTTTAAAACCTTGTAATTCATTTTGCTTTTCCTTCCTGTTTAAATAATATATAAAAGAGGGGACATCTGCCCCCTCTTTTATAAGTCCAAATTAATTTGAAGGGCCAACAGGTTCATTATTACCCATTTTACTCATATCAATATTTTGGAATTCCGGAATCTTTTTGAATACTTCACTATCGGACTTCAATTCATAGTTTCCGTTAGCATAATCAACAAATCCCGGATCTGATGTTGTTAAATAGTTGTTTGTACCCTTTATCAATTCAGGCGCACCTCTTGTACCCTGAGGGTTGACAGTTCCGTTTGCCTGACTAAGTTTAAACTTAATATTAACAACAAGATTTTCGTCAAATATATTTGTTGCAACAGATTTATAATATTCATCTTTGAATGTAGCAAGTTCAGGATATTTTGCCGCAAATATCGGATTTGCCGCATATTTTTCAGCCAATTCAACTCTTTCTTTTTCCTCTGTCTTTGTCATATCCCACGTTGCACCCGGAGCATATGAGTTCCAACCAAGGAATGTTGCGCTACAATCAACAAATATATTGCCTTTAATTGTATTTCTGTTACCTTGTGCCGTTACACCGATAACATTATTGGCACCGTCTGAACCGATATTTGCAAATACATTATTGTAAATCTGCAAAGCGTGACCGTAGTTATCTGTTCTTATTGCCGAAACATTAAGCTGTTTCTTATATTCACCGACCGGATAAATACCGATATTGTAAATATAGTTGTTCTTTATAACACTGCCTCGCCATTGCGGTACATATTCGTTTCTGGTATAAATAGCGTCCATATCCAAACATTCTTTAACCGCATCGTGAATTTTATTATATTCAATTACATGGTCATTACCGTGATAGTTAAATATACAGTGCGGAGCGTCATACAAATCATTGTACGCAACGTGAATACCGACACCGTGCATTGCAATCGCAGGAACATATGATTTCTGCAAATATCCTACATGGTGAATATTATTATTCAATATTTCGTTATTGCTTGGCGTTAATGTCTCCAAATCACCGCCGCGAAGATACAACGCAGTACCGCCGATATTTTTAATATGGTTATTATCCAAATGAACGTCTGTACCGTTTATAATAATAGCGCCCGAGCCGAAATTAAAGATATTACAATTCTTCACATCAATATGATTTACACCGTTACCGTCATCGACAAAGCCGTCCCAAACGTGTCCCGGGAATACTTGTGAGTCGGTATATTTATCTATGTCAGCTATATAAACCGACGAACCAGAACCCTTCGTGAAGTTTGCACCGTTTAAATCAGCACCTCTCGAAATCATCCAATCTTTGAAACTCGGTATTGAATATCCCGCACTTGTACCAAGTACCGCATATCCACGTCCGCCTTTCATTGTAATGTTACTTACATTGACATATTCAGCACCGTTAAAGTTGAAAATCGGAGTTTTCAGCATAGACAAGCCGATTTCATAATTACCGCTTGTAAAATCTGACGGTGCGTAATAGTAAAGTTTGCCTGTGTCACGGTCAATGTAGTATTCACCTTCGGTATCAAGTTCTTCAAGCAAGTTTTCACCGTAGAACCAACCGTTTGTATAGTATGTATTAATACGTCCCTCTTTTATAGTCAAAAGTTTCTTTGACGTATCAATTTTATCTATCGGATATGTATTGTTTTCATAGTTGATTGAAATTGTACCGACTATATAAGCGTCCTTAGCGTCTTTCCACTTAGAAACTCTTTCATCCGTATAGCGGAATCCGAAATTATCTGTATCTACATTATCTGTAGGAACAGATATTGAACCGCTGTTCGGATAACGTGCAAGAGTTTGGTTTTCATCATTTACAATAAGTTCTGCCTGTGCATATCGCCCTTTATTGAAATAGTGATAGCCTCTTGTACTTAATTCACCGTAATCTGTAATACCGTGTTCCTTAAGGTCAACCATAAGAACTTTTGACGCGGCATTTTTATCAATCATAACGTTTTTAGCCGTATCATCAGCCGCAGTAAACCAACCCTTTTCCAAAGGTACTTGACCAGAAATCGTTACAGCCTCTCCCGGATATGATGTATATGTTATCGTGCTGCCCTCTTTACCAGAATCTTCTTTTGTAAATGTCATACCCTCGTCTATATAGTATGTACCGCCACGAAGATATACAGTTACACCGCCTTCAGGCAATGAATTTGCCGCATTCATATTTTTGATTGTTTCTTTTGCTTTCTGAACCGTTGCAAACGGTGAGCTTTCACTACCGTCATTATTGTCACTGCCATTCGGTGCAACGTATAACTTAGCCGATGATGTTACATCACCGCTGTTGTTATTAGGTCCGTTTCCGTTGTCAGGCTCTTTTATTCCACCGTTTTTATCTATCAATCTCACTGCCATAACACTTGCCTCAGCTCGTGTTATATTACGATTTGGTTCAAAACAGTTATCATGATTGCCGTTTACTATTTTCTTGTCATATGCAATAAGAACATACGGCTTGTATTCTTCAGCTATTTCCGCATAGTCGTAGATTTTTGCTTTTACGGCATTTTCATCTGCGACTGCAGTGTCAGATAAAGCATTGGCTATAATTTTTGCCGCTTGACTTCTTGTCAAAGTTGCATCATAATCTGAATATTCATCAGGTTCTATTAAACCTAATTCAACAGCTTTCTGTATATAAGGCGTTGCCCAGTATCCATCACCCGGCTCTGTTTCAAAGCCGAGTGATTTTACCATCATAGTCAGAAATTCCGTAACACTCACATATGAATCAGGTCGTATTGTTCCGTCATCATATCCGCATATCACACCATAACCGTTAAGACGCATCATAATAGATTTTGACCAATGTTCTGAAAGATCCGAAAATTCCGGTTCTCTCGTTATTGCGGCAAATGTTGTTGACTGCAAAGTGACCGCAGCTGCAAGCAAGACTGTCGCTATTTTTCTAAATCTATGTGACATTTTCTATTCTCCTTCAGTTTCATTCTCCTTCACTTTGAGTTGTTTCATTCCCCTTATTTGCTCTCCATTCGTCTATCTGACGTTGAATTTCCTCAACAATTTTATCATCGCCGGCCGCAATAAGTTTTTGTTGGAATTCTTCGTACAATCCCATAGGATCAGCCGCCGCACCGGAGTTAAGAGATTTCTTATATTCGCCTATTACAGCTGTTACCTGTGCAAGTTCCATCTTTATAGGATCTGTATCTAATGTAAAACCTCTAAGCTTTGAATCTTCGGCTTTATCGTTTACACTCTTAATAAACTCGTTATCGTATATTGGATTCTTGTCCTGCATATAGATTTCATAACCGTTAAATGTGTTACCAATTGCAAATCTGTATTGTCCGTATGGGCTTTCAGAAGTAGGTTGTGATGTATAACCTATAGGTTGAATTTCCTTGTCGTTTACCTTTGTATAATGTTCGCCCTCAATACCGAATACAAGCAGATTGTACAAATCTTTGCCCTTTTCAGTATTCATAAGACCGATTAACTGCATTGCGCGTTCAGGGTGTTTTGAATTGATTGATATTGCAGTATTCGACGCAGATGCGGCATATGGAATGTAATGCTTGTTATCAAACGGAATTTTTACGTATGCAGTTGAACCTGCGGCTTTTTTACTGTCAATTTCAGATTGAGTAGGCATATATCCCTGACCGACGATATAGTTTGCACCGCCCTTTACTTCGTAATCTTCAGTACCGACATTTTCAGCGGTAAGAATATCTTTTCTGATATATCCCTTATTGAACCAATCAGCATATACTTGAACAAATGTCTTGTATTCCGGAGTTCTGTATAGGTTAATCGGTGTATAATCATCACCGCTTGCTTTTATCTTATATGGACTTGAAATCCATTCGTAGCCTTTTTCAACGTGATCGGCGAATCCGTAAACACCCTTTTTTAAATCTCCGCCGTCCTTAATCATTTTTATGTATTCTTCAATCTTATCCCACGCTTCTTTATCCATAGTTTCCTTTGAGGAGAAGAAATCGACAAGTTCTTCAATATTTATCTTGTCTTTATACTTTTCATAAATGTCAATCGGAAAATCAAGCGATGACACATATGATACCATTTGTTGCATACACGGTATACTGTAAAGTTTTCCGTCTACACGTTGTTTATCCATAATTGCGTCCGGTATTTCTTTCTTTAAATCAGGAGCATATTCATCGATTAAATCATCCAATTCCAAATATGAACCTTTTTTTACTTCGCTTGTGTACGGAATCATCCAGCCATGCCATACTATATCAAGATCTTCATTTGACGCACTTGCAAGTTTCCATTTTTCAGCATAGTCAGAAGATGTCACACATTCAAATTCTACTTTTGTATTCGGCAAATATTTTGCAAGTTCTTCATTAAACTTATCCCAAACTTTCTGTGAATCTTGTTGTTCACCTGGGCCCAAAAACATCCATTTTAATGTTACCTGTTCATCACCTGTGTCCTGCACCGGTTGAGTTCCGCAACCACTGAGCAGCATAGTCGCTGCTGCAGTGGCTGCAATGATTCTTTTTACATACTTCATAATTTTTCCACTCCTTCTTGTTTTATTTTTTATCTAAATATTACTACCAATTTTGGTGACCACCAGTATGAATTTATAAGCACACGGTCGCCCTCTCTTAAATCTGATGCCGAAGAATTGTATATTTCTCCGTCACTGCTGTCATAACGATAAGTTGTTGAATTAATAAGCATTGACTGATATTGTTCTGCACCGTTACGGTCAACATATTTTACAATAGCCGTTCTTCCGTTATCGGCAACCGATATAACATCAGCAATCATATTTCCGTTTAGCTGAATGTTATCGCCGTCTATTCTTATCGGACCTATATCGTCCACTCTGACAATAACTCTAAGCATTTCAACTTTATCGTTTGATGTTGTATATTCAATAATATCACCGTGTTTTAAATCTTCTACTTTTATGTTTGAATAATCAACACGGTCTTTCCAGTTTGTTGTCGGTTGGTCATATATTATATGATCACCGGCAAACACGCTTTGTCCGCCTACAAATTGAATTAATGTACCAACTTCGTCATCTTCGTTGACCGCCGTACATATTTCATCAATTATGCAAGGTGTACTGTATTTACCTTCACTTGCCGTATTACTTACGACTGCTCCCAATGCTCCGCCCGGGCCTGCGTCATACAGATACAACGGTGCCGGCAAAGACATATCTGTTGAAGACAGCTTTGTTCCAATTTTATATGCCTTTTCATTATCCTTATCCGTAGGAACCATAAATTGAATTGTCTTTCCATTTACGAAATTGTATGGTTTGTTTTCGGCCATATTTTTATAAAAACGCAATCCGCTTTCCACTCCTGCACTGTTCTTCGGATGAGCATTTAATACAAATTCTTCGTCACTGGCAACATAATATGTTTCAGAAGTTTTATTTACTGCAGTTTTTATATTCTTTATGTAGCCGTTATCGTCGGTTTTACAGATAATAAGTTGGTTTACACTTCCGTCCGGGCTTGTTGTTTTCAGCATTTCCGGAACATCGGCTTTGTCAACTCTCTTATCATTGAACGTAATTTTCTTATCCAATGTATACGTTTCAAATGTTCCGTCTTTCATAAACAATCTTATTTCACCTGTCGCAGGACCCGGTTCATAATAACAATTAACTACATACGCATAATTCTTTGATGTTCCCGAAACCGCATATGCCGCAAGTTGATTGAAATAATCAATGTAAAATACGCCTTCATTACCGACTGTCGGCTCATATGTACTGCTTTGACCTTCGTCAAGTCTTGAAATATATTCATTTGTAAAAACGTATTCCGTTCCGTCTTCAAGTACGGCATAATGCTTAGTACCTTTATTATAAAGTTTTGTTGCCTTGCCTGTTACTTGATTATTTGAAATCAAAATCTCGGCACTTAGGTTGCCTATTGTATTTTTACTCATAGCAATCGACAGAATACTTCCTGTTGAAATACTTGAAAAATCAGCTTCTTTACCCTCTGCAAAATATTTTGCATTTATATTACTTTCACTGCTTAAATCAAGTGAACCTTTATCATATTTAAAATATAAAAGGCTGTCTGTCGCAATAGCTTTATCAACAATAAATGTTTCATAATCTTTGATTATAACGGTATCGTATGTACTTCCGCCATTGTTACTGATTAAACGTACATATCCGTTATCGGCTTGAAGATCCGCGTCTGATACAACATCAAGTTTTTTGCCGTTATAGATAAATGTTGCATTATCAGAAATTTTTGCTTTCTTGATTTTGTTGTTATCATAATATTCAAATTTTTCTTTTGACACATTTTCTGCAATATCTTCCGATTTTACTTCAATCATTTCGGATTTTTTATCGGCTACTACGTGCATAATATAGTATCCGCTATCGTCAGCCTTATAGTAAGCCGTTACTTTCATTCCTAAATATTTAGAAAAATCAATTCCGTTTGTTTCAAAAATTTCATTGTCAATTTTTACGTTGTTTTCTTCATATTCATCATCGGCACTGTATAGTGATGTATTCCCGTATGCTCCGACTATTCCGGTATAGCGGTAAATGTTAAGTGCATAACCCATATATTCTTCGTTATTATCCGAAGAAACAACCGAATTGTTTTCATAACCTGTTATTACACGGTATTTCTTACCTTCCAACACGTTTTGAATCATCACTGCCGCATCGGTGTAGTTGACTTCTTCATTTACAGCACCGCTTACACCTTTTAGAATGTCATTTGATACAGCGGTAGCATAATATCCGCTTGGGTATCCGCCTTGTTGCTCTGCCCATTCACTGTAACCGGTAATCGAAATCATTACCTTAACAGCCTCGCCAAGTGTAAGCACTGCGTCAGGCTTAAATTCAGCCTGTCCGTAACCCATCATTATTCCGCGTTCATACAACAATTCGATACTTGCTGCCGCGTCATTATCAGGTAACACATCAGAGAAAATTCGGCGAGGAGCATTTGTTAGGGAGGACTCCACGCCCATAACTCTGACAATTATTTTAGCAAATTCAGCTCTTGTTATTGCATTTGAGGCATTTTCTTCTGTAATGTCGGTGTATATTTTCAAATCATTCATCAGCGAAATAGCCTCTGACTGTTTTTCACTAAGGCTGCCCTCTGCCCATACACAGTTTACAGAAAATATTAAACATAGAGTGAATATGCAAATGCTTATCCATTTCTTCATATATTTTATTATCTCCTTTCGCAGTTTTTTGTGTCATAAAAATCATTCCGCAGCAGGATGAAGTTTATCATAGACACGTTTAATCATTACTGCCGCCTGTGCCCTCGTCGCAGGTTGCTTTGGAGCAAACAATTCGTCAGTTATTCCATAAATAAATCCCATATCCGCCGCCTCGACAATGTAATCATATGCCCAATAACTTATATCATCAAGGTCATTGAAGTACAATGATTTACCTTTTTCTAATTTTGTATTTGTCTTGCTGTTATATGCCGCAACAATAACTCTTGCAATTTCTTCGCGGGTAATATCGGCATTCGGTTTAAATAAACCGTCATATCCGCTCATATAATCGTTACTTCTTACTGTCTGAACATATCCCGAATACCAATCGTCACTTACTACATCAAAGAAACTGTTTTCATATTTGGTTGTATCCAACCCCATAGCTTTGCTAATCATCGTTGCAAATTCTGCTCTTGACACTCTGTCTTCCGGTCTGAATTTATCGTTTTCATCACCGTTGACAATTCCGAGTTCTGCCATATATTCAACATCTTCTCTTGCCCAATGATTTTTCATATCTTTAAAACGAAGAAGATATGTGTCCAACTCGTCTTCTGTCTTTTCAATTTCATTCTTATCTTGCGGCGGAATAGCAACTGTACCGGTATCAGTTTTTACATCTGCCGGTGAGGTTGATTTGCTTGGAGATGAGCTTCCTCCTCCGCCGCCACCGCCGCCACCGCCGCCGGAATTACCTCCCGACGATGGATTAATGCTGTTAAGCTTGTCTAAAAGTTCTTCTCGTATCGGCAAATCATAAAATGCCAAAACAAGTTTTTTAGCGTCGTTTATGTTTGTCGATGATTTACTGTAAACAGCTTTATTTACTGCACTTGATACCTTATTAAGTTCAAGTGTAATTTCAAAGACTTTGAGTTGCTTTATCTGCAATTCACCGTTATACTCAAGATATATTTTATCTTCAAATGAACTCTTTTGTTTTCTGTAATCATATGAGGCTTTTATATCCTGATAGTCACCTGTTGCTGTTACTTCTGCGATTGTACCGCCTTTTTCTGATGCAAGTCTTATTTTACTGCCCTTTGTAGCTTTAACTTTTGCCATAAAGCCATAACTGCTGTCATTTGTTAAAGTCAGAACTTGATATGCTCCTGTACCCGATGAATTTAAAACGTTTTCTTCATTGTCTTTAATAATACTCAAAACCGTATTATCTTTAGGGAACCATCCCTGTACGGTATCTTCTGTTAAATCACCGTTAATGCAAAGATTATCAGCCTTTTTTACAACAAGTTCATATTTGACTTCTGTTGACGCCGCATTCTTTTTTGATACACCTGTAATTGTAACTTTTTTATCTTCTCTGCTCGGTCGAATAACAGTTCCGTCTGTTTTGATTATGTCTTCATTACTGCTACGCCAAGAAATTGTACTTCCAAATGTGCCTTTTGTAATAAGATTAAGATTTTCCGTTACAGGTACTGACGTATCTATTTTAAATTCCGATAAATCTTCTTTTGCCATTCTTAGGTCGGTGTATTGAAGTTTAACGTCTTTTTGCACCGAGATTTCAGTATTTTGAGAATCGGTTGCTTTGATTGAAATAACGCCTAAAACGGCTTTACTGTCTACTGTTAATTCGCCTGTCGTTTCATTGATTGAAACGCCTTCCATGCTTTCAATTTCTTTCGGTTCAACGCTCCAGTTTGTTTTTCTTCCGACCATTTCTTTGTTTATTTGGTCATAAAGTTTTGCCGAATATGTAAATGTTTCTTTTGCATTATCCGGAATAAATATCGAATCGGGTGCCTCGACAAATTCAATCTTATCTGCAGCACGTTTCGTAATATTTATTGTCTTTTCTTGAGCATTTTGCGGTTTTACCTTAGACGCTGCTTTTATAACAAGCTCACCTGCCTGCGTATCTTTATCAACCGTAAAAGTATTTGTTTTCTCATCGAATTTAACACCGTCAGGCATTGATACAACTGCTATTTCCGCATTTCTGTTCATTTTCTGTCCGTCTGTACCGATAACTGTTGCAGTATATGTATACTGTTCATTATCTTCACCGTCAAGAGGTATTGCTATTTTGTCATTTCCCTCTATTTCTATATGATCTTCATCGACAACAGTTACTGTAAATTCTTTTGTTTTTCCTTTTTCTGTAGTTGCACGATATTTTATTTCGTGTCCGCCTACCGTTTTGCTGTCTATTACTAACTGAGCACTTGAATCGCTTACCGATTCTGATATTACACCATCAGGCAAATCAGATATTAATTCAAACTTTTCGATATTATCATTTGAAATTTCACCTTTATAATCATAATGTACAGGCTCTAATGTTTCCGAATACATACCCGATTCGGGAATTTCAAATCTTGTATCTTCAAGGACTATATCATCTCTTGCCACATCGTAATATACCCACTTATCATCTTCGTTCACAAGCATAAACAACTTCGTCTTTGACGCTACGAGGAACATACCGTCGTTTATTGCACTTATTGAACGAATTTCTTCATTTGACTCTGAACCATTGCCCGATTCCGCAATCACCCACGGTACATCAACGGTAAGTGACGAACTGTCATTCGGAGCGATTAAAATTTTACCCGAGGCGGTACCGAGAACCACGTTATCACTGTTTACTCCGACAGAGGTAAATTTTTCAGTGTTATCTGTTCCGTCAGACAATTTCATTGCCGAAAAATTATTATACTTTGTCGTTTCGTCATTCATCAAAATTCTAAGTACGGCAGTTCCGTTTATCATAACCCAACCGTTAAATCCTTCAACATATTCCATATCGTAAGGCTGTGCCGAAATATTTGATGTCAATGTAGTCTTTGTACCCTCTGCGTTGAAATACCATATTTTGTACTGGTCGCCTACCGCATATCTCATAGGGTCACTTGGTGTTAAACCTATGGTTTTAGCAACTGCACTTTTGTCAACCAACTTGAATGCTGTTGAGTCACTGCTTATAGGAGGAGTGTCGTCAAGGCTGTTATAAACCTTGACGACTCCTCCTGCCGCAAGAGCCAATGTCTGACCGTTTGTTGCAACCGTTGTATTTGAACCGACCATACTTTCATTTGCCGATTCGCTCCAAGTTGTACCGTCATCTGAAATAAAAATTTTATTATTCGCCGCAAGTACAAACTTTTGTTCTTTCTCCCACCATACAACTACTTGTCTTGTATTAGGATTACCGAAATGTTTTGCCTGTGACAATGTTTTTTTCAAAGTCCAGTCACTGCCGTTATCTGAAACATATATTTGTGCCGGTGTTGTTCCCGAACTTAAATCTTTTGCAACTGCTACATAAATACCTAATTCGGGACTGTAACAAGTATCTACAAAAGTGTATGTTCCCGATATTGAATCAGCCATAACAGGTGTTACAGAAACTATGCTAAACAGCATTATTAAAGAAATCAGTGCTGATAGTATTTTTTTCAATTATACTCACCCTTTCTATTTTTTTACTCCCACACTTTCGTCTTTTAAAAGACCGATATTTTCAAAATCAATCTTAGGTAAATCAGGATTTTCCTTATAGACGCTACTGTCTTCCTTTATTGTGAAATCTCCTCCGCTATAATTAACAAATCCCGGATCAGACTTTGTAATAATATTACCGGCCGCCTCTACCAATCGGTCATTTGCGAAAAATCCTTGTGAAGCAGGATTGCCGTTTATTGTACTTAGCGGGAATTTAATATTTACAATTAAATTATTATTAAACTTATTTGCATTTTCATATGCCGCAAAATGATGTTTAAAGAAGTCAGCCACTTCCGGATTGCTTTCCGAATATTTCGGACTGTATATCTGCCACTGTGCATATATTCCTTTTACGCTGTCTGACTGCACATCCCATTTAGCGTCCGGATTATATGTATGAGAACCTTCATATGTACCTGACGTATCTATAAATATATTACCGTTTACAACGTTATCAATTCCTTGTGCACATACACCTCTGATTCCGTTTGCATTTTGATAACCTATATTATAGAATACATTTTCGAGTACCTGTAATCCGTTACCGTTGTTATCGGTACGAATACCTGCAACGTTCATTTGCTTTTCGGTAAATGTCTGCTGTCCCAAATCGTGTATAAAGTTTCTTCTGATAACAACATTTCTTTCCCAAGGATACTGATATACATTCATATAAATAGCATCCATATCGTGGAACTCTTTAACTGCGTCATATATGTTATTATACTCAATCGTATGATTAGGTCCGTATATAATAACTGCCGAATGCGGCATATCGTGTACCTCATTATGACTTACAGTTGTTCCTACGGAACGATAACCGACAAGTATACCTGCCTGATAAGAACGTTCTATTTGAGCGGCTTTGTAAATATGGTTATTTTCTACAACATTTCCGCTTGAGATGATATTGTCATAATCACCGCCACTTATGCTGATACCCGTACTGCCAATATCGTGGATTAAACTGTTCTTTACAGTACATTCCGTACCGCTCAGATATACACCGTTTGTTCCCGTATCTGCTATTTCACAATTTTCAACCGTAATATTTTTTGCGTCTTTTATACGGATAACTCCGGCTCTTGACGATTCCATTTTCAGATTCTTAAATGTTACATTGCTTACATTTGTACCCGAAATAAGATTTTCACTTAATTGCGATAACCAAATATCCGAATTTTCGTTAAATCCGCCTTTCGGATATAAGTACAACATTTTTGTATTTCTGTCGATATAATATTCACCAGGTTGGTCAAGTTCTTCAAATATATTTTCGTATCTGATAAAATGCTTTGAATAATAGCTTGTAACCGAACCTTCTTTTAATGTGATTTGTCCCGGCTCTATTTTTTCTATCGGGAAGTAACCGTAGAAATAGTTTGGTCCTAAGACACCTGAAGTATATATTTCATTGATATTTGTTTTCCACTTAGTAGGACGGTCATAATCAATTTTATAAACCGCACCTTCCAAAACTCCTTTTTTACTTCTTGCACCACTTCTTACTATATCGGTTGTACCTACCCAATCACTGTTAGGCCATCTTGCAAGCTGCATTCTGTCACTGTCAATGTATAATTCCGCTTGCGGTATCACATCGGCTGAAATTCCGTAACCACGTCTTGAAAGTTGACCTAAATCTTCAATACCAATTTTTCCGAGGTCTAATTCCAATACTTTGTCTGACACCGTTTTATCAAGAAGTTTTGACGCCATATCCGATGAAATCTTCTTAAATTCATTATACGGCAACTTTGTTCCGCCTGTAATTCTTGCAACTTCTCCCGGATACGAAGAATATGTAACAGGATTATTTTCTGTTCCCGAATCATTAGAACCAAGTTCTAACGATTTATCAAGTACATAATCCCCTCCGCGAAGGTAAACTGTTATTCCGCCGTCAGGATAATTTCCGGAAGAAATAATTTCACGGACTTTATCTCTCGCTTTTTCAAGTGTTTTTAACGGTGAGTCAATCGTACCGTCATTTTCATCATTTCCAGTATTTGCATCATAAATTATATTTTTCAAAATAGGATTATTAATAATTCCGCCTTTATTATCGGTAAAGTTACCGACTTTAATCATTCGGCTTATTATAACACACGCCTCTGCTCTTGTGGTATAACGTTCACTTCTGAAACTGTTATCTTCATAACCGTAAAGCAAATGCTTTGAATATGCCGCAAGTACATATTCTTTGTCTTTGTTATAAATATCGTAATAATCCGAAATGCGTGAAATCAACTCGTTTCGTTCATTTCCGCTAACTTCATCAGCACCTATAGCCCTAACGCATATCTTGGCAATCTCGCACCTTTTTATAGGACGATTATATTTGTCAAATTCATCTTTATAGATTAACTGTTTTTGCAATGCTTTTTCAATATAAGGTGCTGACCAGTTTTGAGGCTGAGGTGTAACCTCTATATCCATTGCGGCTATAACCATTTTTATAAATTCATCAACATTTACATTGCTGTCAGGTCGGAAAGCAAGATTATCGCCCTCTACAATCTTTTCATCTGTCAATTCATTTATAAATCTTAATGCCCAATGACCGCTTACATCTGTATAATCTGCAAATACAGATGTTGCCCCAAGCTGAATAAATATAATTGTTGCTAACATTATAGCAATCTTTTTCACAGCTAGTCCTCCTATATAAATTACTGTATTCCAAACGAACTCATTTCAAATTTCGGAAGCCCTTCAACAAGTAATGTTGCCGACGATGAAAGTTCCAAATTACCGTTATCATATGATACAAAACCGGGATCTGACGTTGAAACATAATTTCCCGACGCCGCTGTCAGCATTTGCGAACCTCTGAATCCTTCCTCATTTTGTGTACCGTTAAAATTACTTAGCGGTATTGATATGTTTATTATCATATTATTTTTAAATTCATTTGTTTTCGACATATTCGGATGTTCATAAAAATAATTATACAGTTCCGGAAATTGTTTACCGTAAACAGGCAAATAATTTTCCATTCGCTTTTTCAAATCAGCGACTTTTGCACCGTTAATTGTATTTGCAACCTCAACACCGGAACTGTTTATTATCGTATCGGGATATAAAGTACCGTCATTGGCAGTTTCAATTTCTTTGTATTGAAGTGTGTTGAAATATGCCTCATTGCAATCCACGAACAAATTATTGAAAATTCTGTTTCGTGTGCCTTCGGCAGTTATTGCTCCGATGCCGTTGTTTCCGTTTCCGTTGCCGCCGTCGCCGATATTATAGAACAAATTCTCATATATATTAAGTCCGCATCCACGATTATCTGTACGAATTGCTCTTACATTAATCTGGTGTCTTCCATTCATTGAACTTTTGCCTATATCGTGAAAATAATTATTATGAATTTTATTACCTCGTTCCCAAGGATAATTTGAATTGTTGCAATACAGAGCGTCCATATCGCTGAATTCCGTAACAAGATTATCAAATTCATTACCGTAAATATCGTTATTTACACCGTAGAATATCATTCCGGCATGCGGGCCGTTATGTATATGATTGTTTGCTGCGGTTGCACCCACACATCTGTATCCGAAGTCTATACCTGTCTTGTAACTTCTTTCAAGTCTGGCAAAGTTATAAATATCGTTGTTTGACACAACAATGTTACTTGGTGAAAGCGTCTGATAATTTCCGCAACTTACAAATAAAAGTCCGTCTTGTCCTACATCATGTATTTTACAATCACTGATTGTTATATCGGTTGAAGCATCAAAACGTATTCCGTTTTCGCCGAAACTGTTAATTTCACAATTAATGAATTTTATATTGCTGTTATTCTTACCCGTTATCGCCGAACCGCGTCCGCCTTTGAATATAAGATTTTCAAAAACTATATTCTTGCTGTTCACTATTCTGAACATAGAGTCAGGAGCTTTTCCGCTTACATCCAATGTCGGTGTTGACATTGTGATTGTAAGTACGGAATCTTTTGGTTCATCCTCAGGTGGATAAAAATATAACATTCCGCTTTGTCTGTCAATGTAATATTCACCCGGTTCATCAAGTTCTTCCGGTACATTTTCAAATCTGTAATACGGCTCTGTATAGTATTTTTCCAAAGCACCTCTGCTTAAATAAACACGTTTTTCCTCCGAATCAAATCTGCTTACAGGGTAATAATCAAATTCATAATTAGGTCCTATTGTTCCCGATAACCAAGCTTGCTCAGGTTTGCTCCATTGTGACGGACGGTCGAAATTCACTTTAAAGCTACATCCATTTGCAATTCCCGACTTTGTTCTTTTTCTGTATTCGTTAGAATCTGTCGGTTTTATCAGCCCTGTATATTCACCGTTCGGCCACCCTGCAAGCTTTTGAACTTCACCGTTGAGGCTTAATTCTGCCTGAGCCTCTTTTTCATCGGAAATAAGGTGTCCTCTTAATGAAATTTCTCCAAAATCCTCAATTTGTGCATCTTTTAGATTATATTGCAAGACACTTCCTGCATTTGGTTTATCAATAATTGCATTTGTAAAATTCGAATCGGCAATGTTCATAGCTGAAAGAGGAATATCAACACCTGCATTTATTGTAACCTTTTCATCTTGATATGCACTTATTTTAAGTAAAGAATCATCTTTTTGAGAATTTATAATCTTTATCGTGTTTGTTACACTGTAAGTACCTTCACGCAACAATATTTCAATTAATTTATCGGAATCTTCTCTCATCTCATTTGCAACGTCTATTGCTTTTTCCAATGTTCTGAGAGGTTCTTCCTCACTTCCGTCCCCACTGTCGTCACCGACAGTGGAAACGAAAATCTTTTGACCGTCCATTAATTGAAAGGGATTGATGCTGCTGCTCGAGGTACCATATTATTCAAGTTATCCCAAAGCATAACCTTTCCTGTGGCTGCACCTGCTGTTGTAAACTTATTAGGATATACTGATTGGTTTGCTTTTGTAATTTCGGCATCTTGTTTTACCGCAACGCTTATAAGCTTACCGTCACTGTCATATGCCGCAAAGATTACTGCATATTTACCGCTTGGCGCATTTACTACCGCTTTACCGTTTTCATATCTTATACTGTAACCTGACGGATCAGGTGTCGGTTCTTCGGTTGGTGCCGTAGTCGGTGTTGCTGTCGGTTTTGTTGGATCATCAGTCGGAGCCACTGTTGGCTTAATCGGATTTTCCGTTGGTGCCGTTGTTGGCTTAACCGGATTTTCCGTTGGTGCCGCTGTTGGCTTAACCGGATTTTCCGTTGGTGCTGTTGTTGGTGAAACAGTTGGCTTAATTGGGTTGTCTGTCGGTGTCGAATTAACTACCTTACCATTATACCACTTTGTATTACCAAGAGCAACAAAGGTATCTTCATCTGTAAATTCGATATTTCTTAACGGCTCTGATATTTTATCTTCTGCCGCAATCGAAATTTCTTCCCACTTTGTTTCAGCCGTTACGGCCACGTTATCTGTTTTATATAACTTACCGCTTTCGGTTCCTACTACTATATATTTGTCACTTGCCCCTACACCGACAATTTTTTCGCCGTCAGCAACAGTGATTTTTGCAATATTTTTTGAATCGGTTACTGCATACAATTTTTCCGAACCGTCTACCATAAAATATTGGTCTGCCTTTTCTGCATATAGTGCGTCATAAGGAGCATTTTCTGTCATTGTACCTGCATTGTTATTCTTTAAAGTCCAAGTATATTTTGGTGATGTCGCTTGGAAACTCAAATCATATGCTTTATACCTGTCACATATGAACATTGCAACATTACCTTCACTGTCTGCCGGTTTTGCAACCGCTACTTGTGCATAATATCCTGACGATTTAGGAATTACATATTTGTTATTTGCAAATTGTTTAGTCTGTAAATCAGCCGTTGCGTTAGCTGAATCTTGTCCACCGAATGCAAGTTGATTACCCGATGTTGTCAGCATTGTATTTGTGGTCCAATGCAATGCCGTATTTTCTGTCCAAGTCACGCCGTCTGTTGATGTGTATGTACTTGCCGCACCGTGAGCTACAAAAATATTATTTGCTTTCCAATATACTAACTGTTGTTGTGAATTTTTGTTACTTGAGATTGTTGCTTTTTCTGCTAACGGTTGATTTTCACTTGCCTTCCATGTTTTACCGCCGTCTTTTGAATAACAAAGCTGAGCAACTGTTCTGCCCTCATCCTTTGCCATTGCGACAAGATTATTTCCGTTAGACGCAATATCTACAAAACTGTAACCTTCCGGTAAAAGTTCATCCTTAGGTTCTTCCGTCGGTTCAATCGTCGGTGTTGCTGTCGGCACTGTTGTCGGTGTTACTTCCGGTTTATCCGTTGGATTTACTGTCGGTGTTACCTCCGGTTTATCTGTTGGATTTACTGTCGGTGTTACCTCCGGTTTGTCTGTCGGATTTACTGTCGGTGTTACTTTTGGTTCATCCGTTGGCTTTGCTGTTGGTGTTGCTGTCGGTTCAATCGTCGGTATTGCCGTTGGTTCTTCTGTCGGTGCCTCCGTAGGTTCAACTATGCTTTTTACAACTTCACCTGTATATGCTTTTGTTGTACCTAAAGCAACAAAGTTATTTTTATCTATAAATTTAATGTTTTTCAATGGTTCTGCTGTTCCGTCGTCATATGATGTCGGTATTTCGTCCCATGCTGTCTCTGTTGTCAATACAGTGTTATTTGTTTTATACAACTTGCCGTTTTCGGTTCCTACCAATATATAATCTTCATTTGTACCGACTCCGACTACTTTTTCACCGTTGGCTACAGTAATTTTTGCGATATTCTTTGAATCTGTTATTGCATATAATTTTTCTGAACCGTCTACGATAAGATATTGACCTGCCTCTTGTGAATATGTTGCATCATAAGGAGCATTTGTTGTTATCGAGCCTTGGTTATTGTTCTGCATTGTCCAAGTGTATTTTGGAGATGTAGTTTGAAAACTTAAATCATATGATTTATATTGATTACATACAAACATTGATATATTTCCATCTTCAGCAGCCGGTTTTGCGACTGCTACCATTGCATAAAACCCTGATGATTTAGGAATTGTATATTTGTTATTTGCAAATTGCTTTGCTGTTAAATCAGCCGTTGCATTTGCGGAATCTTGTCCGCCGAATACAAGTTGATCTCCCGATACATCAATCATTGTATTTGTAGTCCAATGCAAATTCTTATTTTCAACCCACACAATACCGTCTTCCGAAGTATATGTGCTTGCCGCACCGTGAGCCACAAAAATATTATTTGCTTTCCAATATACTAATTGTTGTTGTGAATTTTTATTACTCGAAATCGTTGCCGCTGAATTCAGCGGTTGATTTTGACAAGGCTGCCATGTAACGCCGTTATCTGTTGAATAGAAAAGCCTGCCTAATGCTCTTGCTGTATTTTTCGTTAATGCTACAAGCGTTGTGCCGTTTGAAGCAATGTCAATGAATTCATATCCGTTCAAATTTGTAACTGTTGCTTCCGTCAAATTACTTTCGGCTTTCACATTTTCTGCCGCAATATTCATTACGTGCATACTACTGAAAGCCAATGCCACTGACATTATAAGTGAAACTACTTTTTTCTTCATAATTAATACTCCCTTCTGATTTAACTTTATACCACCCGTTTAATTAAGTTCCTATTAGCCTTTTACCGCTCCGACTGTAAGACCTTTTGCAAAGTATTTCTGGAAGAATGGGAAAATGATAAGCATAGGACCTGCCGCAACCATACACATTGCAAAACGAATTGTTACTGACGGCAGATTTGATAAATCAAGATCCACTCCCGCTACAGGAGAACTTTCCGCCATATTCTTTACAAATTCTGCCTCACGCAATATTTTCTGCAATAAATATTGAAGTGAATACAAATTGCTTGATTTAATATAGATAAGTGCCGTGTTCCAGTCATTCCATCTTGAAAGAAGAGTCAACAATGATATTGTCGCTATTACCGGCTTTGAAAGCGGCATAACAATCTTAAAGAATGTCTGTAATTCACTCGCACCGTCAATCTTAGCCGATTCCATAAGTGCCTGCGGCAGTCCTTGGAAAAAGCTCCTTATAACTATAACATGAAACGCGTTTACAAGACAAGGTAATATATACACCCAAATTGTATCACCAAGATGTAGGTATCTTGTTATCCAAATATATGTCGGAATAAGTCCGCCCGAAAACAACATTGTAAAGAATATAAAGAATGTTGCTATCTTTTTATATTTGTAATTCGGTCTTGAAAGCGGATATGCAAGCATTGCCATTACCACTACTCCCAAAACTGTTGCAACTATCGAATAAATAATTGTCACCTTATATGAATCCAAAAGTTGCTGTGGATTTCTGAATACATATTTATATGCCTCTGTCGAAAATACTGACGGGATTAATTTATATCCCTCCGAGAGCAATGTCTGTTCATCCGAAAACGATGCTGAAATAATTAATACAAACGGAAGTATGAATACCAATGATCCCAGACAAAACATTATGTTGATAATTATGTTCGGAATTCTTTTGCTTTTTTTCATTTTCTTCACCCTCCTTTAGAATAACGAATTTTCCGGCGAAATCTTTTTAACAACTAAGTTCGTTGCTATTACCATAACCAAACCAACTGCCGATTGGAACAAACCAACCGCTGTAGTAATACCTATATCACTGCCGGTTCTCAATCCTCGATAAACGTATGTATCAATTATATCGGTTGTCGGATAAAGAAGTCCGACATCTCTCGGTATTGTATAGAACAAACCGAAGTCACCTTTTATTATGTGTCCTACGTCCAATATTGTAAGTGTTACCATAAGCGGTACAAGTGACGGAATTGTGATGTATAGAATTTGTTTAAATCTTCCCGCACCGTCAATCTGCGCCGCCTCAAAAAGTTGTTCGTCAATTCCCATAAGTGCCGCATAGTACATAATTGATTTTAATCCGACTGTTTTCCAAACATTGATTATCGGCAAAATGAATACCCAGTATTTCGGTTCCGAATACCATTGAAGTCCTTCACCGCCGAAGAAGCGGATTATCTTGTTTAAGATACCCATGCTTGGTTCAAGCAAAATGTATGTTATGTAACCTACAATTACCCATGAAAGAAAATGTGGCAGTATCATGCTTGTTTGATAGAATTTTAATGCTTTTCTGCTGCGTACTTCATAAAGAAGAATGGCAATCGTCACTGCCGCGATTAAACCAATAACTATAAACAGTATACCGTATCCTACCGTATTTCTTCCTATTCTCCAAGCATCCTGTGATTCAAAGAAGAATTTGAAGTTTTGGAATCCAACCCATTTACTTTTAAAAATTCCTAAGTTATTTCTGTAATCTTTAAATGCAATTATTATACCCAACATCGGTACGTATGCAAATACCAGCAACAGAACTATTCCCGGTATCATTAATGCGGAGAGTTCTGCATTATCACGGAAGTCTTTCCAGCGATTCTTTTTTCTTACTGTATTTGCGTTTTCTTTCGGTTTCGACTTTACCTTAATCATTTCATCACCCTCTGTTTCTTTTTTATTTAATTATATTTTATCTGACGCCTGTTCATATTTCAAGTGCAAAAAGTTTACTTTGTGTTAATATTTTGACCTCTTAATTGTGCAATGTGAATATTATTAAATTTTATTTATATCTTTAATTAGCTATTTACACATACATTTTTATATTTTGTGCTTGAATAATTCAATTCTATATGTTACAATCATCTACGAAGAAATATGAAAGACAGAAAAGAGGATTTTTATGTTCAGTGTAATAGTTGTTGACGATGAAATGATGATTCGCACAAGTATATCCACATTCATAAATAACTGTGACGTTGGTTTTGAGGTCGTCGGAACTTTCCGTGACGGCAGTGACGCGATTAAATATCTTGAAGAAAACAATGTTGATTTAGTTATCTCTGATATAAGAATGGTACAGGTTTCGGGTATTGACCTTGCTCAATATATTTACGAAAACAAACCTTGGACGCAAGTTATTTTACTTAGCGGATATGCAGATTTTGAATATGCCAAAGCTGCTATTAAATACAACGTCAAAGAATACATAACAAAGCCGACTGATTTTGAAAATCTTAAAAATTCACTTATCAATATGAAGAATTTATTGACAGAACAAAAAAACAACAATATTAATTCTTTCTTTGATAACATTATGCACCTGTATGCAGAGATTGTTTCGATAAATTTGGCTGATGCCAAAGAAACGCTTTGCACTTTATTAGACGAAAATACGCACAAGAACGAAAGACTCGGTCAATATGCTTTCAATATATTTGAAATAATCATTGATAAGCTCTACTCTAATCTTAATATCAGAATATCAACCGAAAACGATGATTTTAATGACTTTCCCAATATTACAGATAATCAAAAGGTATATGATTTTTCAATAAAAATGCTTGAAAATATTATAAAACAACTTTCTGCAAGAAACAAAAAGACAGATAACATAGTTGTTGACAAACTTATTCAATTTATCAATGATAATTTTTCAAAGAATATCTCATTGCAAGACGCAGCCGAAAGCGTATTTTTTAATCCTGCATATTGCAGCAGATTTTTCAAAGAACAAACAGGTGAAAATTTCAGTAACTACCTGCTTAAAGTCCGTATGGAACACGCAGTTAAATTACTGAAAGAGAACAAGAAAATCAACGACATAAGCAAAGAATGCGGATACCAAAGTCCGGGATATTTCACACGAGTGTTTAAAGATTACTATAATTGTACGCCAAGCGAATATTTACATAACTCATAATTAAATCGAAAGGAATATATTTGTTATGAACAAGATAAAAAACATATGGTTTAATATCAGACATTTTAAATTTAACAGTATATTTCTGCGTACATTTCTGTTTATAACAGCATTGACTGTTATACCGTTTATAGTGCTTAGCATTATGTTTTATTCAAATACTTTGAAAAACATTCGCGAAGAGATTACTTTGGAAAACTCTTATATATTTGATAATTCGGTGAATATTATCGACCGAACATTAATGGAAGTCGATACTTTAAGCAGTTCTCTCGCAAGTAATGAAAGTACACAGTTGTATACAATAAACAATGTCAGCACCGATTCATTTAAAACAATCTCACGACTTGCTAAAACCTTGCCTATTATCTATCGATACATCGATTCGATTTACATATATTCAGAGCCGACTGATACTGTAATTATGGACAATAACTGTATTCCGTTGTCCGATTTGAGCGATACCGATTGGATCAGTGCTTATCATGCGGTTACATCACCTAAAGGCACGATAATTCCAAGAAGTAAAAATAACGTATATCCGCAACTTATCACGATTATTAAGCCTATATATGTTGCCGACGAGAAAAAAGGCGCAATTATTATGAACATAAACGCACAAAGCATTTATAATTCAATGCTTTATCAGCATTATAAAGACGACAGACTGTTTTTCCTTATAAATGCCGATAATAAAATTATCATTTCAAGTGAATTATCATACTTTAATACTTACCCTGACAATATTGGTCTGAATACGCTTACGATAGAATCTAATCCGAAAAACAGTGTATACGAAATTAATGACAAAAATTATGTTGTGCTATCCGGTGACAGTACAATATCGGATTATAAGTATATAAGTGCATATCCTCTTGAACTTTACGAGCATAAGTTATCAACTATGAAATTGCAAATTATCGGTATTTTACTTTTGCTTATGATTATTATTTTCATACTTGCTTATGTTGCGTCTGTCAGAAGTTACAGTCCGCTTAATGAAATTATTTCATTCCTTGATAATTCACAGCCTCCTGCCGACAGTATTGAGGAAGAAGATAAAAACGAACTTATGTATATAATAAACAGCATACAGACGCATATCAACGACAAGACAAAAATGGCTGAAATTTTAGAAGAACGTATGAAACTTCTGAGGAAATCACAATACGATATGCTCCAAACACAGATTAATCCGCATTTTCTTTACAATACGCTTGAAACAATTAATTGGATGGCTTATAATATGTCCAATTCAGAAAATCCGGTATCTAAATCACTGATTAATCTCGCAAGTTTTTTCAGAAATACACTCACTTCCGGTTATTTTGTTTCTATCGAAAACGAAATAAAATACACCAAAGAATACGTTAATATTCTTGCACTGCGTTACGGTGATTTGTTTGATATAGAATGGGATATTGACGAATCGATTTTATCATATACAATTATAAAAATCTGTTTGCAACCTATTATTGAAAATGCCGTTTATCACGGAATAAAGCAGAAAAATGATAAAGGCTTAATAAAAATCAAAGGCTTGTGTGACGACAACAATATTATCCTCATAGTCAGTGATGACGGTGTCGGAATTGAAAAAGACGCTCTTGATGAATTAAATAAAACTCTTTCCGAGACATCTTTTACAAACGAAAAATCGCATATAGGCCTTTCAAATGTAAATCAAAGAATTAAAATTATATTCGGTGACAGCTACGGAATACACGTTGAATCAACAGTCGGTGTCGGTACTGATGTGTACGTAACTATTCCTAAAAAAGAACAATAGAATCACAGGCAAGCCTATTTTACGGCTTGCCTGCTTTGTTGTGTCATTATTTTGATTTATTTAATATTGCGGCTTTAACTGTATTTTTCATAAGCATAGCGATAGTCATAGGACCTACGCCGCCGGGAACAGGAGTTATTGCACCTGCAACCTTTTCGGCACTTTCAAATTCAACATCACCGCATAGTTTCTTATTTTCAAGTCTGTTTATACCAACATCAATTACAACAGCACCTTCTTTTATCATATCACCTTTAATAAAGTTAGGTATACCGACTGCCGCTACAAGAATATCTGCATTTTTTGTTTTTTCAGCAAGATTCTTTGTCTTTGAATGGCATATTGTAACTGTACCGTTTTGATGTAAAAGCAACATTGCTTGCGGTTTGCCGACAATATTACTTCTGCCGACTATAACACATTCTTTACCGCTTACATCTATACCGCTTTCTTTTATAAGCTCCATTACACCGGCAGGTGTACAAGGTACAAAATCATAATTGCCTACCATAATTTTACCTACGTTTACAGGATGAAATGCGTCAACGTCTTTATTTGGTGCTATTGCGTTAATAATCGTCTTTTCATCAATATGTTTAGGAACAGGTAATTGTACCAAAATACCCGAAATACTGCTCTTATTATTAAGTTCATCTATAAGCTTTAATAGCTCTTCTTGAGTTGTTTCTGCAGGAAGTGCGTACTTCTCCGAATATATTCCGCATTCTTCACAAGCACGCTCTTTATTTCTTACATATACCTGACTTGCAGGGTCTTCACCTACGATGATTACGGCTAACCCCGGATTTATTCCCTCTTTTTTCAGATTTTCTACTTCTGTCTTGAGTTCTGCCTTTATTCTTGCCGAAACTTCCTTTCCCATTAATAGCTTTGCCATTGTCATTCCTCCTATTTTTCTTTTGATTATTAGATAGTATATCGCCCTTTGGCGGTCTGATAAGACATCTGTTCTGATAGCCTATTAAGTCTGTTCTTCCTATCTTAGTAAGTGCTTCGTAAACAAGTTTGTAATTTTCGGGATTTCTGTATTGCAACAATGCACGTTGTACCGATTTTTCATGCGGAGTTTTCGGCACATAAACTTTTTTCATTGTAAACGGGTCTATTCCTGTATAAAACATACAAGTTGAAATTGTTCCCGGTGTAGGATAAAAGTCTTGTACTTGTTGCGGATTTATATTGTGTTCATGCAAATATTCCGCCAAACGTACCGCATCACGAATTGTACTTCCGGGGTGACTTGACATAAGATACGGCACAAGATACTGTTTTTTGCCTATTTTTTCGTTTATCTTATAAAACTTATCCGAGAACTTATTAAACACGCTGTTTTCGGGCTTACCCATATATTTCAAAACATTGTCACTGATATGTTCCGGTGCAACTTTAAGCTGACCGCTTACATGATATTTACACAATTCATAGAAAAACGTATCGTCCTTGTCGTTTATAAGATAGTCAAAACGTATTCCCGAACGAATAAACACCTTTTTAACGCCCTTTATAGCACGAAGTTTTCTAAGCAAATTAAGGTACTTCTTATGTGAAATATCCATATTCTTGCAAGGCTCCGGAAATAAGCATTGCTTATTTTTACAAGCACCGAGTGTCAGTTGTTTTTTACAGGCAGGTCCTCTGAAATTAGCGGTTGGGCCTCCGACATCGTGTATATAGCCCTTAAAATCAGACATTTTTGTCATTTCTTCCGCTTCTTTTATAAGTGATTCATCACTTCTTGAAGTGACAATTCTGCCTTGATGAAAAGCCAAAGCGCAAAAGTTACAACTTCCGAAACAACCTCTGTTTGCGGCAAGCGAAAATTTAACTTCCTGTATTGCAGGAATACCGCCGTCTTTTTCATACATCGGATGATAATTTTTCATATACGGAAGTGCATACACTTCGTCAAGCTCGTCCGTTTCCAGCGGCGGCATAGGCGGATTTTGTATAAGATATTTGTCACCGTGCTTTTGCACGAGTGTTTTTCCTATATACGGATTCTGCTCATAATACTGCAGTCTGCACGATACAGCATATTTACTTTTACTTTCTATACATTCTTCATAACTCGGAATAAGAACGGAATTTTGTTCATCATATTCAGATGATATATAGCACGTTCCCGGTATATCCGTAATTTCGTTTACAGGCACACCGTCCCTAAGTTTATCGGCTATTCGTACAATTTGTTTCTCACCCATACCGTACATCAAAATACTTGCACGAGAGTCAAACAAAATCGAACGTCTAATCTTATCATCCCAATAATCATAATGAGCAAATCTTCTAAGACTTGCCTCAACTCCGCCGATAAGTATCGGCATATCTGAGCCGAAAGCCTCTTTAATTCTGTTACAATACACAAGTGTTGCTCTATCCGGACGCATACCGCCCTTTCCGCCGGGTGCATACATATCGTCATGTCTGCGTTTTTTAGCGGCAGTATAGTGATTTACCATACTGTCAATATTTCCTGCCGATACAAGCACTCCGAGTTTAGGTCGTCCCATTCGTACAAAATCGTCTATTTTATGCCAATCAGGCAATGCAACTATACCCACCTTATATCCGTGGCTTTCAAGCACGCGTGATATTATGGCATGTCCAAAACTCGGATGGTCTACATACGCATCTCCGACAATATATAAAAAGTCAAGTTGTTTCCAACCTCTTTTATCCATATCTTCCTTTGAAACAGGAAGAAAATCAACCTTCTTCATATTCTTCATTCTCCGGTCGTGATAAATCGGCATGGCTCACAAGCACATCTCTTGGCTTTGAGCCGTTTGCACCTGATATTATCCCTCTTGCCTCCATTTGATCTATGATACGTCCGGCTCTTGAATAACCCACGCCCAAACGGCGCTGTACCATAGATGTTGATATTTTGCCTAAACTCATAGCAAGTTCAATAGCCTCCGGAAGAAGTGCGTCACCGTCATCTTCAACATCAGGTGTAACACCGTTTTCGCCTGTTGCGTGACGTTCTATTTCTTCTTCCAAATCCTCACTGTAATGAGTTTCGCCTACATTTTCTTTTATAAATTCAAGTACCGACTCAATTTCAGGGTCTGAAACAAATGCGCCCTGAACTCTTGTTGCGGCTCTTGCACCTGCGGGATGATACAACATATCACCCATACCAAGCAATTTTTCCGCACCGCCCTTATCAAGTATTGTACGGCTGTCTACTTGGCTCGATACCGCAAAAGCAATTCTTGACGGTATATTTGCTTTAATAAGACCTGTAATGACATCAACAGACGGTCTTTGTGTTGCGATAATCAAATGTATTCCTGCGGCACGGGCAAGTTGTGCCAAACGACAAACATAATCCTCAACTTCCTTTGCCGCAACCATCATCAAATCAGCCAACTCGTCTATTATAACAACAAGCTGCGGTATTTTCTCACCGCCTGTGCTTTCCATAAGTTTGTTGTAAGACTCAAGTTTTCTCACACCTGTATTTTTAAACAAATCATAGCGGCGCATCATTTCGCTTACCGCCCAATTAAGTGCACCTGCCGCCTTTTTAGGCTCTGTAACAACAGGTACAAGCAAATGCGGTATACCGTTGTAAACGCCAAGTTCAACAACTTTAGGGTCAATCATAATAAGCTTAACTTCCTCAGGTGACGACTTGTACAAAATACTCATAATAATACTGTTTACGCAAACACTTTTACCCGAACCTGTCTGACCAGCAATAAGAACGTGCGGCATTTTTGCAATATCGCCTATAACTACATTGCCGCCTATATCCTTACCCAAACCGACTGTCAATTTTGACTTTGCATTTTTGAATGCGTCCGATTCAATCATTTCGCGTATTGAAACAGGAGTAACCTTGTTGTTAGGTATTTCAACACCGACAGCCGCCTTACCCGGAACAGGTGCAACAAGAACTGTTGACACAGCAAGGTTAAGTGCTATATCGTCTGCAAGTCCTACTATTTTAGAAAGTTTAACACCTGTGTCCGGTTGAATTTCATATCTTGTTACAGTCGGACCTTGTGTTACTTGCAACAGTTTTGCTTTCACGCCGAAATTGTCAAGAACGGAAATAAGTTTTTCCGCCGTTCTTCTCATTTCTTCACGTTTATCACCCGAAGTTGCCTTAGGTTTGCTCAATAAATCCAAAGGCGGTATTACATATTTCGGAATAGGTCTTTCTATTGCCTTGTTAAATTCCTCGTTGTATCCCTCTTTTTCACTTTCGGACATATTCTTAGCCTTTTCGGGTTGTTCTTCCTTTTTCTCCCCGACTTCTTCTGTCGGTTCTTCAACTATATCATCCATTTTACCGAATGCCTCATCTATACCGTTTGAAAAAGGTTCTTCTGCCGGTTCTTCTTTTATAGGCTTTTCTTTTGTTTTTGATGATTTTTTAGCAGTCGGTTTAGTTACTGATTTTTTTGTGTTATTCTTTGTGTCATTTGCAAATGAATTTGCCGCGTCAAGAGCACTTGTTTCTTCTTCGTAATATTCATCTTCATACACATCATCTGTATACTCATCTTCATATTCTTCTGCAAGCATTCTTTCTTCCATTCGTCTGTCATATTCTTCTTTTAATTCCGAATACTTATTTTTCGCACCAAACATAACATTTCTTGCCCATTTGAAAAATTCCGCAAAAAACGATACATTAGTTATAAAGCTTGCCAATACAATAAGTGTAATTGATAAAATTATGTAAGACGCAACTTTCTGCACCATTTGTTCCATAAATACAGAAACACACGCACCTAATAAACCTCCGCATATATACTGCTGACCTGCCGAAAAAGCATAGCTTATATCAGTATTAATCGATGAAAGATTTACAATCGCACTGACATTAATAAGTGCCAAAAATGACAGTATAACCTTACTCCAAAAACGCTTTATGTCCTTAGTTTTAATAAGGTATGCCGATACACCCGCACAAATTACAGGCACAAAATAACCGCATATGCCGAACAATCCGCGGAACAGATTTTTCACCGCATTATTTATTACTCCGCCATTGCCTGTATCAATGTACATAAAAACAGCTAATAACAATGTAATGAGCATTGATGAGATAATGTATGTAGGCATATAGTTTTTTGTCTGATTATTCTTTTTTACAGTAGCTTTTGCCGTAGTTTTAGAACTTTTTTTTGAACTGCCCTTTTTAGCAGTTGACTTCTTTGTTGCCATAAAACCTTGCCTTTCTTATGTAAATAATAATTTTATTCATAAATATTCACTGTGTATTATATCACAAATCATTTAAAAATTCCACAATGTTATAATAATGTAATATTTAAAGTAATTGTTCCGTTGTCAGTTTATCTATTACCTGCGTTTCGGTTATAATGTCCTTTACTTTGCCGTCGTCACTTACAATATAAACCATATTATAGTCTTTCGGAATAAATTTATCCACTATATCACAATAATTACACTCATTTTCAACCACAATATGTCTTACCGATTTTTTCTTTTTATTGTTAAACATCAATGTTTTAGTTAAATCCACATTATATTTTTCACTTTGAGTAAATATATTGCCTATCATCAAAGCAGAAAACAGCAATACCGAAAAATTGAATTTTGTAATGTACATCACATATATACCAAGTCCCATAATCATAGCAGAAAACACTGCGGATATTACAGTCATAATCTTATTTGCACTGTTATATCCGAGTCTGTATGCTATAATCTTTTTGAGCAAAATACCGCCGTCCAAAGGTACTGACGGAATCATATTCATACAAAACAGCATAGTATTGCTTATATAAAAAAACTTTACACTTTCATTCGGATAACAGCTGTACACAATCATTGCGATAAGTGCAAATAAAATATTACAAAACGGTCCGCTGAAATATAATATCATTTCATCTGCAAGTGAATATACAAGTTTATTTTTTAATTTCAAATTGACACCGAACGGATAAAAGACAATATGCGATATTTTAAGCCCTATACACACAGCCGCAAGGCAATGTGCCAATTCGTGCAAAATCATAACCGCATATGTGACGCAAAGCATATCCGCTTTATTAAATATAATGCAAAACACAACCAAGGCGATTGTCAGTACATTAACTCTTAAATATTTTGTTATTTTAATCAAGACAAGCACCCCCTCTGATTATTATATTCACATAGCATACAATACAGAACACAAAAATACCCTTTATGCTTTCACACAAAGGGTATTAAATCATTTTGCCGTATATTCAAATTGAATATCCACACGTTTATAATGATGTGTATTATCGACAGGAATTTCATAAAAGCCGTATTTTTCATATATATGCAATGCCGGTTTTAAAATACTGTTTGACAGGATTGTAAGTTTATTGGCACCGTTTTCCAAGGCATAATCCATACACGCTTTAAAAACAGCACTTCCCGCACCGTGTCCCTCATATCTTTCGTCTGCGGTAAGTTTACATATTTCCCACTCATTATTTGTCATAGGCTGTGCCATACAAGTTGCGTAAACTACACCGTTTTCAATAGCAAAATAAATCATTGCACCGTTTTTGATAAGTTTATCTATATTTTCAAAAACTTCAAAATCATCACTTTCAAGTGCAAAGTATTTTGTTATCCAATTCTTGCTCAGACGGATAAAATCGTTTTTGTATTCGGGTTTATATTTTACAATTTCCATATTAATCATACTTTCTCTTGAATTTTGATTTATTATAGCATATAGATTATTTTTAGTAAAGCGAATATTTTTAGACAAATTCCGATTTTATGCTAAAAGTTTTTGGGAAATAAAAATTCTCTGCAAACCAAATTGCAGAGAATTTTTGGCTATTCTTCAGTAATTATCGGTTTCATATTATCCATTGATTCCCAATAGAACTCTTTGTGTGATGATGAATTTTCAGTTTGCTTTATATCTTCGATGCTGATTTTTTCGATTGAGCTGTCCTTTAGCGTTCCGTTATCGTTGTAATCGGCTGTAATCTTTACACATTTCAAATCATCATTTGTAATTCTCGCCTCAATAACACCGCCTGCACAATTTGTACTGCTCTTTGGTGCAAATTTAACAGTAACGCTGTCCTTTCCTTTTGTATATTCTTCCGGAATTTCATAGAATACATCATATGCGTTATTCATCTTTTCGTTGTTAAGCGTTTGTTCTGCAAGTTTATTATCATCAATATAGATATAGAAATCACGCGTATAATTTACATTATTTTTTTTAAACGGTCCGTCACTGCCCCAATATCTTACAAACAGATAATTTTTATTGCTCTTATCCACTTCCAAAGAATATTGGAAATATGCGTTGTCACTACCGTATGCGTCACGCCAGTAATATGTTTTTGTACCGCTTGTAAAACTGCCGTTATTCGAATTTTTACTTTCTAAACCATGTCCGAGTTCGTCCTGCTGACCGTCCGGTTCAACTCTGTCAATCGTTGCACTGTTCAGACGTTTATCATATTCATTCACACCGTTTCCTACGTTGAAATATACAGTATAGAAACTGTGGTGAATTTCATAGAACGGTTTTAGTTCAATATCCTTGCCTGTAGATGAATTTTCAGCCTTAATTTTAAACATCAACTTGTCCGTGTCAACCGTATCTATATACTTATCCAAATTGCTTGAATTACCTACAATATACGGTACATCAGTAGTTACACTGTCAATCTTAGTTTCATTTGAAATATATTCATTCACTCCGCTAACGTCGCTGACGCTTCCAAGGTCTGCCGCCAAAACCACAGGACCGTACTGATATGCCGCCTGTCCGTCAATTCTTGAATTGTATACTGTAACAGACATTGGAATTGTAATATCTATAATGTCGCCGTCTTTCCATTCGTTAGATATAGCAAGATATTCTCCGCCCTTTGATGTATACGTCTTATTGCCTGCTTTTACTGTCATATCACTTTCAAGCCATGACGGAGCTCGTAGGTTGATATTTGCACTTCCTGTTCCTGCGACTTTAATTTGAACCTTGTCGGAATAAGGATATGTTGTTTCAACAGTGAATGTAAGACCTTTTTCTTCCCATTCATATGTACCCGGCATATAAAGATTTACATATAAATCGTCACCGTCTTCATAATACGCACATCTTGTGTATCTTCCAGGGTTCTCCATACCTGTACCCGTACAACACCACCAAGATTTATCCTTTTGCTCATATACTCTGTGGTGTCCTTGCAAAAGCGATACAAAGTACATTTTTGCACCTGTTTCAGGCTCTTGCTGACCGAGAATATGGTTGTACAAAGCCTTTTCATACCAATCCATATATGCACTGTCATGTTTCCAAGCGAATAAATGCTCAGACAGACGCATCATATTATATGTATTACAGCTTTCGCAAGTCTTAACTCCAAGTGTCTCTGCACCCTCTGCCTCGAAATGTTCGGCAATCGAGTTACCGCCTATTGCGTATGAACGATTGTTTACAACGTAATTCCAGAAATTTTCGCAAGCCTTTTTATAATCGGCATATTTCTCCGGATTTTGTTCGTATATTTCTGCCGCACCGATTATTTTCGGTATTTGAGTATTTGCGTGAAGTCCTGTCAAACTGTCCTTACCTTGTATAAGCGGATTTAAAATCGAATCGTGAGTAAATCTTCTTGCCGTATCCAAATATTTTTCATCACCTGTAATTTCATACATTCTCGCAAAAATTTCATTCATACCGCCGTATTCAACGTCAAGCATTGACTGCATTTGTGCGTCAGTAAGATTTGATGTACCGTCAACTGCCCAATCTGCAAATTTTTTCAATACTTCATAAGCAGTGTCATTTTCTGTATAGTCATACGCGTCAAGCAAGCCTTGATATATTTTGTGTATTCCGTACCATGGCACCCAATAGTTATCAGCCCACTTTGTATTACCGCTAAACAGTTTTGTAAAACAATCTTCGCTACATCCGCCTATATATGGTGAATTTGAAGTCTTTTGAAGTTCATCGAGTTTAGTTACCGCATAATTAAGTTTAGTCAAAACTTCTTCATTGCCTGTATCACGATATAATACCGCAGCTGCACTCATCCAATGTCCCAACGAATGTCCTGCAAGTGTGAATGTATCTTTTGAACTTCCCCAGTTGCTTGCACCTTTTCTTTCCCAACCGCCGTAACGCTGTGCATTGTTCGGAGCAGTCAATCCGTGCATTTCGTATGACGGTGCAAGAAGTCTGTCAACGTCTATTGACAAAACATATTTAAGTCCTACTTGCTCGCTCTTTTCAAATAAGCTGTCTTTCTCTAAATTAACTCTGTCTGTTCCGGCAAAGTTACCTGTATTATCTGCTTTTCTTTCCATTACGCTTGAAATTGCCTTTCCTGTTGATTTGTTATAAACGACTGTTTTTACAGTCAAATTGCCCTTATAATCTCTAATATCTTTCTTCATTTTTACAGTATTGTCGGACGGCACAAAATCTTTTGTATCTTCCGACAGAAGTGTATCACCACTGTAAATTTGCATTTTTAAAACCAAAGTATCGGTTAGTTCAGATGTTACAACACACTCCGCTTCAACAAATGATGAACCCGAATTTTTAACAATATTCATATTACGGATTACAGAATAATTATCGTCCAAAGAATCCGTTTCAACAGTTATATTCGCGATAACATCGTAGCTTTTTCCTGCTATTTTCGTAGTACCTGTTACTTTATACGTTCCCTTTTCGGTATAACTGTTCACTTCTCCCCAGTCAACTATCGTTTTGCTTGTCATTCCATTGAATATGATGCTGTTAAATCAGCCGCATATGCACTTGCCTGCAATATAAATGCCGTAGTCGCTGCCGTTAAAATCACTTTCTTGAACTTCATTTTCTCCCTCCAAAAATAAATTTTCAACAAATTAATCTTTATATATCCCGGGTTTCTTTAGTAATATTATATAGTATATTTTTTTAAAATTCAATTAACTATATTAACATCATTTGAATGTATATTAACATTTTCACATTGACTTTAATAACTGTTAATGCTATACTGAATATGCAGGAGGTACGCTATGAATCCGAGATTATATTTTGATGAAAAAACGTTAAAAAAATTAGGTGATGTATTTGTTGTAAACACATATTTCCCTATTAAAACAGTTCCCGACAGTGCCGACTATTTTTTGCTTGTATATATTGCTCATTCTAACGCCATACACAACATTGATAATACAAGCAGAAAATTGGAAGAAGGCGATGTCGTGCTAATATCGCCGAATGTAGTCAATTCATTCACCTGTACCCATAAAGATGAACTAACCATTGCATATTGTTGTGTCTTTTCCAAAAACGCATTACAATATAGCTTAAAACAGTATTCAGGCAATTTTCCGTTGCTTTCAGATTTTTTTGAAGGAAAACGCTCATATATACAAGTACACGACACACCGTCAAAAACAATACGAAATTTTATGATACAAATGATAGATAATTTTAACTATTCACAACCCGGATATTTGTTTTCAATCCGCAGTACAATAACACTGATTTTAGTTAATATGTTCAGATTGTATTCAGTTGATAAAAATAAAGCTGACGGTTTTCATTCTAATGTGGTTATAAATAACGTTACCAACTACATAAATTCAAAAATATATTCAAAGCTTTCGCTTAACGAAGTAGCCGATAAATTTGGTATCACCCCGCAACACCTTTGCCGATTGTTTAAGAAACACTTTAATATGACTTTCACTCAGTTTTCAAACAGGCAACGTGTCGATAAAATCCGTGATGAACTCGAAAATATCGACAGACCGATATATCAAACCTATGAAGAATTTGATTTCACGCCTCAATATTTAAACAGTATGTTCAAAAAATATACCGGCTACTCTATCAGTGAATATAAAGCCAAATTCAACTATAAAGCCGATAATCCGCTTTATACGATATAATATAAAAGGACGACTGCATTTAAGCAATCGTCCTTTTAATCTATTAATTTTTAGCCGCATTATAAAGCATAACTGCGACATCAATGCGTTTAACATCTGTGCCTAATCTGCTTGATGTTACATTATCAAACAAATTATACTTTTGAGCGGCGGACATAAAACCGTCGGGATATTGAGTTTTACTGTTTGCATATCCGTATGCACTTGTCAATATTTTAACCGCCTGTTCCACGGTAATATGATTATCCGGTGCAAATTTATTATCACCGATACCATGTATTATATCTGCTTTTACGCACGCATTTACATATTTACTGCTCCAATGATATTTTGTATCTGTAAATGTGCTATTCTCACCAACATTATACCCCATCATTCTGCATATAACCGCAGCAAATTCTGCTCTGGTTATGGTTGCGTCAGGTCTGAATGTATTATTTTCATAGCCTGTCATAATATCATTGCTTATAGTGTAATTTACTGCATTTTTCTGACCGTTATTAAGATAAGATGTATCAGAAAAATCCTCTGCTTTTTCTGCCGGTGCATAGCTGACAAGCTGATATTCACGAGTCATAGAAACCCCATTATTTCCGTTTGCAACCACTCTTAAATCATGCGTCCCCTTTATGTCGCTTAGTTGTACGGTATAAGCTATTTCGTTTGTTGATTTAACGAGTTCACCGTCAAGATAATATTCAACATTTACCCAATCCGAGCCATATATGTGCGGATATGCGTACAGTGTTGTATCTCCGTTCATCGTTATTGTACTGCCCGCCTTTTTAAAGAATTGTCCGGCGCTGTTTGTATTATTATTTTGTATAAACCACGGTGACTCTGTTACATCATTATATGCGTTTTGAAGTTCGCTGTCTCCGTCGAGATTATAGTAATTCACCTCATAATTCATTTTAGCGTTAAAATACGCTATAAGCTTTACTTGAGGATATACCATAGGAATGAATGTATATATTTGTTTTAAATATTTTGCCGCCCATTCACTGTCGGTTTCATTTATATCACCGTTAGTTCTGTATGCACTTCCACATTCAGAAATCATTATAGGTTTTCGACCGCCGTACTTTTCAACAGCATCCTTTATCATCACAACAGGATCGGAACTGTATCCTGTTTTAAAGCAAACTTCATTATACCTGCTTTCTCCCTGCCATACTCTGCCTTGGAAATACTTACTTGCATAACAATTCACGCCTACCCAATCAACATATTCGTCACCGGGATAGAAGTCATCAGCCGTATAAGGCCAATCGTTTGTTTTCCATGAAGATGTGTGCGCCATACTCCAAACAGTAGCAACGTTAGACAATCCGCTCACACTGTTTGTAACTGCTTTGAATGCAGATATAAATTCATCGGGTGTACATTTATCACTCCAAACATTAAATTCAGCACCTATTCTCAAATAAATCGGCACGTTTTTGTAACTTGACAACATAGAGCGTAAATTCGATAAAAAAGAATCCGAACCGTTTATATTTCTTACCGTTGTGCCTTCCTGTGGAAAGTTTAGAGCAATTTCTACCGCTTTGTTTTGTGTTTCTGCTTTATCAAGCATCGCACGCGTCCAACCGAATGTACTTTCATCACCGTATTCCAAATACAGCAATGTCATTGATTCATTACTTTTTGCCTTATCTGCCACTTGTCCGTATAAAACACCGTTCGGCTCATTTTTCGCACCATACACCTTTTGCGATTGTTCCGTAGCTTGATATACGTCAAATGTATTTGTAAATTGCTTAACGCAATTTTCTGCAATAATTACGCCGTCAGTCCACCCTAATTGCTTACCGTATGGAATATACATTTCAAAATACTTCGCCGCATTTGTATAATCACCGTTCATAAAATACGCAAATGCAACGTCATATGTTCTTGAGCCTAAAATATTTATTGTCTGCTCATTCTTTGGCTCTGATGATATTAAATTGATAATTTGTACTCCGTAATTTATCGTTTCATCATAATTTTTGCTGCTTGTTGCATTTGAATAACCAGCGTCCAAGCCCCAAAATGCGTGCGGCAATTCATATGCCATTACGCTTAAATTACTTGAGATTATCAAACTTATCATCGCAATTAATATTATGCTTATTCTTCTTTTCAATTAACATCACTCCCAAGATTATTTTATATTCAGTATATCATACTAACAATAAATTTACAATTACCCATTTACATATTAATGCAAAATGAAACAAAATATTCTTAATAAATACTAAAGTATATCTTTTTTTAAAACATTAATTAAAATTACATTCTAAATTATTACTAATCGGAACTAAGTTGTTTAGACTTTCAAAAACATATACATCAGCCCTTGATATCGTTGTATATCCATTTATCGAATCAGAATGGGTTAATTTGCTATTACATGCAATGTCAATATCGCCATTATGAATCTTAATAATATTGCCATTTTTATCTCGATATACAATTATTACAATACCTTTTATATCTTCGGCTGATAAATTCGTAATAGCCACTTCCAACATATATGACACATCCTTTTTTGTACTTTTCACAACTGTACTATTACAAACTATTGATTTAATAGGTTTTGAAGAATTTAATGTTGTAAATGATTTGATTTCCCCTTTATATTCTTTTCCATTTACTATTGCATAACATTGCCAATAGTATTTTGTGTTACTGTCTAAATATAATCCTGCTTCATCATTCAAATCATACCACATGTCAAATGGATTTTTATTATGATTAATAACATCATTTGCGACTTTTGACATACCATTTTCCGAAGTACCAAAATAAATCCCAACTTCACTTGGCTTTTGCCCACTATAAGACACCGTACCTCGAACTGTTGCATTAGATTCCGTAATGCTGTCCGCCACAGTTGTATTCACCGTCACCGGATTTACGTCGATATATTCACCATACCAATAATTCATATCAACATTTGTATTTATACCGTTTACATATCCTGAACTTGTATGGCTACAGCTAATCATATACGAATCAATTTCTTAGTCGGCGGTATTAAAGAGGCTAATCTCGACAATGTTTACTTATGCAGTATCTTCTCCAACCTATTAAATAATGCTTTAGAGGCGTCTAAATACTGTACGACAAATCCTTATATTGAATTAAAAAGCAGCATACAACTCAGCAATTTAGTTATCACCTGCCGCAACAGTATGCCGCAAGTTATTCGTAAAAAAGACGACCCTAATCACAATCACGGGTACGGATTACATATAATTAAAGATTTATCCAATCTTCTTGGCGGTAATTTCGTTTACGAACATGATGAGCACAATTTTACCGCCATTGTAACAATTCCGATTAATGACAAGGAGGAAGTACATAAATGATTAATATCGCGATAATCGATGATGATAAAACTTTCTGTGATGATTTTGAAGAACAAATAAAAAAATTGATAACAGCTATAATACCGACTGTTATTATGATATAAACACTTTTTTAGAATCGGTTTCAAGCTACAATATCGCTATTATTGATATAATGCTTGGAAAAGATAACGGAATAGATATAGCGTCAGCAATCACTGAAAAATACCCTAATATAAAAATTATATTTATATCTGTTGAGCAAGACTTTTTTCAAGACGTCTATTCCGTCAATCATTTATACTTTTTGGTAAAACCAATATCGAATGAACAGTTAAAACAAGCCTTGTCAGTTTGTTGCAGTGAAATAAATAAGCAGACTCTTTATACAAAGCTCGGCAGCGGGACTACTGCTATAAATCTAAATGATGTTTCCTATTTTGAGGGGATTTTAAAGAAAACTATCGTACATTATGTCAATGCGCCAAAGCAAACCTTAAACGAACCTCTAAAGGACATCGAAAAAGAAATTCTTAACACCAACTTTATACGCATACATCAAAGTTACATTGTAAATCTTACATACATAACTCAATTCACCAAAACAAAAGTCAATATTCAAGACCTTGAAATACCTATAAGCAGAAAATACTCACAATCAGCCTTAAATGGCATAAGCAAGTTTTTAGGTAATAATCTAATTTAAAAACAAGTCGGAGTCGGATTCCTAAAGGAGTCCGACTCCGACTCTGAAATTAACCTTTTCGGCTTATTTTAAAATTTATCTGAATTTACATATTGCGTTATACTGCTTAAAAGCTGTTTACATTCGGGATAATCTCCGTCTAAATCAAAACCGCAGAACAATAGCTTTGCTTTGCCTATTTTTGTTTCAAACAGCGGTGATGACGCAGTATTATCAAAAAAATTCGGTACTGTTTCAATTATAGGTTTTACTTCACCAGCAAACTTCGATACATCTGTACCGACCGAGTTATCAAGCAGTCTTTTCCACTGATAATCGGGATATTTTTCTGTCGGGAAATCATCAAATATTCTATGCTTATTATCAATTATTGCACCGCACGGTTTTTGTGACGGGAAATGTACCGGCGACCAAAATACAGGTATAAAACTTCCATGTATCGGATTTTTGAAACACTCTTTCGTCACAATAGCTTTTCCGCCGTTTTTGATCATATCATCAAGTTCTTCTTCCGATTTAATCATACGAACATTGTTTTCAATCTTATTTTCGACAAAAACAAATATTCTCCAAGTATTTTTATAACCGTTCACTTCAAGTATAACACTAAGCATTGTTGATTTTGTTATACTGTTTAGAGGTATGCTTACCTTACTTTCTGTTGTTGACGTTTTATAAAATACTTGCTCACCGTTTTGTACCGTCAAATTATAAACAGGATTGTTGATTTTCTTTTCTCCGAAATCATATAAGTCCAATTCCGCCTCTAATGTATCTGTATTTTTAAATATTCTCTTTGCTTTAAATAACGGTACTGCCTCACCTGCAAAATTTTTAAATTCATCGGGCGAAATTAAGCCTTTACTTTCATAAAACACATCAAGTATGCCGACAGTAGCTGTACTTTGCCCTGTGTAATCCGATAGCGACAAAAGCTCAAAGCCGCCGAAATCTTTTGTCCTAAGTGCCGCCTCGATATCTTCTTTATAAAGCTTAACAGCCAAGTCACCCGACGCCTTGATATAATCATTCAATTTATGATACACATTCTTTTCAATCATAAATTTTTTAATCGCGTCAAGGTTTACCGGCAGAATATTGCCTGTATATTTTTCAATTAAGTCAACATCAGGATATACACAATACTGCCCCACTTCAAACGAAATTATAGGTACAGACACATCTTTTACCGCTACCGAATAATCAAGCGACGTATTTTCAGCCGCCTTATCCTGACAGTTCTGTATTCTGACATTGTGACCGCCTGCCTCATATGCACACAAATAATCTTCACACGGCATAATCGGGTGGTCGAAGTTCGTCGTAAGCGTATAAATTCTTCTGTTGTCATAAGCCTTTATGCAAGTAGTTATGTCGTTAAGCATATCAAAATCGCCCATATTTTCATTACCGTTTGAAAACATTATAAACGAAGGGTGATTGCCGTATGTTTTTGAGATATTAATAGCCTCTTGCATAAAATATGGTGTATCGGGTCTTCACCCGTTTCAAGTGAACATACATCGTGATTAAGCCATAGCGGCATTTCAACAGATATGTACATTCCTATTTCGTCAGCCGCATTAAAGGCACATTCAGGCGGACACCATGCGTGAAAACGAACGTGATTTAAGCCATAGCTTTTGATAGTCTTGAAATTTTTTCGCCACACCTCAATATCCATAGGCGGATAACCTGTAAGCGGATATATAGCACAATCTATTGTACCGCGCAAAGAAATTTGTCTGTTGTTAAGCAAAATCTTTTTATTTTCCGTTTTTATCGTTTGCATACCGAACTTTACGGATTTTATATCGGTATGACCGTTACATTCATATTTAACTGTTGCCGTATATAAATTAGGATTAAATTCGTCCCAATAATCTATTTCGGAAATATCGTATCTGAAATAATCAACTTGTTTTGAATTAAACACCTTCGTTTCAAATATTTTTTCTCCAAGTAAATCTCCTTTTGGTGAAGTAACATTTACGGTAACAGTCGCTTTCTCCGTTTTAAACGGAGAATGTACATCCGATGTTTCAACAACTTTAATCGTTATGCCTTTGTCATCTGTATATACTTGAATGCTGTCAATATGTTCTTTTTCTTCATATTGCAGTTCAATACGTCCGATAACACCGTTCCAATATCCTTGCGTATCGACACTGTATCCGCTTGCCATTGTATCAAGGTTTAGCAAATTTCTGTTGTCTATTTTCAGCGTAAACATATGTTCGCCCGGAGTTATTTTTCCTGTTAAATTGTATATGTGAGGTGTGGACAGCTCAATTATTTGTCTGTCTGTTTTCACACCGTCTATCCATAATTCAGATGCTATATTAACTCGCTCCATAAACAGTCTGACAGTTTTACCGTCTGTATCATTCGGAATGTTGACCGTTTTTTGCAGCCAAAGAGGAGCGATATATTCATATCGCTCTCTCGGTGCACGTACAGCCTCTTTTGATATTTTGTCAAAGTATTTTGTTTTTTTGCCTATCCTATTATCACAAGTCGAACCCGGAAGATTAAAATTATTATTTTCAAATTTTATGCTGTCTATTGTCTGACTATTGTCAATATCTGTTTTATAATTCCATTTTCCGCTTAAATCTATTGTTTTCATTGTATCACCTATTTTACTATATCTCTGAGTTCTGCGTGGCATTGATTTAATTCAAGTCCTTGTTTTGCATACTTTTGGGCATTATCATTATCACCTATACCCAAATATCCAAGCGCCGCCATAAGATTACAATGTACCTTATTGTTTTTATTTAAGTCACCTTCGAATATCAAGAAATCCGGTAATGATACAGCAAAGTAATCAATTTTCATTTCATCATTCATATGATTATTTGCATACTCAATAAATGCGTTAAATCTCTTTTTAGCCTCGTCTTTATCGCCCAGTGCCTCAATCGCTTTTGCGGAATAATACATCATCTGCGGCGGTTGGTCGTTATAATACATCGCCGAAGAAAGATTAAATTCACCCCTTGCTGCAAGTCTGTATGCCTGTTCGGACTTTTCCTTATCTTCATACAAGTTACCAAGCATATAATATATATCGTTATCCATATTACCGATTAACTTGCCCTCACCTAAATTATACGGATAAACGAGAGCTTTTTCAAGATATTCTATTGCTTTTTCTGTATTTTTTTCTGCTTTAGCCTTATTAATAAGCGCAATTCTGTACTGAGCAGGTATCTTACCTTCACCGCCCTCCCAAGGGTGGAAGTTATGGTTCATAATACGATTGTATGCGTTATCATATTCGCCGTTCATATTAAGCAATGTGATATATTCCGTATATAAATCGTCACGCTTTTCAAGTAAGTCGGAATTTTCATTCATATTTGCCAATCTCTTTTCAAGAGAGAAATTAAGTGTTTTGTACAGTTGATCAAGTTCAAAAAATATTCTTGCGTCACTCTTATCAATACTGAATGCTTTTTCCATTGCTTTTAGTGCTAAGACACCGTCTTTTAATTTATTGTAATAAACAAGCGAAAGGTTTCTATACACTGTCGGAAGTTTTATATTATCCGCACACTTTTCCCATAATTCTTTTGATTCTTCCCATCTGCCTTTGTCATAGAACAAACAGCCAAGATAATAAGCAGCATAATTACCGCCGTTATATATTGCCTTTTCCAATACAGCTATATCTTCAAGTCTGTTCGGGAAACAATACAGGCTGTCAGAATTTTCAGCCTTATCAAGTTCTGATTTGTCATTTGTAAGTGCATACAGATAGTAATGTACCATAGGCTCATTGTCATTCGGTGCAAGTTTTAATATTTCGATTGCGTCATCTGTCAAATATGCTGACATATAGCTAAGTGCAAGTTCGATATAGTTATGATTGTCACCACGCATAACAGCTTGCATTTCGTCTAAGCCGTTACCGGTTAGTTTGTAAAATTCATAATATGCACTGTGATCTAATGCGTCCATATTGCGTGTTTCTTTTGCAAATTCTGTTGCCTCTGCATTTTTTCCGAGTTTTCTGAGCAACGCCGATTTTAAAGTTCTTGCCTTTAAATTATGCATTCCCTTTACAAGCGACTTTTCTATATATTCCAACGCATCATTATAATCACCTCTGCCCCATGCAATACAGGCTAATTGATAAAATGCTTTATCCTGCATATTCCCGTCCCAAACAGCTTTATAAAACGCGTCAAATGCAGTATTGATTTTACCCTGTTTCTTTAATGATAATCCTAAATTATAATACGGTTCACAATCATATGGATTAGGATTTTTCCAAGTTGATGATTTAATAGCCTGTCTGAAATATTTTTCACTTTCCGCAAATCTGCCCTTATTATACAAATACTTTCCGTATCCGTTGTTAAGACGAATATCTGTTTCATCTCGTCTCAATCCCTCAAGGTAATAATCTTCAGGCGAATATGTAGCATGACGGTATTGCTCTAAATGTGTAGCCGCAAGGAACAGTTTTTCGGTTGTTTTCACAAATTGCGGTTCAGGCAATGCCTCTGCCGGATTAGGTGTTTCCTCGTCATTTTCGCCCATAGGAGTGTAGCTTAATAATTCGTTTCCGTCTTTATATACGGCAAGTGTAAGCTTTGTTTCATCTATGTTAGGAATAGAAACACTCTTTGTAAATATATCGGTCGGTGATATGTTTGCTTTTTCTTCAAATACCGTATTTCCGTCATAAGCAAGTTTAATTGTTACATCACCAAGTTGTATCGGCGAATATACAGTTATGTTAGCCGTATCGTTATCCAATTCAAGATTCATAACAACTTCTGTCGAAGCATTTTTAACCGCACCGACATTTTTGTATGGCATAAAGTATTGAACGAAAGTCTTTTCTTCATACGGTTTTAAGAATGTAAAGTCGGGCTGATTATCAGTAAACATACCTGTCATAAGTTCAATATACGGACCGTTTTCGTCTGTAAGATTTCTGTCCCACGCTTTTCCGAAATCACCGTTACCCCAAGTCCATTGCTTTTTACCGGGTGAAACGTGGTGGTCGGCTATATGAAGAAGTCCCGCATTTTTGGAATAATCGTAATTGCCTATAAAATTATAATCCGAATGATATGCCATATACGAAGTCGGTACAGGAATATTTTTGTATCTTGAAATATCCGTACCCGGTGCATAATCAACCTTATAATAAACTCCGTCGGCAATAGGAAACTTTGATACATCACGTTTGCCGTGATCCATTACCGCGTGAACATCCGGTGGGAATATTGATTGTGTATAGTCATTTACCGCAACGGCAGGATTTGCCCACCATAAAAATGTTTGAGGTCTGTCTGTCGGATTGTATACCTGACCTTTTATTTCAAGATATGCTTTGTCTGGGTATACAGTAAATCCCGCCATACCTTTCGTATGGAACATCTTTTCTGTTTCGCCTACCCATACTGTAATCGAACCATCATTGTTTTCTTCGATTTTATAGTCAACAGGATCAAATGTGGACGGTCTGTGATGTTGCGGCCAGTTAAACTCAATACCTCCCGAAATCCATGGACCTGCCAAACCTACAAGCGCCGGTTTTACAACTTCATTATAATAAACAGCGTCATATCCGTTTGTTTTATCGTATAATCTTTGAATTTTACCGCCGATTTCAGGTAAAATCATTACAAGAATATAATCGTTTTCCAAGAAAATTGCGTTGTATTCTTTATCAGTCTTAATGTCCGAAACACCCTCGCATACAGGGTGCGGATAAACTCGTCAGCTTGAACCTTGATATACACGTTTTTCAAGAAACATAGGATTTTTGTCGTAATCAGAAATTTCATATGTAGGTATTGTAACTTTTTCTTGCTTTAATATAACCTTATCCATAATAATTGCTCCTTCGCATATCGTTTTATTTATGATTAGATTATACACCGCCAAATCCAAAAAATCATTAAGCATTATTGCTGTAAAATATGAAATTATTGCTTTTTATAAAGAAGTCAATGTTTTTTCGTCTGCCGACGCTGAACCTTAATCTTGATCTGCAATCCATTCGATTTGTACCATTCTGCAATATTTCATATACTTCAAATAACATTTCTGCTGCCACAATAATACTTAAAAATTTCTTTGACATTTTATTTACATCCGAAATATATTTTATATGTATATCTTACAATATTTTTTTGAAAAATTCACAAGTAAGCGGTGCTTTTTCTTCTTCCAAAACCGCCTTTAATTCTTCTTTGCCTATTTTAAATTTAAGTTCCGTCATAAGATTACTCCTTTATTCATAGCACAAACCAAACGGTTTTGCACTTACAAATTGACCGGTTCCGCTTTTACCTACATATTTTCCGCAATCTGCAACAAGTTCACCGCGAAGAAAAACTTTATCCGGTCTGCCCTTTTGTTTCATACCTTCATATGTAGAATAATCAACGCCTTGCAAACTGTCCGCATTTGTAAATACACCCTCATATTCAGGATCAAATATAACAATATCCGCATCCGAACCCGGAGCAATAACACCCTTTTGCGGATATATTCCGTTTATTTTTGCAGGATTTGTGCAACAAAGCTCAACGTATTTCTGACGTGATATTTTTCCCGTTTCAACACCGTATGTCCAAATCACATTCATTCTGTCACTCATACCCGGCGCACCGTTAGGAATATTCACAAAATTGTCTTTACCTTGATGTTTATTGTCTTTCCAGTTAAATCCGCAGTGGTCAGAACTGATTGCATTCAAATATCCTTTTTTAACTGCTCCCCACAATGCGTCCAAATGCTCTTGTGAACGAAGTGCCGGTGAACAAACATATTTTGCACCTTCAAAATTCGGCTTTGCAAGATTATCTGTTGTAAGTGTTAAGTAGTGTGTACACGTTTCTCCGAAAATAGGATAACCGTCTGCATAAGCATCTCTGATTGCCTCCATTGCCCCCTTAACAGTTACGTGAGCAACATACAACGGTGCTTTAGCAAGCTTAGCCAGTGAAATCGCTCTTTCAGTTGCCTCAACTTCTACAACAGGCGGTCTTGAAACCGCATGTCCGTATGGTTCTGTCATTCCCTTTGCAAGACATTCTTCATAATATCCTTTTTCCATCGCAATTACATGTGCTGCCGACATTTGCGGGTCAGGGATTGTGTACATTTCAACTTTTTCAAGACTTCCCGTTGACGAATTGGCTGTCTGCGTTTTACTGTCCCCACTGCCTCCGCATGATGCGGTTGCCAATACCATTGTTCCTGCCAATGCAAATGCAATTCCTTTTCTTAATAAACTTTTCATAATCTTTTCCTCCATTCTTTTTTCTTAATTATTTTCAACTACTGCTGATATACCTGTCTTCTTCTATTTGAATAACTTCTTTTCAAGGAAAGAAAGTAGGAAGTAAATAACAAGGTATTCGGCAGCAATAAGAAACATTGCCATAAACATATCCGAAACTCTGAACCAGTTTTTAGAGTCTACTATGATATATCCTAAACCTATATCCGAACCCATCATTTCTGCAACTACCAAACCCGAAAATGCAAGTGCCAGGCTTGTTTTCATACCTGAAATGATACTCGGAAATGCCGATTTAAATGTTATTCTCTTAAATATCTGCCATTGGTTTGCTCCCAAACTCATTGCCGCTCTTATCAATACGGGATTAATACTGTTAATCCCCTCTCGCGTATATGGTCAAGCGCCGAAAAAGGCTCGTCCATTAACAATATTCTCGGATTATTTGCAAGTGCTCTTGCTATTCCGACTCTCTGTCTCATACCGCCTGAAAGGCTGTCCGGATAATAATCCTTATATTTTTCAAGTCCTATCATTTTGATATACTTCATTGCAATTTCTTCTGCATTCGGGTCTTTTCTGACCGATGGACCAAATGCTACATTCTGCAATACTGTGTACCACGGATATAACGCGTATTCCTGAAATACACCCCCCTGTCAGCCGAAGGTTCGTGTATCATATTTCTATCGAGATACAAGGCTCCGTAATCCGGTACAGTGTATCCGGCAAGAAGATTTAGAAGTGTACTTTTACCGCATCCGCTTTTACCCAAGATACAGACAAATTCATTATCTTTGATTTTAAGACTTATGTCTTCAAGCACTCTCTTTCTTCCGCCGCTGCTCTGTGGAAATTCTTTTGTTACCTTATCAATCCTTAGCATTTGACTCACCTCATCTTTTAATACAAAAAGCGATGGCTGCGTTTTTATGACGCCTTTGCCATCGCTTTCTCTTTGTTTATTTGTTGAATTTATTATAGCAATTGAACGTATTATGTTATAGTATACTCTGCACAAAAACCGACACTTTATTTAAACATTTCATACAATGATAAATGTTTTATCATTGACGGTACATTTTTTTTGATACACATTGATAATAGTTCGCATATAATAATTTTCTCACATTTTGTCGTATAATTCAATCTAAATCATATATATGTTCACTTTTATAAAAAAATAACCGTAGCATAAGCTACGGTTATCTGCTTTAAATTATTACTTTGAAGCCAAGAAGTCATTAATCTTCTTTACAAGTTCGTCAGCATCAACGCCGTGAACCATGCAAGCTTCCTCAAGTGATTCACCCTGTGATGCCGGGCAGCCAAGGCAGTGCATTCCGATACCCATTAGTATTGGAGCGATTTCTTCATCTATGCTTAAAGCCTCACCGATTAGAGTCTTTTTTGTTACTTGTGCCATTATTGTTTCCTCCTTTTTATATATTAAAACATTCTTCAAATTCTTGACCGTCAATAGTTTCCTTTTCAAGAAGTTTTTCAGCCACTCGTGTAAGTACAGCCATATTTTCAGTAAGAATTTGTTCAGTTTTCCGGTATTGTAAAGTCATTATATGCTTTACTTCCGCGTCAATATCTGCGGCTGTTTTTTCGGAATATGCTTTTGAGTGTGCAAAATCACGTCCGATAAACACTTCGCCGCCGTCATCATACGATACAGGGCCGATTGCCTCTGACATACCGTATTTTGTAACCATTTGACGTGCTATGTCAGTTGCACGTTGAATGTCACTTGACGCGCCTGTGCTGATGTCGTCCATTGTAAGTTCTTCGGCTACTCTGCCGCCAAGCATTACAATTATTCTGTCCAACATTTCATTTTTTGATGTGTACATTTTATCTTCATCAGGCACATACATCGTATATCCGCCTGCTCTGCCACGCGGTATTATTGACACCTTATGAATATGCGATGTTTTATCGACAAGTTTTGCCAAAACTGCATGGCCTGCCTCGTGAAATGCCGTAAGTTTCTTTTCTTTTTCGGTAATAATTCTCGAACGTTTTTCCGTTCCCATCATTACTTTTAAGTTTGCGTCCTCAATATCTTTTCTTGTTATTTCAAGATGGTTTCGTCTTGCCGCAAAAATAGCGGACTCATTCATTAAGTTTTCAAGGTCTGCACCCGAATAACCTGCTGTTGCTTTTGCGATCTCTTCCAAGTCAACGTCATTTGCCAAAGGCTTTTTAGCAGAATGAACTTTTAGAATAGCCTCTCTGCCCTTTACGTCAGGAACATCAACAACAATCTGTCGGTCAAAACGTCCCGGTCTTAAAAGTGCGGGATCAAGTATATCCGGACGGTTTGTAGCCGCCATCATTATAACGCCTTCATTTTCGCCAAATCCGTCCATTTCAACAAGCAACTGATTTAAAGTCTGTTCTCTTTCATCGTGACCGCCGCCCATACCGGCACCTCTTTTTCTGCCGACTGCGTCTATTTCATCTATAAACACAATACACGGTCTGTTTTTCTTTGCCTGTTCAAACAAATCTCTCACTCGCGATGCACCTACGCCGACATAAAGTTCAACGAAATCCGAACCGCTTATAGAGAAAAACGGAACTTTCGCCTCGCCGGCAACCGCCTTTGCAAGAAGTGTTTTACCCGTACCCGGCGAGCCGACAAGAAGTACACCCTTAGGTATTCTCGCACCAAGGCTTACAAACTTTTGAGGATTTTTCAAAAACTCGACTATTTCCGCAAGTTCGGCTTTTTCCTCATCAGCTCCCGCAACATCTTTAAATGTCACGTTCTTGGTGTTCTCATTAAGTCTTGCTCTGCTCTTTGTAAAATTGGTTGCACCCGAACCGCCTTTTCGCAAAAATCCGAAAAAGAACACACATATAAATACAATTATCAAAATTATATTTGTAACCGCCGTCCATGAAATCTTGGTTTCATAAGCCTCTTGCTTTAAAGTGCCTTTATCCATTTGGTCGTTCATTTCTTTTCCGACATCTGCCTGCAACGTGTCAAGTGACGGAATTTTCACCTTTGCTTTGTCACCGTTTGTAAGTGTCACCGTTACGGTATTTCCCGACACAAGCATCGAACTTACCTGTTCGGACTTTATACTGTTGACCAAATCAGAGTAAACCATTTTGGTCTGCGATGCACCGAATCCGACTGCGAACATATAAATCAGATACGCAACTACAAGCATTGCCACCCATACTCCGAGTCCTTTAAATCTTTTCTGCAACTGACTACCTCCTTAATTATCGTAAAATTCTATTTTTATACCTTTATCCTTGAAAGCAAAACGTTTGTCTATTCTGTTGCCGACTGCAGCAATTTCGCCGTTTATCTCAATTATCGGCACACTGTTTCGTTTATCTTTAGGAATTTTTTTATCTATAAAATATTCCTTTAATTTCTTCGTACCGTTCATACCCATAGGCTGAAATTTATCACCGTTTCGCCTGTTGCGTACAATGATTTTATCAGTCTTGTCACACGAAAGATATATTGCACCGTCTTTATTTCGCATATCCGTTTCAGATACCGAAATTTTTTTGTCAAGTTCCGAAATAAAAACTGTTTCACCGATATTAATACTGACTTCAAACGGCTGTGTTTCTTCTTTTTTGTGTTCAAGTATTATTTTGCCGTACTCGTTTTTTGCAACAATACCGTACGGCAAATTTATTTGTCTGCCGCTTGATTTATCGGCAAGCGACAATATATCCGCAACATATGTTGACGAAATATCGTTAAGACTGTTATAAATATCTCTTAACATCAATCTTAAAACACGTCTTTTTATCGCAATATCCGTCTTATTCAAATCTTCAATATTAACAGCACAATTTCTGATGTGCTTTTTATAAAAATCTTCCGCAATACCGTCAAGATAATCACTGTCATCTTTTATCAAGCAAGCATTTTCCGTAACGGTTTTAATAAAACTCGTGTTAAATTCCTTTTGAATATACGGAAGTAATGTGTGACGTATTTTATTGCGTGTGTAATCTTCTGTCAAATTTGTACTGTCTGTCATATATTCAAGTCCGTTATCACTGCAATATTTTTCGATTTCATCTCGTGAAACATTCAATATCGGACGAATTATATTTCCGCGGACATACGGTATTCCGCAAAGTCCGTTTGTCGTACTGCCACGCATAAAATTCATAATCAAAGTTTCGGCATTGTCATTTCTGTTATGCGCCGTTGCAACTTTGTTTATATCGTATTTTTCGCACAATTTATTAAAGAAATTATATCTCACATTTCTGCCGGCTGTTTCTTCTGACACATTTGTATCTTTTGCAATTTGGGGTATATCTGCATTTAACACAAAACATTCAATACCCAATTTTTTTGAAAAGTTTTCGGCAAAAAGTTCATCTCTCTTTGCCTCCTCGCCTCTTATGCCGTGATTAATATGAGCCGTATATAATTTTATGTCAAATTCATCTTTCAGCGACCAAAGTGCGTGAGTAAGACACACCGAATCCGCACCGCCCGAAAGACCGACCAGCACGCTGTCGCCGTTATTCAATAAATTATATTCACGCAAGGTCTTTTTAATAATATCTAAAACCATTATTCTTCCTTCAATGCAAATTCAACATTAGAAAACTTAGTATATTCACCTTTCCAACCAAGTTTAAACATACCGGTTTCACCGCTTCTGTTTTTTGCGACAATACATTCAGCCAAATTTTTATCCTCGGTATCGGGATTATAATATTCGTCACGATACAAAAACATAACCATATCGGCGTCCTGCTCGATAGCACCCGATTCACGCAAGTCCGAAAGCATGGGACGCTTATCGCTTCTCGATTCAGCCGCACGCGAAAGCTGTGAAAGTGCAATGACAGGAATATTAAGTTCCTTTGCAAGAATTTTTAACGAACGCGAAATTTCGGCAATTTCATTTTGTCTGCTCTCTGTTCTTCCGCTCGACTGCATTAACTGCAAATAGTCGATTACGATAAGTTCAAGATTTTTTGTCTGCTTTAATCGTCTGCATTTTGCACGGATTTCCGATACCGTTATTGACGCAGTATCGTCTATATACATCGGTGCAGTTGCAACTCTGTTTACTATTGCACCGATTTTTTCCCAATCTTCGCCTGTTATATCACCTGTTCTGATTTTATTTGAATTAACAAGTGCCTGGCTGCATATAATACGGTTTACAATCTGTTCTTTCGGCATTTCGAGGTTGAATATCGCAACGGTTTTTTTATCGGTAATACTGACGTGTTCCGCTATATTTACCGCAAAACTTGACTTACCCATACCCGGACGTCCGGCGATAAGAATAAGTTCGCCGCCATGAAAACCGCCCGTACGTCTGTTAAGTTCATCAAAACCTGTAGGCAAACCCGTTATACCGCTTTGATTTAAAGAGTTTTCAACAAGTTCCTGATAACTGCCCATGAATATCTCACTTATAGGAAGTATATCGCTCTTGTTGTTTGATGATGTAACGTCAAAAATAAGCTGTTCGGCTTGGTCGACTATTCTTTCGACTTTATCGTTCTGACCGTAAGCCATATCGGAAATATCGTTGGCACTTTTAATAAGTGTTCTCAAAACTGCCTTTTCCTTAATTATTTGCGAATAATACGTCACGTGCCTTGTTGTCGGCACATTTGTTGCCGCATTTCTCAAATAAGCGATACCTCCGACAGCCTCAAGTTTGTCGCTTTGGCTCAACTTATTTGAAACGGTAATAAAATCTATAGCCGCATTTTCGTTAAATAAATCAAGAATTACACTGAATATTTCCTTATTCTGTGGGAAGTAAAAATCTGACGGTCTAAGTATTTCAACCGACTCCGCAACACTGTGCGAATTAGTAAGAGCACTGCCTATTACAGCCAATTCCGCCTCTTGACTATATGGCAGTTCTCTGCCCATTACGTCAACAGGATTCGACATTTCTGCCATAAATCCATTACCTCCCCAAAGTTATATCTGTTCTACAACTACGTTTAACTTACCGACAACGCCTGTATAAATTTTTACGTCAACAGTCGTTGTTCCCAATGTCTTTATGCCGTCAGGCATAACAAATTTCTTTTTGTCAAGTTTGATGTGGTGTTGTGAAGTAAGCGCCTCTGCTACATCTTTTGATGTTACAGATCCAAAAAGTTTACCGTTTTCGCCTGCTTTAGCCTTTAGCACAACCTTGATTTCTTTCATTTTCTCTGCGATTGCATTTGCCTCTTCAAGCTCAACTTTTTTCTTGTATTCAAGAGATTCCTGCTTACCCTTCATTACGTTTATATTCGACTTTGTAGCCGGTTCGGCAAGACCTCTCGGCAAAAGATAGTTTCTTGCATAACCGTCAGATACATTTACCATCTGACCTTTTTTACCTTGTCCTTTTACATCTCTTGTCAATATAACTTGCATTGTCCTTCCTCCAATTAACTTTCATTATTTGCAACGTAATCAAAGACAGCCTTTTCAACGTCCTCAATTACCATATCTACATTTTTGTCTTTTACTTGTGCACCGGCAACGGTACTGTGTCCGCCGCCGCCGAGATACTCCATAATAAGCTGTACATTAATATCACCGAGCGAACGGGCGCTTATACCCACGCCGCCGTCCTGTGCATATACAACTATCGACGCACGAATATCACCTATATTAAGCATTTCATCAGCCGCCTGTGACGCTATCACTCTTATATTGGGATACTTTGTGTAACACTTTGCGACTGCAATCTGCGATACTATAATTTTCGATGTCTTTACAATATCGGCTCTGTGGTCATAGTCCTCTTTATTCACGTTAAACAGCTTTTTAACGTCTGCCGTATTCAGTCCCAAACGTCTTAAATATGAAGCCGCCTCAAATGTTCTGACACCTGTTTTTACTATAAAGTTCTTTGTATCCATCAAGATACCCGTATACAAACACTCCGCCTCAACGGTTGTAAGTGAACTTCCCAAATTCATATATTCCAATAATTCAGTAGCCATTTCACAAGTTGACGACGCATACGGTTCGTGATAAATAAGCGAACAAGGATTAATAAAATCAGTCGAACGTCTGTGGTGGTCGATAAGCACAACCTTACTTGCCTTTTCTATAAGTTTCGGGCATGGCAACATTGACGGTCTGTGCGTATCAAGCACAACTATCAATGTATCTGATGTAACGTTTTCGACTGCGTCGTCATTGCTTATAAACATACCTCTGTACTCACTCATTGCACGAAGGTCGTCATACATTTTTTTTATGGCCGGTGAATTGTTGTCATAGACAATATACGGCTTTTTGCCGAGCGTTCTGACTGCTCTCTGCAAGCCTACCGCCGCACCGAAGCAGTCATAGTCCGCACCGGAATGTCCCATAAATATTACTTTGTCGGAATTTTTTATAAAGTCTTTTAATGCAACAGCAATAGCTCTTGTTTTAACTCTTGTACTCTTTTCGTAATCACGAGCCTTACTGCCGTAAAATTTATACTGTGTATCGTCCTTTATGCTGACTTGGTCGCCTCCGCGTCCGAGTGCCATATCAAGTGCATTTCTTGCGTACATATCATTTTCCGACAGACTTCCGCCTACGCCGATACCGATACTGATACTTACCGGAAGTTTCATATCTTCACCGACTTTTCTCACCTTATACAATATATCAAACTTTTTACTGACATACTGTGCAAGATAGCGATGTTCAAAGAACATATAAAATCTGTCGCGGTCGGTTACTTTTAAAAGTGCATTCGATTCGTCTACCCATTCATTGATACATTTTCTTATTTGTGCCAAAATCTGTTGTTGCTCGTTGTCATTGACACGTTGCAATACATCGTCATAATTATCAATATTGATAATCGCAACATCTGTTTTTTCGTTAACGTATTTTCTTTTTAATTCATATTCAACAGTTCTGTCAATAAGATAAATATATACGGATACCTTATCCTCATCTTCGGAAATACTTATATTTCTGTTTCTGATTGTATTTGCAATAAGCAAATATCGCTTATCTTCAATTCGTATACGTTTTTCATAGTGTGAGGCTGATTTTAAAATTTCTCCCCACTTTATATCGGATATTGAATTTTCGAGTTTTGTGTCAAAAAGGTCCTTATTAAAAAACAATTCCGAAAATTTGCCGTTGTACCAGCATATGGAACCGTCTATATGCACAACAACGATAGGTATAGGAAAAGAGTCCATAATATTTGCCGAAATCGAATTTGAGCTTTTCGCCATAATTTCAAGAAAATTATTAACACTCTCATTTCTTTTATTTCTTATAAAAATAACCGCACAAAATGCTATTATCCCCGCAATTATCTCTAATATTGCTATAACCTTGCCTTTAATCGCATAACTGAGTACACCGCTTATGATCAAAAGCAGTGCTGATGCAAATGCTATCTTAATGCAAGTTTTAACAACTTGTCCGTAATGTTTTCTCATAAGTCCCTCCAAAGTGCATTGATGCACTGTAAGCCTTAGCGGCTCTTTAAATATTTCTTTAGTTCCGACATATCCGAAAACTCTATCTCAAGTTCGTGTCCGTTTTCTTCACCTATGCCGAGAAGTTCGGAAATTTTTTTATCTATGCTTGCATAACCGATTCCCAACCGTCTTGCAAGTATGTAATCCATAGCAATAACCGTTGCTATTTCATTTGTAACACTCTCATAATCGCCTATTTCGTCATAGTCCGCAAGAGTTCTGTAAAGATGTGCTATCTCCGATAAAATCTCACCTTTTATCATATCAATAGCTTTTAGATTTGTTGAAATGTTCATAATGATGCCTCCAATGATGTAATTAATTTTGTGTAGTCCTATCTGATACTATATTCTACCACAAACTTCATATCAAGTCAACATCATTAAAGAACTTTGCCATAAAGCAACAAAAACACTCTTTATGAGTGTTTTTGTTAGCATATTATATATTTTCCGCAATAAGTTTAGCCATTTCCTTACAGCCAACCTTTTTCATACCGTCTGACATAATATCGGTTGTTCTGTAATTTTGGTCAAGTACCTTATCTACTGCGTCATTTATTGCCTTTGCTTCTTCTACAAGACCGAATGACATTTCAAGCATCATAGCGGCTGAAACAATGGTTGCAATAGGGTTTGCAATATCCATACCTGCAATATCAGGAGCACTGCCGTGAATCGGTTCATACATACCGCATTTTGTTGCGCCAAGTGACGCTGACGGCAACATACCGATTGAACCTGCAATAGCACTTGAAAGGTCTGAAAGAATATCTCCGAATATATTTGATGTAACGATTACGTCAAATTGTGCCGGATTAATTGCAAGCTGCATAGCGGCATTATCAACATACATATGAGTAAGCTCAACTTCGGGATAGTCTGCCGAAAGCTCAATCATAGTCTTTCTCCAAAGTCTTGAAGATTCAAGTACGTTGGCCTTATCAACAGATACAACTCTCTTATCTCTAAGCATAGCTGTTTCAAATGCAATCTTACCTATTCTCTTGATTTCTTCAACCGAATACTTTTCTGTATCCGACGCCCATGATCCGTCCTCGGCTTTCTTTCTTTCACCGAAGTAAATACCGCCTGTAAGTTCGCGGACAACCATTACGTTAAGTCCTTTTTCAAGCTTTTCGTCTTTAAGCGGTGACGCGTCCTTCAGCTGCGGCTTTAGGATTGACGGACGAAGATTTGAATATAATTCAAGAGCCTTTCTTATACCCAAAAGTCCTTTTTCAGGTCTGTTTTCAGACGGTTGTGAATCCCACTTCGGACTGCCGACTGCACCTAAAAGCACACTGTCTGATTTTTTACAAATATCAACTGTTTCCTGCGGAAGCGGTACGCCGTACTTATCTATGGCACAACCGCCCATATATACTTCCTGATAATTAAATTTGTGTCCGTACTTTTTGCTTACCGCGTCAAGAACCGTAACAGCACCCGATACGATTTCAGGACCAATTCCGTCACCCGGTATAAGTGCAATATTAAATTCAGCCATTTTATTACATTCCTTTCTTTATGTACTCAACCAAACCGCCTGCATTGATAATGCCCTGCATAAATTCAGGAAATGCAACTGCTTGATAAGTCTTATTCTTTGTCTTGTTTGTGATAACGCCTGTATCGAAATCAACTTCTACTTCATTGCCTTCGTCTATATCCTCTGACGCCTCGGCACATTCAAGAATAGGAAGTCCGATATTGATTGCGTTACGATAGAAAATTCTTGCAAAATCCTTTGCGATTACGCATGAAATACCGCTTGCTTTTATAGCGATAGGTGCGTGTTCTCTTGATGAACCGCAGCCGAAGTTTGCACCGCCGACCATAATGTCGCCGTCTTTAACTTTATTTACAAATTCTTTATCTATATCTTCCATACAGTGTGACGCAAGTTCCTTATGGTCTGTTGTGTTAAGGTATCTTGCCGGAATTATTACGTCTGTATCAATGTTATCTCCGTATTTAATAACTTTTCCGTTTGCTTTCATATTAATCCTCCGTTCCAAACTCAACTCAAAATCAATTTTAAGTTGTGAAGTTTATTTTTTACATTACTTCTTCAGGTGCTGTTATCTTACCCGTTACAGCACTTGCGGCCGCAACTTCAGGGCTTGCAAGATAAACTTCACTGTCAACGTGTCCCATACGTCCGATAAAGTTTCTGTTTGTTGTAGAAACACATCTTTCGCCTTCTGCCAAAATACCCATATGACCGCCAAGACACGGTCCGCAAGTAGGTGCCGAAATTACACAGCCTGCCTCAACAAGTGTCGATAATGTACCGTCTTTTAATGCTTCAAGGTAAATTGCCTGTGTTGCAGGGAATACGATAACTCTTATACCCTTTTTAACGTGCTTACCCTTTAGAATTTCAGCCGCATGACGTAAATCCGAAATACGTCCGTTTGTACATGAACCTATTACAACCTGGTCAATTTCAACATCGCCCCAGTTTTCCGGTGTTCTTGCATTTTCAGGCAAGTGAGGGAATGCAACCGTATGAGGAACTGTTGCAAGGTCGATGTCTATTGTCTGTACATATTCAGCGTCATCATCAGCTTTAAATACTGTATATTCTTTATCAGAATGGTCTTTCATATATTCAACAGTCAAATCGTCAACTTCAAATATACCGTTTTTAGCACCTGCTTCAATAGCCATATTTGCGATTGAGAAACGGTCGTCCATAGTAAGAGTGTGCATACCCTCACCTGTAAATTCCATTGACTTGTAAAGTGCACCGTCAACACCAATCATACCGATTATATGTAAAATAAGGTCCTTACCGCTTGTGTATTTGTTAAGTTTACCTGTTAGGTTAATTTTAATAGCCTCAGGAACTTTGAACCAAGCCTTACCTGTTGCCATACCGGCTGCCATATCTGTTGAGCCGACACCTGTTGAGAAAGCACCCAATGCACCGTATGTACAAGTATGTGAGTCTGCTCCGATAACAACGTCACCTGCAACTACCAAACCTTTTTCAGGAAGAAGTGCGTGCTCGATACCGACTTCGCCGACTTCAAAATAGTTTACAATATCCTGTTCCTTTGCAAAAGTTCTGACCTTTAATGCCTGCTGAGCAGACTTAATATCCTTATTCGGTGTAAAGTGGTCAGGAACAAGAGCAACTTTTGCTTTATCAAATACTCCGTCAAGTCCTATCTTATCAAATTCTCCTATTGCAACAGGAGTTGTTATGTCGTTGCCAAGAACTAAGTTTAAATTCGCCATAATAAGTTCTCCGGCTTTAACACTTTCCTTTCCTGCGGCATTCGCAAGAATTTTTTGCGTCATAGTCATTCCCATAACAAAAACCTTCCTTTCCGAAATGTTTATTTTACTTTTATTACTATTGAATTATAGCACAACAAGTGATATAATTCAAATATATATAATTTATATTATTCATAAAAATAACTTATATGAGGTGTCAAATGTATAACTACGATAATCTTTCCAAATACAAGGTATTTCTGTGTGTTGCCGAGTGCGGCAGTATATCTCAATCTGCCGAGCAACTTTATATTTCTCAGCCGGCTGTAAGTATGACAATAAAAAAGCTTGAAGAAAGTCTTGGAACAACTTTGTTTTTACGAAAACCGAGAGGTGTTGTTCTGACCGAAAACGGCAGACTTCTTTATGACGGCGTAAAACAAGCATTAAATACGCTCTCCGATACCGAAAGCAATTTAAAGCACCTTGAAAACAACGGCAGACTTCGCATTGCCGCAAGTAATGTGCTTTGCAAGTACCTGCTTATGCCCTATCTTCAAAAATTCACCGAAAAATATCCTTTCACCGATGTTTCCATAACTTGTACATCATCTGCAAATGCACATAAAATGCTTGAAGAGTGTAAAATCGACGTTGCGCTTATGGCAAAGCCCGACAACATCAGCGGTCTTGAATATTATCCGCTCGGTGAAATACAGGACACATTCGTCTGTACTCCGTCATACTTGAAACGTCTTAACTGCAACGGTTTTGAAATTTTTGAACGTGGCAATATTATGCTTTTAAACAAAGACAATGTTTCCCGTATGCATATAAACAACTACTATGCCGAAAACAATATCAATCCTACGCATATCCTTGAAGTGAACGATATGGATATGCTTATTGAATTTGCCAAAATCGGCATAGGTGTTTCGTGCGTGGTAAAGCAGTTTGTAAAAAACGAATTGTCTAACGGCTCACTTATCGAAATAAATCTGCCTAATGCAATACCGCCACGCGAAACAGGCTTTTTATATAATCAAAATATTCAGCCGTTTAATGATAATATTTTAAGGCTTATCAACATTAATTGATTATAGACAAAACCTTTACGGTTTTGTCTGCTTTAGTTTTAGGGAGTTTGATGGCGTATCGGAAAGACATCCGATGCTCGCAGAGCGGTTTTGACGTAGGCAAAACTACTGAAAAAGCTAATCTCAAGTTTCAATCATTTCTGGCGACATGTGCGGCAGAAATGGCTTAAAATCTAAAGTTTAGACTTTTGAGGAACTTTAGATTTTTCTCTGAAAATACTCAAAAATTACATCAGCATGATGTGATTTTTGGAGCTGTCGACATTTTGTCGACAGGCTCTCTATTAATTAATCTTTTTCACCTTTGCAAATGCCGCCATAAGACGTTTAAATCCGATACTTTCAAATTGAATTTCAAGAATACAGTCATTTCCGCAAGGAGTGGCTTTCAGAATTTCTCCGCGGCCGAATGTTCTGTGTTCAACGGCATCACCGGCTTTGAATTTAGAATAGTCGGTTGAACCGCTTGATTTTACACTGCTGCCAAACCCTTTTGTCATATAAACTTCTTTTTTCGGTGCTGCCGCATTACGCACTCCCAAGTCTTGCATTACCTTTGCAACTTTCGGTTGCAGCGTTGTCTTGTCCTCAAGATATTCAACAGGTATTTCCTTGAAAAATCTTGATGCGGTTGTCGGCATTGTTTTACCGTGAATAGTTCTGCTTATCGTTTTGGTGATATAAAGCTGTTCTTTCGCTCTCGTTATCGCAACATAGCAAAGACGTCTTTCTTCTTCTATATCATCGTCCGATTCCATTGAGCGCATTCCCGGGAACAATCCTTCTTCAAGACCGCTCAAAAATACAATCGGGAATTCAAGACCTTTTGCACTGTGAATAGTCATAAGTACCGCACTGTCCTCATTTTCGTCATATCCGTCTATATCCGAAACAAGACTTATATTTTCCAAAAATTCACCCAGTGTATTCCCCGTTTCTTCATTCTTCTCAAACTCGGTAATAACAGAAATAAATTCGCCCAGGTTTTCTATTCTTGTCTTACTTTCCGTTGTATCTTCCATTATAAGTGCCGGCATATATCCTGTATCATTCAATATTCTTCCCGTAAGATCTTCAATCGTAACGGTATCTTTAAGTTTGATAAGTGATTGTATTATTTCCGAAAAACCAAGTAATTTTTTTATAGCCGTTTTAAATTCAGGGTAATCGTCCGCGTGAGAAATAACATCATAAAGACTTGTTTCCTTTTCACGTGCAATATTTCTCGCTTTTTCAAGCGTTGCGTTACCGATTTTTCTTTTCGGCTCATTGATAATTCTTGCCAGACTTACATCATCATTCGGATTATATACAACTCTCAAATATGCAATTATATCCTTAATTTCTTTACGGTCATAGAATCGAAGTCCCGAAAGGACTTTGTACGGAACAGACTCACGCATAAGCATTTCTTCTATTACACGCGACTGTGCATTTGTTCTGTACAGTATCGCACAATCCGAAAATGAACCTTGTTCATCGAAATGCTTCTTTATCTGACGTGCAATATATCTTGCCTCGTCATATTCGTTTGTACCCGTGTATACAAAAACTTTGTTTCCGTCGCCGTTTGACGTCCACAATGATTTACCCATTCTACCCTTATTGTTAGATATAACGCTGTTTGCGGCGTCAAGGATATTTTGCGTTGAACGGTAATTTTGGTCAAGCGTTATCTTTTGTACATCAGAGTAATCATCTTCAAAATTAAGAATATTTCCGATATTTGCACCTCTGAATTTATAAATACTTTGGTCGTCATCACCGACAACGCAAAGATTTCTGTTTGCCTGTGCAAGAAGATTTATAAGAAGATACTGCGAATTGTTCGTATCCTGATACTCATCAACAAGTATGTACTGAAACTTATCTTGATATTTTGACAATACATCGGGATTTTCACTTAAAATCTTAACTGTATTCAAAATAATATCGTCAAAATCGACTGCATTGTTTTTTCTCAGTTTTGTCTGGTATCTGTAATATATTTTTGCGATTATGCTCATACGATAATCGCTTTTGTAAACATTTTCAAAAGTTGCCGCATCCATCAAGTCATTTTTTGCGTTACTTATTATAGACAACACGTTTCTGACAGGAAAACTTTTTTCGTCAATGTCAAGTTCTCTTAGACATTCTTTCATAACAGTCTTTGTATCTGCTGTATCGTAAATTACAAAATCACGGCTGTAACCAAGCAAATCAATGCAACTACGCAAAATTCTGACGCAAACCGAGTGAAATGTACCAATCCACATATCTTTTGCGGTATCACCCAAAAGTCTTTCAATACGGTCTTTCATTTCTCTTGCGGCTTTGTTTGTAAAAGTTATCGCTAAAATATTCCAAGGACGTATATGTTTTTCGGAAATCATATATGCAATTCTGTTTACAAGCACCGTTGTTTTTCCGCTTCCCGCACCTGCAAGCACAAGAACAGGACCTTCCGTTGCCAATACAGCCTCTTTTTGCCTTTCGTTAAGTTTATCTAACATATTATTCATCAAATGTTCTCCTAAAATCGTTTTCATTTTATTATATCATAACAACGAAGGCGGCTGAATGTCGCCGCAGTATTATGATACAATGTTCTCCGAAACATAAAAATCTTTGATTTTTTGTATGTTTCGTAAGGTTATTATACCACATATTCAGAAAAAACACAAACTTTTAAAACCATTTCTTCAATAAGTTTTTCAGTATAAACGTGTCGAATTTCGGCAAATTTAAGTGTAGAAAGGCGGTGAATAATTTGAAAAAAGTTTCCTGTAAAATAGTAGTTTTTCTTCTTTTAAATTTGTGTATTTTCACAAGCGTTTATGCCGATGAAATCAAAGTCGTTCCTATCGGTAAAGCGGTAGGCGTAAAGATATATACCGACGGCTTACTCGTTGTCGGGACATCGGAAGTAAACGGTGAAAATGTTTCAAAAAAATACGGTATAAAGATAAATGACAGAATAGAAAAAATAAATAATCAACTCATCAACAGTACAGAAGAATTTTCAAAGACCGTAAATGAAAATCCAAGCGGTGTGGCACTTTCAATAAAGCGGGATAATCAAGATATTTTGATTAATGCCGTTCCCGTTTTATCGGAAGACAATATATACCGTTTAGGTCTTTGGGTGCGTGACAGTACCGCCGGAATCGGTACTGTGACTTATTACAATCCTCAAAACAACAGCTTTGCCGCACTCGGTCACGGAATAAACGATATTGATACAGGTAATATTTTATCCGTTAAATCAGGAAATATTCTTAATTGCGATATTTTATCTGTATCAAAAAGTTCGAAAGGTCATCCCGGAGAAATTAACGGTGCGTTTGACGGTAATACAATAGGTAATATCAGTATAAATTCACAAATAGGTATTTACGGAAATATGTCTTGCGATGAATTTTCCTCTGATAATGCCATACCCGTTGCCGCAAAGGAACAGATATGCGAAAGTGACGCGTATATACTTTCAGACGTTATAGGGCAAAAAACGGAAAAATACTCGATAAAAATAAACAAAATCACAAACGATTCCGACAAAGGATTGATTATTGAAATTACCGACCCTCGTTTAATCGACTGCACAGGCGGAATTGTTCAGGGTATGAGTGGCTCGCCGATTATACAAAACGGTATGCTTATAGGTGCGGTAACTCATGTATTTGTAAACAATCCCACAAAAGGATATGGTACTCTTGCTGAAAATATGATTGACATGACTAACACCATAGATTAAAAAAATCAAAAATCACATCAAAATTGATGTGATTTTTGAGCTGTATTAAATTTCAATAAGTTCTTTCGGTGATGATGTCAGATTTACCGCTTTACCGTTTTGTACAACGATTAAATCTTCAATTCTTACACCGCCGAAACCGTCTATATAAATTCCCGGTTCAACCGTAATTACGTTACCGTTTTGCACAACAGCATTGCTTTTCGGTGAAAATGACGGATTTTCGTGAATTTCAATACCGACACTGTGTCCAAGACTGTGACCGAAGTTTTCACCGTAACCTGCTGCGGTTATAATCTTTCGTGCCACTCCGTCAACTTCACTGCACTTCATACCTGCTTTAATTGCGTCTATTGCAGTGGTTTGCGCTTTTAAAACTGTATTGTAAATTTCTTTTTGTTTATCATTCGCTTTGCCGACAACTACTGTTCTTGTCATATCCGAACAGTAACCCTCGAAAACACAGCCGAAATCCAAAGTAAGAAAATCTCCGTTTTCGATTTTTTTATCGGTAGCTATGCCGTGCGGCATTGCCGAACGAATACCCGATGCGGAAATAGTGTCAAACGACAATGCAGTCGCACCTTGTTTTTTCATAAAGAACTCCAAATCAAGTGCTATTTCTCTTTCGGTTACTCCCTCTTTAATTCTGCCTAAAACATATTCAAATGCCATATCGCCAATTTTTTCAGCCTCTGCGATTTTTTTTATTTCGCATTCGTCTTTTATTTCTCGCGGTTTGTTTATAAGATTTTGCATTTCAACAAAATCTTGTCCGTCTTTTAGTTTTGCTCTTATTCGCTTATTTTCTCCGACGCTCATATATGATTCTTCAAAACCTATATATTTTTCGTCTATTCTTGAAAATATTTTTTCAAAACCTTTTGCAATATCAATCACTTCAAAGCCTTTTGCTTGCTCACGCGCCTGTATTGTGTATCGCGAATCTGTGATAATATACTTGCCGCTGTGCGAAATAAGCAAATATGCGTCCTCTGACGTGAAACCACTGTAATAAAATATATTCGGATAGCTTGATATAAAAACCGCCTCGTTATCGTGCATTTTTTCGCACAGTTTATCTATTCTGCTCTGCATACCAATGCCTCCAATGCAAGTTCATACCCCTTAAATCCCAAACCGCAAATCTGTCCTATACATTCAGGTACGATAACAGATGTATGTCTGAACTCTTCACGTTTATGGATGTTTGAAATATGTACTTCGATTACGTCCATTTTAACCGAACCGAACGCATCTCTGATAGCATACGAATAATGAGTAAATGCACCCGGATTTATTATAATGCCGTTGTAATTTCCCATTGCACTGTGTATTTTTTCAACGATTTCGCCCTCAAAATTGCTTTGAAAAAAATCAACCTCAACACCAAGTCCATCTGCTTTTTTTCTGATGTTTTTTTCCAAATCGTCAAGAGTGCTGTTTCCGTATATTCCCGGTTCTCTGATACCAAGCATATTTAAGTTTACGCCGTTTATAACAAGATACTTCTTCAATATATCCCAATCCTCTCGTATTATAATGTTTCTATTTCTTTCATAAGTTCATCGACAAGGCTGTCTTGAGGTACTTTCTTTATAATCTCGCCTTTTTTGAAAATAAGTCCCTCACCTTTTCCGCCTGCAATTCCTATATCAGCCTCTCTCGCTTCACCGGGGCCGTTTACCGCACAACCCATAACGGCGATTTTAATAGGCTTATCAATATTTGCGGCACGTTTTTCAACTTCGTTTGCGATTGAAATAAGGTCAAGTTGAGTTCTTCCGCAAGTCGGACACGAAACTATCTCCGCACCTGTTTTTCTCATACCCAAAACCTTTTGAATATCATACGCTGCATAAATTTCTTCAACAGGGTTTGCCGTAAGCGAAACACGCATAGTATCGCCTATTCCTTCTGCCAAAAGTGCACCAATTCCGACAGCCGATTTAACCGTTCCGCCTTTTAACGTACCGGATTCGGTTACACCGATATGCAACGGAATATCCGATATTTCATTGAATTTTCTGTATGCGCAAAGCATTTTCGGAACGTCTGAAATCTTAATTGACACAACCACATTATTAAAATTAAGTTCGTCAAGAATTGCAACGTGTCCCATAGCACTTTCCACAAGTGCGTCGGCAGTTACACCGCCGTATTTTTGAAGCAATTCTCTTTCAAGCGAACCGCCGTTGACGCCGATTCTGATAGGGATTTCTCTTTCCTTTGCCATTTCGACAACTTGCTTTACTCTGTCGCGGTCACCGATATTGCCGGGATTAATTCTGACTTTATCCGCACCGTTTTTCATACATTCCAACGCAAGACGATAATCAAAATGTATATCGACAACAAGCGGTATATGAATTTGCTTTTTTATATCCGCTACGGCTTTAGCCGCAACCATATCAGGCACGGCAACACGAATTATCTCGCAGCCTGCATTTTCAAGTTCATGTATCTGATTTACCGTTGCTTTGACATCTCTTGTGTCGGTATTACACATAGACTGAATTGCAACGGGATTGTCACCGCCGATTTTCACACCGCCTATATTTACAATTCTTTTTTGTTTTCTCATAAATATTAACCTCACTTATTGAATAAACCCATTATATCGTGGAATGATACGAACACAATGAATGCCAATAATAATAACATTCCGACTGCATGAACTATCCCCTCTTTTTCAGGCGGAATAGCCTTTCTGCGTATCATTTCAATTAGTACAAACAATATTCTTCCGCCGTCAAGTGCAGGTATCGGAAGAAGATTGAATATTCCGAGATTTATTGTCAAAATTGCAACCAAGTTAAGCACATAAAGCCAACTGTAACTGCCCGAATTAACCGCGTTGTTCACTTCGCTTACAATTTCGACAGGTCCTGACATTTGGTCTACTCCGACCTTACCTGTTATCATCTGCCAGAATGACTGATACACAAGCTTAACCACAAATTCGGTTTCATTTAAAGACTCTCCCCAAACATTAAATATCGTTATATCCTTTGTTTTAGGTGTAAAGCCTATTATATATCTTGTGCTTGTTTCCGACTGACCTACAAGTGAATCGTCCTTAGGCATTTTATCGGAATATTCCACAAACTGACCTGTTGTGTATCCGTTTATTGTACTGTCGACTTGCACGCCGTTTTCTCCGTAAGTTGTTTTGACAATTTGCTCCGTCGGCATAAATGAATAGTCGATTTTTTCACCGTTTCTTAAAACCGTTACGGTTGCCTGTTCGTCTTTTTTGAAATTTTGAGTATAAAGTGAAATATCATTATAGAAATTAATTTTCTTTCCGTTAATCTTTATAATCTTATCATTCGGCTGTACTCCGACTTGTTCTATATAGCTGTGCGGAACAACCGTATCAATAACATTTGTTCGTGCAGGCGACGTTGACGGAACGATAACAAGAAACAGTACAAAACCCAAAATGATATTAAAAACACCGCCTGCCAAAAGCACAAGCAATCTTTTCCATGCTTTTTGATTTGAAAAAGCTCGCGGATTGGTATTGTCGGCTTCATCTTCGCCCTCAAATTTACAATAACCGCCAAGCGGCAAAATTCTTATTGAGTATTGTGTTTCGCCTTTCTTTTTCTTGAATATTGCAGGTCCCATTCCGACAGAAAATTCATCAACTTTAAAGTTCAGCATTTTTGCAACAATAAAGTGACCGAATTCGTGCAGTGAAACCATTACAAGGAACATTACAACAGATACAATCGCAGTTATCAAATTAAACTCTCCTTTTCAAATCTATATACAATCTCACGGGCTAACTTATCTGTTTCCCATATATCCGAAATTGTCGGATTTTCGATATTTTTAATCTCGCTCATTGCCTTTGCGATAGCGTCGGATATACCGAGATAAGATATTTTACCTTGCATAAACAACTCAACCGCCGCCTCATCGGCACTGTTAAATACAGTCGGTTTTATACCGCCGTCTTTAAGTGCATCATATGCCAATTTCAACGCATAAAACGTGTCTGTATCAGGTTCGTCAAATGTAAGTGACGGATACTTTGTAAAGTCAAGTTCGTTATTCTTCATCGGAAGTCTGTTCGGATACGTCAATGCGTACTGTATAGGAAGTCGCATATCAGGTGCACCGAGCTGTGCGATTACTCCGTTATCCACAAACTCAACCATTGAATGTACAACGCTCTGTCTGTGTACCAAAACTTTTATGTTATCCGTTCCGAAAAGCCACTTCGCCTCCATCACTTCAAGTCCTTTATTGACAAGCGTTGATGAATCTATCGTAACCTTTGCACCCATATTCCAATTAGGGTGTTTTAATGCGTCTTTAGGTTTTATGTCAACCAGTTCTTCGCGTTTTTTCCCAAAGAACGGACCGCCCGATGCGGTTAAAAGTATTCTCTTTACTTCGCGTCTGTCCTTACAGCCTTGAAGTGACTGAAATATCGCACTGTGTTCACTGTCTACGGGAAGTATCGCAACTCCGTTTTCCTTTGCCAAATCCATAACGATATGACCGCCTGTTACAAGCGTTTCCTTATTCGCAAGAGCAATATTTTTCTTTGCCTTTATTGCCTCTATTGTAGGCTCAAGTCCCGAAATACCGACAACCGCGGTTACAACCGTATCAGCACCGTCAGCCGCTGCCGTTTCTATAAGACCGTCTTTTCCTTGTACTACTTTTATATCGGTATCGGCAAGCTTGATTTTTAAATTCTTAGCCTTTTCTTCATCGGTAATGCACACCGTTTTCGGTTTAAACTCTCTCGCCTGTTTTTCAATCAAATCAATATTTGAATGTGCAGACATTGCCTCTATTTTTATACCCTTGTATTCGCGGGCAATTTCAAGAGTCTGTGTACCGATTGAGCCTGTTGAGCCCAATACCGCTATTTTCTTTTCAAATTCCATTTGTCTTTTCTCCAATTAATTTGACATTGCTATTATGGCTATACCAATTACTGAAGGCAATAAATACATAATAGGCGCTATAAACATAACGCTGTCAAATCTGTCCATAAATCCGCCGTGTCCCGGAAATATCCAACCGAAATCTTTTATTCCTGTATCGCGTTTGATAGCCGAAGCAATCAAATCGCCGAGCTGTGACAATGCACCGCCTACAAGACCGTAAACCGCACCCTCAACAACTACATTACTCCACGTCAACATATTTGTATCAAATACATTTTTCACAATCAATAGATATACAATACAGATAACCATTGCACCGACAACACCGCCGACTGAACCTTCAACCGTTTTATTTGGGCTGACGTGAGGTATCAGTTTGTGTTTGCCTAAAAATCTGCCTGTAAAATACGCAAACGTATCACACGACCACGCACATATAAATGTTAAAAGCATTGTTGCTGTATCAAACGTTTCCTTTGTAAGCCATACGCACCCCATTGAAATTACAATGTACATAGTCAAGAAACCGTTTGAAAGTATATCCTTATAATTTCTTTTACCGTGCTTTGCCACTACTGTAATCATATGCAGTGCTATGATAAAAATTATACCTATTGACGCAGTTGCCCATGCAAAAGTATCCCATTCCAACGCTTTAAAAAAATAAATTGATAACATCAATATAACAGCGGAAATAAATCCGATAGTTTTCATACCCAAATCGGCTTTTGTCGCACTGTAACACTCATATAGCATAAACAATATAACCGCCGCAAGTGCAACTGTAAAGCATATAGGCGGTAAAAACAGTATACCAACAAATACCGCCAATGCAACCACCGACGTTATAATTCTCTTAACCATTTTTACACACCCCCAAATCTTCTGCCTCTGTTTTGAAAATCGATTATAGCCTTATGTAAATCAGCCGGTTTAAAATCAGGCCATAGCTTATCGGTAAACCACATTTCCGCATAGCTTACCTGCCAAAGCATAAAGTTTGACAATCTCTGCTCACCGCTTGTTCTGATAAGCAAGTCAACGTCAGGCTGATTTTCGGTATACAGATAGCTTGAAAAAACTTCATCGTCTATATCATCAATATTCTGCCTGCCGTCCTTAACGTCCTTACAGATATTTTTCACTGCATTGACAATTTCTTCACGACCGCCGTAGTTAAGAGCGATATTCATAACAATTCCTGTATTATTCTTTGTAAAATTCTCTGTCTTTATAATCTGCCGGCAAATTTCTTCGGACAGACCTTTTCTTGAACCGATTACACGAATAACAACATTCTCTCCCGAAAGAGTTTTTTCGGCATTTCTCAGATAGTCAAGCAAAAGCGACATAAGATAGTCAACTTCTTCTTTCGGTCGTTTCCAATTTTCCGTTGAAAAAGCATATACCGTTATATACTTTACACCGAGATTATTTGCCTCTGTGATAATTTTTTTCAGTGAATCCGCTCCGGCGCTGTGTCCGGCACTTCTCGGCAAGCCTCTTTTTTTCGCCCATCTGCCGTTACCGTCCATTATAATTCCGATATGCTGCGGAAGTCTTGACATATCTATTTCATTGATTTTCTTTTTCTTTGAAAAAAACATACGATACCTCTCTATTTAGCACAATACCGGCAGACTTAGCCTGCCGGTCATATGCATAGTGATTTTAATTATCAAACCTCAAGGATTTCTTTTTCCTTTGCGGCACTGATATTATCAATTTCTTTAATATACTTATCTGTCAAGTCTTGTATATCCTTTTCTGTTTCTTTCAAATCGTCCTCTGTGATTTCGCCGTCTTTCTTCATAGCCTTGTACTTATCAATCGCGTCACGTCTTGCGTTACGAATTTGTACCTTAGCTTCTTCTGTATACTTCTTTACAGTCTTAACAAGTTCTTTTCTTCTTTCCTCTGTCAGCGGAGGGAAGTTAAGTCTTATAACCTTACCGTCATTTTGTGGTGCTATACCGATGTCAGACGCATTGATTGCCTTTTCGATTTCCTTTAAAACGCTTGCGTCCCAAGGTTGAATAACAAGTAATCTCGGTTCAGGTGATGAGATTGAACCTACCTGTTGGACAGGCGTCATTGTGCCGTAGTAATCAATAGCAACTTTATCAAGTACAGACGCGTTTGCACGTCCTGCACGGATTGTCTTTAATTCACCCGCATAACCGTTTATTCTTTTTTCCATCTTTTCTTCAATTTCAGGATACTTACCCATTTTTAAATTCCTCCTTAAATATATCAATTGATCTTAAAGTTTTCCCTCATTATTTACAAGTGTACCTATTTTTTCGCCTTTTACCGCTCTTACAATGTTTTCAGGGTCGCTAAGACCGAAAACAAGTATAGGCATATTATTATCACGGCACATTGATGCCGCAGTTGAATCCATTACGCCGAGATTTTTTGAAAGTATATCACTGAATGAAAGTACATCATATTTCTTTGCGTCAGGATTTATATTAGGGTCGCTGTCATATACTGCATCAACTTTCTTTGCAAGCAATATAACCTGTGAATCTGTTTCAACTGCACGAAGTGCGGCGGCTGTATCTGTTGACATAAACGGATTACCGGTTCCGCAGCCGAATATTACTACTCTGCCCTTTTCAAGATGTCTTTCAGCCTTACCTCTGATATAAGGTTCTGCCACCTGTCGCATTTCAATCGCAGTCTGCACTCTTGTAGGTACATTGCAGTTTTCAAGTGCACTGCAAAGTGCCAACGCATTTATCGCAGTTGCAAGCATACCCATATGGTCAGCTCTTGTTCTGTCCATATTTTCACTGCTTCGTCCTCTCCAGATGTTTCCTCCGCCTACAACGATTGAAACCTGTACACCCATGTCCACAATTTTCTTTATGTTCTCACTGATATGTGCAATAGTATGCTCATCAAGTCCAAATCCATTTGTTCCCGCAAGTGCCTCTCCGCTTATTTTTAAAAGCACTCTCTTATACTTTGCTCTCATCTATGGTATCCTCCTTAAATTGTTATTCATATTGTATAATATTATACCAAAACTTTCACAAAAAAGCAATATAGAATTGTCATTTAATTATAGTTTTTGCACTATTAAAGTCTTTGTGCAAGCTTTTCAACATTTTCACGTCTGAATTCTTCAAATCTGTCCTCTTCTATTGCCTTTCTGATGCGTTCCATAAGCTCATTATAAAAATACAAATTATGAAGAACCGCCAATCTCATTCCAAGCATTTCTTTTGCCTTGAACAAATGTCTTATATATGCTCTCGTATAGTGTTGGCAAGCAGGACACCCACATTCTTCGTCAATCGGTCTTGTATCAAGTTCATATTTTTGGTTCATTAAATTCATTGTGCCGTTTCTTGTAAAGATAAATGCGTGCCTTGCGTTTCTTGACGCGATAACACAGTCAAAGAAGTCTACACCTCTTGCAACCGATTCAATAATATTTGACGGTGTTCCGACACCCATTAAGTATCTCGGCTTATTTACAGGTGCATGAGGAAGTACAACATCAAGAATATGATACATTTCTTCGTGGCTCTCGCCAACCGCCAAACCGCCTATCGCATATCCCGGTAAATCAAGTTCCGCAATCCTCTGCATATGCTCAATTCTTATATCATCGAAAGTTCCGCCTTGATTGATACCGAAAAGCATTTGATTTTTGTTAATTGTATCGTCAAGCGAATTAAGTCTTTCCATCTCTTTTTTACAACGAACAAGCCATCTGTACGTTCTGTCGCATGAGTCCTTTACATATTTGTACGGTGCGGGATTTTCAATACATTCGTCAAATGCCATTGCTATTGTAGACGCAAGGTTTGACTGTATCTGCATACTTTCTTCAGGTCCCATAAATATTTTGTGACCGTCAATATGTGAATTAAAGCTGACGCCTTCTTCTGTTATTTTTCTCAAACCTGCAAGTGAAAACACCTGAAAACCGCCGCTGTCCGTTAAAATAGGTCTGTCCCAATTCATAAATTTGTGAAGCCCGCCAAGCTGTTTTATAACTTTGTCGCCTGGTCTTAAATGTAAATGATAGGTATTTGAAAGTTCAACCTGACAGCCTATCTCTTTTAAATCCATTGTACTTACCGCACCTTTTATTGCCGCTATTGTTCCGACGTTCTGAAAAACGGGTGTCTGTACAACTCCGTGTACCGTATGAAATTCGCCGCGTCTTGCATTTCCGTCAGTATGCAAAATTTTAAACATTTCGTATCTCCTTTATTTTATAAGCATCGCGTCGCCAAATGAAAAAAATCTGTATTTTTCCTGTACCGCTGTTTTATAGGCATTCAGCACATTTTCTCTGCCCGCCAAAGCGCTTACAAGCATTATAAGTGTTGATTCAGGCAAGTGGAAGTTTGTTATAAGCGCATCTATAACGCGAAATTCCTTACCCGGATAAATAAATATATTCGTCCAACCTGTTTTTTGTTCAAGTTTTTCGTTTTCCATTCCGACCGTTTCCAAAACTCTTGTAGCAGTTGTTCCGACAGAAATTACACGTTTACCGTTTGATTTTGTTTTATTTATCAAATCGGCTGTTTCCTGCGGAAGTATATAAAATTCCGAGTGCATTTTATGTTCAAGTATATCGTCGGCTTTAACAGGTCTGAATGTTCCTAGTCCGACGTGAAGTGTTACATAACCTATATTAACGCCTTTTGCCTTAATCTTTTCAAGCAATTCGGGTGTAAAGTGAAGTCCTGCCGTAGGTGCCGCCGCACTGCCGGGATTTTTTGCATACACTGTTTGGTATCTGTTTTTATCTTCAAGTTTATGTGTTATATAGTGAGGCAGAGGCATTTCTCCGAGTTTATCCAAAACCTCCTCAAATACTCCCTCATACTCAAACTTAACAAGTCTGTTACCGTCATTTATAACGTCCAAAACCTCTGCTTTAAGCTCACCGTTGCCAAAAACAAATCTTGCGCCGGGTTTAGCTTTTCTGCCAGGTTTCAAAATCACTTCCCAAGTATCAAGCGTATGCTTATGCAAGAGCAAAAATTCAATAGCACCGCCCGTACCCTCCTTTTGACCGTACAGACGTGCCGGAAGTACCTTTGTATCATTCAATATAAGTGCATCACCCTCATTTAGTTCATCGACTATATCATAAAAATGCTTATGCTCAATTTCACCTGTATTTTTATCAAGTATCATAAGCCTTGAAGAACTTCTGTCCTTTAAAGGTTCTTGTGCAATAAGTTCTTCTGGCAAGTCATAATAAAAATCCGTTCTTTTCAAAATAATTACCTCTTTTTTCTGTTCATTTAGATTACATTATACCAAAAAAATAAGGTTGTTGCAATAGTTTGCGACAACCTTATTAAATTTTAAGAAATTCTTTTTAGCTATACCAAAAGCATATTCGGTTCGGCACCACCCATACCGAGTGCCTTACGGCTTCCTATACCCTAATAATACGAATAATGAATTAACTTCTTTAATAATTCACACCTGCTATAATCACCGTGAATTTTAAAAGACACACTTCCCGTCATACCTGTCAATTATTTATGTAAAATTTTTATTTAGCAAAATGTATAATACAGAAAATTAAGGAAACAATACTAAATACTACAATGTATATGGAGGAACACAAAATGAATCAACAACAAAAAAAGGAAACAAAAAAGCTACCAAGCTTTTACATAGCACTTTGTTGCTGTGTATTGGCAATCGGTATAGCCGGTTATTTTACCGAAAGACACAATTCAGACTCATCAAGTATGCTAAGCAATGAGATAGCCGATAACAGTGGCAGTGAAGTTTTTTCGGATTCAACCGACAAATTCACGTCTTCCGCTCTGAACGTTTCAGGAGATGAAACTCAAGAGGCGTCATCAGCAAATGTAGAAGAGAGTTCGGAAGTTGTATCTGATACCGAAACCGCTCAAAGTACCGACACTCAAGCCGATATACCTGTTATGTCCGAACAACAAGTACCTGTTGAGGACTATGCAGTCAACAATCCCGACGTTGACCAAACCGCAGTTATCGTATCATCCGAACAACCTGCATTTATTATGCCTGTAAACGGAAATACACTTGAAGGATATTCGGACAAATTAAAATACAACGAACAGCTTTCCGATTGGCGTACCCACAACGGCATTGACATTGCCGCCAACACAGGTTGCAGTGTACAAGCCGTCGCTGACGGCGTTATTGACGAAACAGGCAAAGACGCAATGGGCGAATATGTAATAATATCTCACGCCGCAGGATTTATAACGAAATATATGGGACTTGAAAATATTGAAAATCTTACTGTAGGTAAAGAAATAAAATCAGGCGAAGTTATCGGAACGTCAGGTAAATGTACCGGTGAAAATGTGACCGATCCGCATATTCACTTTGAAATGTCAAAAGACGGAGTTTTGGTAAACCCAACCGACTACCTTCCTCAACAATAAAAGCAAAATGAGCCTGTCGACATTTTGTCGACAGGCTCATTTCTACTATCTGTTATTATAAAATGCAACATATGATTTATATGCCATATATACGTCACTCTTTGCCGTAACTTCAAACGGTGCGTGCATTGAAAGTACAGGAACACCGCAGTCAATAACGTCCATATTAAGATTAGCAACGTACTGTGCGATTGTACCGCCGCCGCCTTGATCAACCTTACCGAGTTCACTTGTCTGCCAAATAACTCCGTTATCGTCAAGTATCTTACCTATTTCATAAACAAATTCGGCAGACGCGTCTGACGACTCCGACTTACCTCTTGCACCTGTATACTTCATAAGCACCATACCGCAGCCTGCAAATGCCGCATTACGTTTTTCGTATACGGATTCATAGTTCGGATCAACTGCCGCACCGACGTCCGATGACAAGCAAGCTGAATTTTCTATTGTTGTATTATAATCGGTAATTGTGCAGTTGCCGTTAATCTTTTCAATAATTTCCGCAAGAGTCATTTCAAAGAATGCACTAAGCATACCCGTATTACCCGTTGAACCGATTTCTTCTTTATCAACAAGGATTGCAAGTGCTGTCTTTTTAGGATTTTCAACAGCGAATATACCCTTTAATGTAGTAAATGCACACACTCTGTCATCTTGACCGTATGCACCGACAAAGCTTTCGTCAAGTCCGACATTCTTAGCCTTGAAAGCAGGTACAATTTCAATTTCGGCACTTAAGAAATCTCTTTCTGTTATGCCGTATTTTTCGTTAAGATGTTTCAAAATCGCAAACTTAACCTTTTCGCTTACATCTTCCGATTTAACAGGCATACCGCCTATAAGAATATTAAGATTTTCTCCCTCTATTCCGTCAATCATTTTCTTTGTCATTTGGTCTTTAGCCAAATGCGGCAAAAGGTCTGTCACGCAAAATACAGGGTCGTTTTCATTTTCACCTATATTTAATGTCACCTTCTTACCCTCTTTTGTAAAGATAACACCGTGCATAGCAAGAGGAATTGCGGTCCATTGATACTTCTTAATACCGCCGTAATAATGCGTTTTCAAAAGTGCCATATCATTGCTTTCATATAGCGGATTTTGCTTTAAGTCAAGTCTTGGTGAATCGATATGTGCGCCGACAAGATTTACACCGTTTTTAATATCTTCACTGCCGATAACCGCAAGTAAAATATTTTTGTTTCTGTTAATCTTATAAACCTTATCTCCCGCCTTTAACTGCTTTACTGAATTAATATTCTTAAATCCGTGAAGTTCAGCCATTTTTATCGACTTTTCAACGCATTCACGTTCTGTCTTTCCCTCATCAAGAAATTCGCGATATTCGTCGCAAAGTTCAAACATTTCCTTATATTCCTGTTCGCTCAAATTCTCATACACATTTTTTCTTTTGTATGATAATTCATTAAATAACTCTTTATCTGTCATATAAATCATAACCTTTCTGTCCGCTGATAAAAATAATATACACGGCTTATTGCGGACGAATAAGACGTCATTTATTTTTATTATTGACACTCATTATACCACAAATACAAAAAATAGTCTATATGAAACGAATTTCTTATTTCATATTTTTTCTTATTTGTTTTAATTCCGTGCATTTTGACCATAATGTAATATATAAAAAAGTTATGCTCTGTGCAACTCTGTCAAGTATGCAATTATGCAGATAAATATGAATTTTGTCACTTGATAAATTTATAACAACGTGATATAATATCTAATATGGATATTAATAAAAAAGACAATAATCTTATTGTCACAGGTTTAAAAGATTTTAACTTACACCATATATTTGATTGCGGTCAATGCTTTCGTTTTAATGCAGTAAGCGAGAATTCATATTTCGGCATTGCAAAGAACAAGGCGCTTTTAATATCGCAAAATGATGATGAAGTTATATTTTACGATACAACTGAAGACGATTTTAAGAATATTTGGTATGATTACTTCGATTTAAACCGCGACTACGGCGAAATCAAGAGCAGATTATCCAATGACCCGATTATGAAAGAAGCTGTTTCATACGGTGACGGTATTCGTATACTTAACCAGGATTTATGGGAGGCTGTTATTTCTTTCATCATTTCGGCAAGCAACAATATTCCGCGAATCAAAGGCATTATAGAAAGACTTTGCGAAAACTTCGGAAAATCAATAAGTTATATGGGCAAAACGTATTACACGTTCCCCGATACCGATACGATTTATTCTCTTTCAAAAGAAGATTTATCGGTCATCCGTTCCGGTTTTCGTGACAAATATATAATGGACGCCGCAGACAAATTCAAGAGCGGCACTCTTACGGAAGAATATATAAAATCACTGTCAACTCCGGATGCCAAAAAAGCATTAATGACTATTAACGGTGTCGGCAACAAGGTCAGCGACTGTATACTTTTATTCGGTCTTGGCAGAGTCGACTCATTTCCCGTTGACGTTTGGATTAAACGCATAATGGAATACTGTTATTTTGACGGTGAACAAAGCATACCTGCAATATCCGCATTTGCCGAAAAGCATTTCGGCGATATAGGCGGTTTTGCTCAGCAATATCTATTCTTCTATGCAAGAGAAAACAAAATCGGCACTGAATAATCACTTTTCAGCCCACATTAAAAGTGATTTTAAGACAAGTATATCGTGGGCGGAAAGGATTTGAATTTCAGAGTGTTAGTAGATTTAAAAAGAATAGTAGCATATATATGTCCTTTCTGTTCAAATATGTCGTCAAAATCACTTTCAATATTTAATTTTTCGGGTAAAGACAAGGTTCAGCTTATATGCCCTACTCACGGCTGTCACGAAACCTGTGTTACAATAGCCGAAAAACACGATAAATACAAATTTGACATCGAATGTCCGATATGCGGTGACAACCATTCGTACACAACAACGAAAGAAAACTTTTGGAACAAACCGCTGTTAACATACAAATGTCCCGTTGCGGGAATAGATGTATTTTTTGCCGGTGAAAAAGATTTGGTTGAAAATATGCTTAACGAAAACACTGATATGTTTTCAGATATTCTCGATGAATTTGACGATGACGACAGTGATATTTCTTTTAACTTGATTTATGCAATTATCGAACGTCTGCACGCCTTGCAGGAATCACATAATATTTCCTGTGCATGCGGAAGTGAAGATATTGAATTAAATATCATAAACGGCAACATTATTCTGACGTGTCTGCAATGCAAAAAATCAAAAGCCATCGAGACAACAGAAGAAACTTTAACACGATTATTAAATGCAAAAGCAATTATAATCGGCAAATAATTTTGAATATAAATTAAATTTATATATTTATTTTATTTATTTTAAGGAGGACTTTAAAATGATAGTTTCAGCAACTGAAATGCTAAAAAAGGCAGTTGAAGGCAAGTATGCCGTAGGTCAGTTCAACATCAACAATCTTGAATGGACAAAGGCTATACTTCTAACAGCTCAGGAAAACAACTCACCTGTAATTCTTGGTGTATCTGAGGGTGCAGGTAAGTATATGACAGGTTTTAAGACTGTTGCGGCAATGGTTAAGGCGATGGTTGAAGAACTTAACATCACTGTTCCTGTTGCTCTTCATCTTGACCACGGAACATACGAAGGCTGCTACAAGTGTATCGAGGCAGGTTTCTCATCAGTAATGTTTGACGGTTCACACTTCCCTATCGAAGAAAATATTGCAAAGACATCTGAGCTTGTAAAAGTTTGCCACGAAAAAGGTCTTTCAATCGAGGCTGAAGTCGGTTCAATCGGCGGCGAAGAAGACGGCGTTATAGGTGCAGGCGAAATTGCTGACCCTAACGAATGTAAGAAAATCGCCGATCTTGGCGTTGACTTCCTTGCAGCAGGTATCGGTAACATTCACGGTAAGTACCCTGCAAACTGGAAAGGTCTTGACTTTGACGCTCTTGCAAAAACAAAGGAACTTATCGGCGACCTTCCGCTTGTTCTTCACGGCGGTACAGGTATTCCTGCAGATATGATTCAAAAGGCAATTTCACTTGGCGTTGCAAAAATCAATGTTAATACAGAGTGTCAGCTATACTTCCAAGAGGCTACAAGAAAGTATATCGAAGAAGGTAAAGACCTTGAAGGTAAAGGTTTTGACCCAAGAAAACTTCTTGCTCCAGGTTTTGAGGCTATTAAAGTTATTGTTAAAGAAAAGATGGAACTTTTCGGTTCAATCAACAAAGCATAATTTTAGTAATGAACAAACACCCCTTATCATACTATTTGATAAGGGGTGTATTTTTATGATTAAAAAGTTAAAAATTTTCTCGGTTGTAATATTCGTTTCTCTGCTTTACTGCGGTATTCTCGGAATTGTTTTCAATTCCGTTTCAAGTGTTCCCGTTCTTTCGGTGAATATTTCCGACGGTGTTGATATGCCTATTATTATGTACCACAGCGTATTGAAAGACACCGATTTATCAGGGAAATACATTGTCACTCCCGACACATTGAAAAACGATATTAATTTTTTGAAAAACAAAGGCTACACCTTTGTTTCCGCACAAGAATTAATCGACTATACTAACGGCACGTCCAAACTTCCCGACAAACCCGTTATGCTCACATTTGACGACGGTTTTTATAACAACTACGGTTACGTTATGCCTATGCTTTCAGAGTATGACGCAAAAGCGGTTATTTCTGTTGTGGGAAGTTATACCGATGAATATTCCAAAACTAATATCGCAAATATGACATACGGTTATGTACGTTGGAGCGAGGTTTATGATATGTTTATTGACAAGCGTGTTGAAGTCGGCAATCACTCCTACGATTTTCATTCAAATAATCATGGCAGAAACGGTTCAAAGCGTAACAGCGGTGAAAGCGAAGATACATACAAGAATATATTTGTTGCCGACACACAAAAAGCCCAAGACAGATTTATGACAAAAACAGGCTTTGCACCGATTATATATACATACCCTTTCGGTGCTTACAGTGAAGAAACCACTGATATGTTAAAATCAATGGGATTTAAGATGAGTTTAACTTGTAACGAAGGAATTAATCATATAACCGATGCCGATTCATTGTTTATGCTAAAAAGATATAACCGTCCAAGCGGTATTTCCACCGCTGACTTTTTTGCAAAAATGGGTATAGACTAAAAAATTAAGCAAGGCTTTGCCTTGCTTAATTTTATTTCTTATCGTCTTTATTCTCTTTTGCGTCTTTGTTCTCTTTTCTTGTAAGCATATAATACTCTACCGCTTCATACTTATCAAGAGCATTTGAAGTATCTTCATCTCTGCTTACCCAGTTGCCTTCACTGTCGTAATGTCCCATTGCATTTATTTGCGGTACATCATTTCTTAGCTCTGATGTAAAGTTTTCAATTTCATTCTTCGGAACATTCGCCGTATCAAGCAACAAGTCTGACAAATAGTTAGGACTTGTCTTTAAATCATCCTGACTTTCTATATCGTAATTCGCCCATATAACGAACGGAATTTTATATCTTTGTTGCAATTCCTCAGTTGATAATTTTGACAAGCTTTTTCCGTAAAGTTCTTCATAAAATTCCTGTTCAACAGCAGGCTGATGGTCACCGAACATTACAACGATTGTCGGTTCGTTATAATTTTTTAAATATCTGACTAATTCTTCAAACGCTTTGTCACTTTCTTTTATAAGTGACAAATACTGTTCTGCCTCTTTGTAATGACCTTGCAAATTTGAAATTGTTACAGTCGGAAATTCTCCGCCGTCATATGTGTATCCGCCGTGATTTTGCATTGTAACATTGAATAAGAACATCTTTTCGCCCGGCTTTTTATTTTCAAGCTGGTCTGTTACAAGTTTAAATGAAGTTCTGTCGCTCACATAATAACGAACATACTCAATATCATCTTCGTCCATATATTTTTTGATATTATCAAAACTTATGAATTCATCAAAGCCCATAAGCTCATAAATCTTTTGTCTGTTCCAACATCTTCCCAAATACGGATGAACGGCTACGCTCTTATATCCGAGTTCATCAAGATGCGACGGAAGTGAGAACGGATATTGTTTTGACACATATTGAAGATATGGGACCGAACCTCTCGGCAACACGCCCATTGAAAGTCCCGTCAAAAATTCAAATTCGGTATTACAAGTATATCCGCCGAACGGTGACACCAACAGTTGACCTTTTATCGTATTCTTAGTCATACTGTGTATAAACGGCATATAATCTTCACTCGTCTGAAGGTCACCGACAACGTTCAAATCCGAAAAGCTCTCATTCATTATCGCAATGATATTCGGCATTTCTTCTTTGTCAACAGTCGTTTGTTCCTCACTGTCGGCATTACTCAAAAGTGCCTGTACGTCCTCTTCCTTATATCCTTTAGGCTTGCTAAGCATCATTTTTCTTACGTTAATATAGAAACTGTATAACGAGCCATGCGTATTATTGGCGTGATACTGGTCGTACACATCCATTGATGAATTAGTAAAATCTATACATGACATTGTTATTATAAATGCAAGTGCAACTGCACCGCCGCTTAAAGAAAATATAAGATTTTTGTGCTTAAACTGCGGTTTAAACGAAAATTTAGCGATTAACGTTATAACCAACACCACTATAACCGTTGCAACAACAATCGGGTATCTCAGCTGAAATGTGTAATTTTCCGCTACCTGTGCCGCCGTACCGATTGCAAGGAAATCGCTTGGAATTAGCGGTGTGCCTCTTAAAATATTTACAACGAAGCTTGACAAGTTGAATAAGTACGCAACAAGATTTGTTACTATTGCCGTCCATTTCATACTTCTTGTAATCGCAAGAATTATCGCCATAATCGCGACATAGAACATAATATTTATAAAGTATATTCCAAACGAATACTCTGCCGCCCCCGACAATATCATTGCCACCTGCATACAGAAAAACGGTGTCAGAGCAAATATGAATATCGAAATTGCTTTATAAAACTTATCCGATACATTTATTTTAACAGCGACAAGTGCCCATACTCCTATCACCAATATATATGACGTGAAATACATAAATCCGTCAAACTTTCCGTCTACGCTGAAAATGTTTGTATTTACGCTTATAAACGTCCATAAAGCCATTGCCAGCACGCTCGCAAATAAAACACGCGGCCATTTACCAAATGAAATCATTATTAATTCTCCATCACAAATTATTTTTTTCTATTGTAACATATGCTATATATTTATTCAAGCGTGAAAATATAACTATTTTTCCTTTATAATCTCAATCGCTTTTTGAAGTTGAGTATCTTTATCATGCTCAACCATTGACGCATACATATCTTTATATTCGTCAGTCATATCAACCTCAACATCAGGCTCAATGCCTATTCCGTGTATGCAAGTGCCGTTAGGTGTATAATATTTTGCAACGGTAAGCGACATTCCCGAGCCGTCATAGAACGGAAGTACGCTTTGCACTATTCCCTTACCGTAACTCTTTTTACCTACAACTGTTGCCTTGCCGTAGTCCTTTAACGCACCCGTAAACACTTCAGACGCACTTGCGCTGTTTTCGTTTATAAGTATCACTATCGGAATATCAAGACTTTCCGCATCCGAATTATAATCCGTTCTCTTGCCGGATTTTGTTTCGGTGTATGTTATAATACCCTCCGGTAAAATCATATCTGCCATATTGCAAGCCTCGTCAAGCACACCGCCCGGATTATCACGCAAGTCAACAATCATTTTGCTCATACCGCTTGACTGAAGTTCAGTAATCTTATCTTTAAATTCGCTGAATGTACTCTTTTCACCGTTATCCGATGTTGTATTGAAACCCGTTACACGGATATAACCGATATTGTCGTTAAGCATTTCACCGTCTACGGAATCGGTTGCAATATCACCTCTTGTAACCGTTATGTCAAGTTCTTCTTCACCGCGAAGAATTTTTATATCAACAGTCGTTCCTATCTCTCCGTTTTTGATATTGTCAACCGCTTCTGAAAGCTTATCGCCGCTGTATTCCACACCGTCTATCGCCTTTATAATATCGCTTGGCTGTATTCCCGCGTTATATGCCGGACTGTCCTCAAACGGTGCGACAACTTCTATTTGATTATCGTCATTCACTCCGACTATTACTCCTATCCCGACATAGCCGTCTTGGATATTGTCTATATATGAAGAAAACTCGCTTTGAGTGTAATAATGCGTATACGGCTCGTCAAGTCCGTCAACATATGCTTTAATCGCATCATCTCGAAGTTTTGTTTTGTCAAAATCATACAAATAGTTACTGCTAAGCATATTTTCAACTGCCGTCATTTTATTTGAAAAGGCCTTATTCTCGTCCTTGCTCGGAAGATATATCGCAATTCTGTCCTTTACAAACGATGTTAAATTGACGCTGATAAAAGCAGTAACAACAGCTGTTATCAATGCCGTCAAAACTATTTTTTTCTTATCAGACATATTTCATTGCTCCTTAAAAAACAAAAATATAGGGGTGTGGTTTACACACCCCCAAAAATCATTATCAGATTTTCATTGAATTTGATTCAAGATACTTATGCACCATCATTGCCACTTTAAATACGATAGCCTGGTCAAACTTTCTCAAATCAAGACCTGTCAGTTTATAAATCTTTTCAAGTCTGTATACAAGAGTATTTCTGTGTACGAAAAGCTGTCTTGATGTTTCGCTGACATTAAGGTCATTTTCAAAGAACTTATTTATTGTCAAAATTGTTTCGTCATCAAGAGTTGATATATCCCCCTTCTTAAACACCTCTTGCAAGAACAATTCACAAAGTTTTATAGGCAACTGATAAATAAGTCTGCCGATACCCAAATTATCATAATTCAGAATATACTTTTCTTCATCAAACACTTTACCTACTTCAAGTGCAATCTGTGCCTCTTTGTATGCATTATTAATCTGGTCGATATTATAAGCAACCGTACTTAAACCAACGCATACTGTAAGCATTGTTTCCGCATTTACCGTATCAACAATAGCTTGTGCCGTTTCTTCAAGTTTTTGAGAATTTTCAACTTCCTTAAGTTCCTTTATAAGCACAAGATTTTTTGTATCTATATTGATAACAAAATCTCTCTCTTTATCCGGGAACATATTTCTAAGCACATCGTAAATACCTACTTCACCCTCGTCAAGCACCTTTATATAGAAAACTGCTCTCGGAATATCTATATCAACATGAAGTTCTCTTGCTTTTTGGTGTAAATCAAAAGAAAGAAGATTATCGAAAATGATATTTTGCATAAAATTGTTCTTGTCATATTTTTCATCATAATAATGACGTACATTATTTGCTGCAACAACAATTGAATTACAACAATACTTTGATACTTCATCAGTGCCTTCAACATATACCACATATTCGGCATACGGTTTGTTTGACATTGAACGAACTGTATATCCGTCCTTAAAAAGTAATTTATCATTATTTGTAGCCGCATATACAAGATTTTCTATAATATCGCCTGTCGGTTCACCGCCGTTATTTGCCAAAGCCAAGCCATGCGAATCCACAATACCGAATTTCTTTGGAAAAACATCAGCCATTTGCGTTACAATATTTTGAAATGCCTTGCTTATCATTTTCATTCCTCCAATTTGTTTATTTATAAATACAAATTATGCTATTATATTCTTCTATCATTATACACGAAATATGTCAAAAATGCAATAGCAGACGGCAATTTTTTTATTAATTTTCAGATTTAATCACAAAAATCGAGGCTTTTTGCCCCGATTTTTGTATTCTGCATTATACATATTTTCTAAGCTGTTTTAAAGCACTCTTTTCAAGTCTGGAAACTTGTGCCTGCGATATACCGATTTCTTCCGCAACCTCCATTTGTGTACGGCTTTGAAAAAATCTTAAATTCAAAATATGCTTTTCCCTTTCGTCAAGATGTTTCATTGCTTCGCTCAACGCAATATTTTCAAGCCAGTTTTCGTCAACATTTTTAGTGTCTTTAACCTGATCCATCACATAAATAGCCTCGCCTCCGTCGTGATATATCGGTTCAAACAGCGATACCGGATCTGCTATTGCGTCAAGTGCAAACACAACGTCCTCTTTCGGCAAGTCAAGCTCTTTTGCTATTTCCGATATGGTCGGCTCTTTTGAATTTTTACTTATAAGCCGTTCCTTGACGTGCATTGCTTTATATGCTATGTCTTTAAGAGAACGGCTTACGCGGATAGAATTATTGTCACGCAAATATCTTCTTATTTCACCGATAATCATCGGCACGGCATACGTCGAGAATTGCACATTCTGACTTAAATCGAAATTATCTATCGCCTTTATCAGTCCTATACATCCGACTTGAAACAAATCGTCAACGTTTTCACCTCTATTATTAAATCTTTGTATAACGCTCAGTACAAGTCTTAAATTGCCTTTTACAAAAGTTTCACGCGCCTGTAAATCGCCGTTCTTGATTTTTATAAATAACTTATTTTTTTCCTCTCTTGAAAGAACAGGGAGTTTTGACGTATTCACCCCGCAGATTTCCACTTTGTTCGTCATATCTTTTTCCTCCTTGATTGAAAACCGCTTTATTGCGGTTATGTACAAGATATGACGATAATATGTATATTCAGCACATTTTGGCTATTTCTTTTTTCAATCTGCCTATTATTCTTTTTTCAAGTCTGGAAATATATGATTGCGATATACCAAGCATATCTGCAACTTCCTTTTGCGTTTTTTCCTTTCCGTTACCGAGTCCGAATCGTAACCGCATTATCTGTTGCTCCCTTACAGACAGTTTTTTCATCGCGTCAATAAGCAGTGCTTTGTCAACCTCGTCCTCTATATTTTTACAGATAACATCATTATCCGTTCCGAGTATATCAGAAAGCAAAAGTTCATTTCCGTCCCAATCCACATTAAGCGGCTCATCAATAGAAACCTCACTGCGCATATTTGAATTTTTACGAAGATACATTAATATTTCATTTTCAATGCACCTTGACGCATACGTTGCAAGCTTTATATTTTTAAGCGGATTAAATGTATTTATCGCTTTTATCAAACCAATCGTACCGATTGAGATTAAGTCCTCAACATATATCCCCGTATTTTCAAACTTTCTTGCAATATAAACAACAAGCCTTAAATTTCTTTCAATCAATGTAGCCTTAACACTCATATCACCGTTTGCAAGCTTTTTCATAAGTGCTTCTTCCTCGTCTTTTTTCAATGGCGGCGGCAATGTGTCACTGCCTCCGATATAAAAGACTTCCGCATTTTTCAGAGGATTTGAGCCGATACAAATAAATTTTGAACTGATTTTTCTTAATAATTCCATTTCCTTTAACTCCTTCATAGTAAGCCTGCATTAATCAATGCGTGATATTCTTCATTATTTGAAAGTCTGCTGCCGTACAAACCTATAAATGTTTTATCTATTGTTTTATTTTCTTCCGGTATGTTTATCTCATCTGCCAAAAAAGCAAACAGAACATCGGACGAATTTCCCAACGAATTAAACGGTACTGCCCACAATTTCATATCTTCGATATAATTTTCAATATCCGAAAATTCTATTTCGGTATCAAACAGTTCTTTCGCCGCTTCCCATTCAAGTATGCTTACATACTTACCCGTTATAGGCTCTTTAAGTAAATTACCGCTGTCAAACAATGCAGAAACAGTTATAGTTCTGTCATTATGTGTCACATTCAGTATATAGTATTTTTTATTTTTTCTGTTTTTAAACATCTTTACAAAGAAAATCATCATAATGCACGATATTCCAAGCGATATAGCAAACACCTTTGAATTAATATCAAAATATACAATGCCGTTGTTGATTGCCATACCGATTGTTTTACCCGTAAGCGATACAAGCATTATCATTACAAACATCATTATACCGCCGAGCATTACAAACCATAACATCTGATTTAGTATGTTTTTGCGTTTTTCAAAATAGGCTGTTGTTATCATCAAAAACATCGCCACGCATCTCAGCACATACGAAATCCACATCGGCATTTCTATACAAAATATAATCGTCGAACTTATTCCGCCGATTACCGCCGCAACGGCTAAACGCAGCTTTTTTATTTTCACCGTATTAACGAACTTGCCGAGAATGTATAACAGCACATATGAAAATATAAAATTTACGAAAAATATTACATCGGCATATATCTCCATATCGCTCACCTCTAAAAAGTATTATACTCCATATACTGTAAGAAAAATGTCAAAGTCGGTTGTCGAATAAAAAAAATGTTTCGACATATTTTAGTCGAAACATTATAATAAAAAAAACTGCCTTTCCCTATTAGGAAAGACAGTTCATTTTAAAGACAAAATTATTGCGGAACATTAATATCTTTTAATGTTATCATTATTCCCTCGGCAATACCTTGAGCAGCTTTATATTGATATTCGTCGGTAGTCATATTATAAACTTCCGTAGGATTTGTTATAAAGCCGACTTCGGTAAGTGCCGCAGGCATTTTACAGCGTTTTGTAACTGCGTGTTCGGCAGTTTTAACGCCTCTGTTTGTTGAACCCATATAATAAAGCATCCTGTTTAATATATTGGTTGCAAGCTTTTCGCTTGTTGTGCCGTAAGCGTTACCGTTATTTGAATCTGCATAATATACTTCAGTTCCGTTAGCATTCGGTGCATTGTCAACGGAATTGATATGTATACTTACAAAAACAGCGGCATTTTCAGCATTTGCTTGAGTAGGACGTTCAACCAATGACGGCAACGTATCGCCTGTTCTTGTCATTGAAACGGTATAACCGGCGTTTTCAAGAATTTCTTTTACTTTGTACGTTATTTCAAGAGTCAAATTCTTTTCAAGTACCACATTACCGTTAGAATAACCAACCGCGCCTGAGTCACTTCCTCCATGACCTGCGTCAAGCACAATCAATTTGCTTGAATCGGCAGTAATTGTCGAATTGTTGTTTGAATTTCCGTTGTTTACAGTCGGCTTCGTTGTCGGTGCAGCCGCCTTTGTTTCAACATTTATAACAACAGTATTGTTTGACGTTTTTTCAATATTGTATTTTTTCAAATTTGAAATATCTACAACAACTCTTGCTCTTTCGTCATTGTCTCCCATTCTTACAGATGTCACACCTGCTTTGTTAACGCTTAGTGTATCACCTACGCCGTCAAACTTCATTCCTGCAAAATCCACAACAACTCTTTCCGGTGAACTTAATGTAAAATCGGAATAACTTGAAATATCGGCATTGGATGTAACTGTAACTTTAATGCTGTTATCGCCTGTAATGTCATATGAAACGTTTGTTATTTTTGTTTCAACCGACGGTGTATAACTTGCACTATCATCCGAATTATCAGGCTGTGGAACTACATCGTCAATACTCGGTTCTTGATTTTCGTCCGAAATAACATATCCGTCCGAATCAATCAAAATCGCTCCGTCCTCCGAATCAAATTTTACATCAAGACCTATCGTTTCACTTATAAATCTTACGGGAACCATTGTTTTTGTTTCACCGCCTACCTTTGAGATAAGCTTTGGTACTACATTGTCGGGTATATTGGTTTTTTCACCGTTTATGTACGCAACATTATCATTAATTCTCATAACCACATCATATTCATCACTTGAAACTTCAATGGTTTGAGTGTCATTAATGTAATTTACCGTTGCACCCACTTCCTCAAATATTTCTCTTACCGGTACAAGTGCTCTGTCATTAAATATAATCGGTGAAAGCGGCGGATCGATTAGCTGATTGTTTACAACAAGCGCATAAATCTCTCCTTTATACTCGTGTGTTCCCCCATCATATTCAAGCATCATAGTCTGTGCCGATGCGAAACCTACACTGCAAAACAAAAACATTACTATCGCTATAAGTGATACTCTTAATTTTCTCATTTTGCACATCATCTCCTTTTCTTTTTTATCCTACACATTTTTTCTATTTCAATCATTCCGCAAACGGAATGTCAAAATGGTCATACGCAGCCTTTGTCGCAATTCTTCCTCTCGGTGTTCTTGATATAAAACCAAGCTGCAACAAATACGGCTCATATACGTCCTCAATAGTATTCGGTTCTTCGCCTATTGTCGCCGCCAAAGTGTCAAGACCGACAGGTCCGCCGCCGAAGTTTTCAATCATAGTCTTAATCATTCGGCTGTCAATTATATCAAGACCGAGTTCATCGACTTCCATACTCTTTAAAGCATCTGCCGCAACCTTATAATCAATTTTACCGTCATACTTTACCTGTGCAAAGTCACGCACACGCTTTAAAAATCGGTTTGCAATTCTTGGAGTACCTCTTGAACGTGACGCGATTTCCGCCGCACCCTCATCGTCTATTTCCACATCAAGCAAACCCGCACTTCTTTTGACTATTTCCTTGATTTCTTCAACAGTATAAAGTTCAAGTCGGCTTATAACACCAAATCTGTCTCTTAACGGTGCTGTCAAAAGTCCTGCTCTTGTTGTCGCTCCTATAAGTGTAAATTTCGGCAAATCAATTCTTATAGACTTCGCCGCCGGACCTTTACCTATAATAATATCAAGCGCATAGTCCTCCATAGCCGGATAAAGTATTTCTTCAACCGTTCTTGACATACGGTGTATTTCGTCAATAAACAGTATATCGTGTTCCGACAGGTTTGTAAGAATAGCCGCCAAGTCACCCGCTTTTTCAATCGCAGGACCGGAAGTTATTCTTATATTAACACCCATCTCATTGGCAATAATACTTGCCAATGTGGTTTTACCCAATCCCGGCGGACCGTAAAGCAAAACATGGTCCAAAGCCTCACGTCTTTCAAGTGCCGCTTTTATGTATATTTCAAGATTGTTTTTAGCTTTTTCCTGACCTATATATTCAGAAAGATTTCTCGGTCTTAAACCGACCTCAATCTCCGCATCTTCACTTATAAAATCACTTGTGACAAATCTTTCGTCCTCATCAAACAATGATTTTACCTCCCCATATAATCTCCTATTATAATAATCCTGCAAGTGCTTTCTTTATTATTTCTTCAACACTCAATGTTCCGTCTATACCCTTAACGGCTTTTTGTGCATCGTTTGAGCTGTAACCCAAAACAACAAGCGCACTTATTGCCTCACTTCTGTTATCTGAAAGTATATCGTCACTTTCGTCTTCAAAATCAATTTCAAGCTCGTCCGTTTTCATCTTATCTTTAAGCTCCAATATAACTCTTTGAGCCATTTTAGGACCTACGCCCGATGCTTTTGTAATCGTCTTAACGTCATTCGTTATAACAGCCACCGCGAATTTAGCCGGAGTTGTTACCGACAAAATCGAAAGTGCCGCTTTAGGACCTACACCCGAAACAGATATAAGTTGCATAAACATATTCTTTTCTTCTATAGTTGTAAAACCGAATAAATCCATTACGTCCTCTCTGACGTGTAAATATGTATATATTGTAATTTTTTTACCGACTTCACCCGCATTTTCCATACTGTTTAGCGAAGTGTAAATCATATATCCCACTCCGTTTGCGTCTACAACTATGTAATTATCGTTCTTTTGTACCAACGTACCTTTTATATAATAATACATTCTTTCTTACCTCGTACATATATAATACAATAACATTACAATTATGTCAACTTGCAATTTGTTACAAAATTATTAAATATCATTCTATTTTTTAATTTATTTTTAACTTATCGTTCTTTTATATGTATAATTTAACCATACTAATATTATTCCGCATTAATTTTATTGTATATTTTATCCAAAATTATTATATTTCATAGACTTTTCAGCAATGTTACAATTCTGTAACATTGTATACTATATGTTGTATATTAATTCATTTTTTCACTACATATATGCTTACCTTACACCGTTCATTCCGAGCATATTATTCATTTTATTGGAATGTGCGTGACAAATTGCAAGTGCAAGAGCATCTGCGGCATCATCGGGTTTAGGTATAACATTCAATCCCAAAATCATTTTCACCATAGATTGTATTTGTTTTTTATCCGCACGTCCGTAACCTGTAACGGACTGCTTAACCTGAAGCGGCGTATATTCGCTTATCGGTACATTCTTGTTTGCCACCGCTACAAGCAATACACCTCTTGCCTGTGCAACGTTAATCGCGGTCTTTTGGTTTGAATTGAAGAACAATTCTTCTATCGCCACCGCGTCGGGTTTATACTTATCTATATACATCGTCATCTCCGTATATATCTTTTTTAAACGTTCGACAGTCGGCATTCCTGCAGGTGTTGTGATTGCGTTGTATTCAAGCGTTCTGAACTTGTTTCCGACATACTCAACCACTCCTATTCCGACTATTGCATATCCGGGGTCTATACCTATTATAATCATTTTATTTCTAACTCCTTTATTTTCGTCAATTTTGCTATTGAATATATATAAATATTGGTGTATAATATAAATCATCAATAAATGATATTTTATAATATTTTAGGAGGAATTGCAACCATGGCAAAAGAAAAAGTTGTTTTAGCCTACTCAGGCGGACTTGATACCTCAATCATTATTCCTTGGCTAAAGGAAAATTACGATTACGATGTAATCGCTGTATGCGGTGACGTCGGACAAGGTAAAGAAACAGACGGTCTTGAAGAAAGAGCAAAAAAGGCAGGCGCATCTAAGCTTTATATCGAAGACCTTAGAGATGATTATGTAAAGGATTATATATTCCCTACTTTAAAAGCAGGTGCTGTATATGAAGGCAAGTATCTTTTAGGTACTTCTCACGCAAGACCTATCATTGCAAAAAGACTTGTTGAAATCGCTCATAAGGAAGGTGCTGTTGCAATATGCCACGGTGCTACAGGTAAGGGTAACGACCAAGTACGTTTTGAACTTGGTATAAAGGCTCTTGACCCATCACTAAAGATAATCGCTCCTTGGAGAATTTGGGATATTAAATCTCGTGAAGACGCTGTTGACTATGCAGAGGCTCACAACATTGAAATTCCTGTTACAAAGAAAGATTTGTATTCTCGTGACAGAAACATTTGGCACATCAGCCACGAAGGTATGGACCTTGAAGATCCTGCAAACGAACCGCAGCTTGACAGCTTGTTAAAGCTTGGCGTTTCACCTGAAAAAGCGCCTAACGAGCCAAAGTACATAACAATCGGTTTTGAAAAGGGTGAACCTGTTTCACTTGACGGCAAAAAGTTAGACCCAAGACCGCTTGTTGAAGAACTTAACAAGCTTGGCGGTGCTTACGGTGTAGGTATTGCAGACATCGTTGAGGACAGACTTGTAGGTATGAAGTCAAGAGGCGTTTATGAAACTCCGGGCGGTACAATTCTTTATACTGCTATTCAGGAACTTGAATACCTTTGCCTTGACAGAGATACTCAGGCATTCAAGCGTCAGTCAGCTATTAAGTTTGCTGAACTTGTATATGACGGTAAATGGTTTACACCGCTTCGTGAATCAATGTCAGCTATGTTTGACGTTATGGACGAAACTGTTACAGGTGAAGTCAGACTTAAGCTTTACAAAGGCAGCGTAACTCCTGCAGGTGCTAAGTCACCATATTCACTATATAATGAAGATATTGCATCATTCGGTGACAGCCATGAGCTTTACAGCCACAAAGACAGTGAAGGTTTCATCAACCTATTCGGTCTACCGCTAAAGGTTCGTGCTATGATGAAGAAAAAGAACGGTTTGGATAAATAATAATCGTATATTATATTGAGGATACTTTTGGGTATCCTCTTTTCTTTTCCGAAAAATTCTTATAAATCGTTTACATTTTCATTTTTTTATTATATAATAAAAGTATATGAGTTAATAGACAAAGGAGAAAAAATATATGGCTAAATTATGGGGCGGTCGCTTTCAGAAAAGCACCGACAAAAAAGTTGACGATTTCAATTCATCAATACGTTTTGACAAACGTATGTACAAACAAGATATAAAAGGTTCTGTCGCACACGCTACAATGCTTGGCAAACAGAACATCATTCCAAAAGAGGACAGTGACAAAATCGTTGCTGAATTAAAGAATATTCTAAAGGATATTGAGGACGGCAAAGTTGAATTTGAAATTGACGCAGAAGATATTCATATGAATATTGAAAAGATTTTAATTGAGCGTATCGGTGATGCAGGTAAAAGACTTCACACCGGCAGAAGCCGTAACGACCAAGTCGCTCTTGACATTCGTATGTATCTTATGGACGAAACTGCCGATATTGAAGAAATGCTTATACACACACTTAATGTACTTGTTGACCTTGCTTCAGACCACACTGAAACAATTATGCCGGGTTACACACACCTTCAAAAGGCACAACCTGTTACCTTTGCACATCACCTAATGGCTTACTTTGAAATGTTCAAACGCGACCTTTCAAGACTTCGTGATTGCAGAAAACGTACTAATGTTATGCCTTTGGGCAGCGGTGCGCTTGCAGGTACTACCTACCCTCTTGACAGAGAATTTGTCGCAAGCGAACTTGGTTTTGACGCGGTTACAATGAACTCGCTTGACGGTGTTTCCGACAGAGATTTTGTTATTGAACTTGCAAACTGTCTCGCTCTTGTTATGATGCACCTTAGCCGTTTCTGTGAGGAACTTATTTTATGGTCAAGCAATGAATTTTCATTCGTTGAAATGGACGACGCTTTTTCAACAGGCTCATCTATTATGCCGCAAAAGAAAAATCCTGACGTTGCGGAACTTATTCGCGGTAAGGCAGGTCGTGTTTACGGTCATCTTATGGGCTTGCTTACTACAATGAAAGGTATTCCGCTTGCATACAACAAGGATATGCAGGAAGATAAAGAGCCTATTTTTGACAGTATTGATACAGTTAAACTTTGCTTGCCTGTATTCTGCGATATGATTGCAACAATGACAGTTAAAAAGGATAATATGCTAAAAGGCTCAAAGGGTGGATTTACAAACGCAACTGACGTTGCCGATTATCTTGTAAAGAAAGGCTTGCCTTTCAGAGAGGCACACGCAGTTGTCGGAAGAATGGTATTCTATTCAATCGAACACGATAAAGCACTTGATGACCTTACAATGGATGAATTTAAAGAATTTTCGGATATTATCGAGGATGATATTTATAATGCTATCAGCATGGAAACTTGCGTAAATGACAGAAAAGTCATAGGCGGTCCGGCAAAAGAAGTTGTCGAAAAAGCAATCGCTGACGCAAAAGAATTTTTAGCACAGCAATAAAAACAAAATGCAAGCTGTTAAATCAGCTTGCATTTTTTATTAATTTACTTTAAACGTACCGTAAATATCATTTATATAGACATCATAAATATCGTGATATGCGTGAGGTGATATAAATTCAAACCAATACATATTACCGTTTCTAAACTTACAATACTTATAATATTCCGTTATACCGTCATTAACCGTTACCGCAAAATAATCCGCTCCCGATGTTTTATACGTCACATTTCCTGCGTGATTTTGAATATAGAAATTCAATTCGTTTCCTACCGAGGTATCTGCCGCCGACTTTGTTGCTATAATTTCTCTTGCCGAGCCGTCGGGTGCTTCCACAGAATAAAGTGTTTCTGCTTTTCCGTCATTGTATACTACAAAATGCGACGGATAACTGCACTTAAAACCATATGCACTGCTGTTATACATAGTATAACCTGGATGTGCTACAACACCTGTATCCTGTCTTGGCTGTTGAGGCGGTACATTAGCTTGTTGTGGCTCCTGTGTCACATATACAATTTGCGGTGTAACCTCCGGCATTTGTGTCGGTGTCGCAGTCGGCAACGGCATCGGTGTAGGCATAGGAGTTGATGTTGCTTTCGGTGCAAAAGGACTGCTCCCTGACATCACATTAAACATTATCAAGCCGGCTGATATGAATACAATCAATGTTGCAACTATAATCGCAACTATCAACGCAGTGTTATTGTTATTCTTTTTTGAATGTTTATTACCGTTTGTATTTTTAGAAAAATCATTTTTAATACCGTTTAACTGTTTTTGTGATTGCATATTGTTTCCGCAATTAGGACAAAAAGTCGCATCATCGGGTACTTTTGTTCCGCAATTATTACAATACATATCTTATCCCCCACTATCAAATAATTATTTAAACATATTATACCAAATTTCTTTGAATTTGTCCATATTTAATATTTATTTCTTATTATAAAATAGCAAATCCAATATATAACCAGAACGCCACACAAATTATACGAAATCACTTGTGCCGCATATTCCATATTCACTGTATACAATACTATAATCGCAATTCCGGCTATAACGGCATACACGCTAAATGTTAAACTCCTCGCCTTTGTCCAAATCATTATATTACGTTCGTCTTTTTCTGCAATCTCTTTCTCTATGAAGTTCTCTGTACTCTTAAAAATTCTGATATTCTTTACTATCATCACCAAACCGTAAGCACCGAATGCTGTTCCGAAAGCAAGCATCACTTCATTTTTTATTATTCCGATACTTGTTAAAACTACAAGTAATACACCGATAATTACATAAACAATTGCTATACCTAATCGCATTTTCAGCTTATTTTTAAATTTCATCACTATTCCTCCTCAAAAATAAATACATCTTCAATATTGGTTCCGAAATACCTTGATATTTTGTACGCCAGCTGAAGTGACGCGTTATATTTGCCGTTTTCAAGTGATATAATCGTTTGCCGTGTTACTTCAACCGCTTTTGCCAATTCATCCTGCGTTATTTTCTTTTGTTTTCGCAGTTCTTTTATTCTATTATTCAAATTACCACTCCTTTATGTATAGTTTGCTTTACATTTTTATTATATCATTATTTTGTAAAAAGTCAAGTACGCTTTACATTTTATCTTATAAAAAAAACAAGCGACTTTTTCATTGTCGCTTGTTTTCGCATTAGTCATCCAATTTCAATACAGACATAAACGCCTCTTGCGGTACTTCTACGCTACCGACTTGACGCATACGCTTTTTACCCTCTTTTTGTTTTTCAAGAAGTTTCTTTTTACGCGTAATATCACCGCCGTAACATTTTGCAAGCACGTCCTTACGCATTGCTCTAACAGTTTCACGAGCGATAATCTTTGAACCGACTGCCGCTTGAATAGGCACTTCAAAAAGCTGACGCGGAATCGCCTCTTTAAGTTTTTCAGCCATTTTTCTGCCGCGTGAGTATGCACTGTCCTTATGAACAATAAACGAAAGTGCATCAACCATTTCACCGTTAAGCAGAATATCAAGTTTAACAAGATTACTGCGTGTATATCCGCAAAGTTCATAGTCAAATGACGCATAACCTTTAGTTCTTGATTTTAACGCGTCAAAAAAATCGTATATAATTTCATTAAGCGGAAGTTCATAGAATATCTCCGCTCTTGACGCGTCCATATACGTCATATCCTTATATATACCGCGTCTTTCCTGACATAATTCCATTACATTGCCGACATAGTCTTTAGGTACCATAATCGTAGCCTTAACCATAGGTTCTTCCATATAATCAATCTCTGCAGGATCGGGAAGATTTGTAGGGTTATCCACCCACACCATTTCACCGTTCGTTTTATAAACCTTATATATAACGCTCGGTGCTGTTGTTACAAGGTCAAGATTATATTCTCTTTCAAGTCTTTCCTGTATAATCTCCATATGAAGAAGTCCCAAAAATCCGCATCTGAAGCCAAAACCAAGTGCAACAGATGTTTCCGGTTCAAACATAAGTGCCGCATCATTAAGCTGTAGTTTAGACAATGCGTCCTTTAAATCTTCATACTGTGCACCGTCGGCAGGATAGATACCGCTGTACACCATAGGATTAACCTTTTTATATCCCGGCAACGGCTCTGCCGCCGCATTTTTAACAGTTGTAATCGTATCACCGACACGCGTATCTTGAATATTTTTAATACTTGCCGCAATATATCCGACATCGCCTGCCGCCAATCCCTTATTAGGCACAAGTCCGGCAGGGTGCATAACGCCGACTTCAACAACGTCAAATTCAGCACCTGTCGCCATCATTCTTATTCTGTCACCAGGTTTAACTGTTCCCTCTTTAATTCTTACATAAACAATAACGCCTTTATAGCTGTCATAATAAGAGTCAAATATAAGTGCCTTTAGCGGTGCATTTTCATCACCTGTCGGTGACGGAATTTTTTCAACAATTTCTTCAAGTACAGATTCCACGTTAAGACCTGTCTTTGCCGATACTTGAGGTGCATCCTCCGCAGGTATTCCTATAACGTCCTCGATTTCGTTTATTACCATCTCGGGTTGTGCAGACGGCAGGTCTATTTTGTTGATTACAGGTACAACTTCAAGGTCATGGTCGATTGCAAGATATGTGTTTGCAAGTGTTTGTGCCTCGATACCCTGTGACGCGTCAACAATAAGTATCGCTCCCTCACACGCCGCAAGCGAACGTGAAACTTCATAGTTAAAGTCAACGTGTCCCGGTGTATCAATTAAGTTAAGAGTATAAATTTCTCCGTCATCACGCTTATACTTTAGTGTAACGGCGTGTGCCTTAATCGTGATGCCTCTCTCACGCTCCAAATCCATATTATCAAGGAGCTGTTCCTCCATATCACGTTCCGAAACTTCTCCCGTAAGTTCAAGCAATCTGTCAGCAAGTGTTGACTTACCGTGATCTATATGTGCTACTATACAAAAATTTCTGATTTTACTCTGTCTTTCGTTTGACATATTTTCTCTCCTAAAATATTCGATAATTATTTTTTATTATATCACAAATCGCCTGTCTGTGCAACGATTATTTTGCATTAAGCACTGCCGCAATCGCTCTTGCAACATCTTTTCCGCCCTCTTTCGCCTGTGCAAGAGTATTTCCGTTACTTCCAACCTCTAAAATCAAACTTCCTTTAGTCATATGCTCGTTAAATCGTTCTTTTCTTAGATTAATAGGTCGCATAACTCCGGGATACATTATTTCAGCCGCATTTTGAATTTTAGCCGCAAACTTCAAATTCTCCTGCCAATTTTCGTGCCACAATCCCATACTGTTCGTACCGACAACAAGCATAACCTGTGCAGTCGATATTCCGTTTTCTTCACACGTAACCGCAAGTTTTGAGCCGTCCGAATAAATAAATGCGTCACGATGTACGTCAAGTACAATTTCTATTGTCGGATTGCTTTTAAGCTGTGTTTCTATCGTTGACAACGCCCTTGTATAAGAGCCTTGATATGACGGATAATCGTGATAAGTTGTGTCGTGTACCGTCTTTATACCGTTTTCTTCAAGCACTCTGCATATCTCGTCACCTACCGCAACCACGTTCATACTCGCGTCCGTATTTCTTTCTGTTTCACCGTTCATCTGGTCGCCGTCATAACATTCCGTTGTATGCGTATGTACAACAAGAACTTTCGGTCCGTCTGTATCTGTGTTTATTGAAAACTCCTCTGCGCACAAGGCATTTACGTCCACATTATATGTTGTTGCATTGTTCAGCTTTAAATTATTCGCCGTACAAATTTGTGATTTGTCGGGCATTGTTACTTCTTCCTGTACTGTATCAGGTGTTTGCTCCGTTTGTTCTTCTCCTTGTTCCGTACTGTCTTCCGCAAATTCTTCACTTGTATTCTCCTGCTCCGTCTGTGAGGTTGTCCCGTCAAATACCGATGAATATTCACTTATTATTGTTTCCGGATTTTCAATATCAAACCCTAATATTTTCTTTGCAAAATCCTTTAAGCTGAATGTCTTTTCATTACTATTCGGCAGACCCTCGGCAAGTATATCTTCATATATTTCATTTTGATAATTAAACACATTCGCCGTTTTGGGAGGAATTAAGCTCACCGCCGTAATAATACCGCCTAAAAACAAAATACCCACTACGGCTATGATAAGTTTCTTTTTTGTTATAACAACAGTTTTAAATTTCATAATTTTATCCCTTTCATAGAGTGCTATTTTATAAATACGCAAGATTTTTTTTAAATATGTCGAAAAAATTTTCAAAAAAAGCTTGCAATTACGCTTGAACTGTGGTATAATTTTGTAGTTATTACGGATAGTCCTCTGCCTCGGTCGGCACGAATGTCCCAGATTATTAAGGAGGATTTAATGATGAACACACAAGAAATCATTAACGCTTTGACAAAAGACCAAATCAGAACAGATTTACCTGAACTTGTAGTTGGTAACAACGTAAAGGTTTACCAAAGAATCGTCGAAGGTTCTCGTACAAGAACTCAGATGTTTGAAGGTACAATCATCAAAGTACAGGGCGGCGGTATCGCTCAAACTTTCACAGTAAGAAGAGTTTCTTACGGCGTAGGCGTTGAAAAAACATGGCCTGTTAACTCACCTAACATTGAAAAGATTGAAGTTTCAAGAAAAGGTAAAGTTAGACGTGCAAGACTATTCTATCTTCGTGACAGAGTTGGTAAAGCAGCAAAAGTTAAGGAAAGAATCTAATTTCCTTATAATACGAAAAGGGGCATTTCGGTGTCCCCTTTTTTGTCTTTAAAAATTAACATTTTATTCATTGTAACTTGAATATAAATGTAGTATAATTATTTTATATAGTATGTCAGGAGGAAGAAAAAAATGAGTGAACAAGAAGGAAAGAACGAAAACGTAACAAAAGCAACTGCTAAGGAAGATAAAAAGACAAGCCTTGCAAGAGAAATTTGGGAATGGGTATATACACTTGCTATCGCAATAGTAATTGCTATGCTTATCAAAGGCTTTATATTTGACATTGTACGTGTAGACGGTTCAAGTATGTTCCCTACACTTGTAGATAACGACAGACTTATAGTTACAAAACTCGGCTACACTCCGAAACAAGGTGATATTATCATTCTTGACAGTGAATACAAAAAACGTGAAGAATACTTTGACAGATTGGCTGAATCAAAAGACAAAGAAGAACTTTCTTCATTTGAAAAATTCTTTGCACAAAGCAGTATGCCTTCAAATCTTAAGAAAAAGTATTATGTTAAGAGAATAATCGCCATGCCGGGTCAAACAATAGACTTGGTTGACGGTAAAGTATATGTTGACGGCGAAATGCTTGACGAGCCTTATTATGACGGTTTGACAACTTCAATAGATCCTACCGTTGAATATCCTATCACCGTGGACGATGACTGTGTATTTGTTATGGGTGACAACAGAACCCGCAGTAAGGACAGCCGTTCATCAGAACTCGGTCAAGTTCCTTTCAAAGCAATTTTAGGTAAGTCACAAGTCAGAATATGGCCTTTATCGGATATAGGTCTTACTAAATAATTAACGAGGTACTTATGCAGAATTTACAATGGTATCCCGGTCATATGGCGAAAACACGCCGTTTGATTGAGGCAAATCTTAAATTAATTGACGTTGTTGTTGAAATATTGGACGCACGTATTCCCTTTTCGGGACGTAATCCGCATTTTGACGATATTATAAAAAACAAACCGAGACTGCTTGTTTTAAACAAAGCCGACCTTGCAGATAAAAACAGAACAAAACTGTGGATTGATTGGTATGCAGAGCAAGGTCTTAAGGTTATTCCGATAAGCTGTACGACAGGTATGGGCATTAATACGGTGCTTGCAGAGGCTCGCGCACTTATACAGGATAAAATTGACCGTGAAAGAGAAAGAGGACGAAACCGAACTTTAAAAATAATGATGGTCGGTATTCCGAATGTAGGAAAATCAAGTCTTATAAACCGTCTTATCGGTAAGGCAAGCACAAAAACAGGAGACAAACCGGGTGTTACACGCGGTAAGCAGTGGCTTAGAATTAAAGGTGATGCGGAACTTCTTGATACTCCCGGTATTCTTCCGCCGAAATTCGAGGACCAAACAGTTGCCGTAAAACTTGCTTACACAGGCGCTATAAAAGACGAAATAATGAACACTGAACTTCTTGCCTATTCCCTATGCGATTATTTACGTGACAATTATCCGAACGAACTTTGTACACGATACAAACTTGATACTGTCGAGGGGCTTAAAGGATATGAAGTGTTGGAGAAAATCGGTAAAAAACGCGGTTTTGTTATTTCGGGCGGTGAAATTGATATGGAACGTGCCGCAAATATGGTACTTGACGAATTGCGCGGTGCAAAAATCGGTCACATAACCCTTGAAACTCCGTTACAATTAAATGAACAGGAATAAACGAAAAAGAGGAACGTTTTTAATACGTTCCTCTTAAAATTTGTTTTCAAAAGAAAAACGCCCTTTTTCTTAAAGGACGCTTAATTTTTAAGCTACATTATTTAATGATAAACTTATCAAGTTCTTCCATAAACTTATCGCAGTCATCAGAATGTACTTCAACCTTAATAGGCTTAGACAAATCCAAGCTGAAGATACCCATGATAGATTTTGCATCAACGACATATCTACCTGATGTCAAGTCTACATCGAAGTCATACTTACTTACGATATTCACGAAATCTTTTACGTCATTAATAGAGCTTAGTAATAAATCAAATGTTTTCATAATTTTATTCCTCCTTATTTCATGCGTGAAGCCTATTTATAATATGTAATCTCTTACATTACCTATAATACAATTTTTTTCTGAAAAAGTCAATAGCTATTGCGTTTTTAAAAAAAATTTTATATAATAATACTAATGTCGTTAAGGTATTTTTAACGATATTGTCAAAAGATATACTTGAAAGGTTGAAAAGATGAAAAAAGCAGCATTTTATACACTTGGTTGCAAGGTTAATCAATATGAAACAGAGGCTATGGCGGAATTATTTGCCGATAGCGGATATGAAATAAAAGAATTTACCGAAGTTGCGGACGTGTATGTTATAAATACCTGTTCCGTAACAAATATGGGTGACAGAAAATCACGTCAAATTATTCGTCGTGCAAAAAAACTTAATCCGAATGCAGTTATAGCCGTTACAGGCTGTTATGCTCAAACCGCGCCTGACGAAGTTCTTGCCATTGAGGGTGTTAATCTTGTACTCGGCACAAAAGACAGAAAGAACATTGTTACGCTTGTTGAAGAACTTAACACCGAATCAAACATTAATCACGTTTCGGATATAATGAGTAACCACGAATTTGAAGAACTTCAAATAAAGCAATATTCAAACAGAACCCGTGCATTTATTAAAATTCAAGAGGGCTGCAATCAGTTTTGTTCTTACTGCATTATCCCCTATGCCAGAGGTCCTGTTCGCAGCAGAGCAAAAGATGATGTTGTAAGAGAAATCAAGGAACTTGCACGCAACGGCTTTAAAGAGATTATCCTTGTCGGTATTCATGTTGCGTCATACGGTGTCGATCTCGGCGACACAACGCTTGAAAGTTTAATTATGGACGTTGACAAAATTGACGGCGTTGAGCGTATACGTCTTTCTTCTATTGAGCCGATGACTTTAAATCAGGAATTTATAGACAGCATTAAGGATTCAAAAAAGCTGTGCCACCACTTCCATATATCGCTTCAATCCGGTTGTGACGAAACATTAAAACGTATGAACAGAAAGTATACAACCGCTCAATTTAAAGGCATTGTGGACGGTTTAAGAGAGGCATTTGACGATGTTGCAATCACTACCGATATAATGGTCGGTTTTCCTGATGAAAGTGATGAAGAATTTAATAAAACAGTTGAATTTGTACGCAATATAAAATTTGCCGACGCCCATGTTTTCCAATATTCGCAACGTCGCGGAACACCAGCCGCAAAACGTCCAAACCAAATTTCACCGGACGTAAAAGAAAAGCGAAGTAAAATAATAATAGCCGAAACACAGAAAACGCGTGATGAATTTATAAATCGTTTTATAGGCAAAACAATGCGTGTACTTTTTGAACAACCTGCAAAAGACGGACTTTTTGAGGGTAAAACAGATAATTACATTACAGTCCACGCACCGTCCGATATAGATTTAAACGACCAATTCAGAAATGTTCTTCTTGAAAGAAACGAAAACGGAATTGTTATCGGAAAAATAGTTGAATAGTAAAAGGCTGATGATTTTGATGTGACCCCCAAAAGTTAGACTTTTTATAGCGTAGTAGTTTTAAGGACTGCTACGCTATTTTTATGCAGCCAAGGTGTTAAGTCGGTATTGTACCGGACTCATCCACCCAAGTTTCTCTTTAATTCTTTTCTCGTTGTAATATTTTATATATTTTTCAATAGCTTCTTTAAGTTCGTCAAAACTGTAATATGTAGTGCCGTAATACATTTCCTGCTTTAAAATTCCAAAGAAATTTTCCATAACAGAGTTGTCATAGCAATTACCTTTACGAGACATACTTTGAAAGATTTTGTTTTCTTTGAGAGCAGACGAATATGCTTCCATTTGATATGCCCAGCCTCTGTCTGAATGAAATGTTCTTCTGTATTGACAATCAGAGGTTATTTCTATCGCTCGTTTTTGTGCAGACAATATACCAACAGCTGATGGTGTTTGCGTTATACTGTAATTTAAAATTTCGCCGTTAAACATATCAAGGAACGGGTCTAAATACAATTTCTTAATCACCATTCTGCCTTTGTTGTCTATCTCATAATACTTAAATTCAGTAGTATCAGTAGTTATCTTTTGATGCGGTACAGAAGTGTTAAAACGGCGATTAATTCTGTTAGGGGGATTTTGCCAACATTGCCTTTGTATGAGCTATATTTGCGACTTTTGCGTGTAAATGATGTAACCTGAAAGCCTAATTTTTGCATAATTCTTTGAACTTTCTTTTTATTTACAAAAAATTTCTGTTTCGTAGTTCTCTATATACTCGTCTATAACCGTAATCTTTGTTTTCGTTGTGTATTTTGGTGATTTCATCTTCTAAATATTTATCAGGATTTTCTCTGTCAAATCGCTTTTGCCAATACATATATGTTGCTTTTGGAAAACCAACTACTGCGAGAATGTCTTTCAAGTTGAACTGTCCTCGGAGACTGTGGACGATTCTCGCTGTTTTTTCAGAAGAGTTTCCTCCTCTAAACGCAATCTCCTCAATTCTTTTAAATATGCATTCTCTATTCTGAGTTTTAATAATTCATCTTCAAGTTCTTTGACGTGTTCAGCACTTGTATCTACAGACTTTACTTCAATAGGGTTAGAAGGCTTTTTAAACTCCTTAATATCCAATGTTTTCTTACGACCTTTCTTTTTGGGTCTCAAGGCTTCGGTTCCGGAAATTCTGAAATCATTAACCCACTTTACCAATAAACTAGGATTGTTGATACCTTGCGAAAGTGCTAATTCCTGATAAGAGACCTCGCTTGTTAAATACAATTCTACCACAAAAAGTTTAAATTGAAAAGAGTAATTCTTATTTTTCCTCGAACGAAGTAATCCTTCATCACCAAATTTCTTATACGCATTTACCCATCGTCTTAAAAGACTTTCAGCAGGAATACCATTTTGCTTTGCAATATATGCATATCCTCCAAATATTCTTGTACAACTTTTTTCTTAAATTCATAACTATATTTTGCCATGAAAAAACCGACCTCCCAATCGTTAGATTTTGGGTCTAACTTTTGGGGGTCGGCTCATACAGACCGTATTTTTGTTTTATAGTTTGTGCGGTGTGGTTCGAGAGGGTTAACTAAAACTTATTCGTAGTCGACAACGTCTACCCAAGAAAGTAAGAGCTCCTTTTCTTTTTCATTGCCTTTTACAGATTGTGATGCTGCTACAATCGGCATCCACTTCTGAACATATTGTTTTGCAGTGTCACTCTTTTTGCAAAACAGGTCAAGATATGTGTTTGCACCTGAAACATCACCTGCAAGTGAGAACAACAAATATGTTCTTGCTACATCTGCCGAGGCATTGCCTTGTGTAGCATGTGACCAATCTAAGATGTACGGAGCACCGTTTTCTGCAATATCCATACGTTGAATTGCCTTTTCAAGCATTTCAATACTGTCTATGAGTTCGTAATCTCTGGTCATCATAATTTTCCTCCTGGTTATAACTGCAATTCGTGTTCAGTTAGAATTATCGTAAAGTCAATTAAAATACAAATTTAAATGTGTTTGAATATGTTTTTGGAATTTCATATTCCGGCGGCAAATCAGGTCCGCAGGACTTTGAACCAACACCACGCATAGCAAGGTCAATACAGACATTTACGAAATCATTCTCTTCAAGTTCGAATGAATGCAAAGTGGTTCTGAGCTGTTCTGTAGTAAAAGGATTAACTGAACAAGAGAATGGCAAGTCAGCCGTTACCTTAAACAAATCTTTTACCGCAAGATATTTACAAGCGTAATGACTTCCGGATTCTTGAGGACGGATATATTCTCTGTCATAATTTTCTTCTGCAGAACTTACATAGTATCCATATTCGCAGGCTACATGCTTATCAACATAGCTTTCTGTAGGACCAAATCCAACATACGAGAAATTTCCGTGTGATTTATCAACGCCAAATTCAATACCAAAACGCGGCAGGCTTTCTATGTAGTCAGCAATTTTGTATGAGATAGTTGCTATAAGTGTGTTTGCTAATACTTCATATTTTAATTCGAATTCCACGGCCGGCATCAAACAGTTCGCTGCAAGTACTCCTGTGAACTTATAAGTGTTTTCTGTCTTTTCGCAGGAGAATATATGCGGTTTGCAAGCCTCAAGATGACAACGATCAATCCAATGAGCAACCAAATCACGGTCATTATCCGTATAGCGGATTATATTGAAGTGTATTGGAGTTCGAAGAACTTCATTTCCGTCTGCCTTAATAGAGGTTATCTCGCCGGTATGCTCATTTACTTCAATATTGATTGTTGATGAGAATTTATATGTGCTTGCAGGTGCATCAATTTTACAAACTTCCGAATGAGTCTTTCCGCTGTATACAGCTTTCATCTCAAGTGCATTAGACTTAAGCTTTCTGTCAGGTGTTAAAAGTCCATCAGCGCAAAAATTACCATCGTGTTCAGGTTCTTTAAAGTCGCCGCCATAAAGGAAACCCTGATCTGTTTTTATACCATGATCTGCCCATTCCCAGATAAATCCACCCATCATCTGCTCATTATTATAAATCATATCCCAATACTCTGCGATATCGCCACAACTGTTACCCATAGCGTGTGTATATTCGCAAAGTACAAATGGACGTGTTTCTTTCTCATTCTCAAGAACATCCTCACGGATTTTTTCAAAACTCGGATACATCATGCTGACCATATCCACAAGTTCAGTGTAATAATATTTAGAGTCAGCATTCTGCAATCCCTCATAATGAACAGGTCTTGTATTATCTCTTCGTTTGATATAGTTTGCACCGCCGAAAAATGCTTTCCCGAAAGAGCTTTCATTACCGAGTGACCATATGATAACACTCGGACGGTTTTTGTCACGTTCAACAAGTGCGGCGTGTCTGTCTGTAATGCCAGGAGTAAAGAATTCATTTTCTGCGTATTCTTTCCATAGGTCAATTTCATAACGGCCGTCACGACTGCAGGCACCGTGCATCTCCAAGTCAGCCTCATCCATAACATAGATACCGAAAGTATCACATAGCATATAAAATTCAGGACTGTTTGGATAGTGAGATGTTCTGACGGCGTTAACGTTAAGCTCCTTCATAAGATGGATGTCTTTTGCAAGATCTTCAAGACTTACTGTAGCCGCGGTTTCGCAATGAAAATCGTGGCGGTTAACACCCTTGAGTTTTACAGGTTCGCCGTTAATTTTGAAAACCTTACCGTCAATTGAAACTTCTCTGAAACCAACGCTTTCAATGATTTTTTCGTTGTTTGCATAAAGCTGGGCAGTATAGAGATTTGGTTCGTCAGCAGTCCATAGCTTTACGTCATCAATTACAATTTCTGCTTCTTTGCCTGCAGGAGCAACTGTGGTCTTATCGTCAAGAGTGATCGTCACATCAACAGGGCTTTCATTTATGAATTTGAATATGCCGTCCTTATCTGATATTCTTGTTTCAATTTTATAATCGGTAATATGTTCTTCAGGACGTGTGAGCATATATACATTTCGGAATATTCCAGAGAAACGGAATTTATCCTGACATTCAAGATATGTAGATATACACCATTTTAGAACAAGTACATCAATTGTGTTTTCGCCGTTTACTGCAAGGTCAGTAATATCAAATTCGCTTGTTGAATGAGATATCTGTGAGTATCCCTTGAACTCGCCGTTGATGTATATGTAGAATGCACTGTCAACACCCTCAAAATTGATATAGTATCTTTCACCGCTTTGTTTCTTCAGGTTAAATGTACGGCGATAATGCCAGCAAGGGTTCTCATAAGGAAGATGCGGAAGCATTACCGGGAAAGGGTATCTTGTGTTCAGATACTGAATCTGGTCAAATCCATGCATCTGAACACATGAAGGAACTGGAATACTTTCGTCAACTTTCTCATTTACATTGAAATCTTCTACATGGTCAAGCTGCTTAATCTGCCAGACACCGTCAAGAGAAGTAAATCGTGAGCTTGATGTACGGTCTAAAATACTGTGCTTAGTTCTTACAACATCTTCCTGTGCAAAAGGAATGTAATAGCTTCTGTGCGGCGTTGTACCGATTCTGTCAAATCTCTCATATTCTTTCATTTCAATCACTCCTTAGATGTTTTTCTCTTCCATAAGAAGTTTATTTGCCTTTTCAACCTTCAAGCGTGAAAGAAGAAATGTTACTATCAGACAAAGAATTGCCGGTGCCCACAAATATAGGAACTGAAGCATGCCGATAGTTGCCGGTGTCTGAACAGCAGCATTTTTAATGTAGCCTGCAGCGTCAAGAAGCCAGCCGCAGATTGCTGTACCAAGAGCACCACCGATTTTAATACCAAGTGATGAACAAGAATACATCATACCGTCAAGACGGTGACCTGTTTTCATTGTTGTATGTTCTGAGCAAGATGCAATAAGTGCATTAAGGTCGCCCTGAAGTGGAGCGATACCAAGTGTAGCTATTGCTGTGAAAGCAAGCATAAGCGGAATATTGCCCATATAGCCTGCAACCATTACACCCAGTCTGCCAACAGTTGCAACAATATATCCTATGACATTAAGCTTATACATACCGCCCATTTTCTGAATGATAACAGGAAGGATAAGAAGCATTGCAACCATAGGAATGTTGATTGCTAACGCAAAGTCACTGAATAAGCCTTCGTTTCCAAGTATGTACTTCATGTAATAGATACCCATACCGATTACTGATGCATATAGCTGTGTCATAATGTATGTAATGCAGATGATGACATAATACTTGTTCTTCAGAAGTAGCTTGAATGAGTCAAAGAATGTAAGAGTGTGTTCTTCCTTTCTTTCTTCTTCCATTTTTTGTCAGCTTCAGGAAGTTCTTTAACAGAGAATACAGAAATTGTGTTTACAATAAGACCAACGATAGCATAAATTATTGCAACAATTCTCCAACCTTCAGCTCCGCCTCCGAACCAGTTTACAGCATCAATAGTTATGTACTGAATCAACATACTTGTTCCGAATGCGAAGATGAAACGGATTGAACCAAGCTGCACTCTTTCGTTTGTATTCTTTGTTATAAGGGCTGTAAGAGAAGCATAAGCAATGTTGTTTGCTGTAAAGAATACTGCATTGAGTAGTGTGTATGCAATGAAGAAAAAAGCATACTGTGCTGTCTGTCCCCAGCTTGTAGGGATTGCAAAGCAGGCTACAAGAGCAACCGAACAGCCTATATACGGCCATAACATCCAAGGACGAGCTTTGCCCATTTTTGTGTGGGTTTTATCTATCATACGTCCGAAGAAGAAGTCTGTAACACCATCAAAAACTTTGGAAAGTGCAATCAATGTTCCTATGATACCCATGCTCAAACCAACCGTGTCGGTCAGATAGAACATTACAAAAGCTGTAAGAAGTGCATATACAATGTTACCTGCAATGTCACCTGAACCATAACCTATTTTGTGATACCATTTTAAATATTTCTTTTCCATAATATCGCTCCTTTTTTTAAAATTTTTTTATTAGTGAACGTTAACTAATTTTCTTAATTAAATTATAGCGAGTTTGTTCTTGTTTTACAATAAATTAAATACAACAAAATATGCACAAAATCACTTTCGATATATTGAAAAATAGAGAAGATTAGTGTATAATATAATTAAAAGCAAATAAATTGGTTGAAAGGAGGCTTTTATATGTATGTAAATGTTGCCTATTCAGTAAACGAAAATCCCAATCTGGAGAATTTGTCTGTACCTTTGCAGATTAATAATTGTGGCTACTACCGTGTACACACAGGACCGATAATAGCTACAGAACATCCTGAAGGGAGGAATGATTATCAACTATTATATATTGCAGCAGGCAAAGGTCATTTCTATTTTAATGATGAGGAAACCATAGTAACAAAAGGGAATATGATTTTATACAGACCAGGAGAACCGCAAGTGTATTATTATTATGCAGCTGATAAGACGGAAGTGTATTGGGTGCATTTTACAGGTTCTCAGGTCGAAGAGTATCTTGCACATTATGAGCTTCCTAATGATAAGAATGTGTTTTTCACCGGCACTTCGCCTGATTATCAATGGTTGTATAATCAGATGATACAAGAACTACAACTTCATAGAGTGAATCATGAGGAATTGCTCAGAATATTGTTAAGGCATGTTTTATTAGTGATAAACCGCTACATTAAAGAAGAACAGCAGTCGGGAAGTGATGTTATGAATGAAATAGAGAGAGCAGCACATTATTTTAATGAGAATTATAATAAAAATATCATTATTGAGCAGTATGCTGAAGAACATCTGATGAGTAAAAATTGGTTTATTCATTGTTTCAAAGATATTATGAAGGTTACACCTATGCAATACATTCTTTCGCTCAGAATATCGGCGGCTAAAAATTATCTGGAAAAGACGGATAAAAATATAACCGAAATTGCTGATGCGATAGGTTATGACAATCCTTTGTATTTCGGTAGATTGTTCAGTAAGCATGTGGGCTGTTCACCGTCTGAATACAAAAAAAGAAATTCTATTCGATAAAAAATCTCTCCGAGTCTTGCGGAGAGGCTGAATTTTGCTTATCTGCTCAAATAAAACTAAGTATTTTATCATAGAGAAATTAATTTTACAGAAATAATCACACACTCTCTGCTTTGGTACTGTCACGCTTAAAAAATCTTGTCAATGCTTGACCTGTGTCCATCACTTCCAAGAAACCGCCGTAATGTATCAATTCTTTGTACTTGTTCGGTGACGGAGTAGCCGTATTAACCAACTTATACGGTATTCCCTTAAACTTCTGTAAGAACGTCTGATACGTCTTACTTCCGAAACTTCGCAGCACTGCCGCCTCGTCAAGCGACACCGCCTTGAAATATGTCGGGTCTATATCTCCGTCCCTCACTCTCTCATAATTTGTAAGCACAATTCGACTTGTAGCTGCCTGTACTTCATTCATATTGCGGACATATTGAGGCTCGTCCAAGCCTAACAATTCTACCGCATCTCTCTTAAATTCTTGTTTTACCCCAAGAGGTAAGACAATCAATGCTTGTCCGCCCTCTTTTCTTGTTATGATATTGCACCATTCCAACGCTTGTACAGTTTTTCCAAGACCGAAACTTTCAAACAATGCACGTCTGCCGCCTCTGACCGCCCATATAACTGCATCTCTTTGGTGCGGTTTCAATATAGGGTTTACATCTTCCTCTGAAATCTCTATCCCTGTTTTTGGTGCAATATCAATCTTCGATTTTAGAAACTCTATATACTCCATTTTGCACTCCCTCTTTTTCATACTCACGAATTACCTTTTCACCTTCAGGTGTCGCATGAATGCCCTTTAAAATTACTGTTTGTTTATTAACTTTTTTATTTTCCAAGTCCCATATACGCAACGCCATTCGGAATTGTACTTCGTACTCGTGATGTGCCAACTCTCGCTTACGTTCAATTTCTCTCTGTTTGATACGTTTTTTCTTTCGTTGCCTGTCCTTTATTACCTTTTTGCAGCGGAAGAAGATAAATAAACAGATACAACATATAATTGCGTCTGCTGTTACCGCCGCAAGAACTTGCAGAAGTATCTTATACCAACTCATTCGGACTCACCTCTGTTAAATTGTTCAAGCTGCCGTTCAAGCTGCCTAATTTGATATGTTTGTTGGTCTATACTGTTTTGCTTGTCGTTGCATATTCCGCATATTGCTAAAATCAATACAAACTCCAAAGCACAAATAACCGAAATCAAAAATATTCTGTTGCGATTTTCTTTCTTCAATCGCTTTAATCGGCGGCGAAAAAATTCGCCCTCCGTCTGCGGATATATATGTATTTCATTACTTTTCATTGCTTATCTCCTCTTCCAACTCGCTGAATACCATTTTCAAAAGACGGCACGTTAAAATTTGAGCCTCCGTGCTTAGATTTTTTTCTTTAAAATCTTTTCTTTGGTCGTTTTTTAACGGCTCTTTTAACTGCATTACCAAGTCTTCCGGGTTCATTTGTGACAACATCATTAACAAAAATGCAAATCCATTCATAGTTTAATCTCTCCTTTTACCATACTGCTACTTGTTCATCTTCTTCGTAAAACTGCTCTGTATATTCTCGTATGAGAATTTGAGCGATAATGTCATATACTTCTGCCGGGATAGATTTTACATCTACCGTTTCCGCCGTACTGTATTCTTTTAAATCCATAACAATGCCCTCCGTTTCTATTGAAATCTTCGGCATAATATGATATACTTTGATTGTCACATTGCGGTATATCTTATATGCCGTCTGCCTGTAAGGTGAAAACCTTGCAGGCTTTTTTATTTTTACTGTACATCAACTTTATTGACCGCCTCCATTCCTCTATGATATAATCAAGCGGAAAGGAGGTCTTTTTGTGGAAATATCTTCAATGTCCTATGGTAGTTGTTGTCCAAAATGCAAGCAACCTATCATTGTAACTTGGAAATTCGTAAAAGGTTATGTGGATTGTCCTAACTGCAATTATCCAATGCACATAGCTGAAGATGAATTTCGTGAAGTTATTGAAAGCATTAAACAACAACTTAATGATTAACTGATTATTGGCAGTAACTAAGTTACTGCCTTTACTTCTCCTACAACGCAAGGAATACGACATAGAGAAAAAGTATCTGAACATTCCCCGAAATATTTCCACACTTCCTTTTGGTCGTTTAAATTAAAATTGTCAACTTTTAAACTTATAACCACTCTTACATTAGTACCAAAAGGAAGTTTTTTAACTTTTGTCATTGTATTCATTTTTGACATCTTCACCCCACCTTTCCGCCGCACATACTTTAAGTGTCCGTAACAAGTAATAAGAAATCTTCATAGTTGGGGTCATATTCTATTGTGACCCTAACTTTTTTATCACTTCCCAAAAGATTTGCAAGTGCTATCTTTTCAAATATTTCATTTACTGTTTTTTTACGATGTCCCGTATAAACATCGGATATATCAAATTGACTTTCATTATATCCAAAATGATTTAATACTTTCTTAGCTTTTTGCATCTTCGTCACCTACTTTCCGTTGCACTTTACATCAGTTACCACTGTCGGCTTTTCTTTTAATGTCAAAACTCCGATTTCTTGAAGTCGATTGTAGCAATTATAAATTGTTTCCTGTGCCTCGTTCAATTTATCAAGAATTTCTTTAACTTCGCCTCTTGAATTTCTATTCTTATGTCATAGTTATTCATCTTCCCCCCACCTTTCCGCCGCATTATTTGTTTTTATGCCACATCCATAAAATTAAACGGATTAATTTCAAGAAAACGACATACCAAAAGCAACTCATCAGCTTTTAACTCACGGCTGTTCTTTTCATCAAAACACCTCGCCAATATTTGATAACTAATTCCCGTTGCCTCGGCAATGCGTGTTATCGTTATTCCCTTTTCTTTGATGTAATTACCTATTTTTCTTGTAACCATTTCGCCGCTCCTTTCTCTGTTTTGAAGAATTTATTTGTATTATATTCTTTATTTCAGAGAATGTCAAGGGGTTTTAATAATTTTTTCGCTAAAATAGAGAATTTTTTATTGACACTATATAAAACTTGTTGTATACTAATATTTAGAAAGGGGGATTTGATTTGAAAGAGAAAATTGCTTGTATATTAAAAGAATGTAGAAAAAAAAATAAATTTTCTGTTGACTATGTTGCTAATGAATTAAAATCGCAAGGATTTGAGATTGCACCAAAAACACTTTACGGCTATGAAACAGGAAAAAATCAACCTAATGCTGATATTTTCTTATGCTTATGTAAAATATACAATATTACTTCTTTTGATATGTTTTTTGATGAAGTTAATACAGAATATACAAATAAATCATATGGAGAATTAAATGACATCGGCAAACAAAAGGCTGATGAATACATAGAGGATTTAAAAGCTAATCCAAAATATACACAGAAAGAAAGTAAAAGTATCGAAAACACAATTTCTGATTTTGATACCGCTATTCCTGTATCAATTAATACAAAGGTTAAGACCAATAAAGATTAAAATACGTCAATGGACTAATCGTAATTATGTATATGAGTTATGGTTAGTTAGAAAAAATAAATAATTTATATAAGGGGGTAACACTTATGGCACTAATTAACTGTCCTGAATGCGGAAAAGAGGTTAGCTTGACCGCCGTATCCTGTCCTCATTGCGGATATGGTGTAAAAAAACATTTTGAGGACATTGAAAAAGAAAAAGCATTAGCTGCATATCAACAAACATTAGCATTAAAAAGAGAAAAAACCAATCAACTATTAAAAATTATTATACCAATCGCTATCGTTGTTTTTACTATTATAATTAGTCTAATAGCAAATATCTCAATACTTGCCGAAAGAAAAACTTTTAAATCAACAGACGATATGTACAATTTTTTAACAAGTTGTAAAAATTGGCAATTAGATAGTACTTCTAGTAACGAATATCTTGTAATTTACAACTATGGACTTGGACAAATAATTTCTGATAATGGAATGTTTAACATTGGTGATGAAATAACTCTCCACCCTTCTCGAGGTACTTTTGACTTGCAAGGCGGAAAATATGTAGTTTCTAAATCGGGAGATATAATATACAATTCTGGTAGTTACGAATATGTATATCAAAGAAGAAATTTTCCAATGAACATTGAAGAACCGGCAGATGTTTTAAAGATTGAAGTTCTATCAAGCGATGTAGATGAACAAGGTATGTTTAATGCAGAGTATAAGGTAACAAATACAGGTACACGTTCCTATCGTTTAATTGAATTATCTACTGTATTTACATTGACTGACGGTAGCAAAATGCCAGTAAAAAATGACTTTGAAATTGTCAAAACTGATGATGAGGATAACCTCTTTGTATTAAATCCCGGCGAATCAGGTTATGCTAAAGCTTTTTTAGAAAATGCTCCTGATAACATAAAAAATTCAAGTGTGCATATAAAAAAATTTTATACCGAACAATAAATTATATATGGGGGAATACTTATGAAAAAATGTCCACACTGTAATGGTATATTTTCTGATGACTTCGAGAAATGTCCGCAATGTGATATTGTTCTGTCAAACTATACATCTGATGACAAAGAAAAAGATGATAACGAAATTGAAAAAGAAAAAATACGAAAATTAATTACTATCGGTGCGTTGGTAGCTGCTTTTATTTTAGGTATCGGGTTTAAAAGCATTATAGGTGTAAAACGTACCGATTATGTCAATCTCAAAATTAAAAACGAAGAATTACAAAAGCAATATGATGAATTATCCACTGCAAAGGATGGTTTACAAAAAGAATATGATACATATAAACGTAAAATGCAACCATACGAAGAACAACAAGCAACTGCTGAACAAGCAGCTATCGAAGAACAAAATAAAAAAGCGGCTGAAAATGCTAAACAAGTAGCCGAACAGAAACAGCAAACCGAAGCACATCGTGATAATATGTACGGAATTAGTGATAAAGATATTAATAGTGTCAATGATACTTTTTCCGCCGCAAATGTTCGTAATGATAAAACAGGAAATTGGCGAATATCGAAAATTTCCGAAAATATAAATATGGAAGAATACGCATTAAGTTATTATAAAAAATATTTTAAAAGCGATAGCGAAATTCACTGGATTGTCAATTTTACTTTAAAAACAACAACGTGTATCTCTGTTTCGGGTAATATGCTTTTTGTTGATGTACACGAATATGTAGACGGCGAAGAACATTATGCGGATACTTTAGGCAGTGGAATGACATTATCGAAATTTCACATATATACAGATAATGGAGATATAGAAAAAATACAATAAGTAAAAAATCCCCCTTGCTACGCCAATAGCAAAAGGGATTTAAGAGTGTTATGATATAACCTCAATTCCAAATATAATTATATCATAACACTCCGATAAATACAAGAAAAATCAAATAAAAGGAGTGTTTTTTTAATGCAAAAAAATAATAATATAGGTAACAGATGTGTAATTTATGCAAGATATTCTTGCAGCAACCAAACTGAACAATCAATAGAGGGACAAATGCACGATTGCGAACAATTTGCCGCTCGTAACAATTTGCAAATCGTCAATTCGTATATTGACCGTGCGACAACCGCCACTACCGACAAACGTCCGCAATTTTTGAAAATGATTGCAGATAGTAAACAATGTGTTTTTGATGTTGTTCTTGTTTGGAAATTGGATAGGTTTTCAAGAAACCGATATGACAGTGCCATGTACAAGAAAAAGTTAAAAGATAATGGTGTTCGAGTTATGTCCGCTATGGAAAACATTACAGACTCTCCCGAGGGTGTTTTGATGGAGTCTGTCTTGGAAGGTTTTGCGGAATACTTCTCAAAAGACCTCTCACAAAAAGTTAAGCGTGGTATGAGAGAAACCGCTGCCAAGCATAAAATTACAAACCGTATCCCATTCGGATATTGTAAATCAGAAGAAGATACATACATTCCCGACCCTCATACAGCTAATGCCGTTCGCAAAGTATTTGATATGTATATTACAGGCTTTCGTAAATCCGATATTGCAGATTGGTTAAATAGCAACGGATATAAGACGTCATACGGCAATCAATTCACTTTGACGGCTATTACACCTCTTATCAAAAACACACGCTATATCGGCAAATATTACTATGCTGATAATGAATACACAGACGAAACGCAAAGAATAGTTACTGACGACATTTTTTATAAGGCACAACAAAAAGCCATTGCAAACCAACACGGAGGAAGTTGTAAGGCTATCGAGCGTTATTTACTGTCAAATAAGTTGTATTGCGGATATTGTCATAATAAAATGATTGGTGAATGCGGTAAAAATCAAAACGGATTAGCCTATCATTACTATACCTGTGTCGGACGTAAAAGAAAGCATATATGCAATCGCAAAAATATTAAAAAGAAAGATATTGAACAGTATGTTATCAATGCTATATCCCGTCTGTTAAATGATGAATATGCCATAAATAAAATAATAGAAACGGCTATCAATTATCAGCAAAATGACGTAGAACATATTAACGAAATAAAAGATATTGAAAGCACCATTAAAGAAATAGAACGAAAGATTTCAAATATATTATCCGCTATCGAAGCCGGCATATTTACAGACTCAACAAAGAATAGATTGCAAGAATTAGAAAATCAAAAGACAAGACTAACCCAAGAATTAAATTATAAAAATCAAAGTTCAACGAAAATTCCAAGAACAACATTGAAACAAATATTAAAAAACTTAGACCTCTCCAAAGACGCTACCAATCCCGAAAAACAAAATATTATAGACCTATTAATACATAGAATATATTTATGGCAAGATAAAATATTAATAGTATTTAATCAGTCAAACTTGTGTGATAATGAAATTTCAGTTGATGATACAGACGTAAATACAATAATAAAAACGCTATCCGAGCCTAATGCTTCAAGTTCGGATAGCGTAGAGTATGGTACTCCCGACCAGAGTCGAACTGGTGACTAACCCTTAGGAGGGGTTTATTATATCCACTTAACTACGAGAGCAAAACACTATTAACATACCAATATATTATATAATATTTCAAAGCCGATTTCAAGTATTTTCTTATTTCTTTCTTGCAATCACGACAAATCTTTCATTTGACGTATGATACGCACACGTTGAAAGTGTTATAAGACTATCGCCGTACACTGTATTTACGCCTGTATCATAAAACGAACGTGACTTTGCCTGAGTGACATATTCATTAAATCGCTCCTCCGACTCTATATCCGCATAATCGTAATACTTAAATTCATTACTTGCACCGACTTTAGTCGTAAATGCGGACACAATCTCATATTCGCCCTTATCGTACAAGGTATCATACATTATATTTTTATGACCGTCATAAAAGCTTTTATCCTCATAATCGGCAAGTGACGCAAACATTGTACCGTTCTTCATATTATGTGCATAAATAATTTTATTCACCGATTCGTCATTCGACTGATAATCGAGAAAAGGTATACCGCTGAATTGATATTCCTTATTAAAATTCTTATGCAAATAAAATTCATTGTCGCTATACTTTACCACAGGATAATCGACAGGTGTATCGGGAATTTTTATCCACCCTACCATATCATTATTCTGCTGATATAACGAGTAATAACATTCAAGCATACCGTTATCTGCACGTTTATCAATATAACCGTCCGTTGCGTCTGCACGTTCCGTTTTCTCAACCACTTTTTTCAATTCATCAAAACCGCTTTCAGCCTTATGTGAATCATAAAAATATTTTCCGAGATAACCGCAGCACCCTACAAATATCAAAATTAAAAGGACCTGTATGACAGTAAGTCGTTTTTTCACTATCATACACGCCCTTTCACTTTAGTTTAGTTGTTTTTTCTCTTTTTAATTTCGATAAACACAAAAGCACCTGCCGCAAGAATACCAACTGAAACCAATGCTACGATAGGAGTGTTGTCCCCTGTCTTAGGATTGTTCTTTGACGGTTTAGCCGTTGTTTTCGGTGTAGCTGTCGGCTTTGTTGTAGCTTTTGTCGATGAACTTGCTGTTGAGGTTGCTTTCGGTTTTGCGGTCGCAGTTGCAGTATACGGTGTGAATTTAGTTTCAGATTCAACCTTTATCTTTTCACCATCTGTCAAATTTATAAGATATTCCTCAACCCCATTTGCAGATGAATTTTTATCCTTTAATGCGATTGTTGATTTTAATTCACCGTTTTCTGTGTAAACATGAACTTTTCCGTTACCTGTCATAGTATATCTGCCCGGGTCAATATCTTCACCGCAAATATATTCGCCCTGTGCCAATGTAACAACACCGTTTTTATCCTCTTTTACAGACGGATTAGTTGTTTCCTTCGCTGTTACTTCCGTTGTCGGTGCAGTTGTTTCTTTTGCAACTTCTTCTGTAGCCTTTGGTGTCTCGGCAGTCTCTGTTTTTTTCACGCTTGAAACAATGCTCCAATCAAGTTTTTCAGCATATTGTGCCGCGTCAGAATTTTTCAAGGACTTATTTACCGATACCGTTACATTTATAATTTTGTTTTCAGTATTCGCAGAACTGTTCATTGTTCCCAACGGAATATCTTTATATGTACCGTTATCCGTTTTAGAGTCGTCATTCGCATACGAATAAATAAGCTTATTGTTTGAATCCGTTACTTTTATATTATAATAATTCAAAGCGTTGTATTCGTCAGGTGACGGTGTTTTCAACACCTCAGGTTTTACATCGTTTGACGTTTTTTCCGACATAGACAATCTCAATTTAAAATCTACCGGATCACCCTCTGCACTTTCGCTTGATATTGTAAGAGTCTGAACAACAGACGACTGTTTAGACAAATCGTCAAGTTTTGTCATCAACGGCTTTATTGATCTCACAGTTTCGCCCAACTGATCGGGTGCATATTCATATGTAACAGGGGTTGACTTACTGTCATTATTTTTTATAGATACGCTTGAATTTGGTGACGCAAATACAGATACCGACATACATATTGTCATAACTGCCGCAATCATACCCGAAAGCACTTTTTTCATAATTCTCGCTCCTTATATTTACTTTAATATTTTCTTCATACTACATATAGTATATCACATTCTTTTTTAATTGTCACTACTGTAATTGTTAATTTATTGTTACGAATATTGTTATATTCCGCATTTTATGGTATAATCAATTAAAATGAGGAGGTATAAAATGAGTTCAGATTCAAATTACGAAAAACTTTCCGATGAATTACAAAACAAAATAAATACAGAACTTTTTGACGGCAACGGTTTTAAGGATAACGCAATCCGCCGTATTGACAAGGAACACGACAGAGCCACTCTTTGGCGGCCTGCGTTTGTGCGTGACGTTGAAAAAATTATGCACAGTCCGTATTACAACCGCTATGCCGACAAAACACAGGTATTTTCTTTCTATAAAAACGATGATATTTCGCACCGTGCTCTGCACGTTCAGCTTGTTTCAAGAATTGCGCGAAATATAGGCAGAATGCTTGGTCTTGACCTTGATTTAATAGAGGCTGTCGCACTCGGTCACGACATAGGTCACACGCCGTTCGGTCACGCGGGCGAAAAATTCTTAAACGAATCATATCATGCAAATACGGGACGATATTTCAATCACAACGTACACAGTGTGCGTGTGCTTGATAAAATATTTAACCTAAACATCAGCCCTCAAACACTTGACGGCATACTTTGTCACAACGGTGAGTTCGAGTGCAAAGAATACCGTCCGTCAAAGCTTGATAATTTCAAGGATTTTGACGCAAAGGTTGAAGAATGTTATATTGACCAATCCGCAATAGACCGACTTGTACCGTCTACGCTTGAGGGTTGTGTTGTCAGAATTTCGGATATGATTGCTTATATCGGAAAAGACCGCCAAGACGCTATAAAAACCAAGCTGATTGACAGTGAAAGTGTTTTCGCCGAAAGTGAAATAGGCAAATACAATGCGGCTATTATAAATAATCTTATTGTAAATATCGTTGAAAACAGTTACGGCAAAGATTTTATACAGCTTGACGAAAAGCACTATCAAGCACTAAAAAACAGTAAAAAAGACAATTTCCGTGTTATATATCAAAACAGCAAAATTTCTGACGTATATGACAAAACTATTGAACCGATGTTTGAGGAAATATACAATAAGTTGCTTTATGATTTAAAAAATGACATAAAATCATCGCCGATATTCAAACATCATATTGAATTAATCGACTATTCAAACAGATTTTCGGGATACGAATATACAAAAAACAGTGATTTTAATGATATTGTGACGGATTATATAGCAAGTATGACAGACGACTATTTTATCGACTTATATGAGTATTTATTTAATAAACAAGCACCCGTAAAATATATATCATACTTCGATAATGTTTAAAAATCAGAGATATTTTTAAAAAGATTTTATTTTTCTATTGAATTTTTACAATTAATAGTGTATAATATATTTAACATTGTTTGAATACAATGTTACGTTCATATACAATAACGCCACCGATAATAAAATCGGTGGCGTTATTGTTTTATCTTATTTTTTCCCAAGTTCTTTTGACTTATTCATACAACCTACCATTGCGTCAATGATACTGTTTCTGAAACCGTCTTTTTCAAGTATTGCAACTGCGTCTATTGTAGTTCCGGCAGGTGAGCAAACCATATCTTTCAATTCACCCGGGTGTTTGCCTGTTTCAAGCACCATCTTTGCACTTCCAAGTACTGCTTGTGCGGCGAATGTATATGCCTGACTTCTCGGCATACCGCCTATAACAGCTGCATCTGCCATTGCCTCAATCATCATAAACACATAAGCAGGTGACGAACCGCTGACAGCCGTTACGGCGTCCATAAGATTTTCCGATACGACTTCACCTTTACCAAAGCTGTTAAACACGTTTACAACTACATCTGTTTCTTCTTTTGTAACATTGCTGTTCGGTGTCAATGCCGCCATTCCCTCGCCGACTAAAGCCGGTGTATTAGGCATTACACGCACAAGTTTAATATCATGTTCAAAAGCCTTTTCAATCGTTTCTATCGCCTGTCCTGCTACTATTGAAACGATTACTGTATTATCTGAAACACTGTTTTTGATTTCATCAATCACACCGTATAAAAACTGCGGTTTTACACACAAAAACAATACATCAGCTTTATCTGCCGTTTCTTTATTGTCCGATGTCACTTTAACACCGTATTTTTCATTAATATTCTTTAATGCCTGCTCATTTTTATCCGAAACAATTACATTTTCAGGACTTGCTATATCAGAATTAATAATTCCGCCGATTATAGCACCGCCCATATTTCCGCTGCCTATAAATCCAAAAATCATAATATCCTCCTGTATTTAAAAATTTTTATAAAAAATACCGGACGAAATATTTCGTCCGGTACTTAAACACGCAATTAAACCGGATATGTCTTATTTTCCATATCCACTAAATCTGCATCAATTTTATATTTCTGAGCACGTCTGTATTCAAAGAATTTAACGGCAACTTGACCGAACAATGCATATGACAATACGTCTTCAGGCTGTTCAATCCATTCTGCACATTCTTTCTTCATCTGTTCAAGCTCAGGCTTTAATAGGTCAGCCGGACGACAAGTAATTCTCTTTTCGTCGCCGATAATCTTCTTAACGATTTCGTCAGAGATTTCAGCAGGGCACTTACCATATTCGCCTCTTACAAGACCTTTTGATTCCTTAGAAACCATTTTGTATCTTTCACCCATAAGCACGTTAAGTACTGCCTGTGTACCGACAATCTGTGATGACGGTGTAACAAGCGGAGGATAACCGAAGTCTGCACGAACACGAGGTACTTCTTTAAGCACTTCATCATATGCGTCTTCTCTGCCCTGTTGCTTAAGCTGTGATACAAGGTTTGAAAGCATACCGCCCGGAACTTGATACTTAAGAGTATTAACGTCAACACCCATAACCTTAGTGTTCATAAGACCGCTCTTAATGTATTCTTCTCTTAGCGGCTTGAAGTAGTCGCAGATTTCGATAAGCTTATCCAAATCGTAACCTGTATCGTACTCTGTACCTTGAAGAGCCGCAACCATAGGCTCTGTAGGCGGTTGTGATGTACCCATAGCCAACGGTGACATAGCACAGTCGATTACGTCTACACCTGCCTCAATAGCCTTTAGGTAAACCATTGAAGCCTCACCGCTTGTGTAGTGAGTATGAAGTTGAATAGGAATCTTAACTTCTTCTTTCATCATCTTTACAAGGTCATATGTTACATATGGTCTTAAAAGACCTGCCATATCCTTGATACAGATTGAGTCTGCACCCATTTCTTCAAGTTGCTTAGCCATTTTAACGAACTTTTCGTTTGTATGGAATTCACTTGTTGTGTAACAAACTGTAGCCTGTACATGACCTTTTTCTTTCTTACAAGCCTTGATAGCACATTCAAGGTTTCTGACGTCGTTAAGAGCGTCAAAAATTCTTAGTATATCAACACCGTTTGCGATTGACTTTTGAACGAAATATTCAACTATATCATCAGCATAGTGTCTGTAACCAAGTATGTTTTGTCCTCTGAAAAGCATTTGGATAGGAGTCTTTTTAGCTCTATCCTTAATCTTTCTCAATCTTTCCCAAGGATCCTCGTTAAGGAATCTTAGGCAGGCATCGAATGTAGCTCCTCCCCATGCCTCAAGCGAATGATAACCGATGTTATCAAGCTTTTCTACAATAGGAAGAATCTGCTCTGTTGTCATTCTTGTAGCAATAAGTGACTGGTGAGCATCTCTTAGGACTGTTTCTGTAATTTCTACAGCTTTCTTTCCCTTTGCCATTTATATTTCACTCCTTTATTATCTGTTTAATTAAAGATTTCCGAACATTGCAAGGAATACACCTGCCGCAACGGCAGAACCGATAACTCCGGCAACGTTAGGACCCATAGCGTGCATCAAAAGGAAGTTTGAAGGATTTTCCTTCTGTCCTACTGTTTGAGATACACGGGCAGCCATAGGAACGGCTGAAACGCCGGCACTTCCGATAAGCGGATTAACCTTACCTTTTGTTACCCAGCACATAATATCACCCAAGAACAAGCCGCCTACTGTTGAGAAACAGAATGCGATAAGTCCAAGTACGATAATACCGATTGTCTGTGCTGATAGGAAGCTTGACGCTGTTGCAGTAGCACCTACTGTAACACCAAGGAACAAAGTTATGATATTCATAAGTTCGTTCTGTGCCATCTTTGTAAGTCTTTCAACAACGCCTGATTCTTTCATAAGGTTACCAAGCATTAGACAACCTACAAGTGACACTGCGTCAGGGATTATAAGTGCAACGATAATTGTAACGATGATTGGGAACAAGATTTTTTCTGTTTTTGAAACAGGTCTTAATTGTTCCATAACAATCATTCTGTCTTTTTTACGAGTCATAAGTTTCATAATAGGCGGTTGAATTACAGGAATCAATGCCATATATGAATATGCCGCAACGGCGATTGCCGGCAGTAGCGCCGGTGCAAGTGATTTTGTAACGTAAATAGCCGTAGGGCCGTCAGCACCGCCGATAATACCTATTGACGCAGCTTCTTTGATACCGAAATTGATTGACGGTACAAGAGCGCTTAGAACAAGAGCACCTACGAATGTAAAGAATACACCGAACTGTGCAGCCGCACCAAGAAGAATACTCTTTGGATTGGCAATTAGCGGACCGAAGTCTGTCATACAACCGATACCGACGAAAATAAGCGGAGGATAAATACCAAGCTTAACTCCGAGATACAATAGGTCAAGCAGACCGCCATGCTGACAGATATATCCGACATTAATATATTTTCCGTCCGTCATATACTCCGGATTCGTAAAAAATTCCGTGTGCATCATAATAGCACTTGAATCCTTAATCATCGGTAAGTTTGACAAAAGCATACCGAACGCAATCGGAAGTAGCAATAACGGCTCGAATTTTTTTACTATTGCAAGATACAGAAGTACGCAAGCTATCGCAATCATTATAATTGTCTTAACGGCGTCAATGCCACCGCTTGAAATAAGTGCGTAAAGACCTGTATTCTGCAAAAAGTTTGCAAAACTTTCTAACACTTTATTGTCACCACTTTCTATAATTTAGTCGTGACTGTATTAGTTTACTGAAACTATTACGTCACCGCTGTTTACACTGTCACCTGCTGATACGCTGATACCTGCAACTGTTCCGTCTACACCGGCGAAAATTTCGTTTTCCATCTTCATTGCCTCAAGTACGGCAACAAGTGTTCCGGCCTCAACTTTATCACCAACATTTACCTTTACAGATACGATTGTACCAGGCATTGGAGCAGTTACTTGCTTAGCACCTGCAACAGGAGCAGCTTTCGGTGCAGCCTTTGGAGCCGGTGCAGCCTTTGGTGCAGGAGCGGCTGTTTGAACAGGAGCCGGTGCAGGAGTTGATACTCCGCCTACTTCTTCTACGTCAACTTCGTATGATTTTCCATTTACTGAAATATTAAACTTTCTCATTTAGGTTTTGCCTCCTTTAGAATCTATTATTAATTGTTTCGGTTACACCCGCCTTATTCCAAGCAGGCATTTTATTGTCTGTTCTTCTGTATGACTTAATTCTTAGGTTATACGTTGAAGTATTTAGACTTGCGGCAACTGCGGCTGTCAATACTGCGATAAGTTCTTCTTCGTCTGTATCATCTGCCGTTTCTTCCTCTACTGGTGCGGCTTGAGCCGGTGCTGCAGCAGGAGCTGCCTGTGTTTTAGGCTTTTTATAGAATATAACCTTGAAAAGCGAAAGCACTATCATAAGTATGATAAGTACGGCGAAAACTATTGCCAAACCTATAACTGTTGTTTGTCCTCCCATTGCCAACGCTTCACTTAATGACAGGTTCTGACCTGTCAATAATGCTTCTGAATACATACTAAAAATCTCCTTTCACAATTAAACAGGAAGATTTCCATGCTTTTTAGCCGGTCTTGAATCACGCTTTGATGCAAGCATTTCAAGTGCGGCGATTATTCTCGGTCTTGTTGAATCAGGTTCGATTACATCGTCAACATAACCACGCTTTGCAGCCTCGTAAGGTGATGCAAACTTATTTCTGTATTCCTGAATCTTTTCATTTCTTGTAGTAACAGGGTCAGAGCTTTCCTTAATATCATTCTTGAAAATGATGTTAGCTGCACCTTCAGGACCCATAACAGCGATTTCTGCCGTCGGCCATGCCATTACTATATCAGCACCAAGATGTTTTGAATTCATTGCTATGTATGCACCGCCGTAAGCTTTTCTCAAGATTACGTTAATCTTTGGAACTGTAGCCTCTGAGAATGCGTAAAGCAACTTAGCACCGTGTCTGATAATACCGTTTTGTTCCTGTTCAACGCCTGGGAAATAACCCGGTACGTCTGTAAGAGTAACAAGAGGAATATTAAAGCTGTCGCAGAAACGTACAAATCTTGCTGCTTTGTCTGATGAGTTAACATCAAGTGAACCTGCCATAACCTTAGGCTGATTTGCAACGATACCGATAACCTGTCCGTTCATTCTTGCAAAACCTATTACAATATTCTTTGCAAAGCCTTCCTGTACTTCAAAGAAGTCGCCGTTATCAACAAGTTCAGCGATAACTTCCTTAACGTCATAAGCCTTACCCGAATCGTCAGGAACGATTGTTGTAAGTTTTTCTGAAAGACGATTGATTTCGTCATTTGTAGGTTCGTAAGGAGCCTCTTCAAGATTGTTTGCAGGTAAGTATGAAAGCAACTTTCTGATTTTTGCGATACATTCTTCGTCATTTGCCGCCTTAAAGTGTGCAACACCCGACTTTGAAGTATGTGTATCAGCGCCGCCAAGCTCTTCGCTTGTTACATTTTCACCTGTAACAGAACTGATTACCTGTGGACCTGTTATAAACATCTGACTTGTCTTTTCAACCATAAAGATAAAGTCTGTAATAGCCGGTGAATAAACAGCACCGCCTGCACATGGTCCCATAATTACAGAAATCTGAGGAATTACACCGCTGTTTACAGTGTTTCTGAAGAATATATCTCCGAAACCTGAAAGAGCGTCTATACCTTCTTGAATTCTTGCACCGCCCGAATCGTTCATTCCGATTATCGGAGCACCCATCTTTGCCGCCATATCCATGACTTTGCAAATTTTCTTTGCGTGCATTTCTCCAAGTGAGCCACCGATTACTGTAAAGTCTTGCGCGTAAACGTAAACAAGACGTCCGTCAACTGTACCGTAACCTGTAACAACTCCTTCACCCGGAGCCTCAACACAATCCATACCGAACTCGGTACATCTGTGAGTTACAAAAGCATCAATTTCAACGAAACTGCCTTCATCCAAAAGAGCATTAATTCTCTCTCTTGCTGTCAGCTTTCCGGAATCATGCTGCTTTTTGATTTTTACTTCTCCGCCGCCGTTATTTATTACACTTCTGCGGTATTGAAGTTCAGTCAATTTATCAACTGTTCCCATGTTTTAACCTCCATTGTTTGTAGATTAGAGATAAATTTTAAAAAAATATACCTAAAGTATATTATACCTTAACCGCAATTTTTTTTCAATCATTTTTATTTCTTTTTTCACAAGTTAGCTTTCAAAAAATATCGACAAATATCCCCTTAAATTTGTGTATGATACACAAAAGAGGCTGTTGACAAAATGTCAACAGCCTCTTTTTAAGAATTCATCAAATAATTTACTTCGTGACTTGTCAGATGACGCCATCTTCCAAGCGGAAGATTACCGAGTTCCACGTTGCCTATCTTAATTCTCTGCAAGCCGACAACCGTACAGCCGATTGCCGCAAACATTTTACGAACCTGTCTGTTTTTACCCTCGTGAATTGTTATTTTAATATAAGTGTGTCCGTCTACCGCATCAAGTATTTCAGCCTCCGCCGGTGATGTTTTGAAATCATCTATATAAACACCGTTTCTCAGCTTATTGATACCGCTTATCGTTATACCGCCCTTTATCGTTGCGATATAAGTCTTATCGGTATGGAACTTAGGGTGCGTGACTTTGTATGTGAAGTCGCCGTCATTTGTAAGCAAAAGCAATCCCTCGGTTTCATAGTCAAGTCGTCCGACAGGAAAAATTCTTACGTCACCCAAATCTTCTTTTATAAGGTCAACAACAGTCGGTCGGTCAAATTGGTCTTTTGCGGTTGAAACATATCCGACAGGCTTATTAAGCATTATATAATACTTCTTGTTTTTAAGCTTTATCGGCTTATCGTCAACGGATACATTGTCTGCACCGATTTCGATTTTTACGCCTTGTTCCGTTATTTTCTTGCCGTTTACCTTAACTCTGCCCTCTTGTATCATAGTTTCTGCGGCACGTCTTGACGCAACACCGCTCATTGCTATATATTTTTGTAATCTTACTATCTCTCCCATTTTTTCTCCTTTCATTTATACCAACAATATTTTCGCAACTCTTATAAAACTGCTGAAAAAACTGTTTTTCAATCTTATATTGCTTACTCCGTAAATATCGTTTTCCGAAATAATATCAACTTCACCGACGCTCACTCCGTCACACACAATTTCAAGCCACCCCACTTTTTCGCCTTGATTTATCGGTGCTTGTAAGTCATTTGATATATGTGATATAACTTCTACCTGCGTTTTCTGATGTTCTTTAAACGGTATTGTAAAGTCACTCGCCGCAACCATTGAATAATCTTTTCCGTCAATATTCGTAACCTTTACAGTATCGCCCTGCTCTATAAGTTTTTTCGGATAATGTTCCGAAAATGCGTAATCAAGCATTTCCGCGTGGTCATTCCAATCGTTCGGATCATTCAAAGTCACCGCTATAAACTCCATTCCGTCCCTCTGTGCAGACGATACAAGACATCTGCCAGTTGACTTTGTAAAGCCTGTTTTTATGCCGTTTGCTCCCTCATACAGACTTAGCATTTTATTGTGGTTTGAAAAATAAAGTATTTCATCTGAATTTAATGCCTGTACTTGCGCAGTCTGCGTTGCGACTATTTCCCGAAACTGCGGCAGCGTCATTGCATATCTTGCAATAAGTGCAAGGTTGTAAACCGTTGTGTAATGTTCCGGATTGTCAAGTCCGCTCGGATTCATAAAATGCGTATTGCCGAGTCCGAGTTCTTCCGCTTTTTCATTCATCAGCTCCGCAAATGATTCCTCACTTCCCGCCACATGTTCGGCTATCGCTACCGCCGCGTCATTTCCGGAATTAAGCATTAAACCGTAAAGCAAATCTTTCATATAGTATTGATTTCCCTCAGATATGTATGCCGCCGAACCCTCTTGATTTGCCGCCGTCGCACTCACATCAACAATTTCGTCCATATTACAACGTTCAATAGCAACAATGGCTGTCATTATTTTAGTTGTGCTTGCCATTGCATGTTTTTGGTTCATATTTTTTGAAAATACAACATCACCCGTCAACGCATTTATAACGCACGCACAATCGGCAGATTCCGCCATTGCAAAAGCACTTAACTGTGAAAAAGTAATTATAGTCATAATAACAAGTGCCAAAATTTTTTTCATAAAAAAACATCTCCACAAAAAATATTTATTTTAATTGACAAAACTCTTTTTTATTGGTATAATAAATCACGTTAATGCGAGGGTGGCGGAATAGGCAGACGCGCACGTTTGAGGGGCGTGTGGTTTAACCGTGCCGGTTCAAGTCCGGTCCCTCGCACCATTTTTTTGATTAATAATATATATTCTATCATATAAAATTATATTTATCAACAGCAAAAAAACTTTTTAAAAAAACTGTTGACAAAAGTTAGATTATATGGTATTATATCATTTGTCAGTTATCGTTGCGGATTTGTGTAAAGGTAGCACTAACGACTCTGACTCGTTCTGTCCGGGTTCGAATCCTGGATCCGCAGCCACAAAAAAAGTTATCCTTTATGGATAACTTTTTTTATTTTTATTCAAATACACATCCGCCCATATTCTCTGACGGACAGCCCTCTATTACTTCCGCAACAGCGCTTGAATGTGTTATTAAAATAATTTTCGCACACGCACATTCCCCTATTTTATCATATAAACGTCCCGCACTGTATGTACCAGAATAAACCGTATATGTACTGTTTGCGATGTAACCGACTGTACCGATATACGGCAGTTGCGCTCTTATCGCCTCGTCATCATATTTGTTATCATATTCCTTTTTCAATTTTATTACCGCTCCGACTTTGAACGGCTTCGTTCCGTAATAATGAGCAAGTCCCGTTATTGTGACTAAAACCGAATTTTTCATTTCTTTCATCTCCTTTCAACTTTTTATACTTTTTCTATTCAATATCTATAACCGGATCTATATTCACCATAGAATTACATCTGTTGCAATAAAATCCATGACTTGTACTTATATCTTTCGCATCAGTAACATAATAGCCTTTTTTACACTTTGCACAAATAACTTTTTCTCCATTTCTTAAACGTTCTGCAATAGGTTCTGCAATAGTCAATTTTTTATTTTGTTCTTTCATTTCTCCCATCTCCTTTTCTACTTAAATTATACATTCACCTATGTCCAAAAAACTGTACAAAAAAACTCTGACCGCCATTTTTTTTGACTGTCAGAGTTTATATTATTTATTCTTCAAATATAGCCTTTGCAAAATCATCGCTGTTAAATTCCTGCAAGTCGTCGATACCTTCACCGACGCCGACAAATTTAACCGGAACATTCTGTTCCTTTGCTATTGATATTACAATACCGCCTTTTGCCGTACCGTCAAGCTTTGTAAGGATAATTCCCGTAATATCCGCCGCCTCGGAGAATAATTTTGCCTGACTTACCGCATTTTGACCTGTTGTCGCGTCAAGAACAAGCAATGTTTCTCTTGCCGAATCAGGCAGTTCACGTTCAATTACACGGTTAATCTTTGCAAGCTCCGCCATAAGATTTTTCTTATTATGAAGTCTGCCGGCTGTATCACATATAAGAATATCAGCACCACGCGCCTTTGCCGCCGTACAAGCGTCAAACACAACTGCCGCCGGATCACTGTTTTCTTGGTGCTTGATTATATCACAACCGCTTCTCTGCGCCCATATGTCAAGCTGGTCTATCGCCGCCGCTCTGAATGTGTCAGCCGCCGCAAGAAGTACCTTTTTACCCATCGACTTATAATGTGATGCGATTTTTCCGATACTTGTTGTTTTTCCGACACCGTTTACACCAATCACCAAAATAACAGACGGCGTTGTTGACGTATTCACCGTTGTATCAAGCGTACTGAGTATTTCGCTTATTATGCTCTTTAATTCCTCTTTTACAAGGTTTCCGTCTGTGATATGCTTGTGTTTAACATTATCACGAAGTTTTTCAATAATGTATGTTGAAGTTTCTACACCTATATCTGCCATAATAAGTGCCTCTTCAAGATTTTCAAAAAGTTCGTCGTCAACTTTTACGAACACACTGAATACATTATTAACTTGTTTTGCGATTGATTCACGGGTTTTTGTCAAACCGTTTTTTAACTTATCAAAGAATCCCATATACTACTCCTAACTGACCATATCGTCTGCGACATCATCTATATGAAGTGACAACAACTTAGAAACGCCTTTTTCCTGCATTGTTACGCCGTATAAAATATTTGCCGCCTCCATTGTACCACGTCTGTGAGTGATAACAATGAATTGTGTCTGTTCAATATAATTTTTTAAATATGTTGCAAATCTCGAAACGTTTACATCGTCAAGTGCCGCGTCAATCTCGTCCAAAATACAGAACGGAGCCGGTTTTACTCGAAGTATTGCAAACAGAAGTGCAATAGCAATAAATGACTTTTCACCGCCCGAATACAGATTGATATTCTGCGAACCTTTACCCGGAAGCTGTGCGATAATTTCAATACCGCTTTCAAGAACATTGCTTGGGTCAGACAAAGTCAATTCACCTTTGCCGCCGCCGAAAAGTTCACTGAATACCAGACTGAAACTCTCATTGATTTCCTGAAACTGCTTCCCGAAATGCTCTTTCATCAATTCTTCCATTGACTCTATTATTCCGTTAAGTTCGTTTTTCGACTTTTCAAGATCGCTCTTTTGCTCTGTCAAGAACACAAACCTCTCCTCTACCGCTTTATATTCTTCGATAGAATCGACGTTTACACTGCCGAGTGATTTTATTTGTGACTTCAATTCCGACAATCTTGCAAACGATTCTTTCTCGTTTTCCACTTCTGTCTTAATTTCACACGCACTGTTATAAGTCAGTTCATAGTCCTCCCACAATCTGCCTATAATATTTTCAATATCGTTATTAAGTTTTTCACGTCTGTTTTCAAGTCTTGAAAGTTCCTGTTGCAAGTTCAGCAATTTATCCGTTAAATCCTTATTTGAATTTTGGATATTTTGAAGTGACGTTGAAATATCGCTTTTCTTCTTCTGAATACTCTCGATATAATTATTTATATCCGCCGTACTCTTTGCAATTTCTTCCGTCAGCTTGTTTTTGTCCTCAATCTGCTGTTTTAAACTTTCATTTTCGGCACATATTCTTGTTTTATCCTGCTCTTTTTGTGCTATATCTTTTACGGAATTTGCAATATCATTCTTCTTTGTTTCAATATCTTTTTCGATAACTTTAATGTCCCTTTGCATATCTGCAAGTTTCATCGTGTTATCCATCAAGCTTTGTGACTTCTCGTCTTTTTCCTCTGAAATCCGATTGAATTCTTCATTCAGTTTTTCCGCTTTGCTCTGTAAGTCATTACTTTCTTTTTCAAGATTTCTGACATTCTGCAAAAGCTCGGCAATATCATCCGAAGATTCCGACAGTTGCTTTTCAATCTGTCCAAGCTCTGCTTTATAGTTTTTCTCCGTATTACTTCCCGATTCAATCTTTTCTTCAAGATGTTTTTGCGTATTTTCCAGACGAAGTATCTCGTCCTCATACTCTCTCACAAGCGGAACATATGACGACAACTGATTATTTATAATTCTCATATCATTTTCAATCTGCTGTTTTTTGTCGCCAACCTCTTTTATTTTAACTGACAAATCGTTTAATTCCGATGTAAGTGTTTTTATTTCAGTAGCTCTCGACAAAAATCCGCTTTGCTTATTTACGCTGCCTCCGGACATCGAACCGCCTGCGTTCAATATTTCGCCCTCAAGTGTTACAACTCTGAATTTATACCCGAAATGTCGGCTCATAGCAATGGCATTATCCACATTATCAACCACAACAACTCTGCCGAGCAAACTTTTTATAATACCGTCGTACTTACTGTTATACTTTATAAGTTTACTTCCAAGTCCGATAAAGCCTTTTTGCTTGCTTATTTCACCAACATTATCAAGTTCTCTGCCTTTTACAGCCGACACCGGCAAAAATGTTGCACGACCTGCATTATTTCTGCGAAGATAATTAATCGCCGTCTTTGCGTCCTCTTCGCTCTCTACTATGATATTCTGCAACGCTCCGCCGAGTGCGATTTCAATAGCCGTAACGTATTCCTTTTTTACGTCCACAAGTCCCGATACAGTACCGTAAATTCTGATTTTTTTCAGTTCTTCGGCTTTAAGCACCGCCTTTACACTCTTTGAATATCCCGCATAATCGTTTTCCATACCCTCAAGAATTTTCTTCTTTGAAGATTTTGAATTATACTCGACATTCATATTGTTAAGACTTGATGTAAGTTTATCGTTTTCGGATTTTAACTTATTTATGTTTTCGTTATGGCGGTTTATGGTTTCTTTCATCTTACCGCACTTTTCAGACTTTTCCGATATTTCCTTTTTGCAGTTTTCTATCTCCTGTTTTGTGTTTGAAACACCCTCGTTAAAGGTCTTTATTTCGGTTTCAACCACTTCTCGTCGTTCTATAAAACTGCTCCTCAAATTTTCAACACCGTTTATTTGTGCACGCTTTGTCGCAATCAAATTCTGCTTTTCGATAATATCGCCCTGCAGGCTGTCGATTTCTTTTGAAAGAGTATCTTTCTGCTTTGCAATTTCGTCCTGTTCCTCTTTCATAGAATCGAACGCAGTAAGCATTTCTTCGGCATCTTTATTCTTTTCTTCAATCTCTGCCTTTTGCTTTTCTATACTGTTTTCGCGTTCAATATTTTTATCTTTTATGCTTTGAATTTCGTTATCAATTCTTTTAAGCATAAGTTCATTATTCTTTATGTTGTTTTCAAATAAAGAAATATGATTTTTGGTTTCCATATTCTTTGACTCAGCCTCACGAAGAAGTTTGTTCTGTTCCGCTATTTCGGTATCGGCTTGTTCGCTTTCATTATAAAGCGATGTGATTTTTTGTTCTGTTTCCGATTCCGTTGCTCTGAGCTCGGCAAGTTCTTCTTCAACACTGTTATAAAGCCTGTCTGCCTCTTTGGCGGCAAGTCGGTTTTTGTCTATCGTTATAATGCTTAAATTTACGTCAAGTCCTTTATATTCTTCATAGTATGTCAAATACTTTCTCGCTTTTTCCGACTGATGTTTAAGAGGTCCTCGCTGACCTTCAAGTTCAGTCGTTATATCGGAAATTCTTACAAGGTTTTCTTCAACACCCTTTAGCTTTCGTTCCGCCTCTTCACGTCTGTACTTATATTTTGATATACCTGCCGCCTCCTCAAACAGACTTCTTCTGTCCTCGGCTTTGGTTGACAATATCTGCGACACATTACCCTGTCCGATAATAGAATAACCGTCACGTCCAAGACCCGTATCCATAAACAGCTCATGTATATCTTTCAAACGACAGTTTGAGCGATTAATCTGATACACACTTTCACCGCTTCTGAAAAGTCGTCTTGTTACAACAACTTCATCATAATTTATATCAAACAAATGACTGCTGTTATCAAGTACAAGACTCACTTCCGCAAAATTGACAGGCTTTCTCGTTTCTGTACCTGCAAAAATGACATCTTGCATATTAGAACCTCTGAGAGATTTTGCACTCATTTCACCGATAACCCAACGAATAGCGTCGGAAATATTACTTTTTCCGCTGCCGTTAGGACCTACGACCGCCGTTGAGCCTTCAACAAATTCAAGAATTGTTTTATCGGCAAATGATTTAAAACCTTGCAGTTCAAGTCTTTTTAATAGCAAGTACATCTCACCTCTCTTTTTTCCAAATTTTCATCTGTACATATCTTTACATCAATATTTTTCTCTTGTTTTAATTTAATTATATTGCAACGCTTATTACCGACTGCTTTTGAAACTTCTCTCGGATTTACATAAACATCTGCTCTTTTACAGCCGTCTTTCAATTTACCGCATATAATGTCATAATAAATACTGCTTTCGACAAGTTCACGAAATGAGCTGTGTACAGGTCCTGCAACAACAGAACCGTTCTCGCTTATTTCATCGGTTGACTGCAAACCGACTCTTATAACAGTTATATTATTCTTTTCAAATTTCAATAAAAGCTGTTTTGCAAGATTAACCGCCTCATCAACCGACTGCGGTTTATATTTACCCGTAAGATACATTTTTTCAAGGAATGTGTCCTTTATGGTAAGCGTCGGATATATGCGCACAATATCAGGTTTCAGCTTTATTATTTCATCTGCCGTATAAAGCGATTTTTCATCGGTATCCCCCGGCAAGCCTGTCATCATTTGAAGTCCGAGTGTGAACGGATATTCCTTTATCAGCTTTACCGCATTTATGACATCTTCTCTTGTGTGTCCCCTGTTTGATGATTTCAAAACACTGTCGTCCATAGACTGTACACCGAGTTCAATCGTTGTAACTCCGTATTTAAGCAGATTGTCAAGTATTTCTTTGTCTATATAATCGGGTCTTGTCGAAAGACGTATTCCGTCAATATCTCCTTTTTTAAGATATTCATTTGCGGCGGCTAAAAGTTCGCTTTGTTCGTTAATCGGTATACCGGTAAAACTGCCGCCGAAAAACGCCGCCTCGATACGTCTGTTTTTACTCGGTAATGTTTTAAGATATTCGCCTATAATATTATGAACATCATCAGCCTTGACTTCTTTTTGTGTCCCCGTTATACGTTTTTGATTGCAAAAAACACAATCAAACGGACACCCTCTGTGCGGTACAAATATCGGTATATTATACGTTTTCATAGTCACTGTACTTTTCCCATTGATTTAAGCAAAGTATGTGCCGCATTTTGTTCAGCCTCTTTTTTGCTGTGACCTGTTCCTTTATTTTTAGGAACATCATCGACAAGCACTTCAACTTCAAACACTTTGTTGTGATCCAAACCGGATTCGCCGATTGTTCTGTATGTGACTTTGCCCTGTGTACCTTTTTGAAGTGCCTCTTGCAGCATTGTTTTATAGTCGGCATATCCGTGACCTGTCACAACTTCGTTAATCGAATCACGCATAAGGTCGATTACCCATTTTCTTGCCGTTTCCATACCGCCGTCAAGATAAATTGCCGCCAAAACTGCCTCAAATGCGTCTGAAACGATAGACGCTCTCTGACGTCCGCCTGTCATTTCTTCACCCTTACCAAGCAATATAAATTTGCTAAGCGAAATTTTCTTAGATATTTCGTTAAGCGACTGTTCGCAGACAAGCGTTGCACGATATTTTGAAAGCCAGCCCTCGTCAACATTCGGCAAACGTCTGAATATATAGTCACTGATTATAACACTCAAAACAGAATCGCCCAAAAATTCAAGACGTTCGTTATTTTCTTTTTTACACTCATTCGCATATGAGCTGTGTGTAAGTGCCGTTTCTAAAAGATTGACATTTTTAAATGTGTAACCGATTTTCTCTTGTACGTTTTTCATAACAGCTTTCCTTTCTCTGTACATACACTGCTCTAAAGAGTGAACCGTTCACCGCTTAGAGCAATCCACATAACAGTAGAGGGTGCCTTAAAAAGACATCCTCTATTGTTTAAGTTTATTTAATTAATCTTCGTACTTTTTCATTACGATAGTTGCATTATGACCGCCAAATCCAAGTGAATTTGACATTGCAACTTTAACTTCCTGTTCTCTGCCCTTATTCGGAACTATATCCAAATCACAAGCAGGATCAGGTGTATTGTAATTGATTGTTGCAGGAATGTAACTGTCCTTGATAGCCAATGCACAAACGATTGCCTCGACACCGCCTGCCGCACCCAAAAGGTGACCTGTCATTGACTTTGTTGAGCTTACTGCAACGTTCTTAGCCGCATCGCCAAGAGCCTCTTTTATGGCTTGTGTTTCAAACTCGTCATTGTACTTTGTTGATGTACCGTGAGCGTTGATGTATGTTACATCTTCAGGCTTTAAACCTGCGTCTTCGATTGCAAGTGACATAGCCTTTGCACCGCCGACACCGCCCGGAATAGGGCTTGTGATGTGGTAAGCATCATCAGTTGCACCGTATCCGACAAGTTCACAATAAATGTGAGCTCCTCTCTTCTTTGCGTGTTCAAGTTCTTCTATAACTATAAAGCCTGCACCTTCACTTAGAACAAATCCGTCACGTTCTGCGTCAAACGGTCTTGACGCTGTTTTAGGATCGTCATTTCTTGTTGACATAGCTTTCATATTACAGAAACCTGCAAATGCAAGCGGACTTACAGCCGCCTCTGCACCGCCTGCGATGATAACATCGTTAGCACCGTGCTGAATGTGTCTTAAAGCGTCACCGATAGCGTTTGTACCCGAAGCACAAGCTGTAACGATATTTTCATTTACACCTCTTGCTCCGTACTTAATAGCAATCTGTGCAGCGCCCATATTACCTATCATCATAGGAATAAAGAACGGACTTACACGTCCCGGACCTCTGTCAAGAAGTGACTTATGCTGTTCCTCAAGAGTATGGATACCGCCGATACCCGAACCTGTTATAACTCCGACTTTCCAAGGGTCTTCGTCTTCCATATTAAGACCCGAATCCTTAACAGCCTCGTCAGCCGCTACCATTGCAAGCTGAGTATATCTGTCCATTTTACGAGCATCTTTCTTCTCGATAAAATCAGTCGGCTCAAAATTCTTAACTTCACCGGCAATCTGTGTCTTAAAATCAGTTGCGTCAAAAAGTGTTACTTTATCAATACCGCATTTACCTGCTTTGATACCGTTCCAAAATTCTTCAACGTTATTTCCTATAGGGGTTACAGCACCTAAGCCTGTTACAACAACTCTTCTCATTTAGTTACCTCCTATTGTTTATCCTTATCTATATAATAAAATTAATTTCTTTTTTCAAAAAAATTTCATGCCTTGCACCAAGAGTATTGATACAAGGCACGACTTCGTATCTTACGCATGACTCTTAATATATTCAACTGCGTCGCCTACTGTGCTGATCTTTTCAGCATCTTCATCAGGGATTTCGATATCAAATTCTGTTTCAAGACCCATGATAAGTTCAACAACGTCCAATGAGTCTGCACCCAAATCGTCAACGAATGATGCTTCCAAAGTTACTTCATCTGCATCAACACTTAGTTGGTCAACGATAACGTTCTTTACTCTTTCAAATTCCATTATTCACTTGCACCCCCTTTCAGTAATGTCTATATAAATTCTAAACGAATTATATACATATTATATTACATAACAAGTCCGCCGTCAACATTTATTACTTGACCTGTAACGTATTTTGACATATCAGATGCCAAAAATGCAACAACATCTGCAATATTTTCAGTTTCTCCGAATTCCCCAAGCGGAATTGAATCAAGATATTTCTTCTTTACATCATCAGACAATACGTCTGTCATAGCAGAACGGATAAAGCCCGGTGCTACTGCGTTACATCTGATACCTCTTGATGCAAATTCCTTTGCTGTTGTCTTTGTAAGACCGATAAGACCTGCTTTTGAGGCAACATAGTTTGCCTGACCCGGATTACCCATAACACCTACGATTGACGCCATATTGATTATAGCACCGCTTCTTTGTTTCATCATAGGTCTTGCAACTGCCTTGATACAATTAAATGCACCCTTTAGATTTATATCCATAACAAGATCCCAATCGTCCTCTGACATTCTAATCATAAGACCGTCTCTTGTAATGCCTGCGTTATTAACAAATATGTCGATATGACCGAATTTATCCATAGTTTCCGATACAAGTTTCTGAACATCTTCGGTATTTCTTACATCGCCTTTAACAACTATACATTCTACACCAAGCTTTTTAACTTCTTCACAAGTTTCGTCTGCATAATCCGATGAAGGAATATCGTTTATAACGATATTTGCACCGTGTGACGCAAGTTTTAGGGCGATTGATTTACCTATACCTCTGCCCGAGCCTGTAATTACCGCTGTTTTACCTTTTAACATTTCTTTATCTCCTCTCTGTTATGCGTTAAGACCTTCAAGAGTCTTTTCAAGTGACGCCATATCCTCTACGTTAAACACCTTTACATCTCTTGAAACTTTCTTTATAAATCCGCTAAGTGCCTTACCCGGTCCGACTTCAACGAATGTATCAACTCCGTCTGCTATCATTCTTCTGATAGTTTCTTCCCATTTAACAGATGAAGATACTTGCTTGATTAAAAGCGGTTTAATATCTTCCTTTGAAGAAACGTAATCAGCAGTTACGTTTGTGATTACAGGAATTTGCATATCCTTAACTTCTACATTTTCAAGTTCTTTTGCAAGTTTTTCGCCTGCGCCTATAAGCATGGCACAATGGAACGGAGCTGAAACAGGAAGTTTTAAAGCACGCTTTGCACCCTTTTCCTTTGCCAATTCACAACACTTATCCACTGCCGCAACTTCACCCGATACAACGATTTGACCAGGACAGTTAAAGTTTGCAGGTGAACAAATACCGACTTTTGACGCCTCTTCGCAGCAAGCGATAACGTCCTCTGCGGAAAGTGCGATAATAGCCGCCATAGCGCCTTTTCCTACAGGCACTTCCTCCTGCATATACTTACCGCGTTTTTTTACAAGTCTTACACCGTCGGCAAACTCCATTGAACCCGACGCAATGTGTGCAGTATATTCACCAAGGCTAAGTCCGGCAACAACGTCAGGCTTAATACCTTTTTCTTGCAATACTCTAAGTGCCGCAACACTCATTGTAACGATTGTCGGCTGTGTGTTCTCTGTAATCATAAGAGTTTCACTGTCGCCGTTCCAAATCATATCCTTTATATCAAAGCCAAGTGCCTCACTTGCCTCGTCAAATGTCTTATCGGCAATCGGGAAGTTTTCGGCAAGTTCCTTACCCATTCCGACAGCTTGTGCGCCTTGTCCTGCAAATACAAATGCTAATTTACCCATTATATTTATTTTCCTTTCTTAATTTATCTAATAAGAAATTCTTATTTAAGTTTAGAAGTAATTGTTTCAATAACTGCCTCTGTACCGTCAAAATAACTCTTGATTATGTCTGCACAAGGTTGAATTTCGTGTACCATAGCGGCTGATTGACCTGCCATAAGTGAACCGGTTTGTGTGTCACCTTCTTCAAATGCACGTCTTAGACCGCCAACGCCAAGTGCTTCTATTTCTTCAAATGACGCACCTTGCTTTTCAAGTTTGTCATATTCACGAGTAAGTTTGTTTTTAAGCGCTCTTACAGGCGCACCTGTTGATCTGCCCGTAACAACCGCATCTCTATCTTTTGCCTTTATAACGGCTTGCTTATAGTTATCGTGTGCGATACACTCTGTTGAGCAGATAAATCTTGTACCGACTTGAATACCGTCTGCGCCAAGTGCAAATGCTGCAACAGCACCTCTGCTGTCAGCTATACCGCCTGCCGCTACAACCGGAATACTTACCGCGTCAACAACCTGCGGTACAAGTACCATTGTTGTAAGCTCACCGATATGTCCTCCTGCCTCTGTACCCTCTGCGATAATTGCGTCTGCACCGTCTTTTTCCATCTTCTTTGCCATTGCAACACTTGCAACAACCGGCATAATCTTAATTCCTGCCTCTTTAAGTGACGGTATGTATTTACCCGGATTACCGGCACCTGTTGCAACCACTGCCGGCTTTTCTTCTATAATAACCTGCATAACTTCTTCAACGAACGGTGACATCATCATTACGTTTACGCCAAAAGGCTTATCTGTCAGTGACTTTGCCTTTTGAATTTGCGCTCTTACAACGTCCGCCGGTGCATTTCCTGCCGCGATAAGTCCGATACCGCCGCCGTTTGAAACAGCTGCCGCAAGTTCGGCTGTAGCTACCCACGCCATACCGCCTTGAATAATAGGATATTCAATACCAAGCAATTCACATAATCTTGTCTTCATTTCTCTTCTCCCTTTCTTATTTAACGTATTTGTTTTACCACTCAATAAGTGCCGCACCCCATGTAAGTCCGCCGCCGAAGCCTACAAGTACAACCTTGTCGCCCTTTTTAATTCTGCCTTGCTGAACTGCCTCTGTAAGTGCAACAGGGATACAAGATGCTGATGTGTTACCGTACTTTTCAAGGTTCAAAAATACCTTTTCATCAGTGATACCCATTCTCTTTACGGCACTTTCAACAATTCTGTAGTTAGCCTGGTGAGGTACAACAAGTGCAATATCGTCCCAAGTCAATCCTGCACTGTTTACAACTCTTGCGCTTGCGTCTGCCATTGCTTTGACGGCAAACTTCATAACAGCTTGTCCTGCCATCCAAATAGTATCTTTTCTGTGGCTTATTCTCTTTTCTGTTTCTTCATCATCATTTCTGTATGCAAGACTTGTTATAGCGTGACCGCTTGAGCCGTCTGCACCGATGTCTGTTGCGATAATACCCTGTTCTTCACTTGCAGACACAACTGCCGCACCTGCCGCGTCACCGAACAATACGCAAGTTGCTCTGTCTTTATAATCTGTAGCCTTGCTTAATGTGTCGGCACATACTACAACGATATGCTTGTATGTTCCTGCTTTTATAAACTGTTCTGCGATAGTAAGACCTGTAACAAATCCCGAACAAGCCGCATTATAGTCAAATGCCGCCGCATTTACCGCGCCAAGATTGCTTTGTACAACACAAGCACAAGCCGGTGTGAAGTAATCAGGTGTAACTGTTGCAAGCATTATAAGGTCAATATCCTCAGGTGTAAGTCCTGCATTTTCAATAGCACGCTTAGCGGCGATTGTTGCCATATCCGTTGTATATTCGTTGTCGGCCGAAATATGTCTTTCCTTTATGCCTGTACGTCTTGTTATCCATTCGTCGTTTGTATCAACAATGCTTTCCATATACGCATTGTCATATACCTTTTCCGGAACATATCCGCCTACACCTGTTATCTTTGCATTAATCATTACTCTTTTCCTCCATACAGTTTATATTATTAACTATTTCTTCTATTAAGTTTGTTTCAACAAATTTCTTTGCCTGTCTGATTGCAGAAAATACCGCTTTACCGTCTGACGAGCCGTGTCCTTTTATAACGGGTCGTTTTGTACCTAAAAGCGGTGCACCGCCGTATTCACGGTAATCCATAGACTGTTTAAACTCATTCAAGCCGCCCATTACAAATATTGCACCGAGCTTTGTAAACAAGTTTTTCATAAATATATTTTTAACTTTCGTACTTACGACGTGTCCCATACCCTCAACGGTTTTAAGTATTACATTTCCGACAAAACCGTCACAGGTAATTACGTCAGCCGTACCTTCCATAACATCTCTGCCCTCGATATTGCCGATAAAGTTTATAGGTGCTTTTTTCAAAAGTGGGAATGTTTCCTTCGTAAGTTCATCGCCCTTACCTTCTTCTTCACCGTTTGACATAAGTCCGACAGTCGGGCTTTCAATTCCGAGTACATTCTTCATATATATACTGCCCATAATACCGAACTGAACAAGATTTTCAGGTTTGCAGTTTGTATTTGCACCGGCGTCTATAAGCATTTTCGGTCCTTTTGCACTCGGCAGAAGTGTTGCAAGTGCAGGTCTTAAAATTCCCTTTATTCTTCCGACAATAAGCAATCCCGATGCTAAGAGCGCACCTGTATTACCCATTGAAAGCATTGCATCACCCTCGCCTTTTTTCAGCATATTTGCCGCAACGACCACCGATGCATTTTTCTTACTTCTTACCGCCTTTGCCGGTTCTTCGTGGTTTGTTATCACCTCATCAGCATTCGCTATACTGATTTTATCATTAGGGTAGTCATATGCCGAAAGTTCCTTTTCGACAATCTCTTTTTTGCCGACAAGAACTATTTCCACATCAAGTTCCTTTACCGCTCTTACAGACGCCTCGACAGGCGCCATAGGAGCATTGTCACCACCCATTGCATCTACTATAATCTTCATCTTTCCTCCGACTATTTCACATCAGTCATAACAAGGCTGAATTTCCCTCTGAATACTTCGTTCATATTTGCCTTTATGACAACACGAACGATATATCCTCCGTCTTTTACTCTCATAACGTCCGACTTGGCAATCAATCTTTCACCTGCGTGTGCCTCGTGCATATATTTCACATTTGCTACTTTCACCAGTGCCGCCTTCGCGTCAATAACGCTTAGTGCCAAATTTTCTGCAAAAGCATATATACACTGTCCTTTTATTATGTCAGTACCGTCAAAGGTCATCGTATCATCGGTTTTAAGCACCGATATTCCGTCATGATACAAGTTAAGGTCAAGTACTTCACCAACCGCCGTATCCGCTACCAAACCTTCTTCCGCCACCGACTTTATTCTTTCACGATATTCTGCTATACCAAGTTCCGCTCTGTCAAAACGAATAGTGGACACGCTCACGTTACAAGCCTGTGCAAGTTCTTCGTCTTTCAAAAACGGATTTTGTTTTATTTTTCTGAGCAAATACTCATGACGTTTCTTTTTCAATATTGTTCTTGTCACTTTCAAGCGTTCCTTTCTATGTTTTTCGACATTTTATTAATTATTGTTAGTAGTAGGTACTAAATCAATAACCTCAATGATTATATACTATCGTTAATAACTTTGCAATATTTTCTTGCAAATAAACATAAACATTGTACAATATGTTTAAATATATTGCTCCAATATGTTCATAATTACCCAATAGATACAAAATATTGTGCTGTGTAGTCTGTTTAACACCTGCTACCAACACCATATTGTATCCGTAAATCATCATTTTTTTATGATTATAAACACAAAAACAGACAAAACAATAATGTTTTGTCTGTTTTTATATTGTATTTTATGGGATTATTTATCTGAATTGTCACATTTCTTGTAACAGAAGTCACAATTATTTTCAAGCGGTGCTTCACCCTTTTTGCTTCTGTAATCGTTGATTGCAGACTGAATAGCCTCTTCAGCAAGAACAGAGCAGTGAATTTTTTCTTTCGGAAGTCCGTCAAGTGCCTCCATAACCGCTTTATTTGTAAGAGCAAGTGCCTCGTCAACAGTCTTACCCTTAACCATTTCAGTTGCCATTGAACTTGTTGCAATAGCCGCACCGCAACCGAATGTCTTGAACTTAACGTCTTTTATAACATCGTCTTGAATATCCATATATATCTTCATAATATCACCGCACTTTGCATTGCCGACTTCACCGACTGCATTTGCGTTGTCTATCTGACCTACATTTCTTGGATTTGAGAAATGGTCCATAACTTTTTCGCTGTACATAATTAATTATCTCCTTTCTCTACACCTTCATATAAAGGTGACATATCTCTTAATCTTTGTATAATCGGAGGAAGTACCTCTACTACGTAATCAACGTCCTCCTCTGTTGTTTCATCGCCTACACTGAGTCTTAGCGAACCGTGAGCAATTTCGTGAGGTAAACCTATTGCAATAAGAACGTGTGACGGATCAAGCGAACCCGACGCACAAGCACTTCCGCTTGACGCCGCAACCCCTTTCATATCAAGCATCATCAATATTGATTCGCCCTCAACATATTGGAATGAGAAGTTTACGTTGTTGCAAAGTCTGCCCTCGTCCTCAGGACCATTAAGACGGCAATAAGGAATATTCTTTCTGATACCCTCAATCAATCTGTTACGCATTTTCTTTGCGTGTTCGATATTTTCATCAAGGTTTTCCGTTGCAAGCTCAAGTGCCTTTGCAATGCCTGCTATGCCTGCTAGATTTTCCGTTGCTGCTCTCTTTCCTCTTTCCTGTCCTCCGCCGTGAATAAGGTTGTCTATTCTTATACCGTTTCTGATGTACAACATTCCGACACCCTTAGGACCATGGAACTTATGTGCAGAAAGTGAAAGCAAGTCAACACCTAAATCCTGCAAATCTATCTTCATATGTCCGATAGCCTGTACTGCGTCCGTATGGAAAATAACTCTGTGTTTCTTTGCAATTTCCGCAATTTCCTTGATTGGCTCAACCGTTCCGATTTCATTGTTAGCCGTCATTATTGAAATAAGTATTGTATTGTCCTTTATAGCGCCCTCAACAGCTTTCGGACTTACAAAACCGTATTCGTCAACATCAAGATAAGTAACTTCAAAACCATGCTTTTCAAGATATTCGCAAGTGCTTAAAATTGCGTGATGTTCGATTTTGCTTGTTATAATGTGGTTGCCCTTCGACTTGTTTGCAAGTGCAATACCTTTTATCGCCCAGTTGTCAGCCTCGCAACCGGAACCAGTAAAATAAATTTCGTTTACGTTTTTTGCATTAAGACTTTTCGCAACGCTCTCTCTAAGCTTATAAAGTGCCTGTTCGGCATCTCTGCCTATTTTATAGAATTTCGATGACGCATTGCCGTATATATCTGTATAATATGGCATCATTGCATTAAGAACTTCTTTTTTAAGGCTTGTAGTAGCATTGTTGTCCATGTATACTGAATTCATTAAAATCATCTCCTGTATTAAAGTTGAACATTTGAATAACTGTTCAAACATATTTTACTTTATATTTCCTACTTTGTCAATAGGTTTTGTAGATTTTCTTTCTTCTATTCTATACAAAATTTATGTCTGTTTTACATCATTGCTTTATTTAATATTCCAATTTTATTTATTGCTATACTTCTTATTTTGAGATATAATATATATTAACAATGTAATTTTGAGGAGATAAAAATGAACATTACCGGTATTATAACAGAATACAATATTTTTCACAACGGACACAAATATCAAATTGACGAAATAAAAAAACATTCGGACGCAGTGGTTGCCGTAATGAGCGGCAGTTTTGTACAGCGTGGTGACGTTGCGATAACGGATAAATGGTCACGTGCAAAAACGGCACTTTCGGGCGGTGTTGACCTTGTTATTGAACTTCCTGTATGTTATGCATTAAATGCCGCACCGAATTTTGCTACAGGCGGTATTAATATTTTAAACGCACTCGGTGTTGTCAACAACATCTGTTTCGGCTCTGAATCAGGCAGTATCGATGAACTTATGTCTGCCGCAGAATTGCTTGAAAACGAAAACAGCGAAATATCCGAAAAAATAAAAAAATACGTTATGGGCGGTATGAGTTATCCAAACGCGCTCACAAAGGCATATTCCGCACTTATCCCGTCAGATATATTGTCTGAGCCAAACAACATTCTTGCAACGGAATATATTCGTGCATTAATCCGCTCTGACAGCAAAATCAAGCCTATGACCGTTAAACGTCACAAAGCAGGCTATCACGACAGAAATTTGTATCAAAATATCGCAAGTGCGACAAAACTTCGTGAAATGAACAGAAACAATGAAAATATAAATGACTTTATACCATATAAATTAGAAGATATTGATTGCGACATTCCGTACGACATATCGAATTTGGACAGTGCAATCATTTCAAAATTACGTCTTATGACCGCTGAAGATTTGCAAAATATCAGTGAAGTTACAGAGGGGATTGAAAACAGAATTTTAAGCAGTGCAAATATGTCATACAGTTTTGAAACCCTTGTCGAAAACGTTAAAAACAAGCGGTACACAACAAGCAAAATCAGACGTATGATAATCTCGGCTTTGATAGGCTTTACAAAGGATATATACTCCCCTATGCCACAGTATATCCGTATTCTCGGTATGAATAAGGTCGGTATGACGATTTTAAAACAGGCAAAAGGCATCTGCAAAGTTCCGATAATCACAAAAACAGCTGACTTTAAAGAACAAAGTCCGCAATTTAATCTTGATGTGCGTGCCACAAATATAGCAATGCTATGCAATCCCATACCGACACACCGCATCGGCAATTCGGATTTAAAGAAATCTCCTATTATAATGAAATAAAAATATTTTTTTCTTGCATTTGAACGCATTTTTTTAATATTTTTTAATTTTTTTGTAAAATACCCTTGCACAGTATGTTAAATTCTGATAAAATATATGTAATGGTTACGAAAAATTTGTAATAATATTTACGAATGTTATTCGTTTAAATATTATTCTATAATCGAAAGGATTGATATTTAATAATGGATAGAACTATACTCATTATTGAGGACGAACAGAAAATTAATGATATTCTTGCATTTTCACTTGGCAAAGACGGTTATAAGACTTTGTCTGCATTTGACGGTGTAAAAGGTCTTGAAATGGCACTTAAAGAAAACCCTGACCTAATTTTACTTGACGTAATGCTACCCGGAATGGACGGTTTTGAAGTATGTCGAAAAGTTCGTGAAAAATCACAAGTTCCTATTATTATGCTTACTGCCCGTGAAGACGAAGTTGACAAAGTTTTAGGTCTTGAGCTTGGTGCGGACGACTACATAACAAAGCCGTATTCAATGCGTGAACTTACCGCAAGAGTTAAAGCCAACCTAAGAAGAAGTACGGCACAGCCTGTTGTTGAGGAAGAACCTGAAAATCAAAATACAATTAATTCAGGTGAGCTTTCAATCAACGTTGAAAGATACGAAGTTGCTAAGAACGGCGAAATTATCGACATAACACTTCGCGAATTTGAACTTCTTAAATTCCTTGCCATGCAGCCGGATAAAATTTTCTCACGTGAGAAATTGCTTGAAAATGTATGGGGTTACGAATATTACGGAGATGTTCGTACTGTCGATGTTACGGTAAGACGTCTTAGAGAAAAAATCGAAGATGATCCGAGTATGCCTAAATACATTATCACAAAACGTGGCGTAGGCTACTATTTTAACAAATAATATTGAACTCATACACCCGAAACATTAATTTGTTTTGGGTGTTTTGTAGTATTTAAGTATTTTAAGTATTTATTATAGAAAGGTTTTTATTTTATGTTTAAAAGTATACGTTGGAAAATAACAGTTATATTTGTACTTCTTGTACTCGCCACGGAACTATTTATAGGCGGTTTCAATATTTTAGGCGTTATGAAACATTATCACGATGATTTTTCAAACAGCATTAATGAGGTATTCACCGAAGATATTAAAAACGACCTCCTTGCCGCCGCAAACGAAATAAGTATTCCTGCCGAAAGTACGGATACATCTATTGTTATAGAAGAAAATTCCCAAAGCAATATTAATTTAATCAACAATATCCTATCTTCCCACTCAGGAAAGCTCGGAATTACATCATCAAGATATTACAACATTGTTGACGGTTCATCGGGCGAGATTTTATTTTCATCAAACGGCTCTACAACAACCGACGCAACTCCGTCACTTATGAATGCCCTAAACGGTACGGAATCGAAAGAAACAAAGCTTACTCAAAGCTATATGGACTACGCATTTCCGTTACACAACGGTGACGCGGTAAAGTATGTTATATACATCAAAGATACTTGCCAAATGCAAAACAGTGTAACTCACAGTATGGTGACAATTCTTTTGATTTTATTGTTGGTATCTCTTATTATATCATCAATCGCGGGAAGTATTATTTCAAAGTCTATCACCGACCCTATCAAACAGCTTTCGGTACAGGCAAAAAAACTTGCGGCAGGTGATATAAACGCACTTCAAAAATCAGATTCAAAAGATGAAATTGCCGACCTTACAAACTCGCTTATCAATCTTGCTCACACAAGAAAGCAGTCCTCCGACCAAGCAAAAGGCGAAAAAATTAAGGTTGAAACCATTCTTCAAAATATGAATGACGGCATTATTGCATTTGACTTAAAAGGCAATCTTATCCATTTTAACCGTGAAGCAAAAAAACTTCTTAACCGCCAGTATCTTGACGATATTAGATTTGACCGTTTCTTTAAAGAAATCAATGCAAACATCACGCTTGGCGATTTGCTTTATATGAATCCCGATGGTTCTGTCGAACGTGAAATCAAGCTTGCAAACCAATATTTACGTTTAAACTTTGCACCGTTCAAAGCTGATAACAAAGTCGGCGGTATCATTGTCGTTATACACGATGTTACAAAGCAGGAAAAACTTGAGCAGTCACGTCGTGACTTTGTTGCGAACGTGTCGCACGAACTTCGTACACCGCTTACAACAATCAAGTCTTACTCCGAAACACTTGCCGATATGCCCGATGTTGACAGAGAATTGCAAGTACGTTTTCTTGACGTTATCGCGTCCGAATCTGACAGAATGGCAAGAATTATAAGCGACCTGCTTACCCTATCGGAGCTTGACGAAAACCAAACATTCACAAAACCGCCGGAGCCGATCGACATTCGTCAAATGCTTGAATCAATCGTTGAGCGTATGTCGCTTACGGCAAAGAAGAAAAATCAGACTTTAACATATCACCCTATTAATGAAGTGCCTGTTATATCCGGCGATCACGACGGTTTGGAACGCGTTATTATAAATATCGTCAGCAACGCGATGAAATACACACGCGAGGGCGGTACTATCGAAGTATATTCAAGCAAGGTTTATAACGACATTTGTATCAAAGTAGCCGATAACGGTATCGGAATACAAGAAGATAAACTTCCGCACATTTTCGACCGTTTCTACCGTGTAGACAAGGCTCGTTCGCGTGACACAGGCGGTACAGGTCTTGGTCTTGCCATCGCAAAACAAACGCTTGAATCATCATTTAACGGTAAGATTAAAATATCAAGTGAATTCCACAAAGGAACTGAAGTAACTATCACTATTCCTGTCAGTGAATAAGGAGGCTTGTTGAAGTGAAACGTTTTCCTATAAAAGTTATTTTACTTTCATTGTTTATAGTAATAAACCTGACCGTTATTTGTACATTCCCCACTTCTATGTCCGATAACGATTCTGAAGAGGTTGTAAACAATCTTGTTACTTTTTTGAACAAAAACGATATAACCGTTTCTCCGAAAATTATTGATAAAGAAACAAAGAAAGTTTATTCTGCCACACTGCAAAATTTTATTGAAGACAGAGATGCTTTTGCAAAAAATATTTTAGGAGCAAAAAAAGAAGTAACAAAAAACGGCGAAACATACACAACAAATGAAAATCAAGTTATTTTTGACGGCAATAAGTTTTCTTTTGTACCGAAAACACCTGTTGCATTGTCCGAAACGCACGGCATAGATGCGGTTAATGCCTCAAAGAAAGGTAAAAAAATCGCCGCTTATTACGGTTTCGACAGCCAAAACGCTTTGATTGTTTCATCTGATGACAACGGAAAATATCATATTTTTATGACTTACACAATAGAAAATTTACCTGTCTTTAATGACTATATGACATTTGATATAACTTCCGACGGTCTTATGGGTTTTAGCGGTGTATGGTTTACACAAAATTCACTCGGCGAATATCGCAACGCAAAAAGCGTTGCCGACGCTCTGCTTGAATTTTCGGCAAGCAAAGATAAACCTAACGGCAAAATCGAAATAAGCGATATTACACTCGGATATAATATCGTTGATTTTGACACCTCCCCTACCGAACTTCAGCCCGTATGGAGAATAACATTGAAAGACGGCTCAAAATATTATATAAACGCATAAAAAATGCACATCTGTCAGATGTGCATTTTCTTTATTATTATTCAAACAAAATATCTTTCTTCTCTAACAATTCATCATTTTCAAGAACATCTTTTTCAAACTTTTCAACACCCAAGCGGTCTATCGCAACGCCAAGACGTTCTTTTTGATTTGCGTTAAGTTTAAACCAAATCATTGTCTTTTCAAGTATCGGTGCAATTTCTTCTTCCGAAACGAACTTTGAAAGCGGTGTACCCATTCTTGATTTTTTACCCCATGTACCGCCTACATATATTTGATAAACGACTTCATTATGCGGTTTCACTGCCTTAAACGGACATTTGCTTTCACTGCACACTCCGCAAGTCTTACAGACATTTTCATCTATAACCATTTTACCGTCAACAAGTTTAGCGGCTTTTGACGGACATGATTTTTCAATCATACAAACCTTACAGCCTTTGCAATTTTCCGAATTGTACTTAGGTATTCTGTGTCCCTCGATACCAAAATCGTTCAATGCAGGCTTTACGCAACTGTTCGGACAACCGCCTATACCGATTTTAAACTTATGCGGCAATTTTATATCAGCCCAGCCTATGTAATATTCATCATAAAGTTTTGCGGCAAGTGCGTGAGTGTCATAATTGCCGTAAACACAAGTTGTACCTTTACATGATGTAATCGGGCGGATTTTATTTCCCGTTCCGCCGAATTTAAGTCCGTGACTTTCGGCATAATCAATCGCATCTTGTACGTTTTCATAAGGAATACCCTGAATTTCAAGCCCAAGACGTGTTGTAGGAATTACTTTACCGTTACCGAATTTACTTGATATTTCCGATATGGTTTTTAAATCGTCCGGAGAAAATACAGTTCCGCGCGGTACAATTCTTCCCGAAAAATTTTCAGTACCTCTGTTAATCAAAAAGCCTTTTCCCTTTACCTCCGCTATCTGTGCAGGTTTCAATTTTGCCATACAAACACCTCTCTCATTTTCTCTTATAAAATTACAATAATTTTATCACGGCACAAATTTCTTGTCAATCAATATTCGGCTTAATCTAAATTTTTTCCATAGAAAAAGCATAGTTGATAATTATTTCCCAAATTATCTCTATGCTTTTTTTACTATTTCATTTTGATATTAACCGTTGCATTTGTTCCTATAATATTTTCAAGCGGTATATCGGAATTTACCAACTTTATCTTAATCGGTATAAGCTGAGTTGTTTTTGTGTATGTACCGGAAGTTGAGAAACTTGTTGTCTGTCCCGTAAGTGCATTATTTGTAATGCTGTTCACCTGCGTTACAATGCCCTCAAATTTTTGTGAACCGTATGCGTCAAGCGTTATTTTGACCGACTGACCTTCTTTTATTTTGGTTATATCCGTTTCTTCGATATTCGCACCGATATACATATCATATGTATTTGCCACATAACCCATAACATCGGTTGTAAGAACATAGTCACCCCTCTCGGCGTCAACTTCTATGAACTTTCCGTTTGACGGCGATTTAATATACGGACCGCCGTCCACACGTCCCAATATCTCGCCTGACTTAACGTATTTGCCGACATAGGCATTAAACTTAAGTACCTGTGTCTTTTAAATCTCCGTTAGCCTTGTCAAATCGTTTAAATTCAAAATTCTGCGAATTAAATGCTCTTGTTACAAGCATACCTTCTATATTTTCACGACTGACCAAGTTAAGCTTATCAACAAGTTTTTGCATGAGCGTCATTTTAGGCATTGCCACAAGGAATATAAACACTATCAAAATCACTATTGCCGACAGTGAAACAATGATTATCCACGAAAGCTCCTTACTGTTTTCAAGAGCCTTAACAGCACCGCCGACGCCCAAAATCGGTGCATAAAACACCATCCTGATAAGCATAACAAGCAAATTTTGAATTTGCGTAATATCGTTTGTCGTACGCGTTATAAGTGACGCGGTAGAGAATTTATCAAATTCGGCATTTGAGAACAGTTCCACCTTTTTATACACGTCTTTTCGCATATCTCTCGAAATCTTAGCCGCAACATTTGCCGCAAGATAGACTTCCACTCCGTAATTGTCAATACAGTTTACTTAATATTTTATGGTTTTGATCAAAAAAAATAACAGCACATCAAAAGTGCTGTTATTTTCATAATTTTTTAGTGTTTGCCGTGGCATTTACCTGCCATGGCACAGTTGCTGCAACCGCAGCCGCAGGAGGATTTGCCCTTCTTTTTATCTTTTATCATCTTATTGATAATAAGTACAACTACCGCAATAAGTACAATACACACAATTATTGTAGATAAATTATTCATTAACCATGTCATTTTAAAACCCTCCTTATATTATTTGTCTTATATTGTTTTACGCCGATACTGATCTTTGAGTCTTTAAAGTGTTTGATTCTTTATAAGGCTTAAACAGCATATAGCAGATAAATGCAATTACTGCGATTGCAAATATAAGACCGATTACGTTTACACTGCCTGTAACAAGCAAACCTATTTGATAAATTACAAGTGCGATTGCGTAAGCGAATACACACTGATAGCCGATTGCGAATGCAGTCCACTTAGCGTTATTCATTTCACGCTTGATAGCTCCCATTGCGGCGAAACAAGGTGCACAAAGCAGGTTGAATACAAGGAATGAATATCCGCTGATTGGGATAAAGTTCTGAGCCATATTCTGATAAACAGTACCGTCGCCCGCACCGTAAAGAATACCCAATGTACCAACGATATTTTCCTTAGCAACAAGCCCTGTAATTGATGCAACTGTTGCTTGCCAGTTACCCCAGCCAAGAGGAGCAAATATCCAAGAAATTGCTTTACCGATTGTTGCAAGAATTGAGTAGTCGATTTGGTCTTCTGTAAGCATTGTGAATGCTCCGTCTACAAAACCGAAGTATGTTGTAAACCATACAAGGATTGTTGAAAGAAGAATAATTGTTCCGGCTTTCTTAATGAATGACCAGCCTCTTTCCCACATTGAACGAAGTAGGTTTATAACTGTAGGCATATGGTATGCAGGAAGTTCCATAACGAACGGAGCAGGATCGCCCGCAAACATCTTTGTCTTCTTTAGCATAATACCCGAAATGATAATTGCAGCCATACCGATGAAGTATGCTGATGTAGCAACCCAAGCCGAACCGCCGAAGATAGCACCGGCAATCATTGCGATAAACGGAGTCTTAGCACCGCAAGGTATAAATGTTGTTGTAATTATAGTCATTTTTCTGTCACGGTCATTTTCGATAGTTCTCGACGCCATAATACCCGGAACACCGCAGCCTGTACCGATAAGAATAGGGATAAATGATTTACCCGAAAGACCGAACTTACGGAATACTCTATCCAATACGAATGCAATACGAGCCATATAACCGCAAGATTCAAGGAATGCAAGCAAGATGAACAATACAAGCATTTGTGGTACGAAACCAAGTACGGCACCGACACCGGCAACTATACCGTCAAGGATAAGTCCCTTTAGCCAGTCTGCACAGTTGATTGCGTCAAGTCCGTTTTCAACAAGTACAGGGATACCCGGTACCCATAAACCGTAATCGGCAGGATCAGGTTCTGCACATTCGTACTTATCATAAACGCCAACCGAGTCAAGAAGATCATCATATGTAGCAGTATCTTCTTCATCAGCCATTGTTTCTTCATCGACTACTGTATATTCGATTTCATCAATGTTTTTTACATCTTCAACAAATGCAGCAAGTTCTGCCTTAGCAACTTCAGGATCAAAATCTTCTGATTCTGTATCAAGTGCCTCTGCAACTGCGTCTGTATCAATACCCTGTTCGCTTGCAGCGTCAATATAACCGTTTACTATATCTGACGCACTTGTGAATTCGTCAGCAGCCTCTGTGTAAGCAGATGAACCGATACCGAATAAATGCCAGCCGTCACCGAACAATCCGTCGTTTGCCCAGTCTGTGGCACTTGAACCTACTGTTACCATTGCTATGTAATATACAAGGAACATTACAACTGCGAATATCGGAAGTCCCAACCATCTGTTTGTAACAATTCGGTCAATCTTATCAGATGATGAAAGCTTACCAGCACTCTTCTTTTTATAACAGCCCTTAATAAGTTCTGCTATGTAAACATATCTGTCGTTTGTTATGATACTTTCTGCGTCATCGTCAAGTTCATCCTCTGCCGCTTTAATATCATTTTCAATATGTGACAATTTTTCCTGCGGAATATTAAGTTGTGCAAGCACCTTTTCGTCACGTTCAAAAATCTTTATTGCATACCATCTCTGTTGTTCTTCCGGCATATCGTGAAGAACAGCCTCTTCGATATGTGCTATTGCGTGTTCAACAGGCCCCGAGAACTCGTGCTTTGGAATTGTCTTACCGTTTTTAGCGGCTGAAACAGCTTCTTCGGCAGCTTCCATAATACCTGTACCCTTTAGAGCAGATATTTCAACAACTTTACATCCAAGCTGACGGGATAGTTCCTGAATATTAATCTTATCGCCGTTTTTCTTGACAATATCCATCATATTGACTGCGATAACAACCGGAATACCCAATTCTGTAAGCTGAGTTGTAAGATACAAGTTTCTTTCAAGGTTTGTACCGTCTACAATATTAAGTATTGCGTCTGGTCTTTCGCCGATAAGATAATTTCTTGCAACAACTTCTTCCAATGTATATGGAGAAAGTGAATAAATACCCGGAAGGTCAGTGATGACAACACCGTCATGTTTCTTTAATTTACCTTCTTTTTTCTCGACCGTAACACCCGGCCAGTTACCTACGAATTGATTAGAACCTGTAAGAGCATTAAATAGTGTTGTCTTACCGCAGTTCGGGTTACCCGCAAGGGCAATTCTTACATTCATTCTTAAATTCCTCTCTTTCACAATTTAATTCAGTACATTAATGAATATACCAAAATTATTCAACTTCAATCATTTCTGCATCGGCTTTTCTTAATGAAAGCTCATAACCTCTTACTGTGACCTCAATCGGATCACCAAGCGGTGCAACCTTACGAATATGCACTTCAGCACCTCTTGTGATACCCATATCCATAATTCTGCGTTTTACCGCACCTTCACCGTGCAATTTGACTACCTTTACAGTATCGCCGATTGCTGCCTGTTTAAGTGTTTTCATTTGCGCTGTACCTCCCTTTAATTAAATCATAATTTTTTGTGCCAGTTCGTTGCTGATTGCAACTCTGGTTTCTTTTACATTTACAATTACGTTTCCGCCAAGTTTACTGATTATCTTGACGTGTCCTCCAACAACAAACCCAAGATTTTCAAGATGTTTTTTTACTTCCGGCTTTCCGCCAATCTTTTTAATTATGTTGTCTTCATCAACATCTACCAGTGTTAAAGGCATCATAAATTTACCTCCGTTCTGGTTAGCATTCGTATAAATAAAAACTAACCCCAAGAATATAGTTTTTGGTTAGCACTTTCTAACCATTAGTTAGTTTATCAAAACTAACCTTTCTTGTCAAGTGTATATGTCATATCTTTTTTACGCGTCAACTTTAAAAATTGTTGTTCACTTTGCACAAAATGTTGTATCCCGCCTTATTTTTGCTCATTTTTTATTCGTCCCTAAAATTTGTTAGCCTAATCTTACTGTTTTAAACTAAAAAAATATCGGAATTTTTTTAAAAATATTCAATATATTTTTTGACAATCGCAATTTATTGTGATATAATATCTTTACTACTACAATATGTACACATTTTCACACAGAAAGGTGTTAAACTATGATAATCAAAGAGTCGGCCGAAAACTATTTGGAGGCCATACTTATGTTAAAGAACAAAAATGGTTATGTTCGCAGTATTGATGTTGCTCATCATCTTAACTTCACAAAGCCGAGCGTATCCGTTGCAATGAAATCCTTTCGTGAAGAAGGCTATGTTACCGTTGATACCGACGGCAATATCACTCTTACCGACAAAGGTATGGAGATTGCTCAAAAAATCTATGAACGTCACCAGGTTATTGCTAAGGCTCTTATCGCCCTCGGTGTCGATGAAGAAACTGCGTATGATGACAGTTGTAAAATAGAGCATGATTTAAGTGATATTACTTTTCAGAAAATCAAAGAATATTTTCTTAGTCACACAAATGAAAATATATGATTTGTTTTAGCAATATTATCTAAATTATTTTGTCTTTTATCTGCTTATTAATATACTTCGACAATTCTCATACCAATATAGTATGAATCGTTGACAAAAGTATGTTTAATATGGTATAATCAACGTGGTTAGAAACAGCTAACCATGCAGTAAAAACTTACTTTTAGCTAACTTTTTGCTAACTGTAAAACACTATCAGTTCACAACTGTTTACAAAACAGTTGAATATATTATGGGAGGTCAAAACAAATGACAGATTTCGAACAATGGAAAGGATTTGAACAAGGTAAATGGTGCGATGATATCGACACTCGTGATTTCATCCAGAAGAACTACACACCATACGACGGCGACGAGTCATTCCTTGCAGGTCCAACAGACGCAACAAACAAGCTATGGGGTAAACTTCAAGAGCTTCAGAAGGAAGAAAGAGCTAAGGGCGGCGTACTTGATATGGATACTCATATCGTTACCGGTATCAACGCTCATAAGCCAGGATATATTGACGAAAGCATGAAAGACCTTGAAAAGATCGTAGGTCTACAGACAGACAAGCCTCTTAAGCGTGCATTTATGCCTTTCGGCGGTATTAAGATGGCAGAAGAAGCTTGCAGCACATACGGTTATGAGCCGGACCCTGAACTTCACAAGATTTTCACTCAGTATCACAAGACACATAACCAAGGTGTTTTTGATGTATACACACCTGAAATGCGTGCAGTTCGTAAGAATAAGATTATTACAGGTCTACCTGACACATACGGCCGTGGCAGAATCGTAGGCGACTATCGTAGAGTTGCTCTTTACGGTATCGATATGCTTATCGCAAAGAAACAAGAAGATTTCGTTGAATGCCAAAGTGAATCAATGTTTGAAGATGAAATTCGTCAACGTGAAGAAATCACAATGCAAATCAACGCTCTTAAAGAAATGAAGACAATGGCTGAATCATACGGATTCGACATTTCAAAGCCTGCTAAGGATGCAAGAGAAGCTTGCCAATGGCTATACTTCGGTTATCTTGCAGCTATCAAAACACAGAACGGTGCTGCAATGAGTGTTGGTAGAGTATCAACATTCCTTGATATTTATATCCAACGTGACCTTGACAACGGTACTCTAACAGAAGAAGAAGCTCAAGAACTTATCGACCATATGGTTATGAAGTTCCGTATGGTTAAGTTCGCTCGTATCCCATCATACAACGAACTATTCTCAGGTGACCCGGTTTGGGCTACACTTAATGTCGGCGGTAAAGGTGTTGACGGCAGATCAATGGTTACAAAGAACGACTTCCGTTTCCTTCACACATTGGAAAACATGGGTCCTTCACCTGAACCAAACCTAACAGTTCTTTACTCATCAAAGCTTCCTGAAGCATTCAAGCGTTATGCTGCTGCTATTTCAGTTCGTACAAGCTCAATTCAATACGAAAACGATGACGTTATGCGTGTTACTTGGGGTGACGACTACGCTATCTGCTGCTGCGTATCTGCAACACAAACAGGTAAAGAAATGCAATTCTTCGGTGCAAGAGCTAACCTTGCTAAGTGTCTTCTATACGCTATCAACGGCGGTATAGACGCAAGAACAAAGGTACAAGTCGGCCCTGAATACAGACCAATCACTTCTGAATATCTTGATTATGATGAAGTTCTTGACAAGTATGACAAGATGATGGATTGGCTTGCAGGAGTTTATGTACGTACACTAAACGTAATTCACTATATGCACGACAAGTATTACTATGAAGCAGCTGAAATGGCTCTTATCGATACAGATGTACGTCGTACATTCGCAACAGGTATCGCAGGTTTCTCACACGTTGTTGACTCACTTTCAGCTATTAAGTACGCTAAGGTTAAGACAGTTCGTGACGAAAACGGCGTTGTAGTTGACTTTGAAACAGAAGGCGACTTCCCTCGTTACGGTAACGATGATGACCGTGCTGACGAAATCGCAGTATGGCTACTAAAGACATTTATGGCTAAGATTAAGAAGTGCCACACATATCGTAACTCAGAGCCTACAACATCAATCCTTACAATCACATCAAATGTCGTTTACGGTAAGGCTACTGCATCACTTCCTGACGGACGTAAAGCAGGTGAACCACTTTCACCGGGTGCTAACCCATCATACGGTGCAGAACAAAACGGTTTGGTTGCATCACTTAACTCAGTTGCTAAATTGCCATATGAGTATGCTCTTGACGGTATTTCAAATACACAAACAATTAACCCTGACGCTCTTGGTCACGAAGAATCAGAACAGGTTACAAACCTTGTAAACGTTCTTAACGGTTACTTTGATCAAGGTGCTCACCACCTAAACGTTAACGTATTCGGTAAAGAAAAGCTTATCGACGCTATGGAACATCCTGAAAAAGAAGAATACGCTAACTTTACAATCCGTGTATCAGGTTACGCAGTTAAGTTTATTGACCTTACTCGTGAGCAACAGCTTGACGTTATCTCAAGAACTTGTCACGCATCAATGTAATTTGATATGATAGGACACATTCATTCAACTGAAAGTTTTGGTGCCGCTGACGGACCCGGCGTAAGATTTATAGTCTTTATGCAAGGTTGTCATATGCGGTGCCGCTACTGTCATAATCCGGATACCTGGAAAATGGACGGCGGAGATGAAGTAACTGCCGATGAGATTTTAAAACGTGCATTGCGTTTTAAACCTTATTGGGGTAAAGACGGCGGTATTACCATAAGCGGCGGCGAACCGTTATTACAAATTGATTTTGTAATTGAATTGTTCAAAAAAGCTAAAGAGCTTGGTATTAATACTTGTATTGATACTGCCGGTAATCCTTTCACAAAGGAAGAACCTTTCTTCAGCAAGTTTGAAGAACTTATGAAATATACCGATTTACTGCTTCTTGATTTGAAAGAAATCAACCCTACCCGCCATAAAGACCTAACAGGTTTTGATAATTCAAATATTATCGAAATGGCAAAGTATCTTTCTGAAATCAATAAGCCTGTTTGGATAAGACACGTTCTTGTTCCCGAACACAGCGATTTTGATGAAGATTTAGACGCTTTGGGTGATTTTATTGATACACTTTCAAATGTAGACCGTGTAGAGATTTTACCTTATCATACACTTGGTAAATTCAAGTGGGAGAACTTAGGTATTCCTTACACTTTGGAAAGTATATCTCCCCCATCTGCCGAACGCATTGAAAATGCTAAACAGCGAATTCACGCAGGTATCAGAAAACAGTAATATATAAGACGGAGCATATGCTCCGTCTTTTTTATTGCTATTAAAACGATTGGGTATTGTTGTTAATCATAACACCCAAAACTTTTACGCATATAAAAAGCCGTACAGCTTTAATCTGTACGGCTCATATTTAGCTATAAATTCAATTATTTAATAACTCTGACTCTTATAACAGCGTCAATTTGATTTAGCTTTTCAATAGCTTCTGCAGGGATTGCGTGATCAGTATTGATGATTGTATATGCAAGCTCACCCTTTGACTTATTAATCATATCTGAGATATTCACACTTGAAAGTGCCTCTGTAAACTTAGCGATAACATTCGGAATATTTTTATGCGCAATAGCAATTCTTCCGATATTGTCTTCAGGAAGTGAACAATTCGGGAAGTTTACCGAATTTAGGATATTACCGTTTTCAAGGTAATCAGTCAATTCCTGAGCAGCCATAACTGCACAGTTATCTTCTGATTCGGCAGTTGACGCACCAAGGTGAGGAATGTTTATAATACCCGGTTGGTTGACTGTTTCACTATCAGCAAAGTCAACAACGTACTTAGCAACCTTACCGTCAGCCAAAGCCTTTTTAATATCCGCATTATTTACAAGACCGCCTCTTGCAAAGTTAAGAATTATAACACCGTCTTTCATTTGTGCGATTGTTTCGGCGTTAATTGTATTTCTTGTTGAATCCATTAGCGGAACGTGAATTGTTATGTAATCTGCCGCTGCATAAACTTCTTCAGGGCTGTTAGCCTTTTTAACGTGTCTTGAAAGTTTTAAAGCAGAGTCAACCGACAAATAAGGGTCATATCCGATAACTTCCATACCCAAAGCATAAGCCGCATTTGCAACAAGAATACCGATAGCACCCAAACCGATTATACCAAGAGTCTTGCCCTTAATTTCGCAGCCTGCGAAGTTTGACTTACCCTTTTCAACCTGCTTGTCAACGTCATCGCCGGTAAGTGTATTTGCCCAAGCGACACCGCCGATAACATCTCTTGATGCCAACAACATACCCGCAATAACCAATTCCTTAACAGCATTTGCGTTTGCACCCGGAGTATTGAATACTACGATACCCTTTTCACTGCACTTGTCAATCGGAATATTGTTTGTTCCTGCACCTGCTCTTGCAACTGCCTTTAGTGATTCAGGCAATTCCATATCGTGCATTTTAAAACTTCTAAGAATGATACCGTCTGCGTCAACATTGGCATCATCAGTTATTTTATAATTATCATTAAGCTGGTCAAGACCACATTTAGCTATCTTATTAAGTGTCAATATATTGAACATTGTCTAATCTCCTTTTCATTTATATAAAACACCCGAATAGCTTCGGGTGTAATATAATTACATATTCTCTGACTCGAATTTCTTCATAAATTCGACTAATTTCTCTACTCCCTCTACAGGCATAGCATTGTAAATGCTTGCTCTCATACCGCCGACTGTTCTGTGGCCCTTTAGGTTTACAAAACCGGCAGCTTTTGCCTCTGCAACGAACTTAGCATCAAGTTCTTCATTACCTGTTACAAACGGTGCGTTCATAAGTGAACGATCCTCCGGAACTACTGTACCCTTGAACATCTTTGATGAATCAAGATAATCATAAAGAATTTTAGCTTTCTTTTCGTTGATTTCCTGAAGTGCCTTAACTCCGCCTTGTTCCTTTATCCATTCAAGAACAAGCTTTAGTACATATATTCCGTATGTCGGAGGAGTATTGTACATTGAGCCGTTGTCGGCATGTGTCTTATAGTCAAGCATTGTAGGAGTAATATCCATTGCGTCGCCTATAAGGTCCTCACGAACGATTACAAGTGTTACACCTGCAGGGCCAAGATTTTTCTGTGCTCCGGCAAACAGTAAACCGAACTTTGAAACGTCGATTTCCTCTGACATTACGCATGATGAAATATCTGCGATAAGAGGAACGTCGCACTGTGGAAGTTCTGTATATCTTGTTCCGTAAATTGTGTTGTTGTAGCAGATATAGAAGTAATCTGCATCGCTTGAAAATGTTGATTTATCAAGCTTTGGTATGTATGAAAAAGTTTTATCGGCAGAAGATGCAACTCTGTTGACTGTAATGTATCTTTCAGCCTCGGCAGCTGCTTTCTTCGCCCACTGACCTGTTATAACATAATCAGCTTTCTTATTCTTGGACGCAAGATTTAGCGGAATCATAGCAAATTGTGTTGAACCGCCGCCTTGCAAGAACAATACTTTGTAATTATCAGGAACGTGCATAAGTTCTCTTACAAGAGCTTCAGCACTGTCGATAATATCTTGATAGTCCTTAGATCGGTGGCTCATTTCCATAACGGACATACCGCTTGTACCGTACTCCAGCATTTCAGTTTGCGCCTTCTTCAATACTTCCTCAGGCAGCATTGATGGTCCGGCTGAAAAGTTATAAACTCTACTCATTTTTTTAGCCTCCAATATATATAATATACATATTATTATATATCAAAATTCCCTTTCCGTCAATACATATTGACCAAACTCCGATAAAAATTTAACATAATTTCTCTTTATTTTTACATCACTTTGTATAATTTTCTATTGCACTTGCGATTGCCCACGCAATTTTTGACTGATATTCGTCACTTGCAAGTTTTTTCTCCTCGTCCGGATTTGACAAAAAACCACATTCTACAAGTATTGCGGGCATAGGCGGATTTTTCATTAAAAATAATCGTTCATCTGCGGTCTTTACCGCGTGCATTTCCGCCCCCGTCACCTCGCTCATTTTATTTTGAATACTTTTTGCAAGCCTCTCGATTTCGGGGTGATTTTTGTCGTAAAATATGTGCAGACCGCTCACTTTTTGGTCACCGAACGAATTCATATGTATGCTCACAAAAATATCTGCGTGACTGTTTTTCATAATATCTAACCGTTTGTTCATATCCGATACTTTCATTTTGCGAATAGTCTCGGCATTTTCGTCCTGTAAACCGCTGTCGCCGCTGCGTGTTAAAATCACTTCAAAGCCTTTGCTTTCAAGCACTTCCTGCAATTTCTGAACAATCGCAAGATTAATGTCCTTTTCCACCACTCCGCTCACACCCACCGCCCCACCGTCAGGCTCGCCATGTCCGGCGTCAAGCACGACCTTTATATCGGAACTTGAAAAGGTCTGTAACGTTTCATAATGTTTTATACCTATACCAATCGCAATACCCACAACCGCAAATAATACCGCTATCACAATATGTTTTCTTGTAAATATCATACTACCCCTCACCTTTCAAGTAAGAATAATACATTAATATGTGATAAACGGCATTGTTATACACAAAAACAGAGCAGACAAAACATTTCTATGCTTTATCTGCTCACATATTATTTCCCGTCCAAAACATCTTGAAACGTTATTTTAGACATTTCATCTGCCAAAACTTTTTGTACTTTGTACAGCTTACGCTGAACTTTACATATGCCGTTATTTTTGCACGACTCGGGATTTTCCATACATTTATTTATCGCAATTTTGCCGTCTATCGTTTCAATCACGTCTTTAAGAGTTATCTCCGACGGCTTTTTATTCAAAACATATCCGCCGTTTACACCTCTGTACGATTTAATTATTCCGGCTTGAACGATTTTTCGTAAAATTTTTAAAGTAAACCTATACGGAATATCGTTTTTTTCGGCAATCGCTTTTGCCTCTATCTGTCTGTTTTCATCAGCCAACATAGCAATAATTCTAAGTGCATAATCTGCCTCTCTCGTTATTTTCATTGCTTTTCTGCCCCCTGTCTGCTCTCCATAATTTCTAATATTTCCATAGCATACGAACGCGGAGTACGGCCGTGTATAACATTGATTTTGTAATCGCAGTTATCATAAAACGGTTTTCTGTCGTCAAATCTTTTTTTGATGTTTTCAATGCTGTCCTGCTTTAAAAGCGGTCTTGTTTTTCTTGCTTCTTCAAGACGTTCCCGTATAACCGAAAAATCGGGCGACAGATTAAAAATAACACCTGTTTTTCTGAGATTTTCTATATTCTGTTCATTTAGTACAACGCCGCCGCCTGTTGCGATAACAACATTTTTCATTTCAGCCGCTTTTTTTATAACTTCACATTCAGTTTTTCTGAAATATTCTTCTCCGCACTTATCGAAAATTTCGTTAATTGTAATTCCCTCTTGTTCCACAATCATATCGTCCGTATCAACAAGATTATACTTTGAAATTTCAGAAATAGCCTTACTTATTTCGGTTTTACCCGTAGCCATAAAACCTGTAAGCACTATATTCATCTTCCGAAAACCTCCTTTTTGATTCTCTCACCCATATCGTCAGGAAGTTTTGTGTCTGTAAATAATTCATATGCAATAATTCCTTGATATATTAGCATACCAAGTCCGTTTAGAATTTTTGCACCGCGTTTTTCCGCCTCTTGCAAAAACAATGTTTTGTCGGGATTGTATATCATATCGACCGCCGCCGTATTTTCGTTTATAAACGATAAATCGTTGATTTCTTCAATATTTTCAATCGGCATTACGTTTTCCTGCGGTTCCATACCTGCCGAGGTTGTATTTATGACTATATCAAATTCAAGCTTATCTATTTCAGTATTAACCTCAAATCCCGTACTCTTCAAAATATCCTCTGCAAGTGTCTTAGCCTTGCTCTTAGTTCTGTTTACAACAGTTATACTTTTCGGCTTATTGTCAATTAATCTTATAAGCGTAGGACGCACCACACCGCCTGCACCTATTATAAGTATTCTGCTGTTTTCGATTTCAATACCAGCTTTTGTAAGTGCCATACAAAAGCCGTCCGCGTCTGTATTATAGCCGTATAATTTACCGTCCCTGTTTACTACCGTATTTACCGAGCCAAGCTTTTTTGCACCGTCCGTTACAACATCTATGTACTTCATAACTTCAACCTTATGCGGTGCTGTAACGTTAATTCCGCTTATTCCGAGTGCTCTCATACCGCCTATTGCATCCTTCAAATCTTCGGGTTTTACGCACCATGCTCCGTAAACATAGTTGTTATGTACGGTTTCGGATATGAAGTTGTGCATATTAGGTGAAAACGTATGCTCAACAGGATATCCGATTATTCCAAGCTGTTTTGTGTGTCCGTTTATTTCAAACATTATTTTATCTCCATTCATAAAGTATATATGGTATTATACCATAATTATATGAATTTGAATAGACTATTTTTTCGATTTAGACCTAAAAATAATCGACACCAAGAAACCGAACACAAGTGCCGCCGCAATACCGCCCGACGCTGCAGTTAAACCGCCTGTGAATATTCCCAAAAAACCTTTTTCCGAAACGGCTTTTTCCACGCCTTTGCAAAGATTATATCCAAAACCGGTCAGCGGAACAGTTGCACCGGCTCCTGCAAAATCAACCAACGGCTGATATATTTTTATAAGCTGTAAAAATACACCGACCACAACAAACGTAACCAAAATTCTTGCCGGAGTCAATTTGGTTTTATCTATCAAAATCTGACCAACCGCACATATAAGACCGCCTACTATAAATGCCTTTAAATAGTCCATTTTTCTCCCTCCTAAATTTCTATCGCAACTGCGTGAGCAATTGCCGGAATACTCTCGCCCTGTTCTATAATCATAGGATTCATCAACGCACCGGTCGCCATAACAAGCACCTTACTTAGATTATGTCTTTTAAGTTCTCTGTACACATATCCGCAAAAAACACTGCCGCAGCAACCGCAACCGCTGCCGCCTGCGTGAACGTCCTGTTCCTCAATATCAAAAATCATTTTACCGCAGTCCTTATGCTTTGTTCGTATGTCAAAGCCTTCTTTCAGCATTAGCTCTACAAGAATATCCGAGCCGACAACCCCCAAATCACCCGTAAGTATCATATCGTAATAATCGGGAGTTCTGTGTGTGTCGTTAAAATGTGCGATAAGCGTATCAATCGCCGCCGGTGCCATAGCCGCACCCATATTGCTTATATCCGTTACGCCTTTGTCTATTACTTTTCCCGTTGTGACGTGCGTTATTTTCGGACCTGTTCCCTTTGATGACAATATCGCACACCCTGCACCCGTAACGGTCCATTGTGCCGACGGTGTACGCTGACCGCCGTATTCAAGCGGATTTCTGAACTGAATTTCCGACGAACAAAAATGGCTTGAAGTAAGGCACATTGCATAATCCGCAAATCCGGCACTGACAATCATACTTCCTATTGACATACTCTCAGTCATAGTTGAACACGCACCGTACAATCCCAAAAACGGTATATCAAAATCTCTGACGCTGTAATGTGCGCCCACGCACTGATTTAACAAATCGCCTGCAAGAATGTAATCTATATCGCTTTGTTGTAATTTTGCTTTTTCAAGTGCTAAAAGTGCGGTCTTTTTTTGGAGCATACTCTCCGATTTTTCCCACGACTTTTCACCTAAAGTATCGTCGTCAAGTATTACGTCAAATGTACTTTTAAGCGGTCCTTTTCCCTCTTTTTGACCCACTGTCGAGGCGGTTTCTATTATTATCGGCGGATTGTCAAACGTAACAGTCTGCCGTCCGAGTCTGTTATTCATATTATCATCTCCTTGTTTGTTAGTTTTCGTAAAAATACTTAATTTTATGCACAAAAAAATACACCTCTTAACATAGGTGTATTTTTGTTTGTCACCGATATTTTTTATACAGGATTGATTACCGACAATGCCGAATGTTCTTTGACGAAATGTTCTTCAAAACGTTTTTGAACATCTTCAAAAGTTATTGTCTTATACACATCATAGAAATTGAAATAATCAATATCCATAAACAACATCTGTAAAAATGTCACTGCATAATCTTCTACATCATTCTGTGAACGGATATATTCGCCCCAAACAACCTTTTTAATTCTCTCAAAATCTTCTTTTGAAAGACCGTTCTTTCTTGTTTCTTCAACTTCGTTTATAACCGCCTCATACACTGCCTTAGGGTCACTGCTTTCACCGTCTATTGATGAATACGCATAATCGGGCTGCATTGTGTATTCAAGCGAAAATCTGTTGTTTATAAGTCCTTTTTCGTAAAGGCTCTTATAAAACTTTGAACTTCTTCCGAAAAGCATTTTTAAAATAATATTCGTTTCTATACTTTTCTTTAAAAGCTCATCACCGCCGAAACCGTTATTTGTATCTTTAAAACCTGTCATAAACAACGGCATTGCAACGCTCAAACTTTGTTCTGCGTACTGTTTTGCCACTTCATCAGGCTCTGTCGGATATACCTTTTTAATCTTTTCTTCAAACGGCTCATTCTTCTTTACACCGTTTTCAATAACTTTAGAAATCTTAACCGGGTCAACATTTCCGACAACAACTATCGACATATTTGACAAGTTATAAAATGTATCGTAGCACTTATACAAATATTCAGGCGTTATATGGCTTATACTTTCAACCGTACCTGCAATTTCTTTTTTGACAGGGTGTTCCTTGTACAGGCAGTTCAAGAAATTAAAGAACAACTTCCAGCTTCCGCTGTCGTCATACATTCTTATTTCCTGTCCGATAATACCCTGTTCCTTTTGTACGCTTTCCTCCGTAAAATACGGACTTTGAACATAGTCCATAAGCGTTTCGATATTTTCTTCGATATTAGACGTTGCCGAGAACAGATACGCCGTTATATTAAATGATGTAAACGCATTTGCATTGCCGCCGTACTTTGAAAATTTATCAAATACATTACTGCCGTCCGGCTGGTCGAACATTTTATGTTCAAGATAATGTGCTATACCGTCAGGCACTTCCGTTAGCTCACTCTCACCCGGTACGACAAACTTTGAATCGACAGAGCCGTATCTTGTACCGAATATTGCATACGTTTTGCTGTAATCTTTTTTAGGAATTATATATATTCCGAGTCCTGAAGAATGTGTTGTGTAATACAGTTCCTCACCTGTTTTGTCATTTTTTCTGTACTGCAATTCCATTACGCATCCTCCTTTCCCGTTAAGAAATACACTGTTTCAAGTTTAACGTTTTTAAACACTCTTGCGGCGTCCTCCATCGTTATCTTGCTTATCTTTTCTTTAAGCGTGTCTATATCATAATCAGTTCCGACTATTTTCTGCCCCAAATAGAATGACTGCAACATATCTTGGTCGTCCTTGTATGATTCAAGCGAATTTATAATCGCATTAATGCTTGACTCATATTCAAGCTGTGATATTTCTCCGTTTTTAACATTCTCAAGCTGAACAAGTATTTCATCATATGCCTTTTGGAAATTCTTAAATTCAATACCTGCGTTTACAAACAAAGCGCCTTTGTTTTTATCAAGACTGCCCGAAGCATAATAGCACAAGCTAAGCTTTTCACGCACATTGTTAAACAACTTCGAGTGAGCGCCGCCGCCGAATATACTGTTTGCAACCATCAATGCGGGATAATCGCTGTCTGTAGGCTTTATGCCTGTTGAAAATCCCATACAAAGTTTGCCTTGTACAACGTCCATTTTATCAGTAACGTTTTTAACTTCGTTCTTCGGAACATATATTTCCGTCTTAGGAATATCCGCATTCTTAAACGCAATTTTGCCTGTGTATTTCTTTATCTTTTCGGCAAGTGCATTTGCGTCCGCATCACCGCATATATAAATATCAATAACAGATGATGTAATAATATTCTCATAATGCTTTTTCAAATTGTCGGCAGTTATTTTATCAATACCCTCTTGTGTACCTAGTTTTGAAATTGCATAATTTTCACCCTCAAACATTGTTTCGATACAGCGTTCTACAGCATACTGACGCTTATCGTTCATCATTGCCATTATTCTGTCTTTTGCGTTTTTCTTTTCCTGTTCGACAATTTCATCGCTGAATGAAGTTGATTCAAACATTATTGAAAGCATAAGGTCAATAACGCTGTCACAAAGTTTTTCACCGTTCGGTGCATATTTATCGGAAATCGTTTCAAATGCAACGTGCAAAATATGGTCGTCACCGCGTTTTAAAACTCCGACGCCGACTCCGGCACCGTACAGATTCTCAAGATACTTTGAAATTGCCTCACTGTCACTGCAAAGTCTGCAGCCTCTTTTAAGCACATAAGGCAAAAGTGCGTTAAGCGACGATTCTTCTTCGTTTAAATCTCTGTGAATATATACGTCAATCGTAGTTGTTTTCAACTTCGTCATAGGTATATAATACAGATTTATATTTGAATTTATATTAATACTTTCCATTCCGTTTCTCCTTTACTGTTTTTAATATATTTTACCCCAAAATAAACCATATGTCAATCATCGAAAATACTCAAAAATTACATCTATGATGTGATTTTTAGAACTGTCAACAAACTTAAACATAGCTTTCTATATCTCTTAATGTCATATCTCGGTGCAGTGCAAGATTAATTCCGTTTGCAACGGTTTTAGCCGTTCTTTCGATTACAAGGTCAATATCCTTTGTCGTAACCATAAGCGGTGCAAGCTCTTTTGGTATTTCAACCTTTGATATTGTTGCGGCGTCTATAACGGTCGGTACACCTATCGCAATCACCTTTGCACCAATCGTTTCTTCATTAAGACATTCTCTGTTATTTCCCACGCCGGCACCAGGCTGAATACCCGTATCCGATATTTGTACAGTGGTCGAAACACGTCTTATATCCGCCGCCGCCATTGCGTCAACGGCGATAATAAGATTCGGTTTCACCTTTTCGCTTACCGCCTTAATAATCTCAGCAGTTTCAATGCCTGTTGTTCCGAGAACTCCGGGTATCAACGCACATACACCGCTTATATTATCATCAAAAAAATCTTTCATATTCTGTTTTATATGATGTGTCACCAACAGCCTTGACACCACTTCCGTACCGAGTGCGTCAGGCGTTATGTCACGGTTTCCGAGTCCTACGACAAGTGTAAGGCTGTCACTTTTTATATCGGTCATTTTACGAATTTCCTCCGAAATAAGAGTGCATACCCTTTCGTATATATCAATACTGTATTTCAAATTCGGCGACTCAATCGTTATATAATTGCCTATCGCCTTGCCGAGTGCCTTACTTCCGTTTTCGTTTGTTATTTCTATATTCGTAACGGTTATTCCGTCCTCTGTACGCACATCGGATATAACACCGTCTATTTCCGTTGCATTTTTCACCTCACGTCTGCTGAGTTCGTGTGCCTCCACCGCCAAGTCTGTTCTTATATTCTGCATTTATACAATCTCCTTTTTTCATCTATCTTTTGAAAAAACAGAGATTATTATACAAAAAAGAGCGATACGGTTGTATCGCTCATCTTTTCGATTATTTTCCAAGTGCATTGTCTATATCTGTTTTTAGTTTATCCTTGTCACTGCACTTAAATTCAATAGCCGAGATATTGTTTGATGTATCAAGCATAATAAGTGCCGGAGTTTGGTCTTTTACCAATGAGAAGTTTTCAAGTGCCTCAGGATTTTCGTCAACATTTACAAGTTGAAAGTTGATTTTGTCCTTATATTCGTTTTCAAGTTCAGTGTACATTGTGTTTGTTGCGTCAAAGTTATCGTCCGCATTTGCCACAAAGTACATAAATGTAGGAGTTACTTTTTCTGTGCTTTCTGTTTGTGCTGTGTCTGTGCCTGAATTATTTGTACTTCCGCAGCCTGCAATCATTCCGACTGCCATAACGGCTGACATTGCCAATGCTATAATTTTCTTTTTACTCATCATCATTCTCACCTTTCAATTTATCTTTCATTATATCTAAAGCACGATTTGCTATTTTATTATAGCGTTCGGCTTTATTTCTTATTCTTTCGTTAAGTCCGTCTATAATGCCGAAATTCGCATTCATAGGCTGGAACTTTGTATTTGCAGAATTTGAAATATAAAGCGGTAATGCACCGATACAAGTTTTTGAATCCGGTTCAAACATATCTTTTCCGTTAAGCATAGCCGCCATATTATATCCGGCAAGTATTCCGCTTGACGCCGACTCAACATAACCTTCGACACCCGTTATCTGTCCCGCAAAAAATACTTTCGGGTACTTCTCCATTTGATAATACTTATTTAAAAGCGTCGGAGAATTTATATAAGTGTTTCTGTGCATAACTCCGTAACGCACAAATTCGGCATTTTCAAGTCCCGGAATCATTGAGAACACGCGTTTTTGCTCTCCCCATTTCAAATTCGTCTGAAAACCGACAAGGTTATAGAGCGTACCCTCTTTATTATCCTGTCTTAGCTGAACAACCGCATATGCGTCGTCCTTGCCCGTCTTCGGATTGACAAGACCGACAGGTTTTAGCGGTCCGAACACAAGCGTCTGTTCACCTCTTTTTGCCATAACCTCAACAGGCATACATCCCTCGAAAACCTTTTGATTTTCAAATTCTTTAAGCGGTGCTGTTTCAGCCGTGATAAGCTCGTTATAAAAAGCGGTATATTCCTCTTTTGTCATCGGACAGTTGATATAATCGGCAGTACCTTTATCGTATCTTGCCGCCTTAAAAACTTTGTCTTTATCAATGCTTTCTTCCGTCACAATCGGTGCGGCTGCATCATAAAAGTACAATTCGTCCGAACCTGTAATTTTCTTTATTTCATCGGCAAGTCCGTCCGAAGTAAGCGGACCTGTTGCGATTATTGTATATTCATCGGGATTGATTTCCGTAACTTCTTCATTAAATACGGTTACACGCGGATGATTTTTAATTTTTTCCGTTATATGCTTTGCAAAAACATCTCTGTCAACCGCCAAAGCACCGCCGGCAGGAACACGGCTTATATCAGCCGCATCCATCATAACCGAATCAAACATACGCATTTCTTCTTTTAAAAGACCGCACGCGTTTTCAATTCTGTCAGCCTTCAAAGAGTTTGAACACACAAGTTCCGCAAAATTTTCATTTGAATGTGCCGGTGAATACTTTACCGGTTTCATTTCGTAAAGGTCAACGTCAATCCCATGCTTTACAAGCTGCCATACCGCCTCACAACCGGCAAGTCCGGCTCCTATAACTTTTACTTTCACTTCTTTTCGTCCTTTAACTTTCTCTCATATTTACAATCTTCGTTATAGCAGAAAATCTTACCGTTTCTGCCTTGCTTTTTAAGGAGCAAGCCGCCGCACTGCGGACAAGCCTCGTCCTTAACAGGCATATCCCATACCATAAAGTCACACTTCGGCGAATGTTCACAACCGTAGTAAACCTTACCTCTCCTTGACTTTTTAACAAGTATTTCACCGCCGCACTTAGGGCATTTCGCACCTGTTTCTTCGCGGATAGCCTTTGTATTTTTACATTCCGGATAACCCGGACAAGCCAAGAATTTACCGAATTTACTCAGCTTGTACACCATTTTTCTTCCGCACTTTTCACATACAACATCTGATTCTTCGTCTTTAATCTGAATTTTTTCAATGTTCTTCTGTGCCTTTTCAAGTGTATCCTTAAATGAAGGATAAAAGTCGTTAATCAGCTTTTTCCAATTCAATTCGCCTTCTTCAACACTGTCTAGCTCTTTTTCCATATCAGCCGTAAATTCAACGTCCACAATATCCGAAAAGTTATTTTTCATAATTTCCGACGTAACAAATCCAAGCTCTGTCGGAACAAGCTGTTTCTTACTTCTTACGACATATCCTCTTGACACGATTGTTGAAATAGTCGGTGCGTACGTTGACGGTCTGCCTATTCCGTTTTCTTCAAGCTCCTTGATAAGCGTAGCGTCCGAATATCTTGCGGGAGGTTGAGTAAAGTGTTGCTTTTCCTCCGAACTTTTAAGTGTAACGGTTTGATTTTCTTCAAGGTTAGGAAGCATTTTTTCTTTCTTTTCCTTGTTGTCCGTTGACTCAACGTACACCGTCATATAACCCTTAAACTTTATGTTTGAACCGCTTGCCTTAAATGTATGACCGTTTGCGTCAATAGTTACCTGCATTGTGTCATATACCGCACTTGTCATCTGACTTGCGGCAAATCGTTCCCAAATAAGCTTATAAAGTCTGTATTGGTCGTTTGTAAGTTTATCCTTAATATCAATCGGCTTTATGTTTATTGAAGTCGGTCTGATAGCCTCATGGGCGTCCTGTGCATTCTTTTTTGTCTTGTATTGCTTTGCCTTTACATATTCGCTTCCGTAATTTTCGGTCAAATATGCAACCGCCTCTTTCTGTGCGTCGTCGGCAATTCTTAGCGAATCTGTTCTCATATACGTTATAAGACCTATTGTTCCTATCTTTCCGCCAAGGTTAATACCTTCGTAAAGAGTTTGTGCAATCTGCATTGTTTTTGCCGCTTGGAAATTATACTTTCTTGACGCGTCCTGCTGCAGAGTACTTGTCGTAAACGGCGGTTGAGGATTACGCTTTTGCTGACCTCTTTTAACCTTTTCTATAACAAAATCGGCATTTGCTATTGCGTCCGAAACTTTCTTTGTTTCTTCGGCATTGTTTAGCTTTACTTCTTTGCCCTTTTCACCGTAATATTTTGCATTAAAATCCTTTTTACTTTTCGGATCATGCAAAACCGTTTCGATTGACCAATATTCCTGAGGAGTAAAGTTTTCGATTTCTTCTTCCCTGTCACATATAAGCTTTGTCGCAACAGACTGTACACGACCGGCACTAAGTCCTCTTTTAACCTTTTCCCAAAGAATAGGACTGATTGTATAACCCACAATTCTGTCAAGCACACGTCTTGCCTGTTGTGCGTCAACAAGGTCCATATCAATCTTTCTCGGCTGTTTTATTGCCGCCTTAACGGCTGTTTTTGTAATTTCGTTAAACGTTACACGGCAATTTGACTCGGGGTCTATTTTAAGTGCCTCCGCCAAATGCCAGCTTATTGCCTCACCCTCGCGGTCCGGGTCAGTTGCGAGATAAACTACGTCGGCTTTTTTAGCCTCTTTTTTCAGTTGTGTAAGCAGCTGTCCTTTACCGCGTATTGTTATATATTTCGGTGTGTAATCATTTTCAAAGTCTATACCCATTTGACTTTTCGGAAGGTCGATTATATGCCCCATAGACGCCATAACTGTATAGTCCTTGCCAAGATATTTTTTTATTGTCCCCGCTTTTGCCGGTGACTCCACTATTAACAGCTTTTTCGTTGCCATATAATTTCCTCCGTATCTATAATTTCAGTTGATATTTACTTCCGGGAAGTTTCTTAACCAATCCCTTGACTTCAAGCATTATAAGCTTTGTATTTATTTCGCTTACGTTTCTTTTCAGTTCCCTTGAAAGTTCATCTATCTGCATATCGCTTTTCTTTAATATATCTATTATCTGTTTTTCAAATTCATTTAGTTTGCTGTATTTACTGTCATCAACAGTTTTTTGTATCGGCTCACTTTTTACCTTTTTAGGTATAACTTTTTCGGCATACGGATATTCGCTTATTATATCCGCTGCGCCGTTTATCAGTTTTGCACCCTGTTGAATGATTTTGTTCGTTCCCAAGAAATTTGTATCTGTAATATTTCTCGGTACCGCAAATACATCTCTGTCATTTTCAAGTGCATATTTTGCTGTTATAAGCGCGCCGCTCTTTTCCGGTGCTTCCGTTACGAGTATTCCGCGTGACAGTCCCGCTATAATTCTGTTCCTTGCAGGAAAATGATTTCTTACAGGCGGTGTACCGGGTGCGTATTCTGATATAATACAACCTTTTTCGGTAATTGCTTTGACAAGTTCAACATTTTCCGACGGATACACTATATCAAGTCCGCTGCCGACAACACCGACTGCCACTCCGCCGACATCAAGTGTTGCCCACGCACCGACCGTATCAATACCTCTTGCCAATCCGCCGACAGTCACCGCACCGTATTGTGCCAATTCGCGACATATCCTGTCCGTCACAACACGTCCGTATTCCGACGAATTTCGTGTACCCACAACGCCTATTGTAAGCACCTTATCAAGCTCCAACACCTTGCCCTGTATATACAAGACATACGGCGGACTTGATATATTCTTTAATATTTGCGGATAGCTTTCACTGTCGTAAACCAATATTTTCTGATTTAATTTTGCGGTTTGTTCAAGTATTTTTTCTGCTTTGGATAAATCCTTGTCTGCAAGACTTGATTTTATTTTGTCACTCAAACCGTATATATTATTGAAGTTTTTTGAAAAATATATTTCTTCAACAGTTTTAAAATACTCTAAAAGTACTTTAATTTTTGATGGCGTAACACCGTATTTAGTTGTAAGCCATAACCAATAAAGTATATGTTCCATCAATCCACCACCTAAAATACATCTGTTACATTACTACAAATCTCAAAAATTGTCAAGACCTTTGGCGAACAAGTTCGTACATTAATATCGCCGCCGCAACTCCCGCATTTAGCGATTCGGCTTTCCCCAAAATCGGAATTTTAACGCATTGACATATTTTCTGAACATCTTCCGATATTCCGTTTGCCTCATTTCCTACTATTATAATAGTAGGTTTTTTCATATCCGCACTGCGGTAATCTATTGTATTGTCACCAAGTGCACCGCCGATAAGCTGAAAACCGCTGTTTTTGTATTCGCTGAGTTTTTCATATGACACACCTGTCACAACTCTCATATTGAAAAATGAACCCATACTTGAACGCACCGTTTTGGGACTGTATAAATCAACGCACCCATCCGACAACAACACTCCGTCAAATCCTGCCGCATCAGCCGTTCTGATTATCGTTCCGAGATTACCCGGGTCATTTATACAGTCGCAATATATATACGATTTTTCCGTGTTGGGTGTAAAATCGGTTTCATCTTCGATTTTCACAACCGCAAGTATGCCCTGCGGTGCTTTTGTATCGCACATTTTCATAAATACGTCGTCTTGTACCTTGTATAATGAAATATCTTTCGGATATTTGAAATTCTCGTTTTCAAAAAAACTGTCCGATACATATAATGCGGTTATCTCCCTTTCGGAATTTAATGCATCCGATACCGATTTTATTCCTTCTATTGTATACTCACCGTATTTCTGCCTTGATTTTTTCTGCGACAGCGATTTTACATATTTGCATTTATTGTTTGATGAAGAAGTAATCTCTAACATAAATCATTTCCTTATCTATTCTATATAAGTATTTTCAACTAATTATATACCCTTTTTTTGAAATTGGCAACAATTAATTTAAGTAACAAAAAAAATTCGTGCAACGTATTATACCATAAGAACTTTTAAGGAGATGATTTTAGTGGAAACAAATGTACTGTTCGCGCTGTCGCTGACGGTTATGGCAGGACTTGCAACCGGAATCGGCAGTATAATAGCATTGTTTGCAAAAACCACAAATACAAAATTTCTCGCCGGCTCGCTCGGATTTTCAGCCGGAGTAATGATATACGTTTCAATGATTGAAATTTTTCAGAAGTCACGCACATATATCGCATCAGCTACAAATGACACTGTGGGATATTATATCGCGGTAGTATCATTCTTTGTCGGAATACTTCTTATCGGACTTATAGACTACTTTGTGCCGTCAACAGAGGGTGATATAGGTAATCTGACCAAAAACGAAACCCGCTCGATTGCCCTAAAACGTATGGGATTTATGACCGCCCTCGCAATCGGCATACATAACTTCCCCGAAGGCCTAGCAACTTTCACCTCCGCCCTAAAAGACCCCCATCTAGGGCTTGCCATAGCTGTTGCCATAGCAATACACAACATACCTGAAGGAATTGCTACGTCTGTGCCGATATACTATTCCACAGGCAGCAGAAAAAGAGCATTTATAGTATCGTTTTTTTCGGGTATTACGGAACCTTTAGGTGCTATAATCGGTTATTTAATTTTACGTCCGTTTTTCAACGATGTCGTATTCGGTATTTTATTCGGAATAATTGCCGGAATTATGGTATTTATTTCAATAGAAGAACTTTTACCGATGGCACGTGAATATGAAAAAAGCAAAGTCACTATTATAGGCGTCATTTTAGGTATGGCAATAATAGCGCTCAGCTTACTTTTGTTTCTATAAATTTTACACAATATATAAACAATAGTTATTTTAAAAAATATATACTATAATAGTTTGAAAAGAAAAATTCTATACTATAAAATACAAATTGGTGAATGCTATGAGCTATAATATTGGACTAAGGCTGCGCAATTTACGCAAAACTGCACGCCTGTCACAGGAACAAACTGCTTTAGCCGCTAATATCACTCCCGCCTATTTAGGTCAAATAGAGCGGAACGAAAAAAATCCTACAATTCTGACGATTGAAAAGTTATGTACGGTATTCAACATTTCGCTTTCGGAATTTTTCTCAAACCACAAACCCGCAAGCAATGATGATGTATTTTTAAACCGTATTACTGTTATGCTTTCAAACCGCACAGATGTTGAAAAGGAAAAGATATATCGCTTGATTAAAACAGCTTTGTCCCTTAGTGATACAGACTAAACGGAGTACAGATTTTTGTACTCCGTTTCTTTTATTATATTCGCGTGCTTGGACAATTTACGTCCTATCAAAAAATTTTATAAAAAAACTTCCTTTCAACTGACAAAGTCAAAAGGAAGTTTATATATAGAGTTACCAAAATAAGCGATATTAATGAGTCAATAAAAATATTCCTAACAATATGCAGAATGCCGATCCGAAAAGTGATGTTCTCAGTGACATTATACCTATGATTATAAGAGCTATCGCTGATATCTTTTTATACATTGTAACTCTCCTTAAAATTTTCTGTTAATAACCCATGTATGCGGTTTTGTGCGACCGTCATGTGTTTTGCCTTTTCTAGGGCAAACGCCCGGCATAGGTCTGCCGGCATTTGTCGCGCGAGTGATTGTTGCGCCGCAATATGAGCATTTATACTCTACAAACTTTTTATCGTTCATCTCAAGCCTCGTCTTTTAAGTTCGTCACCCATAGCTTTTGCCTGACCTATTTTTTTTGAGCTGTTTCCCGAAAAGTCTTTATTTCTCGCTTTGCGCATAAGCTCTGAATCGCTCATTGACGAATACTTACTACTTCCGCTTGAATATCCGTCTCTGTAACTGCTCATATCTCTTTCGTATTTTGATTTTACCGCATTGAATAAACCGTCTATAAATCCCATTTTTTCTTTCTCCTTTGTTTAGTGAATATTTGATGTTGTGTATCTGCCTGTCTTGCTTGAATCCGATGTTACTTTAACATCAAATTTTGCACCGCAACATGTACACATCACATTGCTCTTTGAACATGTAAGATTTGATGATTGTGCAAAGCCTCCGCATTTTGGGCATCTAATATCGAACATAGCCATAATTTTTACTCCTTTCTCTTATCACTTTATCTTGTGTTTTTTTGATAATTTAATTATATCTACACCCTTGGACAGTTTACGTCCATGTGAAAATTTAATTTAAAAATTTTTAATTGGACATTATTTGTTCAAGTTATCAGTGTATAATCAATATTGATTTTTAATAATTAATATGGTAAACTTTTATTACAAGTATTTTATGATAGGTGTGATTGATATGAAAATGGACAGCGGAAAAAGTTTCAGACTTTTGAAAATGTATGAATGGCTGAATCGCGGTGATGTAATCAATAAAAAAGAATTTGCCGAAATGTTCGGTATCAGTGAAAAATCAGTGCAACGTGATATTGAAGATTTGCGTGCATATATCGCAGAAAATGTTGATGACGGCGACGCATATATAGAATATGACCAAACTAAAAAGGGGTATGTGCTTATAAAGTGCGAGAGTGTGTGATTATTTCTGTAAAATTAATTTCTCTATGATAAAATACTTAGTTTTATTTGGGCAGATAAGCAAAATTCAGCTTATCTGCCTTTTTGTAATATAGCACGGATTTTCTTCCGCGTCAAGAGCGGTCTTGTAAAAGACCGTATTTTTTACACTATACAAATGTAAAAATATATGCTAAACAAGGCGTCCATCATACATAATTGACAGCTCTCCGTAAACTCTGCCCCAATTTCTAAGTGGCATTGTCCACTTCTTTGTTGCTTCAAAGGTTGCCAAATACAGTGCCTTTAAAAGGGCTGTATCGCTCGGAAATACGCTCCTTTGGCTATTCAATCGACGAAGTACGCTATTAAGGCTTTCTATTGCATTTGTTGTATACATAACTTTTCTGACTTCTGCTGAAAATTTGAACATCGGTGATAAAACATCCCAATTTTCTTCCCATCTTCTCATCGCATTAGGATACTTTTCTTGCCATTTTTTTGTGACACTCTGCATACGTTCGTATCCGCTTTCTTCGTTCGGTGCATGGTATATACTCTTTAAATCATTTGCAAATGCTTTTTTGTCTTTTTCCGCTACATATTTCAATGTATTGCGCACTTGATGGACAATGCAACGCTGATACTCCGTATTTGGATAGGCTGCTGCTATTGATTCCTTTATCCCTGATAAACCGTCTGCACATAATATTAATATATCTCTAACACCACGATTTTTGAGTTCATTTAAAACTCCCAGCCAATATTTCGCACTCTCATTTTCGCCAATGGTTATGCTTAAAACTTCCTTCTTACCCTCGTCATTTACACCAAGAATTATGTATGCAGCTATCTTTTTCACTATATGCTCATCACGAACCGAAAAGTGGATTGCATCAATGAAAACTATCGGATACACAGCTGATAAAGGGCGTT